>WNGP01000337.1_pt1 | contig 89253 bp, 70 predicted proteins | sample 5407671 | NCBI WGS metagenome assembly WNGP01 (sample SAMN13153381, study PRJNA577476) | soil metagenome | isolation source: 40 cm soil or saprolite under Garry oak tree replicate 2 | place: USA:California | collected 2016-06-15 | reverse complement strand
CAGCCCCCGCGTCCGCCCCCGCCCCGGCGTCCGCGTCCGCCCCCGCGTCCGCCCCAATTCCCAATCCCACCGCAAACCTCAATTCTCCCATCAGTCCCATGACCCTCGCCGAAGTCTCCCGGGTGGGCGAGGTCGGGCTGCTGCGCTACCTGCTGGGTCCCGGCGGCCCGGATCACCGGTTCCTGCGCTGGGCGGTGGAGTTGTCCCGGCTGTGCCCGCCGTCGGACTCCGCGTTTTCTGTCGGGGCGGTCATCGTCGGCGAGGACGGCGAGGTGCTGGCCACCGGGTTCTCCCGCGAGCAGGAGGACCACGACCACGCCGAGGAGGTGGCGCTCCGTAAGCTAGCACTGGGCAAGCTCGGTTCGTCCGATCCGCGGCTGCGGCACGCCACCCTCTACAGCTCGCTCGTGCCCTGCGGCGCACGCGCATCGCGCCCGGTGACCTGCGTCCAGCACATCGTCGCGGCGGGCATACCGCGGGTCGTCTTCGCCTGGCGCGAGCCCCGCCTGTTCACCGACGGGGAGGGGGCCGAACAACTCCGGGCCGCCGGCGTGGCCGTCACCGAGGTGCCCGCCCTAGCCGAACGGGCCAGGGCGGTCAACGCCCATCTGGTCGGGCCCGGCGCGTGACATCACCGGAACTGCGCTGGTCCAGGATCGCGATTCTCGGTTACTTCTTCGTGCTCGGCGTGGCCACGGCGACGTGGAGCGCCCGGCTGCCGGCCATCAAGGAGTCGCTGCGGCTGAGCGACGGACGACTGGGGCTGGCGCTGTTCGCGGTGCCCGCGGGCAGCGTGCTGACGCTGGCGCTGAGCGGGCGGATCGCCGACAGGTTCGGCGCGGTCCGGGTGATGAGGATCGCCGGGGTGCTGACCTCGGCCGCGCTGATCCCCATCGGCCTGGCCCGCGACCTGCCGGCGCTGATGGCGACGCTGGCCGCTTACGGGGCGGTGGCCGGGCTGCTCGACGTGTCGATGAACGCCTGCGGCGCCCGGCTCGAGCTCGGCTACGACCGGCCCATCATGTCCTCGCTGCACGCCGGCTACAGCATCGCCGGGCTGGCCGGCGCGGGGATCGGCGGGGTCTCTGCGTGGCTGGGGATCAGCCCGCTGCCGACGTTCGCCGCGGCCGCCGGGACGCTGATCGTCCTCGGCCTGCTGGCCGGCCCGCGCGTGGTGATCCCCGCGGTCAAGGCGGTTCCTGAGCGCCCGGACGATCCGCCGCGCCGCACCCCGCGGCAGACTGTGCTGCCCCGGGGGGACGACCCTGCTGGCCTCCTCCCGGACCCCCCTGGCAGACCCCCCCGAAACCCCCTGCAATTGATCTGGCTGCTGGGGTTGGTGGCGCTGTGCGGGCAGGTCGGCGAGGGCTCGGCCGGCGACTGGAGCGCCGTCTACCTGCACGTCAACCTGGGTGCCCCGGCTGGCGTCGCGGCCGTGGCCCTCGGCGCGTTCTCGGTGACGATGGCGGTCGGGCGGGTGGTCGGCGACCGGCTGGCCGCCCGGTTCGGCCCGGTTCGGCTGGTGCGGGCCAGCGGCCTGGTGGCCGGTCTCGGGCTGGCGGTCGGCCTGCTGACCGGCACCCCGGACGCGGCCATAGCCGGCTTCGCGCTGCTCGGCGTGGGCCTGGCCGGGATCTTCCCGCAGATCGTCTCGGTCGCGGCGCGGCTGGACCCGGAGCAGGCGGGGCGCAATATCGGGCGGATTGCCGCGGTGGCCTACTCGGGCCTGCTCAGCGGCCCGGTCGCGATCGGCGCGATCGCCTCAGGCGTGGGCCTGCGGGACGCGCTCCTGGTCCCCGCCGCCCTCGCGCTCCTCGTCAGCGCGGTGGCCGGCGTGATGCGCCCGCGCGCCCCGGCGCGGTGACCGCCCCGGCCTCCGGGTCACCGCAGGATCGCCTGCGCGAGGGCGTCGGTCAGCCAGCTTTGCCATTGTGCCGGGCTCCAGCCGCGTTCGACGGTGAGCAGCAGATACACCTCGGGGCTGTCGAGGGTGAAGATGATGTCCGCGGCCTTCTGCACCGTCAGGCCCCGGCGCAGGGCCTTCTTGGCCGCGAGTATCTCCGCGAGCGTCCGAAAGGCGAGATACCGCTCGTGCTGGTTAGTCCGCCACTGCTCGGCCATCTCGGGATCGGCGCCGGCCGCATCGCGCACGATGGACAGCATCGGCGCCACGCGGCCGAAGATGACGCGGCCGTTCCGTAGCCAGATACCGAGCGCGCGCCGGGCATCGGGCTCGTCGCGGACCTGCTCGACCCATGGCCGTTCCAGCAGCGGTATGGGCGCGTCGTCGCCCACGGCGAGCACATCCATGACTTCCTTGAGCACCGTGTGCTTGTTCCCGAAGTGGAAGTAGACCGTCTGCACCGCCACGCCGGCCCGCGACGCGATCTGGTCGAGGGTGGTCGCCGCGTATCCCTGATCGAGGAACAACTCCAGTGCGCACTCGATGATCCGGCGGCGGGTGGCCCGGGCCTGCTCCGTGCGCCGGTTGGTCTTGACAAACTCCGTCACTCGCTAGAGACTACTCTAGTCAGTTTCACTAGAGCCTACTCTAGTGAGTTTCGGAGGTAGGCATGGACACGACCCTCAACGGTATGAGCTTCGACCCGAAGGGCTACGTGCTGCGCGCCGAGGACGGTCCGCACGTGTGGTTCCTGGACACGCGGATGAGCGTCAAGGCCGGCGGGGAGCAGACGAACGGCGCCTTCACCTTCCTCGAATGGTCGGCGCCCGCGGGGTTCGGGCCGCCGCTGCACCGCCACGACCGCGAGGACGAGGCGTTCTACCTGCTCGAGGGCGCCATCGAGGTCAACTGCGGGGACAAGCAGTGGGAGGCGCGGCCTGGTGACTTCGTCTTCATGCCGCGCGGCATCCCCCATGCGTTCGTCGTGTCCGACGGGCCGGTCAGGGGTTTGCAGATCACGGCGCCTGCTGGCTTCGAGCGGTTCATCGAAGAGCTAGGCCGCCCGGCACAGGGGCCGGGGCTGCCCGCGCCGGCGTCGGAGCCGCCTGACGTGCCCACAATGATCGAGGTGAGCAGGAGATACGGGATCGAGACGCTCGGGCCGCCGCCGGCCTGACCGTGGGTGGCCGGTCTAAAACAGCGTGCCCTCACGTTCAATTCCGCGCATAGCGTCGTAGTCTAGGACCACGCAGCGGATGCCCCTATCCTCAGCCAGCGTCCGGGCTTGTGGCCTGATCGACTGTGCGGCCAGTACGCCCTTGACGGGCCGTAGCAATGGATCGCGGTTCAATAGCTCCAGGTATCGAGTCAATTGTTCTACGGCGTCGATTCCAGCAACGCGCTTGACCTCCACCGCCACATGGACCCCTCCGGCCGAAGCGGTACCTTTAGTAGAATTGGTCCCGTCGATCTCGCCGCGCCGCTTGATCTCCACCGCGACGCTGCGGCCCGCCTCGTCCCGGCACATCAGGTCGACCGGTCCGATCGGAGTCGGGTACTCGCGGCGGACCAGCCGCCAGCCGTCGCCGAGCAGGTCGAGCTGGACGGCGAGCAGTTCCTGCAGGTGCGCCTCGACGCCGTCCTTGACCAGGCCAGGGTCGATGCCGAGGTCGACCGAGGTATCGCTGACCACCTCGGTGAGGGTGATCGCGAGCCTCTCGCCGGCCTTGTTGGTGACGGACCACTTGCCCGGCTCCTCGGTGAGTCGGCACGGCGGTGACATCCAGTTCAGCGGCTTGTACGAGCCGCCGTCGGAGTGCACGAGCACCGAGCCGTCCGCCTTGACGATGAGCAGGCGCAGGGCCGAGGGGAGATGAGCGGTGAGCCGGCCGACGTAGTCGACGCTGCACCGGGCGATGACGAGCCGCACGTCCGGTAACTCTACTGCGTCAGGGGCAATAGCCTTGACAGGCGTGAGCCCGCGCCGGACCCGCCGCGAGCGCTCCGGCCCTCCCGACCCCGTGCCCGGGCCCGAGCGCGTCGAGTCATGGCCGGACGGGGACTGGGTCGTCCGGCGCGTGCCCGGCGCGGCGACCGCGAAGGCGTACCGCTGCCCCGGGTGTGACCAGGAGATCGTGCCCGGGACGCCGCACATCGTGGCCTGGCCCGCCGACGGCGCCCGGATGGCCGGCGGCATCGGCGTGGAGGAGCGCAGGCACTGGCACACCGCGTGCTGGCAGCACCGGTTGCGCCGCGGGCCGGCCGGGCGAGTGGGACGATAAGCACATGACAGGCGAGCGGCTGGAAGTCCAGCGGATGATCGAAGCTGACCCGGCCGCGATCTTCCGGGTGCTGTGCGATCCGCAGGGACATGTGGCCATCGACAGCTCGGGCATGCTGATGGGCGCGACCGGGGAGCCGGTAACCGCCCTCGGCGACAGCTTCGTGGTCCACATGGACCGCGAGGCGCTGAACGACTACCCCCTGGGCCGCTACGACGTGACCGTCACGATCACCGCGCTGGTCCCGGGCCGGGAGATCGCCTGGACCGTCAGGGGCCGGATCAGGCCGCAGATCGGCCATGTCTACGGGTACCGGCTCGAGCCCGCCGGGGACGCTGGCACGCTCGTCACCTCGTACTACGACTGGTCATCGATCGACCCGCACTGGCGGGAAGCCGGGATCTTCCCGGTCGTTCCCGAAGCGGCGCTGCGAGCCACGCTCGGCATCCTGGCCCGGACCGTCGCCCGGGGCTATGTCGACGGGCGGACATAACGGGCGAGGGACACGGAGTTTCCCCGGACATCGCGTCTGCCGGGGGGCCTAGAATGCCTCGAGGGACGCCCGCGACCGACCGAAACTCTGGTCGGACAGCAGCACGCTGCCTGCGCCGGTGACCGCTCAAGCTGACTGACTCGGAGGGTCTCGTGTACCTGTTCGATCTCACCGGCAAGGTTGCCGTCGTCACCGGCGGGACCCGCGGGATCGGCCTGATGATGGCGCGTGGTCTGCTGCAGGCCGGCGCGTCGGTCTACGTCAGCTCGCGCAAGCCCGAGGCGGGCGATGCCGCGGTTGCCGAACTCTCCCAGTTCGGCGTCGTGCTGTCGGTACCCGCCGACCTGTCACGCGAAGAGGAGTGCCGGCGGCTGGCCGATGAGGTCGGCCGGTCCGAGGAGGGCGTCCACATCCTGGTCAACAACGCCGGCACCAACTGGGGCGCGACCCTGGAGGAGTTCCCGGCCCAGGGCTGGGACAAGGTCGTCGACCTCAACCTCAAGACGCCGTTCTACCTGACCCGGGCGTTCCTGCCGCTGCTCGAGGCGGCGGGGACCGCCGACGACCCGGCCCGGGTGATCAACGTCGGCAGCATCGACGGGCTGCGCGTACCGGAGTTCCACACCTACTCCTATGCGGCCAGCAAGGCCGGCCTGCACCAGCTCACCCGGGTGCTTGCCCGCGAGCTCGGGCCGCGGCACATCACCGTCAACGCGGTGGCCCCGGGCCCCTTCGAGTCCAAGATGATGGCGGCGACCCTGGCCGCCCGCGGCGATGAGATCGCGGCCGCCTCCCCGCTCGGGCGCATCGGGCGCTCGGACGACATGGCCGGCGTCGCGGTCTTCCTGGGCGGCCGCGGGTCGGCCTACATCACCGGCGCCGTCATCCCGGTCGACGGCGGCATCTGGGCCGCCAGCTGAGCCAGAACTCAGGGCTCGGGGGTGAGCCAGAGCACGCCCAGCGGGGGCAGGGTGATGGTGGCCGAGGCGGGGCGCCCGTGCCACGGTTCGGGCAGCGCCTCGATGCCGCCCAGGTTGCCGACGCCGCTGCCGCCGTAGACGGCCGCGTCGGTGTTGAGGACCTCGCGCCAGCGGCCTGCCCGGGGCAGGCCCACCTTGTACTCCAAATGCGGCAGCGCAGAGAAGTTGGCGATGCAGGCGATCACGGCGGGCTCGTCCCCGTCAGCGGATGCACTGCCAGCGGATGCACTGCCAGCGGATGCACTGCCAGCGGACGCACCAGAAACACGCGGATCGGGCATCCGCAGGAAGGACAGCGTGTTGCCCGGGGCGTCGTTGGAGTCGATCCAGCTGAATCCCTCCGGCGAGGCGTCCAGCTGCCACAGTGCCGGGGTCTGCCGGTAGATCGCGTTCAGGTCGCGGGACAGCCGCTGCACGCCCTGGTGGACGTCGAAGTCCAGCACCCACCAGTCGAGCCCGTTGTCCGCCGACCACTCACTCACCTGGCCCCACTCCGACCCCATAAAGAGAAGCTGCTTGCCGGGATGCGCCCACATGTACGCCAGCAGCGAGCGCAGCCCGGCGAACCGGCGCCATTCGTCGCCGGGCATCTTGCCGAGCAGCGAGCCCTTCCCGTGCACCACCTCGTCGTGCGACAGCGGCAGGATGAAGTTCTCCGAGAACGCGTAGATCAGCGAGAACGTTATCTCGTTGTGGTGAAACTGCCGGTAGATGGGGTCCTGGCTCAGGTAGGCGAGGGTGTCGTGCATCCAGCCCATGTTCCACTTGAAGCCGAACCCGAGGCCGCCCAGGTGCGCCGGCCGGGACACGCCGGGCCACGCGGTCGATTCCTCGGCGATCATCGTGATGCCGGGCACGCGCTTGTAACAGGTGGCGTTGACCTCTTGCAAGAATGAGATCGCGTCCAGGTTCTCCCGGCCGCCGTACTGGTTGGGCACCCACTCGCCGTCCTTGCGCGAGTAGTCCAGGTACAGCATGGAGGCCACGGCGTCGACGCGCAGCCCGTCGACGTGGAACTCCTCCAGCCAGTACACGGCGTTGGCGACGAGGAAGTTGCGCACCTCGGTCCGGCCGAAGTTGAAGACGAGCGTGCCCCAGTCGGGCTGCTCGCCACGGCGCGGGTCGGAGTGCTCGTACAGCGGGGTGCCGTCGAACCGGGCCAGCGCCCACTCGTCCCGCGGGAAGTGCCCGGGCACCCAGTCAAGGATCACGCCGATCCCGGCCTGGTGCAGCGCGTCGACCAGGTGGCGGAAGTCGTCCGGGCTGCCGAACCGCGACGTCGGCGCGTAGTACGAGGTGACCTGATAGCCCCAGGAGCCGCCGAACGGGTGCTCGGCGACGGGCAGGAACTCCACGTGAGTGAAGCCGAGATCGGTGACGTAGTCGACGAGCTCGGTGGCCAGCTCCCGGTAGGACAGGCCCGGCCGCCACGAGCCGACGTGCACCTCGTAGATGCTCATCGGCTCGCGCACCGGCTCGTGCTCGGCCCGCGCCGTCACCCAGCCGTCGTCGTTCCAGGTGTACCGCGAGGTGAACACCACCGACGCGGTGGCGGGCGGCTTCTCGGCGGCGCTGGCCATCGGGTCGGCCTTCTCCCGCCACACCCCGTCCGGGCCGCAGATCGCGTACTTGTACCTGGCGCCGTCGATCACGCCCGGGATGAAGAGCTCCCACACGCCGGAGCTGCCGAGCGAGCGCATCGGGAAGGCGCGGCCGTCCCAGTAGTTGAAGTCGCCGGTGACGCGGACACCGTGGGCGTTCGGCGCCCAGACGGCGAACGACGTGCCGGTGGCCTGGCCGACCTCGCGGACGTGCGCGCCGAGCACGCGCCACAGCTCCTCGTGCCTGCCCTCGCCGATCAGGTACATGTCGAACTCGCCCAGCGTGGGCAGGTAACGGTACGGATCGTCGTGCACCTCCTCGGCTTCTGGAGCGGAGGCGCCGGAGCGTCCGGGGTACGTCGTGGCGATCCGGTAGCCGGGCACCTTCTCGTCTGGCACCGTAACGGCGAAGACGCCCTGGTGCACGTGCTCCATGGGCAGCCTGCGGCCGTCGTCGAGGACGGCGGTCACCGACTTGGCCATCGGCCGGAGCGCGCGGATGATCACGCCGCCCGGCCCGGGGTGCGCGCCGAGCACCGAGTGCGGGTCGTGATGATGGCCCGCGACGATCCGTTCGATCTCGCCCAGGCTCAGGTCAGCCGGGTTGGGGTCAGCCGGGTTGGAGTCAGGTTGTGTCATGACGGCCACTCGATCTGTGGAAGCAACAAAGGGGGCTACAACTCGGCAATGGACTCTAGCGGAATGGGGATCCACGTCGGCCGGTTCCTGGCCTCGTAGATGACCTCGTACACCGCCTTGTCGAGCAGCATCGCACGAAGCAGGACGGAATTCTCGGCTGGGTCCAGACCGCCGGCCGCGGCGTAGCCGGCACAGAACGCGTTGCTGTTGCGCCGGACCCAGTCGCTCGCCTTGGCCGCGAGGCTGGCCGCGTCCGGGTGGGTGAGCAACTGGTGCCGGGCCGCGTAGTCGAACGAGCGGAGCATGCCGGCCACGTCCCGCAGCGGGGAGGACCGGGCGCGGCGCTGGGCCAGCGGGCTGGCGGGCTCGCCCTCGAAGTCGAGCACGACCCAGCCGGTCTGGGTCCGCATGACCTGGCCCAGGTGGTAGTCGCCGTGGACGCGCTGGGCTGGTATCGGCTCGATCAGCTTGGCCAGGTGAGAGTACGCGTCGCCGACCTTGTCGGCGTACCTGGACAGCTCGGGCACGGCCGCGGTGGCGATGTCGAACCGCCGGTACATCTGCTCGGCCAGTTCGCGGATGGCCTCCGGCTCGAGCTCGGAATGGCCGAACGCGTTGGCCAGGTCCCGGTGGACCTGCGCGCTGGCCGCGCCGAGCCGCTCGGCCTCGCCCGCGAAGTCGCCGCCGGCCTCGGCCGCGCGGGTGCCCTCCTCGGTGGCGTACAGGTCGCGCACGCTGGTCGCGGCCAGCGACCAGCCGTCCGAGGCGGCCCGGAGGTACCTGGACAAGATGGCGAGTACCGTGGTGGCGCCGTCCATCCTGGTCTCGACCCAGCCGAACGGCTCCGCGATGTGCGACGAGCCGAGCTGGGCCAGCGCCGAAGCCACCTCAAGGTCAGGGTTCGGCCCCGGGGTGACCCGGCGGAACACCTTGAAGATGGCCGACTCGCCGAACACCAGGCTGGTGTTGCTCTGCTCTCCGGTGAGCACCAGGCTGTCAAGACCCGCCTCGTCCCCAGAACCCCAAGAAATCTGCGCCCCGGGCATCCGGCAGAACCGCAGCGTGCCGACGGTCCGGTCGGCCGCGATCGCGTCGAGCAGCGTCCGGGTCAGCGCCGTGTCGTGCAGGCCGTCGTAGATCTGCAGGCCCGCGTGCGTGCCGATCCGCGCGTGCCGCAGCCGGGCCGGGAGCCGGGCGCGATAACCGATGAACAGCTGATAGCAGTCCGATGTCGCGCCGTGCGAGACGGTGACGATCAGGTGCCGCAGGCCGGGGTCACCGGGGATGATCTCGGTGTCGGCCACGACCGCGAGGTCGTGGACGGTCCGCCCTTTACCTGCGAACCATCGCTGCTTGACCAGCCATGTTGCCAGTGTGTCTTCGAAAGTCATGAGCGCTTACCACATCCCCATGGCTGGTCCCGGCAAACACGGCCCCAGCTGATTTCCGGACTAGATAGTCGCATATCTCCGGAAACGGCCGGGGATCGGGGCCGGGATTAGGGCACTGTCATTGCTGGTGGCTCTCGGGCGGCCCGGCGAGATGCTCCCCCGTGGGCTCGGCGGCGGACCGGTCATCCCGGACCGCGGGCAGCTGGAACCAGTAGAACCCGTGGCCGGGCAGCGTCAGCAGGTAGCTGAGCTCGCCGATCCTGGGGAAGGTCACGCCGCCCATGCACTCCACCGGCGTGACGCCCATGAACCGGCGCAGGTCGAGCTCGACCGGCTGCGGGAACCTGGACAGGTTGTTGACGCACAAGATGCGATCCGAGCCGTCGGAGTCGCCGTCGGCCGAGGCGTCCGGCAGCCGGACGAAGGCCAGCACGCTCGGGTTGGAGGAGCTCAGCTCCTCGTATATGCCGGTGCCGAAGACCGGGTGCCGCTTGCGGATCTCGATCATCCGCTTGGTCCAGTGCAGCAGCGAGCCGGCGTTGCGCTGCTGCGCCTCCACGTTGAGCGCCTGGAAGCCGTAGATCGGGTCCATGACCGGCGGCAGGTAGAGCCGCTGCGGGTCGACCTGGGAGAACCCGCCGTTGCGGTCCGGCGTCCACTGCATCGGCGTCCGGACGCCGTCCCGGTCGCCCAGCCAGATGTTGTCGCCCATGCCGATCTCGTCGCCGTAGTACAGCACCGGCGAGCCGGGCAGCGACAGCAGCAGCGCGGTGAACAGCTCGAGCTGGTTCAGGTCGTTCTCAAGCAGCGGGGCCAGCCGCCGCCTGATCCCGATGTTGGCCTTCATCCGGGGATCCTTGGCGTACTCGGCGTACATGTAGTCGCGCTCGTCGTCGGCGACCATCTCCAGCGTCAGCTCGTCGTGGTTGCGCAGGAAGATGCCCCACTGGCAGCCGGAAGGGATGGCCGGGGTCTGGGCCAGGATCTCGGTGATCGGGTAGCGCTGCTCCCGGCGGACGGCCATGAAGATGCGCGGCATCAGCGGGAAGTGGAACGCCATGTGGCACTCGTCGCCGCCGGTCTCGGCGTCGCCGAAGTACTCGATCACGTCGGCCGGCCACTGGTTCGCCTCGGCCAGCAGCACCCGGTCCGGGTAGAGCTTGTCGATCTCGGCCCGGACCCGCTTCAGGTACTCGTGCGTCTCCTTCAGGTTCTCGCAGTTCGTGCCCTCTCGCTCGTACAGGTAGGGCACGGCGTCGAGCCGGAAGCCGTCGATGCCGAGGTCCAGCCAGAACCGCAGCACCTCGAGCATCGCGTCCTGGACCCTGGGGTTCTCGAAGTTCAGGTCCGGCTGGTGGGAGAAGAACCGGTGCCAGTAGTACTGGCCGCGGACCGGGTCGAAGGTCCAGTTGGACTGCTCGGTGTCGACGAAGATGACCCGGGCGCCCGGGTACTTGTCGTCGGTGTCGGACCACACGTAGAAGTCGCCGAACGGGCCGTCCGGGTCGCTCCGCGACGCCTGGAACCAGGGGTGCTGGTCGCTGGTGTGGTTCATGACCAGGTCGGCGATGACCCGGATGCCGCGCTTGTGCGCCTCGTCGACGAACGCGACGAAGTCGCCGATGTTCCCGTAGTCGGGCAGCACCGACATGAAATCGGCGATGTCATAGCCGCCGTCCCGCAGCGGCGAGGCGTAGATCGGCAGCAGCCAGATGCAGTCGATGCCGAGCCACTCCAGGTAGTCCAGCCGGGACGTCAGCCCGCGCAGGTCGCCGGTGCCGTCGCCGGTCGAATCCTGGAAACCCCGGACGAGTACCTCATAGAACACCGCGCGCTTGTACCACTCCGGGTCACGTGGCTGGTCCACGTCGAAAGAGTCGGCTATTGCCTCGTGATGTTCGGTCACGGCAAGATCTCCTGGGTCTTACTGGTCCGTGCGGGTCTGGCACGTTCAGGTCTACGAGGTGGGCGTAACGTTGAAGATGTGGGCAGGCCGCGTCGCCGGGTCAAGGCGCACGTAGTTGACAGGCCCCCACCGGTAGGACTCGCCGGTAAGCTCGTCCGTCACGATGAACTCGCGGTCCACGCCAAGCGCGGGCATATCGAGCCAGACCGTGGCTTCCCTGGTCTGGTGTGGGTCGAGGTTCGCGACCACCAGTACGGTATCGCTCCCCGCAGTCCCCGGAGACTTATCAACGCTCTTCGAGAAGCAAATTAGTTCCGGCTGGTCAACGCCGTGAAAGCGCAGGTTGCGCAGCCTGTGCAGGGCCGGGTGGGCGCGCCTGATCCGGTTGAGTTCGGTGATGTAGTCCACGATCCCGAAACCGTCCCTGGCTGCCGCCTCCCAGTCACGCGGACGGTACTGGTACTTCTCCGAATTCATGTATTCCTCGCTGCCCGGCCTCAATGGTATGTTTTCGCACAGTTCGTATCCAGAGTAGATGCCCCAGGTCGGGGAAAGCATGGCCGCCAGCACGGCCCGGATCTTGAACGCGGGCTCCCCGCCGTGCTGGAGGTACTCGTGGAGGATGTCCGGGGTGTTGGTGAAGAAGTTGGGCCGCATGTACGCGGCCGCGTCGCCGGACAGCTCGCGCAGGTACTCGGTGAGCTCCCAGACGCCATTTCGCCAGGTGAAGTACGTGTAGGACTGGTGGAAGCCGATCTTGGCCAGGGTGTGCATCATGGCCGGCCTGGTGAACGCCTCGGCCAAGAACAGCACGTCCGGGTCGGTGACGCGGATCTCGGCGAGCAGCCGCTCCCAGAACCGCACCGGCTTGGTGTGCGGGTTGTCGACACGGAAGATCCGCACCCCGTGGTCCATCCAATGCCGGAAGATCCGCAGCGCCTCCGCGTAGATGCCCTCGGGGTCGTTGTCGAAGTTCAGCGGGTAGCTGTCCTGGTACTTCTTGGGCGGGTTCTCGGCGTACGCGATGGACCCGTCCGCCCGCCTGGTGAACCACTCCGGGTGCTCCTTGACCCACGGGTGGTCCGGCGAGGTCTGCAGCGCCAGGTCCAGGGCGATCTCCATGCCCAGCTCGCGGGTCCGGGCCACGAAGGCGTCGAAGTCCTCCATCGTGCCCAGGTCCGGATGGAGCGCGTCGTGCCCGCCGTCGGCGGACCCGATCGCCCACGGCGAGCCCGGATCGCCCTCGCCCGGGGTCAGCGTGTTGTTCCTGCCCTTGCGGAACGTGGTCCCGATGGGATGCACCGGCGGCAGGTACACCACGTCGAAGCCCATGACGGCGATCGCGTCGAGCCGCTTGGCCGCGGTGCGCAGCGTGCCCGACGCCGGCGCCCGGCGGCCCATTGGATCAATCTGGACCCCTTCGGAGCGCGGGAAGAACTCGTACCACGAGCCGTACAGCGCCCGCTCCCGGTCCACCTGGACGGTCAGCGGCCTGGATCTGGTGACCAGCTCGCGCAGCGGCCAAACGGCCAGGATGGCGGCGACCTGGGGATCCTCGGCCGCCGCCAGCCGGTCCCACGGGGTCAGCCCGCGGTCGCGCATCCGCGCGGCCAGCCCGCGCAGCGCGGTGCGGGCCGCGGCCGGGCGGCTCGCCCCCGGCGGCTGGGGAATCCGCCGCGCGGCGCGCTCGAACAGCAGCGCGCCCTGGGCGAGCATCAGCTCCACGTCCTGGCCGGCCGGTATCTTGATGGCCGCGTCGTGGTGCCAGCTGGCGATCGGATCGGCCCACGCCTCCACGTGGAAGCGCCACACGCCCTCACCGGTCACGGTCACGTCCGTGCCCCAGCGGTCGGTGCCCGGCGCGAGCTCGCGCATTCTCGCGATCGGGCTCACCGTGCGCTCGGGGTCGCGCAGCACCGCCCCGGCGTTGATGATGCCGTGGCCCTCGCGGAAAATGGTGGCGCTGACTTGGAATGTCTCGCCGGCCACCGCCTTCGCCGGGCGGCGCCCGCAGTCCACCGTCGGCTCCACGTCAAGGATCGGGATTCGTCCAATCACCCTGGTTACGCTACCGACCGCGGCCGGCTCCATGCCAGCGCGGGTACCGGTTTATATCTGGCGCCGGACCCTCGTCGGGTGATGAACCTAACGAACCGGCATCATGCCACTTCGTTAGGGATAATTTGAACTGATTTTCCGGTTCTGGACGGTTGGTTTATGCTCTGCCTTTCCCCTCGGACCCACCCTAGAGGTCGGCGGATAGTTCGTCGTTGCGGGCGCGGACCCATTAAGGTCTGCCCGTGAAAGCGATTCGCCGGTTCACCGTCCGCGTCACCCTGCCCGAGCGGCTGGCCGCGCTGCACGGCCTGATGCTGAACCTCCGCTGGTCCTGGCACGGACCGACCGCGGACCTGTTCGCGTCGATCGATCCCGCCGCCTGGGCGGCGTCGGGCGGCGATCCGATCGCGATGCTCAGCGGGCTGCCGTCGGCCCGGATCGCCGCGCTCGCGACCGACGAGGACTTCCTGCGCCGGCTCGGCGAGGCCGAGCGGGACCTGCAGCAGTACATGTCGGAGCCGCGCTGGTACGCGGCCGAGGGCAGCGGGCCCCAGGACCAGGCCGGCCCCGCCGCGGTGGCGTACTTCTCGCCCGAGTACGGCATCACCGCCGCGTTGCCGCAGTATTCGGGCGGCCTGGGCATCCTGGCCGGTGACCACCTGAAGTCGGCGAGCGACCTGGGCGTGCCGCTGATCGCCGTCGGCCTGCTGTACCGGCACGGCTACTTCACCCAGTCGCTGTCCGTCGACGGCTGGCAGGCCGAGCGGTACCCCTCCGACGACCCGAACGGGCTGCCGCTGGAGCTGCTCCGCGACGCGGCCGGCGCGCCGGTGCACGTCACGGTCGGGCTGACCGCGGGCCGGCAGCTGACCGCGCAGGTCTGGGTGGCCCAGGTCGGCCGGGTCCCGCTGCTGCTGCTCGACTCCTACGTGGAGGAGACCGAGGCCGACCTGCATGAGGTCACCGACCGGCTGTACGGCGGCGGCAGCGACCACAGGCTCCGCCAGGAACTGCTGCTCGGCGTGGGCGGGGTGCGCGCGGTCCGGGCGTTCTGCGCGCTGCGCGGGCACCCCTCGCCCGAGGTGTTCCACACCAACGAGGGGCACGCCGGGTTCCTCGGCCTGGAGCGGATCCGCGAGTACGCCGAGCAGGGGCTGAGCTTCGAGGAGGCCCTCGAGGTCTGCCGGGCAGGCACCGTGTTCACCACGCACACCCCGGTCGCCGCCGGGATCGACCGGTTCGAGCGCAGCCTGATCCGGGAGCACTTCGCCGACGACCCGCTGCTGCCCATCGACCGGGTGCTCGCGCTCGGCGCGGAGACCTACCCGGGCGGCGACCCCGAGGTGTTCAACATGGCCGTGATGGGCATGCGGCTGGCCCAGCGGGTCAACGGCGTCTCGGTGCTGCACGGCCAGGTCAGCCGGGAGATGTTCGCCGGCCTGTGGCCGGGCTTCGACACCCGCGAGGTGCCCATCGGCTCGGTCACCAACGGCGTGCACACCCCGACCTGGGTGGCGCCGGAGATCATTGTGCTGGCCCGGGGGGATTGGGGGCGGGCGGCGGCCGCCCCGGCCGGGGAGCTGTGGGAGGCCAGGCACGAGCTGCGCGCCCGGCTGGTGGCGGAGACCCGGCGCAGGCTGCGCGCCTCCTGGCGGCAGCGTGGCGCGTCAGAGGCCGAACTGACCTGGGTCGACGACGTGCTCGACGAGAACGTGCTCACCATCGGGTTCGCCCGGCGGGTGCCCTCCTACAAGCGGCTGACCCTCATGCTGAACGATCCCGCCACGCTCAGCCAGCTGCTGAACGACCCGTCGCAGCCGGTGCAGATCGTGGTGGCGGGCAAGGCCCACCCGGCCGACGAGGGCGGCAAGGGCCTCATCCAGCAGATGGTCCAGTTCAGCGACTCCCCGGATGTGCGCCGCCGGATCGTGTTCCTGCCCGACTACGACATGGCCATGGCGCACGCGCTGGTGCAGGGCTGCGACGTGTGGCTGAACAACCCGCTGCGGCCGCTGGAGGCCTGCGGCACCTCGGGCATGAAGGCCGCGCTGAACGGCGGGCTCAACGTCTCGGTCCGGGACGGCTGGTGGGACGAGTGGTACGACGGCGGGAACGGCTGGGAGATACCCTCGGCCGACGGCGTGGCCGACGCCACGCGGCGCGACGCGCTCGAGGCCACGGCGCTGTACGAGCTGCTGGGCAAGTCGGTGGCGCCGCTGTTCTACGACCGGGATCCGGACGGCGTTCCGCAGGGCTGGGTGGAGCGGATCAGGCACACGTTCCGCTCGCTCGGGCCGAAGGTGCAGGCCGAGCGGATGGTCCGGGAGTACGTCACGGCGCTGTACGTGCCCGCCGCGGTGGCCTCAGGTAACCTGGCCGACGCCGAGGGGTTCGGGCCCGCGCGGGAGCTGGCGGCCTGGAAACGGCGCGTGGTGCAGGCCTGGTCGCAGGTGCGGGTGGAGCACGTGGAGGCCGAGGCGGCCGGGCAGGCGCTGGGTTCGGCGCTGACCGTGCGGGTCTCGGTGGCGCTCGGTGAGCTCACCCCGGGCGACGTGGTGGTGGAGGTGGTCTACGGGCGGCCCGACGACGCCGACGAGATCGTCTCGCCGGCCTACACGGTGCTGACCCGGGGGGACACTCTGCCCCCCGGGGACACCCCGGACCCCATGGGCCCGGAACCCCCCGCTCCCTCTCCCGGGGGGACCCATCCCCCCGGACCCCCCTTGGGAGGGACTCCATCCCCCCAGACCCCCCTGGCCCCCGGGGGGGTGCGGTACTCCGGTGAGGTGCCGCTGGACCAGCCCGGGCCGTTCGGCTACACGGTGCGGGTGCTGCCGGACCACCCGCTGCTCGACAGCCGCGCCGAGCTCGGGCTCGTCACGTACCCGCAGGCGCCGGCCGGCATGACCAACGGCGATCTGCGTTTAGGGAGGGGTCCACATGGGTGAGTTCGTCACGCTGGAGACCGCTGACGGCATCGGCACGATCCGCTTGAACCGGCCGCCGGTCAACGCGCTGAACGATCAGCTGATCAGCGAGCTCGCGGACGCCGCCCGCGCGGCGGCCGGCTCGGACGAGGTCCGCGCGGTGATCATCTACGGCGGCGAGAAGGTCTTCGCGGCCGGCGCCGACATCAACGACATGGCCGAGGCGGGCTACCCCGCGATGGCCATCCGCGCGGGCCAGCTGCAGGAGACCATGGGGCTGATCGCCGGCATCGGAAAGCCGGTGGTCGCCGCGATCACCGGGTACGCCCTGGGCGGCGGGCTCGAGCTCGCGCTCGCCGCCGACTTCCGGGTCGCGGGGGAGGGCGCCCGGGTCGGCCAGCCCGAGATCCTGCTCGGCGTCATCCCCGGGGCGGGCGGCACGCAGCGGCTGCCCCGCCTGGTCGGCCCGGCCAGGGCCAAGGACATCGTGTTCAGCGGCCGGATGGTCAAGGCCGCGGAGGCGCACGCCATCGGCCTGGTCGACCGGGTCGTCCCGGACGATTCGGTCTACCAGGCCGCGCTGGACATGGTGCAGCGGTACGCGGCCGGTCCCGCCCTCGCGCTGCGCGCGGCCAAGCAGGCCATCGACCACGGCCTCGACGTGGACCTGGCCACCGGCCTGGAGATCGAGCGGGTGCAGTTCGCCGCGCTGTTCGGCACCGAGGACCAGCGAGCCGGCATGCGCAGCTTCCTAGAAAACGGCCCAGGCAAGGCCACCTTCACCGGCCGCTGAGCCCGAGGCTGGCCGCTGAGCCCGATTGCACGCTGACGGCGGCCGAGTTCGCTATGTCGGCTGCGGGATGACGTGGCGATGGTGCTGGCCACCTGTGGGTGGCCGCCGTCGCTGCGGGTAGCATCCTGTGTCGTGGCAGAGCTTGGTGCGGTCCGCCGGTTCAATGTCCGGATCCCGTTGCGTGAGGGCATCACGCTCTCGGCTGACCTGGCCTTGCCTGAGCTGCTGCCCGCACCGGCGGTGGTGACGCGCACGCCGTATGGCAAGACGGGTGAATGGCAGTCGGAGCGTGGCGCGGTTTTCGCCAAAGGCGGGTATGCGTTCGTTTTCGTCGATGTCCGCGGCCGTGGTGACTCCGACGGCGTTTTCGAGCCGTACCGTAACGATGGCCGGGACGGGGCTGAGGTCATCGCGTGGGTGGCGGCGCAGGAATGGTGTACCGGCGACGTCGCGACCTATGGGCTCAGCTACGGCAGCCGCATCCAGTGGCTGACCGCGCTTGAGCACCCTCCCGCGCTGCGCGCGATGGTATGCCTGGTGACGCCGAGCGATCCGTTCGTGGAGATCCCGACGGGGCTGCCCTCCCCGATGCGCATCAACTGGCACCGGTTCACCGATGGCCGGATGCCCCAGTTCCGGGACGATGTCGACTGGATGGCCGTGTACCGTCACCGCCCGTTGCTGACGATGGACGAGGCGGCTGGGTTCGTCTCGCCCAACTGGCGCGCGGAGTTGCAGCACCGCACCCTGGACGAGTGGTGGGAGCCGGTCCGTTACCAGCACCGCATCACTGAGGTCGACGTGCCAGTGCTGCACATCTCCGGCTGGTATGACGATCAGGAGATAGGCACGCCGGCCAATTTCACCGCCATGGCCGCCGCCGGCCGGGTTGGCCAGCGGCTGCTGATGGGCCCGTGGGCCCACGACGTGAACACCACGCGAACGCTCGGTGAGGTGGACTTCGGCCCGGACGCACTGGTCGACCTTGACGCCAGCGTGCTGGCTTTCCTGGATGAGCACGTCAAAGGCATCCAGCCGGAACCGCCGCCCGCGCCGGTGCGGATCTTCGTCATGGGCGTCAACGAATGGCGCGACGCGCAGACCTGGCCGCCCGCCGGCGCCGCGTCCGTCGTCTTCCATTTCTCCAGCAATGGGCACGCTAATAGCCGGTTCGGCGACGGCCGGCTGGTTTCCCCGCCGGTCGCCAGCGATCAGCCACCGGATGAGTGGACGCATGACCCTGGTCGGCCGGTGCCCTTCATCACTGACGCGAGCAGCACGCAAGACGCCGGCCCGGATGACTATCACGGCGTCGAGAGCCGGGGCGACGTCCTGGTTTTTACCAGCGATCCGCTGTCAGAGCCGCTCGAGATCATCGGAGCGGTCAACGTGATCGCACACGTTGATACCTCGGCCGCCGACACCGACATCACGGCGAAGCTTGTGGAGGTGCACCCGGATGGCTTCGCGCAACGGCTGTGCGATGGAATCGTGCGGCTGCGCTACCGGGACGGATGTGACCGGGAGCGGCCAGTCATCCCAGGTGAGGTGTACGAGGTGGAGATCCTCATGTGGGACACCTGCGTGCGGTTGCCCGCCGGCCACCGTCTCCGCGTAGAGATCGCGTCCTCGGCCTTCCCGAAATACGACGTCAACCTCGGGACCGGCGCAGACATTATCACCGAAACCAAAGGTATTCCTGCTAGGAACCGGCTGTGGCACACGCCCTCCCGTCCCTCACGGCTCATCGTGAACTAAGGGCTCATGGATTATTACTTACGCAGACTGTTGGACGCTGCCGTGGCGCCGGCTATATGGACTGTTTACGCGGCGGGCAATTGGAGGATACGGTAGATTCGGCGCGCAACCCGGTGCGCGCCGTGAGGTGCACTGATACATGCGGTCTATTGGGCTCTCGGCTCTTGAGCGGGTGGTTCGCTGCCAGACAAGCAGGTTATTTCTGCCGCCTGCTAAAGGCCACCGGGGGTATGGGTTGAGGGGGTTGAATGGCTGAGCAAAGGCTTGTCAGAGCGGGAGGGACTGAGTTTTACGTCGAAGTGGCTGACGCTGGTGGCCCCGCGGCGATTCGCAGCGACGGCGTGCTGTCGTTTGACGGCGTTCGGGAGACGGTTGAGGGCATCGCGATCGAGCTGAGCCGGGCCTGGGAGAAGGTGCGGCCCAGCGAGGCTAGCGTCGAGTTTGCGCTGAAGCTCACCGCTAGGTCCGGCAAGCTGACCGGCCTGGTTGTCGAGGGCGGCGGCGAAGCCAGCCTCAAGGTGACTCTGGCATGGAGGCAGTCCGAGCCGGTCGGCGGGGAATGATCCAGCGTGCTGGATACCGAGGTCCAGGATGGGCAGTTGCGGCGGTTCGTGGTCCGCATCGACGAGGCCGGTAACAACGTCACCCGGGGCAGCGGGGTGCTCGTCGCGCCCGGCTGGGTACTCAGCTGCGCGCATGTTGTCGAAGGCCTGGATCGTGTCAGCGTGGTTCCTGACCGTGGTGCCGCCGCGGAAGGTGATGCGCCGCTGGCTGTGACGGGCTGGGTGCGGGCCCGCTCGGAGGCGCGGCCGGAGGTGAGCGAGACGGCGTTCTGGCCATTCCCTGATCTGGCGGTGATCGAGCTTGAGGACTGGTCCGATCACCTCTTCGCTCCCCTCGTCATGGCCGAGCCGCAGCGCAAGGGAGAATCGCATGCCTGGGGTTTCGGACGGCGGGAGGCCGGGGTAGCCGCCGTGGGGTCACCGGCATCGTTTGTCTACGTCGGCCAGGAGGGTGACGGGTTCTTGTCGCTGAAGGCCGGTGATGCCCCGCCCGGGCTCAGCGGCGCTCCGCTGGTATGCCCTGCCCAGCGCGGCGTGGTCGGAGTGATGTCGGTCAGCCGGAACCCAAGCGATGCCCGCGGGGGCTGGGCCTCTCCCGCCACGGCACTGACCGGGGACCAGGGCGCACCCGGCGAGCTGGCCGACCTTGGGACGCGGATGGTTGCCCACAACCAACGCGAGGCCTGGCGCCACCGGGACAGGTGGAACCGTGTTCTTCCCGTTACCGGCGCGGACCGGACCGTCAATATGCCCTGGGAGGGCCTGGCCGGGGCCCGGCTGCCTGCGCCGTCGGTGATGCTGCGCGCCGAGTTCTGCCTGGTCCACTACCTCTTCCGGGAGGCCGACCTGAATGCCGCTGTGTCCTGGTGCCGAAGCCAGTCACCGGTCGAGATCAGCTACATCGACGCGCAGGGCGGGGCGGGCAAGACGCGGTTCGCGATCGAGCTCTGCCAGCAAATGCGCCGCCGGGGATGGGTGGCCGGAATGCTGCCCAGGCAGGACCATGGCATCAGCGAGATACCGCAGCCGCGGCTGGTAGCGGTCGACTATGTCGAGGAGCGCGATTCCGCTGCGCTGGCCGAGCAGATCTCCGCGCTTGCCTCGTCGGCGACGGAAATGACCCCAGTGCGGATACTTCTGCTCAGCCGGCCTACCCGGGGTCAGCGACCGGGTGCCCGCATGGACGTACTGCGCGAGCAGGAGGCAGCTAGCGGCGCGGTGATCGTGGCCCTGGACGACGCGGAGGACCGCTCGGCCGCCGTGCCATCGCTGACCGTTCCCGAGCGTGGCATCTTGTTCGATTCCGCGCTGCTGGCCTTCGGCCGAAGATGGCATGGCGCTGAGTGGACTCCGCAGGCCAGCGGCCGGGTTGATCTGTCCGCAGACCGGTACGACCGACCACTCGATGTCCTGCTGGAGGCTTTCGATGCCGCGCTATCGGGGCGAGAATCGCAGTCTGGCGGCCGCCCTCCAGTCGAGCGGGCACTCGACCATGAGGAACGGCACTGGCGGCCGACACGCCTTCTGGGATTCGACGCTCTGGTACTGCGCCGTTGCGCCGCGCTCGCCACCCTCGCCGGTGCCCGGGATGAGCAGGAAGCCGCAGCTCTGCTCCGCCTCGTCCCGGAGCTGGCCGGCGAGTCGGCCGCTGCGGCTCGCGAACGCATGGATCGGTGGCTGGGAGGGCTCTACGACGGCCCTGACCGGTGGAATCCCCTGCGGCCCGACCGGCTCGCCGAAGCACTCGTCACCCGGGCAGTGCAGCAGGATGGCGATGATGGGCGGGGCCTGCTCGCCGCGGTGCTCGCGCTGCGGTCCGACCGGCAAGTCGAGCGGGCCCTGGACGTGCTCGCTCGGCTGGCCGACGACATGGCCATGGCCCCCGCTATCGCTGCCGCGTTGACTGAGCGGCACAGCGCCCTCGTGGACCGCTGCGCCCGCCAGGTTCGTGGAACCTCACAACGGCCAGGGCGGATCGGACTGCTAGAGGGCCTGGCCCGGCTGCACACTGCAGTCCTGACTGACCAGCGGGTGGCCGATCTTCCCATCTCCGTCCAATCCCCGTTGCGCGCCTCCGCTGACACTTTTGGCGATCTGGCGCGGGACCACGGCCTCATTGGAGAGGCCACCGGGCTCTACCGGCAAGGGCTGGCCATCACCAAGCGGCTGGCCGAGCTCGAGCCAGACGACACCGGCTTCCAGCGCGACCTGTCGATCTCCTACGACCGGCTCGCCGACCTGGCCCAGCGCGCCGGCCACGCTGACGAGGCCACCGGGCTCTACCAGCAAGGGCTGGACATCAGCCAGCGGCTGACCGAGCTCGAGCCAGACAACGCCGACTTTCAGCGTGACCTATCGCTCTTCTACGCCCGGCTCGCCTACCTGGCCCACCGCGCCGGCCACATTGACAAGGCCACCGACCTCTACCAGCAAGGGCTGGACATCAGCCAGCGGATGTTCGAGGTCGAGCCAGATAACACCGGCTTCCGGCGCGACCTGTCCATCTCCTACGGTCGGCTTGCCGACCTGGCCCGCGATCACGGTGCCCCCGGCAAGGCCGCCGGGCTCTACCGCCGAGGGCTAGCCATCGCTGAGCGGCTGGCCGAGCTCGAGCCAGGCAACACCATCTTCCAGCGTGACCTGCCGGTCTTCTACGACCGGCTCGCCGACCATGCCCACCGCGCCGGCCACGCTGACGAGGCAGCCCGGCTTTACCGGAAGGGGCTGGCCATCGCCGAGCGGCTGTTCGAGGTCGAGCCAGATAACACCGGCTTCCAGCGTGACCTGCCGGTTTCCTACGACCGGCTCGCCGACCTGGCCCGCGATAGCGGGGCCACCGATGAGGCCTCCCGGCTCTACCAGCTGGCCCTGGCCCTCCGCGAGCGGCTGGCCGAGCTCGATCCAGACAACGTCGGCTTCCAGCGTGACCTGTCGATTTCCTACGATCGGCTCGCCGACCTGGCCCGCGATAGCGGGGCCACCGATGAGGCCTCCCGGCTCTACCAGCTGGCCCTGGCCCTCCGCGAGCGGGTGGTCGCGCTCAAGCCAGACGACACCGGCTTCCAGCGTGACCTGCCGGTCTCCTACGATCGGCTCGCTGACCTGGCCCGCGATAGCGGGGCCACCGATGAGGCCTCCCGGCTCTACCGGATGGGGCTGGCCATCCGCAAGCGGCTGGCCGCGCTCAAGCCAGACGACACCGACTTTCAGCGTGACCTGTCGATTTCCTACGACCGGCTCGCCGACCTGGCCCAGCGTGCCGGCCACACTGACAAGGCGACCCGGCTTTACCGGAAGGGACTGGCCATCGCAGAGCGGCTGGCCAGGCTCGACCCGGACAACGCCGTCTTCCAGCGTGACCTATCGCTCTCCGCCGACCGGCTCGCCGATCTCGCCGATCTCGCCGTTGCCCGTGCCGACCGGGCCGACGTCGCACGCAAATACCGGCATGCATTCGACCTTTGCGAGCGGCTCTTCAGGGCCGACTAACCTCGATTCCCGGTGAGCTGGCCGAACCGGTGCCCTCATAGCTTCGGCCTCGCTGCATGCACCACAGTAGGCACAGGCATCAGCAGGGGAGCGATGAGCCTGGACGCTGAATTCAGCTGCCGGCGACGAGCTTGCGGAGGGCCTGGGCGGCCTGGGCGTTCTGCTCGGCGTAGCTGACCAGCGCGCCGGCCAGCGTCGCGGCCCATTCCCCGATCGGCACCGTCTGCCTGGACAGCACCACGCCGCGCACTGCGCGGCAGACCTCGGCCACCGGCTGGCCGTTGCGCACCGCCAGCGTCATCTGCAGCTCGCCGAGCCGGGCCACGATCTTGGAGATCTCGCCGGGGCGGCCGCGCATCCGGTCGGACATGGACCGGTCCCGCTCGACCGACACGAAGTCGCCGGGCAGCGCCTCACCTAGGGACTGGGCCAGCACGCGCGCGTAGATGGCCACATCCGTGCTGTCGGCGCGCAGCGCGGCGGTGACCATGTCCAGCGAGAGCGCGTCGTCATGCTCAGTCATAGGTCAGTCCCACGCTTAGATTCTAGTGCTCCCGGCAAGATCGGCCCCTGTCGGGCCTAGGGCAGCCGAGCCGTTACAGATAGGCAACATTTGGTTCGCTCCACAACACGCGATCTGTCTCGTACTCTGGAAGCCGCGATGCCTGCGACGGAACACCTGCCGAGGACCCTCGGCCCGTATCGCCTTCAGGACCGCCTCGGGGAAGGCGGTATGGGGGTGGTGCACCTCGCCCGCGATCCGGAAGGCCGCCCGGTGGCGGTCAAGGTGCTCCATCCGCTCGGCACCGAGGGCGTCAACGCGCGCCGCCGGCTGGCCCGCGAGGTGGAGACCATGCGCCGGGTCCGCAGCCCGTACGTCGCCGAGGTTCTCGACGCCGACGTGACCGGCGAATATCCCTACATCGTCACGCGGTTCGTGCCCGGCCCTACGCTGGACGAGATGGTGCGCGGCCGCGGCCCGCTGTCCGGCCAGGGCTTGCGGCGGCTGGCCTACGGCATGGCCGAGGCGCTGACCGCGATCCACGCGGCGGGCGTGGTGCACCGCGACCTGAAGCCGGGCAACGTGATGCTCACCGACGACCGGCCCATCGTGATCGACTTCGGCATCGCCCAGACCGGCGACGCCACCCGGCTGACCCAGACCGGGCTGGTGATGGGCACACCCGGGTATCTCGCCCCCGAGGTGATCGAGGGCCAGCCGAGCAGCCCCGCGTCGGACATACATTCCTGGGGCTCGACGATGGCGTTCGCGGCGACCGGCCACCTGCCGTTCGGCGGCGGCTCCTACGAGACGATCTTCTACCGCATTGTCTCCGGCCGCGCCGACCTGACCCGCGTCCCCGCGCCGCTCGTGCCGCTGATCACCGCGGCGCTGGCCAGGGACCCCTCGCACCGCCCGTCGGCCAGCTGGCTCAGCGCCCAGGCCACCGCGCTCGACATGTCGGCGGCGGGCCCGTCCCCGACCGCCGTGAATACCGGCTCACCGTTCGCCGCGACCCCGGCCCCCGCGCCGCAAGCGATGTTTACCCCATTGGCCGCCGCCGCGCCCGCGATCCCACCCGCCAGCCCCGCGATCCCGTCCGCCGCGCCCCAGGTGCCCAAGGCCTCGCAGGCGCCCAAGCAGGCGGCCAGGGATGTCGCTGACCTGCTGCCGCCGGTCGACTATGCGCCGCCCCGAAGAGCCCAACACAACCCCCAGCCAGGCCGGCCCGGGCCGCCCGCGGACTATCAGGACCAGGCCGGCCCGTGGGGCCCGCGGGGCCCCAAGCCCGCGGCTCCCGGCCCGCGCCCCCAGGCCCGCCCGAACACCATGGCCGGCCTCGCCTTCATGGTCGCGGCGGTGGCGCTGACCGTGGTGCTGCCGGTGGCCGGGCTGCTCGCCTCGCTGGCCGTGATCACCTTGCTCCGGGCCGCGGACCGGGCGCAGAGCAAGCTGGCGGTACGCCGGTCGGTGCGCGGGCCCCGGGCTAGCGACCTGGTGGTCGTGCTGGTCACCGCGCCGCTGACGGTGGCCAGGGCGCTGCTCACCGAGATCCTGATGGCCCCGCTCGCGATCATCGTCGGCGCGGCCGCTTACGGTCTCGCGGTGGTGTTCACGCACAGCATGAACATGCCGCGGGCCGGGGCGTTCGCGGCCGCGGCCGTGGTGGCCTGGTACGGGTTCGGTCCCGGCTCGGGCCGCCCGCGGCGGCAGCTGAACCGGATGGCCGGGGCCGTGGCGCGCACGCGGACGTCGGCGGCGGTGATCGCGCTGAGCGTCTGGGCGCTCGCGGTCGCCGCCGTCTTGTTCGCCTCGTCGCAGACCCCGTACTACTGGCCCGCGGTGACTCTGGACATATCCGGGCACCTACCCGGGCCCCTCCCCAGCCTGCATAGCCTGATCACGTCGGCCTCGCACTGGCTGCTCAGGAACATTCACGCCTAACTGCTCGCCGAGGTCGGCCGGCGGCATCGGCTTGACCAGGCCGAGCGCGACGACCTCGTTGGCCAGCCTGGTACGCCGGTTCGCGCCCTCGGGGATCCGGAACTTCTGGTAGAGCCGGAGCAGGTGCTGCTTGACCGCCGCCTCGGTCACCACCAGGTCGACGGCGATCTCGTGCGCCGTAGCGGGGGTGGCGAAGGCCTCATCGGAGAGCGCGGGCCGGCACAGCGAGGTCAGCACGTCCAGCTCACGGCGGGTGAGCTCGGGGACGGCCGAACGGCGCAACTCGGCCTCGGCGATGATCTCTTCCTGCTGGATGCCGCCGATCCGGCAGCGGGCCATGCCAAAACTCAGTACGTCGCCTTCGTCCAGGACCCGGCGGGCTATGGGCCGCCCGTTAACCCTGGTTCCGTTCCGTGATAAACCGAGGTCGACGACGTAGACGTACGGGCCGCGGCGGATGAGTTCGGCGTGCAGCCGGGAAACGCTGGGATCCTCCAGACGGATGTCGACGCCCTGGCCGCGGCCAACCGTTGTCACCTCGTCGCGCAGCGGAAAGACTTCGCCTGTTTCCTCGATGCGGAGGAATGGTGCGTCCACCGCGGTCCCCCCCTTCTATCGGAGCCGTGACTAAGGTCTTACCACTGGGTTACCCCCCGTGTCACGGGTCCTAGTGTGAGATTGCCCGTCGATCCTGGGTACACCGTGGTAACGGCCTGGCGTAGCCCCGGTAAACTTCCGAGCGGAAAGCCGGGAGGCACATGCATGGCGAATAGGCCGGCGAACGCTGGCTCTGGTAGTGGTGGCTTGGGCAGTGGTGGCTTGGGCAGTGTTGGCTTGGGCAGTGTTGGCTTGGGCAGGGGACTGGCGCCCGTGGGTGACGTAGCGCCACCACTGGATGCCACCGCGCCGCCGCAGCCCGTTCACCACGTCGCCGCCCCCCGCGCCGGCGTCCCCCGCGCCGGCGCCCCCCGCGCCGAAGCGCGCCAGGCGGCCGTGCCCCGCGCCCCGGCCGGCCACCGCGCCGCCCGCCCCCGGCCGTCCCGTGAATCCCGCGCGTCCCGCGCGTCCCGTGAGCCCAGGGGGGCCGGTCCGTCCGGGAACCGCGCCGAGGCTGGGACCAGCGGGCTGGCCTGGCTGCCCTACCTGATCGTGCTGGCCGGCGTCGGCGCCGGGATGTTCGTCGCCTGGCAGGGGTCGAAGTACGCGGGCCGGGGCACCGGGCTGGTGGGCTGCTCGCTGCTGGCCGCGGCGCTGGCCCGGCTGATATTGCCGGCGCGCTACGCGGGCCTGCTGTCCTCCCGCCGAAAAGCCTCCGACGTGCTGGCCTTCGCGGTGTTCGGCGCCGCGGTGCTCGCGGTCGCGCTGACGCTGCCATAAGCAGCAATTCCATGAAGGGAACCCGAGAAAATCATGGCCAAGATCAAGGTGGCGAACCCCGTCGTCGAACTCGACGGCGACGAGATGACCCGCATCATCTGGCAGTACATCAAGGACCAGCTGATACTGCCCTACCTGGACGTCGAGCTCGAGTATTACGACCTGTCCGTGCAGCACCGCGACGAGACCGACGACCAGGTGACGATCGACGCGGCGCACGCCATCCAGCGGCACGGCGTCGGCGTGAAGTGCGCGACGATCACGCCGGACGAGGCGCGGGTCACCGAGTTCGGGCTGAAGAAGATGTGGCGCTCGCCGAACGGCACGATCCGCAACATCCTGGGCGGCGTCATCTTCCGCGAGCCGATCGTGATCTCCAACATCCCCCGGCTGGTGCCGAGCTGGAACAAGCCCATCATCATCGGCCGGCACGCGCACGCCGACCAGTACAAGGCCAGCGACTTCGTGGTGCCCGGCCCCGGCACGGTGACGATCACCTACGTCCCCGACGGCGACAATCAGCCGATCGAGATGGAAGTCGCGCGGTTCACCGGCGGCGGCGTCGCGATGGCCATGTACAACTTCGACGACTCGATCCGCGATTTCGCCAGGGCCACGATGCGCTACGCGCTGGACCGCAGGTTGCCGCTCTACCTGTCCACCAAGAACACCATTCTCAAGGCCTACGACGGCCGGTTCAAGGACATCTTCGCGGAGGTCTTCGAGTCCGAGTTCAAGGCGGACTTCGAGGCGGCCGGGATCACTTATGAGCACCGGCTGATCGACGACATGGTCGCGCAGGTGCTCAAGTGGGAGGGCGGCCTCGTCTGGGCCACCAAGAACTACGACGGCGACGTGCAGTCCGACGTGGTGGCCCAGGGCTTCGGCTCGCTCGGCCTGATGACCAGCGTGCTGATGACGCCGGACGGCCGCACGGTGGAGGCCGAAGCCGCCCACGGCACCGTGACCAGGCATTACCGCCAGCACCAGCAGGGTAAGCCCACGTCCACCAACCCGGTCGCGTCGATCTTCGCCTGGACCAGGGGGCTGGCCCACCGCGGCAAGCTCGACGGCACGCCCGAGGTCACCCGGTTCGCCCGCACGCTGGAGGACGTCTGCGTGCGGACCATCGAGGGCGGCGCGATGACCAAGGACCTCGCCCTGCTCGTCGGCCAGGACACCCCGTTCCTGACCACCCAGGAATTCCTCGGCGCGCTGGACGACAACCTGCGCAAGGCCATGGGTTCGTAAAAAACACAATCAATAGTCCCGAACGAGCCTGGTGTCTGCCCCGGGCCCACTGACGTGCAGTCACGGACGAAGGAGTCTTAAGAGATATGTCTCACAGTACTAGCCAGGGGGGTCAGCCCCCCCTAACCCCCCGCAGGGGAAAGGTAACCGTCGTCGGGGCCGGGTTCTATGGCTCCACCACCGCGCAGCGGCTGGCCGAGTACGACATTTTCGAGGAGGTCGTGCTCACCGACATCATCGAGGGCAAGCCGGAGGGGCTGGCCCTGGACATGAACCAGTCGCGCCCGGTCGAGGGGTTCGAGACCAAGGTGACCGGCCAGACGACCGGTTCTGGGGACCAGGCCGGCGAGGGCTACGAGGTGATCGGCGGCTCGGACATCGTGGTGGTCAGCGCGGGGCTGGCGCGCAAGCCCGGCATGAGCCGGATGGACCTGATCGAGGTCAACGCCAAGATCGTCAGGAACGTGGTGGAGAACGTCGCCAAGTACGCGCCGGACGCGGTGCTGATCGTGGTGTCCAACCCGCTGGACGAGATGACCGCGCTGGCCGCCAAGGTGTCCGGCTTCCCGTCGGCGCGGGTCATGGGCCAGGCGGGCATGCTGGACACCGCCAGGTTCAGCTACTTCGTGGCGGAGAAGCTGGCCGTCCCGGTCGGGTCGGTGCGGACGCTGACGCTCGGCTCGCACGGCGACACGATGGTCCCGGTGCCCTCGGCCTGCACGGTGAACGGCCAGCCGCTGGCCAGCCTGCTGCCCGCCGACGAGATCGAGGCGCTGGTCAACCGGACCAGGAACGGCGGCGGTGAGATCGTCGCGCTGCTGAAGACCGGCTCGGCGTACTACGCCCCCTCGGCCGCCGCGGCCCGGATGGCCCGCGCGGTGGCGGAAGATTCCGGCGCGGTCATGCCGGTGTGCGCGTGGGTGGACGGGCAGTATGGCATCTCCGGCGTCTACCTGGGCGTGGAGGCCGAGATCGGCGCGGCCGGCATCCGCCGGGTGGTCGAGCGCGACCTGACCGAAGCCGAGCTGGCCGGCCTGCGCGCCGCGGCCGAGGCCGTCCGCGCCAAGCAAGCCGACGTCGCCAGCCTCTGAGGGGCCGGTCTCAGCGCTTAACCGGCCGCCAGGCGGCGCAGGGCCAGCTCGGCGTAGAGGGCGGTGCCCTCGGCCAGCGCGACGTCGTCGAAGACCGCGATCGCCGAGTGGTTGGTGGGGGCGGTCTCCGGGTCGCGGTCCGGCGGGCAGGCGCCGAGGAAGACGAACGCGCCGGGTACTTCCTCCAGCACGAAGGAGAAGTCCTCGGCGCCGGTGATGGGGAACTGCGCCAGTCGGCCCCGGTCCGGGCCGAACGCTTCGGTGACCGTCTGCAGCGCGAAGGCCGCCTCGGCCGCGTCGTTGACGGTGACCGGGTACTCGCCCGCGTATTCGGTGTCGGCGGTCAGCCCGTGCGCGCCGGCGATGTCCCTGACCAGCCGCGGCACCTCCTCCGCCAGCGCGGCCCGGGAGGAGGCGCTGTAGGAGCGGGCGGTGGCCAGGAACCTGGCCTGGTCCGGGATCACGTTGTCGGTGGTGCCGGCGTGGAAGCTGCCGACCGTGATGACGACCGGGTCGAACACGTCGAACTTCCTGGTCACCATCGTCTGCAGGGCGAGCACGATCTCGCACGCGGCCGGGATCGGGTCGGCGGCCCGGTGCGGCTGGGAGGCGTGCCCGCCGCGCCCGTGCACGGTGACCGTGATCTGGTCGGCGGCGGCCAGCATCGGGCCGGGCCGGGTGGAGAATTCCCGGCAGGCGAGCTTGCTCGAGGATACGTGCAGGCCGTAGGCCGCGACCGGGCGCTCGCCCGCCGCGTCGAGCACGCCCTCCTCGATCATGTGCCGGGCGCCGGCGTGCCCCTCCTCGCCCGGCTGGAACATGAAGATGACCGAGCCGGGCAGGTCGGCCTGCCGGGCGCAGAGCAGTTTGGCTGCGCCGGCCAGCATGGCCGTATGCAGGTCGTGGCCGCAGGCGTGCATCACGCCGGGCACCGTCGAGGCATACGGCAGCCCGGTCGCCTCGGTCACGGGCAGCGCGTCCATGTCGCCGCGCAGCAGCACCACCGGGCCTGGCCGGGAATGGGCAGCGCCGCCGCGGAGCACCGCGGTCACCGAACTGAGCGCCCGGCCGGTGCTGATCTCCAGCGGCAGCCCGGCCAGGGCGTCGAGCACCTTGGCTTGCGTCTTCGGCAGGTCCAGGCCGATCTCGGGCTCCCGGTGGATCGAATGCCGCAGTTCGGCGATCTCACCCGCTAGCTTCGCCGCCTCGTCGCGCACCGGCACTGGTCTCCTCCTCGGGGTCGGGGCCACACCAACTGTAAACTCAGCCGCCTGGCGCTATCCGCCGGGACGGCGTCCAGGAACTCGGGCTCGGTCCAGGCGTGCCGGGCGAACGCCTCGGTGACCGCGTCGCGGACCAGGCGGCCGGCCGCCGCGGGCACCAGGGCGAGCACCGAGCCGCCGAACCCGCCGCCGATCATCCGCGCGCCGGCCGCGCCCGCGGCCAGCGCCGCCTCCACCGCCGCGTCGGCCTCGGGCCAGGACACCTCGAAGTCGTCGCGCAGCGACGCGTGCGCCTGCGCCAGCAGCCGCCCGATGTCGCGATAGGTGTCCGCCCTGTGCTGGCCAGGAGGGGGCTGGCCAGGAGGGGGCTGGCCAGGCGGGGGCGCCGGGGCGCGCAGCAGCGCCACCACCTCCAGGACGCGCTGGTTGTCCGCGACGACGTGCCGGGCTCGGCGCCGCAGGACAGGATCGGTCAGCCGGTCGGTATCACCCAGGTCCGTTAGGTATCGCAGGGACGGGATGCCGAGACGGCGGGCCGCCTCTTCGCACTCGGCCCGCCGCGCCCCGTACTCCCCGTCCACCAGGTCATGCTTGGCCCGGGTATTGATGAGGAGCAGGCTCGCCCCGGCCGCGGCGGGCTCGAACGGCACCTGCGCGACCTCCAGCGAGCGGCAGTCGAGCAGCAGCGCGTGCCCGGCCTGGCAGAGCAGCGAGGCGGACTGGTCCATGATGCCGGACGGCACCCCGACGAACTCGTTCTCGGCCCGGCGGGCGAGCGTGACCAGGTCGGCGCGGGGGACCGCCAGCTCGCCCAGTTCGGTCAGGGCCAGCGCGGTCGCGCACTCCAGGGCGGCCGAGGAGGACAGGCCGGCGCCCACGGGGACGTCGGAGTCGATGGCGATGCAGGCGCCGGGCACCCGGTGGCCGGCCGCCTCGAGCGCCCAGGCGACGCCCGCCGGGTAGGCGGCCCAGCCGGTCACCTGGCCGGGTGCCAGGCCGTCGAGGTCGACCTCCACCGCGGCCGCGGGCTCCTGCCGGGAGCACAGCGTCAGCCGCCGCCCGGCCCGGCGCGCCGCCGCGGCCGCGACGCCCTGGCTGAGCGCGAACGGGAGCACATACCCCTCGTTGTAGTCGGTGTGCTCGCCCATCAGGTTGGCCCGTCCCGGGGCCAGCCACACGCCGTCCGGCTCCCCGCCGAACCGCGACCGGAAGAGCTCAGCCGCTCTCACTCTGTCTCCCCGCTCGCCTCCGGACGCCCCTTGAGGCGGCTCCTTCCCTCGTCGCTCGTCCCTCGCTCCTCAGTCCAGTCGCCGCCGGCGCCCTTTGGCTCGCTCACCGGTGAGCGCGGGCCTGGGTGAACCGCCAGGCGTCGGCGGCCATGGCGCGCAGGTCCTTGCCTGCCCGCCAGCCCAGCTCGGACTGGATCTTCGCGGACGAGGCGACCAGCACGGCCGGGTCGCCGGCCCGGCGCGGGCCCACGTCCGCGCCGATGTCGGCCCCGGTGACCTCGCGGCACACCTCGATCACCTCGCGGACCGAGAAGCCCGCCCCGTTGCCCAGGTTGTAGACGCTGTGCTGGCCGGGCCGGCAGGCCGCCAGCGCGCGCAGGTGCGCGTCGGCCAGGTCGGTGACATGGATGTAGTCCCGGACGCAGGTCCCGTCCGGGGTGGGGTAGTCGTCGCCGAAGACCTGCACCGGGCGGCCTTCGGTCGCGGCGGCTAGCACGTTGGGGATGAGATGGGTCTCGGGGTTGTGCCGCTCGCCCAGCCAGCCGCCGCCGGGGGCCTGGTGCGCGCCGGCCACGTTGAAGTAGCGCAGGCTGACCGCGCCGAACCCGTACAGCCGGCAGAACTCCGTCAGGGTGGTGTCCACGGCGAGCTTGGACGCGCCGTAGGGGCTGGTCGGGCGGGTCGGGTCGGTCTCGGTGACGGGCGTGCGCTCGGGCTCGCCGTAGACGGCCGCGGTGGAGGAGAAGACGATCGTGCGGATCCGCATCTCGCGCATCGCCTCGAGCAGCGCGACCGTGCCGCCCAGGTTGTTTGACCAGTACCTGGCCGGGTCCGCCACCGACTCGCCGACCAGCGACTTGGCCGCGAAGTGCAGCACCGCCTCGACACCGTCGGAGAGCACCTCGGCGGCGCAGTCGCGCAGCGTGCCCTTGACGAACGTGGTGCCGGGCGGCACGGCGTCGGCGAACCCCGTGGACAGGTCGTCGAGCACGGTGACCTCCTGCCCGGCCGCGACCAGCTGCGCGGCGACGACGCTGCCGATATATCCGGCACCGCCGGTGACGAGCACTCTCATCAGGCCTCCCTGAGCCGTTGCGCCGCCTCTTCAGGGACGATGTCGTTGATCCACACGCCCATGCCGGATTCCGTGCCGGCCAGGTACTTCAGCTTGCCGGGCGCGCGCCGGACCGACAGTACCTGAAGGTGCGCGGCGAACTGGCGGCGCGCGTCGGAGTCCCGCACCGGGGCCTGGTGCCAGGCGGCGATGTACGGCGCGGGCTGGCCGAACAGCGCGTCGAAGCGGCGCAGCACATCCAGGTAGAGCGGCCCGAACGCGTCCCGGGCGGCCTCGCCGAGGGCGGTCAGGTCGGGCACCCGGGCGGCGGGGAAGATCCGCACCTCGTACGGCCAGCGCGCCGCCTCGGGCACGAACGCGATCCAGTGCTCGTTCCTGGTCACGATCCGGGTGTCGGCCCGGAGCTCGGCCGCCACCAGATCGTCGAATAGGCTCCCGCCGTCGTGGGTACGGGCGTAATCACCGGCCTGCGCCACCATCTGAGCCAGGCGCGGCGCGACGAACGGGAACGCGTAGATCTGCCCGTGCGGGTGGTGCAGCGTGACGCCGATCTCCTCGCCCCGGTTCTCGAAGCAGTACACCTGCCTGGTCTGCGGCAGCGCGCTCAGCGCCTGCGTCCGGTCCACCCAGGCCTCAAGCACGGTACGGGCCCGCCGCGGGGTGAGCTGGGCGAACGAGGAGTCGTGGTCGGAGGTGAAGCAGACCACCTCGCAGCGGCCGAGCGGTTCGCTCAGCGACGGGAACCGGTTCTCGAACACCACCACGTCGTAGCTGTCCGCCGGTATCTCGGTGGGCCGCCCCGGCGCCGACGGGTCGAGCGGGCACTGGTCCGGCGGGGGCAGGAAGGTCCGGTCCTGACGGGCCGCGGCGATCACCACCCACTCCCCGGCCAGCGGGTCCCAGCGGATCCCCCATTCCGGCGACCCGGCCGGCAGCGGCGGCCCGGGTGGCCGCGGCGGCAGTGGCCTGGTGTCCCCCACCTGGGCACGGCCGAGTCCGGGCGCCTCGTCGAAGTAGACGATCTCGCGCCCGTCCGCCAGCCGGCTGCTGGACTTCCAGATTGATTGCGTGCCCACGGGACCCTTACGTTATCCGGTCTAGACTGGCCAGACACATGCGCCGGGGGCAGGCAAAAATGAGTAAAGTCGTCCTTGAGATCATCATCGTCCTGGTCATCGCGTGCGCCGGGGGCTTCTTCGCGGCGTCGGAGATGGCTCTCGTATCGCTGCGCGAAGGCCAGGTCAGGGCGCTGGCCAAGCGCGGCAGGCGCGGCCAGCGCGCGGCGCGGCTGGCGCAGGACCCGAACCGGTTCTTCTCCGCCGTGCAGATCGGTGTCACCCTGGCCACCCTAATCACCGGGGCCTACGGCGCCGAGACGCTGGCCGGCGCCCTGAAGTCCTGGCTGGTCCGGGAGCATATGCAGGCGGCCTGGGCGGGCCCGGTCTCGTTCATCGCGGTGACCATCGGCATCACGTTCGTCAGCCTGATCCTCGGCGAGCTCGCCCCCAAGCGGATCGGGCTGCAGCGGGCGCCCCGGGTGGCGCTGTTCGCCGCCCCGCTGCTCGACCGGATCGCCACCCTGGCCCGGCCGGTCGTCTGGCTGCTGACGGTGACGACCAACCTGGTCGTAGCGGTCCTGGGCGGCGATCCCCGGGTCGGCCGCCAGGCCATGACCGAGGCGGAGCTGCGCGAGCTGGTGGTCGGCTCCCAGACGCTCAGCCAGGACGAGCGGCACATCGTCGGCGAGGTCTTCGACGCGGGCAAGCGGCAGATCCGCGAGGTGCTGGTGCCGCGCACCGAGGTGGTCTTCCTGGACGCGGAGACGCCGGTCGCCGAGGCCGCCGCCATGGCGGTGGGCGTGCCGCACTCGCGGCTGCCGGTCTACCAGGACACCTACGACAACGTGATCGGCTTCGTGCACGTCCGGGACCTGCTCGGGCCGGGCGTGGCCAAGGGGCCGGCGCCGGTCGGCCGGATCAGCCGCCCGGTGAAGTTCCTGCCGATTAGCAAGACCGTGCTCTCCTCGCTTTCCGAGATGCGCCGCGAGCGGGCGCACCTGGCCATCGTGGTCGACGACTACGGCGGCACGGCCGGCATCGTCACCCTGGAGGACCTGGTCGAGGAGCTGATCGGCGACATCAGGGACGAGTACGACATCGAGCAGGATCACGCGACCGGGCTGCCGACCGGCGAGGTGGAGGTCGACGGCCTGCTCAACCTGGACGAGTTCACCGAGCAGACCGGCATCGAGCTGCCCGAGGGCCCGTACGAGACCGCCGCGGGCTACGTCCTGGCCGCCCTCGGCGACCTGCCGTCCGAAGGCGACAATGTCCAGGTGGCCGGCCGTACCATCACCGTGACCGAACTCGACGGCCGCCGCATCGCCCGGCTCCGCGTCACCGCCAACGTCCCGGCCCCGCCCGGTCCCGCTAACTCCCCTGATGCCACGGTTTCGGCTGGTCAGGTCCGGCTAGACTCGAAGGCCGCGGAGGAAGTCGGTCCGCAGTGAAAGGCGGTCAGCGTGCCCGGTGGCTTTGACACCGTTCTCGTGGTCGATTTCGGCGCGCAGTACGCGCAGCTGATCGCCCGCCGGGTGCGCGAGTGCCACGTCTACTCCGAGATCGTCCCGGCGACGATGCCGGTGGACGAGATGCTGGCCAGGCGGCCGAAGGCGATCATCTTGTCCGGCGGCCCCTCGTCGGTCTACGCCGACGGCGCGCCGCCCGCCCCGGCGGGGCTGTTCGACGCCGGGGTGCCGGTCCTCGGCATCTGCTACGGCTTCCAGCTGATGGTGGCCGGCCTCGGCGGCACGGTCGAGCGGACCGGCGCCGCCGAATACGGCAGGGGGGTGTTGATCCGGGGGGACGGTTTGATCCGGGGGGACGATCCCCCCCAGACCCCCCCTGAGCACGGGGGGGAACCGTCCCCCCCGTACCCCCTCGGCCCCCCTGCGGGGGGGATGTTGCTGGCCGGCACGCCTGCGCGGCAGCTTGTGTGGATGTCGCACGGGGACACCGCCACGCAAGCCCCGCCTGGCTTCGCGGTCACGCCGGTGGCGGCGGTGGAGAACGCGCAGAGCCGCATGTTCGGCGTCCAGTTCCACCCCGAGGTCCTGCACACCGAGCACGGCACCCGCATCCTCAGCCGCTTCCTCGAGCTGGCCGGATGCCGTCCGTCCTGGACCATGCTGAACATCGTCGAGGAGCAGGTGGCGCTGATCCGCGAGCAGGTCGGCGGCGGCCAGGCGATCTGCGGGCTGTCCGGCGGCGTGGACTCCGCGGTCGCCGCGGCGCTCGTGCAGCGGGCCATCGGCGACCGCCTCACCTGCGTGTTCGTCGACCATGGGCTGCTGCGCAAGGGCGAGGCCGAACAGGTCGAGCAGGACTTCGTGGCCGCCACCGGCGTCCGGCTGACGGTGGCGAACGAGGCCGGGGCATTCCTGTCCGCCCTGGCCGGGGTGGCCGACCCCGAGCAGAAGCGGAAGATCATCGGCCGGGAGTTCATCCGCGCGTTCGAGCGCGCCGCGCGGGAGATCACCGCCGAGGCCGGCGAGCACGGCGAGGCGTGCGAGTTCCTGGTCCAGGGCACGCTGTACCCGGACGTGGTGGAGTCGGGCGGCGGCACCGGCACGGCGAACATCAAGTCGCACCACAACGTCGGCGGGCTGCCCGACGACCTGAAGTTCCAGCTGGTCGAGCCGCTGCGCTGGCTGTTCAAGGACGAGGTGCGCCGGGTGGGGGAGGAACTCGGCCTGCCGCCCGCGATCGTCCGCCGCCAGCCGTTCCCCGGCCCCGGGCTGGGGATCAGGATCATCGGCGAGGTGACCGCCGAGCGGCTCGCGGTGCTGCGCGAGGCCGACGCCATCGTCCGCGAGGAGATGTCCGCCGCCGGGCTCGACACCCTGGTCTGGCAGTGCCCGGTGGTGCTGCTCGCCGACGTGCGTTCGGTCGGCGTGCAGGGCGACGGCCGCAGCTACGGCCACCCGATCGTGCTCCGCCCGGTGACCAGCGAGGACGCGATGACCGCGGACTGGGCCCGGCTCCCGGACGACGTGCTGGCCCGGATCTCCACCCGCGTCACCAACGAGGTCCCCGACGTCAACCGCGTCGTGCTTGACGTCACCAGCAAGCCCCCCGCCACCATCGAGTGGGAGTAAAAACCTTTTACCGAACGACCGGGTTTACCGCCCCCGCGACCGACTCTCTTCCCATTTGTTTCGCCGTTTTCGCAGCTCATATGGCATAAATGCTGAATTTGCGGAATAACGGAAAGCTATTTACATTAGCCGCTTGCCATTATGATGAGCAGTGTAAATGCTTTTTATGGCTGACATGCCGGTTAGGCAGAGATGAATGCGGACGCTCGCTAAGGCTGCGACCAGCTCGCTCGCGGCGCTGGGTATCGTGCTCGCGCTCGTGGTGGTCGCGGCGGCCGCCATCGGCATCCTGGGCACCCGCTCGGCCGCGCGGCAGGGAAACGCGATCGCGGGCGACGGGCTGACCACCTCGGTGGTGACGGGCCAGCTGGCCCGGAACATGGACGCGGCGTACGCCACCAGCGAAGCCGCCGTGCGGGCCGCTGATCCCGCCGGGCGGTCCCGGCTCCTCGGCTCGCTGTACACCAGCCTGTTTCCCGCGGTCGACGCGCAGCTCTTCTCGCTGGAACGGCTGCACGCCGGCGATCCGCCGGCCGAACACGCCGACCTGGAGCTGTTGATCCGGCAGTGGACCGGCGTCCGTGACCTGCTCAGCCGTGATCTGCTCAGCCGTGATCTGCCCGGGCCGCCGGCGCTGACGGCCCAGCCGGCCGCGGCGCTCGCGGGCCGGCTGACGGCCGCCTACCAGCCGGCCAGCGCCCACCTGGACCGCCTGATCCTGAGGGAGCTTGACGACGCACGCGCCGATCAGGCGGTCGCGTCCGCGAGCGCGGCGCGGGCCACCCGCCTCACCTTCGGCGCGGCGGCCGCAGGCATCGTGATCGGCGCGCTATTCCTGTGGCACGGGATCCGGCGCATCCGCCGGAACCTGGAGCCTAGCCAGGACCAGGCGGAGTTCGCGGATACCCTGCAGATCGCGAACGACGAGGACGAGGCGCATCAACTCCTCCAGCGCCACCTCGAGCGCACGCTTCCGGCGACCACCGCCGTGGTGCTGAACCGGAACAACAGCGCGGACCGGCTGGAGGCGGTCACGCCCCTGCCGCCCGGCTCGCCGCTGCCGGGGACGTTGCGCGGCGCGGAGCCGCGCTCGTGCCTGGCGGTGCGGTCCGGCCGGACGCACAGCGAACACGTAGGGCGGCCGCCCCTGCTCTCCTGCTCGGTGTGCGCCTCGGTGCCCGGCGCCTCGTCGTGTGTTCCGCTCACGGTCGGCGGCGAGGTGATCGGCTCCGTCCTGCTCAGCCGGCCGACGCCCTATTGGGAGGCCGAGGAACAGCGGATCCGCGAGTCGGTCAGCCAGGCGGCGCCCGTCCTGGCGAACCTCCGCAACCTGGCCGTCGCGGAGATCCGCGCCGCGACCGACGGCCTGACCGGGCTGCCCAACAAGCGCGCGGTCACGGACGCGCTGAAGCGGACGTTCGCGCAGGCCACGATAACGAAGGCGCCGCTCGGGCTGCTCCTGCTCGACCTCGATCACTTCAAGCAGGTCAACGACCAGCGCGGGCATGCCGTGGGGGACCAGGTCCTGGCGAGCGTCGGCGCCACGTTGCGCAGCGTGCTGCGGGCCAGGGACTTCGCCGGCCGCAACGGCGGGGAGGAGTTCGCGGTCCTGCTGCCCGACACCGAGATCGCCGCGGCCCTCGAGATCGCCGAGCGCATCCGGGCGACGATCGCCGAGATCTCCCTGCCGGGCACCGACATGCCGGTCACGGCCTCCATCGGCGTCGCTGGCTTCCCCGACCACGGGAACACGCTCGAGCGGCTCGAGCGGCTCGCCGACGCCGCGCTGTACGTCGCCAAGCGGCAGGGCAGGAACCGGGTCGAGCTGGCCTCCGTCGAGGCTGGGCCCGATGTTCCCGGTCCCGATGTTCCCGGTCCCGCTGTTCCCGGGGCGACCGTGAACGGGTCCGATCCCGCGCCCGTGCCCGCGGCGTTAACCCATGCTCCGGACGGCCCACAGGTCGGGGAAGGCCGGCCTGGCGACCGTGGTCCGCAGGTAGGTGGCGCCGGCCGAGCCGCCGGTGCCCGACCGGCCGCCGATCGTCCGCTCCACCATCTTGACGTGGTGATAGCGCCACTCCTGCATGCCCTCGTCGAGGTCCACCAGGAGCTCGCACACCGCGGTCGCGTCGGTGTCGTCGTCGTAGACCTTCCTCAGCACCTGCTGCATCCCGTCAGAGGCCTCATTGGGTTGACTCACGTCACGGTGCAGGATTTCGGCCGGCACGTCGTAGCCCTGGCCGGCCAGGTAGCGCACGAAGGAGTCGAACAGGGACGGCCGCGCCATCGCCGCCGAGATCCGCTCCCGTTCGGCGCTGTCCTCGGGGTACTGCGCCACCATCATCCGGTCCCGCCGGCCCAGGACGGCTTCCAGCTCGCGGAACTGCGCCGACTCGAACCCGCTCGAGGTGCCGAGCCAGTCGCGGAACCGGGTGAACTGGGTGGGCGTCATGGTCTCGAGCACGTCGAGCTGGGCGACCACGATCTTCAAGATGGCCAGCGTCCGCCGCAGCGTGCGCATGGCGTGCGTGGTGCTGCCGGACTCGAGTTCGGCCTGCAGCTTGCCGAACTCGTGCAGCAGCTGCTTGAACCACAGCTCGTAGATCTGGTGGATGACGATGAACAGCATCTCGTCGTGCTCGCTCGACCTGGGCTGCTGCGCCGAAAGCAGCTGATCGAGCCGCAGGTAGCCGGAGTAGGTGACGGGTTCAGCCATGGTTCTCACCGCGTTCGGTCTCGATGATGTCGCGGGCGGCGGCGACGGCGGTCCAGACGTCGGTGAAACGCGTGGTGAGCGGGGACAGGCCGAACCGGAGCCGGTCCGGGGTCCGGTAGTCGGTGATGATGTTGGCGCCGGCCAGCAACTCGACGATCTGCTCGGCCCGCGGATGGCAGTACGTGACATGGCCGCCGCGGCGGCTGCCGTCCCGCGGCGTGGCCAGCGCGCAGCCGAGCGGCTCCAGCCAGGCCCCGCCCAGGTCGATGAGGTAGCTGGTCAGCCGCAGGCTCTTGGCGCGCATCGGGCGCAGGCCCGCCTCGAGCAGCAGCCGCGCGCCCTCTTCCACCGCGGCGGTGCCCGGGATGGACGGGGTTCCCGTCATGAACTTGGCGATGCCGGCCGCCGGGTCGTACCTGGGTCCCATGGCGAACTGGTCGCGCTGGGAGAACCAGCCCCATATCGGCTGCCGCAGCACCTCCCGCAGCCGGGCCGAGACGTACAGGAACGCGGGCGCGCCCGGGCCCGCGTTGAGGTACTTGTAGGTGCAGCCGACCGCCAGGTCCACGTCGCAGCGGTCGAGCTCCACGGGCACCGCGCCGACCGAATGGCACAGGTCCCAGAGCATCAGCGCGCCGGCCTGGTGCGCGATCTCGGTGACGGCTGCCATGTCGGCCAGCGCGCCGCTGCGGTAGGCCACGTGGGACAGGCTGACCAGCGCGGTGTCCTCGTCTACGGCGGCGCGCAGCTCGCCGGGGTCCAGCCCCTGGTTGAGGTCGGTGTTGAGCATGCGCAGCTCGGCGTCGCGCTGGGCCGCGATTCCCTCGACCACGTAGCGGTCGCTGGGGAAGTTGTCCTGGTCGGTGACGATCACGTGCCGGCCGGGCCGCGCGTCGAGCGCCGCGCAGGCCAGCTTGTACAGGTTCACCGTGGTGTTGTCGGCCACCAGGACCTGGCCCGGCGCGGCGCCGGTCAGCTGGCCGACCAGGTCGCCCGTGCGGCCCGGCAGGTCCACCCAGTGTTCCCACGACCTGGCCAGCGCGGTGCCCCACTCCTCGCGCAGCACCGCCTCCAGCCGCCGCAGCGTGGCCCGCGGGAGCGCGCCGAGCGAGTTGCCGTTCAGGTAGACCAGGGACGGGTCGTCGAGCGCGAACCGGTCACGAAAGGGGGCCAGCGGATCCGCCGCGTCCAGCTCCTCGGCGTACGCCCGCTGCACAAACACCTGTGACATACCGCACACCATAACTCCCAGGCCACAGCTACCTGGCTCCTGTGCTGCGGGGTCAGCTGCGGTTGCCCTCCCTGGACGCGGGAATCTGGCGCCCGCCCGGCCGCAGCAGGGCTTCGGCCAGGGTCAGCACGGTCTCCTCCAGCGAGCCGAGCTGGGTGGTCACGTCGCTGCGGGCGGCGTCGACGATCTTGGCCAGCGCGTCCTGGATTTCGCTGTGTCCCGGCCGGGACCGCAGCTCGTCGGCGAGCGGCTCGAGCTGGTCGGTCAGCTGCTCGCCCACCGCGTCGAGCCTGCCGCCGACCGTCGCCACCTGCTGGCCCAGCGACTCCAGCTTGCCGTCGACCGTGCCGAGCCTGCTGTCCAGCGCGCTGAGCTTGCCGTCGACCGTGCCGAGCCTGCTGTCCAGCGCGCTGAGCTTGCTGTCGACCGGGCCGAGCCTGCCCGCCACCGTGCCGAGCTTGCCGTCGACCGACGTGAGCCCCCGGCCGTGCTCTCCCAGCCGGTCGTCGAGCCGCTCCATCCTGGTGCCGAGCGCGCCGAGCTTGGTGTCGAAGGCGGCCAGCGCGGCCTCGGTCACCCCGATCCTGGTGTCGGTGGCGGCCAGCGTGTTGCCGATCGCGCCGAGCTTGGTGTCGGTGGCGCCGAGCGTCTGGTCGATGGCGCTCACCCGGTCGTACTGGTCGTCGAGGCGCTCGTCCAGGCGCTCCAGCCGGGTGTCCAGGGCGGCGACCCGGGCGTCGGTCGACCCGATCTTCGCGTCGGTCGAGGTCAGCCTGGTGTCCAGCGCGCCGAGCTTGTCATCGGCCGAGGTCAGCCTGGTGTCCAGCGAACCCAGCTTGTCGTCGGTGTCCGCCAGCCGTTCGTCGAGCCGCTCGATCCGGCCGTGCACGACCTGGACCTGGCCGCCGAGCAGGTCGACCTGCCCGCCGACGCCGGCCACGTTCTCCGCCAGCGTGGTGAAGCCCACCTCGGCGCGCCCCTTGACCGCCGAGATCTCCTTGTCCAGCTGGCCGGTCCGCTGGGTGAGCTCGGCGACGGCCTTGTCGAGCCGGCTGAACCGGCCCGCCGCCGATTCCATGCTCTGCTGCAGCTTGCTCAGGTTCTGCTGCAGCTTGGTCAGCCGCTCGTCCTGCGCCCGCAGCGCCTCCATGGCCTGGCCGATGGTGTCGCACACCGCCTGCAGCTGCGGCAGGGCGTGCTCGACGTTCTCCGAGACGGTGCCCACGTCGGCCCACAGCGAGTGCAGCTCGGCCACCGGCGCCACCTGAGCCTGGAGCACCTCGAGGTGCCCGGCGAGCGACTCTGCCCACTGGGGCGGCTTCTGCGTCGTCTCGTCAAGATGGCGGGCCAGCCGGTCCGTCATGCCGGGAATCTCCCGCTCGCGCACCTCTTTTACCAGCCACTCGAGCCCTTCCATCCGCTGCCGGATATCCTCGAGCGCGCCGGCGTTCGACCACTGGTCGGCGACGTGGTCCTGTACTGTGCGAGCGAGCAGCTCGCGCATGCGATCGGCGGCGCCCGGCTGGTTTCCGCGAAGCAGGATATGGTTTCCCGGCTGATCCATGGTGCTCCTTCAGAAGGGTTGGCCATCCCGGCGGCTCTGCAGTTCAGTCCGGCAGTTCAGTCCGGCAGTTCAGTCCGGCAGTTCAGTCCGGCTGGCACCGGGGACCGGGGACCGGACAACTCTAGTAGCTCTTCGTAAGCGCTTGTGTACGGAGAGCGAAAGAATCCGATTGCTGTCCGCTCGCTCGTTTGACGATCCCGCCCCCGGCCACTACTGTTCCGGATTAGCACTCACTGCTGTAGAGTGCTAATGCGACGAGGCAGTCTGGCACCCGCGACGACAGGCCGCCGCGCTCGCCCTCTCTAGCAACTCACCATTAGCCTTTCCGGAGGGGGAGGTCAGATCGTGACGACCGCCACCAAGGTAGTTATCAAGCCGCTCGAAGACCGGATCGTGGTCCGCCCGCTTGAGGCGGAGCAGACCACGGCATCCGGGCTTGTGATCCCGGACACCGCCAAGGAGAAGCCCCAGGAGGGCGAAGTCCTTGCCGTTGGCCCGGGACGCTTTGACGATGCGGGAACCAAGCGCGTGCCGATCGACGTCAAGGTCGGCGACGTGGTGCTGTACAGCAAGTACGGCGGCACCGAGGTGAAGTACGCGGGCGAGGAGTACCTGGTGCTCTCCGCTCGCGATGTCCTTGCCGTCATCGACAAGTAGTAAAAGCTGCGGGCTCTGGCGGCAGGGCGCCCGGCCGACGGCCGTGGTCTTGCCGCCGGGGCCCGTGAGCATGCCTGCCCGCGTGATGCGTGCGCGGCATGCTGACTTAGAACTCGATCCAACCGTAGGTTGAGGTAGTAAATGCCCAAGATCCTGGAGTTCGACGAGGACGCCCGCCGCTCGCTTGAGCGCGGCGTCAACAAGCTCGCCGACGTCGTGAAGGTGACGCTAGGCCCGCGCGGCCGCAACGTCGTGATCGACAAGAAATGGGGCGCTCCCACCATCACCAACGACGGCGTGACCGTCGCCAAGGAGGTGGAGCTGGACGACCCGTACGAGAACCTGGGAGCCCAGCTCGCCAAGGAAGTCGCCACCAAGACCAACGACATCGCCGGAGACGGCACGACCACGGCGACGGTCCTGGCCCAGGCGATGGTGCGTCACGGCCTGCGCTCGGTAGCGGCCGGCGCCAACCCGATGGACCTCAAGCGCGGCGTCGACGCCGCCGCCGCCGAGGTCTCCAAGCGACTGCTCGACGCCGCGCGTGACGTGGAGGAGCAGACCGAGATCGCGCACGTCGCGACGATCTCCGCGCAGGACGAGAAGATCGGCGAGCTGATCGCCGAGGCGTTCAGCAAGGTCGGCAAGGACGGTGTCATCACCGTCGAGGAATCGCCGACGATGGGGCTCGAGCTGGAGTTCACCGAGGGCCTTCAGTTCGACAAGGGCTACATCTCGCCGTACTTCATCACCGACCCCGAGCGTCTCGAGGCGGTCCTTGAGGACGCGTACGTCCTCATCCACCAGGGCAAGATCTCCTCGATGGCCGACTTCCTGCCGCTGCTCGAGAAGATCGTCCAGGGCAAGCGGCCGCTGCTGGTGATCGCGGAGGACGTCGAGGGCGAGGCGCTGGCCACCCTCGTGGTGAACAAGATCCGCGGCCTGCTCAACGTGGTGAGCGTGAAGGCGCCTGGCTTCGGTGACCGCCGCAAGGCCATGCTGGCCGACATCGCGACGCTGACCGGCGGCACCGTGATCACCGACGAGCTCGGCATGAAGCTGGAGACGGTCGGGCTGGAGAGCCTGGGCCGCGCCCGCCGTATCGTCGTCACCAAGGACGACACCACGATCGTGGACGGGGCCGGCGACAAGTCGGAGATCGAGGACCGGATCAGGCAGATCCGCAACGAGATCGAGAACACCGACTCCGACTGGGACCGGGAGAAGCTGCAGGAGCGGCTGGCCAAGCTGTCCGGCGGCGTCTCCGTCCTGCGCGTCGGCGCCGCGACCGAGGTCGAGCTCAAGGAGAAGAAGCACCGCCTTGAGGACGCCATCTCCGCCACCCGGGCGGCCATCGAGGAAGGCATCATCCCCGGTGGCGGCAGCGCCCTGGTGCACCTGGCCGCCGGCCTCGACGACCTCGGTCGCACCGGTGACGAGGCGACCGGCGTGCTGGTCGTCAAGCGCGCCCTGACCGAGCCGGCCCGCTGGATCGCGCTGAACGCGGGCCAGGAGGGTTCGGTCGTGGTCGCCAAGATCGCCACCCTGCCCGTCGGGCACGGCTTCAACGCGGCCACCGGCGAGTACGGTGACCTGGTGGCTCAGGGCGTCATCGACCCGGTGAAGGTAACCAGGTCCGCCGTCCAGAACGCCGCGTCGATCGCCGGCATGCTGCTGACCACCGAGACCCTGGTGGTCGAGAAGCCGGAGGAGAAGGAGGCCCCCGCGGCCAACGGCCACGGGCACGGCCACTCGCATTAAGGCTCAGCCGCCGCGGTAACGCTCAGCGGGCGCATCGCGGCCGGCCGTGCCAAGGCGATGAAAGCCGGGTCCAGGCGTATGACGCCTGGACCCGGCTTTCACGCTGTTCCGGGCCGCCCCCTCGCGGGCGCGCCGCGCTCGCCGCCCGGACGCTCGCCGAGGCCGGGGAGGCGTGCTAGGGCCCCGCGGCCAACGGCCACGGGCACAGCCACCCGCCTGATATACCAGGCAAACGCCAAACGCGGGTGTGGCCCCGCGTTTGTTGTCTGGCGGCCCCATGGCCGACAGGGGCACCCCATAGGATGGGTGTACTCCGCTGCTACTCCCGGTGAAGGTGCCCTGGCGAATTCGATGACTGACGAACCTCAGGCAACGGACGGCAAGTTCGCGCCCGTCGGCCTGACCTTTGACGATGTGCTCTTGCTGCCCGCCCACTCCGCGGTGCTGCCCAGCGAGGCGGACACGACCACCAGGATCACGCGCCGTTACCGGCTCCGCGTCCCGCTGGTGTCCGCGTCGATGGACACCGTGACCGAGGCCCGGATGGCGATCGCCATGGCCCGCCAGGGCGGTGTCGGCGTGCTGCACCGCAACCTGTCGGTGGAGGAGCAGGCGCAGCAGGTGGACATGGTCAAGCGGTCCGAGGCGGGCATGATCACCGACCCGGTGACCTGCGGGCCCGACGCCACCATCGCGGACGTGGACAGGCTGTGCGGCCGTTACCGGATCTCCGGCGTGCCGGTGACCGGCCCGGACGGCGTGTTGGTCGGCATCGTCACCAACCGCGACATCAGGTTCGAGACCGACCACAGCCGCCGGGTGGCCGAGGTGATGACGCCGATGCCCCTGGTCACCGCCCCGGTGGGGGTGGCGCAGGAGGAGGCGCTGCGGCTGCTGCGGCAGCACAAGGTGGAAAAGCTGCCGCTGGTCGACGAGGCGGGCCGGCTGCGCGGACTGATCACCGTCAAGGACTTCACCAAGAGCGAGAAGTTCCCGTACGCGACCAAGGACCCGGCCGGGCGGCTGGTGGTCGGGGCCGCGGTGGGGGTCGGCGAGGACGCCAAGCGCCGCACCCAGGCGCTGATCGAAGCCGGCGCGGACTTCCTGGTGGTAGACACCGCGCACGGGCACGCGCAGGCCGTCCTGGACATGGTCCGGCAGATCAAGGCCAACTCCGACATCGAGGTGATCGGCGGTAACGTGGCCACCCGGGCGGGCGCGCAGGCCCTGGTGGACGCGGGCGCGGACGGCATCAAGGTGGGCGTCGGGCCGGGCTCGATCTGCACCACCCGGGTGGTGGCGGGCGTGGGCGTCCCGCAGGTCACGGCGATCTACGAGGCGGCCAAGGCGGCCCGGCCGGCCGGCGTGCCGGTGGTCGGTGACGGCGGCCTGCAGTACTCGGGCGACATCGCCAAGGCCATCGCCGCGGGCGCGGACACCGTCATGCTGGGCAGCCTGCTCGCCGGGTGCGAGGAGAGCCCGGGCGAGATGGTCTTCATCAACGGCAAGCAGTACAAGCTCTACCGGGGCATGGGCTCCCTCGGCGCCATGCGGAACCGGGAGCGCGGCCGGTCCTACTCCAGGGACCGGTACTTCCAGGACGACGTGCTGCGCGAGGACAAGCTGGTGCCGGAGGGCATCGAGGGGCAGGTGCCCTACCGCGGCCCGCTGTCCGCGGTGGCCGGCCAGCTCGTCGGCGGGCTGCGCGCGGCCATGGGGTACTGCGGCGCCCGGACCATCGCCGACCTGCAGGAGGCCCGGTTCATCCAGATCACCGCGGCTGGCCTGACCGAGAGCCACCCGCACGACGTCAAGATGACCGTCGAGGCGCCGAACTACGGCGGCCGCCCGGGCCGGGACGGGACCACCCAGTGACCGACGTGGAGATCGGCCGCGGCAAAACCGGAAGAAGAGCGTATTCGCTCAGCGAGATCGGCATCGTGCCCGCCCGCCGGACGCGGGACCCGGAGGAGGTGGCGATCGCCTGGCAGATCGACGCCTACCGGTTCGAGCTGCCGCTGATGGCCTGTCCGATGGACAGCGTCGTCTCGCCCGCCACCGCGATCCAGATCGGCCGCCTGGGCGGCCTGGCGGCGCTCGACCTGGAAGGGCTGTGGACCAGGTACGAGGACCCAGAGCCGCTGCTCGCCGAGGTGACCGAACTCGACGAGCAGGCGGCCACCCGGCGGCTGCAGGCCATGTACGCCGAACCCATCTCCGAGGACCTCATCGGGCGTCGGATCGAGGAGATCGCCCGCGCCGGGGTGACCACTGCCGCCCGCCTGTCACCGCAGCGCACCGCGCGGTACGCCAAGGCCGTCGTCGACGCGGGCGTCGACATTTTCGTGATCCGCGGCACCACGGTGTCGGCGGAGCACGTCTCCGGCCGGGCCGAGCCGCTGAACCTGAAGCAGTTTATCTACGAGCTCGACGTCCCCGTGGTGGTCGGCGGCTGCGCGACCTACACCGCCGCGCTGCACCTGATGCGCACTGGCGCCGCCGGGGTGCTGGTCGGCTTCGGCGGCGGCTCCGGCCACACCACCGTGAAGGTGCTCGGCGTGGCGGTGCCGATGGCCACCGCGATCGCCGACGTGGCCGCGGCGCGGCGCGACTACCTAGACGAGTCCGGCGGCCGCTACGTACACGTGATCGCGGACGGGTCCATGACCAGCAGCGGCGACATCGCCAAGGCGCTGGCCATCGGCGCCGACGCGGTCATGGTGGGCTCGCCGCTGGCCCGGGCGCAGGAGGCGCCGGGCCGCGGCTACCACTGGGGCAGCGAGGCCAACCACACCGAACTGCCCCGGGGCGCCCGGGTCCGCGTCGGGACGATCGGCACGCTGGAGCAGATCCTGCACGGCCCGTCGACCGTCCCCGACGGCTCGATGAACCTGATGGGGGCGCTCCGCCGCACGATGGCCACGGCCGGCTACTCCGACCTGAAGGAGTTCCAGCGGGTCGAGGTGGTCGTCGCCGATTCCGGCCTGCCCGGCGGCCGCCGCTAGACTCCTGCGCATGTCCCGGCTACGCGTCCTCTCCGGCATACAACCCACCGCCGACTCCTTCCACCTCGGCAATTACCTCGGCGCGCTGCGCCAGTGGGTGGCACTGCAGGACACTTATGACGCCTTCTACTGCGTGGTCGACCTGCACGCCATCACGGTGCCGCAGGATCCGGCGCTGCTGTCCCGGCGGACCAGGATCGCCGCGGCCCAGCTGCTCGGGGCCGGGCTCGACCCGGACCGGTGCACGCTGTTCGTGCAGAGCCACGTGCCCGAGCACACCGAGCTGGCCTGGGTGCTCGGCTGCCTGACCGGGTTCGGCGAGGCGAGCCGGATGATCCAGTTCAAGGACAAGTCGGCGAAGGAAGGCCAGGACCAGTCCTCGGTCGGCCTGTTCACCTACCCGATCCTGCAGGCCGCGGACATCCTGCTCTACCAGGCCGACCAGGTGCCGGTGGGCGAGGACCAGCGGCAGCACCTGGAGCTCAGCCGGACCCTGGCGCAGCGGTTCAACCACCGGTACGGCCAGACGTTCGTGCCGCCGCAGCCGTACATCCTGGCCGACGTGGCCAAGATCTACGACCTGCAGGACCCGACGGCCAAGATGAGCAAGTCGTCCTCGACCCCGCAGGGCATCATCGACGTGCTTGACGACCCGGCGGTGATCCGCAAGAAGATCGCCCGCGCGGTCACCGACGCGGGCTCGGAGGTCCGCGCCGACGCCGACGCCAAGCCGGGCGTGACCAACCTGCTGCGGATCTACTCGGCGCTGTCCGGCGAGCCGGTGGCCACCCTGGAGGCCAAGTACCAGGGCGCGGGCTACGGCGGGTTCAAGAAGGATCTGGCCGAACTGGTGGTGGCCAGCTTCGCCCCGATCCGGGAGGGGACCGAGCGGATCCTCGCTGACGAGGCCGGGCTCGACCGGCTGCTCGCGGAGGGCGCCGCGCGGGCCCGCCGGGTCGCCGGGCAGACCATGACGGCCGTCCGCGACCACATCGGCCTCCTCCAGCCCCTCCCCTAACCTCCCCACCCCAACTCCCACCCCACCCCGCCCCCGCTTCCATGAAGATGTGCACTTAAGCGTCATTTCTGACGCCTAACGGCACACGATCGCCGGATCCTAGGGGCTCAGCGCGGGCGACGGGGGGTTGGGTGCTGGCGGCGGCTGTAGGCGAAGGCGAGCCCCGCGGCGAGCAGCGCCACGCAGCTGAACCCGGCCGCGGCGAGCACCGACGGGCCGGAGGCCACCGAGTGCGGCCGGGCCGCCGCCTGCTGGGCCGCGGCCGGCGACCGGGACGCCCCGGGCGCGGCCGGCTGCACCGCCCCGACCAGCGTGCCCACCGGCCTGACCTTGCCATCGACCGCGAAGCCCCAGTTCAGCAGGCTCTTGCCCGCGTCGATCTCGGTCAGCGCGGGACAGTGCAGCACGGTCACGATCAGCGTGACGCCGTGCCGCCTGGCCATCCCCACGTAGGTGGCGCCGGCTGCGTTGGTCCAGCCGATCTTGCCGCCGACCGCGCCCGGATAGGTAGCCAGCAGCGAGTTCTGGTTCCACAGGCCGACCGACTTCTTCTTGCTGATCCGGAACTGCGCGCTGGTCGTCTGGTCATACTTGAGGAAGGCCGGCATCTGCAACCCTTGCCGGGCGAACAGCGCCAGGTCGTAGGCGGAGGTGTGCTGGCCGGGGGCGTCGAGCCCGTTGGGCGTGAGCGCCACCGTGTCGTCGGCCTGCAGGTGCCTGGCCTCCGCGTTGATCACCGCCATGCCCTGGCCGAGCGAGCCGGTCGCCTGGGCCAGCGCCATCGCGGCGTCGTTGGCGGAGATCGTCAGCAGCGCGGTGAACAGGTCGGAGACCTTGTAGGCGTGCCCGGCCAGCAGCCCGACGATGTTCGGCGACACCGTGGTGGCCTGCTTGCTCGCCACCACCATGGCGTCCGGGTTGAGCACGGGGATGAGCGAGATCGCGGTGAGCACCTTGAGCGTGCTGGCCGGCCGGTACCAGCCGTGCGGGTCCTTGGCCGCGAGCACCTGGCCGGTCCCGGCGTCGGCGATGACCCACGCCGAGGCCTTCACCTTCGGCAGCCGCGGGACCGAACCCGACGGGTAGTTGACGATCACGCCGCGGCCGGCCAGCTGCGCTCCGCCGATAGTCGCGGGGCCGATAGTCGCCGGGCCGATAGTCGCGGGGCCGATGGCCGCGGGGGACACCACGGGGGATGCCGAGGCGGGAGCGACGGCCGCGACGGCGGCCAGCACCGCCCCCGCGGCGGCCAGCGTGGTCCGCAGGCCGAAGGGACCGAAGGGGCCGAACCGGTCCAAGATGAGCCTCCCGCTCTCCTCCTGGGGGTCGCCGGCGGCCCCGAAGTAACCTGAGCACATGGAACGCACGTCCGAGTCAGGGCTTCCCGTCGATCCCGTCTACGACCCAAGCAAGCTTACGGATTTCCGGCCCGAAGAAAAGCTCGGCAGGCCGGGAGAGTATCCATTTACTCGCGGAGTGTATCCGCGGATGTACGTGGACCGTCCCTGGACGATGCGTCAGTATGCCGGGTTCGCCACCGCCCAGGAGTCCAACCGCCGCTACCACGAGCTGATCGAGGCAGGCACCACCGGGCTGTCGGTCGCCTTCGACCTGCCCACCCAGATGGGCTACGACTCCGACGCCCGGGTCGCGCACGGCGAGGTGGGCAAGGTCGGCGTGGCCATCGACACCGTCGACGACATGCGCGCGCTCTTCAGCGGCATCCCGCTGGAGGGCGTGTCCACCTCGATGACGATCAACGCGCCCGCCGCCGTGCTGCTGCTGATGTACCAGACGGTCGGCGAGGAGCAGGGCGTCCGCCCGGACAAGCTCACCGGCACGATCCAGAACGACGTGCTCAAGGAGTACATCGCCCGCGGCACCTACATCTACCCGCCCCGCCCGTCGCTGCGCCTGGTCGCCGACACCTTCGCCTACTGCCGCACCGAGCTGCCGAAGTGGAACACGATCTCCATCTCCGGGTACCACATGGCCGAGGCGGGTGCCACGCCGGTGCAGGAGATCGCGTTCACGCTGGCCAACGCCAAGGAGTACGTCAAGGCCGCGCTCACGTCGGGCCTCGAGGTAGACGAGTTCGCCCCCCGGCTCTCCTTCTTCTTCGTCGCGCGGACCACGCTGCTCGAGGAGGTCGCGAAGTTCCGCGCCGCGCGGCGGCTCTGGGCGCGCATCATGAAGGACGAGTTCAAGGCCGCCGATCCCAGGTCGCAGATGCTGCGCTTCCACACCCAGACGGCCGGCGTGCAGCTCACCGCGCAGCAGCCGGAGGTGAACCTGATCCGGGTGAGCCTGCAGGCCCTGGCGGCGGTCCTCGGCGGGACCCAGTCGCTGCACACGAACTCCTTCGACGAGGCGCTCGCGCTGCCCAGCGCCAAGGCGGCCCGGCTGGCGCTGCGTACCCAGCAGGTCATCGCGTACGAGAGCGACCTGACCGCGACGGCGGACCCGTTCGCGGGCTCCTACGCGATCGAGTCGATGACCGATGAGATCGAGGCGGCCGCCGAAGACCTGATGGACCGCATCGAGGAAATGGGCGGGGCCGCCGCGGCGATCGAGCGCGGTTTCCAGAAAGCCGAGATCGAGAGCGCGGCATACCAGGTGGCACGGGAAATCGATGAGGGCGAGCGTATTGTCGTTGGCGTGAACAAATTCGCCGTCAATGGCGAGGAGCCGTATCAGCCGCTGCGTGGCGACCCAACCATTGAGGCGACGCAGGCGGCCCGGCTGGCCCGGCTGCGCGAGACGCGCGAGGCGGCCGCGGCGACCCGCGCGCTTTCCGCCCTCAAAACGGCCGCGGCAGGCACTGGCAACGTCCTTTACCCGCTCCGGGACGCGCTGCGGGCCGACGCCACTCTGGGTGAAGTCTGCGACGCGCTGCGAGATGTCTGGGGCGAGTATCAGCCCGGGAAAATTTGATAACTGAACAATTTCGGGCACGGAGCACCAAGCACGGAGGCCGGGGCATGGCTATCGAGTGGAACCCTTCCCGCGGCGCGACGCTCGGCGTCGAATGGGAGGTCCAGCTAATCGACACCGAGACCAAGCTGCTGCGCCAGGAAGCCGGGAAGCTGCTCGACGAGCTGCCCGTGGCCGGCGATACCGGAGAGCACCCGCGAATCCGCCACGAGCTGATGCAGTCCACTCTTGAGCTGGTCACCGGCATTTGCAGTACGGTCTCCGAGGCGAAAGACGACCTCACGGTAACGATCACCGAACTCCAGCGGATGGCGGCGGAGCACGGTATCCTATTGGCGTGCGCCGGGACTCACCCGGTGAGTGACTGGCGAGACGCGACGATGGCGCCTATCCAGCGCTATGCGGAGCTTGTCGAGCAAATGCAGTGGCTTGCCCGCCGGATTCAGACCTTCGGCGTGCATGTCCATGTGGGGATTCGCGACGGGCGCAAGGCGATTCCGATCGTCAATGCACTGGCCGCTTACCTTCCGCATTTTCTCGCCATTACCGCGTCGAGCCCGTTCTGGTGCGGGTATGACACGGGGCTTGCCTCCAGCAGGTCGGTGACGTTCGGCGCATTGCCGACGGCGGGTCCGCCGCATCGGCTGGCGAACTGGGAACAGTTCGAGGACTACATGGATACCCTGCTCCGCGCGGGGACCATCCGCAGCATCAAGGAGGTCTGGTGGGACATCCGGCCGCACCCGGACTTCGGCACCGTCGAGATCCGCATGTCCGACGGTGTGCCGACGCTGCGCGAGGTCGGCATGGTCACGGCGCTGGCGCAGTGCCTGGTTCAGCTGTTCGACGCCCAGCTGGACCGCGGCTACACGCTGCCGTGCCCGTCGTCGTGGGTGGTCAGGGACAACAAGTGGCGCGCGACGCGATACGGGCTGGACGCGATCGTGATCACTGACGAGGCCGGCGCCACCGCGCCGCTGCGCGACGAGCTTTACGAGCTCCTCGCGCAGCTCGAGCCGGTAGCCTCGAGGCTAGGGTGTCAGGACGAGCTCTCCGTGGTCTCGGAAGTGCTCGAGCATGGCGCCTCTTACGAACGGCAGCGAGCCGTCTACGCGCAAACCGGGGACCTGATCAGCGTGGTAGACGCCCTCGTTACCGAGTTCGCCGAAGACAGATTCTGCATGCACGGGGATGGTGGGCATGGCCGAAAATGAGCCCGGAAATGAGCAGCGCAATGATCTGCTCGCGGATCTGGACGCGTTCCTGGCGGAGCACGAAGCCGAGCTGATCGAATTCCGCCGCGATCTGCATGCTCATCCCGAGCTGGCCTACAACGAGCACCGCACCACCCGCCGGGTCGCGTTGCGCCTGGCCGCGGCGGGCCTGCGACCGGTGATACTTCCCAAGGGAACCGGCTTGCTCGTCGACATCGGCTCGGAGCAAGTTCCTTATACCGAACGACCGGTCGTTGCGCTCCGCGCAGATCTCGACGCGCTCCCCATGGCAGACGACAAGGACGTCCCCTATCGCTCCACCGTGCCGAACGTCTGCCATGCCTGCGGCCACGACGTGCACACCACCGTGCTGCTCGGGGCCGGCCTGTTCCTGGCCGAGCAGGCCGACGCGGGCGTGCTGCCCGGGCGGATCAGGCTCATCTTCCAGCCCGCCGAGGAGGCGGCCGGCGGTGCGCTTGACGTGCTCGCGGCGGGCGGGATCGCATCGGTGGGCCGGATTTTCGCGCTGCACTGCGACCCCCGGCTGGACGCGGGCCAGCTCGGCGTGCGCTCCGGCGCGATCACGGCGGCCTGCGACAGGATCGAGGTGCGGGTGTCCGGGCCCGGCGGCCACACGGCCCGGCCGCACCTGACCGCCGACCTGGTCTACGCGCTCGGCAAGATCCTCACCGAGGTCCCCGCGGCGCTGTCCCGGCGGGTCGACCCGCGGTCCAGCCTGAGCCTGGTCTGGGGCCGGGTCAGCGCGGGCAGCGTGGCCAACGCGATCCCCGACGACGGCGTGGCCGAGGGCACCGTCCGCTGCCTCGACGACGAGGCCTGGCACACCGCGCCCGACCTGCTCAAGGGACTCATCGACTCGGTGGCTTCGGCGTACGGCGTGAACGCCGAGGTCAGCTACCAGCGCTACGTCCCGCCCACGGTCAACGACCAGGCCAGCGCGGCCATGATCTCCGCGGCGGCGCTCGACGTGCTCGGCGCGGGCCAGGTCGTGCAGACACCGCAGAGCCTCGGCGGCGAGGACTTCGCCTGGTACCTGGAATCCATCCCCGGCGCGCTGGCCCGGCTCGGCACCCGGGTGCCCGGCTCGGTCGTGTCGCACGACATCCACCAGCCGACGTTCGACGTGGACGAGCGCGCCATCGGCGTCGGGGTCCGCGTGATGGCGGCCACGGCGATCACCGCGCTGTGGGATGACGGCGCGATCGTCGCCCAGCCGCTCCCCGGCGTGACCGGCGCCTGACCGGCCCTGCCCCGGTGAGGCTGCCCAGTGAGGCTGCCCTGCTGGCGCTTTCTTACTGGCGCTGACGCTGCGTTAGGCTGGCCGGGTGGGTCAGCCGCAGACGTTCCGCTCGCCGACCGCGGTCGTCGTCTGGATCGGGTGGCTGCTCTTCGCCGTGGGCAACTGGATCGACCTGGCCGTCCAGGGCCGGGACCACGTGTCCGTGGTCGCCGCGGCCATCTTGCTGCTGGCGACCGGCGTCGGGTACGTCACCGCGCAGCGGCCCCGGGTCATCGCCGATGACGCCGGGGTGACGGTCCGGAACCCGCTGCGCGATCACCGGATCGGCTGGGCGGGCGTGGCCCGGGTCGACCTGGCCGAGCAGCTGCGCGTGCACTGCGCCTGGGGAACCCCGCCTGACCAGCAGAGCAAGGTCATCAGCGCCTGGGCCGTGCACTACTCCCGGCGGCGCCAGATGGCCGCCGAGGCCAGGACCCGCCGCGCCGCCAGGACCCCGGGACGGCGCTCGTCCCTGGGCTTCCCTTCCGGCGGGCGCGGCCTGGCCTACGGTGCCCCGGTGCCAGGGCCGGGTGCCGCTACCGCCGAGGCCGAAGCGGAGATGATCGTCCGGATGCTCGGCGAGCGCGCGACCGCGGCCAAGGCCGAAGCCGTCTGGGCGGCCGGCACGGGGCAGGCCGCGGCGGGCGAAGCCGCCGGGAGAACCGCGGCCGCCGCCGGAGCCGGGACCGGGGCCGCTTCGGGAACCGGGACCGCCGGCCCGGCCCGCGGTGCCACGGCCGTGGACGCCGCCGGCCGGCATGGTGGGGCCGAGCCGCTGACCAGCACGTGGAGCGGCCGGGCCATCGCCGCCCTGGTCATTCCCGCGCTGATCCTGCTGGTGGTCTGCCTGCTGTAAGGCGGCTAAGGACCGGGCGAGGTCCACGGCGGACCGGACCCCTCAGCCCCCTCAGCCCCTTCGTATCCGGCGTTGGAGTCGCCCATCTTGGCGCAGGGCAGCGCGCGCAGCGCCGTGACGTAGTCGGCCGGGGCGCCGGCCCGCTCCGCCGAGTCGGCGAGGATGCCGACGCTCCGCGCCGACGGCAGCCCGCCCTCGTAGAAGTTGAGCACGTACAGCCAGGCCAGCACGTCGCCGTCGAGCGTCTCCACCCGGACCTTGGCCTTGCGGTAGTAACCGAGGGTGACACCGTCCCAGTTGTCGAGTTCCTTCTCGTCGTTCTCGAACATGTCGTAGAGCACGACGAAGACCCGCGAGCCCGGGCCCTCGACCACCGTGCCGAGGGCACCGTCCCAGCCGATGTCCTCCCCACCGAACGTCAGCCGCCATCCTTCCAGCCAGCCGGTTCCCCGCTGGGGTGAATGCGGGCAACGCGAGAGCATCTGCGCTGGGTCCATGTTGCTGCCGTAGGCGGCGTACAGTGCCACGGGGGAAAGCGTACGGTGTCCCGCCGCCTGACGCCGGGCATTGTCCCGCCCCCGATACCTGACTGCGACCAACTCACGCGGGAGAATTACTAGTCGTGACCTTGCCACGTCAGAGAATCGCGATCCTCGGAGGCGGCCCCGGCGGCTACGAAGCCGCCCTCGTCGCCGCCCAGCTCGGCGCCGACGTCACTGTCGTCGACTCGGACGGGCTCGGCGGCGCCTGCGTGCTCACCGACTGCGTGCCCTCCAAGTCGCTGATCGAGACCTCCAACGCGATGACGCTGCTCAACCGGAGCACCGGGCTCGGCATCGCCACCGGCGGCCTGGCCACGGTCAACTCCGCGCGGCTGTACGAGCGGATCACCGACCTGGCCCGGGCCCAGTCCCGCGACATCACCGCGCGGGTGGCCGCGGAGAACGTCCGGGTGATCGCCGCGCACGGCCGGCTGGCCGGACCGGGCACGGTACGGGCGGCCGGCGAGGAGATCAAGGCGGACGCGATCCTGATCGCCACCGGGGCGCTGCCCCGGGTGCTGCCCGGCGCGGAGCCCGACGGCGAGCGCATCTTGACCTGGCGGCAGCTCTACGACCTGACCGAGCTGCCCAGGGACCTGATCGTGGTCGGCTCCGGCGTCACCGGGGCCGAGTTCGCCTGCGCCTACCAGGCGCTCGGCTCGCGAGTCACGCTGGTGTCCTCCCGGGACCGGGTGCTGCCGCAGGAGGACGAGGACGCGGCCAGCCTGATCGAGGACGTGTTCCGCCGCGGCGGCATGACGGTGCTCGGCCGGTCCCGCGCCCAGGCCGTCCGCCGGGACTCCGGCGGCGTCACCGTGACCCTGGAGGACGGCCGGCCGGTGACCGGAAGCCACTGCCTGCTGACCGTGGGCATGGTCCCGCGGACCGGGGGCTGCGGCCTGGACGAGGCCGGGGTGAAGGTGGATGCGAACGGCTTCATCGAGGTGGACCGGGTGTCCCGGACGTCGGTGCCGGGCGTGTACGCGGCCGGGGACTGCACCGGCGTGCTCATGCTGGCCTCGGTCGCCGCCATGCAGGGCCGGATCGCGATGTGGCACACGCTCGGCGAGGCGGTGGGGCCGCTGCGGCTCGGCCACGTCGCCGCGACCATCTTCACCGACCCGGAGATCGCCACCGTCGGCGTCTCGCAGCGGGCGGTGACCGCGGGCGAGGTCTCGGCCCGGGTGCTCAAGCTGCCGCTGGCCACCAACCCGCGGGCCAAGATGGCTGGCTTCCGCGACGGTTTCGTCAAGCTGTTCACCAGCCCGGGCACCGGCGTCGTGCTCGGCGGCGTGATCGTGGCCCCGCGGGCCAGCGAGCTGATCCTGGCCGTCTCGGTGGCCATGGAGCAGCGGCTCACCGCCGAGGAGCTAGCGCACACCTTCGCCGTCTACCCCTCCCTGTCCGGCAGCGTAACCGAGGCCGCCCGCAAACTCATGGAGTTCACCCCAGCCACCCCCTGACCCGGGCCAGCACTAGTGCGAGGGGCGGCCCAGGTCGGGGTCGTCTGGGGGGTCGAGGCCGTGCCGCCGCAGCCGGGATACCCGGATGTCGTCGGCGTACAGCGCGACGGTGCCCACGCTGCAGATCAGGAACAGCGCGGGCACCGCGATGTGGATCCAGAGGGCGCCGGGGAACAGCGCGAACGCGGCGGCGAACGGCAGCATGACGACCAGGTGGCGGGTGGTCAGCCGGCCGCGCCAGCCCGCGTCGGTCAGCTCGTGCCGCACCCACTCGCGGTTCCGTTCCGGCAGCCGGGCGCCGAGCGCGAACAGCGCCTGCCGCACTGCGCCCGGGTCCCCCGGGAGCCTGCTCACCGGGATCAGTCCGCGAGCTCGCAGATGGCCGCGCCTGCGGTGACCGTCTGGCCCACCTCGACGGACAGGCCGGTGACCGTGCCGTCCTTGTGCGCAATCAGCGGCTGCTCCATCTTCATCGCCTCCAGGACCACCACCACGTCCCCGGCCGACACCCGCTGACCCTCCGCCACGGCGATCTTGATGATCGTCCCCTGCATCGGGCTGGACAGGGTGTCGCCGCTGCCGTGGGGGGACGACCCCCCTCGACCCCCCCGCGGCCGGGGGGACCTATCCCCCCGCACCCCCCTGGTGGGGGACCCGTACCCCCGGACCCCGCTTGCGAACCCGGCCGGTACCACCACCTCGAGCCGTTTCCCGGCGACCTCGACGGTCAGCTTCTCCCGCTCGGCCGGCCCGAACGGCTCCGCGGTCTCCTGGGCCGGCATGGGCGCGTCGAATTCGGTCTCGATCCAGCGGGTGTGCACTCGCAGCGGTTCGCCGGCGAACGCGGGGTCGGCGACCACGGCCCGGTGGAAGGGCAGCACGGTGGGCATCCCGCCGACCTCGAACTCGGCCAGCGCGCGGGCCGAGCGCTGCAGCGCCTCGGCCCGGCTGGCGCCGGTCACGATCAGCTTGGCGATCAGCGAGTCGAACACCTGCGGGACCGTCATCCCGGCCGCGTACCCGGCGTCGAGCCGTACGCCAGGCCCGGACGGCGGGTTCCAGACGGTGATCGTGCCCGGGGCGGGCAGGAAGTTGCGGCCCGGATCCTCGGCGTTGATCCGGAACTCGATCGAGTGCCCGCGGGCCGGCGGGTCGTCGTAGCCAAGTGGCTCGCCTTCGGCGATGCGGAACATCTCGCGCACCAGGTCGATGCCGGTGACCTCCTCGCTGACCGGGTGCTCGACCTGCAGCCGGGTATTGACCTCCAGGAAGCTGATCGTGCCGTCCTGGCCGACGAGGAACTCGCAGGTGCCCGCGCCCACGTAGCCGGCCAGCCGCAGGATGTCCTTGGAGGACCGGTAGAGGGCTTCGGTCTGCGCCGCGGTCAGGAACGGCGCCGGCGCCTCCTCGACCAGCTTCTGATGCCTGCGCTGCAGCGAGCAGTCCCTGGTCGAGACCACCACCACGTGGCCGTGAGCGTCAGCCAGGCACTGCGTCTCCACGTGCCGGGGCCGGTCTAGGTATCGCTCGACGAAGCACTCGCCCCGGCCGAACGCCGCGGTGGCCTCCCTGACCGCCGACTCGTAGAGGTCGGCAACCTCCTCCTCGCGCCAGGCCACCTTCAACCCGCGGCCGCCGCCGCCGAATGCGGCCTTGATCGCCACCGGGTAGCCGTACTCCCGGGCGAACGCCAGCACCTCGTCAGCCTCCCGGACCGGGTCCGGGGTGCCCGGCGTGAGCGGCGCCCCGGCCGCCAGCGCGATGTGCCGCGCCCGGACCTTGTCGCCGAGTGCCTCGATGGCCTGCGGCGGGGGACCGATCCAGGTCAGCCCGGCCGCAGAGACCGCCCGGGCGAAGTCGGCGTTCTCGGCCAGGAAGCCGTAGCCGGGGTGGACCGCGTCCGCGCCGGACTCCAGCGCCACCTTGATGATCTTGTCGATGTCCAGGTAGGTCTCCTGGCTGGTCACCCCGCCCAGCGCGTAGGCCTCATCGGCAACGCGTGCGTGCAGCGCGTCCAGGTCGGGCTCGGCGTACACCGCCACGCTGCCCAGCCCGGCATCACGACAGGCCCGCGCCACCCGCACCGCGATCTCACCGCGGTTCGCGATCAGCACCTTGCGCACTGCAGCCTCCCTGGTTCCTGCCGCGCAGGAAGTCTAGATGAGTGAGAACATGCTGCCATGCTGACATCAGTGTCAGCATGCCCCGGCTGTCAGGAAAACCCGCCATCAGGGTGTTAACGGGCAGATACTGCTAATGAGCACGATGAACAGCAGCGAAAGCCCCGGGGGGGCCGGCGCGGCGGCCAAGTTGTCTCCCGGTGGACGCCCTTCCTCAACCGAAGTGTGATCTCGGGTACGTAGAGTGAGCGCCAGACCGGTTGCGAGACCGTCGCTTGGGGCTGGGGACTCTCGTGGTCGTCGGTGCACGGATCTGCCCGACGGCGGCGACTTTTCGTTACGACGAGGTAACGAAAGCGTGACTTAGCTATCCGCTTTTGCCCGGCGTGCGTTGAGTACTTCAGAACAGCGGGGCGGAACGGAAGGAGCCCGGGTGCGCCTGACCATCTCGGAGCGCCGAGGATGACCGTGCTTGGCATGCTGGCGTGGTGCGCGGCGGCGGTGAGCCTGTGGCTCGGCGCGCGCCGGTACGACAGCGCCGTCGCGCGGGCCTACCGGTGGCTCGCGGCCGGCGCCGCGCTGTACTGCGCCGGCCTGGTCATCCAGGGGGTCCACGGCGGCACGCTGAACCCGGCTCCCGGCCTGTCCTTCACTGACCTGCCGCCGCTGCTGGCGCTGGCCGCCGCGGCGGTCGGCACCGCGATGCTGACCATGGCCGAACGGGAAGGCGGCAACAGCCTGCACCGGCCGCAGCCGGGTCGGCCATCCCGGCCGGACGGCCCGGCCGAGAATCAGCAGGGAGCGGCCGAGACTCAGCAGGGCTCGGAGGGTTCGGCGCTGCCCGGACTGGCGGATGGCTACGTCATGGCCGTCGCGCTGCTGGTGATCGGCTGGACCACGCTGTTCAGCGGGGAGTTCCACCGGTCGGGGGAACGGCCGGGCACCTTCCTGCTCGCCCTGATCCACCCGCTGGCGGACCTGGCCGTGCTCGGCGCGCTGCTGCCCATGGTCACGGCCGCCTGGCGACGGGCCACGCTGCCCTACCTGTCCCTGCTCGCCATCGCCGTCGGCGACGCGCTGGCCGTAGGCCAGCGGGTGCTGGGCGGTCACCTGGGCGTCGCGGCGCAGCTGATGCCGGTGGTCGCCGCGCTGCTGCTCGGCGCGGCCCCGTGGCGGATGACCGAGGTATTCGGGTCCAGCTGGACGCGCCGGACGACAAGCACGGCCACGGCGACCGTCATCGCGGCGCTGGCCGCGGCCACGGCCGCCCTGGTGGTGATCGGGAACGGCCTGGCCGGGGCGCCGGCCTCCGGGATCGCGCTGGTCGTGGCGGGCGGCGCCGGGGTGCTCGTGCTGGCCGCGCGGGTCTTCATGCTCGTCCGGGAGAACCTGGCCGTCCTCGGCATCTGGCGGGAGTCCAGCCGGAGCCTGCGCGACCTGGCCAACCGGACCAGCGACGTGGTCCTGGTCTGCGACCTGGACGGCGTGGTCAGGTACGCGAGCCCGGCGATCGAGGACTACGGCTACCCGCCCGGGGCGCTGACCGGCCGGCGGCTGCTCGACTTCGTCCACCCGGAGGACCGGTCCGCCGCGCTGGCCTCGGTCCGGCTGGCGCTCGGCGGGTACCATCCCACCGGCCCCGCGGGCTCCATGGGGTCCGTGGGCTCGGCCGGGTCTTCGGCCGGCGAGTCCGCCGAAGGGACCGGGCGATTCGAAGGGTCCGGCCGGTTCCCGGTCCGGGTCCGGGCCGCCGACGGGACGTGGCGGCACATCGAGTCCACCGTGCTGCGCTACCAGGCGCCCGGCGAGCCCATCCAGATGCTGGTCACCGCCCGCGACGTGAGCGATCAGGTGGCGCTGCGCCAGCAGGTCACCCACCTGACCTTCCACGACGGGCTGACCGGGCTGCCGAACCGGGCCTATGTCGAGGAGCGCGCCCGGGACGTGCTGCGCGACACCGCGGCGGCCGACCGGACCGGCGTCATCTTCCTGGACCTGGACCGCTTCACCGCGGTCAACGACTCGGTCGGCCACGGCGCGGGCGACCTGGTGCTGGCCCAGGCGGCCCGGCGGCTGCGCGCCGTCGTCCCGGTCCACGACACGGTCGCCCGCTGGGGCAGCGACGAGTTCGCCGTCCTGGTCGAGAACGCCGGGAACGCCCAGGAGGTGGCCGAGATCGCCGAGCGGCTGGCCGGCGCGATCGCCGCGGAGCCGTTCCGGGTGGCCGGCCAGCAGGTCACGCTCACCACGAGCGTAGGTGTCGCGCTGGCCGACGCGGACCCGCCCGGGCTGGTGCTGCGCAACGCGGACGTGGCCATGTCCCGGGCCAAGGACGCCGGCGGCGACCGGGTCGAGGTCTACGCCGCGCACATGCACGCGGACGTGGTCCGCAGGCTGGAGATCATCAGCGACCTGCAGCAGGCCATCGGCAACGGGGAGCTCGCCCTGCAGTTCCAGCCGATCGTGGAGCTGGCGACCTCGCGCGTCATCGGGGCCGAGGCCCTGGCCCGCTGGTGGCGCGGTGACCAGATGGTCCCGCCGCAGGAGTTCCTCGGCGCCGCCGAGGAATCCGGCCTCATCGTCCCGCTCGGCGAGTGGGTGCTGCGCGAGGCGTGCGCCCAGGGTGCCGCCTGGCGCCAGTCGTCAGGGGGCTCGTCCTGGGACGTCGGGGTCTCGGTGAACCTGTCCGCCCGGCAGATCACCGCGCCCGCCTTCAGCGCGCGGGTAGCGGCGATCCTCGCCGACACCGGACTCCCGCCCGAGGCGCTCACCGTCGAGGTGAACGAGCGGATCCTGGTCGAGGAGGACGGGCTGATCATCGAGCGGCTCACGGACCTGCACCGGCTGGGCGTCCGGATGGCCATCGACGACTTCGGCACCGGGTACGCCTCGCTGGCCTACCTGCGCCAGTTTCCGCTGGACATCATCAAGATCGATCCCTCGTTCGTGGCCGGCCTCGGTCACGACGACACGCTCACCCTGCTGACCAGGACCGTGGTGCAGGTGGGGCGCGACCTCGGCCTGCAGGTCATCGCCGAGGGCATCGAGCAGCCGCGCCAGCTCATCGCCCTGCGCGAGATGGGCTGCGGCTACGGCCAGGGATTCCTGGTGGCCAGGCCGATGGGCGCCCCCGGAGTGGAAGCCCTTATCAGGACGTCCGGCAATGCGGAAGACGGGCCGCCGCAGAGCGGCCCGTCTCGGAATGTGAGACAACCCGCGTCAGCGGTTGACGTTCCGATTCCGGATGGCAGTAAGGTGTTACCCGTGAAGTACCCGCAGATCCTCGTACTTGGCCGGCGCGCAGGCAGCTGACCAAGCAGCTCTCACTGCGCGCTCCCCTCGACTGCCGTCCGGCACGAGGGGATTTTTTATGCCGCCGGATCCGAGCCAATGGAGACTTACCGATGACCGAGCAGATGACGGGCCGCAACGGACCCGCAGGCACGGAGCGGCCCGCAGGGGCCGCTGCCGGACCTTCGGGTCCCAGCCCGCGGGACCTGGCCGCCCGCTCGCCGCACCACCCTCCCGCCCGCGCCGCTGACCAGTCCCGCCCGGCCGAAGCCCCGCTCCCCGGCCCGGCCCAGGCGGCGGCCGCGCCGCCTGCTCCGGCGCCGCCCATCCCCGCGCCGCCTGCTCCGGCGCCGCCCATCCCGGCGCAGCCCATCCCGGGACAGGGCGTCGGGTCCGAGCCGCGCGCGCACGTCGCCAGCCCGGGCAAGACGCGGGCCACCGGGGCACAGGCGCTGGTGTACGCGCTCGAGCGAGTCGGCGCCGACGTGGTGTTCGGGATCCCGGGCGGCGCCGTCCTGCCGGCCTACGACCCGCTGCTCGACTCCAAGATCATCAGGCACGTCCTGGTCAGGCACGAGCAGGGCGCCGGCCACGCGGCCACCGGATACGCGCAGGCCACCGGGCGCGTCGGCGTGTGCATGGCGACCAGCGGGCCGGGCGCGACGAACCTGGTGACGCCGATCGCCGACGCCTACATGGACTCGGTCCCGATCGTGGCCATCACCGGGCAGGTGCCGAGCAGCCTGATCGGCACCGACGGCTTCCAGGAGGCCGACATCTCCGGGATCACCATCCCGATCACCAAGCACAACTTCCTGGTCACCAAGCCCGAGGACATCGCCCGTACCATCGGCGAGGCGTTCCACGTCGCCTCGACCGGGCGGCCGGGACCGGTCCTGGTCGACATCGCCAAGGACGCGATGCAGGCGATGACCGACTTCAGCTGGCCGGTTCCCTTCGACCTGCCCGGCTACCACCCGGTGACCCGGCCGCACGCCCGGCAGGTGCGCGAGGCCGCGCGCCTGATCAGCGAATCCAGGCGCCCGGTGCTCTACGTCGGCGGCGGGGTGATCAAGGCGCGCGCCGCCGCCCAGCTGCGCGAGCTCGCCGAGCTGACCGGCATCCCGGTGGTCACCACGCTGATGGCCAGGGGCGCGTTCCCGGACCGGCACCCGCAGCACATGGGCATGCCCGGCATGCACGGCACGGTCGCGGCGGTCGGCGCGCTGCAGCAGGCCGACCTGCTCGTCGCGCTGGGCACCAGGTTCGATGACCGGGTGACCGGCAAGCTGGACACGTTCGCGCCCGGGGCGCTGATCGTGCACGCGGACATCGACCCGGCCGAGATCTCCAAGAACCGCCGCGCCGACGTGCCGATCGTCGGCGACTGCCGCGAGGTGATCGCCGACCTGGTGGCCGCGGTGAAGGCCGAGCAAGAGCAGGGCCACCGCGCGGACCTGACCGCCTGGCGGGCCCAGCTGGACTCGCTGCGGAGCACCTACCCGCTGGGCTACGACCAGCCAGACGACGGCACGCTGGCACCGCAGTACGTCATCGAGCGGATCGGCAAGATCGCGGGACCGGAGGCGGTGTACGTGGCCGGCGTCGGCCAGCACCAGATGTGGGCGGCCCAGTTCATCGACTACGAGAACCCGGGCACCTGGATCAACTCGGGCGGCCTCGGCACGATGGGCTTCGCCGTGCCCGCCGCGATGGGCGCCAAGATGGGCCGCCCGGACTCCACCGTGTGGGCCATCGACGGGGACGGCTGCTTCCAGATGACCAACCAGGAGCTGGCCACCTGCGCCATCGAGGGCATCCCGGTCAAGGTCGCGATCATCAACAACGGCAGCCTCGGCATGGTCCGGCAGTGGCAGACGCTGTTCTACAACGAGCGCTACTCCAACACCGACCTGCACCGGACGGCGGAGCGGAAGCTGACCGGCACCCGCATCCCCGACTTCGTGAAGCTCGCCGAGGCCTACGGCTGCGAGGGTATCCGCTGCGAGGAGACCGCCGACGTGGACAAGGTGATCGAGCGGGCCATGGCCATCGACGACCGCCCGGTCGTGGTGGACTTCATCGTGCACAGGGACGCCATGGTCTGGCCCATGGTCGCGGCCGGCACCAGCAACAACGACATCAAGTTCGCGCGCGGCCTGGCGCCCGACTGGGGAGGTTCGACCGAATGAGTGAGCTTGAGGGGCGCGGCGTCGCCTGGACTGAGGAGCGAGGAACGAGCGACGAGGGAAGGCGGCGCCTCAAAGCGCCCCGGAGGCGAACGGGAGGCAGAGCATGACCCGCCATACCCTGAGCGTGCTCGTGGAGAACAAACCGGGCGTCCTGGTCAGGATCGCGGGGCTGTTCTCGCGCCGCAACTTCAACATCGACTCCCTCGCTGTCGGGCCCACCGAGCACGAGGAGATCTCCCGCATCACGATCGTGGTCAACTGCGAGGAGCACCCGCTCGAGCAGGTGACCAAGCAGCTGAACAAGCTGATCAACGTGCTGAAGATCGTCGAGCTCGAGCCGGGTTCCACGGTGCAGCGCGAGCTGATCCTGATCAAGGTCAGGGCCGACGCGGAGAGCCGGTCGCGGGTGCTCGAGGCCGTTAACCTGTTCCGGGCCAAGGTGGTGGACGTCGCCCTCGACGTGATCACGGTGGAGGCGACCGGGAACCGCGAGAAGCTGGACGCGCTGATCAAGGTGCTCGAGCCGTTCGGGATCAAGGAGCTCGTGCAGTCGGGGATGGTGGCCATCGGCCGCGGCACCCGCTCGATCACCGACCGCGCGCTGCGGCCGGTCGAGCGCAGCGCTTAGATTATTCCGACCACAACAGAAAGGCCCAGGTAAGTGGCAGAGATTTTTTACGACGACAGCGCCGACCTTTCGGTCATCCAGGGCAGGCATGTCGCCGTCCTCGGTTACGGCAGCCAGGGGCACGCGCACGCGCTCTCGCTCCGCGATTCCGGCGTGGACGTGCGCGTCGGGCTGCCCGAGGGTTCGAAGAGCCGGGAGAAGGCTGTCAACGACGGCCTTCGGGTCACCACGCCGGCCGACGCGTGCGAGGAGTCGGACCTGGTCATGGTCCTGGTCCCGGACCACCTGCAGCGCGAGCTCTACGCCCAGGCGATCGCGCCCTCGCTGGTGGAGGGCGACGCGCTGTTCTTCGCCCACGGCCTGAACATCCGGTACGACCTGATCACCCCGCCGGGCGGCGTGGACGTGTGCATGGTCGCCCCCAAGGCGCCCGGCCACCTGGTGCGGCGCCAGTTCGCGCAGGGCCGAGGCGTACCCGTGCTGGTCTGCGTCGAGCGGGACGCGACCGGTAACGCGTGGCCGCTGACCCTGGCCTACGCCAAGGCCATCGGCGGCACCCGCGCGGGCGCGCTGAAGAGCACGTTCACCGAGGAGACCGAGACCGACCTGTTCGGCGAGCAGACGGTGCTCTGCGGCGGCGTCGCCGAACTGATCAAGGCGGGCTTCGCGACCCTGGTCGAGGCGGGTTACCAGCCCGAGTCCGCCTACTTCGAGTGCCTGCACGAGATGAAGCTCATCGTGGACCTGATGTACGAGGGCGGCATCTCCAAGATGTACTGGTCGGTGTCGGACACCGCCGAGTACGGCGGCTACACCCGAGGCCCGCGGCTGATCAACGAGCAGACCCGCGAGGAGATGCGCCGCATCCTGGGCGAGATCCAGGACGGCTCGTTCGCCCGCGAGCTGGTCGAGGAGTTCGACGCGGGCAAGCCGAACTTCCTCAAGCGCCGCGAGGCCGAGCACAACGAGCAGATCGAGCAGGTCGGAGCGCGGCTGCGGCCGCTGATGTCCTGGCTCGCCGAGGACGAATAACCCGCGGCTCCAAGCCGCCGCCGCGGTTCCAGGCCGCGGCGGCGGTTTCATCGCCCCGGGCGGGGTAGCGGACCGCGATGGCAGTGAACAGCACGGAAACCGAAACCCGTCAGCACGTACGCGAGGCCGCGCCCGCACCCCCCCAGACCTGGCACGAACACCGGGATCTGCCCGTCGCCGGATCCCGGCCGCCGAGTTCGGCCTCCGCGGCTGACGTGGTGCTGGCCTATCTGCGCCTGCAGGCGCACGAGCTGCGCTCCCTCGAGCCGATGGCGCGCGCCGACACCTACGACGCGGTGCACCAGATGCGCGTGGCGACCCGCAGGCTGCGCGCCACCCTCCGGTCGTTCGGCCAGGTCATTCCCCGCTCGGACACCGAGCGCCTGGCCGGGGAGCTGAAGTGGCTCGGCGGCCTGCTCGGCGCGGCGCGCGACGGCGAGGTGCTGGGCGGCCACCTGCGGGAAAGCCTGCGGTCCGTCCCGGTGGAGCTCCTGATCGGGCCGGTCCAGGCCCGCGTGCAGGGCCACTTCGCGCCGCTGCGGGCCGCCGCGCACGCCGAACTGCTCGAGGGGCTCGACTCGCCGCGGTACGCCGCACTGCTGGCCGAACTCGACCGGCTCACCCTCGGCCCGCTGTCCGGTCCGAAGGCCAGCGCCCCGGCCCGCGACGTCCTCCCGGCGGCGGTGCATAAGGCCTACCGGCAGGCGGCCAGGCGGATGCGCGGGGCCCGGCACGCGCCCCCCGGCCACGCCAGGGACGTCGCCCTGCACCAGGCCCGCAAGTCCGCCCGGCGCGCCCGCTACGCAGCCGAGGCCGCGCGTCCGGCGGCCGGCCACAAGGCCCGCCGCTTCGCCCGGCAGATGAAGAAGGTCCAGTCGGTGCTCGGCGACCACCAGGACGCCGTCCTCGCCCGGCAGGCGGCCAGGGACCTCGGCATCGGCGCGCACCTGGCCGGCGAGAACGCGTTCACCTACGGGCTGCTGCACGAGCGCGAGCGGCACCGGGCGAGGCGGCGGCAGGCCGGCGCGCGCACGGCGTGGCGGCGGGCGTCCCGTCCCAGGTACCGTCGGTGGATGAACTAGGACATCAAAGTTTTGTCTCGGATACTGAGACAGGCGTCTTGAGGGATGTCCGCCCGGATCCGCGCTCGGGTAACGTAGCAGGCACTATGCGGCATGTCGTACTCATCATCCGCCGCAGCGGGGACCTGATCGAGGGGCAGGCCAGCCACCCGCTGCGGGGGTTAGCTGCTGGCCGTAAGTCCGATCTGAATCACGATCAGGAGCATTCGCGTGTACGACATGTACCCCTGGAACGATGAGTCTGCTGGCCGGGGGGACGACCCCCCCATACCCCCCCGCTCCTGGGGGGACCCATCCCCCCAGACCCCCCTTGGGGGGGACCCATCCCCCCGGACCTCCCTTGGGCGGGACCCGTCCCCCCAGACCCCATTTGTCCGGGCCGTCCAGGTCGCGCTCGACCGGCGGGACAACGGCGGCGACGCACTGACCGTGGCCGGCCAGCCCGCAGCGACCCAGCCCGCAGTGACTCAGCCCACAGCGGGCCGGGCCCGCCAGTAAGGTTCTGGCATGGGTTCACGAACTATCAGGCTGGCCGTCGTCGGCGGCGACGGAATCGGTCCCGAGGTGACCGCCGAGGCGCTCAAGGTGCTCCGGGCGGCGGTCTCCGGGGTCAGCATCGATGAGACCAATTACGATCTCGGCGCGCGGCGCTGGCACCGCACCGGGGAGACGCTTCCCGACGCGGTGCTCGAGGAGATCAGGGGACATGACGCGATCCTGCTCGGCGCGGTCGGCGACCCGAGCGTGCCCAGCGGCGTGCTCGAGCGCGGCCTGCTGCTCAGGCTGCGGTTCGAGCTCGACCACTACGTCAACCTGCGCCCGGTGCGGCTGTACCCCGGCGTCGCCTGCCCGCTGGCCAGCGCCCGCCCGGAGTCGGTGGACATGGTGGTGGTCCGCGAGGGCACCGAGGGCCCGTACACCGGCGCCGGCGGCGTGATGCGCAAGGGCACGCCCGCCGAGATCGCCACCCAGGAGAGCGTCAACACGGCGTTCGGCGTGCAGCGGGTGGCGCGGTACGCGTTCAACCGCGCCATGGCCAGGCCGCGCAGGAAGCTGACGCTGGTGCACAAGACGAACGTGCTCACCTACGCCGGCGACCTGTGGCAGCGGACCGTGGACGCGCTGGCCAAGGAGTTCGCCGACGTATCGGTGGACTACTGCCACGTGGACGCCGCGTCGATGTTCTTCGTCTCCTCACCCGAGCGCTTCGACGTCATCGTCACCGACAACCTCTTCGGCGACATCCTCACCGACCTGGGTGCCGCGGTGGCGGGCGGGATCGGGCTGGCCGCGAGCGGCAACATCAACCCGGAGGGGACCGCGCCCAGCATGTTCGAGCCGGTCCACGGCAGCGCACCGGACATCGCGGGCCAGCAGAAGGCCGACCCGACCGCGGCCATCTTGTCCGCCGCCATGCTCTGCGAGCACCTGGGGCTGTCCGCCGAGGCCGTCCGGATCGAGCAGGCCGTCGCCGAGGACCTGGTCGAGCGCCAGGGCGCCTGGGCGGCGCGCACCACCGTTGAAGTCGGCGATGACATCGCCGAGCGAGTAGCCGGCTAACCGGCCGACGCACGCGCCTGCCGGGCCACCCCGGCAGGCGACCCCGCCAGGCAGGCCCCGCAGCGCACCCAACAGAGGTGAGACCCTGGTCTCACCGGCTAGTCTCAAAGACCTGCCCGCGCGGGCGAGGAGGAACTTCCGCATCATGATTGATTTTGATATCCGCCCCTCCGGCCATCCGGTGCCTGACGCCGAGCGCGAGGCGCTGCTGCGGTCACCCGGGTTCGGCCAGCTCTTCACCGACCACATGATCACGCTGCGCTGGTCCGCCGAACGTGGCTGGCATGACGGCCGCCTCGAGCCGTACGGGCCGTTCACCCTGGACCCGGCCACCTCGGTGTTCCACTACTCCCAGGAGTTCTTCGAGGGCCTGAAGGCGTACCGCCAGGACAACGGATCGATCACCCTGTTCCGGCCGGACGCCAACGCGGCCCGGTTCAACTCCACGGCCCGCCGGATGGCCATGCCCGAACTGCCCGGGGAAACCTTCATCCGGGCGCTCGAGCTGCTCGTCACGCAGGACCGCGAGTGGGTGCCCGGCGGCGAGGGGAACAGCCTCTACCTGCGCCCGTTCATGATCGCGACCCAGCGCGGGCTCGGCGTCAACCACCCGTCGAGTGAGTACCTGTTCTGCGTCATCGCCTCGCCCGCCGCGTCGTACTTCGCCAGCGGCGTCAAGCCCGTCACGGTCTGGCTGTCCCAGGAGTACACCCGGGCCGCGCCCGGCGGCACCGGCGGGGTCAAGACCGGCGGCAACTACGCGGCCGCCTTCGTGGCCCAGCAGCAGGCCGTGGACCGGGGCTGTGACCAGGTGGTATGGCTGGACGCCGCGGAGCACCGCTGGGTCGAGGAGATGGGCGGGATGAACCTGTTCTTCGTCCGCGGCTACGGCGGCGCAGCTGCCCAGCCCTGGATCGTGACCCCCCCGCTGACCGGGACGCTGCTGCCCGGGATCACCCGCGACTCGCTGCTCAAGCTGGCGCCGGAACTCGGCATCAAGGCGCTCGAGGAACGGATCACCATCGACCAGTGGCAGGCCGAGTGCGCGGCCGGCGAGCTGACCGAGGTGTTCGCCTGCGGCACCGCCGCGGTAATCACCCCGGTCGGCCGGGTCAAGGGCGAGTCCGCCCAGTGGCTGGTCGCGGACGGCGAGCCCGGCGCCGTGACAATGCGTCTGCGCGAGGAGCTGATCGGCATCCAGTACGGCCACCGCCCCGACCCCTTCAACTGGATCCACAAGGTCTGCTGACCCCCGCCCCCTTTCATGATCGTGGCCAGTTCTGGGCAAATACCGCCTATTTCTGGCCACGATCATGAAAATCCCGGGCCGCCGTCTCGAATGGTGAGATAAAAGAGCAAGGGGCCGAACGGGTGTGGCAGACTGTCCCCGTGACGTCAGGCCGCATCATTATCGGCAGGCGCGTCGGCACCTAGGGCACCAGCCCTAGCGCCCGGGCAGCACAGCCCCCGGGACGTCGGCGCGCAGACCTCTCGCGTACTCGCGAGGGGTCTTTTGTTTTGCGGCCAAAACCAATCCCAGGAGACATTCCGATGCTCGACGACACCTTTCACGTCTACGACACGACCCTGCGAGACGGCGCGCAGCAGGAGGGCCTCAACCTCAGCGTGGCCGACAAGCTCGTCATCGCTCGGCAGCTAGACGAGCTCGGTGTCGGGTTCATCGAGGGCGGCTGGCCCGGCGCGATCCCGAAGGACACCGAGTTCTTCCGGCGCGCGGCCACCGAACTCGACCTCAGGCGCGCGCAGCTTGCCGCGTTCGGCGCGACCCGCCGGCCCGGCGTGAAGGCGGCCGACGACCCCCAGGTCGCCGCCCTGCGCGATTCGGGCGCGCCGGTCGTGACTCTGGTCGCCAAGAGCCACGACCGGCACGTCCTGCTCGCCCTCAAGACCACGCTCGAAGAAAACCTCAAAATGATCGCGGACACGATCACGCATCTGCGCCAGCACGGCCAGCGGGTCTTCCTCGACGCCGAGCATTTCTTCGACGGCTACCGGTCCAACCCGGACTACGCGCTTGAGGTCGTAAGGACGGCCGTGCAGGCGGGCGCGGACGTGGTCGCCCTGTGCGACACCAATGGCGGCATGATGCCGAACGAACTCGGCGACGCGGTCCGCGCCGTGCATGATGTCACGGGAGCGCGCCTCGGCATCCACTGCCACGACGACACCGCCTGCGGCGTCGCCAACACCCTGGTCGCCGTCGACGCCGGCGTCACCCACGTGCAGGGCACGGCGAACGGGTACGGCGAGCGGGCGGGCAACGCCAACCTGTTCAGCGTGGTGGCCGGCCTGCAGCTGAAGAAGGGCCGTACCGTGCTGCCCGGCGACGGCATCAGGGAGATGAGCCGGATCGCGCACGCGATCAGCGAGGTCACCAACGTCGCGCCGGACACCCATCAGCCGTACGTGGGGCTGTCCGCGTTCGCGCACAAGGCGGGCCTGCACGCCTCGGCGATCAAGGTCGACCCGATGCTGTACCAGCACATCGACCCGGCCCTGGTCGGCAACGACATGCGGATGCTGGTCTCGGACATGGCAGGCCGCGCCTCGGTGGAGCTGAAGGGCCGCGAGCTCGGCTACGACCTGTCCGGCGACAAGGAGGTCATCGGCCGGGTCACCGACCGGGTGAAGGACCTGGAGGCCCGCGGCTACACGTTCGAGGCCGCCGACGCGAGCTTCGAGCTGCTGCTCCGCGACGAGCTCGGCCAGCGGCGGGAGTACTTCGCGGTCGAGTCCTGGCGGGTCATCGTCGAGCGGCACCCGGACAACCGGATGACCAGCGAGGCCACCGTCAGGCTGAGCGCCAAGGGCGAGCGCCTGGTCGCGGTGGGCGAGGGCAACGGCCCGGTGAACGCGCTGGACAAGGCGCTCCGCGCCGCGCTCGAGCAGATCTACCCCGAACTGGCCGCCCTCGAGCTGACCGACTACAAGGTGCGGATCCTGGCCGGCACGCACGGCACCGGCGCGGTGACCCGGGTGCTGATCGAGTCCGACGACGGCACCGGCGACACCTGGAGCACGGTCGGCGTGGACGAGAACATCATCGCCGCCTCCTGGCACGCCCTGGAGGAAGCCGTCACCTACTCCCTCCTCCGCTCCGGCCGCGAGCCCAGCTAGCCCCCCCCCCCCCCCCCCCCCCCCCCCCCCCCCCCCCCCCCCCCCCCCCCCCCCCCCCCCCCCCCCCCCCAGACTTCGAACCCGAAACATCGCGTGTCGTTACACTCCGTATAAGGGGGGTAACGACACGCGATAACGGGGCCAGCCCCTCAGGCGGCGGCCGGCACCTTGTCCAGGAAGCCGTGCACGCTGCGGAGCTGGCCGTTCTCGTCGGTGACCGCGACGTCGAACCCGATCACGACAGGCTCGCCGCCGGACGTCGGGCCCAGGTGCCAGGCGAACCGGGCCTGGTTGTGGTTCGCGTCGACCGGGCCGCCGAGCGTGAAGACGAAGCCCGGGAACTGCTGCTGCACGGCGCCGATGAGCCCGTCGATCTCCTCCCGCCCGTGCGCGTCGGCGAGCGGGTCGGTGTAGCTGCCGTCCTCCGCCCACAGCGCGTCGACGAGCCCGCGGCGGCGCGCCGGGTCGGTCTCGTTCCAGGCGGCGATGTAGCGCTCGATGATTTCCTGCATCAGGTTTTCCCTCCGTGAATACCAATCCGACTGCAAAACCGATCCTGCCGGCCACAGGGAAGCGTGGCAATTACCTCCGAGGTAATGCAAACGCCGCCCCAAAACGGCTAAGCTCGCAAAGACCATGACCACGCACGCCGGTGACCTGCTGCGCGAGTGGCGGCAGCGCCGCCGGCTCAGCCAGCTCGACCTCGCCATCGCGGCCAACGTCTCCTCGCGGCACCTGAGCTTCGTCGAGACCGGACGCTCGCGGCCGACCAGCGAGATGATCCTGCACCTGGCCGAGCACCTCGACGTGCCGCTGCGCGACCGCAACGCCCTGCTGCTGGCCGGCGGTTACGCGCCGGCCTACCCCGAACGCGACCTGGCCGAGCCCGAGCTCACAGCGGTCCGCGAGGCCCTGAAACGCGTCCTGGCCGGCCACGAGCCCTACCCGGCCGTGGTGGTGAACCGCTGGTGGGAGCTGGTCGACGCGAACCCGGGCATCGAGCTGTTCACCCGCCACGTACCCGCGAAGCTGCTCGAGCCGCCGGTCAACGTGCTGCGGCTGAGCCTGCACCCGGACGGGATGGCCCCGCGGATCGCGAACCTCCCCGAGTGGCGCGCCCACCTGCTGGCCCGGCTGCGCCGCCAGGCCGAAGCCACCGGCGACCAGCGGCTGGCCGCCCTGTACGACGAGCTCGAGGCCTATCCCGGCGGCGAGAGCGAGCAGCCGCCACCCGCAACCGACGTGGTGGTCCCGCTCCGCTACCGCAGCGACCAGCAAGAACTCGCGTTCATCAGCATTACCGCCATGGTCGGAACGCCGAAAGACGTCACCGTCGAGGAGCTGGCCATCGAGTCGTTCTACCCGGCCGACGAGACCACCGCCGCGGCCCTGCGCACCAGGCCAGCGTCATGATGGCCGGCCCGCTCAGCTTGCAGGCGCTGAACCGCGCCACGCTGGAGCGCCAGCTGCTGCTGCGCCGGGCCGCGATGCCGGCCGGGGAGGCGGTCGGGCACCTGGCCGGCCTGCAGGCCCAGGCTCCGCTGGCCCCGTACGTGGGGCTGTGGACGAGGCTGGCCGGCTTCCGTCATCAGCACCTGAAAGATCTTTTGACCGAACGGTCCGTGGTGCGTGCCCATCTGATGCGCAACACGGTCCATCTGCTAGCCGCCGAGGATTTCGTCAGCTTCCGCCCCCTGTTCCAGCCCTTGCTGGGGCGCCGCCTGGCCGGCACCTTCGGCCGGAATCTCGGCGGGATCGACCTGGGTGAGCTCGCCGCGATCGCGGCCGCCCTGCTCAGCGAGACCGCGCTGACCCGGGTCGAGCTCGGCCGGCGGCTGGCTGCGCGCTGGCCGGAGCACGACCCGGCGTCGCTGGCCTACGCGGCGGGCCACCTGCTGCCGCTGGTGCAGGTGCCGCCGCGCGGTCTGTGGGGAGAGAGCGGCCCGGCCGCCTTCCTCCTGGCCGCCGCGTGGCTGGACGGCCTGAGCCTGGTCCCGCCGGATCCGGCCCGTCCCGAAGACGCGGTGGAGCAGCTGGTGCTGCGCTACCTGGCCGCCTACGGGCCGGCCAGCGTGAGCGACATCCAGACCTGGTCCGGGCTGTCCCGTTTGCGCGAGGTGACCGAGCGCCTTGGCGCCCGGCTGCGCACCTTCGCCGGGCCCGACGGCGGCCAGCTCCTCGACCTGCCGGACGCGCCCCGGCCAGGACCCGACGTTCCGGCGCCGCCCCGCTTCCTGCCCGAATACGACAACCTGCTGCTCTCCTTCGCCGAACGCAGCCGGGTCATCCCGCACCGCCGCCCGGTCCCGCTGCCGCCGGGCAACGGGGCGACCGGGGGCACGCTGCTCGTCGACGGGCTCTGGCAGGCCGACTGGAAGATCGTCAAAGCGAAGGACCAGGCCGTCCTCCAGATCGAGCCCTTCGTCCCGCTGCGCGCCGCCGACCGGGACGCCATCGCCGCCGAGGGGGAGCTGCTCCTCGACTTCGCGGCCCCGGCTGGGGCCGGCCGGAATATACGATTCACCCCGGCCCGTTCGGATCAATTAATAGACCCAGGGCCGCAGCACGACGGTCAGGGATTTACGGTAGGGGCATGGACGACAAGCAGATCATGGCTCATATCGATGAGCTGATCGAGACCGAGCACAAGCTCCGGCAGCAGCTTGCCGCGGGTGAGCTCACCGCCCCGGAGGAGCGGGAGCGGCTGCGGTCCGCCGAGGTGGCGCTGGACCTGTGCTGGGACCTGCTGCGGCAGCGGCGGGCCCGCCGCGAGTTCGGCGAGAACCCGGACGAGGCGATGGTGCGGCCGGTCAGCGAGGTCGAGGGCTACCAGCAGTAGGCGCTGCTGGCTCCGGGGGGCCAACCCCCCGTGCCCCCGAAGCATTAGCCAGCCGCAGGGTTAACAACGACAGGAGTGGCGTGCGTATCGCGAGATTCGCCAAGGGCGACGGGGTCGCGTACGGCGTCGTCCAAGGCGAGCCAGAAAGCGGAGGAGCCGGGAAGCCGCCGCGGCCGGGACTGACGATCGCGGAACTGTACGGGCACCCGTTCGGCGTCGATCCGGGCGGGGTCCGGCTGACCGGGAACCGGTACCCGCTGGCCGAGGTCAGGTTGCTGGCGCCGGTGCTGCCGAGCAAGGTGGTGGCCGCGGGCCGGAACTACGCGTCGCACGTGCGGGAGCTGAACGGCGAGCCGCCGGTTAGAGGGACCGAGCCGGTGCTCTTCCTCAAGCCGTCCACCTCGGTCACCGGGCCGGGGGACGCGATCAAGTACCCGGTGAAGCTCACCGACCGGGTCGACTTCGAGGGAGAACTCGCGGTCATCATCGGCCGGCTCTGCCGCGGGGTGCCGCGGGAGCGCGCCGAGGAAGTGGTCTTCGGCTATACCTGCGCCAACGACGTCACCGCGCGCGACCTACAGGCCAGGGACGCGCAGTGGACCCGGGCCAAGGGCTTCGACACGTTCTGCCCGCTCGGGCCGTGGATGGAGACCGGGACGAACCCCGCCGACCTCGAGCTGGTCACGACGGTGAACGGCGCGATCCGGCAGCAGGCCCGCACGTCCGAGCTGCTGTGGGACGTGCCCGCGCTGATCGCGTACGTCAGCCAGGTGATGACGCTGCTGCCGGGAGACGTCCTGCTGACCGGGACGCCGGGCGGCGTGGGCCCGCTGACCGACGGGGACGAGGTCTCCGTGACGATCGAGAGCATCGGCACGCTGACCAACCGGGTGGTTATCGGCGACTGAAATCATTCCCATCCGGGTGATGGCCCGTAAAAGCGATCTCTAGTGCAAGCCATCACGGCTAGTTTAGGATTGGCGTTCGGAGCAGGCGCACGCGCGCCGTGAGCCGGGCTGTGTCCCACATGTCCGGACCTGGCGGGCGGGGGGACCTTCCACGGATTTTGGCAGCTAGGGGCGGCGGACCCTGGCCCAGCGGCCTATTCCGGTATGGCCGCGGGAAGGGTGGGCATTATGGGTGGGGGCTACATTCCTGATTCCGGCCGGCCGCCCGCCGGGCCATTTCCCTCGTATTCCTTCTCCTCACTGGTGCCGGTGCGTCACTGGGCCCGCGACCCGGCGCTGCGCAGCTGGCCGGTGCTGCTGCTGGTCGCCCTGGTCTGCGTGCCGCCCATCGCGCTGGTCATGCTCAACAACCCGACCGAAGCCAAGATCCGCGACATCGCCTGGATCTTCGCGGCCTACTTCGCGGTGGCCTGGCTGCTGCTGCTCGGCGTCATCGTCCGCCCGCAGCACGTCAGCCGGGCCATGCTGGCCACCGTCGCGGTGGTCGGCATCGTCACGCAGGCGCCCACCGCGATCTTCCTGGAGACCCAGCTGCACGCCGGCACCGGCAGCCTGCTTGACGTGTTCACCATCGGCATCCCCGAAGAGCTGGCCAAGGCCATCCCGATCGTGGTGGTGGCGTGGATCTGGCGGCGCTACTGGCATACCCAGACGCCCAGGGACTACCTGTTCCTCGGCGCGGTGAGCGGCCTGGTGTTCGGCGCCGCCGAGGTCGTGCACTATTTCACCAACGTCCTCGGCTCGCTGTCGGGCAACGCCACAGGCCTGGACCTGCAGACCCTCACCATCCAGTACATCTGGCGCTTCCTCACCGACCCGATCGACCACGCCATGTGGGCCGGCATCACCGGGTACTTCATCGGCCTGGCCATCACCGCCCAGAACCGGAAGTACTCGATCGGCTTGGTCGGGATCGCCATCGCGGCCGTCCTGCACGGCCTCAACGACTGGAACCCGATCAACAGCCATTCCGCCTGGGTCCTGGTCACGCTGATCAGCGTGCTGCTGTTCCTCGGCTACGCCCGGGCCGGAGCCTGGCTGCCGCAGCAGGCGCTGGCCTCGCCGGCCGACCTGATGGCACCCATGGGGCCGCCGGGCCAGCCTGGGGCGCCCGCGCCCTGGGCCGCCGCGGCCCCGCCCGGTCACCTGCCCGCGGCGCCCCACCCGGGCCCGGCGGGCTACGCCGCGCCGGCCGCCCCGGCCGGCCCGCCGCTGTCACGCGAGGAATGGTGGCAGCACGTGCCCGCGGCCGCCGCCAAGCCCGCGCCGCCGCCGGCCAGAGCCGCCGCGGCTGAGAATTCCGCCACTTTGCCCACGGCGCTGCAGCCCACCGTGGTACAGCAGAGGCCGGCCCCCAGGCCGTGGTGGGAGCAGTAGCGACAGGTCCGTGACAGGCTAGTAGCGCCCGAGCCGGAAAGGAGGGGATTCCTCCGGTGGTCATGCTCGACCGCAGGAAGCTTGCCGCGCCGTTGTTCGCGCAAGCCGCCGCGTTCGTCGCGGTGCTGGTCATTGGTGGTTTCACCGGCCACGCATCGACGAAGACGCCCGGACCCGGGCATAGCGCCACGCCGGGTCCCAGCGCCAGTGCCAGCGTCAGTCCGGCCGCCACCAAGGGGCCCGCGGTCAAACTCACCGTCAGGGTGGTTCAAGACGGTAACAACGGCCTGGGCGTGGCCGGCAGCCCGGTGAAGGTACTGCAGAACGGGTCGCTGGCCAGCGTCGCGTCGGGCACCCTGAACGCGGCCCTGGAGTTCGCCGCGAACGTGCCCGCCGGGCAGTACCAGGTGTGCATCGACCCGCCGATCGGGTGGGGCAGCGCGGTCCGCGGCACCCACCTGGTGGCGGGCTTGATCTGCTCCGCGGCCGACGTCAGGACGGGGCCCCGGCTGGTGACGTTCCACCTGACTTCCCAGCTTCCCCAGGTGGGCCAGTGAACTCCCACGGCCGCCGCAGACAGAACCCGGCCCAGGCGGGCACCGGCCGATATGGCACAGGCCAATTCGGCCCAGTCCAATTTGGCTGGGTGCTGCTGGTGATCGCCGCGGCGCTGATCGGCGGCCTGGCCGCGGCCACCCTGGTGCATGCCTCGCTCACCATCGCGGTGATCGTTTCCGTCGTCGCGGGCGGCATCGGGGTCGTGATCCTGCTCAGGTCGCCGGCGCGGTCGCCCGAGCTGATGGCCGGCGAGGAGGACGCGGACACGGGGCGGTACCCGGTTCGGGGCCGCCCGGCGCCGCCCGTCCCCCAGGCCTCCCGCTCCCCGTCCTTCCCCGCCGACCCGGTCGCCCCGGGCCCTGGCACCCCGGGCACTGGCGGGCGTGGCGGGCAGGGCCGCGGCGGCCCTGGCCAGCCGGCCGGCGCCCCGACCGAGACCGTGGTCCAGTTGCTGCCGCTTCCGCAGCCGGGGAAGGTCACCGGGTCGGGACCGCCTGACGCGCCCTGGTGGGATTCGGCCCAGGGGGCGCCGCCGCCGCCGAGCCAGGGCGCCAAGCGGGCGCCCGCTCCGGACCTGTCCACCTACCTGGCGTCCACCTTCATCGCGCAGTGCCCGCACTGCGGCGCGTTCCGGCTCGACATCAGGCGGGCCAGGAACGGCTGGGATTTCCGCTGCGAGTCCTGCGAGTACACCTGGACCTGGCAGCCGGGCACGCCGTGGCCGCCGGTCCGGGTCATGCCTCCCTGAACCGTCCAGGCTCGCGTTTCCGTTATCGCCGGTAAGCAACGGAGGTTATTTCATGTATGAGAGGGATATCAGCCGGAGAGATCCCGGCTGCGTGGTTTTCTTGCTCGACCGCTCCGATTCCATGAAGTCCACCTGGGCCAACAGCCGTGAGACCCTGGCTCAGGGGGCGGCCCGGGTGCTCAATGAGATCTTGCTTGAATTGCTCTTCACGTCGCAGGGCGAGCCGGGGAAGGCGCGGCACTATTTCGACGTCGGCATCTTCGGCTATGGTATCCGCCCGGTGGCCGGCGGCGAGGGCGTCGAGCCGGCCTTCGGCGGGAAGCTGGCCGGCCAGCCGCTGGTCGCGCTGCCCGATCTGCGGGACAACCCGATCGCGGTCCGGGAGACGCCGTCGGTGGACTTCGGCGCGCCGCCGAGCCGGGTGCCGGTCTGGGTTGAGCCGGTGCACGGCTACCGCACCCCGATGTGCCAGGCGGTCGCGGTGGCAGGCGCCCACGTCTATGAGTGGGCGAGCGCGCACCCCGACTCGTTCCCGCCGATCATCATCAACATCACCGACGGCATGGTGACCGACAGCCCCTACGAGGGGGCCTCGCTGGAGGAGTGGGCCCAGCGGCTGGTCAACATCCAGACCAGCGACGGGCCTTCGCTGTTCTTCAACATCTTCCTGTCGCCGGCGGCATCCAACGGCGTGCTGTTCCCGGCGACGGACTACGGCCTGCCCGAGCCGGGTCCCCAGCTGTTCCGGATCAGCAGCCCGCTGCCCCCGCCGATGATCGCCAACGCGCAGAGCACCGGCACGATGGTGGAACCCGGGGCGCGCGGGTTCGGCTTCAACGCCGATGCCACGATGCTGGTCAGGTTCCTCGAAGTCGGCACCAAAGTCGACGTGCGGGACTGAGCTGGCCCGCCCATGCAGATCCAGACGGTCACCTTCAGCGCGGCCAAGGACGGCAACGCGCCCGGCGAATGGCAGGACGGCGCCTGCGGTGGCGTCGTCGCCGACGGGACCGGTGCGCCGCGCCGGGCCCGGTTCGTCGTGCTCGACGGCGCCACCGGCGCCTATGACCCGGTGCGCTGGGTGGACCAGTTGGTGCGGTCGTTCGCGCCGCAGGACGGCGGAGCCGAGGGGCCCCGGCTCGAGCCGGCCGCCATGCGCGCCTGGTTCGCCGAGATGCAGGGTCGGTGGGCCGCGGATGTGCGGGACTTCGACAGCATCATCGAGGAGCGCAAGTTCGCCGAGGTCGGCTCGTTCGCGACCATGCTCGGCTTCGAGATCTACGGGCTCGACGGCCCGGAACCCTACTGGCGGGCTGTCGCCCTCGGCGACACGGTGCTCTTCCACGTCCGGGCGGGCCGCCTGATCGCCGCGTTCCCGCCGATGGGGCCCGAGGACTTCGGCACCCTGCCCGACGGCGTGCACACGTCGCCCGCCAGCCTGGACCGGATGACCGAGCGCCTGCTCGTCGGCGGCGGCGTGCTCCAGGCCAGCGATTTCCTGTTCGCGGCCACCGACGCGATGGCCCAGTGGATCCTGCGCACGATCGAGCGGGACGAGGCCAAGGTCTGGGACACCCTGACCACGCTGGCGCACCCCGATGTGTTCGCCCGGCTGGTCGAGGATCAACGGAGAGAGCAGAACAGCGCTAAGAGGATGAAGAACGACGACGTGACGCTCATGCGCCTGCGGATGCTGGCCGGCCAGCCCGCCTTCCTGCTGGCCTGCCGGTGACCGGCCGTCCCGCCGCGACCACGTACCCGGCCGCGGGCGACTACTACAAGGCGGTGCAGGCGCCATCCCGGTCCTTCACCGTGCCGAAACTCCAGGCCGCCGAGTTCGTCTGGGACAGCCTCGGGCCGACGCTGGCCCGCGGCAGCAGCGCCGTGGTGTTCCAGGCCTCGGTGCAGGGCAAGTCCCAGGCGCTGCGCTGCTACATCAGGAACGACGCCTCCAGCCGGGACCGGTACAGCGCGCTGGACGCCTACCTGGCCGGGCACGACCTGAGCCCGTACGTGTCGGGTACCACCTGGCTCGACGCGGCCATCATGGTCAACCGGGCGCCCTGGCCGGTGCTGACCATGGAATGGATCGACGGCCGGACGCTCAACGAGTACGTGGACTTCCTGGTGACGGGGTCCAACGCCGCCGCCCTGACCACGCTGGCCGGCAAGTGGCGGGAGCTGGTCGCGCTGCTGCAGCGCAGCGAATTCGCCCACGGCGACCTGCAGCACGGCAACATCATGGTGGACCAGGGGGGGCAGCTCCGGCTGGTCGACTTCGACGGGGTCTGGATTCCGCAGCTAGCGGGGCAGGCCCCGCCCACGGAGTTCGGCCACCCGAACTACCAGCACCCCGGATCGCACGTCTGGGACCGGTGGCTCGATACCTTCTCCGCCCTGGTCATCTACTTGTCGCTGATCGCGCTGGGCCGGGATCCCGGGATCTGGCTGGCGCTCTATAACTCCAAGAACCTGCTGTTCGCCAAGAACGACTTCTTTCCCCCGTTCAAGACCGAGGCCTGGAAGCAACTGGCCGCGCTGGGGGACCCGCAGGTCGACGCGCTCGCCCGGCGGCTGCAGGCGTGCTGCGATCCGGACTGGGCGTCTGGCAAGAGCCTGGAGATGACCCTGGACCCGCGGGCGGCGCCCCTGGTGCGGCCGCAGATCCCGGCCGAACAGCGCTGGTGGGAAAAGAAGCCGACATCCGGCACGGGGTCCGTGGCCGCCGCGTCGTCCCGGCCCTGGCCCCAGGCACCCCCGCCCGCGGCGGCTGCGCCACCCCCGGCCGCCGCCCCGCCACCCTCGGCCGCCCCGCCGCCCGTGGCCGTCCCGCCGCCCGTGGCCGTCCCGCCACCTGCGGCCGTCCCGCCACCCGCGGCCGTCCCGCTGGCCGCCGCGGCGCCGTCGGGCGCGCAGCCGGGCGCCGCGCTGCCTGCTCCGCCCCCGCTGTCCGCGCCGCTCGGCATGGCGGGTACCGGCCCGATGCCGCAACTGCGACAGACGATGGTGCCGCCCGGCGACACCATCTGGTGGTCCTTGCCGCCGCCAGTCTCGGCCCAGGCGTCGCCCGGGCCGGGATACCACGGGTCCGTGCCGCCCGCGCCCATGCCCCGGGGGTACGCGCCGCACGGGCCGGTGCCGTCCACGCCTGGGCCGCCCACCCCCGGGCCGCCCACGCCCGGGCCGCCCACGCCCGGGCCGCCCATGCCGGGATTGCCCGCCCCGGGGTCGTCCCACCCCCCCGCGCCGGCCACGAAGCCCCAGACGGGGCCGGTCGTGGGCGCGATCGCGCTCGGCCTCGGGATCGTGCTCCTGATCATCGGCGCAGCCAGTCACATAGCCGTCGTCGTGATCGGCGGCCTCGTCGCGGCCGCGTGGGGCATGTGGCGGCTCGTCACCGGGTCCGGGACCAACGCGAAACCGCCCGGCCAGACCTGAAGCGCCTTACGGCACGACCCAGTTCAGCTGCTTCCAGTACGCCAGCAGGTCGCCGTCGTTGGTCCCGACCATGACCGCCATTACGTTCTGTCGGCTGTCACTGCTGACGATGATGGGCTGGTTGCTGGTATTGGTGTACTCCGCGACGCTGCCCTTCACGTTCGGTGTCGCGCTCGTGAAACCCGACTCGCACTCGGTGAGGAAGTCGGTGAACTTATTGTTGGTCGTGCACTCCCGGCTCTTGTTGAACTTCGCGGCCTTGAGGAATGCGCTGAACCCGGTGGCGAGTTGGGCCGAGCTGGGGAACAAGTAATAGACAATGGTCCCGGCGGCCACGCCGTTCGGGCCAGTGCACTGGCTCACCGCGGTCGCGCCGACCAGGGTCCCGGCGTTGCGGCATTTGTTCTGGCTCCGTATCGCGCTCGGGATCTTGGTCAGCAGGATCTGGAAGTCCGACGTCGGACTTGGGGCGGGGGACGCATCCGGTGACCTGTTCGGACTCGGGCTCGTGCTTGTCCCCGTGCTTGCCCCCGTGCTCGTCCCCGGGCCGGGGGACTGGGGCGAGGTCGCCGCCACCGTCTTGGCCGGGAACGGGCTCAGGTGCGCCACTGCCGCGACCCCCAGATACCCGGCAACCAGCGCGATAGCCGCGGCCACCCCCAGCGTGTTGCGGTTGAACAGCCGCGATCCCTCCGACGGCCGCCCCGGCCGCCCCGGCGGCCGCCCCGATGGCCCCGGCGGTCCTCCCGGCGGTCCTCCCGGCGGTCCTCCCGGCGTTGAGGCCCCCGCGCCCCCTGGCCCCTGCCGCGGCAGGCCAGGTCCCCCGGGCAGGCCAGCACCGCCGCCCCCCGGGGCACCCCCGGGAGGCGGGCCGCCCCAAGGACCGCCGCCCCCGAGGCCACTCTCCCCCGGAGAGCTTGCTCTCGGGCCGCTTCCTCCCGGGCCGCGGCCTTCCGGACGGCCGCCAGGCCCGCTGCTCGCGAAGCTCGCGCCTACGACCCTGCCGCCTTCCGCAGCTCCGGCTGCCGCAGCTCCGCTGGCCGCCATCCTGCTCGTCGCGGGGTGGCTCGCACTGGCATCACCTTCAGCCCGGCTACCCACGGCGTGGCCGGCTTCCGCGATGCCGCTTGGGCTGGCTTCGCTTCCGGCGCTCCCATGTCCGGCACCTGCGCCTGCCCTGGCCGCGCCTCCCTCGCTCTCGCTTCCCGCGTCCGCGCTAACGGCGGCCGCACCCTCTGCTGTTTGGCTCCCCGGTGTCTGGCTCCCCGGTGTCTCGTTCGCGGATGTCTCGCTCGCGAGGCTGGCGCTCCCGGCACCCTCGGGTTCTTCCGCCTCCGCCGCGCTGCCTTCGGCGGCCGCGGCGGCCGAAGGCTGCTCGGCCGGGCCCGAAGCGGGCGGTTCGGCCGGGACGGCGCGAAACACGCCGACCCGCGCCGTGGGTTGATCAGCGTCAGCGCCCGAGACCGGGACAGGGCCGGGGACAGGGACAGGGACGGAGACCGGGACAGGGCCAGAGAAGGAGCCGGAGCCGCCCGTCGCGGGCCCGGGTGCTATATGACCCAGGGCCCGGGCGAATTCCCGAACCACCCACAGGCACGCCGCCATCTCCAGTTCGTGCTCCTCGGCCAGGGTGGCCGCGGCCGCCTGGATCGCACCGTAGTTACCCAGCCGGGGGATCAGGCCCCGGAGCAGCGCCGGCACGTCGGTCCGGGCCGCGCTGCCGATGAGGATGGACTCGCCGGGCAGGCCGATGAGATGGTCCCGGCAGACGTTGTACATGATGACCGCGTTGGACAAGGCCTCCGGCCCGTGCTCGGCCACGGCCTCGTGCAGGGCGCGGCGAGCTTCGCCGTTCGGGTCGATGAGGTGCCCATTCCCCTCAGTCACGAAGGACCTCCCAGAGGTATCCGCAGCGCTGCTATCGGCCACCTTAAAGGACAATTGCCTCTCGATTCAGCGCAGGAAATCCCGGAGGTGACGGAGCTGTCGTTCGACGTGCGCCGTCGGCACCACATGGCCGGTGAACGGATGCACTGAAATGTCCTTGCCCACGGTGATCTCGTTGTACGCGGCGAACACCGTGGAGGGCGGGCAGATCGTATCCATCAGGCCCATGCTGAGCAGGCAGCGCGCGGTGATCCGGCGGGCCAGCAGCGCGCAGTCCACGTACCGCAGGGTGTCCAGCGCGGCCGGGATCAGGTCCACGTTGTGCGCGAGGAACTCGGGTACCTCGGTGTACGGCGCGTCCGGCGCCAGCGTGATGCCGCGCTGGATGTCGCACAGGAACGGCACGTCCGCGTGGCACACCGCGACCGCCTGTGGGGCCAGCGCGGCGGCGGCCAGCGCGAGCCCGCCGCCCTGGCTGGCGCCGCTCACCGCTATCCGGGGCGCGCCGGTCAGCTCGCTGGCCGCCTCGACCGCCAGCACAGCGTCGGTGAACAAGCGGGTGTAGTAGTAGCCCTCCGGCTGGGCGATGCCCCTGGTCATCACCCGGGCGTTCTCCGGCCCCGCGGCCGGGTCGCCCTGCCGGTCGCCGGTGGCGCCGGTGGTCCACCGCCCGCCCTGGCCCCGGGTGTCCATCACGAACACGGCGTAACCGAGCGCGGGCAGCAACGCGTGCTCGGCGGGCATGCCGCGCCCGCCGCCGTAGCCGATGAACTTCACGACTACCGGCGTGTGCACGTCCGCGTCCGCGGGTCGCAGGTACCAGGCCCTGATGCGGTCGCCGCCCGCCCCGGAGAACTCTGCGTCGTACACCTCGACCCGCGCGTAAATATCGGCTTCGTACCTGGTCAGAGCGGGCGGGCTGACCGCGGCGCGGGCCTCGTCGAGGCGCAGCCGCCACCATATGTCGAGGTCCGGCGGCTCCGCGGTATCCGTTCGATATTCACGCAACTGGTCCAATGGCCAGTCAAACCAGGGCATTGGTCCCTCCGGTCCGTCAAGACGCCTTAATCTAGCCCTACCATTTTCCTTGTGACGGCGGATCCCGAGGCACGAGGTGATCAATGGCACCGCGTGTCCGGGGTATACCGAAACCGGGACCAAAGCGACGGGATGCACGGTGACGGTATGTATGCCGACGGGACAGACGGCGGCCCCCAGGTTCGCGGCGGCGTTCCGGGGCGGGGCCGCCGCGCCGCCGCCATCCTCGCCCTGATCCTCGGTCTCGCCGGGTTCGCCGTTTCCGCGATCGGGGTGGCCATCCAGCTGCTGCCCAGGCATTTCACCGCGAGCCAGCAACGCCAGATCGAGGCGTGGGAGGTCATGCGCCGCTGGCAGACCATGCCCGCCGGCCAGATCTTCCCGGCCTCGGTGTCCTACCTGCTTCCCGCCCAGACGCTCCAGGACGCGGCCCCGCTCCCCCTGGACGCGCTCCGGGTCAGCATCGCGCCGCAGGAATCGGACTGCGCCAAGGCTGTGACCAGCGCGGCGGCCGGCGCGGTGCTGCGCAGGAACGGGTGCCAGGCGGTGCTCCGGGCGACCTATGTCGACGCCACCCGGAGCTACGTGATGACCGTCGGCGTGGCGGTGCTGCCGAACGACGCCGCGGCCGCCAGCGCCGACAGCGGGCTGACGCCGCCTCGGCTGGCCACGGCGCGCGAGGCCGGCCACGGCGGCCGGCTGTCGGCCGGTGTCCTGGTGGTCAGGTTCGGCGGCGCGGGCGCCGGTCTTTACGACTACAACAGGCAGATTTCCAAGAGCTTCACGGCCGGCCCGTACCTGGTCATGTACGCCGTCGGGTACTCCGACAGCCGACCGCGGGTGCCGGTGTCCGACGACAGCTACTCCGAAGCCGAGATGACCAGCATGGCCCGCGGCGTCTCGAACTCCGTCGCGCACACGCTCGCCGCCAGCCCTGCACCGCCGCATTGCCCGGGGTCGCCAGGATGCTGACCCAGCTGACCCGAAGGTGGCGTCCAGGGCTCGCCCTGCTCGCCGTGGCCGGCGTGATGTCGCTGGCCGCGACGCCGGGGCCTGCCCACGCGGCCGTCCGGCAGCCAGGCGGCACGCTCGCGCGTTCGGCCGCCGCCGATGGCACACAGGCCAGACAGCAGTGGGTGCTGAGCATGCTTGACGCCGAAGCGGCCTGGTCGGTGACGCGGGGCGCCGGGGTAACCGTCGCGGTGATCGATAGCGGCGTTGACCCGGACGTCAGCGACCTGTCTGGATCGGTCACCGCCGGCCCCGACTACACCGGCGTGTCCACCAGCACGGCCAGCAGTGAGTGGGGCGTGCACGGCACCTGGATGGCGTCGCTGATCGCCGGGCACGGGCACGACGGCGGCGGGGTCGTCGGCATCGCGCCCGCGGCACGGATCCTGTCGATCCGGGTGATCCCGGATCGAGGCGACCCGCACTACAGGCAGTACGAGCGGGAGCGGGAGACCGTCATCCAGCAGTCACTGGCCGACGGGATCCGCTACGCCGTGGCGCACGGCGCGAAGGTCATCAGCATGTCGATCGGCTACAGCGCCCCGAGCGGTACGGTCCGGGCGGAACTGCAGGACGCTTACGACCACGGCGTGGTGGTGATCGCCTCCGCCGGGAACTCGGGCGGCCCGGCGGGCTCGGGCCGGCCCGGCGATGCCCCCGAGTCCTTCCCCGCGGACTACCCGGGGGTTATCAGCGTCAGCGCCGTCAAGTCCAGTGGCGCGGTGGCCGGCTTCTCCAGCGACAACCTCTCAGTCAAGGTCGCGGCGCCCGGTGTGGCGGTGCCCGCCGAGGGCCGGGACGGGCAGTACTGGCTGGTCAGCGGCACCAGTCCGGCCTGCGCGCTCGTGGCAGGGGTGGTCGCCCTGATCAAGTCGAGGTACCCGGGTCTCGCGCCCGACCTGGTGGCCAGCGCGCTGACCTCGACGACCACGGACCGGCCGGCCGGGGGCTACGACAGCAAGGTGGGCTTCGGCATCGTGGACGCGGCCGCCGCCCTGGCCAAGGCCGGGCGGCTGGCGGGCGCCCGGCCCACGGTGATCCGCATCAAGGCCACCGCCAGGTACCACGGCGCGCTCCCGCCGGAGCCGGTCCGCCCGCGTGGTTCCGGCCAGCTCCTCCTGTTCGCCCTGCTCGCGCTGACCTCGCTGGTGCTGGTGGCCGCTGCCGGGACCCGGCTGGTCGTGCTCCGTCGCTCAGCGGGCCGGGCGGACCGGTGACGCGCAGCGAAGGCGACGCCGGACCGGCGCCGGTCGGCGACTTCGCAAGCCACGTGCTGGACGTGGTGGACTCGATCCCGCCCGGCCGGGTGATGTCCTACGGCGACATCGCCGAGTACCTGGCCGCGGGGCCGGGACCACGCCAGGTCGGCCGGGTGATGGCCGTCTACGGCGGCGCCGTCGCGTGGTGGCGGGTGATTCACTCCAACGGCACCCCGGCCCCCGGGCACGACAGCGTGGCCCTCCAGCACTACCTGGCCGAAGGCACCCCGCTCCGCTCGGCCCGCCCCCCGGTCCGTGTCGACATGCGCCGCGCCCGCTGGCCCGGCTCCTCGGAAGCATGACCACACCGATGTGACATTGGTGTGGTCATAGCAACACCGATGTGACATCGCTGTGGTCGCGCCGGAATCGTCACGCGGCCGTCACGAGGCTGATGGGGCTTGCGGGGCAATCGCGCCGCGTGCGGCGGCGGGGCGATCCGGGTCTCCGCACCCGCTCCGCACCCGCTCAGAAAACCCCCGCCGCGACACGCTGGGTCTTCCCCGGATCGGCCGTTAAATGTCAGTGCCGTCTGCTGGAATCGGTACTGATGGACCAGTCCCACGCACCCGCGTACCGCCTCGTCCGCCGGCCTCCGGCGGCGGGCCATCCACCGCGCCTGGACCAGGCGCAGCAGCAGGTGGTGGACCATGCGGGCGGCCCGCTGCTGGTGCTGGCCGGACCCGGCACCGGCAAGACGACCACGATCGTGGCCGCCGTCGCCGACCGTATCGAACGACGCGGCATTTCTCCCGAACGGATCCTGGTTCTCACCTTCAGCCGTAAGGCGGCCGCCGAGCTACGCGAGCGCATCACCGCCCGGCTGCGCCGGACTACCCGCGAGCCGCTGGCGGTGACCTTCCACAGTTACGCCTACGCGCTGGCCCGCCGCGAGTTCGTGCTGGCCGGCGACGAGCCGCCGCGGCTGCTCTCCGCGCCCGAGCAGCTGCTGGAAGTGCGCCGCATGCTAAGAGGCGAGGCCCAGGACGGCGGCGCCCGCTGGCCGGAGCGGCTGCGGCCGGCCCTGGCCACCCGGGGCTTCGCCGAGGAGGTGCGCGACCTGCTGCTGCGCGCGGCCGAGCGCGGGCTTGACGGCCGGGGGCTGCGCCAGCTGGGCAAGCAACGGGACCGCGATGACTGGATGGCGGCCGCCACGTTCCTCGACCGGTACGCGGCGCGTTTCGACCTCGCGCCGGTCCCGGCCTACGACTACGCCGAGATCGTCCGCATCGCCGCCGCCCTGCTCGGCCGCGAGGAGACCAGGCAGCGCGAGCGCGGTGCGTACGACGTGGTGCTGGTCGACGAGTACCAGGACAGCGACCCGGCCCAGGAGTCGCTGCTGATGGCGCTGGCCGGGGACGGCCGCGAGCTGATCGCGGTCGGCGACCCGGACCAGTCCATCTACGCGTTCCGCGGCGCCGACGTGCGCGCGCTCACCGAGTTCCCGGACCGGTTCCGCAGCGCGGACGGCCAGCCGGCGCCGGTGGTGGCGCTGCGCACCTGCCGCCGCAGCGGCCGTGACCTGCTGGCCGCGTCCCGCCGGGTGGCGCGTCGGCTCCCGGCCGCGCCCGGGGCAAGCGCCGCCCAGGCCCGGCACCGGCTGCTGGTGCCGACGCCTGGCACAACGCCCGGCGAGATCCGCATCCTGATCGCGGACAGCTCGACCCAGGAGGCCGCGCTGGTCGCCGACACGCTGCGCCGCGCGCACCTGGCCGACGGGGTGCCCTGGCCGGACATGGCCGTCCTGGTCCGCTCGGCGACCCGGCAGGTGCCGCTGCTGCGCCGGGCCCTGACCGCGGCCAACGTCCCGGTCGCCGTGGCCGGGGACGAGCTGCCGCTGGCCGAGGAACCCGGCACCCGCCCGCTGTTGATGCTGCTCCGCTGCGCCCTGAACCAGGCCCACCTCGACGAGCCCACCGCGGCCGAGCTCCTCTGCGGCCCGCTGGGCGGCACCGACGCCCTCGGCCTGCGCCGCCTGCGCCGGTCCCTCCAGCTGCTCGCCGACGCCGACCCGGAGAGCCAGCGCACCCCGGATATGCTCGCCGACGCCCTGCTCAACCCGAAGGACCTGGCCGTGGTGCCGGACCGGGTGGCGGCGCCGGCCAAGCGGCTGGCCGGCCTGCTCGCCACCGCGAAGGACGCCATCAAGAAGGGCGGCAGCGCCGAGGATGTGCTCTGGGCCATCTGGGACGCCT
>WNGP01000218.1_pt1 | contig 89293 bp, 78 predicted proteins | sample 5407671 | NCBI WGS metagenome assembly WNGP01 (sample SAMN13153381, study PRJNA577476) | soil metagenome | isolation source: 40 cm soil or saprolite under Garry oak tree replicate 2 | place: USA:California | collected 2016-06-15 | reverse complement strand
CAGCGACTCTGGATGATGCCGGCTAGTTCGTCAAATCACACTGCGGCGGCGCATGCAGGCGCGGCCGACGGGTAGACGCAGCCGGATGCCTGGGACACGGGAACGTCGGCGGGCCGTAACGCTCGTGATACGGAACGTTTATGCGTCTCGCATACTGAGACAGGTAGAGCGGGGTGCATACGAAATTCATGGGTCCATTTGCAGAAATTCACTTGCCGGGGCCTTGCCTAACCTACGGTGTAGTAGGCTACGGTTACGTAAGCGTATAAGCGCTCCTGCCCGTCACCTCCGCACCCAGAGGAGCACGATGACCACATCTCCCGACACCGTCAACGCGGCTGAAGCCACCATCGCGCCAGCCCGGCCGACCGCCACCACGGCCACAGGAACCCGGCTGCGCCCGTCCCCGCCACCACGGCCACAGGAACCCGGCTGCGCCCGTCCCGGTCAGACTTCGACGACGAGCCGACCTCGACGCTCCAGCGTTTCCTGGTCGGTGTTTTCGTGGCCGTCCCGCTGGTGGCGCTGATCGCCGCCATCCCGCTGCTGTGGGGCTGGGGCCTGGGCTGGCACGACGTGCTGATCGCGCTGGTCTTCTACTGGGTGTCCGGGCTGGGCGTTACGGTCGGCTTCCACAGATACTTCACGCACGGGTCGTTCAAGGCGAAGACCGGCTTCCGGGTCGCGATGGCGATCGCGGGCACCCTGGCCATCCAGGGACCGGTGATCACCTGGGTGTCGGATCACCGCAGGCACCACAAGTACAGCGACAAGGAAGGCGACCCGCATTCGCCCTGGCGGTACGGAGAGGACTGGAAGGCGCTGTCCAAGGGCCTGGTTTACGCGCACATCGGCTGGCTCTTCGACCCGAACCAGACCTCGCAGGAGAAGTTCTCCCCCGACCTGCTCGCCGACCGGCGGATCAAGGCCGTAGACGCCTGGTTCCCCGGGATCGTCGCGGTCACGCTGCTGCTGCCCGCGCTTATCGGCGGCCTGTGGGGGATGTCCTGGCAGGGCGCGGTGACCGCCTTCTTCTGGGGGAGCCTGGTACGCGTCGCGCTGCTGCACCACGTCACCTGGGCCATCAACTCCATCTGCCACACCTTCGGCAGCGAGGAATTCGAGGTTCGCGACAAGTCGCGGAACGTGTCGTGGCTGGCGATCGCGTCGTTCGGCGAATCCTGGCACAACCTGCACCACGCGGACCCCACCTGCGCCCGGCACGGGGCGCTGAAGGGCCAGCTAGACCCCAGTGCCCGGGTCATCTGGGCGGCGGAGAAGCTGGGCTGGGCCTACGACGTGCGCTGGCCGGACGAGGAGCGGCTCGCGGCCAAGCGGCCCGCCACGGCGACGAGGAAACTCGGCTCGATGACTCGGCGCGCCGGCCGGGTGCGTGGCGCGGTGTCCGCGGAGCCGCGATGATGAACAAGTGAGTGCTCAACCGCATGCATCCGGACGCAAGAGGATGACCGGTAAGGAACGGCGGGAGCAACTGCTGGGCATCGGGCGCCGCCTGTTCGCCGAGCGGGGGTTCGAGGGCACCTCGATCGAGGAGATCGCCGCGCAGGCGGGTGTCTCCAAGCCGGTGGTGTACGAGCACTTCGGCGGCAAGGAAGGCCTCTACGCCGTGGTGGTCGACCGGGAGGTGGAGCGCCTGCTGGCGATGGCGACCACCCTCCTGGGCGGTGACCACACCCGGGAGAAGTTCGAGGCCGCGGCGGTGGGCCTGCTCCGGTACATCGACGACAACGCCGACGGCTTCCGCATCCTGGTCAGGGACTCCAACCCCGGTTCTGGCACCGGCACCTACGGCACGCTGCTGAGCGACATCGCCGGCCAGGTCGAGTACATCCTGGCCGACTTCCTCGCCTCGCGCGGCCACGACCCCAAGCTCGCGCCGCTGTACGCCCAGATGCTGGTGGGCATGGTCGCGTTCACCGGGCAGTGGTGGCTCGACGCGCGCAAGCCCAAGCTGGAAGAGGTCGCGGCCAACCTGATCGACCTGGCCTGGAACGGCCTCTCCCAGCTCGACGCGAACGGCCGGGAGCGGGAGGGATCAGCCCGGCGGTAAGGCCGGGGCCGCGCCGGGCGCCAGCGTGACGGTGCCCGCCCCCCCGGCTGCGGACGGCAGGCCCTCGGCGCTCCAGGCCCGGAACCCGCCGATCACGTCCGTGGCGCGGCGCAGGCCCAGGTCCTGCAGCGCCGCCGCGGCCAGGCTCGAGGTGTATCCGTCCACGCAGATCACGATGATCCGGTGATCGTAGCCGGTAACCCAGGACAGCCGGGCGTCCGAGCACGGATCCAGGCGCCACTCCAGGTGATTGCGTTCCACGATGGTGGACCCGGGTATCTCGCCCTGCTCCGTCCGCTGCGCGGCGGGCCGGATGTCGATGAGCACGCCGCCGAGGGACATCTCGCCGAAGGCTTGCTGCGGCGTGAGCCGCCGCAGGCGGGCGCGCGCGGCCGCCAGGATCTCGTCGATGGTGCGGGCACCCGGCGGCCTGACCGTCACCACGCGGCGGCGCCTTCGGTGTCCAGCCTGACCAGCCCGCCCGGCGTGAGGTCGTAGCGCGTCATCTCCGGCAGCGGCGGCGAGTAGGCATGCACGCTCACCGCCACCGCCGAGGCGGCCGCGTTGCCCACGTCGTGGATGTAGCGCGGGCCGAACGCCCGCGACCCGCCCGCCACGACCGGCTTGGCCAGCACCTGCCCGGTGGTCACCGCCCCGACCACCCGGCGCTCCATCAGCGTTCCCCACACCACGGCGAACGCGCCGGCCGACCCGCCATGGTCGTGGAACCCGGTCGCCTGGCCCGGCAGCCAGCTGATCACCCAGACCTCGTGGCTGTCGTCGAGGTGTATCCGCTCGTACCAGCGGCCGGCGGGGTTCAGCCGCACCCGGCCGAGCCAGTCCGCCGGGCTCGCGGCCAGGTGCCGCACCACCGCGGCCAGCTGCCGCGCGCCGAGTAGCCGGCCAGACTGCGCGCTGGCCGGTGACGTCAGCCGGATCATCGTGCTCATTTCCGCGTCTCTCCTCACGTTTCACGTTGGCATCGCTGGCGGCAGGCGCCAGCGCAATGGCGAACTGAAGCGACCAGACGGGCTGGTGCGGGACCGAAACCGGTCCGGTCAGGGCGAGCCGGCCTGACATCGCATGACGCCAGGCGCCAACGGGAAGGCGCCGGTGAGAACGCGCTTACAGGCAGGCGTTGATAGGAGAGGCATGCCACGGCGCATGCCGTGATACTGCCAGAGTTTCCCTATTAAATCAATGGGAAAAATTGGATTATGGTGGTCCCGGGACTCAGCAACGCCGGCGGGCCACGGCGAACACGCGGCGGAACGGGAAGATGGTGCCGAACGACCTGGGCGGATACGCCTGGCGAACCTGCGAGCCATACTCGGCGAGGAAGTCTTCGGCCTGGTCCGCGTCGAGCGCAGCCAGCACGGGGCGGAGCCCGGTGCCCTTGTACCACTCGAGCACCGGGTCAGCACCCGGCAGGATGTGCACGTACGTCGTCTCCCAGGCGTCGACCTCGCAGCCGGCCCGGGCCAGCAGCTCTGCGTAGTCCGCCGGGTCGGCCGATTGCCGGTTCAGCTCCACGTCCCGCAGCAGCGGGCGCCACCGGGCCGAGGCCGCCATCTCGCGCAGGATCGCGTGCGAAGGCTGATCGAAGTTGCCCGGGACCTGGAAGGCCAGCCAGCCGTCGCCAGCCAGCTGGTCCGCCCAGCGGACCAGCAGCTCGCGATGGCCAGGCACCCACTGCAGCACCGCGTTGGAGATGATCACGTCGGGCAGGCTCTGCGGCTTCCAGTGCCTTATGTCATCGAGCATGAACGACAATCCTGGCGCGTGGCTCGTCGCGACCGGCCCGGAACCGGAGGGTGCCGGGGATCGCGGGACGCCTGCCGCGGCGAGCTCGCGGGCCGCCTCGATCATCTCGGGCGAGCTGTCCACGCCGCACACCACGGCCGAAGGCCAGCGCTCTGCGAGCAGGGCGGTCAGGCTCCCCGGGCCGCAGCCCATGTCGACCACGTATTCAGGAAGTTCAGCTCCGACCCTGGCGAGCAGGTCGAAGAACGGCCTGGCGCGCTCGCCTCCAAACCGTAGATAAAGGGCCGCGTCCCACATGGTGGTCAATCCTTCTCTGATACCGAGAGACACTGCGTTGGCCACGGGGGGACGACCCCCTGGCACCTCCCGCAGCTGACCTGATCCCCTTGTACATGACTGGTCTTCTTGACGTCAAGAGATACTCTCTAGTAATGGGCCAGCGCGCCGGTCCCGGCATCCCCCTTGCGGGGGGGTCTGGGGGGGTCGTCCCCCCGGGTAATGCTGCGGACGCCGACGACGAGATCCTCGGCGAACCACTGCCGCGGGACGAGGTCGACGACCTGGTCGCCGCGTGGCGGGCACAGCGGCCCGACCTGGATGTCGAGCCGATGCAGGTACTCAGCCGGATCTCCAGGCTGGCCCGGCACCTGGACATCGCGCGGCGCGAGGCGTTCGCCGAGCACCGGCTCGAGTCGTGGGGATTCGACGTGCTGTCGGCGCTGCGCAGGCAGGGGCCGCCGTTCCAGCTCACGCCGGGGGCGCTGCTCCGCGCCACCCTGGTCACCTCCGGCACCATGACGAACCGGATCGACCGGCTGGCCGCCGCGGGACTCGTCCGCCGGGAGCCCGATCCCCGGGATAAGCGGGGCGTGCTGGTCACCCTCACCGGCCAGGGTCAGGTGCGGGTGGACGCGGCGCTGGCCGGCCTGCTGCGCCGCGAGCGGGTCCTGCTGGCGGGCCTGGATGCCGGCGAACGCCAGCACCTGGCCGGCCTGCTGCGGTTCCTGCTCGCCCCCTTCGACGCTCTGTTAGCCCGCTCGCTCTGTTAGCCCGCTCGCCTCCGGGCCGCCTTAGAGGCGCCGCCTTCCCTCGTCGCTCGTTCCTCGCTCCTCAGTCCAGGCGGCGCCGGCGGCCCTTTGGCTCGCTAGGGGTCCGGGGGCGCCGGCGGCCCTTTGGCTCGCTAGGGGTCCGGGGGCGCCGGCGGCCCTTTGGCTCGCTAGGGGTCTAGCTCGGCTGCCACGGCTAGCCAGCGCTCTTCTAGGTCGGCTCTTTCGGCCTGGGTGGTTTTCAGGTCGGCGCCTAGGGAGGTGAGCATTTCGTAGTCGGTGGCGTTCGCGGCCAGCTGGGCGGCTAGCTCGGTCTCGCGGGTGGAGAGGCGGTCCAGCTGACGCTCTAGGCGCTGCAGTTCCTTGCGGGCGGTACGCTCCTCGGCCGCTGATGGGCGCTGCGGCCCGGTGCCGGTGACCGGGGCGTCCGCCGCCGGTGCGCCCGCCGTGGCGGACCTGGCCGGGGCTGGTCTGCGGGTCGCCCGGACGCGGTCCAGGTACTCGTCTACCCCGCCGGCTAGGAAGGAGAGCGAGCCGTCGCCGAGCAGCGCCACCACGTGCTCGGTCACCCGCTCCAGGAAGTACCTGTCGTGGCTGACCACCACCAGTGTGCCGGGCCAACCGTCGAGGAGATCCTCGAACTCGGTCAGCGTCTCGATGTCCAGGTCGTTGGTCGGCTCGTCGAGCAGCAGCACGTTGGGTTCGGCCATGAGCAGCCGGAGCATCTGGACCCGGCGCCGCTCGCCGCCGGACAAGTCGCCGACCCGGATCCACTGCCGCTCCGCGCTGAAGCCGAGCCGCTCGAGCAGTTGTCCCGCGGAGAGCTCGCGGTCGCCCACCTGGATCCGCAGCCGGATCTCCTCCACCGCCTCGCGCACTCGCCGGTCCGGGTCGAGCTCGGCGAGTTCCTGGGATAGGTGGGCCAGCCGCACGGTCTTGCCCCTGACGACGGTCCCGTCCGCGTGCAGCCCGGGGCCGCCTTCTCCGGCCAGCCCGGGGCCGTCCTCAGCCGCCAGCACCGGGCCGGCCAGCTCCTCGCCCGCCAGCACCTTCAGCAGCGAGGTCTTGCCGCTGCCGTTGACCCCGACGATCCCCACCCGGTCCCCGGGGCCCAGCCGCCAGGTCACCCGGTCGAGGAGGGGGCGCTCGCGGCCGTCGGCGCCCGCCGACGCCGAACCCGTGGTTAGCGACACAGCCTCAAGCTCGATCACGGTCTTGCCCAGCCGGGCGGTGGCCAGCCGGGTCAGCTCGACGCTGTCCCGGGGCGGCGGCTCCGACGCGATGAGCGCGGTGGCCGCCTCGACCCGGAACTTCGCCTTGGTGGTCCTGGCCCTGGCGCCACGCTGCAGCCAGGCGAGCTCTTTGCGGGCCAGGTTGCGGCGGCGGCGCTCGGCGGCTTCCTCGCCGCGCTCGCGTTCGGCCTCCGCGAGCACGTAGGCCGAGTAGGCGCCCTCGGCGGAGCGCACCTGGCCCCGGTCGACCTCCCAGGTCCGCTCGCAGACCAAGTCGAGCAGCCAGCGGTCGTGGCTGACCACGATGACCGCGCAGTGCCTATCCGCGGCTCGGTCGCGCAGGTGCCGGCCGAGCCAGTCGATCGCCTCGATGTCGAGGTGATTGGTGGGCTCGTCGAGCAGCAGGACGTCGCGCTCGGCCACCAGCAGGGAGGCGAGCGCGACCCGCCGCCGCTCGCCGCCGGACAGCTGCCCGGCCTGCGCGTCCACGCCGACCCCGGGCAGCAGCTCGGCCATGATCGCGCGCGCCCGGGGATCCGCCTCCCACGGCGTTACCGCAAGGCCGCGCTCGGAGCTCTGCTCGCTCCGGGGGGGACGACCCCCCCGAGCCCCCCCGGGGCTCTGCTCGCTCCGGGGGGGACGACCCCCCCGAGCCCCCCCGGGGCCGAACACGATCTCGCCGACCGTCCCGGCCAGCTGGTCGCTCTGCGGCAGGTAGCCGAGTCGCAGGCCGGCCGCCATGGCCACCCGGCCGGAGTCGGGCGCGACCCGCCCGGCCAGCAGCCCGAGCAGGGTGGACTTTCCCGCGCCGTTGCGGCCCACCACGCCGACCCGGTCCCCGGCCGCCACGCCGAGCGAGACGCCGTCGAGCAGCGTGCGGTGCGCGTACGCCTTGACCGCCTTCTCCAGGCTGATCAGGTTCATCGCGGCCAGGTCACCTCGCCGGGGAGACGACGGCCGCGCCGGGCACCGGCCCGGTGACCCGGGCCACCGAGCGGCACACGCCCGCGCCGGACAGCGACACGGCCATCTCGAGGGCCCGGTCCGCGCTGGCCGCCAGGAACACGCAGGTCGGTCCCGAGCCTGCCACCAGCGCGCCGAGCGCGCCCAGCTCGAGGCCTGCCGCCAGGGTCTTGCGCAGCGCGGGGAACAGCGACAGCGCGGCCGGCTGCAGGTCGTTGCTCAACGTCCGGCCGACCTGCCGGGCATCGCCGGAGCGCAGCGCCGACATGAGCGCGGCGTCCAGGTCCGGCTCGCCCGGGACCCGAATCGCCTGGCTTCCCGCGCCCGCTGGACCACCGGCGCTGGCGGCCCGCAGCCGGTCCAGCGCCGCATACACCTCAGGGGTGGACAGGTGACCGTCGGCGAAGGCCAGCACCCAGTGGTGCTGGGTCGCCGGGGCCAGCGCCGGCGTCAGCCGCTCCCCCCGGCCCCGGCCCACCGCGGTCCCGCCGAGCAACGCGAAGGCCACGTCGCTGCCCACCCGGGCCGCGACCTCGAGCAGCCGCGGCTGACCGAGGCCGCCGTCCCAGAGCTCGTTACAGGCGACGAGGGCCGCGGCCGCGTCAGCGCTACCGCCGGCCAGCCCGGCCGCCACCGGGATCCGTTTGGCGATCGTGATGTGCACGCCCGCGGGCCGCACGGCCGGGGCCGCCAGCGCGGCGCGCAGCGCGGCCACCGCCCGCAGGGCCAGGTTGTCCCCGTCGGCGGGGACCCGGTCCGCGCCCTCGCCGGTGACGGTGACCCCGTCGCGCCCGGCTGGCTCCGCGGTGATCTCGTCGAACAGCGAGACGGCGTGGAACACGGTCACCAGGCCGTGGTAGCCGTCAGCTCGCGGTGGCCCCACCGCGAGCTGGAGGTTGAGTTTGGCGGGCACCCGCACGGTCACACCGGTCACGATGGTCAAATCGTACGCGGTGCTGCCGGTGGTGCTGACTGCCGCTCCGCCGCCAGCCGCGCGAACTCCCCGACGCCGAGCGATTCCCCGCGCGCGCCCGGATCGATGCCGGCGGCCCGGAGCAGCCGTTCGGCCTCCGGCGCCGAGCCGGCCCAACCGGAGAGCGCGGCCCGCAGCGTCTTGCGCCGCTGCCGGAACGCCGCGTCGATGACCGCGAACACCTCCTCGCGGCCCGCCGAGGTGTCCGGCGGGTCCCGTCTGGTGAATGCGACCAGGCGGGAATCCACGTTCGGCACCGGCCAGAACACCGTGCGCGGCACCGGCCCGGCTGGCCGGGCCGCGGCGAACCAGGCCAGCTTCACCGACGGCGCGCCGTACACCCGTGACCCGGGTCCGGCGCACATCCGGTCCGCCACCTCGGCCTGGATCATGACCAGCCCTCGCCGCAGCGAGCTCACGGCGGCCAGCAGGTGAAGCAGCACCGGCACCGCCACGTTGTAGGGCAGGTTCGCCACCAGCACCGACGGCGGCCCGAAAACCGCGGGCAGGTCGCGCGCGGCGACGTGCAGCGCGTCCGCGGCGACCACGGCCACCCGGTCCGCGAGATGCGGCGCGCGGGCGGCGACGGTCCGCGGCAGTTCGCCGGCCAGCGCCCGGTCGATCTCGATGGCCACCACCTGGCCGGCGCCGGCCTCGAGCAGGGCCAGGGTCAGCGAACCCAGCCCCGGACCCACCTCGAGCACCACGTCGTCAGGGCTCAGGGCGGCCAGCGAGGCGATCTTCCGCACGGTCCCCGGCTCGACCACGAAGTTCTGCCCGAGCCGCTTAGACGGCCGGACACCGAGCCGCTCGGCGAGTCCCCTAACGTCAGCGGGAGTAAGCAAGCGCACCAGCGGCCCCGCCGTTACCACGTCAGCCGCCTCGCCAGGCAACACGATGTGACATCGGTGTGGTTATAGCCACCCCGATGTCACATCGCTGTGGTGGGAACGCGGGGCGGCGGGGGGCGGGGCGGGAGCACACGCTGCTACCAGGGGCCGAAGGTGCGCTGGGCGGTCGCGGTGACCGCGTCGCACAGGTCCGCCAGCTCCATCCCCGTCACTTCGGCCAGGCAGCGCAGGGTGTCCGCGGTCAGGGCGGGCTCGTTGGGCTTGCCCCGGTTCGGCACCGGGGTGAGGAACGGCGCGTCTGTTTCGGCCAGGATGAGATCGGCCGGGGCCGCAGCGGCGGCGTCCCGGAGCAGCTGGGCGTTGCCGAACGTCACGTTGCCCGCGAACGACATCACGTAGCCGGCCTCGGCGCACTGCTTGACCATCGGCACGTCGCCAGAGAAGCAGTGGAACACCACCCGGTCCGGCGGACCCTCCTCCTCCAGGATGCGCAGCACGTCGGCGTGCGCCTCCCGGTCGTGGATCATCAGCGCCTTACCCGTCCGCTTCGCGATCTTGATGTGCTCGCGGAACCACCAGCGCTGCATCTCGGGAGCGGCGTGGTCGCGGTAGTAGTCGAGCCCGGTCTCGCCCACGGCGACCACCTGCGGCTGCGCGGCCAGCGCCTCAATCTGCGCGAGCACCTCGTCCGCGGTGGGTGGATGGGAGGGCCCGGCGGCATCCCGGGCCGGTGCGATGGCGGCTTCCGTGTCGTTGGGGTGGATCGCGACCGCCGCGTACACCTCGTCGTGCTCGGCGGCGCACCGTGCCGACCAGCGTGAGGATTCCAGGGTGGTGCCGACCGTCACGACCCGGGCGATCCCCGCGGCCCGGGCCGCGGCGAGCACGCCCGGGACCGGCAGCTCAATCATGTCGAGGTGGGTGTGGCTGTCGAGCGCCGGCCTGGGCAGGGGAGAAGGCGGTACCAGGGCCGTCACCGCGGGCCGTTCGGTCGGTAAAAACCGCTCATGCGGCGCCTAGCCGGGCAAGTTCCTCATCCACCACCGAGGTGTCCAGCTTGGTGAACAGCGGCTTGGGGGTGGCGAGCGGCGTGCCCGGGCGCAGCGGCTGCGACGCCCACCGGGCCGCGCCGTCATAGCGTCCGGTGATCACCGGGTAGGACGGTCCGCCCTCCTCGTCGACCTCCTCGACGTGCGGCATGTCCGACCAGGTGCCCGTGCCGCCCAGCATCTCGTGCACCTGCTGAGAGGAGCGGGGCAGGAACGGGGTGAGCATTGTCTTGGCGTCGTCGACGAGCTGCAGGGCCACGTGCAGCACGGTGCGCATCCGGTCCGGGTCCGATTCGCGTAGCTTCCACGGCGCCTGCTCGGAGAAGTACTTGTTGGCCTCGGCCACCGTCCGCATCGCCTCGTTGATCGCGAACTTGAACCGCGACCGGGCCAGGTGGTCGCCGACCGGGCCGAAGGCCTGCCTGGACCGGGCGAGCACGTCATGGTCGAGGTCGGTCAGCGAGCCCGCTTCCGGGATCGACCCGATGTTGCGGGCCGCGAACGAGACCGCGCGGTTCACCAGGTTCCCCCAGGTCGCGACCAGCTCGTCGTTGTTTCGGCGGACGAACTCGCTCCAGGTGAAGTCGGTGTCCTGGTTCTCCGGCCCGGCGATGGCCACGTAGTAGCGCAACGCGTCCACGTCGTAGCGAGCGAGGAAGTCGCGGACGTAGATCACCACCGCGCGGGAGGAGGAGAACTTGCGGCCCTCCATCGTCAGGTACTCGCTCGACACCACCTCGGACGGCAGGTTCAGCCTGCCGAGCGGTCCGGGCGAGCCGTCGCGGGCGCCGAGACCGCTGTAGCCGAGCAGCATGGCCGGCCAGATCTCGGAGTGGAAGACGATGTTGTCCTTGCCCATGAAGTAGTACGACTCGGCGTCCGGCTCGTTCCACCAAGCCCGCCAGGCGTCCGGATCGCCGCTGCGCCGCGCCCACTCGATCGACGCGGACAGGTACCCGATCACCGCGTCGAACCAGACGTAGATCCGCTTGTCCGGCCGGTCCCGCCAGCCGTCGAGCGGGACGGGCACGCCCCAGTCCAGGTCCCTGGTGATGGCCCGCGGCTGCAGGTCGTCGAGGAGGTTGAGGGAGAACTTGAGCACGTTCGGCCGCCAGTGGCCCGCCTTGGCCTGCAGCCAGCTGCCGAGCACCTCGGCGAACGCGGGCAGGTCGAGGAAGAAATGTTCGGTCTCGCGGAAGACCGGCGTCTCGCCGTTGATCTTGGACCGGGGGTTGATGAGGTCGGCCGGGTCGAGCTGGTTGCCGCAGTTGTCGCACTGGTCGCCGCGGGCGTTAGGGTAACCGCAGATCGGGCAGGTGCCCTCGATGTAGCGATCGGGCAGCGTCCGGCCGGTGGACGGCGAGATCGCGCCGAGCGTGGTCTTGGGGAAGATGTAGCCGTTCTTCAGCAGCCCGAGGAACATCTCCTGGGTGACCGCGTAGTGGTTCCGCGTGGTCGTCCGGGTGAACAGGTCGTACGTCATGCCGAGGCTGGTCAGGTCGTTGACGATGACCCGGTTGTAGCGGTCGGCCAGTTCCCGGGCCGTCACGCCCTCGGCGTCGGCCTGCACCTGGATCGGCGTGCCGTGCTCGTCGGTGCCGCTTACCATCAGCACCCTGCTGCCCGCCATCCGCTGGTACCGGCTGAACATGTCGCAGGGCAACGCGAAACCGGAGACGTGCCCGATGTGCCGGGGGCCGTTCGCATAGGGCCAGGCCGGAGCGGCCAGGATGGTGCGCATGGCTAAAGCCTAGGGGCAGCGGCTGACTGCTCCCGGTGGTTGACGGCGCCATCCGGGCCCGCATTGGCCGGCGCTGCGTTGGCCGGCGCTGCGTTGGCCGGCGCTGCGTTGGCTGGCACTGCGTTGGCCGGCACTGCGTTGGCCGGCACTGCGTTGGCTGGCACTGGGGCCGACGCCGCGGTGACCGGGTGACGGGTGTGCTTGATGCCCAGGATGGACAGGAAGAATGTGCCCAGGACCACCTGGCAACTCACGATCAGCGCGGTGACCGAGGGGATCATCAGCCGCAGCGAGTGCTCGTAGTTGAGCTGATGGAACTTCTGGGTGTTCCAGTACAGCAGCGAGAAGATCAGTCCCGCCAGGCCCGCGAGACCGATCAAGCCGCCCGCCATCAGCCCGCGCTCCAGGCTGAGCTTCTCGAGCACCCGCTGGACCTTCGGCTCCTCGGGCAAGAAGCCCTCCGAGCCGGCGTACACCTGGGTGAACAGCCAGAACAGCACGGACTGGAACCCGATCACGACCATCGCTGAGGCCGCGACCAGCGTGTCCACGTCGAAGGTCACGGTGCCGATGCTGAACGGATGCGGGACCACGAGCGCGCCGATGGCCAGGCCCGCGATGAGCAGCACCAGGCCGGGCAGGAAGAACAGCCAGCGCGGGCTGAACAGCAGCAGGAACCGCAGGTGGCGCCAGCCGTCCCGCCAGGTGTGCAGGTGCGGCGGCCGGGTCCGGCCGTCCTTGGCCAGCGTGGTCGGCACCTCGGTCACGTGCTGGCCGGCCAGGGTCGCCTTCACCACCATCTCGCTGGCGAACTCCATTCCGGTCGCCTGCAGGTTGAGCGCCATTACGCTGTCCCGGTTGAACCCACGCAGGCCGCAGTGGAAATCACCGATCTTGCTGCCGAAGAACAGCCGGCCGACGAAGCTCAGCACCGGGTTGCCGAGGTACTTGTGCAGCGGAGGCATCGCGCCCGGTGCGATGCCGCCGGCGAACCGGTTACCCATCACCAGGTCCGCGCCCTGGCGCAGCTCCGCCACGAAGGGCATCAGGCTGGTGAAGTCGTAGCTATCGTCGGCGTCGCCCATGATGACGTACGTGCCGCGGGCCGCGACGATGCCGCCCATCAGCGCGTTGCCGTAACCCTTGTCACTGATGGGCACCACCCGGGCGCCGGCGTCGGCGGCCAGCCGCTGGCTGCCGTCCGTGCTGCCGTTGTCGGCGACCAGCACCTCACCGCTGATACCGCTCGCGGCCAGGAATCCAATAGCCTTGCGGACGCACGTCGCCACGGTCTCTGCCTCGTTGAGGCAAGGCATGACCACGGTCAGCTCCACGTTTTCGTCTCCTTCACCGTCAGCGGATCCGCCTCGCTGGCACAGTCCTGGCCGCGCCTCGTATTACCGTAGGCGAGGGACGAACGCACCGAACTGGCCGCTTGTTCATTGTCAGGGTTCATCGACCCAGCACAGGAGGGTACGGCTTGAGGGTAATGCCTGCGGCCCCGTCGCGTGAGCCATCGGCGCGGCGAGCCTGGTCCATCCGGTCCGCCAGGCCCAGCTGGGCGGCTGCCCGCGGGCTGACCGCCCGCGCCTGGTCCGGACACCGCCTGTTCATCGTCGTGCTCGCTCCCGCCGTCCTGCTCCGTGTCGACGCCGAGCTCGGCTACCGGTGGCAGGCCTGGTTCAACGACTCGTTCCAGTACGTGCAGAACACGGTCAAGTTCCAGCTCGACCCGACCCGGGTATCCGGGTACTCGATCTGGCTGAAGCTCCTGCAGCCGCTTCACACCTACGCCGTTGTAACAATTCTGCAACATCTGATGGGCCTAGCGGTCGCCGTCATGGTCTACGCGCTGGCCAGGCGCCGCTTCCGGGCGCCGGCCTGGCTGGCCACGCTGGCCACCGTGCCGGTGCTCTACGACGGGTTCGAGATCCAGCTCGAGCACCTGATCATGGCCGACGTCCTGTTCCTGTTCCTGATCCTGCTGGCGACCACGCTGCCGCTGCTCGCGGTGTTCGCCGTGTACATGATCATCAGGCGGATCAGCTGGCGGAAGGTCGCGGCCACGATCGTGGTGTGCTTCCTCCCCGTCCTGGCCTACGCGGGGATGTTCGACCTCGAGCACGGCCAGTTCGCGATGACCGACAGCACCGGCGTGTTCCTCTACTCCCGGGTGATGACGTTCGCCGACTGCGCCAAGATGCACATCCCCGCCACACCGCCTGAAAATGCTGAGCTTTCGCTGTGTACCACCGTGCCGCCGGCCCAGCGGCCGATCGCGCAGGCCTACATCTGGACGTCCCCGTCGCCGCTGGATCGCTTCCCGCCGTCGAAGTTCTCGCCGGTGCCGAACCAGCTGGCGGAGAACTTCGCCATCCGGGCCATCAAGGCCCAGCCGCTGAGCTACGCCAAGGCCGTGTTCGACGACACCTGGCGGGCGTTCGGCTGGCATCGGGTGGTCTTCCCGAACGCCCCGACCTACAAGGAGTACATTTTCGGCTATCACTCGCTGCCGATCCCGTCCTGGGATAAAGCCAGCCTCGGACCGTACCACTCCTACGCCGCCGCGTACGTGCACGGCAACCCGCTCACCCAGGTCGTCGCGCCCTTCGCCAACGTCATGCGGCTGTACGAGCACCACGTCTACCTGCCGGGGACCGTGTACGGGCTGATCCTGCTGGCCGGCCTGGCCGGCCTGGTGCTGGCCTGGCGGCGGGTCGGCGGGGAGGCGCTGCTGCCGTGGACCCTCTCGTTCGCGCTGGTCGTGATCCCCGCGGCGACCGCCGAGTTCGACTACCGGTACGTGCTGGTGGCCGTGCCGTTCGCCTGCCTCGCCGCGGCCATGGCGTTCAGCCCGGGCACGGCGGGCGGTGCGCTGGCCCGGAGGCTAACGGAGCGGCTAGCGGGCCGGAGGCAGCGGACCGCCGGGGCCGTCGAGGTTGCCCCCGTCGCGGACAAGGCGGCGGCTTCTGCGGGGGGCGCCGGCCACGACAAGCGTGATCTCACCGCGGACGGCCCCTGAGCCCGCGGCCTTCTTCTTCCTGGGTTCCCGCGGATCCGCCCCGCTGACCAGGGCCGCCCACGCAGCCAGTTCGGCCAGCGTGCCGCGCTTGATCTCCTCGTGGGTCTTGGTGAGCTCGCGGCACACCACCGCCGGCCGGTCCTCGCCGTGCGAGGCGGCCAGCCCGGCCAGCGTCGCCGCCAGCCTGCGGCCGGACTCGAAGTAGACCTGGGTGCGGCGGTCGTCGGCCAGCTCGGCGAAGCGCCTGGCCCGCTCGCCCTGGCCGCGCGGCGGGAACCCCTCGAAGCTGAACCGGTCGGTGGGCAGGCCGGAGACGGCCAGCGCGGTGGTCACCGCCGACGGGCCTGGCAGGGCGGTCACCCGCAGGCCGGCCGCGGCCGCGGCGGTGACGAGCCGGTAGCCGGGATCGCTGATACCCGGGGTGCCCGCGTCGGTGACGAGCAAGATGTCGCGGCCCGCCTGGAGCTCGCCGAGCAGTTCGGCGGTCCGGCGCGCCTCGACCGCGTCGTAGTAGGAGACGACGCGGGCCTTGAGCTCGATGTTCAGGCTCGAGGCCAGCCAGCGCACCCGGCGGGTATCCTCGGCCGCGATCAGGCTGGCCCGGGCGAGCTCGGCCACCAGCCGGGACGACGCGTCCTCGGCCCGGCCGATGGGGACCGCGGCCAGCGTCAGCACGCCGCCACCCTCGTGCGCCTCGCCTTCCGTCATGTCTGTATCCCGCCCCATTTTCGGCACTGCAGTCCTCGGCATCCGATCTCGTCCGGCATCATCCGGCTAGCCGGACTTTACCGTCGCCAGTAGCATGTGGCCGATGACGGCAACCGAGGCTGACATGCCCGCCGCGCCCGCCACCGACGAAGCCAGCCGGCTCGCGGTGCTCCGGGCCCGGCTGGTTTCTCCGCTGCCCGATGACCGGTTCTGGGGGTGGCTCGGCCCGCTGCTGGTCACCGCGTTCGGCGCGTTCTTGCGGTTCGACCGGCTGCGGGTGCCGCGCGCCCTGATCTTCGACGAGACCTACTACGCCAAGGACGCCTGGAGCATCCTGAACCACGGGGTCGAGCTGACCCTAGTCAACAACGCCAACACCATCATCCAGGCCGGGCACACCAACATCTTCGCGCCCTGCAACGGCACGGCGACCTGCGGCGAGTACGTGGTGCAGCCGGAGATAGGCAAGCTGCTCATCGCGGTGGGCGAGTGGCTGTTCGGCCTGAACTCGTTCGGCTGGCGGTTCGCCAGCGCGGTGTTCGGCTCGCTGGCCATCCTGCTGATCTGCCGAATCGCCCGCCGGATGACCCGGTCCACCCTGCTCGGCTGTGTGGCCGGGCTGCTGATGTCCCTGGACGGCCTGGAGTTCGTGCTCTCCAGGGCCGGGATCCTGGACATCTTCTTGATGTTCTTCGTCCTGGCCGCGTTCGGCTGCATCCTCATCGACCGGGACATCTCCCGCGCCCAGCTCGCCGAGCGGGCCGCGCGCCGCGAAGGCGGCCAGCGCGGGCCCTGGCTCGGCATCCGCCGGTGGCGGGTGGCGGCTGGCCTGTTCCTCGGCCTGGCGGTGGCCACCAAGTGGGACGCGGCCTGGTACATCCTCGGCTTCGCCGCGCTGATCACCGCGTGGGACATCGGCGCCCGCCGGGCCGCCGGGCTGACGTCCTTCGTCCGCGGCGGGCTCCGGGAGACCCGCTGGCTGCCGGTGACGTTCCTGGCGATCCCGCTGGCCGTCTACATCGCCAGCTGGAGCGGCTGGTTCGCGACCAGCACCGGCTACTACCGGGACTACGCGCAGACCCACGGCGCGCACACCCCGGTGATCTCGGCCCTGTACTCGCTGTACGAGTACCACCTGCAAGCCATCCACTTCGGCCTGGGCCTGAAGACCTCGCACCCGTACCAGTCCCAGCCCTGGGACTGGCTCCTGGTCACCCGGCCGGTCGCCTTCTTCTACGAGTGCTACACCGGCCCGGTGGCCGGCCCCGCGCACTACTGCCCGTCCGGCTACAAAGGCGCGCAATGGTCCCAGGAAGTGCTCGCGCTCGGCACCCCGGCGATCTGGTGGGGCTCCATGCTGGCCCTGCTGTTCTGCCTGGGCTGGTGGCTGCTGCACCGCGACTGGCGGGCCGGCGCGGTCCTGCTCGGCGTCCTGGCCGGCTGGGGCCCCTGGTTCCCGCTGGTGTCCCGGACCAAGTTCTACTACTACGCGCTGGAATTCGAGCCGTTCCTGATCTTGTCCATCGTGCTCTGCCTGGGACTGATCCTCGGCCCGGCCACGGCCACCGCGCTGCGCCGGGCCGGCGGCGCCCTCATCGTCGGCATCTACATACTGTGCGTGCTGCTCATGTTCTGGTACTTCTATTCGATTCTGGCCGGCCAGGTGATCCCCTATAACGACTGGTACCATCACATGTGGTACCGGATAGGCCGGGGCTGGATCTAAGGATCCGAACGGGCCGGGTTCACCGCCCCGGCTCCGTCCGAAACTCCCCGACCTTGCCGCTCGCTTCTGGCGATCCCCTCAGGCGACTTTCAGGTTCCGTTCAGCTCGCGTGGGCATGATCTGTTTACGCCGTTAGCAGACGGGCAGCTGAACTGGCCTCCAGCGACGTGATCTCCGCAACATGGGGGACGTTTCCGGGCCTGTTGAGCGTCTATATACAGTGAGATGACAAACCACCGGAGCGAACATGAGCCAAGCCGAACACTCTAGCGAGGATCGCGCGCGATTTGAGCGCGAGGTCATTCCGCAGCTTGGCCAGCTGTACCCGGCGGCGCTCCGGATGACGAGGAACCCGACCGACGCCGAGGACCTGGTCCAGGAGACGTCGGTCAAGGCCTACGCGGCGTTCCAGCAGTTCACCCCGGGCACCAACCTGCGGGCCTGGCTGAACCGGATCCTGACCACCACCTTCATCAACGTGTACCGGAAGCGGCGCCGGGAGCCGCAGCAGGCACTCGGCGGCGACCTGCAGGAATGGCAGATGTCGGCCGACCGGCTCACGCCGCCGGTGCCCTCGGCCGAGACGGAGGCGCTGGACCGGACCACCGACTCGGACCTGCTCCGGGCGCTGCGCGAGCTGCCCGGTGAGTTCCGCACCGCGGTGTACCTGGCGGACATCGAGGGGTATCCCTACCGCGAGATCGCCGAGATCATGGGAACGCCGGTCGGGACCGTGATGTCCCGGCTGCACCGCGGCCGCAGGAAGATCCGGGAGCAGCTGATGGCCAGCGGATTCGGCGCCCCCCAGCCAGACTCCTCCGGCGCCTGACCCCCCACATTCCACCCACACCGCGCGCTGAGCGTGCCGGAGCTGAAATCAATGGTTGCGATCCTTTGCGTAGGTTGCCCCATTCATGGAATCGTCCGGGGGCGGGGTTAGGGAGCGTAGAGGGTGAGCATGACCTCGCCGGCTTGCCAGCGGTGCAGGATGCGCATCCCGGCCAGCAGCGCCATCTTCTCCTTGTCCACCGGCGTGGACGGCGTGGGGAACTTGTAGTTACTGTTGCCTGTGACGACCCACACGCGTGCGACGTCGGTGAACCGGCTCTTCAGCACCGCGGGACTGGTGATCTCGGTGCCGGTCAGGGTGGCCGAGACGACGGGCGACCTGGCCAGCGCGATGTTGCGGAGCCGCAGGAAGGGCGCCGGGTACCCGGTGCCGAGCACCTGCATATTGAGCGGGATATAGAACACCACGTCGCCGGGTTGCTCGTTGGCCGCCACGATGGCGGAGGCCAGCCGCAGGTCGTCCGGACGGGCGGCGGTCTGCCTGATCGCCTGCTGCGGCCCGGTGAGCAAGGCGGCGAGCCCCGCGACGACCAGCGCGGCCGGCAGCCAGGCCAGGCGCAGCCGGCCGAGCGGCGTGATCGCCGCGAGCCTAATCAGCCCCACCAGCCCCGCGCCGGCCAGGATCGCCAGCGCGGGCAGGCAGAACTCGACGTAGCGCACGTAGTAGACCGGCTTGACGAACGACGCCGCGATCAGCGCGAACGGCGGCACGACCAGCCACGGCAGCGCTATCGCGGCGGGATTGAGCGGGCGCCAGTCGTCCGCCAGCCAGGCGGCGGCGAGGCCGGCCAGAGCGAGCAGGGCGAACGGGAGTACCAGTTCTTTCGAGCCCGCAAAGGTGCTGAGAAGCCTGTCGATCGCGGCGAAGTTCGGCCGCGACAGCCAGGAGATCTGCTGTTGCTCGCGGCCCGTGACGCCGAGCAGCGGGCCGAGCACGACGACCGCGGCCGCCGAGACAGCCAGCCAGCGCAACGGGATCCGGCCGATCCGGCGGCCGGTCCCGGACCGGCCGCGGGCATCGGTCAGCAGCAGCGTGACGCCGTGCGCGGCCAGGATCAGCAATCCGAAGATGTTGAACAGGCCGGTCAGCGCCACGGCTGCCGCGTACGCCGACCACCACCGCCAGCGGCCGTCCGGATAAGCCCGCAGCAGCAGATAGGAGGCGATCGCGGCAAACATCGTCTCGATCGCGTACGACCTGGCCATCTGCGCGTAGAAGGTCATGTAGGGCGCGGTCGCGAACAGCAGCCCGGACGCCAAGCCGGTCAGCGCCGGGATGTCCGGGCGGCGGCCAGCGTCCGGCGCCAGCGCCAGCGCGGCCGCCCGGCGGCCGGCCGCCGCCGTGAACCCGGTGGCGATGACCATGGCGCACAGCGAGGGGAGCCGAAGCGCGATGGCCGAGGTGCCGATCGCCGCCGCGATGACGTGCATGAACAGGTAGTAGGCGCCGTGCACCGCGTCCTGGTGGCCGAGCAGGGCGAAGATCTGGCCGACCGGGCGCGCGATGGCGTCCCTGGTGTACGCCTCGTCCCGCCAGAGCGAGGGCCCGCCGATCTCGTACCCGCCGACCACGAGCGACGTGACCGCGGGAACGGCGACGACCAGCCAGCCGCTCCAGCGCCGCCGGGCGGCCGGCTGTGCTGGCGGCTGGGCTGCCGTCCGGGCGGCCGGCTGTGCTGGCGGCTGGGCTGCCGTCCGGGCGCCCGGCCCGCGCGGCGCCGTCGCCGCCATCGTCGCGGCCGGGTCTTCGGGCCCGATATCGGTTTCCGGCACGGCTGTCCCTTCCCGGGCGCCGGCCCCAGGCCGGGCGGCACCCTGGCCACCAGGTTATCCAAGGTGGCCGCGGGGACCTGACCAATCAGGTCAAGCGGTGAAGCCGCCCGTCCGCGCGGCTCCGGCACCTGCCGCATGCGGTGATCACGTGCCAGAAGGCGTCAATTCCGGAGCTCTTTGACACATGATCATGAAAGTGGCCGGGTGGGGTGAGGCGGCGGGTTACGAGGGGAACAGGCGGTCGCAGATGCGGGCCGCCGCCTTGCCGTCGTCCTGGGAGCAGAACCTGGCCGCGAAGCCCTGGTAGGCGTCGCGGTAGGAGGCGGCGACGGAGTCGACGTCCCGGACGGCCTCGATCACCTCGGCCGAACTGGCCAGCAGCGGGCCGGGAGCTTCCGCCTCGAAGTCGAAGTAGAAGCCGCGCAGGCTGTCGCGGTATTCGGCCAGGTCATAGGTGAAGAAGAGGATCGGCCGGCCGGTGACCGCGTAGTCGAACATGGCCGAGGAGTAGTCGGTGACCAGGACATCGGACACCAGGAAGAGCTCGGCGATATCGGGGTAGGCGGTGACGTTGATCGCGAAGCCGCCCCGCATCCCGGCGGGCACGTCGTCCGCCATGTGGTGGTGCCCGCGGATGAGGAACACGTGGTCCTGGCCGAGTTCGCGCCAGGCTCGCTCCAGGTCCAGGCGCATGTCGAACCGGTACCTGCGGCCGTTGGCGTACACCTGGTTGTCCCGCCAGGTGGGCGCGTACAGCACGACACGTTTCCCGTCGGGCAGCCCGAGCCGGTCCCGGACCCGCGCGGCCACCTCCGCCGCGTCGGCCCGGCGCAGCAGGTCGTTGCGCGGGTAGCCGTACTCGCAGATCTCCCCCTCGTACCGGAACGCGCGGCGCATGATCGGGGTGCTGAACGGGTTCTGTGAGAGCAGCAGGTCCCACTGCGCGACGTCTCTGGCCAGGTGTTCGAAGTACGCCGCCCCGCTGATGAACTGCGGGTTGGAGATGTCGAAGCCGATCCGCTTCAGCGGCGTGCCGTGCCAGGTCTGCAGGTAGACCTGGCCGTCGCGCTTGCGGAACGGGGCCTGCATGTCGTCGTTCGAGATCAGGTACTTCGACCGGGCCAGCGCCTCGTAGTACTCCTGGGTGCCGCGGAGCACCCCGGTGCCGCCCTCGGGCACCGGCACCGACCAGTCGGTGACGGCCCACAGGTGCTCGCGGTCATCGCCCCGGCGGCGCAGTTCCTCCGCCATGCCGAGCGGGTTGTCCCCGCACTGCTTGCCCTTCCAGCTGACGAAGAAGATCGAGTCGCGCAGGGGCGTGCGGAGCATCAGCGGGTAGTAGCCGCGCCGCAGCGCCCGCTGGGCGAAGTTGCCCTGCTCGGCGCGGCGCAGCCGCGGCTCGGCGGTGATCAGCGGATCGTCGTGGCCGGTGATCATCAGCCGGTACCATTTGCGTCCCGCGGGGACCCGCTGGCCGGCCACGTCGCCCAGCCGGCCGTGGTCGTACTTGAGCTCGGCCAGGCCCTCGGATCCATCCTGGAGGCCGCCCGCCGGGCGGACATACAGGTTCCATTCACCGTCCCGCAACGGGATGGCCGAGCCGAAGAACGGCATCCGGTCCAGGTCGATCTCGACGCTGAAGCGCTCGCCTTCCACCTGGAAGCCGATGACGTGCGAGTCGGCGGACCCGATCCGGCGCAGCACCGTCTCGTACTGGTCGCCGCCGGCCAGGCCAGCCCCGGGAAGGCCGGCACCCAGGAAGCTGCCGCGCAGCACGAGGCGCCCGTCGGGCTGCCACTCGTGCTCGTCGATCACCGGCCGCGGCGTGCGTTCTGCTATCACAAAGTCACCGTAGCGGCTCTGGCCGGCCACGGCCTCCCGGCCGCCGAACAGGTGCCTGCTCTCCGGCATGCCGTCAGGCCAGGCCACCCTGAGCCGCGGGCGGCCGGGCTGCTTGACGTAGACATCCCAGGCCATCCCGTCATCGCCGGCCACCCGGCCGGCCCGGTCCACCGCGTCGGTCGCGTCGGCCAGGTCGCTGAGCGGGACGAGGGCACGGAACCTGGCTGGGCCGCCGGCCGGGGACGCCCCGCCCCGGGACTGCACCGCGGCAGCCGGGAACGAGCGGGTCGCCGCCCCCCGGTTACGCACCAGCACCAGCTCGGCCGGGCCCGTGCTGGCCGACACTGTGCTGGCCGGGGCTGTGCTGGCCGGGGCTGTGCTGGCCGACACTGTGCTGGCCGACACTGTGCCGCCCGGTCCCGCGGGCACCTCCACGTCGACCTGAACCGCCCGCGGGCCGGAGTCCTGCCAGACGAAGGCCGCGACGACCGCGCCGAGCCGCCACACCGCCAGGTTCAGGCCGAGACCGGCCCAGCGGGCGCCGAACCGCAGGCCGGGCGCCACCTGACGGGGCCGTGGCCGCTCCGCGGGGCCGGGCACCGGGGTGTGCACCCGGGCCGGGCGCCATACGCCGCGGCCCCGGACGAGCATGTAGCACTGCCATTCCCCGGTCCCGCGGAACCGCCGGGGGCCGACCGTGAACCGGAAACCCGACCAGTCGTAGTTGTACCGGTCCTGCTCGGACAGCGCCGTCGCCTCTGGGTGGAGGAACGACCGGGCGGGCAGCACGACCGGGAGCCGACGGCCAGGCGGGCGCAGGACCACGATCTTGGAGGTGTTCCTGCGCCGGGCGACATCGACGGACGGCACGTTGGCCCGCCCGGTCACCACCAGCCGCCCCTGCTCCCAGCCGATGTCGTCCACCTGCATGTACGGGTCCAGGTCGCGCCAGTGCGGCCGGAACACGCGGGCGGGCACGTGGCCAGGGGGGGACGGGGGGACGGGAAGTCCCCCCGTGAGCAGGGGGGGTCTGGGGGGGATCGTTCCCCCCGGGGAAACAGTCCTGAACGGCAGGTCGGCGCGCAGCCTGCCCCAGCGCCGGACCATGGGCACCTGGCGTACCGGCTGCTCCACCAGCCAGGCGGCCAGCTCGGCGAGCTGCGGCGTCGCCCGCATCCGCACCAGGTGATAGGCCAGCTTGCAGGGGGCGGGCAAGCTGCGCAGGACGCGGCGGCCGACGTGGTCCAGGTAGCCGTTCACCAGGTCGGCGAACTCGGCCCGGTAGGCCTCGGTCACCTTGTGCAGGTCCTGGACGTAGAGCCACAGGTCGTTCTTGAGGGCCTTGCGCTGATGCGCCCTGAGCAGGCGGCCGGTGGAGTGCGCCGCGATGAACTGGTCGATGTCGGCCAGCGCGGTCATTCGGTCGCGCAGGTTGGCGATGCTGGTCCGGCTCTGCGTGATGGACAGCCGGCCCTGCGCGCGCTCGCGCCAGTAGTAGACGACGTCGGGGATCACGTCCACGGCCCGGGCCAGCACGTGGGCCTTGGTCATCAGCCGGATGTCCTCCCAGACCACGCCCTCCGGGTAGGACAGCTGGTGCTGATCCCAGAAGCTGCGCCTGAACAGCTTGTTCCAGACCGACACGTCGTAGAGCAGCCGGGGCGTCCTGGTGACATGCGTGCCGGTCTGCCTGCCCTTGAGGGCCTGCGAGTGCAGCGCCGACGGGTTGATCCCCTGCGGGCCCACGCGGTATACGGCACCGCTGACGAAGTCGGATCCCGACTGCTCAAGTGCGTGCAGGAGCAGCTCGTACGCGTTGGCCGACAGCACGTCATCGCCGTCGACGAAGGCCAGGAATTCCCCGCGGGCGCGCTCGACGCCGCGGTTGCGCGCACCTCCCGGCCCCCCGTGCTCCGGCTGGACCAGCGTGAACCGCGGGTCGGCGGCGGCCTTGTCCCTGGCGATCTGGGCGCTGTGGTCGGTGGAGCCGTCATCGACCATGATCACTTCCAGGTCGGCGAACGACTGGGCGGCGATCGAGTCCAGGCAGTCGGCGAGATCGTCCTCGTTGTTGAAGAACGCCACGACGACGCTGATCCTGGGGGTAGTCACAGGCTCTTTCCTTGGCTTGTCATCCGGCGGTCGGGGCTTCCCAGCCGAGCGCCACCGGGTCGTACACGCGCTCCACGTAGATCTGGTGCCAGAGCGAGAATACGACCAGCAGCCACACCTGCCTCCAGCTCACCTCGGGATCCTCGGACCGGAAGCGGTGCAGGACGTCCAGGGCGGCGCCCTTGTTCAGCCACTGGCCGGTCTGCGCCGTGCGGACCACCTGCTCCGCGAAACCATACATGCCGCCGCGGAGCCAGGGGCCGAGCGGCACCGGGAAGCCCAGCTTCGCGCGCTCCGCGGCGGCCTGCGGCAGCAGCTCGCCGATCGCCTCCCGGAGCGCGAACTTGGTGGTGCCCGCGGCGGTCTTCTCCACCCGGGCCAGCCGCGCCGCCACCGCGAGCACCTCGCGGTCCAGGAACGGCGTGCGCAGCTCCAGGCCGTGGGCCATGGCCATCCGGTCGGCCTTGACCAGGATGTCGCCCGGCAGCCAGGTGTTCACGTCGACCAGCTGCATGGTGGCCACGTCATCCAGGCCGGCGTCGGCCGCCTGCCGGTACACCGGATCGGTCACGTCGAACTCGCTGCCGTTGCCCTGCCGGATCAGCCGCCGGGCCTCCTCGCCGTGATACACGTAGGCGTTACCGATGTACCGCCGCCGCAGCGGCGTGGAGGTCCGGTTGAGGAAGCCCTTGCCCCGGGCACCGGTCGGCAGCTCGGAGGCAACCCGGCCGATCGTCGCGCGCCCCCACCCGGGCAGGACCTGGCCGGCCCGGACCACGCCCGGCTGGCGGTAAACGCCGTAGCCGCCGAACAGCTCGTCCGCGCCCTCGCCGGACAGCACCACCTTGACGTGCTTGCGGGCCTCCCGGGCCGCGAACCACAGCGGGACCGCGGCGGCATCCGCCATCGGGTCGTCCAGGTGCCAGATGATCCTGGGCAGGCAGGCGAGGAATTCTTCCGGGCCGATCACGTAGGGGACCGACTTCACGCCGAGCGCTGTCGCCGTGGCCATGGCCTCGTCGATCTCGTTGTAGCCCTCGCGCTCGAAGCCGACGGTGAAGGTGAGCAGGCCGGGAACGGATTCGGCGGCGAGCGCGCACACGGTGGCCGAATCCACCCCGCCGGACAGGAACGCGCCGACCGGGACGTCGCTGCGCAGGTGCACGGCCACCGAGTCGCGCAGCGCGGCCAGGATCTTGTCCGGCGAGCTCGACGACGGGGACCTGGCCGGCCGCAGCTCGGGACGCCAGTACCGGAACACGTCGACCCGGCCGCCCGGCCTGGCGATCAGCACGTGCCCGGGCGGCAGCGACCGCGCGGGCGGCACCAGGGTGGCCGGCGCGGGCACGTACTGGAACGACAGGTACCGCCGCAGCGCGTCCGGGTCGATGGCGGTCACCTCGCCAGAGTCGGCCAGCGCCTTGCGTTCGGAGGCGAACCTGAGCTGAGGACCGGACCTGGGCCGGTGGCCGCCCGCGGTCAGCGCGTAGAAGAACGGCTTGATGCCGAACGGGTCGCGCGCGCAGAACAGCTCCCGGGTGCGCCGGTCCCAGATGGCGAACGCATACATGCCCCGGAGCTGGCGGACCACATCCCGGCCCAGCCAGGCGTACAACTCCAGCAGCACCTCGGCCGCCGACCTGCTGCGTAGCCGTACACCGCGGGCGAGCAGCCGCTGGGCCAGCTCCACGTAGTTGTAGATCTCGCCGTCGAAGACCATCACGAACCGGCCGTCCGCGGACTGCATCGGCTGGCGGCCGGCCGCCGAGGTGTCGATGATGGCCAGCCGCCGGAAGCCCAGGGCCAGGTGGTGATCGGCGAAGAAATCCTCGTCGTCCGGGCCCCGGTGCGCGATGCGCATGGTGGCACGGCCCACCCACTCGGTGTCGGGCCCTGCTCCGTCTGCCAGCGCCAGGCAGCCGGTAATTCCGCACATGCGTGCCGCCAAAACGGTCGGGGTACCTGAATCCGTGCCCCGACCAGCCTACTTGGGCTGGAACCTGATCCCGCCGTCGAAGCGCACCACCTCGGCGTTCACGTAGTCGTTCTCGACCAGCGCCCGGACCAGGTGACCGAATTCATCAGGCCGTCCCATCCGCTTAGGGAACACCACCGGGGCCACCAGCCGGGCCTTGAACTCCTCGGCGTTCTCGGAGAACCCGTAGATCGGGGTGTCGATGATGCCCGGGCAGATCGTGTTCACCCGCACCCCGATGACGCCGAGGTCGCGCGCGGCAGGCACGGTCATCCCGATGATGCCGCCCTTGGAGGCGGAATAGGCGATCTGGCCGGTCTGGCCCTCGATGCCCGCCACCGAGGAGGTGTTGACGATGACGCCGCGCTGCCCGTCGGGGTCGGCGGGCTCGGTCTTGGCCATGGCCGCGGCCGCGATCCGCATCAGGTTGAAGGTTCCGACCAGATTGACGGCGATGACCTTCTGATAGCTGGCCAGGTCGTGCGGGGTGCCGTCACGCGAAACGGTCCGCGCCGCCCAGCCGATGCCCGCGCAGCTGACCGCGACCCTCAACGGTGACCCGGTGGCCACCGCGGCGTCCACCGCGGCCTGCACCGATGCCTCGTCGGTGACGTCGGTGCGGGCGAACAGGCCGCCGATCTCGTCCGCGATCTGCTTGCCGCCGTTCTCGTTCAGGTCGGCGATGACGACGGTGGCGCCCGCCGCCGCGAGCACCCGCGCAGTCGCCTCGCCGAGCCCGCTCGCCCCGCCGGAAACGACCGCCGAAGTACCGTTGAGCTCCATGCCGGGAGCATACCCGCCGCGGCTTCGGCGGCTGCGGGGCGGTGTACGGCCGGCCGGGCGGAACCCCCGGACGTTCGGGTTTAAGGTCGGAACCATGACCAAGCTGCGCGGGAACCCGTGGGCGGTCCTGGTGGTGGTGTCACTCGGGTTCTTCATGACGCTGCTCGACAAGACCATCCCTGGTGCTAAAACGTTCGATCAGCGTCACCGCCATCATGACGTGCGAGAGCCCTGGTACCCGTTATCCGAGGAGAAGTTGTGACGAAGTTCCGCGGCAACCCTTGGGCAGTGTTGCTGGTCGTCTCGCTCGGGTTCCTTATGACCCTGCTGGATTTGACGATTGTCAACATTGCGATCCCGAACCTGATCACCAAGCTGCACGCCTCGCTGGATGATGTGCTGTGGGTGATCAACGGCTACGCCCTGGTCCTGGCCGTCCTGGTTATTACGGCGGGCAGGCTGGGTGATCTGATCGGGCCGCGGATCATGTTCATGAGCGGCGTCGGGGTGTTCACGGCAGCCTCCGCCGCGTGCGGGCTGGCGCCGAGTCCGGGCTGGCTGATCGGCTTCCGCGCGGTGCAGGGGCTGGGCGCGGCAATGCTCATGCCGCAGACGCTGACGATCATCACCAACACGTTCCCGCCGGACCGGCGCGGGGCGGCGTTCGGGGTGTGGGGGGCGGTGGCCGGGGTGGCCACGATTGCCGGCCCGACCCTGGGCGGGCTGCTGGTCACTGTTTTCGACTGGCGGTGGATCTTCTTCGTGAACCTGCCCATCGGCCTGTTCGTGCTGCTGGTCACGCCGTTGATCATCCCCGATGTGCGGCCCGGCCGACGGCACCGGATCGACATCCGCGGGGTGTTGCTGGCCAGCGCGGCGCTCCTGGCGATCTGCTACGGCCTGGTCGAGGGACAGAAGTACAACTGGGGAACAATCACCGGCTTCGTCAGCATCCCGCTGGTTCTCGGCCTGGGAGTGGTGCTGCTGCTCGCCTTCCTGCTGGTCCAGAGGCTCACCCAGGACAAGGAGCCGCTGGTGCCGTTCGCGCTGTTCCGGGACCGGAACTACGCGGTGGTGAACTGGGTGTCCGCCGTACTTGCCGTCGGGATGATGGGGATCTTCATCCCGCTGACCATCTACCTGCAGTCTGACCTGGGGTTCTCGGCGCTGAAGGCCGGGCTCACGATGGCGCCCGCCTCACTGGTCTCGATGTTCGTCGCCCCGGTGGCGGGCCGGATGACCGACAAGATCGGCGGCAAGTTCATCCTCATGTCTGGGCTGATCCTGTTCGGTGCCGGCATGGGCTGGATAGCGCTCATCGCTCACCCGGGCGCTTCGTGGCCGATCTTCATGGCACCCTTGATCGTGGCCGGGCTCGGCATGGGCTGCATCTTCGCGCCGATGGTCACGACCGCCATGCGCAACATCGAGCCGCACTTGGCGGGCGCGGCATCCGGGGTGCTGAACACCGTCAGGCAGGTGGGTCTGGTGATCGGTACCGCCGCCGTTGGCGCTCTGCTGCAGAACAGGCTGGTCTCCGCGATGGCGGACCAGGCCAACGCCCGCTCGGCCGCGCTGCCGCCGCAGGTGCGCGGGCGGTTCGTGGCCGGGATCGACAACTCGGCGAAGACCGGCATCCAGGTCGGGGCCGGCCAGTCCGGCGGCAGCACCCACCTGGGCCCCGGCGTGTCCGCCCGGGTCGCCGCGGAGGCCGCCCGCATCGGCCACGAGGTGTTCACCTTCGCCTACGTGACCGCCATGCGGCAGACAATGCTGTTGCCGATCATCCTCCTTGGTGTCGGTGCACTGAGCTGTCTGGCGATCAAGCAGAGCAAGCGCGAGCCCGAGCCTGCCGAGGCCGCCAAGGCCGAAACCACCACACCCGCTTGACCCGTCCGCTTCCGGGTGCGCCTGGCAAGCTCACCGACAAGACTGGCGGCAAGTACTCCTGGTGACCGGGCTCAGCCTGTTCGCCATCGGGATGGGCGCCGTGGTGGCCCTGGCCGCCGTGAGCTGCCTCGCCATCAGGAACAAGGCCGGCGGCCAGGATCGCATCGCGGCGTCCGGCGCGGACTCCGGTCAGATGGCCGGGACCATCAGCTCGCCCGGCTCGTCCGGCCACAGCCCGGGCAGCTCGTCCGGGACCGCCTCGTAGCGGGCGGGCTCGAAGGGGAACCGGGACGCGAACACGGGCTCCAGGTCGGTGAGCCAGCAGGCGTCCGGGTCGAACCTGGCGAAGAACGGCATGCCGACCAGCCGCGGGTCGCGTGCCTGGATCATGTGCAGGACGAAGACCTTGATGCCGGCCACCTCGGTCACGCCGTCGACGCACACCTTCCCCGGCGTGGCCGACATCGACGGACCGCGGACGGTGCGGGCGAGGCCGGAAACGCCCTGGTAGGCCTCGCGGAAGATCTCGTACGCTCGAGCCAGCGGCACCGCGAAGTAGTCCTGCGGGCCGGTATCCCGCTCCACGAACATGTAGTAGGGGACCATGCCCATCCGGACCTGCGTCCGCCACATGGCCCGCCAGGCCAGCGGGTCGTCGTTGATCGACCTGATCAGCGGGGCCTGCGTGCGGATCACCGCGCCGGTGCCCCTGATCCGGCGCACCGCCTCGGCGAGCACCGGCGGCTCGAGCTCACGGGGATGCGAGAAGTGCGCCATCAGCGCCATCGTCCGGCCTGAGGCGACGACCTCGCCGAACAGCCGGAGGGTCGCGTCGGCATCTGGGTCGCTGACGAACCGCTGCGGCCAGTAGGCCAGGGACTTAGTGCCGATCCTGATCGACTCGAGGTGATCGAGACCGTTCTGCGGATCGATGAGCGGCGCTATGTACCGGCGGAGCACCGCCTCGCCCATGATCATGGGGTCGCCGCCGGTGATCAGGACGCTGGTCACCTCGGGATGCTCGCGCAAGTAGGCCACCAGCGTGCCGATGTCGTCCGTGGCCATCTTCAGGTCGGGCTCGTCCACGAACTGCGCCCAGCGGAAGCAGTAGGTGCAGTAAGCGTGGCAGGTCTGGCCCTGCCGGGGGAAGAAGAGCACGGTCTCCGGGTACTTGTGCTGCAGGCCAGGCAGCGGCCTGCCGTGCAGGCTGGGCGCGTTCAGCAGCAGCTGCCCGGCCGGGTGAGGGTTCAGCCGCATCCGGATCTCGTGCGCGGCGGCGCGCAGCCCGGCCTCCGGTGCGCCGCCGTCGATCATGTCCGCGAGCCGCCGCACGTCCGCCGCGGGCAGCATGTCCGGCTGGGGGAAGACGAGCCGGTAGATCGGGTCATCGGGGGCGGCGTTCCAGTCGATCAGGTGCTCGACCACGTACGAGTTGGTCCGGAACGGGAGCACGGTCGCCACCGCCCGCACCGCCAGCCGTTCCTCGAGCGGCAGGCCGGCCCGCTGTACGAGCATGTCCAGATGTTTCGCCGAATAGGCGCGGAAACCGCGGCCCGCTGACCGCGCCGGTGGTACGACCGGCTGGATGTCAGTCATGCCTTCTCCCTCCGTGTGGCGCGCCGCGGCTGATACGCCGCGAAACGCGCGAAAATGGCCCCAAAGACACCCGCTCCCCAGCGGTTCCCAGCCTGCCCGCGTTCCCCGCCAAACGCCCGGCAAAACTGCTCCCAACGCTTATTACGCACCGGCAGCCCCAATGGTTCCGATTCTCCTTCCGCCTTTCTGCCGTTGAGACAAATACCATGGTTCGCAGGAAGTATTCGGCCAGATCACAGCAACTTCCAAGGCTCCGGTTTTGGCACAGCGCTCCATTCCGTGTCCTTTTAGCCGTACAATGCGGCGCCCCGGACCTGGCCGGACCCGCCGCCCGTCGCACCAGGGGGCCAGGGGGATCAGGGGACCAAGCCGGCCCGAACTCCTCGTCAAGGCCATAATGGGGCCACCACACCGGCACTGAACGTTGAGGGGCACAGCAAGGATGAGGCACCATCCGCAGCCGCGCACCCCGGTGCTCCGCTGAGTACGGCGCCGGACGGCCCGGAGCGGCGACCCCCGGCGCGGGGCGGCGAGGCCGACCCGGGAAGCCCGGGCGATCCCGGCCGCCCCGCGGACGGCGCGGCACGCCCGGGCGGCGGCGCGCCCGGCCCGGTGATCGCGGTCGACGCCATGGGCGGGGATCACGCCCCCGGTGAGATCGTCGCCGGGGCGCTCGCGGCCCAGCGTGAGCACGGCGTCCGGGTCCTGCTGACCGGGCCCGCGGCGCGGCTGCGCCAGGTGCTCGGCGGGCTAGGCGCCATCGACGAGGTCCAGGTCGTGCCGGCCGAGGACAACCTGGCGATGAACGAGGGCGCGCTGGCCAGCCTGCGCCGCCCGCGGTCGAGCGTCGCGGTGGCGTGCCAGCTGGTCCGGCGCGGCGACGCGGCCGCGGTGGTGTCGGCCGGGTCCACCGGCGGCATCGTGGCGACCGCGCGGCTGCGGCTGCGGTCGCTGCCCGGCGTGCTGCGCCCCGGGCTCGCCGTGGTGCTGCCCACCCGCCCGGGCCGGACGGTGCTCATCGACGCCGGCGCGACCGCCGACCCCAAGCCGGAGATGCTCGTCCAGTTCGGCCAGCTCGGCGTGGCGTACGCGCAGACCGCGCTGGGCGTGCCCGCCCCCCAGGTGGGGCTGCTGACGATCGGGACCGAACCGGGGAAAGGGAACAAGTTCACCAGGCGCGCGCATGAGCTGCTGGCCAGCGATCCGCCGCACGGCGCGCTCCCGCTGAGCTTCGCGGGCAACGTGGAGGGCGGTGACCTGCTGGCCGGCGAGCTCGACGTGATCGTGACCGACGGCTTCACCGGGAACGTGGCGCTGAAGACGCTCGAGGGCTCGATCCGGTTCGCCGCGGCCGAGCTGCGCGCCGCGGTGACCGGCACGCGGACCGCCCGCGTCGGCGCGTTCCTGCAGCGGCGCGGGCTGCGCGAGCTCGCCGCGCGGCTCGACGCCGAGAGCTACGGCGGAGCCGTCCTGCTGGGCCTGGGCGGAACCGTCGTGATCGCGCACGGCGCGAGCACCGCCCGCGCCGTCACCTCCGCCTGCCTGCTCGCGGCCGACCTGGCTCGCGGCGAGATCACCGAGAAGATCACGCAGCGGCTGGGACCGGGCCGGTCAGCCGGCCGCGGCGCCCACTTCCTCCGCCGTCCGTTACGGTGCTGGCCCGGGCCCTGGGCAGCGGCCGCGTCAGGGCCCGCGGCGCCGCCTATAGGCTTAGGTCATGGCCGATCCACAGCAGGTCCTCGCGCAGCGGGTACACGACGCGATCGTCGCGTCGTTCGGCCCGGATCACGCCGACGCCGACCCGCTGATCCGGCCGTCGGCGTTCGCGGATTTCCAGGCCAACGTGGCGCTGCCGCTGGGCAAGCGGCTGGGCCGCGCGCCGCGGGAGCTGGCCGGCGAGCTGGCCGCCCGGCTGGACGTCGCGGACATGTGCGCCGAGCCCGAGGTCAGCGGGCCCGGCTTCATCAACTTCACCCTGCGCGATGACTGGATCGCCGGCCAGGCCTCGCAGATGCTCAACGACCCCAGGCTCGGACTCGCGCCGGCCCCCCGCCCGCAGACGGTGGTGGTGGAGTACTCCTCGCCGAACGTGGCCAAGGAGATGCACGTCGGGCACCTGCGCACGACCATCGTCGGCGACGCCATCGCGCGCGTCCTGGAGTTCGCCGGGCACCGGGTGATCAGGGACAACCACGTGGGCGACTGGGGCACCCCGTTCGGCATGCTCATCGAGCACCTGCTCGACGTGGGCGCGGACTCCGCGGAGGCGGCCCTGCTGACCACCGACCCGAACGCGTTCTACCAGGCGGCCCGGCGCAAGTTCGAGACCGAGCCCGAGTTCAGCGAGCGCGCCCGGAGCCGGCTGGTGCGGCTGCAGACCGGGGATCCTGGCACGCTGGCCATCTGGCAGCGCCTCGTCGACATCTCCCGGGAGTACCTGCACCAGATCTACGCCCGGCTCGGCGTGAGCCTGACGGACGACGACATCCGCGGCGAGAGCTTCTACAACGACATGCTCGCGGACACGGTCGGCGAGCTCGAGGAGAGGGGCATCGCGACCGAGAGCGAGGGCGCGCTGTGCGCGTTCCCCGCGGGTTTCACCGGCCGCGAGGGCAGGCCGCTGCCGCTCATCATCCGCAAGAGCGACGGCGGCTACAACTACGCCTCGACCGACCTGGCCGCGGTCCGTTACCGGGTGGACAAGCTCAGCTGCGACCGTTCGGTGTACGTGGTCGGCTCCGAGCAGGCCCTGCACTTCCAGATGGTCTTCGCGGTGGCCCGGGGGGCCGGCTGGATACCGGCGGGCGTCCGCTTCGAGCACGCCCAGATCGGCATGGTGCTCGGCCAGGACGGCAACCGGCTGAAGACCAGGGAAGGCGAGACACCCAAGCTCAGCGGCCTGCTCCAGGAGGGCGTCGACCGAGCCCGCGGCATCCTCGACGAGCTGGACGCGGCGGCCCGATTCGACCCGGCCGAGCTGGACGCGGTGGCCGAGGCGGTCGGCATCGGCGCGGTGAAGTACGCCGATCTGTCCACCGCCCGCGAGAGCGCCTACCTGTTCGACTGGGACCGGATGATCTCGTTCCGCGGCAATACCGGGCCCTATCTGCAGTACGCCACCGCGCGGATCCGGTCCATCTTCCGCCGCGCCGCCGATGCAGGCACCGCCGATGCGGACGCCGCCGATGCGGACGCCGGCGCCCGGCGGGCGGGCGTCGCGATCGCCGCGCCCCCGGAACGGGCTCTCGCGCTGCGACTGCTCAGTTTCGGCGCCATGGTGACCCAGCTGGGCGAGACCGCGGAACCGCACCGCCTGTGCGCCTACCTGTTCGACGTGGCCAGCTTGTTCACCACGTTCTACGAGGAGTGCCCGGTGCTCAAGGCCGAACCCGAGTCGCTGCGGGTCAGCCGGCTCGCCCTCTGCGCGCTCACTCTCGACGTGCTGACCATGGGCCTTGGCCTGCTCGGGGTGCCCATCCCGGAGCGGATGTAACCGAGAGCTGAACTCCTCATGCGCCCGCCGGGTCACCCCGGCGGGCGCTGCCGTGAGCATGTGAACTCTCGAACGTACTGCTTACGTGCGCCTCGACTCGAGGGCCGGCCGCCGCTAATCGGGGCAGTCTCGAATCCATGGATACAAACGGGCCGTCCATCGGCTACCTAGCACCCCATAGGCCCGACCAGTCTTACCCGGACGCGCGAAGCGGGCGCAGCGTCCACGGACGAAGGAGGCATCCATGAGGGCCCGCGAAAGGCGTTACGGGAAAAGCCCCGTGAAGACCCGGGTTGGTATCGCGACCGCGGTACTGGTCGGCGGCGCGGTGGCGGCGGCAGCGGTAGTCGCCAGCCACGGAGCCGCACCCGCGGCCACGTCGGCCTCTTACTCATCTCGCTTCGGCAACGAGGGAACCATCCTCAGTTCGGCCATGACCAATTGGAACGGATCCAGGCAGAGATCCTACTCTCAGCTCGCGCAGCTCACCCAGGCGCGCCAGTTCAGCCAGACCACCCACAAGGGCAAGGTGCTCGCCGTGCAGCGCGGCATCGTGGTCCTGGCCACGAAGAAGTTCCTGATCCTGCAGTCGGCCAACGGCTCGCTGCACCTGTGGCTGCTGTCCGGCAAGACGCAGTTCCAGAACGTCTCGAACACGATGGCCGGCACGCAGGCGCTGACCGCGAGCACCAGCGCGGCGCAGCAGGCGATGTGGTCGGGCAACATGCTCCCGGCGACGTCGCTGCTGGCCGGCAGCCCGATCATGGCCGCGACCCTGCTGACGCCGACCCCGGCGGCGCAGACCGTCACCGTCCAGGTGGCCAACACCAATCTCACCGTAACGGTCACCGTGACTAGGAGCACGGCGACGGTGGCCCAGACCGCGACCACGCCGCTGACCGCCATGCCGACATGGAACCCCACCACGTTCACCCAGAACGCGTGGCTGCCCATGAAGGGACTCGCCCGCGGTGACCTGGCGCTGGTCGTCGGCACCCGGTCGCACTGGACGCTGAAGGCTCAGCTGGTCCTGTTCACCCCGCTGAGCACCGCCACGGTCGGCGGCAAGGTCGGCACCGGGACGACCACCGGGACGACCCCCGGCACCGGCACGACGCCGGTTGTCACCCCGACAGCGGTGGCGACCCACTGGTGAGTCCAGTCAGCCAGTCGCTGGCGGTGCCAGCTTCGCCGGCGCACCCGCGTTCCTCGCGGGTGCGCCGGCGCGATCCCATTTCCCCTGTGAACCCTGCTCACCGGGCCTACGCCCTCGAACCTGCGGACGCCATGGTAGAAGCTCATGACTTTTACCGGGATTCCGGCGAGCACGGGGAGGCCGCGGAGCCGCGCGTGCTGCGCTGTGGCGACCTCGTGCTCGACGAGTCCCGGTGGACGGTGCACCGGGCGGGCACGCTGGTGGACCTGTCCCCGACCGAGTTCCGGCTGCTGGCCTGCCTGCTGCGGCACCAGGGCAGCGCGCTGACCAGAACCCAGCTGCTGCAGCGCGTGTGGGGCCGCGGCTACACCGGCCAAGCCCAGGTCGTGGAGACGTACGTCAGCTACCTGCGGCGCAAGCTCCACCGGCTCGGGCCGCCGCTCATCCACACCCGCCGCGGCGTCGGCTACCTGCTCCGCGCGCCCGACCTGGGCGCGCTGGACCTGGGGAGGATGGACGACCCGGACCTGGCGGGCGGCTAGACCCGCTCGATGATCGTGGCGTTAGCCTGGCCGCCGCCCTCGCACATGGTCTGCAGGCCGAACCGGCCCCCGGTTCGCTGGAGCTCGTAGACGAGCTTGGTCATCAGGATCGCCCCGGTCGCCCCGAGCGGATGCCCGAGCGCGATGGCCCCGCCGTTCGGATTGGTCCGGTCGAGCGTGGCCCCGGTGTCTTCCGACCAGACCAGCAGGACGGGCGCGAACGCCTCGTTGACCTCGAACACGTCGATGTCGCCGACCGTCATCCCGGCCCGGGCCAGCGCCTTCCTGGTCGCCTCGATCGGGCCGGTCAGCATCAGCACCGGGTCGGAGCCGACCACCGCCAGCGTGTGCACCCGGGCCAGCGGGGTCAGGCCGTGCCGCTCCAGCGCCGCCTCGGAGGCAATGAGCAGGGCGCCGGCTCCGTCCGAAATCTGCGAGGCGACCGCCGCGGTGATCTCCCAGTCCGGGCGGAGCGGGGCCAGCCCCGCCATCTTCTCCAGCGACGTGTCCCGGCGCGGGCCCTCGTCCTGGCCGAAGCCGTCCAGCGGCACTATCTGCCGCTCGAACCGGCCCTCGTCGATGGCACGGACCGCGCGCTGGTGGCTCTCGAGGGCGAACTCCTCGAGTTGGCTCCGCTTGAGTCCCCACTGCTCGCAGATCAGCTGAGCGCCGCGAAACTGAGAGATCTCCTGGTCACCGTAGCGCTCCCGCCAGCCACGGCCCCACGGCGCCGGCATGCCCGCCTGCGCGGGCAAGGTGACGGTCGAGCCCATGGTGACGATGCTCATGCTCTCCACGCCGGCCGCGACCACAAGGTCCTGGGTGCCGGACATCACCGCCTGGGCGGCGAAATGGACCGCCTGCTGCGACGACCCGCACTGCCTGTCGATGCTGACGCCGGGCACGCTCTCCGGCAGGCCCGCCGACAGCCAGGCGTTCCTGGCCACGTCGAAGGCCTGCGGGCCGATCTGCGAGACGCAGCCCATGATCACGTCGTCGACCGCGGCGGGGTCGATCCCGGTCCGGTCCACCAGCCCGCGCAGGGCGTGCGCCCCGAGGTCGACCGGATGAACCCCGGCCAGGGATCCGTTCCGCCTGCCGATCGCGGTGCGCACCGCACCGGCTATGAACGCTTCCGCCATCACGGCCTCCGTCTGCGGGCTCCCGGGTCCGCCCTGCCGCGGCCGACCCGTTTTGCCGCTTTCGCTCCAGACCTCACGGTACCTCGTCTCGCGTCCGGGGACCGAATGCCGTACGCTCGAAACGGGTTCGCAAACCGCAGGCTCAGGAGGCGGCCATGGACGGACTCATCTTGCTGGTGTTCATCGGCGCCATCGCGGCGTTCGGATGGACGCGCCTGCGGGGCAAGATGAAGCTAGGCGTGTCGGGCAAGCACTGGCTGGGGCCGGTTGTCATCATCGGAGTGGTCCTGCTCCTGATGTGGTCAGTGCACACCAGGCACTGAGACGGCAGAGACCGTGCCGGACTCCGGGCCGCCGGGCACCGGCCGGGACAGCTAGGACAGGCCGCCGCTGCGCGGCATCTCGAACCAGACCGCCTTGCCCTCCGGGGTCGGCCGGGATCCCCACCGCGTCGCCAGCTGCTCGACCAGGTAGAGCCCGCGGCCACCCTCGTCCGTCTCCCCCGCAGTGCGGATCCGGGGGAGCCTGAGGTCGGGATCGAAGACCTCCACCCACACGGAGGTCGCGCCGCGCCGCAACCGCAGCGCGAACTCCCTGGGGGCCGCGGGGGCCGCGGCCACGCCCGGCGGAGCGTCGGGCCAGGCCGGACCCGCGCCGCCCTGGACGGACGCCACGTGGCCGGGAGTGACGGTCTTCTGGCCGGGCACGGTGGCCGTCCTGGCCGCGACCGGTGACCGTCCGGCCGGGCGGCCGGGCATCGGGCCAGGCGTGGCGGAACCGGCCGGCCCCAGGGAGCCGGCCGGCACCCCGACCGGCGCGGGCATCATCAGCGGCTCCATGTCCAGATCAAGGTCGCGGCCCGGGCTCGGCGTGGCCGACGCGTGCAGGACGGCGTTGGTGACCACCTCTGACACCAGCAGGCAGGCGAGCTCGGTCTGGCCGGTGTCCATGCCCCAGGACCGGAACGTCTGGGCGGCCAGCCGTCTCGCCTCGGACACCATGATCGGCTCGGCCGGGAATGTGCGCTCGGTCGAGGCGAGTTCGGACGGGGAGGACTTGACCACCAGGATGGCCATGTCGTCGTCGATGTCCCCGGGCACCGCGTACTCGGCCGCCGTGGCCACGGCGTCGGCGTCCCCGGCGGCCGCGGCCGCACGGACCGCATGCTGCAGCATCTCCACCGCCTCGGCCTCCGCGTAGTGGCCCGAGCCGTCGGCCCGGGTCCGCCGGTCGGTCAGGCCGTCGGTATAGAACACCAGGATGGCCCCGGGCGGCATGTCGATCGTCTGCTCCTTGTAGGTGGGCAGGCCCCGGATGCCCTTGCCGCGCACGCCGAGCAGGACGCCCTTGTACATGAACTCGAGCTGGCGCACCTGCCCGGCGCTGATCAGCAGCGGGGCGTCATGGCCGGCGTTGGCGAAGGTCAGTTTCCTCGACCACGCGTCATAGATCATGTAGATGCAGCTGACGGTGGGCGGGTCTCCGGCCGCCACCCCGTTCTCGTCGGCGGGGGCGAGCGAGCGGCACCAGTCGTCGAGCTTGCGCATGATGTCCGCGGGCGACTTCTCGTCCTGCGCGAACGCCCGCAGGGCGGCCCGCAGCTGGCCCATGATCGCCGCGGCCCGCGCGCCGCGGCCCTCGACGTCGCCGATGACGATGCCGACCCGCCCGGCGGCCAGCGGGATGATGTCGTACCAGTCGCCGCCCACCTGCGTCTGGATCCCCTGGCCCTGCGTCTCGAGCGGCTTGGCGGGCACGTACCGGCAGGCGACCTCCAGGCCGTCCAGGTCCGGGATCGCCTGCGGCAGCAGGCTCTTCTGGAACGCCAGCGCGGTCTGCCGCTCGGTCTCGAACAGCATCGCGTTGTCGATCGCGATGGCCACCCGGCTGGCGATGGCACCGATAAGATCACGGTCCGGCACATCGTAGTGGTGCTCGTCGCGTTCGGTGAGCCTGGACAGGGCCAGGCTCATCACGCCGAGCAGCTCGCCGCGGGCGTAGAGCGGCGCCGCGATCACCGACGTCAGCCCGGCCTCGTGCGCCGCCGTCATGCTCTCCGGGCTGGGCGCGGGGTAGTACTCGCTGTCCAGGTCATTGATGGCGATCGTGTCGAGGCACGCCATCGCCTGCTGGCAGAAATGCCCGTCCGGGTAGTGGATCTGCTCGCCCACCTGGGCCCAGGTCCCCGGCGGCGGCACCCAGTCGCTCGCGTGCCGCATGGCACGGCGGAAGAGCTGGTCGCCCTGGAACAGGTCGATGAAGCAGTGGTCGGCGAACTGCGGCACCAGGATCTCCGCTACGTGCTTGAGCGTGGTGCCGATCTCCAGCGAGCCGGCCAGCCGCTCGCCCACCCGCTCCAGCAGGGCGATCCGGTCCTGCTGGCCCTGGCTGTCGCGCTTGCTGGCCTCCCGGGCCAGGATGACCATCCCGTCGATGTCACCGCCGGGGTGACGCAGCGGCACGGCGAGGGCCCGGATGAGGGCGCGGGACCCGTCACCGCGCACGCTCTCGAACGTTCCCTCCCAGGACCGGCCGCGCAGCACCTGACCGGCTAGGTCCTCCGCCTTGCGCACGCCGTCGTCGGCGAACAGGCCCAGGGACAGGACCGGGCAGCCGGCCAGCCGGGCCACATCACCGGAAATCCGGAAAAGCCTCGCCGCGAACTCGTTGACGTAGAGGAGATTGCTGAGCCGGTCGGTGACCACGACCCCTATATCGGCGTGGCCGAGGACCATGTCGGCCGGAAGGTATGCGTCGAAGGCCGCCTCACCCCAACCCGTCACGCCCGCGCTCCCCAACCCAGGCAGCGTTGCCGATAGACATGATCACGCTCCGGCCGCCGTTTGACACCGGCTGCTAATGGACACGAAAATATGCCCGGCGATCTGACTGGGGAGCTCAGTCGAGATAGCGTCCATCGAGTCGCCGGCTGTCACGCGCACACCATCGTCGCCTGCCATGAGAATCACCTCGCGTCCGGGTTGTATCCCGACGCGCTTGAGTTTAAGCATCAAAACAAGATCACTCTGAATCTGCTCGCCAATCCGCCGGACGACGACACGTGTGTCGTCCGCGGATGCGACCTTTGTCATCGCCTCACCCGTCTCATTCGTGGCCGCGCTCACCCGGTCGAGCGCTTCCGCGGGCAGCCCGAGTTCGGCCAGGCCGGGAATGAGATTGCCGTGCGGGCAGCGAACCGGGTAGCCGAGCAGCTCCAGCAGGCGGCGCTCCACCCCCTCCGAGATCACGTGCTCCCAGCGGCACGCCTCGATGTGCACTTCCTCCCACGGCAGCTTGATGACGCCTACGAGCAGGCACTCAGCCAGCCGGTGCTTACGCATCACCCTGGTGGCGAGCGTCCGGCCGACGTCGCTCAGCGAGAGCTGCCGGTCCCCGGCGACGTGCAGCAGCCCGTCCCGCTCCATCCTGGCCACCGTCTGGCTGACGGTCGGGCCACTCTGCGTCAGCCGCTCGGCGATGCGCGCCCGCAGCGGGACGACGCCCTCCTCTTCGAGTTCGAAGATGGTGCGGAGGTACATCTCCGTCGTGTCTATGAGCCCCTGGGCTGTCAACTCCTCATCCTCCTGCTTGTGATGCTATGCCCAGGAGCTAAGGGGACAGGCGCTCGACGGTCCAGCCGTCGTCGTGACGCCGGTAGCGGAGCCGGTCGTGCAGCCGGAACGTGCCCGCCTGCCAGAATTCCACCGTTTCCGGCACCATCAGGTACCCGCCCCAGAAGTCCGGCATCGGGATGGCGGCCGGCGGCGCCCACCGCCGCTCGAGCTCGGCGACGCGGTCGTCGAGCTCCGCGCGGGACGCGATGACTTGCGACTGCCTGCTGGCCCACGCCCCGATCTGCGATCCCCGCGGCCTGGACCGGTAGTAGGGCTCGCTGTCCGCCTGCGACATGATGCGCACGCTGCCCTCGGCGGTCACCTGGCGCCGCATGGCGTACCAGGGAAAGACGACGCAGGCCCGGGGGTTCGCGGCGAGGTCCTGGCCCTTGCGCGAGGTCCGGTTGCTGTAGAAGGTGAAGCCGGACTGGTCGTGCCCCTTCAGCAGCACGGTACGGGCCCGCGGGCGCCCTTCGGCGGAAACGGTGGCGAGCACCATCGCGGTCGGCTCGGGCAGGCCCAGTGTCTCGGCGTCCTCCATCCACCGGGCAAACTGCGTCATAGGGTCGCTGGCCAGCAAGGCCGCTGACAGGCCGTCCGAGCCCACTGACAGGCCATCCGAGCCCGCTGGCGGGCTGCCCGGCTCTGCATCACGCTGTGTGGTGTCCATGGGTAATGATCCTCACACCTGTTTCGGGTACCGCAACCCTGATCAGGACGGTTGAATGGTAGCGCTGGAATCGTCCCCGGGCCGCCCATCTGCGCGGCGCTTACAGTTCTGGAGGGTTCGGTCCGGCACATGGCGTGAGGTGCCCTCTGACACCCCATGAGGAAGAAGAGAGGAAACACCGATGTCTGACTTCAAGCCAGGACTTGAAGGGGTCATCGCCTTCGAGACGGAAATCGCCGAGCCGGATAAAGAGGGCGGTGCGCTCAGGTACCGGGGAGTTGACATTGAGGAGCTAGTCGGCCATGTCTCCTATGGGCATGTCTGGGGCCTTCTCGTGGACAATGCCTTTGCGCCCGGGCTGCCGCCGGCCGAGCCCTATCCAATCCCGGTCCATTCCGGCGATATCCGGGTCGACGTGCAGAGCGCCCTGGCCATGCTGGCGCCCGCCTGGGGGTTGCGGCAGCTCCTCGACATCGGCGACGAGCAGGCCCGCGAGGACCTCGCCCGCGCCTCGGTGATGGCCCTGTCCTTCGTGGCGCAGGCGGCCCGCGGCGTCGGGCTGCCCATGGTGCCGCAGCGCCGGGTGGACCAGGCCGCGACGATCACCGAGCGGTTCATGATCCGCTGGCGCGGCGAGCCGGACCCGCGGCACGTGAAGGCGGTCGACGCGTACTGGACGTCGGCGGCCGAGCACGGCATGAACGCCTCGACGTTCACCGCACGCGTGATCGCCTCCACCGGGGCCGACGTGGCCGCCGCCCTGTCCGGGGCGGTCGGCGCGATGTCCGGCCCGCTGCACGGGGGCGCGCCCGCGCGCGTGCTTGGCATGATCGAGGAGGTCGAGCGGACCGGGGACGCCGAACGGTACGTGGCATCCGTGCTAGACCGGGGTGAGCGGCTGATGGGATTCGGGCACCGGGTGTACCGGGCCGAAGACCCCCGCGCCCGGGTCCTCCGCCGCACCGCCAAGGAGCTGGGCGCGCCGCGCTACGAGGTCGCGCTGGCCCTGGAGAAGGCGGCCCTGGCCGAGCTCAGGGCGCGGCGCCCGGACCGGGTGCTCGAGACCAACGTGGAGTTCTGGGCGGCCATCATGCTGGACTTCGCGGGCGTTCCTGCGCACATGTTCACCTCGATGTTCACCTGCGCCCGGACGGCGGGCTGGGCGGCCCATATCCTCGAGCAGAAGCGCACCGGCCGGCTGGTCCGCCCGGCCGCCCGGTACACCGGTCCTACGACGCGGCCGGTCCGCGACGTTCCCGGCGCGGACGAGGTGCTCGACCGGCAAGTGTTAGCGGCCGCCGGTAAGCTGCGGCAATGAGCAACATCGTGATCCCGGCGCAGCTCAGGCCGAAGGACGGCAGGTTCGGCAGCGGTCCGGCCAAGATCCGTCCCGAGCAGCTGGCCGCGCTCGCGGAGTCCGGCGCCGCCTACCTGGGCACGTCGCACCGCCAGCCGCCGGTCAGGTCGCTGGTGCAGCGGATCCGCAGCGGCCTGGCCGAGCTGTTCAGCCTGTCGGCCGACTACACGGTCGCGCTTGGCAACGGCGGCACCAGCGCATTCTGGGAGATGGCCACGTTCGGGCTGATCCGCGAGCATTCCCAGCACCTGAGCTTCGGCGAGTTCTCGGCCAGGTTCGCGGCGCTGGCCGCCCGCGCGCCGTGGCTGTCCGAACCGACCGTGGTCGAGTCCGCCCCGGGCAGCCATCCGGTGCCGCGGGCGGATCCGCGGGCGGATGCCTACGCGCTGACCCACAACGAGACCTCGACGGGCGTGGCGATGCCGGTGCACCGGGTTCCTGGCGCCGACCCCGGCTCGCTGATCGTGGTCGACGCGACCAGCGCCGCGGGCGGGCTCCCGGTGCGGGCCGACGAGTTCGACGTGTACTACTTCGCCCCGCAGAAAGGACTCGGCTCGGACGGCGGCCTGTGGATCGCGCTGATGTCGCCGACCGCCGTGGAGCGGGTGCACGAGATCGCCGCGAGCGGGCGGTACATACCCGACTTCCTCTCGCTGCGGATCGCCCTGGAGAACTCGGGCAAGGACCAGACCTACAACACGCCCGCGGTGGGGACCTTGTTCCTGCTGGCCGACCAGATCGAATGGATGCTCGATCGCGGCGGCCTGTCCTGGACCACGGCCCGGACCGCGCGCTCGGCTGCCATACTGTATACGTGGGCGGAGAAGGCGGCTTTCGCGGACCCGTTCGTCGCCGATCCCGCGCAGCGCTCGCAGGTCGTCGGCACGGTTGACATCACGGGCGACGTCACGGGCGACGTCACGGGCGACGTCACGGGCGGGCTGGCCGCTGACGACATAGCGGCTGCCCTGCGGGCGAACGGAATCGTCGACACCGAGTCCTACCGGAAGCTGGGCCGTAACCAGCTGCGCATCGGCATGTTCCCCGCGGTCGAGCCGGCCGACGTGGAGGCCCTGACCGCCTGCATCGACTACGTGGCCGAACGCCTCGCCAGCTGACGAGGCCGGCTGACGGAGGGGTGGCTAACGGATGATGGAGGCGATCAGTACCGTTAGCACGAGGAGCAGGAGTACGGCCGGGAGCAGCCATCGGGGCAGCCGGTTCACCAGGACAGCCTACATACCTGCAGACGAGACAAGATCCGAGGTGGGTCATGGGTGACAACGCTCACCGGGCAGACTTGCTGAGCGAGCCCGCGCACTCCCCGCGGACCGGTTTAGGCCCACGGACTCGCCGGACACGGGAGGGGATCGAGCGGCTCCCCGGATCGACCGCCGCTTCGGGGGACATCATGCGGCTGTTTGTGGCCATCGCCCCGCCCACGGCGGTGTTCGATGAGCTCGACGCCCTGGTGGAGCCGTTCCGAGCCAGGCGGCTCGACCTGCGCTGGACCAGCCGGGAGGCCTGGCACGTGACCCTGGCCTTTCTCGGCCAGGTCGACGAGGCCGCCGCGGCCAGGCTGATGCCGCGGCTCGAGCGAGCCGCCCGGCGGCATCACCAGGTGCGGCTCGCGTTCGCGGGTGCGGGCGCCTTTCCCGCCGCCGCCCGGGCCAACGTGCTGTGGAGCGGCCTGTCCGGTGACCGCGGGGCGCTGGCGCGGCTGGCCGAATCCGTCGCCGCCGGCGCCAGCCGCGCGGGCGCACCCCCGCCGGACAAGGGCCGCCGGTTCCAGCCGCACCTGACCCTGGCCCGGTGCCGGATGCCCGCCGACGTCACCGAGCTCGTGGCCGAACTGGACGGCTACCAGGGCCAGCCGTGGACGGCGGACCGCGTGCACCTGGTCCGCAGCCGCCTGGGCGCGACCGAGCACCCGCGGTACACCTCGCTGGCGAACTGGCCGCTGCGTGCCCCGCCCACCATGACCGGACCGGTCACGACGACTGGCTAAGCTTCTCCAGGATCGGCACCGCCGCCCGGAGCGCGGCGCGCTCCTCGGCGGTCAGCTCGGCCAGCCGCCGGGCCAGCCACGCGTCCTTCCGGCGCCGGACGCGCTGGACGACCGCCCGTCCCTCCTCGGTGACGGTAAGGATCACCTGGCGCCGGTCGGTCGGGTGCGGCGAGCGGAGCACCAGGTTCCGCTCCTCGAGCACGGCGATGACGCGGGTCATCGACGGCGGCTGCACCTTCTCGTGCTCGGCCAGCTCCCCCGGGGTCATCGCCTGGTGGACCTCCAGGGCGGACAGCGCGGCCAGCTGGGTCTCGGAGAGCACCGCCTCGGTCATGCCCGACGCGGTGCGCTGCGCCCGCAGGCGCCTCGCCAGCCTGCTCACGGAGATCCGGAGAGCCGTGGCCAGTCCGGCATCGGTCCTGGTCTGCGTTGCTGTCATCATCGGTAACCTTCGTCGGCAGGCCTAGGGCGGCGTGGACTAAGTACATCACGAATGACCGGCATCAGGCGCCCGGCGCAGGCTGACCGTCCCGGGCGCTCCCGGACCTCGTAGCCTGGAGGGGTGAAGCTGACCCGCGACCGGGCGGAGCGCCCCTCGCCGCCGCCGCCGCTCGAAGCGGACGACCAGCTGGTCATCAGGATTGTCACGGCCGGATGGGCCGTCGCGCTGGTGGTCCTGCTCATCGTCCGCGGCAGCCTCCCGGCCGGCCAGCGCTGGTGGATCTGGACCTGCGTGTGCGGCCTGGCGTTCGGGCTCTTCGGGCTCTGGTACGTGCCGAGGCTGAAGCGCGGCCGGGCGCGCGCCGCGGCCATGAGGGCGGCCGAGAATGAGCCGGGTGAGCCGGGTCAGTCGGCCCCGCGGGACAGCGGCTCGAACACGGTCTCCTCGACCGAGACTCCGGGCAGGTCGACGAGGTCGTAGCCGAACTCGTCGATGACCGGCGCCACGATGCGCGCGGCGACCGCGTCGGCCATGGCCTCCGAGTGAGCCCCGCAGCCGTGATCGGCCGACACGACCCGGCCGTCGTCCGGCGCGTACTCGTTCGCGCAGGCACCGAAGAGGCGGCCGAGCTCCCCGCTCAGCGGGACGTAGAAGCCGCAGCTGACGCAGTGGGCGGGGGCCGCGTGCGCGATCGGCGACCGCGGGCCGTGCTCGCTGCCGTACCAGCGCTCGGACGCCTCTTCCCGGCCGATGGCGGACAGCACGCGCGACCGCCCGGGCGCGGGCAGTTCGCCCGGCTCGGCGGGACCCCCGTCACCCTCGTCCGCGTCGCCGCCGAACCAGTCGGTGACGGCGTCGTCGCCCTCGAGCGCGACCAGCGGCACCAGCCGCTCGTCGTCCGGCGGCGCGGGCAGCAAGTCACCGACGCCGAGATCGCCCGGCCGCAGCCGGTCGTGCCACGGCACCCAGTCCGGCGCGAGCAGGGCTCCAGGCCCGGGCAGCAGCACGGTCTCGCTGACCGTCACCACCTTGGACCGGGGCGCCCGGACGACCGCCACCGCCCATCGCCAGCCGGCGTAGGCCGGGTCTGCGCAGTCGAACAGGTGAGTGACGATGCGTTCGCCCTCGGCCTGCACGCCGAGGTGACTGCCGACTTCGGCGGCGCCCACGACGGCGGTGACGGCGTCCCGCGCGAGGTCTACGGCCTCGGCACACGCCTGATCGGGTTCCCTGCTTCGGGTGCGGGTGGGACTCACGGCTACCAATTCTCGCTCATAACGCAGGATGCAGGTGCGGCTACCCGCCGGTTACGGCGACGGTCAAGGGGTCCGGGTCGCCGCAGTGGCAACTACCAAGAATACTGGTTACATGCGGCTGTCCGAGGCAATGCGGCGAACCGGTGGCGCGGCCCGCGCCACGGGCGGCGCGGTCCGGTCCAGCGCGCGGGCCGGCGCTACCGCGACCCGCCGGACGGGCGGCTTCGTGCACCGGGTGACCGGCGCCTCGGGAGCCGGGCGAACCGGCCTGTCCACGCTCGTCGAGCTGACCGCGGCGGGCGGAGCCGGCGACGCGTTCGTCGCCGTGTCCCTGGCCGGGACGATCTTCTTCAGCACGTCGGTGGATCAGGCCCGGGGCCGGGTGGTGCTCTTCCTGCTGGTGACGATGGCGCCGTTCGCGGTGCTCGCGCCGTTCATCGGCCCGGCCCTCGACCGCATGCAGCAGGGCCGTCGCTACCTACTGGCCGGCACTCTGCTGGCCCGCGGCCTGCTGTGCTGGGGGATGTCGGCCGCCATCCACAGCCCGGTGACGCTGCTGCCCGCGGCGTTCGGCATCCTGGTGCTGCAGAAGGCGTACGGCGTGTTGCGCGCGTCGGTCACGCCCCGCCTGCTGCCCGCGGAAATCAGCCTGGTGACCGCGAACGCGCGATCCCAGCTCTTCACGCTGACTGCCTCCATGCTCGGCGGGGCGGTGGCGGCGGGGATCCAGGTGACGGCCGGGGCCGCCTGGGTGCTCCGGGCGGGCACGCTGATCTACCTCGCCGGCATGTTCCTGGCGCTGCGACTCCCGGACCAGGTGGACTCGCCACCGGCTCCGGCCGCCGCCGGCCCGCCGCCGGCCGCCGCCGCCGGCCCGCCGCCCGATTTTTACCCGAACGAGCACGGGCGATACTCCCCCGGCAACGGCCGCGACCCCTGGGTGGGCGGACCCGGCCGGGACGGCCGGGGCCTACCGGCGCGGGGCCTACCGGCGCGGGGCCTACCGGCGCGGGGCCTACCGGCGCGGGGCCTACCGGCGCGGGGCCTACCGGCGCGAGCCGCGACGGCGCCGGAGCCGGGCCCGAGGGCGGCCGGAAGGCGACGGGCGCCCGGCGGTGGCGGGGCCTGGCCAACGTGGGCCCGGCGGTGGGCGAGGCCATGCGGGGCAATGCGGTGCTGCGCGCGTTCTCCGGCTACATGGTTTTCTTCCTGGCCTTCTACCTGCGCACCGCGCACTTCGGCGTGTCGCACAACTTCGCGCTCGGCGCCCTGGTGGCCGCGGCCGCGGCCGGCGGCCTGGCGGCGATGGCGATCGGCTCCCTGATCCGCGCCCGGGCCCCGGTTCTCATCTTGTTCGCCATGCTCACCCTGGCGCCGATCGTGACGGCGGCGTGCGCCTTTTTCTTCAGCCTGCCGGCGGCCATCGCGGTGGCGTTCACCGCCGCGCTCGCGGCCGGCCTGGCCAAGCTGTCGCTCGACTCCACCGTGCAGCGCGAGATCGGCGAGGAGATCCGGTCATCGGCATTCGCGGTCTCCGAGACGCTGAACCAGGTGGCGAACGTGGCGGGCAGCCTGGCCGGCGTGCTGGTCTCGATGCTGGACAACGGCCAGGCCGGGCTGGCCATCGCGGCCGCGTGGCTGACCGTGGCGCTGGTCACGCTCGTCGCCCGGCGACGGCGGCGCATCCTGGCCCAGCGGGAGGAACCCGCGCCCCGCCGTCACCCCAGGCCCAGCCCTCGCTGAGTCAGGGCTCGATGTCGTCGGCGACGGCGCGGAGCACCGCGGCGATCTGCTTCCCCTCCTTGGTGTCCGGGTGCTTGCCGCGGCGGTAAGTCGTTGACACGTCGTCGAGCAGCTTGATCAGGTCCTCGACGATCACGATCATCTCGTCGGGCTTCTTGCGGGCCTGCTTGACGGCGGCCACGGTCGGCGGCGGCTCGAGGATCCGCACCTGGAGCGCCTGCGCGCCGCGGCGCCCCTCGGCCACCCCGAACTCCACCCGCTGTCCCTGCCGCAGCGCGGTCGTCCCCGCCGGCAGCGCCGACGAGTGCACGAACACTTCGCCGCCGTCGTCACGGGCGAGAAAGCCATACCCCTTGTCGGAGTCGTACCACTTGACCTTGCCGGTAGGCACGCGCAGACCTCATGTCGAAGAGAACGAGAACAACCAGCGATCATGCGACCGACAGGATGCTTTGGGCACCTCTAAGGCTATCGGTCCGGGGCGCCGGAACGCAGCTTCGTTATGGCCGGCTTGCGGGCCCCGCCCGGCGCGTCCGCGGGGCGCCGGGGTTCTCCGGGCTGGGTTGCTGGGGGGCAGACCTGCGGGTTTCTGGCCGGGTCATTCCGGTCCGGCCTCACACGTTCAGATGGTGCTGGGACGGGATCGCGTGCGAGGCCGGAGTCAGAAAGCGACCTCCCCCATGATTCAGATCGCATCGGGCCCTATACCCAGCACTTATATCCAGAAACATGCGGCGCACCCGCACCTTGCGGAACAGCAGGATCCCGGCCGGCCCGGAAAAACCGCCGGACCCGGCCGACCGGGAAAGCCGAACGGCCCGGGGAAGACCCCGGGCCGTTCGGGTGAAGCGACTTCCGCGCGAATCAGAAGTCCATGTCCCCGCCGCCGGGCGCGGCGGGGGCCTTCTCCTTCTCCGGCTTCTCCGCGATCACGGCCTCGGTGGTGAGGAACAGGCCCGCGATCGAAGCCGCGTTCTGCAGCGCCGACCTGGTGACCTTCGCGGGGTCGATGATGCCGGCCTTGAACATGTCGACATAGTCGCCGGTCGCGGCGTCCAGGCCCTGCCCGGCGGGCAGTGTCTTGACCCTCTCGACCACCACGCCGCCCTCGAGGCCGGCGTTCACCGCGATCTGCTTGAGCGGCTCCTCTAGCGCGCGGCGCACGATCTGCGTGCCGGTCGCCTCGTCGCCCGCCAGGTCGAGCTTCTCGAAGGCACTGCGGCCCGCCTGGAGCAGCGCGACGCCGCCGCCGGGCACGACACCTTCCTCGACCGCGGCCTTGGCGTTGCGCACCGCGTCCTCGATGCGGTGCTTGCGCTCCTTCAGCTCGACCTCGGTGGCCGCCCCCGCCTTGATGACGGCGACGCCACCGGCCAGCTTGGCCAGCCGCTCCTGCAGCTTCTCCCGGTCGTAGTCGGAGTCGGTGTTGTCGATCTCGGTCCGGATCTGGTTGACCCGGCCAGCGATCTGGTCCGCATCGCCCGCGCCGTCGACGATCGTCGTCTCGTCCTTGGTGACCACGACCTTGCGCGCCCGGCCGAGCACGTCGAGGTCGACGTTCTCCAGCTTCAGGCCGACTTCCTCGCTGATGACCTGGCCACCGGTGAGGATGGCGATGTCACCGAGCATGGCCTTGCGGCGGTCGCCGAAGCCGGGGGCCTTGACCGCCACCGACTTGAACAGGCCGCGCATCTTGTTCACGACCAGGGTCGCCAGGGCCTCGCCGTCGACGTCCTCGGCGATGATGACCAGCGGCTTGCCGGACTGCACCACCTTGTCGAGCAGGGGGAGCAGGTCCTTGTTCGCCGAGATCTTGGAGTTCACCACGAGGATGTACGGATCCTCGAGGACGGCCTCGAGCCGCTCCGGGTCGGTGACGAAGTAAGGCGCGATGTATCCCTTGTCGAAGCGCATGCCCTCGGTGAGCTCGAGCTCGAGGCCGAAGGTGTTGGACTCCTCGACGGTGATGACGCCTTCCTTGCCGACCTTGTCCATGGCCTCGGCGATCATCTCGCCGATGGCCGGGTCGCCGGCTGAGATGGAGGCGGTGGCAGCGATCTGCTCCTTGGTCTCCACCTCCTTGGCGAGCTTGGAAAGCTCCTCGCTCACCCGTTCGACGGCCGCTTCGATGCCGCGCTTGAGCGACATCGGGTTCGCGCCCGCCGCGACGTTACGCAGGCCCTCGCGCACGAGCGCCTGAGCCAGCACGGTGGCCGTCGTCGTGCCGTCGCCGGCCACGTCGTCGGTCTTCTTCGCTACTTCCTTGACAAGCTCCGCGCCGATCTTCTCCCACGGGTCCTCGAGCTCGATCTCCTTGGCGATGGACACGCCATCGTTGGTGATCGTGGGTGCGCCCCACTTCTTCTCGAGTACCACGTTGCGGCCCTTGGGGCCGAGGGTTACCTTCACGGCGTCGGCGAGCTGGTTCATACCGCGCTCGAGGCCGCGCCTGGCGTCCTCGTCAAACGCGATCATCTTCGCTGCCATAGGCTCCAGTCCTCCGTGGCGTATGTGCGGATCGAGCCGACGCCCGCGACGGACGGCATCCCGCGCGGCAGTCCCTTCCTGCCGCGAGAGGGTGCCTCATCGCCCGATCCCGCCGTCATGCTGGCACTCGCATAAGGAGAGTGCCAGCACCATGTTTAGCACTCTCATAGTGAGAGTGCAAACGCCCGGGTACTCCGCCCGGCGACCATGACCCCGTGACCAGCGCGGCACCGCTCCGGGCTAGAGGCGCGATCCCATGATCATGTGTCCAAGAGCGTCATTTCCTGAGCCTTTTCCGCACACGAGCATGGAAGGCAGGCACATCGGCAGCCTGGACCGCAACAGCCGCATGACTGCGAAACAATCAGATCGCAGGTTCCACGACGGTGATGGCACGGGCTAAATCAGATCGGCCCGGCCCCATGAGGGCCGGGCCGGCCAGTAAACCCGGCAGATCTGCGGCCCCGCTTAAAGCCGGGGCCGCGAGCGAACTTAAGAGACCACGACAACCTTGTCGGCCTGCGCGCCCCGGTCGCTCTGCGTGATCTCGAACTCGACCCGCTGTCCCTCTTCTAGCGTGCGGTAGCCATCCGACTGGATCGCTGAGAAGTGGACGAACACGTCCTTGCCACCGTCGACGGCGATGAAGCCGTATCCCTTGTCCGGGTTGAACCATTTGACGGTGCCCTGAGCCATTCCAAACAACTCCCTAACTGCGCTCGGGCCTCGAGCCCCGCCCTTGTCACCGCGGAACCCGTCGATCGCACCGGGTGAGAACGGCTGCGTACGCTTGACGCGCGAGCCCCCGTCCCCGTCCGACTGCGACCGGAATTGACCTTACCTTGTACCGAGGATGCCTGCCGCCACTTACCCACCAATCACGCCATCTGGCCCACGTTGGCTGCATCCCAAAGACCCTCAATGGTTCCGGGCGCCCCGCCGGCCACCGCCGGAATGACAGAAACCCGCTCTCCGGCCGGCACGTGCGTATCGAGTCCCTGCGCGAAACGCACGTCTTCGTCGCCCACGTACACATTCACGAACCGGCGCAGTTTCCCGCCGTCGTCGATGATCCGGCCGCCCAGGCCGGGGTAGGCGGCATCCAGGCCGGCGATGACCTCGCGAAGGGTCCCCTCGGTAGAGGACACCTCCGCCGCGCCGCCGGTGTAGGACCGCAGGATGGTGGGGATGCGCACCTGCACAGTCACGACATTGCCTCCTGGAATGCTTCGAGGGTTGGCTTGATCGGGGCGGGCACGCCCACCGCGTCGATGACCGCGTCGAGGGTCTTCAGCCCGTCCCCCGAGTTGATGATCACGGTCTCGGCCTCCGGGTCGAGCTGGCCCTCCTTAAGGAGCTTGCGCAGCACGCCGAGGGTGACGCCGCCGGCCGTCTCGCCGAAGATGCCCTCGCACCCGGCGAGCAGCCGGATCGAGTCGACGATCTCGTCGTCGCTCACGTCGGCGATCGTCCCGCCGGTGCGGCGCACCACGTCGAGTACGTATGGCCCGTCGGCCGGGTTGCCGATGGCCAGCGACTTGGCGATGGTGGCCGGGCGGACCGGGCGGACCACGTCCTGCCCGGCGGCGAACGCGGCGGACACGGGTGAGCAGCCGGTCGCCTGGGCCCCGAACACCCGCCACGGGGTCTGCGGCACCAAGCCGAGCGAGGCCATCTCGCCGAATCCCTTGTCCACCTTAACCAGCTGCGCACCCGACGCGATCGGCACTACCACCTGCTCGGGCAGCCGCCAGCCGAGCTGCTCGGCGATCTCGAAGCCGAGCGTCTTGGACCCCTCGGCGTAGTACGGCCGCACGTTGACGTTGACGAACGCCCAGTCCGGGTGCTCGCCGGCGAGCTCGGAGGCCAGCCGGTTCACGTCGTCGTAGGTGCCGTCCACGGTGATGAACGTGCCGCCGTAGACCGACGTGGTGATGATCTTCTGCAGTTCCAGGTCGGCGGGCACCAGCACCACCGAACGCAGGCCGGCCCGCGCCGCGGCGGCGGCCACCGCGTTGGCCAGGTTGCCGGTGGACGGGCAGGCGAGCACCTTGAAGCCCATCTCGGTGGCGGCGGCCAGGGCCACCGCGACCACCCGGTCCTTGAACGAGTGCGTCGGGTTGCCCCGGTCGTCCTTGATCCAGAGCCGGCGCATGCCCAGCGCGTGGGCGAGGTTGTCGGCGCGGATCAGCTTGGTGTAGCCGGGCTCGGTGGTGGGCCGCCCGGCGATGTCGGGTGGGACCGGCAGCAGCGGCGCGTACCGCCACATGTTCGGCGGCCCGGCCTCGATGTCGGCTCTGGTCAGCCGCGGGTAGTCGTAGCGGACCTCCAGCGGCCCGAAACACTCCTCACAGGCGTAGTGCGGGCCGAGTCCGTAGACCTTGCCGCACTCCCGGCAGGACAGCCCGGTGGCATAGCCGAACCCGGAGGCTGCGGGAGATGTGTGTGTCGTTGCTGTAGTCACCGGCGAGGATTTCCTTCCCCATCTTTCCCAGCGGTCACCCTGACCGCGGGCCGGACTTGGCACCATGTCACGCGCCTCGCCGTTTACGACGGGCATGCATGCGCGCTAGGTTGCCGGGGCTTCACTGGGCCGATCCCTCCACCCCTCTGGATGAGCAATATTCAGTTGTATGCAAACGGGATAAGACTACCTCAGGAGTGCTACCTGCTCCGCATGGGGCTGTAGCCATGACGGTGCAGTAGCCTGCCGGGCTATGAAGCAGCGCGTCCTGGTGGCGTCTAACCGCGGTCCGATCTCGTATCAGTTCGGCGCCGACGGCTCGCTGACCGGCCAGAGGGGCGGCGGCGGCATGATCGCCGGGGTGACGTCAGGGCTGGCCGCACTCGGCCCGGAGGCCAGCGTGACCTGGATCTGCGCCGCGCTCAGCGACGCGGACCGCGCGGTCGCCCGGTCGCAGGACGCGGGCACCCGGGACGAGGAGGGCATCCCGGTGCGGATGCTCGACATCCCGCCAGGGATTCTCGATCGCGCCTACAACAACGTGGCCAACTCGGCCCTGTGGTTCCTGCTCCACCAGCTCTTCGACACCCCGAACCAGCCACGGTTCGGCCGCGAGTTCCGGCGTGACTGGCGGTCTTACCTGGCCTACAACGAGGCGTTCGCCGACGCCCTGACCCAGGAGGCCCGTATCCGCCAGACGGCGAGGGCCGGCGGGCTGCGGGTGCTGATCCAGGACTATCACCTGTGCCTGGCCCCACGGCTGCTGCGGGAGCGGCTGGGCGGCACCGCCGGCGACGCCCGCATCGCGCATTTCTGCCACACGCCCTGGGCGCCGCCGGACTACTACCGGATGCTCCCCGACGACGTGGGCCTGGCGCTGCTGGACGGCATCCTCGGCGCGGACCGGGCCGGCTTTCACGCCGAGCGGTGGGCCGCGGCGTTCATGGACTGCTGCGCCGCCCTGCTCGGCGCGGACGTGGCCCGCACGGGCGGGCTGGGCGGCCCCGGCCCGGGCCCGGTCGGGCGGGTGACCTACCGGGGGCACGTCACCGAGGTAGCCGTGCACCCGCTCGGCGTGGACGCGCCCGCGCTGCGGGAGCGCGCCCGGGCCCGGGACGTCCGGGCCCATGTCGGCGCGCTCCGCCAGGCCGCGGGAGACCGCAAGCTGATCGTCCGGGTGGACCGGACGGAGCTGTCCAAGAACATCGTGCGCGGTCTCGCCGCCTACAGCGAGCTGCTCGCCACCCGCCCGCAGTGGCGGGGCCGCGTCGTGCACCTGGCCTTCGCCTACCCGTCCAGGTCGGCCCTGGCCGAGTACCGCGCCTACACCGACCAGGTGCGCCGGCTCGCGCTTGAGATCACCGAGGAGTTCCGCACCGCCGACTGGAACCCGCTGATCCTCGAGGTGAGGGACGACTACCCGCGGTCGCTGGCCGCCTGCGCGCTCGCCGACGTGCTGCTGGTGAACCCGATCAGGGACGGCATGAACCTGGTGGCCCAGGAGGGGCCGGTGCTCTCCGAACGCGGCTGCGCGCTGGTGCTCTCCCGCGAGGCCGGCGCCGCCGCCACGCTGGCCGCCGACGCGCTCCTGGTCAACCCCTACGACGTCACCGAGACGGCCGAGGCGCTGCACCGGGCGCTGGCCATGCCCGACGCCGAACGCCGGCGCCGCAGCGCCGCGCTCGCCGCCATCGCCGCCGCGGATCCGCCGGCTCGCTGGCTGGGCGGCCAGCTCGCCTCGCTCGGGCCCTCTAGCCAGGCCTTACCTCGGCGGCGATCGCGGCGAGCAGGGCCACCACCCCGTCGGGTCCCGGCACCACCAGGTCGGCCGCGGCGGCGACCTGCGGTGACTCGGCGCTGGCGCTGGCCACGGCGCAGCCGGGGACGCCGGCGGCCCGCAGCGAGCGCACCGCGGCGAAGGCGGGCAGATCCCCGAGGTCATCGCCGCAGAACAGAACCGAACGGGCGGCTCGCTCGCCGACCAGGCCGGTCAGCGCGGCGCCCTTGTCCACGCCCGGCGGGCGCAGTTCGATGACGAAGCGGCCGGGTTCGGCGGCCAGGCCGAGGCCGGCGGCGAGCTCGCCGAGCGGCCCACGGAGCCGACCCAGCGCCGCTTCCGGGTCGGCGGTGCCACGGGTGTGCACCGCCACCGCGTGCGCCTTGTCCTCGACCCAGGTGCCGTCGGGGGCACCCGCCTCGCGGAGCACGCCGGGCAGCGCGCCGCGGGCGGCCGCCACGGCCGGCGGGGTCTGCGCCGCGGTCAGCTCGCCGTCATGCCACCGCTGCCAGCCGTAGTGGCCGATCACGATGAGGCCGGGGATGGTCCCGAACCCGCCCAGGGCCACCGCGTCCGCCGCGGGCCGGCCGGTGATGACCGCGAGCGTGCCCACCGCCCCGGCCAGCGCGGTCAGGGCGGCCACCGCGCCGGGATGGGCGCGCGCGTCGCGCGGACGGGCCACGATCGGCGCCAGCGTGCCGTCGAAGTCGGCGGCGACCAGCGCGTGCCGCGGGTCGGCGAGCAGCGCGTCGAGGCCGGCCCGGCCCTCCGGGGTGGCCGGGCGGGGCAGCGTCACCCGGGCCGCCCTCCCCTCGGCCGCGGCGAGCGCATCCGCTGCCGCCGGGCCCGCTGCGCACGCAGCCGCTTGACCAGCACCGGGTCGAAGGCCAGCGCCTCGGGCCGGTCGATCAGCTCGTTCAGCAGCTGGTAGTACCGGGTGGCAGGCATGTCGAGCACCTCGGCGATGGCCTGCTCCTTCACTCCGGGCGACCGCCAGCCGCGCCGCTCGAACGCGAGGATCCGCATGTCACGTTCCGACAGTTCCGACAGTTCCGACATACGACCTCCTTCGCGCGCCGGCGCCCGGTTCATCCCCGACCGTACCTGAGCGGCCAGCCCGTACCCCGCCGGCCTGTACCCCGCCGGCCTGTACCCCGCCGGCCTGTACCCCGCCGGCCTGTACCCCGCTGGCCTGTACCTCCGAGGACAGCCGACGTACGCTCACGGGTCGTGACCCATTTTCGTTACCTCAGCTTTCTCACCGACTACGGGCTCGAGGACGGCTTCGTGGCCGCCTGCCACGGGGTCAGCGCCCGGATCGCGCCGCACGCGGAGATCATCGACGTGACCCACCTGGTCCCGCCGGGCGACGTCAGGCGCGGCGCGGCGGTGCTCGCGCAGACCGTGCCCTACCTGCCCCCGGCGGTGCACGTGGCGGTGGTCGACCCCGGCGTCGGCACGGCCAGGCGCGGGGTCGCGGTGGCGGCCGGGGACTCGGTATTCATCGGGCCGGACAACGGCCTGCTGTCCTGGGCGGTGACCGCGGCGGGCGGCGCGGCGCGCGCGTTCAGCCTGACCAACCGGGACCTGTGGCTCAGCCAGGTGACGCCCACATTCCACGGCCGGGATATCTTCATGCCGGTGGCCGCGCACCTGGCGACGGACGCGGACCTGGCCGCGGCCGGGGACGAGATCGACGTCGCGGACCTGGTCGCGCTGCCCGCCCCGGCACGGATGGTGCGCGACTTCACCGCGGCGGGGGAAGTGCTCACCGTGGACCGGTTCGGCAACGTCCAGCTCACCATCACCGGGGCGGACGCGGCGGAAATCGGTGTCAAGCCGGGCGGGACCGTGCTCGTGCAGTTCGGCCACCGCCAGCTGACCCTGCCCTACCGGGAGACGTTCGGCGCGGTCGCCGCAGGTGAGCTGGTCGCCTACACGGACAGCGCGGGACTGGTCTCCGTCGCGGTCAACGGCGGGAACGCCGCGCAGCGGCTCGGCCTGCCGCCCGGCGCGCTGCTATCGATCGCGTCGATACCCCAAACTATTCATGGATGATTCATTCCACCCGCGGCGACCGCGTGGCACGATAACGTCAGGCCGGGTCCGGACATCGTTGCCGCAGGCCAGCTCGGCCAGCCTCGGAGGAGATATCTGACCAAGTGTCACACCGATCGTCGCGCCGCACCTTGGTCCCGGTTGCCTCAGGACTAGCTGCGGTTATTGCTGTCTCCTGGATCGCCCCGGCGGCGTATGCCGCCGCGGGCTATACCGGCGCGGGCAACAACGTCCAGGGTCAGGAGTGGTGGCTGGGCGGCCTGCACGTGTCGCAGACCTGGCCGACCACCGAGGGCGCCGGGATCACCGTGGCCGTGCTCGGCACGGGCGTCGACGCCGGGCACTCCGACCTGGCCGGCTCGGTCACGACGGGATCCGACTTCAGCGGTTCGGGGCGCACGGCGGGCGGGCCGTTCTGGGGCATCGACGGGACGGAGGTCGCCGGCGTCATCGCCGGGCACGGGCACGGCACCGGCCGCGAGGAGGGCCTGCTCGGCATCGCGCCCGCGGCGAAGATCCTCTCCATCCGGGTCAGCCTGGAATTCAACGACCCGCTGAACTCCGAGCAGGCCATCGCCGGGCGGCTGCCCGCGGCCATCGCCAGCGGCATCACCTACGCGGTCGACCACGGGGCGCGGGTCATCGACCTGCCGCTGGACCCGGGGACGGCGGGCCTGACAGGACGGGGCAACCCGGCCGCGGCGGGCGGCAGCCCGGCCGAGCGGGCGGCGGTGGCGTACGCGCTGAGCAAGAACGTGGTGCTGGTGGCCCCGGCGGGCGACGACGGCGAGGGCCCGGGCCTGGTGGACTACCCGGCCGCCTATCCCGGCGTCATAGCGGTGGGCGCGGTCGCCCGTAACGGGCAGGTCGCCTCGTTCAGCAACAGGCGCTCGTACGTGTCGCTGGCCGCGCCGGGCGTCGGCCTGATGGCCACGATCCCGCCCGACGGGTACGCGCGGATAAGCTCCACCAGCACGTCGAGCGGCATCGTGGCCGGCCTGGCCGCCCTCATCCTGTCCCGGTTCCCGCACCTCACCGCAGCCCAGGTGAGCCAGGCGCTGACCGGGGGCACGACGACCGACCGGGCGGGCGCGCCGGGCACCGGACGCGGCATCGTCGACGCCGCCCGGGCGGTCGGCCAGGCCGCCAGCATCACCCTCGCCAGCCAGCCCAGAAAGCCTGCCGCCTCGGCCCGGCCAAGCCAGCCCGAGCGGCAGTCGACCACGGCGGCGCACCCGGCGAACTCCAGCGCCCTGGCTGGCTCGCTGGTGCGCTACGTCGTGGCCGGGCTCGGTGTGCTGATCGTGCTCCTGGTCGTGCTGCTCCTGGTCGTGCGCTTCCGGCGGGAGGGGGCCAGGGCGGCCGCGGCAGAATCCGGGTCCGCCCGGGCCAGGACCCGCGGGCAGCACGAGCAGCGCCGGCCAGAGCCCGGGTCCGTCCCGGTCGCCGGCCTCAGCGATCCCAGCCGGTCTCAGCTGGCCCCGCCCGGACCTCAGCTGGGCCCGCCCGGGTCGGCCACCGCGGGCGGCTGGACCGCCTCCGGGGGCTGGCAGGGCGGCAGCCTGGGCGAGATGCAGCAATCTCCGGCCGCGCCGTCCCGGCCGGTCATGACCCCGACGCCGAAGCCGGCCAGGACGGCGGCCAAGGCCGCCTCGCCTTCCCTGGGACCGCCTTGGGCGCCCGCGCCGGAGCCCGAACGCACCATCGGGCCGCTGCCGACGGTGGCCAACAGCGCGCTGCCGCCGGATCCAGGCCCCGGCATCAGGGTGCCCGGGGACATGACGGCGCTGCCCGGCGTGTCGCCCGACTCCATGCTGCCCGCGCCCTTCGACATCAGCGCGTCGCCGGACCCGGACTTCCCGCCGCGTCCCGCGGTCAGCGACAACCCCGGGCCGGCCGGTCCGGGCTTCCCGGACCGGCCGGCCCGGGGGAGCCTTGGCTTCGCCGCGGCCCCGGTCCAGGTCGACTACGCGCCACCCAAGACCCCCGATTTCACCGTGCCGTCACGGGCCGCCGGCCTGGTCCTCAGCGCCGACACCAGCTCGGCTACTCCGGCTCGTCCCGCTACTCCGGCCGACCCGCCGCGCCCGGGTCCCGGGGCCGCCGACCCCGGCTACATCTGGGACCTGGCCGCCACCGACGTGTTCCCGGCCGCCGCCGATCCCGGGCCGCCGACGGAGGCGCCGGGCGCCGTCCCTGCGGACGACGATCCCGGCGCCAGCGCCGACTGAGGTGGCCAGCTGAGGCCGCCTGCTAGGCGGCCACCCCGGCGGCCTGCGGCACCTGCGCGGACTCGAGCGCGAGCGCGAGGACATCGCGGACATCGCCGAGCGTGTGCACGTCCAGCTTCTCGAGCACCTCGGCCGGGACATCGTCCAGGTCCGGCTCGTTCCGCTGCGGGATCAGCACCGTGGTGATCCCGGCCCGGTGCGCGGCGAGCAGCTTCTGCTTCACGCCGCCGATGGGCAGCACCCGTCCGGTGAGCGAGACCTCGCCGGTCATCGCCACGTCGGAGCGCACCGGGCGCCCGGACAGCAGCGACGCAAGCGCGGTGGTCATCGTGACACCCGCGCTCGGCCCGTCCTTGGGCACCGCGCCGGCCGGCACGTGCACGTGCACGCTGCGATCCTTGAGCTCGCTGACCGGAAGGTCGAGCTCGGCACCGTGCGAGCGCAGGTAGGACAGCGCGATCCGGGCCGACTCCTTCATCACGTCACCGAGTTGCCCGGTGAGCGTGACTCCGGTCTCACCGGTTTCCCTGTCGGCCAGGGACGCCTCGATGAACAGGACATCCCCGCCCGCGCCGGTCACCGCGAGCCCGGTCGCCACGCCGGGCACCGCGGTCCGGCGGTCTGGCGCGGCCAGGCTGGTCTCCGGGGTGAACCGGGGACGGCCCAGGTAATCCCGCAGCTCGCCTTCGCCGACGTTGGCCGGCAGGGCCGTCTCGCCGAGGGCGACACGCGCCGCCACCTTGCGCAGGATGCGCGCGATGGACCGCTCGAGCGACCGGACCCCGGCCTCATGGGTGTACTCCGCCGCCAGCTGCCGCAGCGCGTCCTCGCCCACCGACACCTCGTCGGCGTTCAAGCCCGCCTTGGACAGTTGCCTGGGCAGCAGGTGATCCCGGGCGATGAGGACCTTCTCGTCCTCGGTGTACCCGTCGAGCTGGACCAGCTCCATCCGGTCCAGCAGCGGTCCGGGGATGGCGTCGAGCACGTTGGCCGTGGCCAGGAAGACCACGTCGGACAGGTCGAGCTCGACCTCGAGGTAATGGTCGCGGAACGTGTGGTTCTGCGCCGGGTCGAGCACCTCGAGCAGCGCCGAGGCGGGGTCGCCGCGGTAGTCCGAGCCGATCTTGTCCACCTCGTCGAGGAGCACGACCGGGTTCATCGAGCCCGCCTCGCGGATGGCGCGGACGATCCGGCCGGGCAGCGCCCCGACGTAGGTGCGCCGGTGCCCGCGGATCTCCGCCTCATCCCGGACGCCGCCCAGGGCGACCCGGACGAACTTGCGGTCCATGGCCCGCGCGACCGATTCACCCAGCGACGTCTTGCCGACGCCGGGCGGGCCGACCAGGGCGAGCACGGCGCCGGAACGCCGGCCGCCGATGATCCCCAGGCCCCGGTCCGCGCGGCGCTTGCGCACCGCCAGGTACTCGATGATGCGCTCCTTGACGTCGTCCAGCCCGGTGTGGTCCTCGTCGAGGATCCGCCGCGCGTCGGCGATGTCGTAGGCGTCCTCGGTCCGCTCGCTCCAGGGGATGTCGAGGACGGTGTCCAGCCACGTGCGGATCCAGCCGGTCTCGGGTGACGCGTCGGGGGTGCGCTCGAGCTTGTCGACTTCCTTCAGCGCGGCCTCGCGGACCGCCTCAGGCAGGTCCGCGGCTTCCACCCGGGCCCGGTAGTCGTCTTCCTCGGTAGCCGAGTCGCCGTTCAGGTCGGCGAGTTCCTTACGGACGGCGGCGAGCTGCTGGCGGAGCAGGAATTCCTTCTGCTGCTTCTCCATGCCCTCGGAAACGTCCTTGCGGATGGACTCGGCCACCTCGAGCTCAGCCAGGTGCTCCCTGGTCCAGCCGATGATGAGCTCGAGACGCTGGACTAGATCCGCGGTCTCAAGCACCTGCAGCTTCTGTGCGGTGGTCAGGTAGCTGGCGTAGCCGACCCGGTCCGCGATCGCCGAAGCGTCGTCGAGCTGCTGGATCGCGTCGATGACCTGCCACGCGCCGCGCTGCTGCAAGATCCCGGTGACCAGGGACTTGTACTGCTGGGCCAGTTCGTCGGCTCGCGTTCCGCGGCCGGTCTCCTCGACCAGGGTGCCCTCCACCCACAGGGCCGCGCCGGGACCCGTGGTCCCCGAGCCGATCCTAACCCGGGACGTGCCGCGCACCACCGCGCCGGGCTTGCCGTCGGGCAGCCGCCCGACCTGCTCCACCACGGCGAGCGTGCCGACCCCGGCCAGCCCACTGTCGGGCAGCCGCGGCACGAGCAGCACCCGCGCCTTAACCTCAGAACGCATGCCGGGAACCTGCCGGGACGGCATCCGGGCCGCGTCGATGGCGGCGCCAACTTCCGGCTGTGACGTCTCCAGCGGCACCACCATCCCCGGCAGCACCACTTCGTCGTCGAGCGGCAGAACCGGCAGCGTGAGCGTTTCACTCATGTGATGACCTCCGTCTAACTTGAGTCATACTCACTCAAGAAAGAAGAGCCCCGGGAAATTTCCTGACGGCGTTCGCCTGAAGCGATCGCCCCCGGCGACGACCGCCTCTACGCCAACGTCCTGCTGACCGTCGGCTACCTCCCGCCGTCGCCCTGACCAGGCCCCAGATCGGCCCTCACCAGACTAGCCGCGTCCCGCGACGATCACCGGCAGCCGGGCCAGCAGTACCCTGCTGGTGGCGCCAGGGGTACCGGCAGCGCAGGCGCACACCTTGGCCCGGGGTATCACGGCCAGCGGTAACCAGCTTCACTCCCCGGTCAGCAGCACGTGCAGGTGGCGGGGTCCGTGCACCCCCTCGACCCGGATCAGCTCGATGTCGCTGGTGGCGGAGGGGCCGGAGATGAGGGTGTGCGGGCGCGCCGGGTCGAGCCGGGCGAACGCGTCGGGCAGGTCGGCGGCGACCTGGCTAGCCTGGACGATGACCAGGTGGAAATCGGGCACCAGGGTGAGCGCGCGGCGGCCCTGGCCAGGGCCGTGGTCCAGGATGATCGTGCCGGTCTCGGCGATCGCGACCGCGCAGCCCGTCACGACGCCGGCCGCCCGGTCGAGTTCGGCCGCCGGGAGCGGGGGCTCGTCATGGGCCAGCGTGATCCCGTCGGGCAGTCCGGCTAGCCACTCAGCTGGCAATCCCTCCGGCACGAGGACGGGGCCGGGTGCGGCGGCGCCCCGGTCTCCCAGCACGCGGTCTCCCAGCACACGGGCTCCCAGCACACGGGCTCCCAGCACACGGGCTCCCAGCACACGGGCGACGGCCGCGGCGAGGCCGGGCGCGGGGACGCGCTCGACGACGGCGCGGTAGTCGGCGGCGCGTTCGGCGAACAGTCCGGCGATGTCGTGCGTCGCGGCGTCGTGATGGGCGCGCAGGTACTTCCGGGGCAGGGCGGCGTACGCCGTGTCGGCGTCGCGGTCTGCGCGCTCCCCGCCCGCGGGGCTCCCGTCGCCGCCGCGGCCGTCGCCCCGGCCGTCGCCCCGGCCGTCGCCGTGGCCGTCGCCGCGGTTGGCGGCACGGATCCGGGCCAGGATCTGGTCCCTGGACGTGCTCATCGCCCGGCTCCCCTGGTCCGGGTCCACCAGGCGCGGAACGATTCGGGCGGCGGGACGGGGGCGTCGCGGGTCTCGGTCCAGCCGCTCAGCGGCGGCGGCAGCCGCCTGATCCGGCCAGACCTGAACACCAGCCGGCCGCCCCTGGCCGCGGCGCGCTGCGCGGCGGCCAGCAGCCGGGGCGAGCTCAGCACCCGGGCGGACGCCTGGAATACCGCTCGTTCGGGAGAAATCCGCTTCTCCCGCTTGGCGTCGACGACCTTGGCACGCAGGTGCACAAGCGCCTCGGGGATGTTGATCGCGACCGGGCACACCTCGTAGCAGGCGCCGCACAAGGTGGAGGCGTAGGGCAGCGACGCGTCGGCCGGGGAGGTGACGCCACGCAGCAACGGGGAGATGATCGCGCCGATCGGGCCCGGATACGGCGAGCCGTAGGCGTGGCCGCCGGTCCGCTCGTAGACCGGGCACACGTTCAGGCAGGCCGAGCACCTGATGCAGCGCAGCGCCTGGCGGCCGGTCTGATCGGCCAGCGCCGAGGTGCGGCCGTTGTCCAGCAGCACCAGGTGGAAGTTCTCCGGGCCGTCCCCCGGCGTGACCCCGGTCCAGGTCGAGGTGTAGGGGTTCATCCGCTCGGCGGTGGAGGATCGCGGCAGCAGCGCCAGGAACACCTCCAGGTCCCGCCAGGACGGCAGGATCTTCTCGATCCCCACCACCGAGATCAGCGTCCGCGGCAGCGTCAGGCACATCCGTCCGTTGCCCTCGGACTCCACCACCACCAGCGATCCGGTCTCGGCGATCGCGAAGTTCGCGCCGGACACGCCCACCGACGCGGACAGGAACGCCTGGCGCAGATGCGCCCGCGCGGCGGCGGCGAGCGCAGGCGGGTCGTCGGTCAGCCCGGCCGGCGCGTCCGGCATCTCGCGGCGGAAGATCTCCCTGATCTCGGCCCGGTTCCGGTGGATGGCCGGCACCAGGATGTGGCTGGGCCGGTCCTGGCCCAGTTGGACGATGAGCTCGGCCAGGTCGGTTTCCAGCGCGCCGATGCCGTCGGCGGCCAGCGCCTCGTTCAGCCCGGTCTCCTGGGTGGCCATCGACTTCACCTTGACCACGCTGTCGGCGCCGGCCGCCCGGACCAGGCCCGCCACGATCGCGTTGGCCTCGTCCGCGCCGACCGCCCAGTGCACGTGGCCGCCCGCCCGGGTGACGTTGGCCTCCAGCCGGAGCAGGTAGGTGTCCAGGTGGGCCAGCGTGTGATCCTTGATTTCCTTGGCCGCCTGGCGCAGCTCCTCCCAGTCGGAGAGCTCGGCGACCGCGCCGGCCCGCTTGGCGCGGATCGTGTGCGTGGCGTGGGCCAGGTTCGCCCGCAGCTGGGAATCGGCCACCGCGGACCTGGCCGCGACCGGGAACGACGGCATGCCCAGATATGTCGGCATTTCCCCGGCCGAGGCCGTCACCGGGTCTCCTCGGTGCGGGCCAGGATCTCCGCCAGGTGCATGACCGCCACCCCGGACCGCAAACGCGCCAGCGCGCCGCCGATGTGCATCAGGCACGAGTTGTCCGCCGCGCACAGCACCTCGGCCCCGCTCTGGCGGACCGCCGCCACCTTGTCCGCGCAGATCGCCGCCGACACGTCGGGGTTCTTCACCGCGAACGTGCCGCCGAACCCGCAGCACTCCTCGGCGTTCGGCAGGTCGGCCAGGTCCAGGCCCCGCACCGCGCGCAGCAGCCGCAGCGGGGCGTCTCCCACCTTGAGCATCCGCAGCGAATGACAGCTCGGATGGTACGTCACCCGATGCGGGAAGTACGCGCCCATATCGGTGACCCCCAGCACATCGGCCAGGAACACGGAAAGCTCATAGGTCCGGGGCGCGACCTCGGCCAGCGCCCGGGCCAGGCCCGGATCCCGCGCCTCGGCGGCCAGCGCGGGGAAGTACTCCCGGACCATCGAGGCGCACGAGGCTGACGGGGTCACCACCGCCTCGAAGCCGCTGAAGGCAGCGGCGAACCCGCGCGCCATCGGCACCGCCTCCCGCCGGTAACCGGTGTTGAAATGCATCTGACCGCAGCACGTCTGGGCCAGCGGGAAATCCACCTGATGGCCCAGCCGCTCCAGCACCGTGACCACAGCCTTGCCGGTGTCCGGGAACAACGTGTCGGTCAGGCACGTGACGAACAAGCCGATTCGCATCAAGCCGCCTCCGCCCGCCACGCTACAAGACACGCCCGCGCCGGGACACGGGCGCCCCAGATACATCCGATGTTTCCGGCCTCAGGTCACGCCCGCGAGCAACGCCGAACCGTCCCTGGCCCGTACCGCCTGGCATCGGCCGATGACCGCGAGCGCCGCCACGTACCCGGTGTCCACGTCCAGGTCCAGCAGGGACACCTCCCGCGGGGACCGCGGATAGGGCCAGGACACCACTCGGGGCAGCCCGGCGTCCGCGGCCACGACGACGTCACTGAACGCGGCGCGCAGGCCGTCGCCGGTGGCCTTGGTCACGGCTTCCTTCCTGGTCCACGCGACCAGGAAGGCTCGAGCCCGGCCGGCCGGCGGGACCGCGGCCAGCGTCGCCTGCTCGGCCGCCGACAGCACGAGGCGGGCGAGCGCTTCCGGATCGCCGTCACCGCCCAGCGGGCGCGAGCGCCCATCGAGCTGCTCGACGTCCACGCCGACGGGAGCCCCCGCCACGGCCACCGCGACCAGGTCACCCGAGTGCGCGACCGAATGCTCGACGCCGCCGCCCTCGATGACCGGCTTGCCGTGCGGCTCGCCGCACTGGCCGCAGGTCCGGTCGAAGCGCACGTCCGCCGGGCGCTGGCCGGTGTACCGCGCGAGCACCGCCTTCGCGAGCGCGCATCCGGCCAGGAACCGCTCGCGATCCTCCTGGCGCCGGTAGGCCGCCCAGCGGCGCCGCTCGGTCTCGTCGAGCAGCCCGGCAAGCCGGTCCGAGGCGTCCTGCCTGCGGGCCCACCAGACGTCAGCGGTCTCGTCCGGCCGCGGGTCCGGGCCCGCCAGTTCAGCCACCTCGTCAGCCTAGCGGCTACCTGACCGGCGATCCTCGGGGCCGAACGCGGGATACCCGGGTCCGAGCGAATGGTTCCCCACCGCGGATAACCTTTGCTTGGCCTGATGTTCAGCCGGATTCGGCTCACCCACCGGGGCAATCCTAAGGATTACGATGAGACCCAGCGCAGTGCTCGCGCTCACCGGCATGGCCGTACTCGCGATCGCGGGCTGCGGCGGCACGACCGTCACGGACCCCACCGCCGCGCCCTCCAGCAGGGCATCCGTGCCCGCCATCAGGGCGACCACGTCTGCGAACGCGGCACCCTGGCCTGTTACCAGGCTGCATTACGCGCCCAACAGCAACTTCGGCCAAGCCGGCGAGTACCTGCCCGGAGTCGACGGCTTCAATCTTGTCGATATCGATATCAACGCCAAGAGCCAGCTCGACAGCCTGCCGGCCGGCCTGCGCGGGCTCGTGTACATCGGGAAGTGCGACGGCGCCACGGCCAGTTTCCGGTCGGCCGTCGACGCCTTCGCGGGCGACCCCAAGCTGTTCGGCTTCTACGTCATGGACGAGCCGCTGCCCTGGAGGTGCCCGGCCGCGAACCTGCTCGCCGAGAACAACTGGATTCACGCGCACGTCCCGGGCGCCAAGACGTTCGCCATCCTGGAGAACCTCGGCCCGCAGATCACGCCGACGTATGCCGGCACCTACACGCCGGGGGATTCCGGGCTGGACCTAGTCGGCATCGACCCGTACCCGGTGCGATCCGGGGTCAGCTCTCCCGACTTCGGAGAGATCAGCCGCTATGTGCGGGCGGCCGAGGCACATGGCTGGCCGCGGACCTCGATCGTGCCCGTGTACCAGACGTTCGGCGGCGGCGGCTACTCCAACTGGGTGCTGCCGTCCGCGGTACAGGAGCGCCGGATGCTCGCCGCGTGGGCAGCGGTCATCCCGGCTCCGAAATTCGACTACGCGTATAGCTGGGGCCCGCAGCGGGGAGACCGGGCGCTGAGCCAGTCGCGGCCCTTGAGGGCCGTGTTCAAGGCCAAGAACGCCAAGGCGCCGCCGTCGCCGTGACGGTGCCGATGATCGTGCCCGGCCGTGCCGGGGCCTCGCGGCCCACGCATCAGTCATTCGTCCGATGACGAGGCGGCCCGTCCAGCGGTAGCGTCGTGACCCGTCGGGGGCGGTACGTACGGGAAGGCAAGCCAGTGCAGGTGGGCGAGGGCATTCACCGGTTGACGCGCGGCGTCACGAACTTCTACCTGATCGGGGAATCCGGCAAGTACACGCTGGTCGATGCCGGGACTCCGGCCGACTGGGCGTTCTTCGCGCGCTCGCTCGCCGAACTCGGCGGCAAGCTGACCGACCTCGACGCGGTGCTGCTCACCCACGCGCACTCCGATCACACCGGGTTCGCCGAGCGGGCCCGCACGGAAACCGGCGCGCGGGTGTGGATCCACCGGGCGGACGAGGAGTCCGCGCGCACCGGCCAGGCGGGCAAGCACGACGGCAAGATCACGTCCTACCTGCTCCGGGCGGCGTTCTACCGGACCACGTTCTCCCTCCTGCGCCGCGGCGGCGGCCGGATGATCCCGATCGCGGAGGTGTCGGCCTTCGCCGACGGCGAGCAGATCGACGTGCCCGGCCGCCCGCGGGCGGTGCACGCCCCCGGCCACACGCCGGGCAGCGCGGCGATCCTGGTCGAGAGCCGCCGGGCCCTGCTCACCGGCGATGTCATCGCCACCGAGAATCCCCTCACCGGCCGGCTCGGCCCGCAGATCATGCCGTCCGGGCTGAACGCGGACACCGACCAGGCGCTCGCCTCGCTGGACGCGCTGCGCGGGATCGACGCGGACCTGCTGCTGCCCGGGCACGGCGATCCGTGGACCCAGGGCGTGGCCGAGGCCGTTCGGAAGGCCCACTCGGCGGGCCCCTCCTGATGCGGCCCTCAGGGGGACGCGGGGGCTAGCCGGGCCGCGATGCCGTCGAGCACGCAGTCCAGGCCGAACTGGAAGCGCTCGTCCCGGGTGGCCGGGTCGTCCGGGTCGACGCCGGACTCCATCAGCCGAACGATCCGCGGGTAGCGGCCGGAGGCCTCGAACCACGTGCGGTAGCGCTCCTGCTGGGCCTGGATCTCCTCCTCGGTCAGCCCTGCCATGGCCTGCTCCTGGTCCCGCTGGACGCGCATCTCCTGTGCCTCGCGCATGACTGCGCCCATCACGTAGGTCGCGACCGTGCCGAAGATGTCTATGGTCAGCCGGGCGCCGGCCAGCCCGTCGAGCAGGCGGAGCAGGCGCTCCAGGTTCCGCGCGTCGTTCGGCCCGGACGGGGGCCTGCTGCCGATGAACTCCATCGCCCACCGGTGCCGGCTCATCGCCGCTCTGGTGCGGTGGGCGAAAACGCCGAGGTCGGCCCGCCAGTCGCCGGACGGCTCGGGCACCTCGATCTCCGCCTCGATCGACTCAAGCATCAGGTCGAGCAGCTCTTCCTTGGACCCGACGTGCCAGTACAGGGACATCGCGCCCGCGCCGAGCTCCCGCGCGATCCGCCGCATGCTGATCGCGTCCGGGCCCTCGGCGTCCGCCACCGCGATCGCGGCGCCGACGATCTCAGCCCGCGACAGCCCGCGGTCACGGCGGGGCGGCGGCGTCCCCCGCCCCTGGTGCCGCCGAACGTGCCCGGCTATCCGATGCTCCTGCGCTTCCTCGCGGGACGCCCGGCCGGGACGGGGGGACGAGCGCGGGTGCCGGTAGAACGGCCACGGTTCCTCGTCGTACTCGTCTGTCATTTCGCTCGCTCCTTCCGCCGCCTCAGCATGCCCGAAACCAAGACTGCCGGCTACGACCGGACAACCTCCGGCAAAAAAGGGTTGCCCGCTCGTACATCGTACTGTTATGGTACATCGTACTAGAACGTACGGCGTACGAGTAACGGGGAGTGACGATGGGCGAGGTTCCCGCCATCGAGGCGGAAGGACTGGTTAAGAACTACGGGAAGACGCGGGCGCTGGCCGGGTTCGACCTGGCCGTGCCGGCCGGCTCGGTCTACGGGCTGCTCGGGCCTAACGGCGCGGGCAAGACCACAGCCGTCCGCGTGTTCGCTACGCTCCTGCGCCCGGACGGGGGCCGGGCGCGGGTTCTGGGCCACGACGTGGTGACCGAGGCGGCCGAGGTGCGGCGGCGGATCGGCCTCACCGGGCAGTACGCGGCTCTGGACGAGTACCTCACCGGCCGCGCCAACCTGGTCATGATCGGCCAGCTCAGCAGGCTCACCGCGAACGCGGCCCGGCGCCGCGCCGATGAGATGCTCGAGCGGTTCGGCCTGACCGGGGCGGCCAGCCGCGCGGTCAAGACCTACTCGGGTGGCATGCGGCGCCGGCTGGACCTGGCCGCCAGCCTGATCGGCTACCCGTCGGTGCTGTTCCTGGACGAGCCGACCACCGGCCTGGACCCGAGCGCCCGCGCCATGACCTGGGAGATCGTCCGGGACCTCGCCTACTCGGGCACGACGCTGCTGCTCACCACGCAGTACCTGGAGGAGGCGGATCAGCTGGCCCGCCGGGTGGCGGTGATCGACGGCGGCGCGGTCATCGCCGAGGGCCCGCCCGACCAGCTCAAGTCCTCCGTGGGCGGCGAGCACCTCGAGGTCGCGCTGGCCGCCGGCGCGGACGTCGAGGCGGCGATCGTCGCGGTCAAGCCGTTCGCGGCCGGCGGCATCCAGCGGGACGAGGACGGTCGGCGGCTGTCGGTGCCGGTCGCGGCGGCCGACGCCCTGACCACCCGCGTGGTCCGCGCCCTCGACCAGGCCGGGATCCAGGTCAACGACGTGACGATCAAGCGCGCGTCCCTAGACGACGTCTTCCTGGCCCTCACCGGCCACGTCAGCAGCGACGACAGCGAAAGGAGCGCGGCAGCATGAGCGAGCCGAAGGGCCGCGGCGCGGCCTGGACTGAGGAGCGAGGAACGAGCGACGAGGGAAGGCCGCGCCGCAAAGCGGCCCGGAGGCGAGCGGGGGACACAGCATGAGCGCCATCACGGCCGAACTCATCCCGGAACAGGACGTGACCTACGGGCGCAGCCCGCTGGCTCACTTCGCCGCCGACGTGTGGGTGCTGACCAAGCGCAGCATCGCCCGAATCAGGCGGGAGCCGGAGACGCTCGCCGACGTCACCTTCATGCCGGTCATCTTCATCCTGATGTTCGCCTACGTGTTCGGCGGCGCGATCCTGCTGCCGGGCAGCGGGAACTACCACGAGTACCTGATCGGCGGGATGCTCGGGATGGGCCTGGCGCAGACGGCGCCCGGTGTCGCCGTCGCGCTCGTCACCGACATGTCCACCGGGCTCATCGACAGGTTCCGGTCGCTGCCGATGTCGCGCTGGGCGGTGCTGACCGCGCGCTCGATCGCCGAGCTGCTCACCCAGATCATCAGCGCGGCCGTGGTCGTCTGCGTGGGCCTGGCCATCGGCTGGCGGGTGCACACCGGCGCCGCCGACGTGGCCGAGGCGTTCGCGCTCTCGCTGCTGTTCGGCTACGCCTTCACCTGGGCCGGGGTCTGCCTGGGCATGGCGTTGCGCAGCCCGGAGGCGGCGCAGCAGACCGGGTTCATCATCTTCCTGCCGCTGACGTTCGTGTCCAGCGCGTTCGTCCCCACCCAGGGCATGCCGGGCTGGCTGCAGCCGGTCGCCGAGTGGAACCCGATGTCCGCGCTGGCCGCCGCGTCCCGGCACCTTTTCGGCAACCCGAACCCCGCCGCCGCGGTGCACGCCTGGCCGATGCAGCACCCCGAGCTCGCCGTGGTCTGCTGGGCCGTCGCGATGCTGGCGGTGTTCGCGCCGCTAGCGGTGCACCTGTACCGCCGCAAGGCGCTCGGCTGAGCGCCCCTCCTCCTGAGGCCTGGACCGGCGACGATGGCATGCGTTATACATCAGACGTATGACCGAGCAAACACCTGAATTCGACGGCCTGGCGGCGCTGGTCACCGGGGGAGCCTCCGGCATCGGCCTGGCTACGGCGCGGCTGCTGGCCGCTCGCGGCGCCCGCGTGGCCGTACTGGACCGGGACGAAGGGATCAAGGCGGGCCGGGAAACCGCGGGCCTTTACCCGGTCCTCGCCGACGTGACCGACGACGCCGCGGTCCGGGCCGCCGTCGCCGAGGCCGGGCGGGCCCTCGGCCGGCTCGACATCCTGGTGAACAACGCCGGAATCGGCGCGGCCGGCACGATCGAGGACAACGACGACGCCGAATGGCACCGGGTGCTTGACGTGAACGTGCTCGGCATCGTGCGCACCACGCGAGCGGCCCTGCCGTTGCTCCGCCAGGCGGCGCGGGACCGCGGCCAGGCCGCGATCGTCAACACGTGCTCGGTCGCGGCCACCGCGGGCCTGCCGCAGCGGGCGCTGTACTGCGCGAGCAAGGGCGCCGTCTACTCGCTCACGCTGGCCATGGCGGCCGACCACGTGGCCGAGGGCATCAGGGTGAACTGCGTGAACCCGGGCACGGCCGATACCCCGTGGGTGGGCAGGCTGCTGGCGGCCGCGCCCGACCCGGCCGCCGAACGCGCCGCGCTCAACGCGCGCCAGCCGATGGGCAGGCTGGTCAGCGCGGACGAGGTCGCCGCGGCCATCGCGTACCTGGCCAGCCCGCTGGCCGGCGCCACCACCGGCACGGCGCTGGCCGTGGACGGCGGCATGCAGGGACTTCGCACCCGGCCGAGGCCGGCCTAGACACGGCACCAAATCACCCCATAGATCGGATGACATCGACGTATCTGTTTGATATCAGCCATGAACCGCCGGGTTACACCCCATTGACATCACGTATACATCCGATCTATTTTCCTGGCACACGGCACTCCGAGTGCCCCTCCCGCGGCCCGCACCGACGCGCGCCGCGGACCCGGAGAGCGCCACCAGGAGGTTCCCATGAGATTCCGCAGACGCCCGGGCGTGGCCCCCATGGGTCTCTCCCGCGCCACCACCGCCGCGCTGGCCGCGGTGACCGCCACCACGCTGATCGCCGCCTGCAGCTCGGGCAGTTCGAGCAGCCCGGGTTCGGGCGCGACGTCGGCCAGCGCCACCGGGGAGACCACCATCGGCGTGGACCTCACCTACAACAGCACCGCCTTCTGGGCCGCTTACATCAACTACGAAACCCAGTACGCCAAGCAGTTGCACATCCACCTGCTCGGCCCGCTGCTGGCCGCGGCCAACGCGAGCCTGCAGAACACCCAGATCGAGAACCTGGTCAACGAGGGCGCGAAGGCGATCATCGTGAACCCGGAGACGGCGACGAGCCTGGGCCCGGCGATCAGCTACGCCGCCGCGCACCACGTGCAGCTGATATCCGTCGACACCATCGTCGGCGTCGGCAAGGTGTACATGGTGGTGCGCGCGTCCAACACGATCTACGGCCTGGACGCCTGCGCCTACATCAGCTCGAAGGTCAAGTCGGGTTACGTGCTCGACCTTGAGGGGGACCTGACCTCGTCCAACGGCGCCGACCGGACCAATGCCTTCAACCAGTGCATGGCGGCCAACGCCCCGGGCGTGCACATCCTCAAGGACCCGACGGTCTGGACCGAAGCCACCGCGGTGACGGACGCGCAGAACGCGGTGAACGCCTACGGCAGCCAGCTCAAGGCGATCTACTCGCAGTGGTCGAGCCCGGACACCGGCATCATCCCGCTGCTGAAGTCCAAGCACCTGACCGGCAAGGTGATGGTGGTCAGCGACGACGGGGTGCCGTTCGAGATGTGCGACGTCGGCAACGGCACGCTCGACGCCTCGCAGTCCCAGCCCGCCAACCTGTACGCGTACTGGGCGCTGAAGTACGCGCTTGACGCGGCCCGCGGCGTCACGCACAGCGCGGGCCAGCCGGGCGGTGGCGCTCCCGCCCTGCAGATGGTCAGCTACGCCGGGGACACCAACCTGGGCGACCCGATCGTCGCTCCGTTCGTGACCAAGGACGCCAAGACGCTCACGGTCACCCCGGTCGACGGCCTGCCCGGGACGGTGAGCACCACCCCGGTCAGCAACGCCCAGCTCTGGGGCAACGTCTACGGCCAGGCGCACGGCGGCGTATGCAGCTCGTCGGCCGCCTGACCAGATGAGCGAACCGGTCATCCCCGCCGCGCCTGGCGCCGGCACCGCGGCGGCGAGCGCGGCGGGGATCCACAAGCGGTTCGGCAGCACGCACGCGCTGCGCGGCGTGGAGCTGAGCCTGCACCCCGGCCGTTGCCTCGGCCTGGTCGGCCGCAACGGGGCCGGCAAGTCCACGCTGGTGTCCATCCTGAGCGGCATCATCCCGCCGGACGCGGGCGAGGTGAGCTTCGACGGCCAGCCCGCGCCCTCGCTCGTCGATGTCACCGCCTGGCGCGCGCGCATCGCGACCGTGTTCCAGCATTCGATGGTGGTGCCCGGCCTCACCGTGGCGGAGAACGTCTTCCTCGGCCGCCAGCCGCGCCGCGGTCCCGGCATCGTCGACTGGCGCCGGATGCGCGAGCAGGCCAGGAAGATCATGGCCGACTGGGGCTTCGACGTGGACGCCGACACCCCCTGCGGCAGCCTGACCGTCGAGCAGCGGCAGGTGGTCGAGATCACCCGGGCGCTGGCCGCGGGCACCCGCTGCCTGCTGCTCGACGAGCCCACCGCGGCCCTCGAGCGCGGCGCCGTGCTGCGCCTGTTCGACCGCGTCCGCCAGCTGCGCGAGGCCGGCGTCGCGATCATGTACATCTCCCACCACCTGGAGGAGGTCTTCGAGATCTGCACCGATGTCGCCGTGCTGCGGGACGGCGAGCTGGTGCTGGCCGCCCCGATGGCCGAGGTGGGCAAGGAGGACCTGGTCACCGCGATGGTCGGGGAGCAGAAAAAAGGTCATAATCCCGAACGGGCCGGGCCGACTCCCCCGGCGCCCGGTCCTGCCCCCCCGGGCGATAGCGGCCGGACACGCCCGCCCGACCTGGTCGTCAGCTCGGTCGCGGTGGCGTCGGCCGGCACGTTCCTGTCCGGCGTCTCGCTGACCGTGCGCGGCGGCGAGCGGGTCGGCATCACCGGCCTGCGCGGCTCGGGGGCGACCACGCTGGCCCGGATCGTAGCCGGGGCGGCCGCGCCCGACGCGGGCGAGGTGCGCTTCGGGAATTGTCTGCTCCGGCCCGGCGACCGGGCCGGGGCGCTGCGGGCCGGCGTCGGATATATCCCCGAAGACCGGCAGGCCGAGGGATTCGTGCCGCTGCTCGGCGCGGCGGAGAACATCGCGATGACGATCACCGACCGGATCTCCCGGGCCGGCTTCGTCAGCCCGAAGCGCCGCGAGGAACGCGCCGCGCCGCTGGCCCGGCGGCTCTCGCTGGTGTCGGCCGGGCTCGGCCAGCCGGTCCGCGAGCTGTCCGGCGGCAACCAGCAGAAGGTGACGGTGGCCCGCGCTGTGGCCAGCGATCCGGCGTTGATCGTGGCCATCACCCCGACCCGCGGCGTGGACGTGGCGTCCAAGGAACTGCTGCTCGCCGAGCTCGACCGGATCACCCGGCAGACCGGCGCGAGCCTGCTGCTGGCCAGCGACGAGCTAGACGACCTGGTCATCTGCGACCGCGTGCTGGTGCTCGTGCGCGGCGAGATATTCACCGAGTTCACCGAACCGCCCTTCGACCGCGAGGCCCTGATCGCGGCCACCGAAGGCCTGGGAGCAAAATGAGCGAGATCAAGGACAGCCTGGCGACGCTGGCCGCCGACGTCGAGTCGGCGCTGACGCGCCGGCGGAGCAAGAGCGCGGCGGCGGTTTCATGGTTCCGGGAAGCCGCCCTGCTGCCGGTGCTGGCCGTGCTCGTCGTCGTCGGCGCCGTCCTGAATAGCCATTTCCTGACCGTCTCGAACATCACCGGGATCGGCCAGCAGGCCTCCGCGCTCGGCGTGGTGGTCGTCGGCGAGTCGCTGATCCTGCTCATCGGCGGCATGGACCTGTCCCTGGAGTCCACCTACGGGCTGGCGCCGATGCTGGCCGCGTGGCTGATCGTGCCGGTTGCCTCGTTCGGCGACGGGCTGCTGCTGAGCCCTTACCTGGGCATCCTCATCCTGCTGGCGGTCGGCGTGGCGGTCGGGTTGGCCAACGGGCTGCTGATCGTCAAGGGGCGGCTGAACGGCTTCATCGTGACGCTCGGCATGACGATCCTGCTTGCGGGCATGCAGAAGGGCATCGTGAAGGGCCAGTCCCCGTTCGGCCTGCCCGGCCCGTTCGGCTACCTCGGCTCGGCGAACTTCGGGGCGATTCCGGTCTCGCTCATCGTGGCGGCGCTGATCTTCGTCGTCGCCGGGCTGTTCCTGCGCTATCACCGTCTCGGCCGGGCCATCTACGCCATCGGCGGCAACCGGGCGGCGGCCCGGGCCGCCGGGATCAAGGTGGACCGGGTCCGGATCGGCGTCTACGTGGCCGGTAGCGTGCTGGCGGCGGTCGGCGGCCTGATGGAGGCGGGCCGGGTGTCGTCGGTGGCGAGCACTCAGGGCTACGGCGAGGGCATCATCTTCGCGGTGTTCGCCGCGGCGGTCATCGGCGGCGTCTCGCTGCAGGGCGGCCGGGGCAACATGGTCGGCGCGGCGTCCGGCGTGGTGCTGCTCGGCGTGGTGCAGAACATCCTGGACCTGGAGAACGCGCCGAACTACTGGATCGACGCGATCGACGGCGGCGTCATCTTGGTCGCGCTGATCCTGGCCCGCGTCATCGGCGGCGAGGCGAGCGCCGAATGACGAAAATCACCGGCTTCGACACTGTCGACGTGCGGTTCCCCACCTCCCGGACGCTGGCCGGGTCCGACGCGATGAACCCGGCGCCGGATTACTCGGCCGCCTACGTGGTCATCAGGACGGACGCGCCGGATCCCGCGCTGTCCGGGCACGGGTTCGCGTTCACCATCGGCCGCGGCAACGACGTCCAGCTCGCGGCTATCCGCCTGCTCGAACCGTTCCTGGCCGGCCAGGACCTGGAGGAGGTCCTGGCCGACCTCGGCGGCCTCGGGCGGCGGCTGGTCAGCGACAGCCCGCTGCACTGGCTCGGGCCGTCCTGCGGCGTCATTCACATGGCCACCGGCGCGGTCCTCAACGCGTGCTGGGACCTGGCCGCCCGCCGCGCGGGCAAGCCGTTGTGGCGGCTGCTCGCCGAGATGAGCCCGGAGGAGCTCACCGCCCTGGTCGACTTCCGCTACCTGTCGGACGCGCTCACCCCGGACGAGGCACTGGCCCTGCTCGAACGCGCCGCGCCGGGCCGGGCCGACCGGATCGCCGCGCTCTCCCGGGACGGCTATCCCGCCTACTCGACCGGGCCCGGCTGGCTCGGCTATTCCGACGAGCGGCTGGCCGCGCTGTGCGCGGAGGCCGTCGCCGAGGGCTTCACCCAGGTGAAGATCAAGGTCGGCGCGGCGCTGGCGGACGACAAGCGCCGGTGCGCGATCGCCCGCCAGGCGGTGGGCGACGACATCGGCATCGCCATCGACGCGAACCAGGTCTGGGACGTGCCGACCGCCATCGCCTGGATCACCGAGCTGGCGCCGTTTCGGCCCGCCTGGGTGGAGGAGCCGACGGCGCCGGAGGACATCCTCGGCACGGCCGCCATCCGCCGGGGCGTGCACCCGGTCCGGGTGGCCACCGGGGAGCATGTCGCCAACCCGGTCATGTTCAAGCAGCTGCTGCAGGCCGGCGCCATCGACATCATGCAGATCGACGCCTGCCGCGTGGCCGGGGTGAACGAGAACATCGCCAACCTGCTGCTGGCCGCCAAGTTCGGCGTGCCGGTCTGCCCGCACGCCGGCGGGGTCGGCCTCTGCGAGATCGTCCAGCACCTGTCGATGTTCGACTACGTGGCGCTGTCCGGCACGACGCGGGGGCGCCGGCTCGAGTGGATCGACCACCTGCACGAACATTTCGCCGCGCCCGCCGTGGTGGCGGGCGGCCGCTACCGCGCGCCGCAGAAGCCGGGAGCGTCCACCGAGATCCTGCCGCAGTCCCTGGCCGAGTACGTCTACCCGTCGGGCCCCGAATGGCGCGGCGGCGGGATGCCCTGACCGTGGACCTCCCGCTCGACACCTCTCCCCTGGTCTCCGGGCCCCTCGTCTTCGGCGGCGCGCCCATCGGCGGCCTCTACGCGCCGGTCAGCGACGAGACGGCCGCCGGGACGCTGGCCGCGGCCTGGGCGGCGGGCATCCGGGCCTTCGACACCGCGCCGCACTACGGGTCCGGGCTCTCCGAGCGGCGGATCGGCGAGTTCCTGGCCGGCCGGCCGCGGGACGAGTTCATCGTGTCCACCAAGGTCGGCCGGCGGCTGGTGCCCGCCGACGGCGACACCGAAGGCGTCGAGGGGTTCTACGGCGCGCCGCCGCTGACCCGGGTCCGCGACTACAGCCGGGACGGGGTGCTGCGCAGCCTGGAGGAGAGCCTGCGGCGGCTCGGTCTTGACCGGGTGGACATCGCTCTCATCCACGACCCCGACCACTTCCTGACAAAGGCGGCCGACGAGGCGTACCCTGCGCTGGCCGAACTCCGCGCCCAGGGCACGGTCCGGGCCATCGGCGCCGGGATGAACTCGGCGGCCGCGCTGACCTGGCTCGTGGAGCGCTGCGATGTCGACTGCGTGCTGGTGGCCGGCCGGTACACGCTGCTCGACGACTCCGCGGCCGGCACCTTGTTCCCTCTGTGCCTGCGGCGCGGCGTGACGGTCCTGGCGGGCGGCGTGTTCAACAGCGGCATCCTGGCCGGGGCGGGCCACGGCGCGACCTACGACTACGCCCCGGCCCCGCCCGCCGTGGCGGCCCGGGCGCGCCGGATGCGGGACGCCTGCGCCCGGCACGGCGTCCCGCTGGCCGCCGCGGCGCTGCGCTTCACCCTGCGCCATCCCGCCGTGACCGCCGCCGTGGTCGGCGCCCGCACCCCGGAGGAAGTAACAAGCGACGTGTCTTACTTCTCCGCCCACATACCGGACGCGCTGTGGGCTGAACTGGAGTCACTATCATGAAATTTCGCGCGTGCGTTCGATGAGGATGGCGGCAGTGTAACCATCGGTGATGGGCTTGCGTAGCTCGAGGCGGAGCCAGGTCACCGGGAAATCGGCGAGCAGGCGTTCGGCGACGCGCTCGGCGGCGGTCTCGATGAGGCGGAACTTGCCTTCGCGCACCACGGCGACGATCGTCGTCGCGACCGCCGAGTAGTCGAGCGCGTCGGCGAGGTCGTCGGTCGCGGCGGCGTGGCGGACGTCGACCGCGATGTCCACGCTGAAGATCAGGGTCTGCTCGACCTCGCGTTCCCAGTCGTGCACGCCGATGACCGCGGCGACGCTGAGGTCCTTGACGGATACGTAGTCGGTCACGGTACCGAGGCCAGCCACTGCTCGACGCCGGCGATGTGCACGGTCGCCCAGGACCTGGCCACCTCGGGCTCGTGGGCGGCGAGTGCGTCCAGGATGGCCCGGTGCTCGGCCAGCGTCCGCGCCAGCGCGCCGGTCTGGGTGAGGCCGCGCCAGACCCGGGCCCGGGCGGTCGGCCCGGACATCGACTCGAGCAGCGAGGCGAGCACCGAGTTCCCCGAGCAGGCCACGATCCGCCGGTGGAACTCCAGGTCGTTGGCCACCAGGTCCTCTGCCGCCGGGTTCGGGCCGATGCTGTCGAGCAGGGCGCGCAGGCCGTCGCTTTCCTCGTCGGTGATCCGCTCCGCCGCCATCGCGGTGGCCGCGGGCTCCAGGATGCGCCGGACCCGGAGGAACTCGAGCAGCGTGTCGTCACGGTGAAAGTCGACGATGAAGCTCAGCGCCTCGAGCAGCAGCCGCGGCTCCAGGCTGGTCACGTACGTCCCGTCGCCGCGCCGCACGTCGAGGATGTTGACCAGGGACAGCGCGCGCACCGCCTCGCGCAGTGAACTGCGCGACAGCCCGAGGTCGGCGGCCAGGTCCGCCTCGCGCGGCAGCCGGTCGCCCGCGCGCAGCGCGCCGGAGGTGATCATGGCCTTGATCTTCTCGATGGCCTCGTCGGTTACCGCCAAGCCGCTCCCCCCGCCCGTCAAGCAGGGCCATGTCCCGCCCGGATAGATCCGATGTTTGCCCCGAGTATGACATACGGCGATCCGGGTCGATTGACGGCGGCGGCTGGTACCAATGAGGGCATGGCTGAAGACGAGGCGGGGCTGCGGGACGAGGCGGAGAAGTGCCTGCGGGCGCTGGCGGGCGATCACGCGCGGCTGCGCGAGGATCAGTGGACCGCGATCCGCGCCCTGGTCGCGGACCGGCGCCGGGCGCTGGTGGTGCAGCGGACCGGCTGGGGCAAGTCCGCGGTCTACTTCATCGCCACCGCGCTGCTGCGCGCTCGCGGCGCCGGGCCGACCGTGATCGTGTCCCCGCTGCTCGCGCTGATGCGTAACCAGGTCGAGGCGGCGATGAGGGCCGGCATCCACGCCCGCACCATCAACTCGGCCAACACCGCCGAATGGGAAGCCACCTACGCCGAGGTTGCCGCGGGCCAGGCGGACGTGCTGCTGGTCAGTCCGGAGCGGCTGAACAACCCGTCGTTCCGCGATCAGGTGCTGCCCGAGCTCAGCCGGTCGGCCGGGCTGGTGGTGATCGACGAGGCGCACTGCATCTCCGACTGGGGGCACGACTTCCGGCCCGACTACCGCCGGCTGCGCACACTGCTGGACGGCCTGCCCGCCGGGATCCCGGTCCTGGCCACCACCGCGACGGCGAACGCGCGGGTGACTGGCGACGTAGCCGAGCAGCTCGCCACCGGCGGCCCGGGCGAGACGCTGGTGCTCCGCGGACCGCTGGACCGGGACTCGCTGCGGCTGGCCGTGGTGGCGCTGCCCACTGCGCATCAGCGGCTCGGCTGGCTGGCGGCCCGGCTCGGCGAGCTGCCAGGGTCCGGCATCGTCTACGCGCTGACGGTCGCGGCGGCGCAGGAGACCGCGGCCTTCCTGCGCGAGCAGGGCCTGCCGGTAGCGGCCTACACCGGCCGGGACGAACCGGACGAGCGGGCCCGGGCGGAGGATGACCTGCTCGCCAACCGGGTCAAGGCGCTGGTCGCCACCAGCGCGCTCGGCATGGGCTTCGACAAGCCGGACCTCGGCTTCGTCGTGCACCTGGGCGCGCCGCAGTCGCCGGTTGCCTACTACCAGCAGATCGGGCGGGCCGGGCGGGGTCTCGGGCGCGCCGAGGTGATCCTGCTGCCGGGCCGCGAGGACCGGGACATCTGGGCCTACTTCGCCTCGCTCGCCTTCCCGCCCGAGCGGCAGGTCCGCGCGACCCTCGCGGCCCTGGCCGAGGCGGGCAGGCCGCTGTCCACGGGGGTGCTCGAAACGCGCGTGGACCTGTCCCGCGGCCGGCTCGAATCCATGCTCAAGGTGCTCGACGTGGACGGGGCCGTGCGGCGGGTCAGCGGCGGCTGGGCATCGACCGGCCAGCCGTGGCAGTACGACGCCGAGCGGTACGAGCGGGTCGCCGCCGAGCGCGCCCGCGAGCAGCAGGCCATGCTGGCCTACCAGGCGACAGACGGATGCCGGATGGAGTACCTGCGCCGGCAGCTTGACGACCCCGGCGCCGCGCCCTGCGGGCGCTGCGACAACTGCACGGGCCAGCGGACCCAGGGCGAGGTGCCGGACGCGAGCGCGGCCGCGGCCCGCGAGCGGCTGCTCCGCCCGGGCGTGCCGGTCGAGCCGCGGCGGATGTGGCCGACCGGGATGAAGGCCCTCGGCCTCGACGTGGCCGGGAAGATCCCGGCCACGCTGACCGCCGAGCCGGGCCGGGTGCTCGGCAGGCTGACCGACATCGGCTGGGGCGGCATGCTCAGGGCGCTGCTGGCCGAGGGCGCGCCGGACGAGCCGGTCACCGAGCAAGTCGTGGCCGCCGCGATCAAGGTGCTGGCCGCCTGGGACTGGGCGCAGCGCCCGGCCGGGGTGCTGACCCTGCCGTCACGCACCAGGCCCCGGCTGATCACCAGCTTCGGCCAGCGGCTCGCCAGCGTCGGCCGGCTGCCGTACCTCGGCGCGCTCGCCTACACCAGCGACGCGGGACCCGGCCCGCGCCGGCACAACAGCGCGCAGCGGCTGAGCTCCCTGTGGCCCGCGCTCGAGGTGCCCGGCGACGTCCGGGACGCCGTCGGCGGCCTGGACGGCCCGGTGCTGGTCATAGACGACCGCATCGAAACCGGCTGGACGATGACGGTCGCGGCCCGGCTGCTCCGCGAGGCGGGCGCCCCCGCCGCCCTGCCCCTCGCCCTCGCCCTCAGTGCTGGCTGAATGGCCGAGCTGCGCCGGCCGGGGCCGGCTGAATGGCCAGGCTACGCCGGCCGGGCCGGCTGAATGGCCGAGCTACGCCGGCCGGGCGGGCTAGGCGACGTGGGGTTCGGTGCCGTCCTCGCTGATCATGGGGCGGCCCGCGACGGCCCAGCCGGTCATGCCGTCGGCGACGTTGATGGTGTTCAGGCCGCCGGCGGCCAGCGCCTGGGCCGCGTAGGCCGACCTGGCGCCGCTGCGGCAGATCACGTACACCTCCCGGTCACGGGGCAGCTCGTCCGCCCGGGCGCCGAGGTCACCGAGCCGCACGTGCACCGCGTCGGGAGCGTGACCCGCCGTCCACTCGTCGTCTTCCCGCACGTCAAGCAGGTACACCCCGGCTGGCAGGTCCGCCGACAGCACTTCAGGCACGGCGACGGGCTGGTTCATTTCGGTCTCCTCAGGCGAGCTCATCGTCGCGGCCAGGTGTGGCTGGCCGCGACGATACTGTACCCCCCGGTCAGCCCTCGACGCCGGCGGTCACCGGCGCGGGCCCCGGGGCTTCCTCCTTGATCCCGTACCTGGCGTACAGGCGGCGCAGCGGCCGAGGCGCCCACCAGTTGGCCCGGCCGAGCAGCCGCATGGTGGCCGGCACCAGCAGCACGCGGACGACGGTGGCGTCCACAAGCAGCGCCACGATCATGCCGACGCCCATCAGCTTGATGAACGTGATGCCGGACGCCGCGAACGCGCCGACCACGATGATCAGCAGCAGTGCCAGGCTGGTGATCAGGCCGCCGGTGCGCTGCAGGCCGGCCGCCACCGAGGCGGTGTTGTCGCCGGTCTGGTCGTAGCGTTCGCGGATCCGGGACAGCAGGAACACCTCATAGTCCATGGACAGGCCGAAGATGATCGCCAGCATCAGGATCGGCATCGTCGGGTCGATCGAGCCGGTCGGGGTGAACCGCAGCAGGCCGGACAGGTGTCCCCACTGGAAGATCCACACGACGACGCCGAACGTCGCCGACAGCGACAGCACGTTCATCACGATCGCCTTCAACGGCAGTACCACCGAGCCGAACGCCAGGAATAGCAGCACGAACGTGGAGACGCCGGTCAGCAGCGCCATCCAGGGCAGCGTCGCGCCGAGGCTGGCCAGCTCGTCGACCAGCCCGGCGGTGGTCCCGCCGACCAGCACGGCGGTGCCGGGCGGCGCCGGGGTGCCGCGGATCTGGGTGACGATGTGCCTGGCCGCCGGCGACACCGTGGGCGGCTGGTAGCCGATGTCGAGCCGGACCGTGCCGCCCTTGACCCCGGTGACCTGGGCCTCGGTGACGCCGGGGATGGCCTCGATGCGGTGCAGGTAGGCGGTGAGTTGCGCCGGGCCGGCGGCCCGGGCCCCGGTGACGAGCGCCTGGATCGGAGCGGTCGAGTTGACCGGGAAGTCGCGGTCCAGCGCCTGTGACACCTGACGGACCGTCGAGGCGGCGGGCAGCGTCCTGGCGTCCGTGCCGCCCCAGGAGATGCGCAGGAACGGCGCGCCCAGGGCCAGCAGCCCGATCACGATCACGGCGGCGTAGACGGCCGGCCGGCGCATGACGCTGTGGGCCAGCCGGTACCAGGCCCCGCTGGCCTCGTCCCGAGCCGGACGATGCACTGAACGGCGGATGCGCAGCGCGTTAACCCGGCGGCCGAGGACGGCCAGCAGCGCGGGCAGCACGGTCAGCGCGGCCAGCATGTCCACCGCGACGGTGGCGACCCCGCCGTAGCCCATCGAGCGCAGGAAATCCTCGGGAAACAGCATCAAGCTGGTCAGCGCGACCGCGACCGTGACGCCCGACACGGCGACGGTCCGTCCCGCGGTGGCCACCGTCCGGGCCACGGCCTGCTCGACGGTCGGCTGGCGGTGCAGTTCCTCACGGAACCTGGTGACCATGAAGAGCCCGTAGTCGATGCCCAGGCCCAGGCCCAGGATCGTGGTGATGTTCACCGAGTAGACGGACACGGTGGTGGCCATCGTAAGCAGCCGCAGCACGGTGAACGAGCCAAGGATGGCCACGCCTCCGATCGCCACCGGCAGCGACGCCGCGGCCAGGCTGCCGAAGATCACCAGCAGCAGGATCAGCAAGACCGGCATCGAGAACCCCTCGGCCTTGGCGATGTTCGCGGTGACCTCGGAGTTGATCGCGACCCCCATCGGCACGGTCCCGCCGGCCCGGGCCGTCACGCCGCTGGCCGCCAGGCTGGCGGGGGTCAGTCCGGCCTTGATCGCTTTGTAGGTCTTGTGCCTGGCGGCGTCGTCGGCCCCGGTGAGCTGGAGCACCGCGTAGGTGGCGTGCCGGTCGGTGCTGACCAGGCGGGGTGATCCAGTGGACCAGTACGTGCTGACCCGGTCCACGTCGGCGCGCGGCAGGCGGCCCAGCGCGGCGGTGACCGCCTGCCGGTAGGCCGGGTCGCTGACGGTCATGGTGGCGCTGCGGTACAGGACGACGACGTCGGCGTCGTCCCGGCCGAACACCTGGCTGGCCTGCCTGGCCTCACGCTGGCTCTGGCTGGCGGGCGGGGTGAAGTTGTCTCCGGAAGAAAGCTTGCCGAAGACGCCGGTCCCCCATACCGCGGCGAACGCCACGAGCACGAGCGTGAGGCCGAGAGTCAGCCGCCGCCTTCGGTACAGGACTCGTCCCCATGCCTCGAACATCTCGCCTCCCGTATTGACCTGCTTCTATTGATTACTCAAGTAAACAGCGTAAACTGATTACGATGATAACTTCGCATACACCGTTCACTATTGTCAAGGGAGCTAACATCAGGACAACGCCCGGCAGCCGACCGGCCGGCGAGGTCTCGCCAGCTGGTGATCTCCGAGGTATGACTAGGTCCAGGAGGCAGCTGTGACACAGCCGGTGGAGGGCGACGGGGCAGGACCGGGCGCGGTTCAGCCGCCGTCCCGGCGTGACCGGCTCCGTGCCGCGACCACCGAGGAGATCATCCAGACCGCGCGGCAACTGCTGGTCAAGGACGGCCCGGAAGCGGTGTCGCTGCGCGCCATCGCCCGCGAGATGGGCATGACCGCCCCGGGGCTCTACCGGTACTTCGGCAGCCACGAGGAACTGATCAGGCACGTCATCGCCGGCATCTTCACCGAGCTCGGCGCGGACATCCACCGGGCCATCGAGGCCGCCGCGCCCACCGCGCAGGCGGCGGACGACATGGCCGTGAAGATGACCGTCAAGATGGTCGCGGCCTGCCGGGAGTTCCGCCGCTGGGCGCTGAGCCATACGGCCGAGTTCGGCCTGCTGTTCGGCGTGCCGCTGCCTGGCCTAGACGACGGACGGTACGACATCGCCGACGAATGCGCGCTGGCGTTCGCCGGCACGTTCTTCACGCTGTTCCTCGAGCTATGGAACGCGGCGCCGTTCCCGGTGCCGGCCGCCGAGGACATCGACCCCGGCCTGCGCGACCAACTCAGCCGCTACCGCGACGCGCTGGACGCCGACATGCCGCTCGGCGCGGTGCTCACCTTCCTGCGCTGCTGGACGGTGCTGTACGGGGCGGTGGCGATGGAGGTGTTCGGCCACCTGAGCTTCGCGCTCCAGGACGCGGCGCCCATGTTCGAGCTCACCCTCGGCGATCTGGCATCCCTGGTCGGCCTGCGTTATCCCGTGCCGCTCTAGGCGACTTGCGCAGCGCGACGAGCGCGGCGGCCAGGGTGCCCGCCGCCAGCAGCTCGACGTGAGCCCGGCGCGGCGCCTCGTGCTGAATGCGGCTGTGAAACCGGTCGACCGCCCCGGGAAACGGCGACCGGCCGAACCACAGGTTGGCGGGCTTGTCCATGTCGGGCAGCACCGCCCCGGCCATCCCGGCCAGCACGCCAGGCCGGCGGCCGGGCGGCGACGCCACGGCCAAGGCGCCCGCCACGGCCAGGCTGATCAGCCCGTCGGGCACGGCCACCCGCAGGAACCGGCGCTGGCTGCCCCACTGGCCCCAGTGCGGCAGGGTGTCGAGGACAAAGTGCGAGGCCAGGCCGACCGCGAAGGCGGGCAGCGGCCGCCGGGCCAGCGCCCCGATCAGGGCTCCCGACAAGACGTGGTTGGTCAGCAGCACTCGCCCCCCACCTTCCCAGGTCGCCGCGTATCCACCGTACCCGGTGGCGCCGCGCGGCGGGACGGCCGGAAACCCCGGGGCGACGCGCCGGGTACTGCTGGTAGCGTTTTCGTGGCGGGCTGGCAAGCAGCGAATTCCGGACGAGGACTGACGCGTACCCATGCTGGACAGGCGAGAGATAAGGGAGAACCCGGACGCGGTGAAGGCCGCCGTCCGGGACAAGGGCATTGACCTGGACGTCGACGAGCTGCTCGACCTCGACCGGGAAAGCCGCAAGCTCCAGCATGAACTGGACCAGGCCCAGGCGCGCAGGAAGAGCTCGGCCAAGGAGTTCGCCAAGGCCGACGACGCCAGGCGGGCCGAGCTGAGGGCCGACCACGCCGAGCTCGAGGTCCAGCTCAAAGGGCTCCGCGAGCAGCTCGCGGAGACGACGGAGAAGCTGCACGGACTGCTGCTCCTGACCCCGACGATCCCGTGGGAAGGCGCCCCGGTCGGGCCCGACGAGTCCGCGAACGTGATCCTGCGGACCGTGGGGACCCCGCCGGAGTTCGATTTCAAGCCGCTGGACCACGTCGAGCTGCTGGAAAAGCGCGGCTGGGCGGACTTCACCCGGGCCCGCAAGGTCGCCGGAGAACGTGCCTACGCGCTGACGTCCGACCTGGTCCTGCTCGAGCGCGCGGTGCACTCCTACGCCCTCGACCTGCTCAGCGCCAAGGACTTCACGCTGGTCAGCGTGCCGTCACTGGTCCGTGAGGAGCCGCTGATCGGCACCGGCCAGTTCCCGGCGCACCGCGAGGAAACCTACGCGATCACCGCCGACGACCTGTACCTGGCGGGCACGGCGGAGGTCGCCCTGGTCGGCTTCCACAGCGACGAGATCCTGGACCACAAGCGCCTCCCGATCAGGTACGCCGGCATCTCGCCGTGTTTCCGGCGGGAGGCGGGCAGCGCCGGCCGGGATGTGCGCGGGCTGCTGCGGGTCCACCAGTTCGAGAAGGTCGAGCAGTTCGTCATCTGCGCGGCGGACGCGGCCGAATCCGACCGCTGGCACGCGGAGCTGCTCGGCACCGCCGAGCAGCTGCTGCAGGGACTCGGCCTGGCCTACCAGGTGGTGGAATGTTCCACCGGTGACATGGGCGCGGGCAAGTACCGGATGAACGACATCAACACCTGGATGCCGTCGCTGGGCGCGTACCGCGAGACGCACAGCTGCTCATCGCTGCACGACTGGCAGGCTAGGCGGGCCAACGTGCGCTACCGTGACGCGGACGGCACGGTGCGGTTCGCCTACACCTTGAACAACACCGCGGTGGCCACACCACGGATCCTGGCCGCGCTGGTGGAGAACTTCCAGACCAGCGAGGCGCAGCTGCGGGTGCCCGCGGTGCTGCGGCCCTACCTCGGCGGCCGCGAGCTGCTCTGAGCTGCTCTGGGCGCTCGAGCCGCACACCTGGGATGCCGACGGTACGGCGGCCGACGTTACGCACTGACAGGGGAGCGCACCGGAGGAAGAAGAGCGTACGCTGCGAGGCGTGGACCTTGAAGCTGACCGGGTGGCCGACCTGGCGGACCGGCCGCTTAGCGGACTGACCAGGCGTGATGTGGCGCTTGCGCTGCTCACCGTGCCGGCGGCGGACGCGCTCGCCTCGCTGCCCGGCATCCGGAGGGGCATGCTCGCGGCCGGAAACCCGCTGTCCGCGGTGTTCTGGTCGTCGGCGGAAGCCATCCTGCACACGATCGACGACGGTGAGGCCACGGTCGGCGACGTCAGGACGTGGCTGGAAGCCACCGGGACCGAGCCGAACGGGATCATCGGCCTGCACGTCTGGGACGATCAGTCCGAGCGCAGCCAGCTCGCCGCGGAGATGCACACCAGGCTGGTCAGCCACCTCGAAGAGCGGCTCGCCGCAGGCGAGATCGATCCCGATCTGCTGGCGGTGGCCGACCCGGCCGCCTGCCATGCCTATATCGAGATGCAGGAGCGGTGGATGACCTCGGCGCTGTCCGACGGCCGGGTACCGATGGACGCGCTGCTTGAGGAGAAGGACGAGGAGTTCCTGGCCGAATGGGACGCCGCCGACGCCGAGGCCCTGGCCGCGACCCAGGCCCTGCTCGAGCGGGTGAGTGACCGCCCGCTGCCGCGCGAGGAGCTTCGCCGCGCCACCGCCCGGCTGCGCCAGGACATCGCCCGGCCGGGCTGGCCCGGCCGGCTGCTGATCGAGTGCAGCGGGCTGCGCCCGAAGGACCTGCCGGCCGACGATACCGAGCTGTGGCTCAGGCTGGCCGCGGGCGTGGCGTCCCCGCGGGGACCGGACGACTGGGGCCGACCGGACTCCGGCGACGACGAACTGGACGAGGCGGAGAGCGAGCTCACCGCCATCTGCGCCATCGACCATTTCGACTGGCTGGCAGCGATCACCGCGCTCGCCGAGGGCGGCCCGGGCACCGCCGCGTCGGCCGCCGACCTGGCCGCGTACGTGCGGGACTACGATCCAGAAGACCCGGACGAGGGCGCGCCCGGCGAGGAGCCAGGCGACGAGCACGACGAGGGCGAGCCGGACGGCTTCTTCCTCTCCGATGACGACGAATTCGACGACCTCACCATGGAGGGCCTGTTCCTGCCGGTCGCCTCGCTGTGGCAGGTGCTCGGCGCGATCGACGACGACGAGCGGCTGACGCCGCTGGGCTGGTGGGGCCTGCCCGAGGCCATGATCCGGGTCTGGGCCCCGTCCGGGGGCTCACCGGGCTAGCCGGGCTCCCCAGTCTCCGGGCCAGTCTCCGGGCCAGGTGCCGGGTCGTCCGCGGCGAGCTGCTGGTACGCGGGGGCCAGCACGTCGGCCAGGTCCTTCCCCCTGACCTGCACGGGCGGCGGGGCGAACATGCGCAGCAGCAGGTCGGGGGCGGCAGCGTCCCGCACGGTGGCCAGTGCCCGCAGCCGCGCTGGGCTCAGCCCGGGCGACCAGAAGCCGTCCAGGCATTCCTCGAGCGGTGGGGCCGGCACGTCCAGAGCGGTCTGCGAGGTCCCTGGGTGATGCGCTTGAGCGCCTGCGTCGCCTCCGGCGAGCCGTGCCGCTCGATCGGGATCGCGTACCGCTCCCGGAACTTCTCGGCCGGCCCGAGCAGGCCCGGGTTGGTGAACTCCATGATCGACCACAGCTCGGACAGCCGGTTTTCCACCGGCGTCCCGGTCAGCGCGATCCGGGCCGAGGCGGGCAGCCCGCGGACCGCCCGGACCTGCTTGGCGGCATGGTTCTTGATATTCTGCGTCTCGTCGCATCCACCGGATACAAAACATATGGCAGGATGAACCCATGGGCAGGGAGAAGAAGCAGTTCAGGGCGATCATCGCGAAGCGGCTGTCTCATCTCACCGAGGCCACTACTCACCTGGTGACCGAGACCGAGACAATCGAAGCATTCTGCAAGCGTAAGGACTTCATCGTCGTAGCCGAGACCGAAGACCTCGACGTCTCCGGCGGCAAGCCGATCAGGGAGCGCCCCAAGATCGGCCAGTGGCTAACGCTCGATCACCTGGACGACTGGGACGTTCTCGTCATCTACAAGCTTGACCGGGGATTCCGGAACCACTTGGATTTCGTCACCTTCTATCATGAGTTCTGCGAAGTCCACGGTAAGCAGATTGTCAGCGTCAGCGAGGACATCGATATGTCCACCCGCATGGGCAGGTTCTTCGCTGGCCAGCTCGTGCAGTTCGCTGAGTGGGAACTGGAGAACATGCGTGAGCGCCGGGCGGCCGCGGCTGGCGTGATCCGGCGTGAGGCGCGATGGAACGGAGGCATTTACGCCTTCGGATATCAGCCGTTCAAATCCAGTAATTACTGGTATCTGCGCCCGCATCCTGTTTACTCAGAGGAAGCCCGGAAGATGGCGCAGGCAGTGGTCTCCGGCCGTGCGGCTGCCAGCGTCGCGGCCGACCTCAATGAACGCGGCATCCCTACCACTAAGGATGCTGTGGCGATCCAGTCGGGCAAGAAGCCAAAAGGATACAAATGGACGACCAAGGCAGTTATTGACTACCTCCGGTCCGACACGATTCGCGGTTACGTCTTGCACTATGCCCACCGCCTGGACAAGTCACCAGTGCGGGTCGTCGGCCCCGACGGAGAGTACGTCCGCCGTGATCCGCTCATTGGCGACGAACTCTGGTACAAGGTGCAGGCAGCCCTTGACGCCGCCTCGACTCCGAACTCCGGTATCCGGTACGGAGGTTCCTCGCTGCTGCGGATCGCGTTCTGCGGGTACTGCGGCGCAGCCCTGCATAAGTTCACCGCGGGAGGACGGAACGGCAAGCGGTATCACTACTACCTCTGCCCGGCGTTTCGCAAGACTCCAGACAAATGCACTGCACTAGGCACGGTCCCGAAAAACGCCTTGGAAGAGGTAGTGTTCAGTAGCTTGCTCGATGCCGTGGGGTCATGCGAGGTGACTGAGAAGCAGGTCATCATGGGAGACGATCATTCCCAGACCCTCGCTAAGATCGGCATACAGATAGCCGATCTGACGACCCAGCACTACACCCGCGGTGGCGTTCCTGATTATCACGCCAAGATGGCCGCGCTCGAAGAGGAGCATAAGCGCATCTCTGCGCTGCCGGTGGAGAAGCCAAAGATCCGGCGGGTATCGACCGACAAGACGTTCCGGCAACGGTGGGAGGAGATGGATGACGAGCAGCGGCACGCCTACCTAAAGTCGGCAGAGGTGACCGCCCTTGTGGTCCGTCGCGCGGACCTCACCCAGGCCATGGTCTATGACCGGACGACGGATGTCCCCGAGAACCCGGTGCTGGATATCCCGATGAACATCATCGGCGAGTGCGGAGACTTTGTGGTCAACATCAGCTTGGGCATGCTGGGCGACCAGCTTCAGCTTGCTTCTTCAGCTACCACCTTTTCGTAGCGCTCCCATAGCCGCCTCTCGATTATGACCACGTTCACGTGGCCGTGGAAACGCCGGTCATCAAGCCGGTGCGGGGCGGCGCATCTCGCTA
>WNGP01000070.1_pt1 | contig 92871 bp, 87 predicted proteins | sample 5407671 | NCBI WGS metagenome assembly WNGP01 (sample SAMN13153381, study PRJNA577476) | soil metagenome | isolation source: 40 cm soil or saprolite under Garry oak tree replicate 2 | place: USA:California | collected 2016-06-15 | reverse complement strand
GCCACCGGTTACTCGGTGCTGCGTGCGGACGATATGGAATCCGCCGTTTCCCTGGTGCGCGACCATCCGTTCGTCGGCCGCGGCGGCTCACTGACGGTCGCCGAGGCGGTTTCCCCGTAGGTCCGGTGCACACCCCGGGCCTTGAAGACCCGGTCGCCGAGCAGGGCCAGCCCGGCCGGCAGCAGCACGCCGCGGACGATGGTCGCGTCGATGAGCACCGCGACCGCCATGGCCACGCCGAACATCTTGAACTCGATCAGGGACAGCGTGGCGAAGATCGAGAACACCGCCACCATGATCACCGCGGCGCTGGTCACCACACCCGCGCTGCGGGCAATGCCATCGGTGACCGCGGCCCTGGCGGACGCGCCGCCCAGCCGCTGCTCCCTGATCCGGCTCAGGATGAATACGTGGTAGTCCATGCTCAGCCCGAACAGCAGCACGAACATGAACAGCGGCAGCCAGGTCGTGATCCCGCCGTAGGCGGTGAAGCCCAGCGGCCCTGATAGGTGGCCGTCCTGGAAGATCAGGACCATCAGGCCGTAAGCGGCACCGACCGAGAGCAGGTTCAGGCCGATGGACAGGGCCGGGATATATACCGAACGGAACGTGACCATGAGCAACAGGAACGCAAGACCCAGCACGAAGGTGAAGACCCATGGGACGGTCTTCGCCAGCTGCGCGTCGAAGTCGTGGTTGCCTGCGGTCAGCCCGGTCACCGCGTAGCTGATCCCCGGCACGTGGCCGAGCGTGGCCGGCAGGGCCTGGGTGCGCAGCGTGGCCAGCGCGCTGTTGGACGCGGCATCCGTCCCGCTCCCCGCCAGCGGCACCGACACGATCAGCACCTGGTCGTTCCCGAACATCGCGGTGGTGATGGGCTCGCGGATGGCGCCGTGGGTGGCCGCCACTTCCCCGTGCAGCGCGGCGACGGCCTCGCTGACTTGCTTACCGCCGAGATCTGAACCGGTCACGACCACTTCGGCCGGCTCAGGGCCGCCGGGGAATGCCTGCGAGATGTCGATCAGGCTGCGGACCACCGGCACGTTGGACGGCAGCGAGTGGATGCCCGGGTTCTCCAGGTTCAGGGAGAGCACCGGTGCGGCCAGCGCCAGCAGCAGGGCCGTGGCGACGCCGCCCCAGATCAGCGGGCGCCGCACCACCGCGCGGGCCAGCATGCCCCAGAACCTGGACTCGCGGGCGGCGGTGCGCCGTCGGCCGAGGAACGGGATCCGGCCGCGTTCCGTCCACTTGCCGAGCATGGACATGATCGCGGGCAGGAAGGTCAGCGAGCCGAGCACCGCCACGCCGACCACCACGATCGTGCCGACGGCGACACCGGAGAACACGTCGATGCCGGTGAGGAACAGGCCGGCCAGGGCGATCATCACGGTCAGCCCGGACACCACGATGGCCCGCCCCGAGGTGCCGGCCGCGATCCGCAGCGCCTCGGTGGTGCTGTGTCCCTCCGCGCGCTCCTCACGCGTCCGGCGCAGGTAGAACAGCGAGTAGTCGATGCCGACCGCCATCCCGACCAGCAGCACGATCGAGGATGTGGTGCTGCCGATCGGCAGCCAGCGGCTGGGGATGGCGAGCAGCGAGATCGCCGAGATCACCGCGGTGCCGGCCAGCAGCAGCGGGATGCCGGCCGCGATCAGCGCGCCGAACACGATGAGCAGCAGGACCAGCGAGACCGGGATCGAGGTGACCTCGGCCTTCCTGAAGTCCTGGCTGGTGATGTTGCCGGCCGCCCGGTCCAGGCTGGCGTCGCCCGCCTCCTCGATCTTTAGCCCGGGATGATGTGCCTGGATGGCGGCGACCGCGTTCATGGCCGGCACCACGGCCTGGTCGTCGTTCCCCGGCTTGCCCGCGACCTTGAAGGTGACCAGCGCCGACCGGCCGCTGATCAGGCCGGGGCGGCTGAGCGGCGACTGGATGTCGGCGGCGGCGCTTGGCAGCGCTCGCAGCGCCGTGACGACCTGCCGGACCGCCTCGCGGATCTCCGGGTCATGGCCGTAGGTCTGGCTGGCCGAACGGCCCTGGACGAGCACGCTCTCGCTGCCGGGCTGCTGCACGACGGGCCGGTTCAGCACCCGCTCGGCCTGGCCGGCCTGCCCGGGGTCGTAGCTGTTCAAACTCACTGTCTTGATTTGCTGACCGACTACCACTGACGCTATGACGAGCAGCAGCCAGCCGAACACGGCGGTCTTGCGGTGCCGAACGGACCAGCCGGCCACGCGTTCAACGATGGGTGCCCGTGCGGGGTGTGTCTTAGTCATACGGCCAAGGCTTCACGGCCGGGCCCCGAGGAACCATGGTGCCATCTGCCCAAGGCCGGGTGGGGTTATCCCCACCCCGTTCCGGGGGGTCCGGATGATGGGCAACCGGACCTGTCATGCCATACCGTCGGGCTATGTTCCTCGTCCGCGACCTGGTGTCGCCGCGCACCTGGCTCGCCATGATCCACCACCTGGCCGGCCTGTTCATCGGGCTCGCGGCCATCGTGGTCTTCACCGTCGGCCTCAGCCTCGGCTTCAGCCTCCTGGTGGTCGCGCTGGTCGGCCTGCCGCTCCTGGGCGTGACACTGCGGCTCGCCGACTGGTTCGCCTGCGCCGAACGGGCCCGGTTCGCGCTTCTGCTCGGAGTGCGGATCCCGGCGTGGCCCGGCGAAAGCCGGGCCGGGTACCGGTGGGGCGTCGTGCCACGCTGGCGGATGCTCACCGAGCGGGCCACCTGGGGCGATATCGGTTACGCGCTGCTGCGGCTGCCCGTCAGCTCGGTCGCCGCGACAGTCAGCCTCGTGGCCTGGGTCGCGGGCCTGGTCTTGCTGACGCTGCCGCTGTACAACTCATCGCTGCCCAGCGGCGGCGCCGAGATCGGCGCCACGGTGCTGCGCGGCACGCCCACGATGGCGGCCTCGGCGGCCATCGGCCTGCTGCTGCTGCTGGCCGCGCCGCAGCTGACCCGCGTGCTTGCGGTCGCGGACGCGGCGATGTCCCGCCGCCTGCTCAGCCCGCCGAGCGACCTGGCCGCCCGGGTGACCGAACTCGAGATCAGCCGGGAGCGAGTGGTGGACGCGGCCGAGGCGGAACGGCGGCGGATCGAGCGTGACCTGCACGACGGCGCGCAGCAGCGGCTGGTCGCGCTGGCCATGGAGCTCGGCCGGGCCAAGGCGAGGTTCGCCGACGACCCCGACGCCGCCAGGGAGCTGGTCGACCAGGCGCACGCGCAGGCCAAGGAGGCCCTCACCGAGCTGCGCAACCTCGTTCGCGGCGTGCACCCGCCGGTGCTCACCGAGCGCGGCCTGGACGCGGCCCTGTCCGGCCTGGCCGCGCTGTGCCCGGTGCCGGTCGACGTGCACGTGGACGTGCCGGTGCGGCCGAAGTCGTCGGTGGAGGCGGTCGCCTACTTCGTGGTGGCCGAGGCGCTCACCAACGTGGCCAAGCACTCCCGGGCCAGCCACGCCAAGGTCGTGGTGGAAGGCCACGGGTACCCGGGCACGCTGACCGTCATGATCAGCGACGACGGGATCGGCGGGGCCGACGCTCATAGCCCGGGTCTTTCCGGGCTGGCGGACCGGGTGTCCGGGGTGGACGGGCGGCTCTCGGTCGAGTCGCCATCTGGCGGCCCGACGATCATCGCGGCTGAACTGCCATGCGGGTAGTGATCGCGGAGGACTCCGTGCTGCTGCGGGAGGGGCTGACCCGGCTGCTCACCGAGGCCGGGCACGAGGTGGTCGCGGCCGAGGGCGACGGCGAGAAGTTCCTCCGCGCGGTGGCCGCGAACACCCCCGACGCGGTCGTCGTCGACGTCCGGATGCCGCCCACCTTCACCGACGAAGGGCTGCGCGCGGCCCTGGTGGTCCGGGACCAGTGGCCCGATGTCGGCGTGCTCGTCTTGTCCCAGTGGGTGGAGGAGCGGTACGCCACCGAACTGATCTCCGGCCGCCCGCACGGGGTCGGCTACCTGCTCAAGGACCGGGTCGCAGACGTCGCCGAATTCCTCGACGCGCTGCACCGGGTGGCTGCGGGCGGCAGCGCGCTCGATCCCGAAGTCGTCGCGCAGCTGCTCGCCCGCAGTCGTCACCCGCTCGGCGAGCTCACCCCGCGCGAGCGCGAGGTGCTCGCGCTGATGGCCGAGGGCCGGTCCAACTCCGCTATCGCCGCCGCGCTCGTGGTCGGCGGCGGCGCGGTGGAAAAGCACATCAACAACATCTTCACCAAGCTCGGGCTGGCGCCCGGTGACCGCGACCACCGTCGCGTGCTCGCCGTCCTGCGCTACCTCGGCACGGGATGAAACGGGGACATTGCCATGATGACCACACCTATGACCAGCCCGCCGCGTGCGCCCGCCGCCTTGCGGATGACGCCGGGCCGCTGGGTCGCCCTCGCGATCGGCGTGCCGATCGCCCTGGCCTTCATCGGCTGGAGCGCCTTCAGCCTCGTCGCTAACCTCGGCCGGGCGAGCTTCCACGTCAACACCACCATCCCCGTCCAGGGCGGCCACCTGGTGGCCAGCACGGGCGGCGGTGACGTCACCGTGCACCAGGACGAGGCCAGGAGCAGTAAGGCCCGGCTGGTCGGCACCGTCCAGTACAGCCTCATCCGCCCCAACCTGACGATAAACCGGGACGGTCTCCACCTCGACTGCCGCCTCCCGACCGGCAACTGCGGGCTGAACGCGACGCTCGACGTCCCGCCGGACACCTCAGTCCAGCTGACCACCGGCGGCGGCAACATGCAGGTCAGCGGCATCCAGAGCGACGTGACGCTGGACAGCGGCGGCGGCGACGTCGCAGTATCCGGGGTGGGGGGCACCGCTAACGTGTCGACCGGCGGCGGCAACGTGACCGCCAGCGACCTCGGCAACACTCTCAAGTTCTTCACCGGCGGCGGCGACCTAAACGGCAACGACCTGTTCGCGCCCCGGGTCACCACGGAATCCGGCGGCGGAAACGTCACCTTGGTGTTCACCAGGGCGCCGGTGAACCTGAACATCCACAGTAACGGGGGAGACATCACTATCGTGCTCCCGCACGGCAGCACCCGCTACGCCATCCCCAATCCCACTACCGACGGCGGCGGCTACAGCGCCCAGGTGCCGACCAGCTCGACGTCCGGCAACACGATCGCGGTGGCCAGCGGCGGCGGCAACATCAGAATCACCGAAGCTAGCTGAGGCGGAGCGAGTCAACCAGGGTGGCGAGGTTCTGGGTGCCGAGGTTAGCGGGCACCGAGACGTAGAACACCGCGGGGGCCTGGCTCGCGCCGCGGTCGACCACCACCACGGCGCCCAGTTCGCTGCTCCAGGTCAGGCCCTGGCTCGCGCCGTTCTGGTAGGTCATCAGGAACTTGACGATCCAGGCCTGGTGCCCGCTGACCTGCATCGCGGAGCTGTCCTCGGTCGTGCGGGAATGCTGCACCCCGGCATAGTAGGCCGGGTCCAGCGCGCCGACCAGGCCCATCGCGGTCGGGGCGAGGTCGGCCGGGCCCGCGTACGCGAACTGCTGCTGGAGCTGTCCCGCGCAGGCCAGGCCGTGCCAGTCGATGACGGACCCACCGAGGCTGACGTGCCCGGCCACGGTGTTCTCCCCTGCGGTCCAGTCGAACATCGGCGTATTCAGGTCGGCCGGGCAGCCTTGCCGCCAGGGCGAGGCGAGCAGCCGGTAGGACAGGCCGGACGCGGTGTCGGTCACCTGCGGATACGTCACCGTGGGGCGGTGGCGTCGCGGCGACACCCGGTGCGCCGCCCCCGAGCCGATCCCGTGGCTGACCAGCGCGGCCGGCCGGGCTACCGTCGGGACCCTCGCGATTTCCTTGACGAACAAGGCAATGACCAGCAGGGCCGCCGTCGTGGCGAAGGTCAGCAGCCAGAGCATCCGCCGCTGGCGGCGACGGCGCCTGCGGCGCCGGGCCAGGGCGCTGCTCTGACGGACCAGCGAATCCCAGCCTGGCGAGGCCATCCCCATGCCGTTAGGTTAAGCGCCCCGTCCCGACGAAAGAAGGCCTCGGCCGACCCGATTGCGCTTCGCTGGCCAGCCCTCGCGCAAACCCCGCGTTTTCATGATCATGGCCAGAAATGGGCGCTATTTGGCCCGAACTGGCCACGATCATGGTGGACCCTAGACGGGGGCGGGGGCGGGGAGGGGGGCTGATTCCTCGGCGCGCACGGCGGCGCGGCTGAACGCCAGGGTCACGACGAAGCCGATGGCCAGGGCCACCAGCACTCCGAGGTTGGCGAAGGCCCAGGCGCCGGTCTTGCCGCCCAGGCCGAACGGGCCGAGCAGATAGCCCTGCCAGGTCAGCCAGCTGGCCAAGCCATTGGTGACCAGGCCCCAGCCGATCCCGGTGGACACGATGACCACCAGCACCGGCAGCCACCTGACGTCGCCGTAGCGGCCCGACGAGGTGAACAGCTCCGGCTCGGCGTAGTCCCGCCGCCGCAGCGCGATGTCCGCCAGCATGATCCCGCACCAGGCGGCGATCGGCACGCCCAGCGTGATCAGGAAGCCCTCGAACTGGGGCACGAAGTTGTGCGCCACGAACACCACGTAGATCGCGCCGAGGGTCATCACGGTGCCGTCGATCAGCGCGGCCCGGTACCTGGGCACCCGCAGGCCGAGGGTCAGCAGCGCCAGCCCGGAGGAGTAGATGTCGAGGACCGAGCCGCCGATCAGCCCGAGCACGGCCACGATCGCGAACGGCACCAGGAACCAGGTGGGCAGCAGGGTGGCCAGCGCCCCGATGGGGTCGCTCTGGATCGCCGAGAACAGGCTCTTCGACGAGCCAGCCAGCAGCAACCCGAAGACCAGCAGGAAGATGGGCGCGATCGAGGAGGCGAAAGTGGTCCACCAGATCACGCCACCGCCGGAGGACCGCCTCGGCAGGTAGCGCGAGTAATCCGCGGCGACGTTGACCCAGCCGAGCCCGAACCCGGTCATGGTGAACACCAGCGCGCCGATGACAGCCTCGGCCGAGCCGCCGTGGATGCCGGACACCGTATGCCAGTGGATCTTGTCCGCCACCAGCGCGATGAACACCACGGTGAACACCCCGGTCACGATGGTGATCCAGGTCTGCATCCGCATGATCAGGTCGAAGCCCATCACGCCGCCGAGGATCGTCAGCACCACCACGATGATCAGCGCGACGACCTTGGTGCCGTCGCCGCCGCCCCAGCCCAGCCGCGCGAACACCGTGGCCGTGGCCAGCGTGGCCAGGACAACGAGCACCGTCTCCCAGCCCACGGTCAGCACCCAGGAGATCACGGCCGGGAGCTTGTTGCCGTTGACCCCGAACGCGGCCCGGCTGAGCACCATCGTCGGCGCCGAGCCCCGCTTGCCCGCCACCGCGATGAACCCGCAGGCCAGGAACGACAGCACGATCCCGGCGACGCCGACGATGACCGCCTGGGCGAACGAGATGCCGAAGCCCAGCACGAACGCGCCGTAGCCGAGGGCGAGCACCGAGACGTTCGCGGCGAACCACGGCCAGAACAGGTCGCGCGGGTGACCCTTGCGCTCGTTCTCGGCGATGACGTTGATGCCGTTCGTCTCGACCTGGAGCGGCCGCAGTTCGGCAGTGCCGGTTGCGTCGGTCATGGCAAGCCTCCCTCAATTGTCCATGATTGCTTTGCGCTGCGCCCCGTCGACCGGTATGTGGGCGCCGTTGATGAAGCTGGCCAGCGGCGAGGCGAGGAACGTCACCAGCGCCGCGACCTCTTCCGGCTCGCAGATGCGGCCGAAGGGGATGGACTGGGTGGCCAGCTCGTGCGCGCGATCCTGGGTCACGCCCTTGTCGCGGGCGAAGGCCTTCTCCAGCGTGTCCCACCGGTCGGTGTTCACCGGGCCGGGGTTGACGGTGTTGATGCGCACTCCGTACCGCCCGTACTGCTCGGCGACCGAGGAGGCGAAGTTGATATCCGCGGCGTTGGCCACGCCTGCCGTCATCTCCCAGTAGCTGGGCTTGAGGCCGTCGTTGCCGACCACGAGCACGATCGCGCCCTCGCCGCGCTGGCGCATGTGCGGGATGACCGCGCGCACCGAGCGGACGTAGCCCATGAACTTCAGGTTGAGGCTCGACATCCACTGCTCTTCGGTCAGGTCCTCGAGCAGGCCGCCGGGTGAGCTGCCCGCGCAGGTGACCAGGATGTCGATCTGGCCGAACCGCCCGAGGGTGGCGTCCACGCAGCGCTGGACCTCCGCGGTCACGCTCATGTCCCCGGCCAGCGGCAGCACCGCCTGGCCGGTATCGGCGGCGATCTTCTCCGCGGCGGCTTCGAGCGGGGCGGCGGTCCGGGCGGTGATGACCACGTCGCAGCCCTCGCGGGCGAGGAACTCGGCCACGCAGCGGCCGATGCCCTTGCTCGCGCCCGTGACGAAAGCGACCTTGCCGTCTAGCCGCAGATCCACCGCAACCCCTTCCGTCTCGCTACAGCCTCACGCCCAGCCGGCCTGTTCCCGCACTGGCCTCGCGGTTACGCCGCACGGGACGCGGTCCTGCGCCCTCGGTGAGCTGGATGGTATACCAAATATCAACGAGGCGGAAGATCCAGTTTTGTCGCCGGGGCGAGCACGGGGAGCCGGGCCCTGATTGCCGTTGTCCGGACAGACCTGGTGAAAGGTCATTATCGTGGCGATACGGGAGCGGCTACCGCGCCCGCGGGCCCCTCTGGTCACGTTGCCGTTGCGCGCCCTACCGCATTCCGAGCGGAGGTTCTTGAGCTGCACTGCCAAAAATCACCACTAGCTCAGGTGCCTGACCGGCCTAGGAGGTTCGGCCAGATCTGGCTGCCGGCTGGTCGCGTCCGGCGCAGCGGTGGTTAGGTGAGCGGCGCGGCGGACTCAGACCCACCCGGCTCGGACCCGTCGGGCTCGGGGCGGCCGGTCAAGATCGCCGGCTACCGGCTGGACCGGTGTGTCGGGCGGGGCAGTACGGCGGCCGTATACCTCGCCCTCGACAAGCGGCTGCGCCGCCAGGTGGCGGTCAAAGTGCTGGCGCCGGACCCGGATCGCGACGCCGCCGTCCGGACCAGGATGATCCGCGAGGCCCGGGCCGCCGCCGCGGTGGACCATCCGCACATCCTGCCCGTCTACGAGGCGGACGAGGCGGACGAGACCGTGTACGTCGCCATGCGCTACGCCCGCGGCGGGGACGCGCGATCGCTGCTCAGCCGGCTCGGGCCGCTGCCGCCCGGCTACGCCTGGCGGATCGTCGCCCAGATCGCGTCGGCACTCGATGCCGCGCACGCCCGCGGCCTGGTGCACCACGAGGTCACGCCCGCGAACATCCTCCTCGACGCGGGGGATGCGGCCGCCGGGCGCCCGCTCAGGCAGGCTGGCGACCAGGAGCCGGACCACGCGTACCTCTCCGGCTTCGGGATGAGCAGGGCCTTCCCGCCCGGCCAGGTCATCGCGGCGGATCAGATCGGCGGCACGCTCCATTACCTCGCGCCTGAGCAGATCGAGGGCCGCGCCCTCGACGGCCGGGCCGACCTCTACTCGCTGGCGTGCACTGGATTTGAGCTGCTGTGCGGCACGCCGCCGTTCGGGCCTGACCAGGGCCTGACCCTGATGTACGCGCAGCTCTACGCATCACCTCCGCTCGCGACCGCGCGGCGCGCCGATCTGCCCGCGGCCGTGGACTCGGTACTGGCCACCGCGCTGGCGAAGGATCCGGCCGACCGTTATCCGAGCTGCGGCCGGTTCGCCGAGGAACTGCGCGCGGCGCTAGGCCTGCGTTCTGGCGAGCCGGCCGGCCCGTCGCGCTCGCGCAAGCCGTTTCCCGCAGACCTTGGCGCGACGGACGATTCCCGCGGCCCCGATCCTGAACGGCCCGATCCTGAACGGCCCGATCCTGAACGGCCCGATCCTGAACGGTCTGCGCCGCGCCGTCGCGCCCTGCGGCCCGTGCTGGCGACCGCCGCCGTGGCCGCCGTGATCGTCGCGGCGGCATCCGGCGTCGCCCTGTCGAAGCGGTCTACCCCTGACCGTCCGGCCGCGTCATCACCGGCCGCGTCCTCGCGATCGCCGTCGGCGTCAGGAGGGCCGGCCGCGTCGTCGCCGCCGGGGGCGTCATCGGCGTCGGCGGCGGTCCTGGCCGCCCAGCAGGCGGCGGCCCTGGGCACGCTGCTGACGTCGAGCGCCGCCGCCCGGACGGCGCTGCACCAGGCGGTCGATCAGGTCGGTGCGTGCGCGGACCTGTCCGGCGCGGTCAGCCAGCTGCAAACCGTGGTTAACCAGCGGGCCAGCGAGTACGGCCGGGCGTCGACCCTGCCGACCTCGGCCCTCCCGGACGGCACGAGGGTGAAGTCCGAGCTGATCACCGCGCTGAGCAGCTCGCTGAAGGCCGACCAGGACTACCTGACCTGGGCGCAGCAGCAGCTGGCCGGCGGGTGCACGCCGTCCGGTCAGTCCAGCGCCTACCACGCCGCGTTTAGCGCCAGCCAGCTGGCTGACGCCGCCAAGCAGGCATTCGTGCAGGTCTGGAATCCGGTCGCGGCGAGGTACGGCATCACGCAGAACTCGCCCCGCGACATCTAGCCCGGCCAGGACCGCGACTCATAGTCCCGGCCAGGACCGCGACTCAGCTCAGTGCGCTGCGGACGATCTTCCCGAGCTGGTTACGGGGCAGCTGCTCCAGCCGGAACACCCGCTTGGGGCACTTGTACCCGGCCAGCAGCGTCCGGGCGTGCGCGATGAGTGCGGCCTCGTCGAACTCGTGCCCGTCCCGCGGCACCACCCAGGCGGTCACCCGCTCGCCCCACCGCTCGTCGGGGACCCCCGCCACCGCGGCCTCGGCCACCGACGGATGACCCTCGAGTGCGATCTCCACCTCGCGCGGGTACACGTTCATGCCGCCGGAGATGATCATTTCCTTAGTCCGGCCGCGGATCACCAGGTGCCCGCTGGCCGGGTCCACGGCCCCGATGTCGCCGGTGCGGAACCAGCCGTCCGGGGTGAACGCGGCCCCGGTGGCGGCCGGGTCGTTCCAGTAGCCGGCGAAGACGTGCGGCCCGCGGAGCTGGATCTCGCCGTCCGCGTCGGGATCGGCCGAGCCGTTCGCGGCTCGTATCCGCGCCAGCACGCCGGGCAGCGGCAGCCCGATCGTGTCCCCGCGCGGATCGGTGACTGGGTTGGAGACATTCAGCCCGCTCTCCGTCGTGCCGTACCTGACCAGCGGCTGCCGCCCGAGAACGGCCGGCAGCCGGGCGGCCAGTTCCGGGCTCAGCGGAGCCGAGCCGCAGACAGCCAGGCGCAGCTCGCGCAGCCCGCCGGCCAGCGCGGCCGGGGATTCCAGCAGCGCCCGGTAGATGGTGGGCACCGCGAACAGCACGCTGGCCCGCGTCTGGCCGGCCGCCTGCACCAGGTCGGCCGCCGAGAACTTCGACCGGATGTGCACGGTGCCACCGGAGATCAGCGCGGCGTGCACCCCGCCCAGGCCGTGCTGGTGGTGCAGCGGCAGCGCGTGCACCAGCACGTCATCGGCGTGCCACTGCCAGGCCGCCATCGCCGCGCGGATCGAGACCGTCAGCTGGCGGTGGGTCAGCGGCACCCCCTTGGGCCGGCCGGTGGTGCCCGAGGTGTACGCGAGCAGCGCCGTATCGTGCGGCCGGGCCACGATCCCGGCGGCCGCCCTCGTCTGTCCGGGCAGCTCCTGGGCGTCCGCCGTTACCACCGCGGATCCGGCCAGCCGCCGCGCGGGCTCGCGGTCGGCGAAGGCCAGTACCGCGCCGGAATCGGCGACCAGGTGCCCGAGTTCGGCGGCGGTGTAGCCCGGGTTGGCCAGGACCACCACGGCCCCGGCCCGCAGCGCGCCGAGATAGCAGCGCACGAAGCCGACGCTGGAGCCGGCCGCGAGCAGTACCCGGTCTCCGGGGCGCACCCGCCTGGCGAGCCACGCCGCCACCCGGCCCGACGCGTCGTCAAGCTCGGCGTGGGTGACCGCCTCGCCATCCACGGTGACCGCGACCCGGTCCGGCATCGCGCTGGCGGCCGCGGCCGCCAGCGCGGGAAGGCTCTCCTCGCCCAGCCCCGCCACGTAGTCCCGTACATCGGCCACCCCGGGCAGGTGCGTCCGCCAGCCGTCCCTGCTCCAGTCCTCGTACCCGTTCATGACGCCGGAGGGGCCGCCGTCGCGCGGGCCCAGGCCGAACGGTTAGCCGCCCGTTCGGCCTGCAGGCGGTCGAGCAGGCCGCCGGCCGCCATCACCGCCTTGACCCCGGACTCCCCGGCCCCGGTGCCCCGCCCGGCCAGGTCGGCGGCGATCCCGGCCGCGACCCGTTCCGGGTCGTCGCAGACCTGGTTGACCAGCCCGAGCGCCAGCGCCTCCGGCGCCTCCAGCCAGCGGCCGGTCAGCACCAGGTCCATGGCCGCGGCCCGGCCGACCAGGTCGGGCAGCAGCCAGGCACCCACCGCCAGGTCCAGGCCGGGCGGGCCGGTCCAGCGCAGCCGCGCCGCGGGCCCGGCGATCCGCAGGTCGGACGCGGCGGCCAGTTGCGCGCCGCCACCCACCGCTGGCCCGGTCAGCACCGCGATCACCGGGCCGGACCTGGTGACGATGGTCTCGCAGCAGTCGTAGACCAGGTCGGAGACGGCCGCCCGTTCGGCATCGGTAGTGGTCAGGTCGGCCCCGGCGCAGAACACCCGCGGATCGGCGCTGCCCAGCAGGACCGGTATCTCGGGTTCGGCGGCCAGCGAGTCCGTCAAGGCACGCAGAAGGCTCAAGTCAAGCGCGTTGCGCCGCTCCGGCCGGGACAGGCGTAGCCAGCGGTAGCCAGCCGGGCTGGTCTCGACGGCCAGATGAGGATGGGGCATGCTCAGGCTCCCGAACCGCGCAGGGCTTACGAAACACGGGGCTTCCGAAACGCCTGAAATATGGTATACCAAATAAACCCGACCTGAGGAGCCAGGTGAAGCCAGCGCCGTTCGCCTACCACCGCGCGCACAGCGTCGCAGAGGCGGTCGCGCTGCTCACCGAACTGGGCGACGAGGCGAAAATCCTGGCCGGCGGGCTGAGCCTGGTCCCGATGATGAACTTCCGGCTGGCCCGGCCCGCCGCGCTAGTGGATGTGTCCCGGATCGCGGGCCTGAGCTACCTGCGGGCCGGTGCCACGGACGGGCTGCGCATCGGCGCGCTCACCACCCATCGCGCGGTCGAGGTCAGCCGCGACCCGGCCGTCCTCGGTGGCTTCGGCGTGCTGCCCCGGTCGGCCCGGTGGATCGGGCACTACCCGATCCGCAGCCGGGGCACGTTCGGCGGCAGCATCGCGCACGCCGACCCGGCCTCGGAGTGGTGCCTGCTGGCCGTCCTCCTGGACGCCCGGGTGGTGCTCACCGGGCCCGACCGGCAGCGCACCGTCCCGGCCGCCGATTTCTTCGAGGGGTACTACAGCACCGCGGCCGGGCCCGACGAGATGATCACCGAGCTCTGGTTCCCCAAGCCCGAGCCGAGAGCGGTGCTCACCGAGTTTGCCCAGCGGCAGGGCGACTTCGCGGTCGTCGCAGCCGCCGTATCCGCGGACATCGCGGACGGCGTCTGCCGCCAGGGCCGGGTGGTGCTTGGCGGTGTGGGCCCGCTGCCGGTCGAGGTGGACGCGGGTCCGCTGAGCGGGCAGCCTGCCACCGCGGAGACCTGGCAGGCCATGGGGGAGCACGCCGCCCGCCAAATCGACCCCCCCGACGACACGCACGGCGACGCCGCGTACCGGCGCAGGCTGACCGCCACCTTGGTCTCCCGCGCGCTCGCCGAGGCCAGCCAGTTCGGCGAGGACGGCAGGGGGGACGGCAGGTGAGCGCCCGAGGTGCCCCGGCCGCGGGCTTCGACGGCCGCTGGGTCGGCGCCGCGGTGCCCCGCAAGGAAGATCGCCGGATGCTGCTCGGCCGCGGCCGGTTCACCGGTGACCTCACCCGTCCGGGGATGCTGCATGCGGCGTTCGTCCGCAGCCCGCACGCCCACGCCCTGGTCAACAAGATCGACCTCACCGCCGCCAGCCAGGCTCCGGGCGTGGAACACCTGTTCACCGCGGACAGCCTCGGGCATCCCTACCTGCTCGCGCTGCTGGAGCGCGACGAGTTCGTGCCCACGAGAATGCCTATCCTCGCGGGGAAAAGGGTCAGGTTCGTGGGCGAGCCGGTGGCGGTTGTGGTCGCCGACGACGCCTACCGGGCCGAGGACGCGGCCGAACTGGTCGAGGTGGACTGGGATCCGCAGCCCGCCGCGGCGAGCATGGAAGCGGCCAGCGCCGCCGGGGCGCCTCGGCTGCACGACCACGGTAACTGCCTGGTCGACCTGCTGATGTTCGACGACGACCGGCTCCCGCAGATCTTCGCCGCGGCGAAGACATGCGTCAGCGCCACCTTCCGCAGCGCCCGGGTCGCCGCCCTGCCGCTGGAGGGACGCGCCTGCCTGGCCGAATGGGACGACCGCGACGACCAGCTGGTCATGCACGTCTCCACTCAGGTTCCGCACCAGGTCCGCTCGGGCGTCGCCCAGGCACTGGACATCCCGGAGCGCGCCGTCCGGGTGATCGCCCCAGATGTCGGCGGCGGGTTCGGGCTGAAATGCGTGGTGGGCCGGGAGGAGGTGGCCGTGGCGGCGGCCGCGCTGCGGCTGCGGCGGCCGGTGCGCTGGACCGAGGACCGGCAGGAGAACCTGACCGCCGCCTTCCACGGACACGACCAGCGCTACCAGGTCAAGGCCGCCTTCGACGAGCACGGCAGGATCCTCGGCCTGGACGCGGAGATCGACTGCGACACGGGGGCCTACTCGGTGTTCCCGTTCACCTGCGCCGTCGAGCCGCTGATGGCCGCCACCGAACTGCCCGGCGTGTACAAGGTGCCCGCGTACCGGGCCCGGGGCCGGGCCATCGCCACCAACAAGGCCCCGGCCGCGCCGTACCGGGGCGTGTCCCGGCCGCAGATCGTGCTGGTCATGGAGCGGCTGATGGAGAAGGCCGCGGCTGCGCTGCGCCTCGACCCGCTGCAGGTGCGACGGGTCAACCTGATCGGCCGGGACGAGTTCCCCTACACCGGCGTCAACAAGATCACCTACGACGAGGGCAGCTACCGCGAGTCCCTTGACCTGGCAGAAGGGCAGGTGACAGAAAAGGCCTGGCCGGAAGAGCGCGACCGGCTCAGAAAGGCCGGGCAGCGGGCGGGCATCGGCTACGCCTGCTTCTCCGAGCGCACCGCTTACGGTACCCCGGCCATGTCGCAGCGCCGGATGCGGATGACCCCGGGCTACGACACCTCGCTGGTCCGGATGGATCCGACCGGCGAGGTCATCGTCACCACCGGGACCTGCGGGCACGGCCAGGGGCACGAGACGACGTTCGCGCAGATCGTGGCCGATCGCCTCGGCGTCCACCCCAACCAGGTAAAACTAAAACAGGGTGACACCGATCTGGCCTCCTACGGCTGGGGTACCTGGGGCAGCCGCTCGGTGGTGATCGGCGGCGGCGCGGCCGGGCGGGCCGCGGACATCGTGGCCGGCCAGCTGAGAAAGGTGGCCGCGCACCTGCTCGAGGCCAGTCCCGCCGACATCGAGCTGGCCGAGGGCATGGCCCGGATCCGCGGCGACGACACCGCCGCCATCGGCATCCCCGAGCTGGCCAGGCTGGTCCACTTCCAGGCCCACCGGCTGGCCGAGGACCTCCGCTACGGCCTGGAGGCACGGGCCACCTTCGACCCGCCCGGCACCTTCTCCAACGCCTGCCACGCGGCCATGGTGGTGATCGACCCGGGCACCGGCGCGATCCGCCTGCACCGGTACCTGGTGGTCGAGGACTGCGGCGTGGTCATCAACCCGGTGGTGGTCGACGGGCAGGTGCGCGGCGGCGTCACCCAGGGCGCGGCGGCCGCGCTGCTCGAGCGGGTCAGCTTCGACCCGGAAGGCCAGCCGGTCAGCGCCACCTTGATGGACTACCTGGTGCCCACCGCGGCCGAAATGTGCGCCGTGGACATCGTCCACCTGCAGACGCCCTCCCGGTTCAGCGAGACCGGCGCGAAGGGCATGGGGGAGGGCGGCACGATCGGCGCCCCGGCCGCCGTCCTGGGCGCCATCAACGACGCGCTGTGTGACACGGACGTGCGCTTCGACCACATCCCGGTGCTGCCGCACGAAGTGAGCGCGGCCCTCGGCCAGGCCGGAGCGCCAGCATGAAGGACGGCAGCATGAAGGACATGCACCAGATCAGCCTCACCGTCAACGGCCGCGAGCACGAGCTGGCCGTCGAGGCCCGCCGGACGCTGGCCGACATGCTTCGCCACGACCTCGGCTACACCGGCACCCACCTCGGTTGTGAGCACGGCATCTGCGGGGCGTGCACGGTGATCATGGACGGCGCGCCGGTCCGGGCCTGCCTGGTCTTCGGGGTGCAGGCCGACGGCACCGAGGTGCGTACGGTGGAGGGGCTGGCCGACGGAGAGGAGCTGTCCGACCTGCAGCAGGCATTCAGCCATCACCACGCGCTGCAGTGCGGGTTCTGCACCCCCGGCTTCCTCATGCTCGCCGAGGCGTACCTCGCCGAGGACGCCGCGCCGCTCACCGAAGCACAAGCCCGCGAGCTCGTCGCCTCCAACCTGTGCCGCTGCACCGGCTACCAGGGCCTCGTCGAGGCGGTCCGCGCGACAGCCCAGGCCCGGCGGAAACGATGACGGTCATCGGCATCCGGCTGCCGCGCACGGAAGACCCCCGGCTGCTGCGCGGCCGCGGCCGGTTCGGCGACGACATCAGCGCCCCCGGCCAGCTATGGGCCAGGATCGTCCGGTCCCCGTCCGCGCACGGCCGGGTCCGCCAGCTGGACGTCGCTGAGGCGAGAAAGGTCCCCGGCATCACCGCCGTGGTCACGGCGGAAGACCTCCCGGCAGGCCTGGTCATCCCGGTACGGCTCGCTATCGCCGGCACCGATCTGCGCGACTTCCTGCAGCCGGTCCTCGCCCGCGACACCGTCCGTTACGTGGGCGAGCCGCTCGCCGTCGTGGTCGGCGAGGACCCGTACGCCTGCGAGGATGCCGCCGAACTGGTGGAGATCGACGTCGCGGAGCAACCCCCGGTCCTCGACGCCACCAGCGGCGGCGAGGTGGTCGCCGAGCTCACCCGCGGCTACGGCGACGCCGACGCGCCCTTCGCCGCGGCCGCGCACGTCGTCCGGATCGAGCTCGCCATCGGTCGGCACAGCGGCGTGCCGCTCGAGCCGCGCTGCCTGCTGGCCGTGCCCGGCCCGGACCAGGGCGAACTGGCCATCTTCGGCATGACCAAGGTCCCGGTGTGGAACCGCGACCTGCTGGCGGGCATGCTCGGCGTGGACGAGACGCTGATCCGCGTGCACGCGATCGACGCGGGCGGCGGTTTCGGGGTCCGCGGCGAGTTCTACCCCGAGGACTTCCTCATCCCCTGGCTGGCTGTGACGACGGGGCGCCCGGTCAAGTGGGCCGAGGACCGGGCCGAGCACCTGATGGCGGTGAACCACTCCCGGCAGCAGTACCACCGCGTCGCGGCCGCGTTCGACGCCGACGGCCGGATCCTGGCCCTGACCGACGACATTACCCACGACAACGGCGCCTACTGCCGCACCCACGGTGTCGCGGTCCCCGAACTCACCGCCGCCATGCTCCCCGGCCCCTACCGCGTGCCCGCCTACCGGGGGCGGGTGCGGGTGGTGCTCACCAACAAGACCCCGTGCGGCACCTACCGGGCGCCGGGACGGTTCGAGGGCACGGCGGCGCGCGAGCACCTCCTGGACGTGGCCGCCACCCAGCTCGGCATCGACCCGATCGCGCTGCGCGAGCGGAACCTGATAACCAGGGCCGAGATGCCGCACGAGCGCCCGATCAGCACCCTCGGCACCGACCTGATCCTGGACACCGGCGACTACCCGGCCCTGCTCGCGGCCGCGGTCAGGGAGGCCGGCCGCCTCGGCTACCGGACGCACGCCAGCGCCAGCGGAGGTGCCAGCGCCGGCGCCACGCTCCGCGGTTTCGGGCTGGCCATGTTCGTGGAGAAGAGCGGCCTGGGGCCGCAGGAGACCGCCGACGTGACCGTGAGCCTGTCCGGTGCCGTGCACGTCTACTCCGGCGGCACCTCTGTGGGCCAGGGCATCGAGACCGTGCTCGCGCAGATCGCGGCGGACGCCCTCGGCGTCGATCCGCGGGTGGTGCGCGTCACGGCCGGGGACACGGCGGCCCAGCCGTTCGGCTCCGGGTCCTGGGCGTCCCGGTCGACGGTGGTGGGCGGCAGCGCGGTGCTCCAGGCCGCGGCTGCGGTCCGGGAACGGGCCATCGAACTGGCCGCGCGCATCCTCGAGGCCACCGAGGAGGACCTCGACCTGGCCGGCGGTTCTGTCAGCGTCCGCGGCGACCCTGCGGTGCGCCTCAGCCTGGCCGACGTCGCCAGGGCCGCCGCGCCCGCCAGCGGGTACCTGAAAGCAGGCGAGCCGGCCGGGCTGTCCGCCCGCCGCCGGTTCGAGGTCTCGCACATGACCTATCCCTACGGCGCGCACGCCGCGGTGGTGGAGGTGGACACCGGGACCGGGCGGGTCCGGGTGCTGCGCTACCTGGTCGCCTACGAGGTGGGCCGCGCCATCAACCCGATGCTGGTGGAGGGGCAGCTGCGGGGCGGCGTGGCCCAGGGCATCGGCGGGGCGCTGTTCGAGGAGTTCCGCTACGACGAGGCGGGCCAGCCGCAGGCGATCACGTTTATCGAGTACCGGCTGCCCACCGCGGCCGAAATCCCTCCGGTCGACGTGCTGCTGTTGCAGGACGCTCCCTCGCCGGGCAACCCGCTCGGCGTGATGGGCGCGGGCGAGGGCGGCATCAACGCGGTCGGCGCCGCGGTGGCGAACGCGGTCCGCGACGCGCTGGGCCTGGCTGGCGGCGTCGGCCAGCTGCCGCTCACCCCGGCCCGGGTCTGTGCCCTAGCGCAGGCGGCCGGCGCGCGAGCACCCGGAGGTAACGCATGACCACCGGGGTCCCCGGCTACGTGAGCAAGACCGATCTGGTGGCCGCCCTCATCCGCGAGCTGATCATCACCGGCGAGCTGGACCCGGGAGAGCAGTTGCGCCAGCGCGACCTGGCCCAGCGCTTTCACGTCAGCCAGACCCCGGTCCGCGAGGCGATGCGGCGGCTGGAATCGGAGGGCCTGCTGATCTGCGACACCCACCGGGGCTTCACCGTGGTCGCGCCGGACGTGGGCCGGGTCGAGGAGAACTTCCAGATCCGCGCGGCGCTGGAGTCCCTGGGCGCGTCGCTGGCCGCGCGCAAGATCGACCCGGCCGGCCTTGACCGGCTGCGCGCGCTGAACGACCAGATGCGCGCCCTGCCCGACGACGACCCGGGCTACGCCGAACTGAACCGCGAGTTCCACTTCACCGTGTACGAGTACGCGCACAGCCCGCTGCTGCTGTCGCTGATGCGGCTACTGTGGGCGTCGCTGCACGGCGGCCCCCGGGTGTCGCGCACGCACGCCGAATCCGCCCGGCAGCACGACGAGATCCTGGCCGCGCTGGCCGAGGGAAACGCCGAAGCCGCCTCGGCTCAGACACATCAGCACATCTTGGGTGCGGATCCGGTAAAAGAAGTATCCGGGTAAGGGCCCGCAGCCAGATCCAGGGGAGCCGCCATGCCAGCGATCGTGACCGACGACAGCGTGACGCTGCATGCCGAGGAGACCGGCCAGGGCGAGCCGCTCCTGTTCGTCCACGAGTTCGCCGGCGACCACCGCAGCTGGGAGCCGCAGGTCCGGTTCTTCTCCGCGGCCTACCGATGCGTCACCTACGCGGCCCGCGGCTATCCGCCGTCGGACGTGCCCACCGACCCGGCAGCGTACTCGCAGGAGCGGGCGGTCGCGGACGCCATCGCGGTGCTCGACGGCCTGGGCGCCGGCCAGGCGCACGTGGTCGGCCTGTCCATGGGCGGTTTCACCGCGCTGCACCTGGCGCTCGGGCACCCGGACCGGATCCTGTCGGCGGTGGTCGCCGGGGCCGGCTACGGCGCCGAGCTCGAGCGCGCCGACGCCTTCCGCGCCGAGTCCATGCTCACTGCGGCCGCGTTCGCGGCCGAGGGCGCCGCGAAGGTGGCCGAACGGTACGCGGTCGGGCCCGCCCGGGTCCAGTTCCAGAACAAGAACCCGCGCGGCTGGGCCGAGTTCGCCGCCGCGCTGGCCGGGCACTCCTCGCTGGGCAGCGCGCTGACCATGCGCGGCGTCCAGGCCGCCCGGCCCTCGCTGTATGCGCTCACCGGAGAGCTGGCCCGGGTGAGCGTGCCGGTCCTGGTCCTGGTGGGCGACGAGGACGAAGGCTGCCTGGAGCCCGCGCTGATGCTCAAGCGCACCATCCCCACGGCCGGCCTGGCCGTCCTGCCGCGTACCGGGCACACCGCCAACCTGGAAGAGCCCGACGTCTTCAACCGGGCCGTCGACGCGTTCCTGAGCAGCGTCGGCCGCGGCTCCTGGCACCCCCGCGACCCGCGGTCCCGCTCCGCCTCCACCACCGGCATGACCTGACCGCCCTCCTCAGCCAGAGCATCCTTGACCCGAACGATCCCTTGGTGCGTGCTTAGCCAATCGGCGATCCTCGCTTGCGCTTCGGAGAATTCCTGCCACTTACCGCCGAAGATCACACGCGGCGGGGCGCGGGAGCCGTCGGCGGTGACCGGGAATCTGCGTATTCCCATTACATTTCTTAGTCCTCACGCCCGTGATGCGCAGATGGTTACGCGATCCGAAAAGTATGGCATTGCCCACTCTGGTACGACGCACCCATTCTGGCACGGAGAGTATCTAGATAGATACTCAGCGTCGACAAATTACTCCTGGTGCGTGGCCCGTGGATCATGGGACGGGTCTCTCAACCAGGTGCTGATTGAGGCGACCGTCAAATTGTGCCCTGGTAGATGCGCTCGCGTTGGCCACCGCCCTGAACTGCCCGAGCTTGCTGAAGTAACGTTCGACAGTGTTGCGGCGCTTATAACAACGTTGGACTGCCGTCCTGGCTTGCCGACATGCCGCGCACCTGAAACCGGAGCTGCGATGCCGTTACGCAGTGTTAGATCGATTAACGCAAAGTATATATTACCTGCTTAACAGAGTATTTCCTGAGCTAGCTTTTTGTCGCACTCATGTGTAATCCTCCGACCAGGATCATGCGTCTACGTGTCGGTGGATACATCTGGCGAGCCGGGCTTCGGCTACCAACGGGTCGGTTGCCGGACCAACTGTCAAAATGCAAAATGCCGTTCCCGTAAGGGGAGGAGCCTCGTTGTCGACTCAGTCCGCCCGTGCCGCTGCTGGTCAGGGACCAGCCAAGTCGGTCAATGCGTCGCAGTGCGGCCCGCAAGTGGAGGCCTGCAGGACTGACTTTGAGACTGTCGACCGCACCCCACGACTAGCGGCATCTCGGAACAGAGGACGCCGGGTCCCTCCGTTGAAGCTGTCAGTCATCATGGCTGTATACAATGAGCAGGACACTATCGAAGAAGCGGTCAGCGAGCTTCTCGAGGTCGAATACCCATGTGACATAGAGCTGATTGTCATCGATGACGGCAGCACGGATGACACACCTGCCTTGCTAGCTGAGATCGACGACTCGCGAGTCGTCGTGTTCCAGCACGTGGCGAACCAAGGGAAAGGTGCAGCGATCCTGACGGCTGCTAGCCTTGTGACGGGGACGCACATCCTTCCGTTTGATGCGGATCTCGAGTATGTTCCGGAAGACATTCTTAAGCTGCTTGAGCCGGTCTTGAGAGGCCGGTGTAGCGTGGTGTACGGTGTTCGTCTTTTCGGCTACAACACAGTTTACCGGTCATACCTGTATGCCCTAGGCAATAGAATGCTGACCCGCATAACAAATATTATGTTTGGTGCATGCCTCAGCGATCTTCATACGTGCCTTAAGCTTATCCCAGTCGGGATGTTCCGGAGCCTCAGGCTCAGGGAAACCGGTTTCGGTCTAGATACCGAGGTAAGTGCGTCGCTGCTACGTCACGGCGTCCGACCATTTGAGGTTCCAGTCAGCTACTTCAGCCGATCACACGAAGAAGGCAAGAAGATAACGTGGCGCGACGCGTTCGCCTGCTTGTGGATTCTACTGCGGATACGAACGCTACCGCGATCGCGATTTCTGCGTGCCTATGACACCACCGAGGGCGGCGGGCGGGATCGCGTCGCCGGTCCGGAGCCAGACGCGCCTACGCGGTCGCAAACCCGAACTATGACGGTGGTTGAGGCAGAAGCCAAAATGAGCATCGGCTTTGAGCGGCAGACTGAGCAAGTCTGATGCCAAAATGGTGGAGAACCGGTACGGCGAACGCGACCGGCGGCCTGTCGTAGCGTTGGTGACAGATGCGATCTATCCTTATCACTGTGGAGGTAACGAGCTTCGTTACCACGAGCTAATTCGTCAACTGGCCGGTCGTTAGTCGCACGGTCGTCAAGAGGCGCCGTGTGCGGCACCCGCGAGACCCCAGGTCCCGTTCAGCCTCCGCCATCGGCATGGCCTGACCGCCGTATCCCCTCCGCCCTTTTTAAGCGGCCGAACGGGCCGGGTGTCACGCCCCAGCGTCGCTCCGCGCCCCCGAGAGCACCACGGCGTGGATCCGGGCCGGCCCTCAAGGCTTCTTGCGCGCCTCGACGATCAGCTCGGTGGCCGCTTCGGTGGGCTCGTCCCGCCGCTCAAGGCCGCGCAATAGCGGGTCGTCGCTCTGCCCGGCCTCACAGCGGCGGATCTCGGCAAAGCCGGCCGCGGCCAGCTCCTCGGATAGCGCGGCCCAGTCGAAGCAGTAGCCGCGATGGTGACCGTGGTACGCGTAGGTGACTCGCAGCATGTCGACCGGATGCTCGGCGGGGAAGCCGTGCCGCCGATGCCGGTCCAGGTGGTCGGCGGTGAGCTGGGGGTCCTCCAGGTAGGCACGGGCGGTGCGTTCCACGTCCGGAGTGGCCAGCCGGATCGCGCCCCCGGCCCGTAGTGCGTCGTGGCAATGGCGCAGCACAGCGCGGGCGACGTCAAGCGGGAAATGCTCGATGACGTTGTCCCCGAAGATGCGGTCGATGCTGCCGGCCGGCACCGGCCATGGCCTGGTCAGGTCCAGATACATCTCGGACCACCACACGACGTCGGTGTTGATCCACTCGTCCAGGCGTACGTTGCCCGCCCCCACGTTCACCCGGACCGGCGCGGGCATCGCCGCGACCGCCCGCTGGAATCGCCGGGACAGCAGCGGAGCACGTACTGCGGTGAACGTGTCGTTGACCACCGACCGCGCGGCTTCCGCGATCTCAGTACGCATACGGGCGTTCGCCTCCTGACCGCCCCCCTCATGGATGAAACCTCGCACAGATGGACGCCCCAGCAGGCGTGCCGGATTACCGGAATGTCACGGCGGTTCAGTTCTGCCGGGTTATCCGGTAGGAGATGAAGCCCAGGAAGGACACGATGAAGCTCAGCACCCCGGCGGTGTCCTCGCGCAGTGACGGCACCAGGTGCGTGAGCGGCAGCGCGAGGGTTTGCGGTGCCACCAGCGCACACAGGCCGACGTATAGCCATCCGGCCAGGCCGTACATAGCCAGCGCGAGGGAAACCTCCCGGACGACCTTGATGACCCGGCCGCCGCGGACCGGCCTGGCGGCGGGGGCGGCGGACGCGAGGATAGGAACCACGCCTCGAGGAGAGGTTCTCGGCTTACCGTTCAACCTGTTGCATCCCCCTGCGGACGTGAGCCTGCCAGTTGACCACCGTGTCCAACGGTATCTCCCGTCCGCCACCCTGGCGAAGACCGGAAAATTCGCGTAAACCGGAACCTGTACCGATACGTCACCCTAGTGGGTGCCTTGGCGAAGGATCAGGGGGAGTAGGTGAAGGTCCTAGCGTGCGGTCGCGAGCGCTCACCGCGCTAAGCCGGGTCTTCAGCGACCCCCTCTACCGCGGGTCGCTGATCATGCTGGCGAACTCGGCCGGCCTCGCGATCTTCGGGTTCGTATTCTGGCTGGTCGCCACCCATATATACAGCGCATCCGCGGTGGGCGCGTACGCCAGCATCACCGCGGGGACCGGCCTGCTGTCCGCCGTTACCTCACTGGGCCTGCCGAACACCATCACCCGCCGCATCGCGAGCGCCGCGAACCCGCGCCAGCTCATGAGGCTGGCGCTGGCCGTGACCGCGGTACTCGGCGGCGTATTGTGCTTCGTCACCGTCCTGCTGATCGGTCCGCACCTGCCTGGTGAGCTGGGCCTGGGTCAGCGGGGCGCGACGGGCGTGCTGCTGACAGGCATCGTCATCGCCACGGCCATCAGCACGATCCTCGACGCCGCCCTGGTCGCCACCCGCGCTACCCCGGCCCTGGCGATAAAGAACCTCGTCGGCAGCGTCATCAAGCTCCTGGTCCTGGTCCTGCTGGCCAGGTTCGGCACGCGGGGGCTGATCCTCGCCTACGGGCTCGGGATCTCGCTCTCGTCCGTGCTGAGCGGGCTGGCCCTGTGGCGCAGGCTCGACCGCGGCGGCGAACGGGTCAGCCCCGTGCGCCTGCTGCGGAGCCACCTGTCGGTGACCGCGGGCAACTACGCGTCGATGATCATGGGGATCCTTCCCAGCACGGTCGTGCCCATCGAGGTGCTGATCATCCTCGGGCCGGCCGCCACCGGACGTTTCGCCGTGGCGTTCACCCTGGCGGGCTTCCTCAATGTCATTCCGTCCACCGTGGCCCAGGTGCTGTTCGCTGAGGCCTCCCGCCAGGGGGTCACCCTCGGCGTACAGCTACGCAAGGCGCTGCGCGGGACGTACGGGCTGCTGCTGCCGCCGCTGGTGCTCCTGGCGGCCGGCGCGCCCTTCGCGCTGCGCTTGTTCGGCGCTGCGTACGCGTCGTCGGCCACGGCCTGCCTGCGCGTCCTGCTGCTGAGCGCGCTGTTCACCGGCGGGACCTACTTGGTCGACTCGATCCTGATCGCACGTGACCGTATCGCCGCCTACACCCTCATGAACGGGGCCAACGCCGCGCTGGTCCTCGGCTGCGTCGCCGTGCTGCTGCCGCGCGGACTGACGGCGGGCGCCTGGGGGTGGACCGCGGCCCAGGGCCTTTCTCTTCTGCTCGGCTCGGTCGTGATCGCCGCCGGCAGGTCCGGGCGGCACCGCGCTGTCGCCCGCGGGGACGGAAAACGGGAGCCGCGGGCCAGACCCGCACGAGGGACCGTCAACGCGTACGAGACGCGCATCAGGGAGCTGCTCGAGACCTGGCCGATGATGCCGACGGCGCTGATCGCGGAGCAGATCGGATGGGACCGGCCGATTTCCTCGTTGCGCGACCGCGTCGTCGACCTGCGGACGCATTACCTGGCGGAGGAAGACCACCCGGGCGACGGCAGTCCTCCGCCCGGGCAGCTCGCCCACTGCGGTATCTGGTTCCCACCGGTGGAGATCCCGGTGGGCGCCGGGCAGACGCGGTCGGCCGCCGAGTTGCCGGTGCTCACCATGGTCACCGGGCACTCCCGGTATCTCTCCGCGCTACTCCTGCCGTCCGCCGAGGCGGGGGATCTCCTCGCCGGGTGCTGGCAGCTGCTGGCGGGGCTCGGCGCGGTACCGAGGGTCATCGCCTGGAGCAGCCAGCGTGCGGTAGGCCGGCGGCTGCCCAGCGGGATGACCGAGCTGACCAAGGAGTGCACCGAGTTCGCCGCGGCCCTCGGCGCCAAACTCATCATCAGCGGCACGGTCGGCCAGCCGACGAGGAACCTCCTCGAGGGCGCGCACGTCGATCTCGAACGGTCGTTCCTGGCCGGCCGGGCCTTCCGATCGCCCGAGGATTTCAACGCGCAGCTCGCCGCCTGGCTGGCGGGGACCGGGAACCAGGCGCGGTCGGCGACGGGCCGCACGGCCGGGGAGCTGGTAGCAGCCGACAAGCGAGCTATGCTCCCGCTTCCCGCGGTGCCCCCGGTGATCGGCTGGCGCCTGCTGGCGGTGATCGGACCGCGTCCGTTCGTCAGCTTCGACTCCAACCGGTACTCGGTACGCCGGCCCGCCGTCGGATGCCGGGCCGAGATCATCGCGAACCTGGCCGACGTGACCGTGCGGTGCGCGGGCGAGGTCGCCGCCGCCCATCGCCGTAGCTGGGCTCGTAACCAGACCATCGTCGACCCGGACCATCGCGCCGGGGCCGGCCTGGAGCACACCGGGCGCCGCTGACCCTGGCCCGGGCGTCACGGCCCGCCGGTTACCTGGTGGCGCGGACCACGGTGTACGCGGCGAGCTTACTCAGCCGCAGATGCCGCACCGTCCATTCGTACAGCGCGTGCAGCAGGAACGCGGGATAAGCAGCCTCGAAATAGCCAGGCTGCGCCCAGGTGATCCACGACTCCACCCGCGAGAATCCTGCGGCGCGGAACTCCCTGTCCAGCGCTTGCGGGTAACAATGGTCATAATGCACGGGAAACTCCACGTAGCCGCGGGTCCACGGCATCACCAGGTGAACGAGCCGGACCAGCGGGCCGAACGGAAGAAGCCGTGCCGCCAGTCCGAACAGTGAGTACCGGCACGGGACGAGGTGCAGCGCCACACCGCCCGGCTTGAGCACCCGAGCCATGTGCCCGATCGCCGCGGGCACGCCCTGCACGTGCTCCAGTAGCGCGCGGGACAGGATGAGGTCGGCCGAACCATCCGGCAGCGGAAGCCCCTCCGCGACGTCCGCAACACAGGTCTCGGCGACGTCCGGGTTCAGGGCGAGTTCCTCGGCCGAGATGTCGACCGTGATGAGCTTCACCCGTCCGGGCGGCTGCACCGACCCTGCGTAGACGCACCGCCGGCCGCCGCCGAGATCGAGCACCGTGGCCCCGTCGGGAAGCGCCCGGATGAGCGCGTCCGCCTCGCGCTCGAATCGCTGCCACAAGGTTTTGTCGGTCGGCAGCCGCAAATGTCTCTCGGTCGCCCGCGACCACCGGACATTAGCGTTGACGAGTTCGCGCAGAGCCATGATGACCCCAGTTTCTTGACGACGTCCGGTTGATATCGGCGAGCATGCCGTGGCGCGCACCGCGCCCACGTTACCCCGGCGTCGCCGGCCCCCACGCGGAGTCCGCCAGCCAGTGCGCGCTTCCCGCGATCGTCGACACCTCCAGGCCCGTCTTCTCCGCGGTCCGGAGGACGTCGTCGAGCAGGACAAGGCGGTTACCTCCGGCGACGATCCAGTCGTGGAAGGTGATCATCGCGGCCGCTGCGGGCCGGGCCACCGCATCGCGCAACGCCGACCGGGCATAAGCGAGCAGGTACGGTGCGGTGTCCTGCCCGGGCGCGGGCAGGCCGAGCAGGTCGCAGTCGAGCGGTGCGTACAACGGGATTTCCGCCAGGCGGCCTCGCCGGAACGGCGGGCGGCCGGCCAGCAGCCAGCGCAGGCGGCCGGGCGCTGATCCGGCGAAGGTCTCGCGCGCCACCAGTCCGGCGTTCAGGCCGGCCAGAATCAGGTGGCTGCGCGCGACGCGGGCCGTCGCCGCGGCCGGGAGCTGGCGCCATGGGCGGGGCAACGGCAGCCGGTCTGGCCGCAGCAGCTCGACCGGGTACCGGATCTCGCGGTTGGAGACCCACCGGTACCCGTGATCAGCCAGAAGGTCGTAGATCTCACGCCGGTAAAAGCGGGGGCCGAGAAGGTAAGGCGCGCGGAACCCGATGGGCGCCGAACCCGTGATGTCACTGATCAGTGTCTCCACCCTGGCCAGGTCGCGGTCCAGGGCGCTGAGCTTTCCCGCGTCGTAGCAGGCCAGGTCGTCGTGATCGTAGCCGTGCAGGCCGATCTCGTGCCCGGCCTGCGCGATCTCCGCGATGAGCTCGGGGTGTTCCTCGGCCAGCCGCCCCACCGTGAAAAACACCGCCGGCGCTCCGAAGGCGGCGAGCCGGTCCAGTATCCGGCGGCCCGCGGAAACGACATCGTAAGGAGCGTCGTGCGGCATGCCATAAGCGCCCTCGAAGTCAAAGCAGATGAGCATGCGCCGGGGCTGTGCCGCCCGGGCCGGGAGACGTACCACCTCGCCTTCATATCACAGCTACCGAGCGTATTGCTCATATTACGCTTTGTCTAACTCGGGCCAGATGCCGGGAGAAAATTCATTCGTCCTGTAATCCCCGTAGCGGCGCGCCGCGTCCCCCCATAGGAACGGTGAAACGAGGGGGAATCGAGCGCAGCAGTCCGATAAGCGTGCCGAATCGAGGAAGCGTGGCTGGGCGACGACGCGAAGACGGCGAGCGGGGCGGCAGCCACGCGCGGCAGATCGGCGGCACGGCCAGTGCCGGGGCGGACGGCCCGGCACCGGTTGCGGATCTGGCCGTCGTCATCTGCTCGCTGAACGGCGCCGCGGGCGTGGACCGGTGCCTGCGGGCCCTGGCCAAGCAGACGATCAGGTCACGCCTGGAGATCGTCCTCGTCGACGACGGTTCTACCGACGGCACCAGTGACGTGGGCCACCGCCACGGCGTGCGGGTGATCCGCCACCCGGTAAACCAAGGGCTGGCGGCGGCGCGTAACTCGGGATTGACCACGTCGTCCGCTCCGCTGGTGGCCTTCCTCGACGATGACTGCGAGCCTGAGCCCGACTGGGCGCAGGAACTTATCGTCGGCTACGAGGACGGGGTCACCGGCGTCGGCGGGCCGGTGCTGCCAGCGGCTCCGGCCGGCTTCATGTCCGGCTTTCTGAGCAGGAACAATCCGCTCACACCGCTCGAGGCGGACCTGGCTAAGAGCGAGAAGATAGCCTATCGCTTCTATCTCTACCTGAAGCGCCAGTGGATGCCCGCGGAAGCATCCGCATCCGGCCGGCGGGACGTGTACGCGTTCGTCGGGGCGAACATGTCATTTCGCCGGCCGGCCCTGATCGACGCGGGCCGGTTCGATGAGCGGTTTCGTTTCGGCTGTGAGGAAGGGGACCTCTGCCTGACCCTGACCTCCGCGCAGCCTTCGTGCCGTCTGGTCTTCACCCCGAGCGCCCGGGTGGTGCATCACTTCGAGCCGACGCTGCGGGACACGCTGCGGCGCAGCCGCGCGTACGGGCGTGGCTCGGCTCAGCTATGCCGCAAATGGCCCGGCGTGCGCCCCACCTTCTTCCCCTGGCCCGTGCTCGTGATGGTCCTGCTGCTCTCGTCCGTGCTGCTTCCGCTGCTCGCGGTGGTGGCCGCGGCCGCCCCCCTCGCGCTCTATCCGCGCTCGCCGCGGGCGGCGGCGTCCGGCCGCAGCCCCCGGTGCCTGGCGGACGCGTACGTGCGGCTGGCGCAGGAAGCGTGCGAGGATATCGGCTTCCTGCAGGGACTCTGGCGGTTCCGTCACCTTGTTCCCCAGCTGGTCGCGGGACGAGAGCTAGTGCCGTCCTGGCCCGTGGCGGAGCTGGAGGAAGCTACGTGACGGTACGGCGATTGGAAAGGTCACCGCCGTTTGATCGCCCCGTCCGCCGGTCCGAGACCGGCCCGGGGTGGTGGCTGGGCACCCGCGCCGCCGGACTCGTGCTACTCGCCCTGCTGGTCCCCGTCCACCGCCTGTGGGCAGTGCAGCTCCTGCTGATCCCGCTACTCCTGGTCCTGCCCGGTGAGATCCTGCTCCGGGCCTTGCGCGTCCCGGGCCGCGCCATTGCGTCGTTCCCGGCCTACGTGCCATGCGCGTCGCTGGCCGTGCTGATCGGCTCGGGCCTCGCCGTCGACCTCGTGGGCCCGGTCGCGGGCGTCGCCGCGCCCCTGCGCACCGTGCCGCTGCTGGCCGGCCTCGAGGCGGCCTGCGCGGTCCTGCTGGCGGCCTCGGTCAAGGCTCCGCCCGCCACCGCCATACCATGGCGGTCCCTGCGCGTGCCCGTGGTCAGCCTGCTGCCGCTGATGCTGCCGCTGCTGGCGGCGGCCGGAGCGCTCCGCCTCAACGCCGGCCACGGCGCCGCCGTCGCCCTGATCGCGGTCTGGGCCTGCCTGCTGGTGTTCATCGCCGTCCTGGCCTACGCCCAGTGGCTCGAGCCGGTGCTGCTGGCCACGGTGATCTACGCCATCGCGCTCGCCATGCTGTGGTCGTTCTCTCTCCGCGGCGACCTCGTGTACGGGTACGACATCTCCGACGAGTACTACGTGTTCCATCAGACCGTCACCGCGGGTGTCTGGCACCTGGGGCATCCTGGCGACGCTTACGGCGCGATGCTCAGTACCACCGTGCTGCCGACCGCGCTGCACGCGGTGGCGGGGGTGCCTGAACAGGCGGTCTTCACGGTCGTCTACCCGGCCATCACTGCGCTGTTCCCGGTCGCGGTCTTCTGGCTGGCCCGCCGGATGCTCTCGCTGCGCTGGGCGTTCACGGCGGCGGCGCTCATCCTCACGCAGGCCACCTTCGGCCAGGAGCTGCCCGCCATCGCGCGGCAGGAGATCGCCCTGATGCTGTTCGTGGCGCTCGTCGCGGCCCTCCTGGACCGTCGGCTCCGGCGGTATCCGCAGTGGGCCCTAGCCGCCGTGTTCGGCGCGGCCCTGACCCTGTCCCACTACAGCACGACGTACCTCGCCGTCTCCCTGATCGGCATCGCCCTCGTCCTGCAGTGGGGCCTGTCGTGGCTGCGCCAGGTGCCCCGGGTATCCGGCGCTTTCGCGGTCGCCCTGGTCGTGACCCTGGCCGGCGCGGCCACCTGGTACGGGCCAGTGACTCATTCCGCGTCGAACCTGAGCCAGTTCGTCCAGTCCGCCGAGGGACAAGGATTCAACCTGCTGCCCAACCGGGTGGCGGGCCAAGGCATAATCGCCGCCTACCTGCAGGGCAATACGTCGGCCCCGATGAGCGCCGCCCAGTACGCCCAGGCGGTGGACCAGCAGTACGTCAAGGACAAGCCGTACGTGACGCCGCTCCGGGACTCCGCGCGGCCCAGGTACGCGCTGCGGAACTCGGCGGCGCCAGCGACGCCGGTCAAGTCGAGCGCCGGCTCGAGCGCCATCGCCGCGGTCCAGGTACTCGTCCAGCAACTGGAATACCTGCTCGCGGCCGTCGGCGCGCTGATGCTGGTGCTGCGGCGCCGGGCTCCTATCCTCGCCCGACAGGTGGGACTGTTCTCCCTCGCGACCTTGCTGCTGCTCGTGGCGACCAGGCTGAGCGGCACGATCGCGGCCGCCTACAACGGCGAGCGGGCCGTCCTGCAGTCGATGGTGGTGCTCGTCATCGCGATCTGCTTGCCACTGAGCGAACTGATGGAGCGGGGGTGGCGATGGCTGCCGGCCGCCAGCGCCGCGGTCGGCGCCGCGCTGGCCGTGATGTTCATGAGCGGCAGCGGCGTGGCCGGTGCCGTGCTGGGCGGCGGGACGGCGACCAACCTCGCCAACAGCGGCGAAGACTATGAGCGCTTTTACATGACCACACCAGAACTGGCCGCGGCCCAGTGGGTGGGCGCGGTCGTTCCGCCCGGCCAGCTCGTCTACGCCGACCGGTACGCGCAGCTGCCGCTGATCGCCATCACCGGGATCGGCCGGGGATTGGTGCTGGACGTGACGCCGATGACGCTCGACCAGCACGCGTGGGTGTACGCCAGTACCACCAACGTCGTCGACGGGCGCGGGCGCGCCCAGTTCAACGGCGATGACGTGGTGTACGTGTTCCCGTCCCGGTTCTTGCGCGACAACTACAACCTCGTCTTCACGGACGGCTCATCGGAGGTGTTTCACCGGTGATCTCTTTCGTCATCATCAGCAAGGACGAGCCGAGCCTCGATGGCACGCTGACGGCAGTCGCCGCTCAGGCCCTCGCTTACGGCGAGCCCTTCGAGATCGTGGTCGTGGACGCGTCCGCGAAGCGGCTCGACTGGATACGGCAGCGCCACGAGGCGACGGTGCGATGGATCGATTTCCAGCGGCCACCAGGTGTCACCGTCTCCATCCCGCATCAGCGAAACGCCGGGGTGCGCGCCGCCCGCGGCGCGACCATCGTCTTCACCGACGCGGGTTGCCAGCCGGAAGCAGGATGGCTGGACCAGCTCCTCGGCCCACTCGAGGAAGGCGAGAGCGTCGCCGCGGGTATCGCCCTCGGCACATCCGATGCCGGCCCCTACGAGCTCGCGGTGCGCCGAGCGAGTACCGTCCGGTACCTCGACGAATGCTCCACCATCAACCTGGCTTTCCGGCGCGAGGCCTTCGACGCGGTCGGCGGCTTCGATGAGGCCTTCGCCTACGGCTCCGACGTGGACTTCAGCTGGCGCCTGATCAGCGCCGGGTTCCGGATACGCAGCGTTCCCGGCTCGGTCGTCCGGCACGACTGGGGCACGCGGCGCCGCCAGCTGCGCCGTTCCTATCTCTACGGCAAGGCGCGGGCCCGGCTCTACCGCAAGCACCGGTCCGGGCTGATGCACGTGCTGCGGACCGACCCCATGGTGGTGGTGTACCCGGTGTTCCTCCTCGGGTTGCCGCTGACCCTGGTGTTTCCCCTTTACCCGGCCCTGCTTCTCATCCCGGCCTGGCGGAACCGCTCGCACGGGGCGGTCAGCGTGCTCGTCGACCACCTGAGCTTCGGGGCCGGCGTCCTGAAAGAAACCATCTTCCGGTGAGAGTCCTGGTCTTCCCGCGCGACGATCTGAACCCCTATCAGCGGTTGCTCTACGGGGAAATGGGGCGGCTCGGGGCGAGGGTGAGTTATCTCGGGCGGCTCACGCCGTCCCATACGCTCAACCTCCTGCTGCTCCCGGCCGAACTCGCCGCCCGGCGCGCCGCGGGCGCGCGCCTGGTGCACCTGCACTGGGTGTTCGGCTTCTCCCCCCCGGGCGGCTCCCGGTGGCCGCTGCTGAGGCGGCTGGCCCAGCTCTGGTTCGTCCTGTGGCTGCGCACGGTCCGACTGCTCGGCATGCGCCTGGTGTGGACCGCGCACAACGTACTTCCGCACGGCAGGGTCTTCGCCGACGATGTCTCGGCCCGCCGTTCCCTGGTCAGGGCGAGCGATCTGGTGCTCGCCCACTCGCCGGCCGTGCTCGCGGAGCTGGCCGCGCTGGGCGCTACCGCGCGCCGCGGCGTCGTCATCCCGCACGGTCCGTTCGGCCACGCGGCGCCGGGGGTGCCCCTGCGGGTTCCCGGCCACGGCGATCATGTCCGCCGGCTGCTGTTCTTCGGCAAGGTGGAAGAGTACAAAGGGGTCGAGGACCTGCTGGCGGCGGTGGCGACGATGCCAGCGGACCTGCCGGCCCGGCTGACGATCGCCGGCCAGTGTGACGACCCGGCGTTGCGCTCGCGGCTGCGCGCGCTCGCCCGCGCTGCGGGGGACCGGGTCGCCCTGCGGCTCGAGCGCGTACCCGAGGATGAGGTAACCGGCCTGCTCGCCGCGTCCGACCTCGTGGTGCTGCCCTTCCGCAGGATCACGACGAGCGGGTCGGCGATGCTCGCGCTGGCGCACGGCAGGCCGCTTATCGTGCCGGATCTGGCCGCGCTCGCCGACCTTCCGCCCGCGGCCGTCATCCGTTATGACGGATCGATGCGGTCCCTGACCGCCGCGCTGGCCAAGGCCGTCCGGGCTGGCCGGCCCGTACTGGCCGCGATGTCCGCGGCGGCCACCGCGTACGCGTACGGCACGTCCTGGCCGGAGATCTCGGCCAGGACCCTGACCGAGATGGCCGCGCTGCTTGACGCACCGGCTACCGCGCCCGCAGAAGTGCTCACATCATGAGGAACCGCCCGGTGCGCATCGCGGTCGTCATCCCGGCCGGCCTGCATGATGACATCCTGGACACCTTGGCCAGCGTGGTCGAGTACACCGATCCATCCAGGATCATCGTGGTCATCGATGACACCGGTACCCTGGCCGAGACATCCGCGCAGGTCCGTGATCTGTCCGGGGACATCGCCGTGATCGCCGCACCACCCCGGGCGCCGGGTGCTTACGGGGGCCTCTGGGTCAAGCTGGCGGCCGGCTATACCTGGGTCCTGGACAGGTTCCGGCCGCGGATCATCCTCCGGATGGATGCCGACGCGCTGATGCTCGGCGCGGGCATCGAAGCGGCGGCCGAGCAAGCCCTTGCCCGCGATCCCGGTACCGGGATGCTCGGCTCCTACCGGATAGATCCAGCCGGAGAACCCCGGGACTTCTCGCCCGCCGCCCGGATCCTCCACGCCGAGGAGGGCCTGCGCGGACTGGTCCACCCGCGATGCAGATCCCGCGTCCGGCACTACGCCCGGCTGGCCCGGCGGAACGGTTATATCCCCGGCGAGCACGCGCTCGGGGCGGCGTACCTGCACAGCTACCAGGCCGCGAGGGACCTGCACCAGGCGGGCTGGTTCCGTGAGCCGCGGCTCGCGCCGGCCAGCCTGGGCGAAGACCACCTGATGGCCATGCTGACCATCGCGGCGGGTTACCGGATCGGCGACTTCGGCGGCCCTGCGGATCCGCTCGCGCTGAGGTGGCGCGGGTTGCCCGCCCACCCGTCCGAGCTTCTCGCGGCCGGGAAGTTGATCACGCATTCGGTCCGGTCCTGGGGCGACCTGACCGAGCGGCAGATCCGGTCCATCTTCGCCGAGGCCCGGGCCACGGGTAGCATCCGGGGCGCCGAGCCGTGACCCGCGTCTACTACGTTCTGTCGCCGCATCTGGACGACGCCGCCCTGAGCTGCTCGCTCCTGCTGGCCGCCAACCCCGGCTCCTGCGTGATCACCGCTTTCGCCGCGGGGCCCAGTTCGGTCCGGCCGCTGACGCCGTGGGACAGGGGATCGAAGTACTTCCCGGAAGGGGCCGACGTCACCGGGGTTCGCCGGGGCGAGGACATCAGCGCGACCGCGCTGGTCCGCGCCACGGCGATCCACCTCACCTACTGGGATCGGCACTACCGGAACGAGCGTTACGGATACCAGGGGCTCCCGGACGAAGAGCTGCCCGGGGCGATCGCGGCGAGCCTGGCGCCGCTCCAGCCCCCGGCGCTGGCCGCGGCTTGGGTGATACCGCTGGGACTGGGGCATCCCGACCATCGCCTCACGGCTGAGGCGGGGCTGATCCTGGCCGAGCGGGAACCTGCCGACGTCTTCGTCTACGAGGAGCTTCCGTACGCGGTGGAAGATGCCTCGGAGGTCACGGCCAGGAAGCGCTACTTCGCTGAGCGCGGTTTCGAGCTGGAGGATGACACCAGCGTCGGCATCGCCGCCGACCGGAAGCTGAAGGCGGCCGTGCTCCGCTGCCACGCCTCGCAGCGGCGCGCCCTGCGCCGACGCCTCCGGGCGGCCGCGCGGGCGCGGGAGCGCGTGTGGAAGATCGTCCCCCGCCACGCGCACAGCAGCGGCGCGGCGCACTGATCGGCGGGAGGCGACAGACACGCACGCATACCCGCCCCGGGACGAAGCGCCACGGGTCCTGCACGTTGTCGTGGGATACCGGCTCGGCCGGTACTTCCTGAACGCCATCAGGTCCGTACGTGCCGTCGCCCCCGGCGACCGGCTGCTCATCGTGGACAACGCCAGCCCGGACCCGGGCTTGCGGGAGGAGCTCGAGCGGATCACCGACCAGGACGCGCTCATCGACGTCATCTTCCGCGCCGAGAACGACGTAGGGCAGAACAGGAAGGTCGGCAGCCTGTACGCCGCCTACGAGGCCGCGTTCGAGCACGCGATGGCCCGGCAGTTCGATTACCTTCACCTGATCCAGGGCGATTTTCAGGTGCTGTGGTGGGACCGCGATCTTGTCGCGCGATCCGGGGAAATCTTCGGCGGTCATCCACGATGCGCGAATATCTCGATGCGGGCCAACTTGCGCGATATGGCGCTGGGCGACGACCTGACCGACCCGCCGGGTCCGGACGGCCTGCGCATGCTGCGCTGGTACGGGCTGACCGACACCGGCCTGTACCACCTCGGCCGGTGGCGGGCCTGGGGCTTGCGGTTCGGGCCGAGCGAACGCGAGCACGCCCGGCGGTATCTGGACCAAGGGCTTGAGGTGGTGTGCCATCCGTGGCCCACGGACGCGCCGATACCCTGGCCGGCCGTTGTGCGCAACGGCGTCCAACGGGGTCGGCAGATCGTCACCGAGAAGCAGTTCCTGATCAAGCCGCTGCCGGCCGCGGAGGTGGGCCGCCTGAAGGGCGCGCGGGACGGCGTCTGGCTGGAGGACGTGTGCGTCCCCTGGGGCTGGGCGTGCGTCACCCCGATGTGGGCGACCGACCTGAACTCGATCAACTACTGGGTCATGCGGTACCGGGACGCCAAGACGAACGGGATCCGGCACCTGTTCCCCCGCCTGGAACGGCGCGGGATTGACCCCGCTGGCCACCGGAAGCTGATCTTCCGGTACCAGTACCGGCCATCTCTGTTTCAATTGTTCGTCGCGTGCCCGGCCCGGTACGCCGCCCGGCAGCTACTGCATTCCCGGCGGACATGACGGTCCGCTGACGTATTTAGATGGAGGCATGCGTGCGCGAGGAAGATTACGTTAGCTTCGTTGTGATCGCCTACAACGAAGCGGCGAATATCGCGGCGACGATCGGCGCCATCACGGCCCTCGACGGGCTAGGGAAGCACGAGGTGATCGTGGTGGACGATGGCTCGCGCGACGGGACGGCCGGAATCGTGGCCGCCGTCGCCGAGCGTGATCCGCGGGTCCGGCTGATCAGGCTGCCGGAGAACCGCGGCCGGGGCTACGCGCGGTACACCGGTATCGCGGACGCGCACGGGGACCTCATCGCGACCGTCGACGCCGACGTCATCCTTCCTCGTGACTGGCTGGTTCGGGCCCGGTCCGCGCTGCGCGATCACGACGCGGTGGGCGGGACCGCGGTACCCGACGGCGACGTGGCCTACCTGCACCGGCGATTCGGCCTCACCCCGCGGGTCAGGGCGCACACCACGACCGTGGCCGGGGGCAACGGGCTCTATCGCCGCGAAATCTTCGCCTCCGTCCGCTTCGACCCGGCGCTGCGGGAGGGAGAGGACGTCGCGTTGAACCACGCCATCGAGCAGCACGGCCTGTCCTGCGCGACCGTACCGGGCCTGATCGTCGAGCACAGGGAAAACAAGGCGTGGGGCGAATCGCTCCGGTGGATGTTCGACAGCGGCCGGGGCGCCACCCGGCAGCTGCTCGCCTACCGGCAGGTCCGGCAGCCCGACGTGGCCGCGGCGGCGTTCGGCGCGGCCGCGGCGGTCGGCGCGCTCGCGGCGGCGCGCAAGCATCGTGCGGTCGGCGCGCTGATCCCGGTCGCGGTGGTCCTGACGGCGAGCGCACAGCACGTCCGGAGCCGGTTCCAGACCCTGCCATCGGACTGGAGGCGGGTCGCCCCGGCGATCGCGGCGGACAGCACACTGCTGACGGCCTACTTCGCCGGACGCTTCGCGGGCCTGGCGACGGCTCGGCGCCGGCCCGGTGCACGGTGATGCCGGCGGTGTGGAGAAGCGTCCTGACAAGGCCGGTGGCCTCAGCAGGCAGCCGGGAAGCCGCGCGCGGCACGGCCGGGGGGATCGCTCAGCGATTCCCCGCCTGGCTGGGGCGTGCCTTGCGCCCGGTCGGCTGTCGTCCGGTCCGCTGGGGAATCGCAGTCGCCGCCGTGATGGTAAGCCTGGGGTGGGCCGCCGTGTCCGTCTTGCTCCCGGACGCCGTCAACACCAGGACGACGTGCGTCTATACGGCGGGCAGCCGGAGTGCCCTGAACAGCTTCGACCAGCTCACCGGACAGCAGGTGAACTGCGTGCTGCTGTACAACGACGCGAACACGACGTGGTCTGAGTGGGCCAAGCCCTGGTTCACCGATTCCGCGCGCGGCGATGCTGACTGGCGGCAGTGGCTCAGCGTCGATCGCGCCGCCCGCAGGGTGGTCCTCTCCCAGGAGATGGTGCCCGACGGCGTCCCGTCGAACTGGCGGGAAATCGGCGCCGCGGGCGGCTACGACGGGTACGCGCGCCAGCTTGCCGCGAACCTGGTGGCCGCCGGAATGGGTAACGCGGTGATCCGCCTCGGTCACGAGATGAACGGCACCTGGTATCACGACGCGCTGGGAAACGATCCCGGCCAGTACGGTGACTGGGCCGCGTACTGGGCCCGGATCGTGAAGGCGATGCGTTCGGTGCCAGGTGCCAGATTCCTGTTCGACTGGAACGTCAACGCCGGCTACCGGAACATCCCCCTGGATGATTACTACCCGGGCGACAGCGTGGTGGACGTAATAGGGGTCGACGTCTACGACTCTGGCATGCCCGGCCATCCCCGCGATCCCGCCATGCGCTGGACGCGCCTGGATCACGAGCCAGGGGGGCTAGCGCAGGTCGTGGCGTTCGCCCGGCGGCACGGCAAGCCGCTCAGCGTCCCGGAGTGGGGGGTGGTGAACGCCTCCGGTGGAGGGCTGGGGGACGATCCGGCCTACGTCACCGGCATCGCCGACACGATCAAGGACAACAACGTCGTGTACGAGGCCTACTTCGACCGTGCGGTGGGGGGTGTCATGGTCCTCCAGGACGCTCCTCAGTCCTTGCGGCTCTGGGTTAAGTACTTTGGCCAGCAGGGCACGGTCCGGGGGCGGTCGTGGTTAGGGTCCGCCCCGCCGACGCGGCCGGCCCGCCAGATCGCCTCAGCTCAGGAGCGCTCCGGCGACGCGCTCGGTGATCACGTCCCAGCTGTACTCGGCCAGCCAGCCGTCGTTACGCCGTGCGCGGCCGGAATCGGGCCCGTCGAGATCGCAGGCGAGCCACGCCTTGACCGCCTCGGCTATCGCGACGGCGGAGGGCTCGCAGACTGACCCTTGCGAGGCCTGCGTCACCAGGTGCCGGGCCAGGTTGGCCGGGGCCGAGGTCGTGACGACAGGCACGCCGCAGGCGAGGGCCTCGAGCACGGCGATCCCGAACCCCTCCCTGGCGGACGGGAACACCGCGACCCTGCCTGCTTTGAGCAGCGCGTACACCTCTTTCTGCTCCCCGACGTCGTGGCGGAAGTCCACCGCGTGCGCCACGTTCAGGGAATGCGCGAGTGACTGAAGACTGTCCCGCTCCGGGCCATCGCCCACAATGCGGCAGGTCACCGGCGTGCCCTCGGCGTGCAGCAGGGCCACCGCCTCCAGGAGCAGGTCGATGCGCTTGTGTGACATGAGCCGTCCGACCACCACGATGTCGGTGGTCTCGGCGTCGGTATATGCCGCCTGGACGGCGTCCAGATCGATGCCGTTCGGTGCCGCCATGACCGCGGCGCGAGGGCCCAGGGCGGCGCGGAGCGCCTCGGCCGTCTGGGGAGAGGCTGCGATTATCTGATCCGGCAGGGCCATGGCGAGCCGTTCGATATACCAGGCAAAGATGCCCAGCGGCCCGAGATACTCGCGCCAGTACGACTGGCTCCACACTTCGTGCCAGGTGACGACCAGCCGCTTCCGCTTTATCGCGGTAATGAGACGCAGGGCGAAGATCTGGAAATACGGCATGTGGTCCGCCTCGACCACGTCGAAGCGGCGAAACAGCAGCCGCGCGCAGGCCAGGCTGAAGAGCAGAGCCTCGCTCACTGAGCGGCGGCCCTTGGTGTACAGCGGGAACAGCGGTGATATGCCGTGGTAGGTAACACCGTCCTCCACCCTGACCCGCGGGCCCTTCCACCAGTTCATCGTGTACACGTGGACATCCGCGTGCCGCGTCAGCCGCCGGGAAAGCTCGAAGTACCGAAGCTCCTTGCCGCCACGGTGGTAGGGATAGATCGCGTCCGTGACGAGCGCTATGACTGGCTTACGGTGATCTCTCATTAGGCTCACTTCGCGGGGGTCGGGCAGCGGCTGAGGAAGTCGATGGATTCGGCCGGGCTCGCCAGGCGGATCGTGATGCGGATCTGGCCGCCTTCGCAGCTGAGCGCTAGGGCAGGGTCCATGGTGACGGTGGCGCCCGGCGCCAGGGTCCTCCTGCCGCTGACCGGGCGGGCGGTCAGGCCGCCCACGCGACCGATTCGGGAAGCTCTCAGTGACCATTGGTAACTCTTCGTATCCGAAGAGTTATTGCGAATAGTGAAGGGTACGTGCATGGTGGTATGCCGCGCGGGCAGCCGGGCGGGCAGGGACTGCGGCTGGGCGAACGACAAGGCCGAGTAGGACGGTGGTGCCATGTCCAGCCCAGCTCTGCGCAGGACGGAATGACCGGCCGATGTCTGGGCCAGCAAGGCCGCGGCGACCAGCACCAGCGATGCGATGATGAGCGGGATTCGGCTCTTGGGTCCGGTGATGGGCTTCAGCTCGCCTTGCCAGTAGTGATCTCATCAGCACTTTCGCCGAGCTTTACCGGCCGCAGGGTGGCGGGCCTGGGCGGGCCGTCTGGCCCGGCAGCCGGTTCTTGCGGAAGGGTCACCGAGGTCCGCAGGCGGCGGAACCGGACCTTCACCAGCACCCAGGCACACACAAGCGCGTCGTGCGTCTTGATCTTTTTTCCCTGGGCGTGCGATCGGCTGTAATAGCTGACCGGGACCTCGAACGGCCGCACCCCGTTCCGCAGCAGCAGCGCCGTGACCTCGGTATCCAGTCCGAACCGCTCCTGGGTGAGATCCAATGCTGTCAGCATCGGCAACGGGATCAGTTTCAGGCAGGTATGCAGATCACTGATACACGCGTCGAAAAGTACATTAGCCAGCCGGGTCAGAAACCGGTTCCCCATGGCATACCGCAGCGAATGGTAGACCGTGTTAAAGCCGAACATCCGTACTCCGTACACCACGGCACACCGGCCCTTCAGCACCGGGTCCAGCATCCGCGGAATGTCCTCGGCCGCATATTCCAGATCCGCGTCGAACGGCACCACATGCGACCCGCGCGCGAGCGACACCGCCCTCCGCAGGGCCGCCCCCTTCCCCCGGTTCTCCCTGTGCCGGTGCACCACCAGCCGGTCATAACGCATTTCCGCGAGCAACACCTCGGTCGCGTCGGTACTGCCGTCATCTACCACGATGACCTCGAAGTCGCACGGATACGGGGTCCGCAGCACCTCCTCGACCGCCCGCACGATCGTGCGTTCCTCGTTGAAGACCGGCATCAGGATCGACAGCTTCACCCCCGGATGATCGGCGGCATCACCGGCCAGCGTGGCCTCCGTTCCGCCAATCCGGCCGGGGGACCGGGTGCGGTGCGGCACCGGGACGACTCCGCTCATCCCTTGTGCAGGCGGTACACACCAAGGCTCAATCGCACACAAAGCCAGTCCTCCTCCTGACGCGCGCCGAGTTGCCTTGTCGACTACCTGCCCCCCACCTCCGGAGGACGCCGGCTGCCTCGTAGCCGGTTCCGGAGACCAGGCCCTTCCGAGACCAGCCGAAGTCTGGACCCGATAACTCGACGCCCGGCCGGCGGCTGTGGTTTACGCGAATTTGTAGGTATCCGGTAGGACAAGCTACTGATGGCGCATATGTGCAGGTAATCGCTGACCGGCGATGCCGGCCCGCTGCATCGCGGGTCTCGGCGGGGGCGTGCGCGGGTGGGACTACGCCGATCCCCGCGGACGCGTCCCGCAACATATCGGCGGAAAGGCGCACCATCGCGGCGGCATCGCCGCTAGCGTGTGTGGCTTGGAGTGAGGGGATGTCACATGCGGGTGACGGTCGTCCGTCCGGGTGATCTGGGACCGAGCGAGGCGGATCTATGGGCTAAGTTCCAGCGGTCGTCGCCGGTGATGTCGAGCCCGTTCCTGTCTCTGACCTTCGCACAGGCAGTGGGCAGGTTCCGGCCTGGCGCCCGAGTGGCGGTGGTCGAAGACGGCGGCCAGATTGAGGCGTTTCTCGCGTTCGAGTTGGCTTCACGCAAGGTCGCGGTGCCGATCGGCCATCCCATGAACGAGCTCCAAGGGTTCATCGGCTCGGGCGCGCCGATCGACGCCAGGGCCGTGGTGCGGAAGGCTGGCCTGCGGGGATGGCGGTTCCTGCATGTGCCGGCAGAGCAAGAATCGCTCCTGCCGCATCATTATGACGGGACGAGGGTTCAGTGCCCCATCATCGACCTCACAGAGGGGTATCAGTCCTACCTCAGTTCTCGCCGCAAGCAGAGGACTAAGAAAATCGGCGAAAAGCGGCGTTCACTCGCCAGAAGGCTGGGTGAGGTGTCACTCCGGTGGAACAGCTGTCGCCCAGAGGACCTTCAAAAGGTTATAGAGTGGAAGACCCGTAAATATGGAGGGGCGCGCCGCTTGTTCGCTGACCGGGCAGCAGTGAGGATCGCGGAGGAGCTGGCCGCCTCTGACAATGATGCCTGCCGGGGCATTGTAAGTGTCCTGTCAGCGGGGGAGCAGGCTGTGGCAGCTAATCTCGGGCTGATGGGACCTTTGGGCCTCGCTGGGTGGTTCCTATCGTATGACATTACCTTGAGCCGCTTCTCACCGGGAACAATAATGCTATTCGCCCTGGCCGAGGAAGCCGCGAATCGGGGCATTGCCAGGATTGACTTCGGCGGAGGGCAGGACAGTTATAAGTTCAGCCTAGCGAACGCCTCATACACGGTCGCTGGGGGCGCCGTGTGGGCAAGCCGGTGGGAGCAAGCCGCGCGCAGCCTCTACCGGCGGCTTCACGCGTCCGCCGCCCAAGCCCGCCGCACCCATTCATGATGACTGCGGCAAATCCAGAATATGGGTGCTATGGCGGCCTTGACCAGTGCCTCACAGATGTTCGCGGAAATTCGCCGCTTCGGTCGATTTCACGTGCACGCAGCATGATCTTTTCGTAGGAGCTGAACCGAAAGAGGGGAAATGGCGGCAGCTTGTGGAGATGGCGCGGTGAGCCGTATCACGGTGCTCGGCACCGGTTACCTGGGTACGACACACGCCGCATGCCTGGCCGAGATGGGCTTCGAGGTGCTCGGGGTGGACGTCGACCCGGCGAGGATCAACGCGCTCAGCTACGGTGAGCTGCCTTTTTACGAGCCGGGCCTTGAGTCGCTGCTGCAGTCGGGCCTGAAGTCGGGTCGGCTGTCCTTCACCGCTTCCTACGCGGAGGCGGCCGCCTTCGGCGATGTGCACTTCATCTGCGTCGGCACTCCGCAGCTCAAAGGCTCCTACGGCGCAGACTTGTCCCAGATTGACAGCTGTATCGACGCACTGGGGCCACTGCTGGACCGGCCTTGCCTGGTTGTCGGCAAGTCCACCGTGCCAGTGGGAACTGCGCAGACTCTGGCCGAACGGCTTTCTGGCATCTCGCCGGCCGGCCACGCCTGCCAGCTCGCATGGAACCCCGAATTCCTGCGGGAAGGGCATGCTGTCCAGGACACGATGCGACCGGACCGGATCGTGGCGGGGATAACCTCGGCGAACGCGGAAGCCACGCTTCGTGAGATATACGCCGGGCCGATTGCGGCGGGCACGCCGTTCCTGGTCACCGACCTGCCCACCGCCGAGATCGTGAAGGTGGCGGCGAATGCCTTCCTGGCCACGAAAATCTCCTTCATAAACGCTATGGCCGAGGTGTGCGAGGCCACACACGCCGACGTAACGAAGCTGTCGGAGGCACTCGGCCTCGACCCGCGGATCGGCAGCGCTGCCCTGCGGCCCGGCCTCGGCTTCGGCGGCGGCTGCCTGCCCAAGGACATCCGTGCGTTCATGGCCAGGGCCGAGGAACTCGGGGTGGACCAAGCCCTGTCGTTCCTGCGTGAGGTGGACGCGATCAATATGCGACGCCGGGCTCGTATGGTGGATCTGGCCAGGGGCCTAGTCGGCGGGTCACTGCGCGGCCAGACAATCGGCGTGCTCGGAGTGGCCTTCAAGCCCGATTCCGATGACATCAGGGACTCCCCGGCGCTGGACGTCGCGGCCACCATTCACGGTCTCGGCGCGGCGGTCACCGTGTACGACCCTGCCGCCTTGGTTCATGCGCGCCGGATGCATCCCGAACTGAGCTACGCCGATTCGATGCTGGACGCCGTTACCGGCGCCGACGTGACGCTGCTGCTGACCGAATGGCAGGAGTTCCGCGACGCGGATCCGGAGGAGCTCGCGAAGGTGGTAGTAAAGCGCAACATCGTCGACGGCAGGAACTCGCTGGACGCAGACTACTGGCGGGCGGCCGGCTGGACCTACCGCGCCCTCGGGCGGCCGGGCTAATCCAATCGCAGAGGGATTTAGATCCAGCCCAGCTACACCCTGTCCGCAACGCACCGCGAGCAGTCACGCATCGTCACCAGCCACGGCACTCCGGCACCATGCCCCGGCCAGCCCGGCGTCACGAAGGCAGCCGCTCATCTCATCACCCACAGTCACGCCGACCTTGATTAGTCCTGTCGGCAAGCCGGGATCGTATTATTTTCCGCAGTCCGCTTTTAATAGCGGCTGATCATGTGCTCCACTATACCGTGCGGCGCACATCGCCCTATCTGTATATCGCTCAGGGGATCTGGCTCGCATGGGAGACGAAGACCGGGGCAGGGAACTGCCGCATCGAATACGAGGTGCCGCCCGAGCCGGACCGTATACCACGATTCCGTCGCTGCAGGCGCCGGTGCTGTCAAAGGAATTGCGGCAGCGCATGCGTGAGGCGGTTACCGCCGAGCGCTCCAGGAGCGCCACCGCTGAACGAGGAGAAGCCCCGGGGTGACGACGTGACGATCCCTGCCGAGCCCGCACCGTCGGCCCGGCCTGAGCCGCCCGCCCAGCATGAGCGCGCCGTCAACGCCGGGCCGCCCGCGGAGGACGAGATCACCGAATGGCTGGGGGCCGCGGCCAAGCCCTCGACCGCCTTCCCGGTAGATGACGGGTCGTCACCGCCCGGCCGGTCCCGGCCGGATTCCCGGAGGCCGGCGGCCCGGTCCGCAGTCGGCAGGGCGGCCCGCATCGTTGTCGTCGTCTCGGTCGTCGCGCTCCTGGTCGGCGTGGCGGTCAGGCACTTCGCCCGCTCCTCGACAGGCGGCCACCCCAGCGCGGCCGCGGCGGCGCAGGCGGCGGCCGCCCGCGATGAGGCGGCCGCCTGGGTGGCCCAGCAGGTCAGCCGGGACGCGGTCGTCTCCTGTGACAAGACGATGTGCGCCGCGCTCACGGCGCACGGATTCCCCTCGCACGACCTGCTGGTGCTCGGCCCCACCTCGCCTGACCCGGTCATCTCCGCGGTGGTCGTCGAGACCCCCGCCGTCCAGGGCCTGTTCGGCAGCAGCCTCGCCACAGCCTGGGCGCCGGCGGTCCTCGCGTCCTTCGGCTCCGGGTCGACCGCCATCACGGTCCGGGTGATCGCCCCGCACGGGGCCGCCGCGTACCAGACCGCGCTCGACAGCGACCTGGCGGACCGGAGGAGCGCCGGCGCCGCGCTGCTGAACGACCCGCAGATAACGGTGCCGACCTCGGCCAGCGGGCAGCTGACCATGGGTGCGGTCGACTCGCGGCTGCTGCTGGCGCTCGCCGCCCTGGCCAGGCATCAGCCGATCGGCATCGTGCAGTTCGGGGACGTCGGCTCCGGGGCTAGCGCCGGCGTCCCGCTCCGCTTCGCCGACCTGACCGAGAACGGCCGCGCGGCGCATCGGTCCCGCGCCACATACGTCGAGTCCGTCCGCGCCTACCTGAGCACGGTGAACGCCAGGTTCCGCCCGGCTAGGATGACGACGGTGGTGCTGGCGGACGGCCAGGCCGTGCTGCGGGTCGAGTTCACCGCGCCGAGTCCGCTCGGGATGTTCGGCACGAAGTCGTCGTCCTAGCGGCGCGGGCCGCTTACGGCGGCTCGCGTCCCGCCCCCAGCCGCTCCCTCAGGCCCGCCGCCATGGCAAACACCTCAGGTGTCGTATCCCATGCCCGCCGCGTCCAGCGCCCGGAGCCACACGTTCCTGCGTCCGGACCGGCGATCCGCCCGGGCCAGCGACCAGCGGGTGGCCTGCACGCCCAGGTAGGCGAGCGGCTCGGGCGGGAAGGGGAGCGGCTTGCCGCGGACCATCTCCAGATGGGTCAGCTCTGTCGGCTCGCCGCTGAGCAGGTCGAGCATGACCCGGGCGCCGAACCTGGTCGCCGCCACGCCGAGCCCGGTGTAGCCGAGCGCGTAGGCGACCCGGCCGCGGTGCGCGGTGCCGAAGAACGCGCAGAACCGGCTGCACGTGTCGATCGCGCCGCCCCAGCGATGGCTGAACCCGATGCCTTCCAGCTGCGGGAACGTGGTGAACAGGTGATCGGCCAGGCGGAGAAACGTGGCGGGCCGCTGATCGTATTCGGCGCGGACGGCGTGGCCGAAATGGTAGATGGCGTCGTAACCGCCCCACAGGATCCGGTTGTCTGAGGTCAGCCGGTAGTAGTCGGCACGTAGTCATCAGAATTGCGGCGTGGAGACCCGGGCTTTCAGGCCGGTGAGGAAACGCCGCTCCACCTCCCGTGGAATGTCAGTGCGAAGTGATACCTTCAAGCTGTCCGCAAGAATCAAGCGGACACCTGCACCACCTGGCACGGAACCGCGGCAGGGCATGCCGTGGCTGCGCGGGGAGGCTTCCGGGATGCCGGGCCCGTGAACCGCGAACCGACAGCGCGACCGCAGGTCGCGGCTGGAATCCCCGCCCTTCAGGGCGGCGGAGGATGTCAAAGACCGGCACGATGTACGGTCACAGCCGCCTGATCAGCGACCGGAACGCGTTGGTACCAAGCACGACGCGCCTGGCCCGCAGCACGCCTCGCCGGGTGCGCACGGTCACGCCGTCCGCGTCGCTGGCCAGGCCGGTGGTCGGCGTGCGCTGGCCTCGCAAAAGCCGCCGCCGATCACGGCCAGGTCGCAGGCGACGTCGCCGCGCAATGCCCTGCGTACCGGCGGCGCGTCCGGCCGGTCCAGCCAGAACGGCGCCGGCTCCGCCGCCATGACCAGCCGGGTCAGCTCCCCGCGGCGCGCGTCCGCCCGCGCCCCCAGTGTCATCCTCTCTGGGCCATCCCCGTCAGACCGCGGCGAAGGCGTCTTCGAGGATGGACAGCCCCTCGTCGAGCAGATCCTCGCCGATCACCAGCGGCGGCAGGAACCGGAGCACGTTGCCGAACGTCCCGCAGGTCAGCGTGACCAGCCCGGCCTGGTGGCAGGCGCGGGCGACGGCCGCCGTGGTGGCCGCGTCGGGGTCGAGCGTTCCCGGCTTGGTCAGCTCGATCGCCAGCATCGCGCCGCGGCCCCGCACGTCGGCGATGACCGGGTACTTCTCCGCCAGCCCGTGCAGCCGCGGCAGCATGATCTCGCCGATCCGGCGCGCCCGCCCGGCGAGGTCCTCGGCCGCCATGGTCTCGATCGCGCCGAGCGCCGCCGCGCAGGCCACCGGATTGCCGCCGTAGGTCCCGCCCAGGCCGCCCGCGTGCACCGAATCCATGATCTCGGTGCGCCCGGTCACCGCGGCCAGCGGCAGCCCGCCCGCGATGCCCTTGGCCGTGGTGACCATGTCCGGCACCACGCCCTCGTGCTCGCAGGCGAACCAGTCGCCGGTGCGGCAGAACCCGGTCTGGATCTCGTCCGCGACGAACACGATCCCGTGCTCGCGGCAGAACTCGGCCAGCCCGGGCAGGAACCCGTCGGGCGGCACCACGAACCCGCCCTCGCCCTGGATCGGCTCGATGATCACGGCGGCCACGTTGTCCTCGCCCACCTGGGTGTGGATCAGGCTCTTGACCGTGTCCAGCGCGTTCGCCGCGCACGCCTCGGGGCCGCCGGGCCAGCGCAGCGGGTAGGCCATCGGCATCCGGTAGATCTCGCCCGCGAACGGGCCGAACTTGTCCTTGTAGGGCATGTTCTTCGCGGTCAGCGCCATGGTGAGGTTGGTGCGCCCGTGGTAGGCGTGGTCGAACGCTACGACGGCCTGCCGGCCGGTGGCGTGCCGGGCGATCTTCACCGCGTTCTCCACCGCCTCCGCGCCGGAGTTGAACAGCGCGGAGCGCTTGTCGTGCGTCCCCGGCGTCCGTCGGCCGAGTTCCTCGCAGACCTCGACGTAGCCCTCGTACGGCGTCACCATGAAGCAGGTGTGGGTGAACCTCGCCGCCTGCTCCGCCACCCGCGCGGCCACCCGGGGGGCCGCGTTGCCCACGGAGACCACGGCGATCCCGGACCCGAAGTCGATCAGGGAGTTGCCGTCGGCATCGACGATCACGCCGCCGCCCGCGTCCGTGACGAAGACCGGCAGCACGTGGCTGACCCCGCGGGCCACCGCGCGCTCGCGCCTGGCCAGTAGCTCACGAGAGACGGGTCCTGGGATCTCGGTGACAAGGTGCTTGCGCTGCGGGATGCGGGCGTCGCCCGGAACATGCTCGGTCATGATCCGACCATAAATCATCAGAGCTAACGGCTAAAGCAGAGGTAGCTATGCGCAAGGGCCTGGACGGTTAGGGTGGTGAACCGGATACGGGAGAGGACTGATCTCGAACATGCCTGGTCATGAGGAGCCGAACGCGCGCGGGCTGTTCGGCGGCGTTTTCGCCCGGGGCGGCGTCGAGGCGGACGACACCGCGTGGCTGCAGGCGATGCTCGACGCCGAGGCGGGGCTGGCCCGGGCGCTCGAGCGGGCCGGGCTGGCGCCGGCCGGCTCGGGCGAGGCGGTCACCGCGGCGGCGAGGGCGGAAAATTTCGACCCGAACGAACTGGGCGGACTCGCCGCCCTGACCGGGAACCCGGTGCCCGGGCTGGCCCGCGCGCTGGCCCGGCAGGTGCCGCAGACCGCGGTCAGCGCCGTGCATCGCGGGGCCACTAGCCAGGACATCGTGGACACCGCCGCGATGCTGCTCGCCAAGCGGGCCATCGACGTCATGCAGGCCGACCTGGCCCGGGTGGCCGAGGCCGCGGCCGGGCTGGCCGCGACGCACCGGGCCTCGATCATGATCGGCCGCACGCTCCTCCAGCAGGCCGTTCCCGTGACCTTCGGCCTGGTCGCGGCGGGCTGGCTGACCAGCGTGGACGAGTCCCGCGAGGGGCTGACCGCGGTCGGCTCGCGGCTCGCGGTGCAGTTCGGCGGCGCGGCGGGCACGCTCGCGTCGCTGGGCGATGCCGGCCAGCGGGTCGCGGCGCTGCTCGCCACCGAACTCGGCCTGGCGCTGCCCGTGCTGCCCTGGCACACGGACCGGCTGCGGATCATCGACGTGGGCGCCGCGCTGGCCCGGGTGGCGGCGGCGCTCGGCAAGATCGCCAGAGACGTCACCCTGCTGGCCCAGTCGGAGGTCGGCGAGGTCAGCGAGGGCTCTGCTAGCTCGGCCGGGCCTGCCGGCGGGGCTAGCTCGGCCGGGCCTGCCGGCGGGGCTAGCTCGGCCGGGCCTGCCGGCGGGGGGCCGTCCGAGGCCCGCGGTGGCGATCAGCGTGGGCCCGATCAGCTCCGTCCCGATCAGCAGGCGCCGGCGGCGTCCCCGCGGCGCGGCGGCTCCTCCGCGATGCCGCACAAGCGCAACCCGGTCGCGTCGATCGCCATCCTCGGCTGCACCAGGCAGGTTCCCGGGCTGCTCGCGACCCTGGCCATCGCCACCGAACAGGAACTGCAGCGCGCGGCCGGCGCCTGGCATGCCGAGTGGGAGCCGCTGACCGCCTTGCTCCGGCTCACCGGCTCGGCCTCGAACTGGGCGGCCGAGCTGCTGACCGGGCTCGTCGTGGACACGTCGCGGATGGCCGCCAACCTGGCCGCGACCAAGGGCCTGCCGCTCGCGGAGCACGTCGCCTCGCTGCTGGCCGGCGTGCTCGGCGGCGCCCAGGCGCACGACCTGGTGGCCGAGGCGGGCGCGCGGGCCGTGGGCGCCGGGCTCCCGCTGCGCGATGTGCTGCTGGCCGTGCCCAAGCTCGAGGAACGCCTGTCATCGGCCGGCATCACCGCCGAGCAGATCGATTCCGCGCTCGAGCCGGCCGGCTACCTGGGCGCCACCGGCGCCTTTATCACGGCCGCTCTTGAAGCGCACGAGTCACTGGGGGTTCGCAATGGATGACGCCGAGCGCACCCGGCGGGGCATGACGGTACGGCGTGAGGTGCTCGGGGACGAGCACGTCGACCGGGCGGTGGCGGCGACCACCCCGTTCAGCGCGCCGTTCCAGGACTTCATCACGCGCTACGCCTGGGGTGACATCTGGTCCCGCCCGGGACTCTCCCGGGCCGAGCGCAGCCTCGTCACGCTGTCCGTCCTCGCGGCCATGCAGCACGAGCACGAGCTGGCCATGCACGTCAAGGCCGCGCTGCGCAACGGCCTGACGCCGGAGCAGATCCAGGAGGTCCTGCTCCAGGTGGCGGTGTACGCGGGCGTGCCGGTCGCCAACCGGGCCTTCCCGGTCGCGCAGCGCGCGCTCGAGGAAGCCCAGGCGGCGGATGACGCGACGTAGCCGGCCGGGCCGCAAGAGTTTAAAGGGTCCCGGTCCGCTTACGCTCTTGTCGGGCCCCCCAGTGCCACGAGCTGGGAAGTTGTTCGCTCGCCACACATGTGCGTCCGACATGCGAACGACTGTACTCATGGCGACCGCTGACGCGTTATCGTTAGCGTAAGCAAACTACCTGGAGGGACATGGCGGAGATCGTCTCACTCGCCGAAGCCGTGGAGCGGGCCATCCATGACGGCGACTCCGTGGCGATGGAGGGGTTCACGCACCTGGTCCCGTTCGCCGCGGGCCACGAGGTGATCAGGCAGCGGCGCCGTGACCTGACCCTGATCAGGATGACGCCGGACCTGATCTACGACCAGCTCATCGGCGCGGGCTGCGCGCGCAAGCTGATCTTCTCCTGGGGCGGCAACCCCGGCGTCGGCTCGCTGCACAGGTTCCGCGACGCGGTGGAACACTCCTGGCCGGTACCGCTGGAGATAGAGGAGCACAGCCACGCCGGGATGGCCAACCGCTACGTGGCAGGCGCGTCCGGGCTGCCGTTCGCCGTGCTGCGCGGCTACAACGGCACTGGCCTGGAGACGCTCAATGACCTCCCCGGGTCGGCACCGACGATCAAGCCGATCACCTGCCCGTTCACCGGCGAGACGCTGACCGCGGTCGCGGCCATCCGGCCCGACGTGGCGGTCGTCCACGCCCAGCGGGCCGACCGGTCGGGCAACGTCCAGTTGTGGGGGATCACCGGCGTGCAGAAGGAAGCCGTGCTGGCCTCGATGCGTTCGGTGGTCACGGTGGAGGAGGTCGTCGACGAGCTCGACCCCCGGCCCGGCGCGGTGGTACTGCCCGGCTGGACGGTGACCTTCGTGGCGCGGGCGCCGGGCGGGGCGCACCCCTCCTACGCGCTCGGCTACTCGGTCCGGGACAACGACTACTACCTTGCCTGGGACGCCATCGCCCGCGAGCGCGCCACGTTTAATCAGTGGCTGCGTTCCCTCGGGGGGGACGACCCCCCCCAGACCCGCCCCGCTCATGAGGGGGCTGCCCGCCCCCCCATACCCCCCCGGGCCCCCCTTCGGGGGGCGATATGACGTACACGGCTGACGAGATGATGACGGTGTCTGCCGCCCGGGCGCTGTGGGACGGCATGACCTGCTTCGTCGGGATCGGGCTGCCCAGCTCGGCCGCGAACCTGGCGCGCGCCACGCATGCGCCGGGCCTGGTGCTGATCTACGAGTCGGGCACGATCGGGGCCAAGCCCGTCCATCTGCCGCTGTCGATCGGTGACGGCATGCTGGCCGAGACGGCGGACGCGGTGGTCAGCGTCCCCGAGATCTTCAACTACTGGCTGCAGCCTGGCCGCATCGACGTCGGCTTCCTCGGCGCCGCCCAGATCGACAAGTTCGGCAACATCAACACGACCGTGATCGGCGGGGATTACCGTGATCCCAGGGTGCGGCTGCCCGGCGCGGGCGGCGCACCGGAGATCGCAGCCTCGTGCCGTGAGGTGATCGTCGTGGTCAGGCAGAGCCATCGCTCGTTCGTCGAACGGGTGGACTTCGTCACCTCTGTCGGCTACGGGTCGGGCCCCGGGGACCGTGAGCGGCTCGGGCTCACCGGCGCCGGGCCCAAGAAGATCATCACCGACCTGGGCGTCCTGGAGCCCGATCCGGAGACGCTCGAGTTCACCCTGACCGGTCTATACCCGGGTGTGCCTGCCTCGGCCGCGAAGGAGCACACGGGCTGGGACCTGGCCATCGCGGCGGACCCGCAGATCATCGCCGCGCCCACCCCGGCCGAACTGGAGGCGCTCCGCTCGTTTAAACACGGGGGCTCGTTTAAACACGGGGGCTCGTTTAAACACGGCGGCGCGTCCAGGGCACGCGAGCAAGGAGTCACCCCATGACCGCTGACGTATCGGCCTCCCTGGCCACGCCGGAGGCCGGCAAGCTGGTCCTGCCATCGTACGAGCGTCCTGAGGGCCTGCATCCGCCGCTGGACTTCGACGGCTACCGCTCGACTGCACTGCGCCACCCGGAGCAGCCGCTCGTGCTGCTGCCGCACCGGCTCACCGAGGTGACCGGGCCCCTGCTCGGCGATGGCCTGATCACCGCCACCGACTCCGACCTGACCACGCAGCACGACGGCGAGCCGCAGGGCCAGCGGATCATCCTCACCGGCCAGGTGCTCGACTCGGACGGGCGGCCGGTGCCGGACACGCTGATCGAGATCTGGCAGACGAACGCGGCCGGCCGCTACCGGCACTCGCGCGAGCACCACCCCGCGCCGCTCGACCCGAACTTCGGCGGGATCGGGCGCGCCATCACCGACTCGGCCGGCCGGTACCGGTTCATCACGATCCAGCCCGGCGCCTACCCGTGGGGCAACCACTACAACGCCTGGCGCCCGGCGCACATCCATTTCTCCCTGTTCGGCCGGGCGTTCACCCAGCGGCTGGTCACCCAGATGTACTTCCCCGGCGACCCGCTGCTGCCGCTCGACCCGATCTTCAACTCGGTGCCCGACGAGAAGGCCAGGCAGCGGATGATCGCCGCCTTCGACATCGAGCTGACCCAGCCCGAGTGGGCCCTCGGCTACCAGTGGGACATCGTGCTGCGCGGCCGCGACGCGACCCTCTTCGAGTAAGGGGCGGAAGGACAAATGCCAGGGATGACGCCTTCCCAGACGGTGGGCCCTTACTTCGCGATGCGGCTGCCGTGGCCCGACGGCCCGTTCGTGGTGCCCGAGGCCACCCCGGGGGCGATCACGATCATCGGGCGACTCTACGACGGCGCCGGGAACGTCATCCCGGACGGGCTGATCGAGACCTGGCAGGCCGGGCCGGACGGGCGGTTCGCCCACCCCGACGACCCGCGTGGCCCCGCCCCGGCCGGCTACCAGAGTTTCCGCGGCTTCGGCCGGTGCCCCACCGCGCCGGATGGCTCGTACCGCATCGTGACGCTCAAGCCCGGGCCGCTGCCCACCTCCGACGGCAGCATCGAGGCACCGCACCTGGACGTGTCGGTGTTCGCCCGCGGCCTGCTCGACCGCGTGGTCACCCGGATGTACTTCCCCGACGAGGTGGCCGCCAACGCGGCGGATCCGGTGCTGTGCTCGATCCACGGGCCGAAGCGGCGGGCGACGCTGATCGCGGTGCCCGAGCCGGAAGGCGAGCTCAGGTTCGACATCCGCCTGCAGGGTGATCGCGAGACGGTCTTCTTCGATGTCTGAAGTCCGCCTCGTCTCCTCATTGGAGGGACCGGACGGCGCACCCGTGGTCATCCTGGCCAACCCGATCGGCACCACCAGGGCGATCTGGGACGTCCAGGCGCGGGTGCTGCGCGAGGATTTCCGGCTGCTGAGGTTCGAGCTTCGCGGCCACGGTGTGCCCGGCGCGCAGTCGGACGCCCCGCCCGGGCCCTATTCCATCGCCGAACTCGGCACGGACGTGCTCGGCCTCATGCGCGAGCACGGCGTCACCACGGCCGCCTACTGCGGCATCTCGATCGGCGGGATGATCGGGCTGTGGCTCGCCGCCAACGCGCCGGAGCGGATCTCCTCCCTCGTGGTGTGCTGCGCGGCGATCACCCCGATGCCGTCGCGGCAATCGTGGCTGGACCGGGTCGCGCTGGTGCGCTCCGGCGGGATGGCGGCGATCAGCGAGATGGTCCCGCCACGCTGGTTCACCCCGGACTTCATCGCCCGCCAGCCCGCGGCGGTCGCCTTCGTCATGGACATGCTGCACGGCACCGACCCGGTGGGCTACGCAGGCTGCGGCGAGGCCATCGCCGATATGGACCTGCGCCCCGCGCTCGCCGCGATCAAGGCGCCCACGCTGGTCATCGCGGGGGCCGAGGACCAGGCCGCGCCGCCGTGGCAGGGCGCGATGACCGCGGTCGGCATCGCGGACTCCCGGCTCCGGGTCATCCGGGGTAGCTCGCACCTGGCTCCCTACCAGACGCCGGGTCCCGTCACCGCCGCCATCCGGGCCCACCTAGGCTAGCCCGGGGGGCGACGAGCCCCCGGAGCCCTTGGGAGGAACCGTGCTGCCCTGGTCCGCGGATCTCGCCGGCCGCATCGATGAGCAGGTCATCAGCAGCGAGTTGCTGCGCGGCAACCCGCTCGGCGACCCGCACGAGCGGCCGCTGCTCGTGTACCTGCCGCCGGGGTACGACGAGGCGGACCGCAGGTACCCGTGCGTGTACGTCATCCAGGGTTACACCGGGCACGTGGCCATGTGGCGGAACAGGTCCGCCTACCGGCAGCCGTTCCCCGAGGCCGCCGACGCGGTGTTCGCCCGCGGTAAGGCGCCGCCGGCCATCGTGGTGTACGTCGACGCGTGGACCGGCTACGGCGGCAGCCAGTTCGTCGACTCGCCCGGCACCGGGCCGTACCACTCCTACCTATGCGACGAGATCGTGCCCTGGGTGGACGCCCGGTACCGCACGCTGCCCGATGCCGCGCACCGGGCCATCATGGGCAAGTCGAGCGGCGGGTTCGGCTCGATGATCACGCCGATGCTCCGGCCGGACCTGTTCGGCGCGCTGGCCACGCACGCGGGCGACACGCTGTACGAGTACTGCTACATCCCCGAGTTCCCCGCCGCTGTCCGGCACCTGCGCCGCTACGGCGGCGACATCTGGCGCTGGTGGGAGGACTTCAGGTCCCGGGTGGCCTTCACCAAGGACGAGGACATGACGCTGCTCGCGGTGCTCGGCGTGGCGGCGTGCTTCTCCGCGAACGAGGACGGTACCGTGGACCTGCCGTTCGACCCGGTGACCGGAGTACTCCGGCCGGCCGTGTGGCAGCGGTGGCTGGACTGGGACCCGGTGCGGATGGTGCCAGCGCACGCGGACGCGCTGCGGGGGCTGCGGGCCATCTGGATCGACGCGGGCACAAGGGACGAATACCACCTCGACCTCGGCGCCGAGGCGTTCCGTGCTGCGCTCAGGGACATCGGGGTGGCTGATGACCTGGTCCATTTCGAGCTTTTCGAGGCCGGGCACATGGGCATCGACTATCGTTACCCGATGTCTCTTGCCTGGCTCTGCGGCCAGATGACTAAGTAGCGGCTAAGAAGCCGCCGGCCGGCCCAGCAGTCTGGTACGTTTCCGGCGTATTGGGAACGGGGTCGCATCCGGAGGAACCGATGAACCCCGGGGTACCCCAAGGAACCACTGAACCTCGAATGGAGAGTCGTTATGCGTAAGAGCGGGTGGGCAGCAGCTGCCGGGCTCGGTTCGCTAGTCCTGCTGCTAACCGCGTGCGGGGGATCGTCGGGATCGCCGAGCACCTCGACCCCGACCACGACCTCGACCGCTCATGCCGCCGGCCAGGCGACCAGCGGAGCACTGAGCGGCGTGCCGCCCAAGGGCTCGACCGTGCTGATCGTGCAGAAGTCCGCCCTCGGCTATGTGCTCGCCCTGGCCAACGGGCAGGTCGTCTACGAGTACGGCAAGGACACCAAGGGCGGCTCGCCTGCCTGCACCGACTCCTGCGCCTCGGCCTGGCCGGCGGTGACGGGAAACCCGGTGGCGAGCGCGGCTTCCACCGGCCTGGGCACGCTCGGCACGGTCGCAGAGGCGAACGGCGCCAAGCAGGTCACCTACGACGGCATGCCGCTGTACACGTTCAAGGGCGCGAAGCCGCTGGCCACCAAGGGTGATGGCGTCGGCGGCATGTGGCACGTGATCAAGCTGTCGAAGAGCAACGTCACCGGCGCCTGACCATCGCACGCCGGAGGCTCCAGCGTTCCCCGGGCCGGGTCGGCCTGACGGCCCGGGAACGTTCTGGGTATCCCGGCTCGCCTCGAGGGGCCTGGACGGGCTTTCCTTCAGGAATCGAGCCACCATTGTGAATTGGAGAGACGTTATGCGTAAGAGCGGGTGGGCCGCGGCAACCGGGCTCGGATCACTGGTGCTGCTACTAGCCGCGTGCGGGGGGTCGCCGAGTTCCCCGGCCGCGGGCTCTACCTCCAGCGCGGGTCAGCCCAGCAGTGGGTCGTCAGGTCCGTCGGCGTCATCGGCGACGGCGGCGGCCACGGCCACTAAGAGCGCCGGGGGATCGACGGCGTCCGCGAAGCCCCACCACTCGGTCGGGCCGCAGCCGAGCAGCAACGATCAGTCGATCCCGGCGGTCGGCACGACCGTCATGATCGTGCAGAAGTCTGCCAGCGGTTACGTGCTCGCGGAGGCCAACCAGCAGGTGGTGTACACCTACTCGAAGGACAAGAAGGGCGGCCTGCCGACGTGCCTGGGCACCTGCGCCGCCACCTGGCCGCCGGCCACCGGAACGCCGCAGGCTGGACCGGCTGACCACTTCCCGGGTACGTTCGGCGTGATCAAGGGCGCGGGCGGCGTCCAGCAGATCACCTACAACGGCTACCCGCTCTACACCCTCAAGGGCGCCAGGCCGCTGTCGACAGCAGGTAACGGTCAGGGCGGCGTCTGGCACGTGGTCCCGCTCTCCGCGAGCGACATCCGCGTCTGACCGGTTCACCCGCTTCACCTGGCGATTGCCTGCTCGCACGCCGGGGTATCACGCAGGTCGTGGTCGGCCAGGCAGTAGACCAGCAGCCCGCGCAGCCGCGCGGGCTGCTGGTCATTTACAGCGCGCTGATGCTGGCCATGCTACCTCCAAACCCACTGTCACCTCCGCTACCACGGAAAGCTAACGAGGATCTTAAGCACCGCCCCTGGCGCGAACCAGCGCGGTCAAAGGCGCGTACCCCTGGCTGAGGGAGCGGGTTCCCGATTAGGCAAAGGAGCCTCATGCGACATCGGGTGCTAGCGGCCTCTGCCGTGTTCGGAACGCTTCTGCTGACCGCCTGCGGGACATCCGCGATGCCGGGCTCGGCGTACAACGGCGCCGCGACCACGGCGATATCAAGCATGGCCCCGTCGGCCTCGGCGTCGGGCATGAGTTCGTCGGCGGCCCGGTCCTCCGCGGTGCTGACGGTCAAGAAGACGCCGGTCGGCTACGTGCTCGCCAACACGAACGGCTACACCGTCTACTGGTCCGCCAAGGATCATCGGGGCAGCGCGCACCCGGCCTGCGCCGGCAAATGCCTGCTGGCCTGGTTCCCGGTGGCCGGCCAGCCGGTGGCCCCGAAGGGCGTCATGCTGGACGCCAAGCTCGGCTGCATCGCCCGGGCCGGCGGCGTGATGCAGGCCACCTACAACGGCTACCCGCTGTACACGTTCGGCAGTGACAGCGCCCCCGGCATGACTAACGGCAACGGCAGCGGCGGCGTCTGGCACGTCATCAGGCAAAAGGCCCCAGCCACGGCTGGCCTGTCCGGCTCTGCCGGGTAAGCCCGCGCTTAGGGGCGTGAGATGCCGTAGGCGGCGCGCAGGCGGGATGCGGCGGCGGCCGGGGCGTGCACGTGGTCCAGGCCGAGCAGGGCCGCGCCTGCTACCGGCGGGACGTCGATCACGCGGACGTCGGCGGCCGGGGCAGCCTCGGCCAGCTGGCGGCTGATGCCGGACATCAGCAGCGGGTTCCGCGCGGTGATGACGCCGCCGCCGAGCACCACGGGGGTGGCCAGGGCGGTCAGGTCCAGGCGGCGCATCGCGGTGATGGCCATGACCGAGATCTCGTCGGCAAGGCGGTTGACCACGGTCCGGGCCACGGGATCGCCTTCGCCCGCCGCGCGCAGCAGCATGGGCGCGAGGCCGATCAGGTCATCGTCCGGGATTTTGCCCTTGTGGATGCCGATCGTTACCTCCTCGACGCGCTCCACGCCGAAATGGCTGGTCAGGTAGCCGGTCAGCCGGGTCCCCGGGCCCCGGCCGTCCTCCGCGCGGATCGCGTGCCAGAGCACCTCGAGGCCGAGACCGTAGCCGCCGCCCCAGTCGCCTGAAATCGTGCCCAGGGCGAGGTACCTGGTGACGCGGCCGTCCGGCGCGACGCCGACCGCGTTGATGCCCGCGCCGCAGACCACGGCGACACCCCAGTGCGGCTGGTCCTGGTCGGCCAGGCCCGAGCGCAAGATGGCGAAGGTGTCGTTGACCACCGTCGCGGTCGGGCTCCACGCCTGGGCCTGCACCGCCGTGGCGTGCTCAGCCTCCTCTTCCGGCAGGTCGGCGTTGGCCAGGCAGGCCACCGTGTGCCGCGCGACCCAGCCTGACCTGCGCGCTCGGCAAGGCCCGTCCAGCTGGGCCGCGGCCTGCTTGACCACCGCGTCGAGGATCAGCATTGTCTGATCGACGCCGACCTCGTGGGCGTTGATGCCGGGCCCCCGGGCGGACGCGAGCAGCGTGCCGTCATCGGCCACCAGGGCCACGTCGGTCTTGCTGTTGCCGCCGTCAATGGCGAGCACCGCGGGCATAAGCGCCGCCGTTTCAGCCAACGCCGGAACCCGTAATCCCGCTATCCGCGCCCAGGGCGAACGCCAGCAGGGAGTTGGCGGTGTAGTCGTGCGGGAACGCGGTGACGAGCTGGCCGACGTTCGAGGTCTTGGCCATCGCGTAGACGCCCCGGGCCAGGCTCAGCAGGTGGGCGGCCTGGGCCGGATCACTACGAGCGGAAAGCTGGGCACCGAGGGCGAAGTCGGCCGCGAACCGGCCCGCCAGGTCGGGGCTGACCGGCTTGCCGGGCGGCGCCGCCTCGAACACCGGCCGGTACTTGACGTAGTACCCGCTCGGCCCGGGGTTCCCGCCGGGTGAGGTGTTCAGCCGGTCCTCCTGCTGGGGCAGGAACCAGAAGTTGTAGTCGCCCTGGATCGTGTTGCTCGCGTTGCCGTTGCCGATCCCGACCTGCGCGTATAGCACCTTGCGGGCGGGATTCCACAGCTTGGTGATCCACTGCAGGCCGAACGTCGCCTCCGGCTGGAGCATGTCATAGGAGCCGGGGCCCTGCTCGTTTGATAGGGCCCGCGCGGCTAGTGTGACGGCTGCTACTGCTGCGATCGTTATTCCCGCAAAGGCGCGCAGGCGTCTCATCATTGGCCTCCTCAGGCCCAGGGCAGGTAGGGCGCGTTTTCCGCGAGCAGCCGGTCGGTCAGGCACTGCGCCCGGTCGGCCTGGCCCACCAGCGGGTGCGCGAGCAGCGCGTTGTATACCCGGTCCCGGCCGCCGCGGATGGCGGCGTCGAGCGCGAGTTCCTCGTACGCGTAGACGTGCGCGATCAGCCCGCGCAGCAGCGGCTCGACCGGGTCCACGCGCACCGGGACGGCGCCGCCGCTGCCCACCACCGCGGGCACCTCGATCACCGCGTCGGCGGGCAGGAACGGCAGCGTGGCGCCGTTGCCCGTGTTGACCACCTGGACGTCGCGGCGGTCGCTGGTCAGCGAGACGAGCAGGTCCACCGCCGCCTCGGAGTACCACGCGCCGCCGCGCTGGGCCAGCTGGGGCGGTTTGGTGTCCAGCCGCGGGTCGGCGTACAGCTCGAGGAGTTCGGCCTCAAGCCGGGCTACCTGCTCGGCTCGGGTGACGGCGCCGCGCAGGGACTCGACCACCGCGTCGTGGACGTAGTAGTAGCGCAGGTAGTACGACGGCACCATGCCCAGGTGCCGGATGAAGTTCGCGGACAGCCCGGTGTGCGGCGCGATCTCGTCCGCGTGCTTGCCGAGCAGCTCGGGCAGCACGTCCACGCCGTCCATCCACACCGAACGCTCCCAGGTCAGGTGGTTCAGGCCGACGTGCCCAAGCGACACCCGCGAGGGCGCGACCCCGAGCAGGGAGGCGAACTCGCGCTGGAACCCGATGGCCACGTTGCACAAGCCCACCGCGCGGTGACCCGCGGAAAGAAGAGCGCGGGTGACGATCCCCACCGGGTTGGTGAAGTCGATGATGAAGGCAGAGGGCGAAGCCCGGCGGCGGGCCCGTTCGGCTAGATCCAGAACTATGGGGACGGTGCGGAGAGCTTTTGCCAACCCCCCGGCCCCCGTCGTCTCCTGCCCGACGCAGCCGCAGTCCAGCGGCCAGGTCTCGTCGCGCTGGCGGGCGGCCTGGCCGCCGATCCTGAGCTGGAACAAGATCGCGTCCGCGCCCTCGGCGCCCTCGGCCAGGCTGCTGGTCCAGCTCACCCGCGCGGGATGGCCGTGGGCGGCCATGATCCGAGCCGACACCGGCCCCACCGCCGCGAGCCGGGACGGGTCGGGGTCGACCAGCACGAACTCGGTAACCGCGGGCAGCAGCCGGCCTATCCCGTCCGCGAGCTCGGGCGTGTAGGTGGATCCGCCGCCGATCACTGCGAGCTTCATGGCAGTGCCTCCCTAACCACGGGGCCTTCACTTCCTCGGAGCTGGTCTGGGCAACGTGGCAGGCCGCGTCATGGGCGGGGCGCAACTCCGCGAGCAGCGGCGTGACCTGGGCGCAGGTGTCGATGGCCAGCGGGCACCGCCAGCGGAACCGGCAGCCGGGCACCGGGTCGATGACCTTGGGCGGCTCGCCGCGGTCGCCCGTGTTGGCTAGCTGGGCTGCCGCCACCGAGAGCGGTGCGCGCGGATCGGGCACCGCGGACAGCAGCAGCTGTGTGTACGGGTGCCTGGGGTGGGTGAGCACGTCCTCGATCGGCCCGGTCTCGGCGATCTGGCCGGCGTACATCACGATCAGGCGGTCCGCGACGTACCGCGCGCTGGCGATGTCGTGGGTGATGTAGAGGATGGACACGCCTTCCTCGTCGCGCAGCTTGGCCATCAGGTTGAGCAGGCCGATCCGGATCGACACGTCCAGCATCGAGACCGGCTCGTCGGCCAGGATCAGCTTCGGCCGCATGGCCAGCGCCTGGGCGAAGCCGACGCGCTGCCGCTGGCCGCCGCTCAGCTCGTAAGGGAACCGCTGCAGCATGTCGGGGTTCAGGCCGACGATGTCGAAGACCCTGGCCGCTTCCTCGAGCCGCTGCGCCGCGGACAGCGACGGGCGGTGCAGCTTCAGGCTGCGCAGCACGCCGTGCTGGACCCGGAACACCGGGTTGATCGAGCTGAACGGGTCCTGGAACACCATCGGCACCAGGCCGCTGTAGCGCAGCCGATCTGCCCGCGAGGTTATCGAAGACAGCGGCTTGCCTTCGAAGAACACCTCGCCCGAGGTCGGCTTGTAGATCCGGGCCAACATGCGGGCGATGGTGGACTTGCCGCTGCCGCTCTCCCCGGCCAGGGCCACGATCTCCCGTTCGCCGATCACGAAACTGACGTCGTCCACGGCGTGCAGCGTCCGCTGGGACAGCGCACTGCCGATCTTGAAGTGCCGGGTCAGGTGCCCGGCCCTCAGCAAGTCAGCACGGTGCGAGTCAGCGGTCATGACGGCAGGCTCCCGTCCTGGCGGCGCAGGCAGCGGACCAGCGCTTCCCCCAGCGGGTACAGGTCAGGCGCGATCTCGGCGCACCTGTCGATCGCGTACGGGCAGCGCGGGTGGAACCGGCAGCCGCCCGGCACACGGGCGAGGTCGGGCGGGTTGCCGGGGATTCCCTTGAGCGGGACGCGCGGGCCGCGGATGGACGGGAAGGCCTCGAGCAGGCCCTGCGTGTAGGGGTGCAGCGGCTGGTCGAACATCGCCTTGGTGGCACCGATCTCGTCCACCTGCCCCGCGTACATCACCATCAGGCGGTCGGAGAAGTGGCTGATCAGCGACATATCGTGGGTGACGAAGATGACCGCGAAGCCGAACGCCAGCTGCAGTTCCTTGATCTGCACCATCAGCGAGCGCTGCGCCACCACGTCGAGCGCGGAGGTGGGCTCGTCCATGATGACCAGGTCCGGGGTGAACAGCATGGCCATCGCGATCATCGACCGCTGCCGCATCCCGCCGGACAGCTGGTGCGGGTAGCTCCGCAGGTGCACCGGGTCGATGCCCACCATCCGGAGCACCTCGGCCGACCGGGCGGCGATGTCCTCGCGGGCGAACTTGCCGTGCGCTCGCATCGCGTCCTTGAACTGGGCTCCGATGGTCTTGACCGGGTTCAGCGCGTTCATCGCGCTCTGCATGACCACCGACATGTCCCGCCAGCGGATCGCGGACAGCTGCCCGTCGGTCAGGCCCACCAGGTTCGTGCCGTCGAACGTGACGCGGCCGGCGACCACCGACGCCGGGGGAGCGAGCAGCTGGGCGATGGCGAACAGCAGCGTGGACTTCCCGCAGCCCGATTCGCCGACGATGCCGAGGAACTCGCCCCGGCTGACCGTGAACGACACGTCGTCCACCGCGCGGACGTCGCCCCGGTCCAGGACGTAGTCGACGGACAGGCCGCTGACCTCTAGCACCGGCGGGTCAGACACGCTGCTCTGCACCTTTCTCGGGGGCACCTTTCTCGGGGGCACCTTTCTTCTGGCGCACCTTTCTCACCGGCCCGGTCTGCAGCGCCGCGTTGTTCTGCGCCCAGTACAGCGTGGTGCCCCAGCTCACCGTGTTCGGGTCGCCGAGGCCGATGAACTGCAGGCTGGACGCGAACAGCACCGCGTACAGCGCGTTGGTCAGGAAGCTCGCCACGATCAGCGAGGTCATGGTGGGGATGACCTCCACCACGATGATGTAGAGCCGCCGCTCGCCGCGCACCCGCGCCGCCTCGAGGAAGTCCCGGTTGCGCAGCGTGAGCGCCTGCGACCGGAGCTGGCGCGCGGTATAGGACCAGCTGGTCAGGGTGATCGCGGCGATCAGCACCGGCGTGGTCCCGCCGTGCGCGTAGGCGGCGATGACGATCAGCAGCGGGAAAAGCGGGATGACAAGCAGCACGTCGGTCAGCACGCTGAGCGAGCTGTCCCACAGGCCGCCGAGGTAGGCGGCGGCCACGCCGATCAGGACCGCGATCCCGGTCGTGGCCAGCCCGACCACGAACGCGATGATCAGCACGTTCCGCGTGCCCCAGACCAGCTGCGCGAACAGGTCCTGGCCGTAGTGGTTGGTGCCGAGCAGGTGGGCGGTCGAGATCCCCATCTGGGCGGGATAGGCGTCCTGCGTCGGGCTGTCGTGGGCGATGACGCCGGGAAAGAGCGCGATCAGGATGAAGATCGCGAGCAGCACGATGCCCACGGTCGCCTTGCGGTTGTACCGGACGGCGCGGCCGACGCGGGCCAGCGGGCGGCCCGACCCGAGAACCGGGACCTGCGCGGGCGGGGTCTCGGTGGGAACCCCGGAAACGGGCATGGCCATGGCTAACCCGCCGCCCTGGTCCGCGGGTCGAGCAGCGCGGTGAGGATGTCGGCGACCAGGATCGCGAACAGCACCGCCACGGTGATCAGCAGGAACAGGCCCTGCATGAGCGGGTAGTCCTCGCCGGACACGGCCTGCAGCAGCATGTAGCCAACTCCGGGATAGTTGAACACGTACTCAATCAGGATCGCGCCGCTGACCACGAAGCCCAGGGACATCGCGAAGCCGGTCAGGTTCGGCAGGATCGCGTTGCGGGCCGCGTAGTCAAACATGATGCGCCGACTCGGCAGTCCCTTGGCCCGGGCCATCCGCACGTAGTCCTCGGCCAGCGTGGTGATCATCGTGTTCCGCATGGTCAGGATCCAGGTGCCGATCGTGGTGATCAGCAGGGAGACGGCGGGCAGGAACGCGTGGTTGGCCACGTCCTGGAAGAAGGTGAGGTTGAGGCCGGGGGTGTCGGTAGTCACGTAGTAGCCGCCCTGGCTGGGGAACCAGTGCAGGGTGATGCCGAAGATCAGCACCAGCACCATGGCCACCCAGAAGTACGGGATCGCCGAGGTGATCACGAACGTCGGCGGCACGATGCTGTCCAGCTTCCCGCCGCGGTGCCAGGCGGAGACGATCCCCAGGCCGGTGCCGAGCACGAAGGCCAGGATCGTGGTGATGCCGATCAGGCCGAGCGTCCACCAGATCGCGCTGCCGATGACCGAGATGACCGGCTCGGGGTACTGGTCGAGCGAGGTGCCGAAGTTGCCGGTCAGGATCTGGTGCAGGTAACTGAAGTACTGCGAGAGCAGGCTCTGCTGCGTGTTGACCCCGAACAGGACCTCCAGGGCGTTCAGCGCCTTGGGGCTGAGCTCGCCGTGGAACTTCGACATCATGGCCAGCGCGGGGTTGCCCGGCATCAGCCGCGGCAGCAGGAAGTTAAGGGTCAGCGCTACCCACAGCGTGAGGACGAAGAAACCGAGGCGTCGCAGCGCGTATCTCAAGTTCGTTCGGCTCCGTGAAGAGGGATGGGGGTCATGCGGGGCCTGCACCGCGGGCCGGGGTCGATTTCGGTGTACCCCGGCCCGCGGCGGTTAGCTCACTTCGGCGACAGGTGCAGCAGCACCTGCTCGTTGTCCGGGTAGGCGTACGCGGACGGCTGGGCGTACGGGTCGCCGGGGGTCGGCCAGCCGTTGAAGGCACCGGTGTTGTACTGGTACCAGTCCACCGCCTCCACCACCGGGATGACCGGCACGTCGGTCAGCATGACCTGCTGGATCTTGTTCAGGATGGTCTGCTGATCCGCCGTGCTGGTGGTGGTGGCGTACTGGTCGAGCAGGGCGTCGGTGGTCTTGTTGCTGTAGCGCTCGTAGTTGCTGGCCGCCACCTTGCCGACCGGCGCCGTGTTCGCGGAGTTGAGCCAGTTGTTCAGCTCGTAGTACGCGCTCGGGCCGAAGGTCTGCTGGTCGAAGTAGGCGAGCTGGTACTTGCCGTTGAACAGGGCGGCCTCGAAGGCCGTATTGGACAGGTTTTCTGGCGCGAGCTGGATGCCGACCGCCTTGAGATCCTGCTGGATCACCTGCATGGAGGCGACCCAGTCGGAGTAGTCGCCGATGTTCATGACGGTGAACGACAGCTTCTGCCCGGCCGCGTTCGTCATGACGCCGCCGGACATGTGGTAGCCGGCCGACGCCAGCAGCGCCTTCGCCTTCGCCGGGTCATAGCCGTTGCCCCAACTCGACAGGGCCGAGTTGTTCAGCGTGCTTGAGAACGTGGGCGTGACGATGCCGGTCTGGTTCGCGGGGGGCTCGTAACCGGATTCACCGACCGTGGAGACCTGCCCCCGGTCGATGGCGTACGAGATAGCCTGGCGGACCTTCACGTTGCTGAGCAGGGGATTGGTGAGGTTCGGGATCAGCGAGACGTTGACGGTGGGCGGGAACCAGTAGTGGAAGTTCGGGCTCTTGGACGTGTAGAAGGCCTTGATCCCAGGGATGTACTGGGCGCCCCACTGCGCGTTCCCGTTGGCCAGGTCGTTGTTCGCCGTGTTGTTGCTGGTGTAGGCGGGGTACTGGATCTTGGAGATCTTCGGCTCGCCCGGCTGCCAGTAATGCGGGTTGGCGGTGTAGGTGATGTTCGCCGGGCTGCACTTGCTCATCAGGTACGGGCCGGTGCCGACCGGGCTCTTGATCGGGTCGGTCGTCGGGTTGGCGATCTTCGACCAGATGTGCTCGGGCACGATCGGCGTCTGATCCGCGATGTAGTAGAAGTAGGGCACGGCGACGGTGCTGAACTTCATCGTGACCGTGTTCGGGCCCGTCGCGGTGACACTGGAGAGCACGGACCAGGCGCCGGTCAGGTCCAGGGCGGGGTACTTCTTGGTCAGGTTGAAGGTATACGCCACGTCGGCCGCGGTCAGCGGAACGCCGTCGCTGAACTTGACGCCCGACCGGATCGTGAAGGTGAGCGACTTGTTACCCGCCCCCCAGCTATAGGAGGCCGCCAGCATCGGCGTGTTCTTGCCCTGCTGCAGCGGGTTCATGTAGACCAGCGGCTCGTACATGAAGCCGACCGACAGGAGCGTGTCGGAGGCGTTGAACGGGTTGAAACCGCAGGTCCAAAGCGCGCCGTTCTCATTGGAGATGGTCAGCGTGCTGTTGGTCGCGGCCTTGCCGCTGTTGCCGTTGCCGTTGCCGTTGCCGGGACTCGAGCTTGAGCTTGAACCGGCGGTACAGCCGGCCGCGAGCATCCCGGCCGCGACGATGACCCCGTATCTGGTGAGGCGTCTCATGCCGTTCGTCCTTACTGCCGTTTGGACCCTTAAATTCCTGACCGGGCGCGGAGCCGTTGGCTGCGCGCGGAGCCGGCGGCTGCCTTGTGCGTATGGCCGGCGCATGGCCGGTGCCTGCGCGCGGGCAGCCTCCGCGCTTGTCTGACGTCTGTATTCAGCGGGGGTTACCCCTTCCGCGAATTTTGTTAGGACAGTATCCTAACTATCTGTCCGGGACAAGAGCCCCGGCGAACTGACGCGAGGTCTTAACTTCCGGGTGCCTGAGGTCGTAACTTCCGGATGTCCGGGAAGCTCGCCCGTAGGCCCGAGCACACTGGTAGAGACTGATGGAGGAGGTGGCCGTGACCGCCATGTCGGCAGGCCCCGTGTCGGCAGGCGCCGCGCCCGCGGGTCCGCCGGAGTCGGCCTCGGCGCTGCCACCGCCAGAGAACTCCGGCGCGGCCCTGTTCGCGGCGCGGCCCTCGCTCATCCGGGCGATGAACGAGCAGCTCCTGCTCGAGCACATCCGCCAGCGCGGCCCCTGCTCCCGGGCCGAACTGGCCCGGGTCTCCAGCCTGTCCAAGCCGACCGTGTCGCTGGCACTGGACAACGTCGAGCGCGCGGGCCTGGTCCGGATCGCGGGCCAGCGGACCGGGGTGCCTGGCCGCTCGGCCCGGCTGTACGAGATCAGGCCGGACGCGGGCCTGGTGCTCGGGCTGGACATCGGGCACGAGTACGTCCGCGGCGCGATCGCCGACCTGTCCGGCGAGATCCGGGCCAGGCAGTCGCTGCGGGCGCACGCCACCAGTGTCCGCGGCCGGGTGGCCGAGCTCGTCGGGCTCGCCGACGTGCTGTGCGCGGACGTGGGCGTGTCGCGTCCGGCGATTACCCAGACGGTGATCGGCAGCCCGGGCGTGTACGACCCCCGGCGCAACGCGATGAAGCTCACCGGCGGCCTGCGCGGCTGGGACCGCCCGGCGGCGCTGGCCGGCCTGCGGGAGGCGTTCGGGCCGTCGCTGGTGATGGAGAACGACGTGGACGCCGCCGCGCTGGCCGAACGCGCCCTCGGTCACGGCCGCGAGGTCGATCACTTCGCCTTCGTGCACATCGGCACCGGCATCGGCATGGGCCTGGTCCTCGGTGGCCAGCTGCTGCGCGGCGCGCACGGGGTGGCCGGGGAGATCGCGTTCCTGCCGCTGTCCGGCGGGGCGGGCGCGGACGAGCAGGAGGCCCGCAAGCGCGGCACGCTCGAGGCGTCCGGGTCCGCGTCCGGGGTCGTGCGGGCCGCCCGCCGCGGCGGCATGCGCGGCCCGGTGTCGGCCCGGCGCGTCTTCGCGGCCGCAGCCGCCGGTGACGCGCGGGCGATGGCCGTGGTGGCGGAGGAGGCGCAGCTGATCGCCAAGGCGATTTGCGCCGTCATCAGCGTGGTCGACCCTGACCTGATCGTGCTCGGCGGCGGGATCGGCCGCGCCCCCGGCTTCGCTGAGGCGGTCACCCGTGAGCTCGAGCAGATCGCGCCGGTCATGCCGGCCATCAGGGTCAGCGCCCTGGGCACCGACGCGGTGGTCGACGGCTGCCTGGCGGCCGGCACTGAGCTCGCCTGGGGTCAGGTGATGACCGTGCTGCCCACCGCGCCATAAACCGGTTGACCGAGGGGCCGCGGTCCGCCGTACCGTGGGGCCTCGTGAGGGACCGGCCCACGGGAGTTACCGAACGAGACCTGGTGCGCGCCCTGACCGACGGCTGGGGCATCCGCGCTACGGCGCTGCGGTATGCCCCGGTAGGTGGCGGGAGCTATCACTGGGTGGTCACCGGTGACCAGGGAGAACAACGGTTCATCACGGTCGACGACCTGGACGACAAGGGCTGGCTGGGACGGACCAGGCCCGCCGTGTTCGCGGGCCTGCGCGCGGCGATGGACGCCGCTGTGAGGTTGCGCCGGCAGGCCGGCCTGGCGTTCGTGGCGGCCCCGATCCCGGCGCTGGACCGCCAGAGTGTGCGGCCGCTCGGCGACGCGCACGCCGTCGCGGTGTTCCCGTTCCTGCGCGGGTCCCCGGGCGATTGGGGCAAGCCCCTCCCCGCGCCCGACCTCGACGAGCTGGTGGCGATGCTGGCCGCGCTACACCGCGTGGACCCGGCCATGGTCCGGCTGCCGCGGCGCGAGATCGGGCTGTCATGGCGCGGCGACCTGGAGAAGGCCCTGCGCGAGCTGGGCCAGCCCTGGACCGGCGGCCCGTTCGCCGAGCCGGCCAGGGAACTCCTGGCCGGCGCCGCCGGGCAGGTGCGCCGCGGGCTGGACACCCTGGACCGGTGGACCCGCGCGACGGCGGCCGCGGAGAACCTCGTGATCACCCACGGCGAGCCCCATCCCGGCAACATCATCCGGGTCGCTGCCGACGGCGCCGGCCTGGCCCGCGGCGCGATCATGCTGATCGACTGGGATACGGTCGGCCTGGCCCCGCCCGAGCGCGACCTGTGGATGGCGGCCACCGGGACCGGTGACGAGCTGCGCCGATACACCGAACTCACCGGCCGGCCGGTCGACACGGCCGCGCTGGAGCTCTACCGTCTGCGGTGGGCCCTGGACGACCTCTCCTGCTTCGTCCGGGATCTCCGCGCCTCGCACCGCCGCACCGCGGACGCCGAACACGCCTGGCAGGCCCTGAAACTCACCGTCGCGCAGGTCGCGCGGTAACGCGAAACCCGCCCGCAGACGAGGGCGGCCGAACGCCATGCCCCGGCTATCACGTGACTCCCGGCTATCACGTGACTCCCGGCTATCACGCGGAGCCCTTCAGCAAACGGCGGGCGCCCAGGATCGTAGAGACGCACCACACCGATGTGACATTGGCGTTGCTATAACCCAATGCCAGGAACTTAAGGAAGCACCCTCGGCTCGGGCTGTTTCATGATCATGGCCAGAAACAGGCAAATAGCGCCCCAAAACTGGCCACGATCATGATCAGCGCCCGAAATGTCTCAATGTAAAATTAAGGCATAGCGGAGCATAACGGGATTCCGTCGCGCTGCAGGCCGGCAGCCGGCGCCATACCAGCGTCAGCAAGATCGCGGCCGACTACGAGTCGGTGATCACCGCTTACCACGTACGGCGGCTGGACATGGACGTGGAGGTCGACTCGCTAGGCAAACTTGCGGGCATCGACCGGCGGAACCAGGCGATCGCGCTGGTCGAGGCGTGGGCCAGGCGCTGCGGTCGGCCGCTGCAAGTCCAGTACACGCTGCCGGTCGAGCCGAACGGCCTGGAGGCAGACGCCCTCCACGTCTTGACGAATGCGGTCGCGGACGGCACGCGGGTGGACACCGTCAACATCATGACCTTCGACTATTACCTGGCCAGCGAGCCGAAGCCGCTGAACATGGGCACCGAGGCGATCACCGCCGCGCGGAACGTGCACCGTCAGCTGGCCGCCCTCTACCGCGGGTACTCACAGCAACGGCTGTGGGCGATGGAGGGGATCACGATCCTGCCCGGCATCGACGACTACCCGGGCAAGACCGAGATTACCTACCTCGGCGACACCCGCCGAATCCAGGGCTTTGCCCGCGCCAACGGCCTCGGCCTGCTGTCGATCTGGGCGATCGAGCGGGACAACGGCGGCTGCCCGGGCACCATCGACAGCAATTCGTGCTCCGGCATCAAGCAGCCCACCTGGGCCTTCAGCTATCTACTCGAGCCGTTCACCAGCTGGCCCACGCATAACTAGCTAGCGCAGGTACGACGCTCCGTTGAGGTCGAGGATGGCCCCGCTGGCCCACTCGGCCTCGGCGGAGGCCAGGTAGACCACGGCGGCGGCGATCTCCTCTGGTGTCGCGACCCGGTTGAACGGGCTCTGCGCCCGGATCTCGTCGCCGTGCGGCGAGTTCAGGTCGTCGAGTGTCATGTCGGTTTCGACGTATCCGGGGGCGACGGCCGCGACCGCGATGCCGAGCGGTGCCAGGGCGCGTGCCATCGACTGGCCGAACGAGTTCAGGCCGGCCTTGCTCGCCCCGTAGGCCGGGTGCCGCGGCTCGCCCCGGTAGGCGCCGCGTGAGGTCACGTTGACGATCCGCCCCCCGGTCTCCTTCATGTACTGCACGGCACACCAGGTCACGTTGGCCGCGCCGGTGAGGTTAACCGCCAGGGTCTCCCGCCAGGCGTCCCGCCACTGCTGGTAGGACGCATCGGTGATCGGGTGCGAGACGTAGATCCCGGCGTTGTTGACCAGCACGTCCAGGCCGCCGAGGTCGGCGTGAGCCTGGTCGACCATCCGGCGGACGCCGTCGGCGTCGGCCAGGTCGGCCTGGACGACGGTGTGGCCGACGCCCGGCAGCCCGGCCAGCACCTGGCGGGCCAGCTCCGGCGATCCGCGGTGGTGCACCGCCACCCGGTCATCCAGCTCCGCGAACGCCTGCGCCACCGCCCGGCCGATGCCCCGGGATGCCCCCGTTACCAGTACCGCTCGCTTCGCCAAGGCTCTCCCTAGGTGTAACTGTGCTCCGCGTCGGGATAACGGCCGTCCGACACGTCGTCGGTGAACCTGCGGGTGGCGTCGAGCAGCGTCTCGCGCAGGTCGGCATACTGCTTCACGAAACGAGGCAGTCGGCCGGTGGTCAGCCCGGCCATATCCTGCCAGACCATGATCTGCGCGTCGCAGTACTGGCCGGCTCCGATGCCGACCGTGGGGATCCTGAGCGCCCCGGAAACCCGCCGCCCGAGTTCGGCCGGGACCGACTCGAGCACGACGGCGAACGCGCCCGCCTGCTCGAGCGCCAGCGCGTCGGCGAGCAGTTCGTCGCCAGCCGGGCCGCGGCCCTGGACGCGCCGGACGCCGCCGAGCGTGTTGATGCTCTGCGGGGTGAGCCCAAGGTGCCCCATCACCGGAATGCCGGCCGTCGTCAGCACCCGGACCTGGGGGAGCACCCGACCGCCGCCCTCGAGCTTGACGGCCTGCGCCCCGCCCTCTTTCAGGTACCGGACCGCGTTCCGCACCGCCGATTCAGGCCCCGCTTCATAACTGCCGAACGGCAGGTCCGCGACCACCAGAGCGGTGCGCGTCCCGCGCACGACCGCTTGCACCATCGGGACAAGCTGATCCATCGTCATCGGCACGGTGGTCTCGTAACCCAGCACCATCTCGGCGCTGGTGTCGCCGACGAGCAGCGCGCGGACCCCGGCTTGCTCGAAGACGCCCGCGGTCAGGGTGTCGTAGCTGGTGAGCATCGACCAGCGTTCACCGCGGTCGGTCGCGGCCTGCAGGTCGCTGATGGTGATCCGCCGGCCGTCGGGCCAGGCTGCCGCCTCAGGCATGACAAGACTCCTTCCGGTCGCCACCAGGGTCGGTTGGCGCCGGTGTCTATTGTCTACTTCTCTTCGCAAAGGGACAGCAGCTTGGTGGCGGTGGCCCAGTTCCTGGCCGTGGCGGCCAGGCCCGATTTCTTCTGCCTGGCCGGCGGGCTGATGATCTTGAACACGGCCTGGGCCAGCTCACTGGTCCCGAACCCGTCCGGCGTGTGCAGGAACAGCGCCTGGTCGGCCGCCTGGACGGTATCCTGGCTGCCCTTGGCCGCGGCGGCGCTCCCGGCGTCCGTGACGCGGCCGAGCAGATCCTCGGGCAGGTCGGCGTTCAGGAACACCACGTGCACCAGCCTGGGGTTCGGCTCGTCCCGATACGGGTTGGCGGCCAGCACCCGCGTCAGCTCGTCCCGGCTCAGGACCACCACCGAGGACCAGATCCCGAACCTCTCGCTGATAGCCGACTCCAGCGCCGTGGCCAGCTTCGCGTTATCCGTGTCCGCCGTGTCGAACAGCACGTTGCCGCTCTGGATATAGGTGCCCACCCCGGTGTGCCCGAGCGAGGTCACGACCGCGCGCAGGTCCGCCATCGGGACCTTGTTCCGGCCGCCGACGTTGATGCCGCGCAGCAGTGCGACGTGTGATGCCATGTCGTCATTCTGCCCACTGTCTCCCGCAACTGACGACCGCGCCGGGTTCTACCCAAGCCGAGTCACCGCTTTTAGACCTTGCCTGTCGCTTTGGTACTCGTCAGTTAGCTGGCACAATGCCCTTTCGTGCGTGCTGCCCGGCGAGGCCCGTTCCGCGGCCTGCCCCCGGAAGTGGCGATCCTCACCGCGGTCTCGTTCATGGTCGCGCTCGGGTTCGGAATCGTCGCCCCGGCCATCCCGGCCTTCGCCCGCCAGTTTGGCGTCAGCGTGACCGCGGCGGCCGGCGTGATCAGCGTATTCGCGCTGCTGCGGGTGGTCGGGGCGCTGCCCGCTGGGCGCCTGGTGGACCGCTTCGGCGAGTCCGGGGTGATGGCGGCGGGTATTGCGCTGGTCGCGGTGAGCAGCGTCCTGGCCGGATTGTCCCAGTCCTTCGCGGAACTGCTCGTGCTGCGCGGCAGCGGCGGGGTGGGTTCGGCGATGTTCAGCATCAGTGCCCAGGCGCTGCTCCTCGGCAGCGTGCCCGGCGATCAGCGCGGCCGGGCCAGCGGCCTGTTCAGCGGCGGATTCCTGGTCGGCGGGATCAGCGGCCCCGCGGTGGGCGGGCTAATCGCGGCGTGGTCGCTGCGGGCCCCGTTCTTCTTCTACGGCGGCCTGCTCGTCGTGCCCGCCGGCCTAGCCGCGGTCGTACTGCGCCGCACGCCGAATCTCCGGCCCGCGGCCGCCGACCAGCCTCCGGTCGGTTCGCTGGCCGCCCTGGGCCATGCGGTGCGCACCCGCACCTACCGGGCCGCGGCGTCGGCCAACCTGGCCGACGGCTTCGCCGCGCTGGGCGTGCGCGGTGCCCTCGTGCCGCTGTTCGTCCGGGATGTCTTGCACCGGTCGGTGGTTTGGACTGGGATCGGGTTCCTCCTGTTCGCCGCGTTGAACGGTGCCGCGCTGCTGCCCGGCGGGCGGGTCGCCGATACGGTCGGCCGGCGCCCGGTTATCATCGTCGGCTGCCTGGTCTCGGCCGTCGGCATGGTCATGCTGGCGCTGCTGCCCGGTCCGTGGGCCTACCTGGCCGCGCTGGCCGTGGCCGGCTTCGGCTCAGGCCTGCTCGACGTGGCCCCGGCGGCCATGATCGGCGACATCATCGACAGCGGCGGCGGGACCCTGGTCGCGTCCTACCAGATGGCCGGTGACGTCGGCGCTGTGGTCGGGCCCGTGGCCGGGGGCTTCCTGGTCGACTCGGCTTCCTACGCCGCGGCCTTCGGCCTGGCTGCCGCCGTGTTGAGCGGCGCCGCCGTCCTAGGATTTTTTTCCCCGGAGACCAGGTTGGGCAGCCAGGCCAGGACGCCGCCCGGGCCCACCGCCGACGGCTCGGACCCCGCGATTCACTGAGGGCCGCCGCCCGGAGCCCGCACGCGCCCGCGTGTCACATTTGCTCGCTATGGTTATCCGGTGGCGTCATGGGCTGAGCACGCTATCTGGTGGCACGTGTACCCGCTCGGCTTCACGGGCGCGGAGAAGACGGCACTGCCCCCGGAAGAGCCCGTCCGGCACCGGCTTCGGCAGCTGGCCGGATGGCTGGACTACGCGGCCGGACTCGGCTGTTCTGGGCTGCTGCTCGGACCGGTCTTCGCGGCCGAGACCCACGGTTACGACACCATCGATCACTTCGAGATAGATCCCCGGCTCGGCGACCAGGCGGACTTCGACTACCTGGTCGCCGAGGCCGCCCAGCGTGGCCTGCGCATCATTCTCGACGGGGTGTTCAACCACGTGGGGCGCTCGTTCCCGGCGTTCCAGGCCGCGGTTGCCGGCGGCCCCGGCTCGCCTGCCGCCCGGTGGTTCCGGCGCGACGCGGCGACCGGCGAGTACGCCACGTTCGAGGGCCATCGTCAGCTCGTCGCCCTGGATCACGAAGAGCCCGAGGTCCTCGACTACGTGGCCCAGGTCATGGCCTACTGGCTGGACCGAGGCGCGGCGGGATGGCGGCTGGACGCCGCGTACGCGGTGCCGGCCAGCTTCTGGGCCAAGGTGCTGCCGGGGGTCCGGGAATCGCACCCTGACGCGTGGTTCGTCGGGGAGATGATCCACGGTGACTATGCGGCCTACGCGGCGGAAAGCGGACTGGACTCGATCACCCAGTACGAGCTGTGGAAGGCAATCTGGAGCTCACTGAACGACCGGAACCTCTTCGAGCTGGCCTGGACGCTCGACCGGCACAACCAGACGCTCGACGGCGTCATGCCGCAGACCTTCACCGGGAACCATGACGTCACCCGGCTTGCCAGCCAGCTCACCGACGAGCGGCACTTCGGCCACGCGCTGGCCGTGCTGGTCACCGTCGGCGGCATACCGAGCATCTACTACGGCGACGAGCAGGGCTTCCGCGGCGTCAAGGAACAGCGGGCCGGCGGCGACGACGAGATCCGCCCCGCCTTCCCGGCCAGCCCGGCTGAGCTGCCACCGGATGGCTGGCCGGTCTACCGGCTGCACCAGCGCCTCATCGGCTTCCGCCGCCGTCACCCGTGGCTGGTCCGGGCGCGGACGACCGTCGAGCACCTGACCAACGAGACGATCGCCTTCCGGGCCGCCGCGGACGACGCCGCGATAGTTGTGCTGCTGAACGTGGGCGATACCTCGTTCCGGTTCCCGGTCGACGTGGCCGGGTTCGCCGCGGCCGAGACCCCCGATCCGGGCGCCCGCCCCGGCGACCCTGCCCTCGTGCCCGCGCACAGCTGGGTCATATTCGGCTCATGAGCGCCCCCGCGCCGGCCTGGGTGGTGGCCGGACCTCCCGGCGCAGGCAAGAGCACCGTCGCGGAACTGCTGCTCGCCGCGCTCGAGCCGACTCCCGCGCTGCTCGACAAGGACACGATGTATGGGTCTTTCGTGGCTGCCGTCCTCGCCTCAGCCGGCCGCCCGCCGGGTGAGCGCGAGGGGCCATGGTACGACGAGCACGTCAAGGTTCACGAGTACGCCGGGATGACGGCCACCGCCCGCGAGATCCGCGCCCACGGCTGCCCGGTCCTGCTATCCGGCCCCTTTACCGGGCAGATCCACGACGCTCAGCGGTGGCGGTCCTGGGCCGCCGAACTCGGCGGCGGGACCGTGCGCCTGGTCTGGGTCAGGTCGGACGAGGCCACCCTGCGCCACCGGATCGCCGCCCGCGGGCTGGCGCGTGACTCGGCCAAGCTGGCGGAGTTCGAGGAGTTCTGCGGGAACATGCGTCTCGGGACCGCACCGGCCGCTCCGCACCTCACCATCGACAACCGTCTGACCGCTGCCACGCCACTCGAGGACCAGATTGCCGCCCTGATCAGACGGGCCTAGGCCATCGGATAGCGGTGGAAGGCGACCGCGTACTCGCACCCGGCGCCCAGGCCCACGTAACCCGCCATGTTCTTCAGGAACTCGTCGGGATCGAACTCACGGCCCAGGCCCTCGATGTAGGCACGGTGCTCACGTAGCGACGCGACACCCGCGTCGATCGTGTCGGTGACGTCCACGAAGTGCGTCGGCGTCCCGGATGTGGCCACGTAGGCGTCCCTGATGCCGGTACACGGCGGGCCAGCCTCGGGGAATACCCATTCGTTGGCGGCGTCCCGGCAGGCGTCCAGGGTTGCGAGCCCGACGGCCCGGTGGTCGGCGTGGTTGACCGGGCCTTCCTCGCCCCAGCTGAGGTCGAAGCTCATCGTGATGATCACCTCGGGCTGCAGCCTGCGGAACGCGGTCGCCAGGTCGCGTCGCAGCGCGATCCCGTACTCCACCAGGCCGTCCATATGATCGAGAAACTTGACCTCGGTAACGCCGACGACCGCGGCGCTGCGGCGCTCTTCCTCCACCCGTAGCGGGCTGACCTGGTCCGGAGCCATGCCGGCGATACCAGCCTCGCCCCTGGTCGCGAGCAGGTAGGAGACGTGTTTGCCCTGGCCGGTCCACCGGGCCACGGCGGAGGCGACGCCGTACTCGAGATCGTCCGGGTGAGCCACCACGGCCACGGCCCGGTCCCAGTCCTCCGGCATCGGCTGCATCCGCGGCATCCCTTTCCTCGTTGGCATTGCCGCCACTCTCTCACGCCGCGGCTAGCCGCGGCGGCCCCACTGCCCGCGGTGCACCACGTCAGCAGCATCGCGGCGACGCTCGTCGATCCGGGGGCTCTGCGAGGCGAGGTCGTCGGCCCGGTATCCCACCGTGATGCCGCCGATCGGGTCATAGTCACCGGGCACCCCGAACTCGGCCCGGAACGGATCGAGGTAGTCGGGCATGATGCCGAGAAGCAGGCGCCGAGCCCCTCGTCCACCGCGGTGAGCAGCATCAGCAGCGCGGCCAGCACGATGTCGCCGAGGGAATACCGGCTGCGTTATGGCGCTGTACTGGTATTGCTTTTCGGGAGGACCACTGCGCAGATGCATGAGAACTACTGCTTCAAGTGCGGATCGTACACACGTATCGACGACATGACGAAGCTCTGCCGCGCCTGTTATGGCTACTGGCCAGAGGCGGAACGGCCCGGTCGCTGAGTCCGCACCGGAAATCGCTGATCACCCGGGCGCCATCCGCGACCGCGCACGCCAGATCGGCCGTCGCCGGTTAGTCACACACCCCGGTGAAAAGACAGGGCTAGCTTGCGCCTTGCGAACGTCAGTGACAGGTCACCATCAGACGAACCCGTCGTCGCCTAGCTGCAAGCGACGTGGCGATGCTGGGCGGCCGGTGCTGGCGCCGCGGCCTGCAGGGTCGCTTCGATAGTGCCCCAGGGTAGGCCGGGTGGCAGGCCGATCATGACGATGTCGGCCGCGCGGTCCCAGGGCTCGAGCTGCTCCCGGACCTGATCGCCGGTTCCGTAGGCCGCAAGCTGGTCGAGGACGACCTGGGCTTCAGCCGGGACAGCCGCACGCCGCGGGCTGGGCCGCGGGTTCGCGGCAATGATGGCTGCGACCTCGGCGCCGTAGCCCTGACTGGACACGGACCGGGCGTAAACGTCGCCCATGGCGGTCAGGTACCAGGCGGAGCAGCTAGCCGCGATGGACCGGGCCGCGCCGGCGTCTTCGTCGACAACGGTCATGGGCCCAGCCGCCACCGTCAGGGCTCGCGGGCCGGCGGCTTCGCGCATCGAGGTGACCTGGCCGGCGAGGCGGTCACGAGCCACCATGACCGGAACCCAGCCGTCACCGAGATCGGCGGCCACCTGGAGCGTGCGGCGGCCCAGCGCGGCGACCCAGATGGGCACCTCGGGCACGGCCGGCTGACCCAGGCGCAGCGGCCACGCGGCCGTGGCGTGATCGAGCCGGGCGGGCTCGCCGGCCAGCAGCGCTCGGACCTTCGTCACGACGTCGCGCAGCCGGCCAGCGGGGTCCTCGAACGCTGTGTCGTGGAACCCCTCCACCAGAGCCCTGGTGCTCGCACCAAGGCCGAGCACGTATCGCCCGCCAGAGATCTGGTGGAGCGTGGCGGCGGTCATCGCGAGCGTGGCCGGAGTACGTCCCCACACCGATAGGACGCTGGAGGCGACCTGGATCCGCCGGGTGCCTAGCGCGATCTTGGTCAGCACCGTGGTCGAGTCCAGTCCCCAGCCCTCGGGCAGTGCGAACACCTCGTACCCCAGTTCGTCGGCGAGCACGGCGGTCTGGACGATGACATCCAGCCTGGTCTCCATCGGCGTGAGGGCCACGCCGCGTCGTCGTGAGGTCATGACGCTACTTCGGCGGCCAGAGCCGGAACCGGGCGCGGCACGGTAACCCACACGGCCAGGGCGGCGGCGAGCACCTCGTCGCCGGGGCCGATCAGCGCCGAACCGGCGATGAGCTTACGGCCGTCACGCCCGCCGGGCCAGGCGACCACCCGGCACTGGTCACCGGCCAGGGGCAGCCCGGCCAGGCTGGCCGTCATCCGGCCGAGCAGGATGGCGGTGTCCTCCTGAGCTAGACCGGACGCCTCGGCCGCGGCCAGTCCGCCGGGACAATCGAGCGCGGCCCAGACCACCTCGGGCCGGACGCTCCCGTCCGCGCTCGCGACTGAGGGGTCCGGTGTCCACGGCGCGGCCCACAGAGCTCGGCCCGCCACCGGACCGGGGAAGATCCGCAACCCGTCGCCTGGCCGGCGGCCCATCCCGCACGCAAAGCAGGCCGGGAAGACCGGATCGGCGTAGTAGCGTGACTGGCCGGCGACCGCGCGGGCCTCGTCGAGCGACACGGCGGGCACGGCCAGCTCGACGGGGGCAGCTGGGCGCGACTCCGCGAGCAGCGTGTCGCCGTCCAGGACCAGCACGGCGCCATGGTCGTCGGGGCGTGCTGCCAGCAGGCGCTCCAGCGGCAGGGGCCGGCGCAAGGTCACTTCCGCGGCGCCGTCGTGCAGCGCAGCGATGGAACCGCAGGCGAAGCCGCCATTGGCCACGCCGGGTGGCCCGCAGAAGCGCCGCCCGAAATACAGCTCTGTCATGTCGTATGTCCTCCCCGAATGTGTCCTGTGATCGAGGATCGGGGAAAGCCGGGGCGGCTACCAGGGGGAAATTACGCCAGTTGGTACCTCAGTCTGGTACCTCAGCGGTCCGCGGCGTCGCGGGCCCACCAGGCGGCGACCTGGGCTCGGGAGGTGACGCCGAGCCGCTGGCGGATCCGCTCCAGATGCCCCTCGGCCGAACATTCCTCGATCCCTAGCCGCTGGGCAATCTGCCGGTTGGTCAGACCCTCAGCGACCAGGGCCGCCACCTGGAGTTGCCTGGCGGTGAGCGTGCCCGGCGGCTGACCGCGCCGCCCAGGGGCGGCCGGTTCCCCGAGGAACTCCAGAATCGCGCGAACCACCGCGGCGGCATCGCCGGCGTACGGGAAATGACTCCGGCCCGCCAGCGACATCAGCCGCGCGCCCGGGATCCCGGCGGCCAGCTCACGGCCCAGCCGGTAGGGGATCGCCCGGTCGCCGCGCCGGTGCAGCACCAGCGTCGGCGCCACCACCCGGCCCAGCAGATCATCGACGCGGATCTCGTAGCACTGCGCCAGCAGCTCGGCAGCAACCTGTGCCGATGCGGCGCCGCGCTGGACCTGCGCGAAGTGGGCCCTGGTCTCCGCGCTAGCGTCGGCTAGGAAGATGTCGGCCAGCACATCGGAGCCAAGCCCCCAGTGCGCCCGGATCATGGCGATCATAGCCGTGCTCACATCGGCCGAGGCGATCTGGCGGCCGTCTGCGTAGCCGCCGTAGACGACCAGCCGGGCAACCCGCGCCGGGTGGCCCGCCGCGAACGCTAGCGACACCGGCGCGCCCATCGAGACACCGAGCAGATCGAGGCGGTCCAGCTCGAGATGGTCGGCCACGGCCCGCAGCACCTGCAGTTCGCTGCCGAGCGTCTGCCGCCCCGGCCAGGGTTCTGAGAGCCCGCAGCCGGGCCTGTCGTACAGAACCACGGTCCGGACCGCGGCCAGCGGCGCGAAGTAAGCACGGTAGGCCGGGTCCTGCCACAACAGCTCGAGATGGCTGATCCAGGCCGCAGGCACCAGCAGCGCCGGACCCCGGCCGACCGTGGCGTACGCAATCCGCACGCCCGTCGGCGTGCCACAGAAGCGGATCTCGCGGTGCAGTTGCGGATCACGCGTGAGCGCCGATGGCGGTGGCCGGATCGCGAGACCCCCTTACCGGGCCGTGATACCCGGTTCGTTCGGATAATCGGAAGAATATGACAGGTGCTTGATCAGGGCGTGGCTGGCCCCGGCGCCGTCGCAGGTGATCATCAGCTTGCGCCGGTGACCGGGTGGCAGTCCCTGCAGCTGGGATGATGACTACATGTCGCCGGACGCAGCACCGAAGCAGCCAGCCCGCGTCAGCCCGCCGGACCCGCGCGACGAGCCGGTACTGCCGACGCAGAGCCAGGAAGATACCGACATCGGCTGGGGTGAACCCCCCGGGCCGGACGATGACGAGCGTCTCTCTCGCGAGCGCCCGCCGCACTGGGGTTCCGGCTAGCCCGCGGCCCGCCGCGCCCTGACCGTGGCCTAGAAGGCCGGCGGGGAATCGGGCGGCCGCCCGACGAAGCTCGCGCGCGAGTCGCTGAGCCAGTCCTGGACCGGCTGAGGAGCGGCTCCGGTGACCTCGCGAACGGTATCTGTCACCGTGGTCGCGCCGCCGTCCCGGATCCACTCGAACAGCTCGAAGTTGCCGTCGGCTTCCCAGGGACTCATCCCGCTGGCCAGCATGAGTTCTCGTGCGCGCTTGGCCGGCTGGTCCTCGTAGTCCACCTGCCGCGCGAACACGGTCGAGATACGCGCCGCGATGTCGGCGTACCCTAGCGCCTCCGGTCCTGTCACCACGTACATCGCGCCGTCATGGCCCGGGCTGGTGAGAACCTGGGCGGCGACTGCGGCGACGTCTCTGGCCGCCACGAATCCGACCCTGCCCCGGCCCGCGGGTGCGGCAATCGTGCCCTCCTCGCGGATGGTCTCCGCGGCGGCCAGGAGGTTCTCCATATACAGGCTGGGAGCGAGGTAGGTGACCGGAAGGCCGAGGGCGTCCAGGTGCATGGCGACCTGCCGGTGGCTGCGCATGAAACGCACCTCGCAGCCGGGGTCCTGGAAGCCGTCCGCGGCGATCTTGACGATGTGCGGGCGGCGGCCGGCGGCCACGACCGCGTCGATGAACACGGTCTCGAGCACGGCCTGCTCCTCGTGCGACGGGCTCAGCAGGAAGATCCGGTCGAATCCCCGCAAGATCTCGGCCGGCGGCGGATCGTCGAAGGACGCCACCACGTGCCGCGGCGCCCCCGGCAGGTCGGCGGCCCTCGCCTCCACCCGCACCATGACGGTGGCATCAGCGCCCGCGTCCGCCAGCGCCTCCATCAGGCGGTAGCCCACCCGCCCGGTCGCTCCGGTTACCAGAATCACGCCGCTCTCCCTTCTGGCTCGTGCGCCAGCCCCGGCAGTCCCAGGCCGCTGCCGCTTGCTCTGCCCCGGCGCCTCGGCAGCCGGACACACCCCGGGATCAGGCCGGGCAGGTCCATTCTTCCGGGCTGCGGATCGGCCCGGGGTCGGCTACGCCCGGCGGCGGGAAGTGCTCCTTGAGGGTGAACGCGTACGGCGTGGGCCCGGACTCCCGCAGGTGGGGCACCCGCTCCTCGGCCTCATCCGTCGTCGGGGTGTGGCCGCGCGGTATCCACCACAGCGCGGCGTAGGCCTCGGTCATCCGCTCGAACCACTGGCGGCGGCGCCTGAGGACCTGGCGGTGGGTGTCGGAGTAGACGTACGCGGCGAGCGCCTCGACCGACTCCCAGACCGACATGTTGACCAGGACGCCGGCGCTCCCGGCCTGGTCCCATTCGAACGCGTGGACCGCGGTCGCGTTGCCGTCCTCGGTCTGCAATCGCCAGACGAAGCCGGGGGCCGCGTCCGCCGCCGCGTTCACCGGGTCGAGGGCCGCCACGAAGTCCGCGAGCAGCGGGCTGTCCAGCGGCTCACGCATCCGTCCGACGTTTACTTGCGCCAGTAGGTAGTCCACGTCGTCATGCTGCCAGCCGCCGACACCTGCAGGCAATGTCCGGGCGCTCGACCGGGCCGGCCACCGCATTGCGCCCGCTTGCGGCCCCCGAACATCACCTGGTCCGTCACAGATACGTAATGGCTCGGGCTCAACCGGGGCTGAGAACAGCGAATAGTGTGACATTACTAGCAATCCGGATTAATGCCCCACGGTGCGTAGCGCGCATAGCGGCGCAGGCCCAACCGTCGTCACTCGGGGAAGGGGGTCCGTTGGCTCGCGAGCCGCTCAGGGATGATGATCCCTCGCGGGTCGGGCGCTACCGGCTGATGGCCAGGCTGGGTGCGGGCGGCATGGGCGTGGTCTATCTCGGCGTGGTCCCAAATTCCCCAAAATTCCCAAAATCCCCGGAAAGCCCGGATTCTGCGGACGGCAGCCAGGCCGCGGTCAAGGTGCTGCGCCCCGAGCTGGCGGACGACCCGGAGTTCCGGGCCAGGTTCGGCCGCGAGGTGGCCTCGCTGATGCGGGTCAGGGGCGAGTGCACGGTCCGGGTGATCGAGGCTGACACCACGTCGTCCCAGCCGTTCATGGTCACCGAGTACGCCGAGGGGCCGTCGCTGTCCGAGTACATCGACGCCCACGGGCCGCTCGGCGCCGACATGCTGTACGGCCTGGCTACCGGGCTCGCGGAGGCGCTGACCGCGATCCACGCTGCCGGGGTGGTGCACCGGGACCTCAAGCCGTCGAACGTGATCCTGGGGCAGAGCGGCCCGAAGGTGATCGACTTCGGGATCGCCCAGACGCTGGACGCGACCTCCGTCACCAAGACGGGCATGATGGTCGGCTCCGCTGGTTTCATGTCTCCGGAGCAGGTCACGGCAGGACCTGGCACCGGGCCAGCGGGGGCATCGAGAAGGACCTGGGCGGGGTGTCGGCCGTCGCGACGGCCGCGGGCCCGGCTGGGTACTCGGTCGTCGGTCGGCCAGCCGGCCCGGATCGTGCGAGCGTGGCGGACGTCTGGTGGCACAGAGCCTGACCTCCTGGACCAAGGCCCAGGACATGAACGTGATGAGCGGCTCGATCCAGGTCCTCGCGGTCGCGGCCGACCCGCACGGGTTCGTGTCGGCAGGCTCGCACGACAACCAGCCCGCGGTGCGGACCACGAGCGACGGCCGACTGTGGACGACGATCGACCTGGCGCTGCCCGCGGGGGCCTCCTCCGCCGTGCTCCAGCAGATCGCGATCAACGGGAATCACGTGGTGGCCCTGGGCCAGGAGATCAGGGCGGGCCGCGCCGTGCCGTTCGCCGAACAATCTTCTGACGGCGGCGCGAGCTGGCGGCAGGTGCGGTTCAGCCCGCCGGGGCCCAACACGGTCATCACCGCGCTGACCGCCGATTCCGGCGGCTTTACTGCCGCGGGCCAGTACGGCCAGCCAGGCCAGCAGACCGTCGCGAGATGGACCTCAGCCACCGGGACGGCCTGGACGCAGACCCAGGTCAGCGCCCTCGGCGGCGGCAGTGATGCGATCACCGCGCTGGCCCCGTCCGGCTCGGCCGTCATCGGCATCGGCTCGACGGCCACCATGGCGAGCCTGCGGTTCCTCCTCTTGGCCCTGCCGCCCGGCTGACGGCCGCGCGGCCGGTATAACACCAGGTAATGGCGGCAGTGGAGGTGCCGAATTGAACCCTCGGGCGGCCAAATACGTAGAATGAATATAAGAACGCAGTTGTGCCCCCGGACTGCCCAGAGGCCACCATTGACTTTTGGGGAGGGAATTCTTTGGCTCGCGCGCCTCTACGGGCTGGCGATCCTATTCGGATCGGCCATTACCGGCTGACGGCCAGGCTGGGCTCGGGCGGCATGGGCGTGGTGTACCTCGGCGTGGGCTGGGACGGTAGCCAGGTCGCGGTGAAGGTGCTCCGTCCGGAACTCGCCGATGACCACGATTTCCGGCGCCGATTCCGCCGTGAGGTGTCGGCGCTGATGCGGGTCAAAGGCGTCTGCACCGTGCGGGTGATCGAGGCCGACACCGAGTCGCCGCGGCCGTTCATGGTCACCGAATACGCCGAAGGCCCGTCCCTGGCCGAGTACATCGACAGCCACGGACTGCTCGGCCCCGACATGCTCTACGGCCTGGCCACCGGGCTGGCCGAAGCGCTGACCGTGATCCACGCGGCCGGCATCGTGCACCGGGACCTCAAGCCCTCCAACGTCATCCTGACCGACGCCGGCCCGAAGGTCATCGATTTCGGCATCGCCCAGGCCCTGGACGCCATGTCCATGACCAAGACGGGCATGATGGTCGGCTCGCCGGGTTTCATGGCGCCGGAGCAGATCAGCGGGCACCCTGGACAGGCGGCCGACATCTTCGTCTGGGGGGTCACGGTGGCGTACGCGGCCACCGGGCAGTCGCCGTTCGGCACGGGAGAGACCCACGCCGTCTTGTACCGGGTCCTGCACGCCGACCCCGGCATCTCCGCGGTCCCCGATCCGCTCCGCCCGCTGGTAGCCGCCGCCCTGGCCAAGGACCCAGACCGGAGGCCCACCGCCCAGCAGCTTCTTGACCGGCTGACCAGTATCTCGATGCGGTCGCCCCGCCCGCAGGACTCGCCTACCCAGACGATCCTGTCGAGGACCTGGCAGCAGACCGGGCCGCATCCCAGCCGGCCCCGGGCCGCCGAGGAGCCCCGCGGGGTGCAAGGCTCACTGCTGCTCGACCCCGCGCCGCCCGGTGCCGGGCCAACTGGTGCCGGGCCGCCGAGGGCCAGAAAGCGCCGGGTCAACCGGCGCACCACGACGATTGGCGTATCGGCCCTGGCCGCCGCGGCCGTCGCCGTCGGCGTGGTCCTCACTGTGCTGCCAGGTCACGCGCCGAAGGAAGGCCCAAGCGCGAACGAGGGAAGCCCAGGGGCGGCGAACCCGGTCGCGACCAACACCCTGCCGACCTACCCGGGAGAACGGACGCGCGGCGTCTTCCAGACGATCCAGCGCATCGTCGCCGCGGGAAACACGATGGTGACGACGGGCTCGCAGGAGACCGACGGCGCCGCCCGCCAGCAGTTCTTCGCCTCGTCCGATGCCGGGCGAAGCTGGCAGCTGGCCCCGGTTAAGCTGCCCGGCGGCGGCCAGCCTGCGCTGGGGCATGAGGCCGTCCGGATCGCCGGCGGCCCGCACGGATGGATGGCGGAAGGCAATGACGCCATCTGGACCAGCCCGGACGGGCTGTCCTGGACGCTGGCGGGCACGCACGGGATCACTCCCCGGCAGCCCGCTGACTCGATCAACGTGGTCACCAACACACCCGACGGGTTCCTGGCCGCCGGCTACCAGACGACCAGCGCCGGGAAACAGGCGGTGATCTGGACCTCGCGCGACGGCGTGACCTGGCAGCGGATCACCGCCGCGCAGCTGGGCTTGCAAGAGTCCGGAGCGACCCCGTCGGCCATTGACTTCGCCACCTCGCACGGGACCGCCACGCTGATCTCCGACCGCGGATCCGGCGTCTGGCTGAGCACCGACAGCGGAGCACGGTGGACGCAGGTGACCGTCCCCGTCGATCACGGCGCCCAGACCTCCATCAGCGGCGTGTCGTTCGACGGTGCCGGGCTCATCGCGGTCAGGCCCGGCACGACCGCGAGTGGCGCCGACGACGGCGTCGCCTACTTTTCCCCGGACGGCCGGACGTGGCAGTACGCGGGCACGATCGACGCAGCGGGCGGCTGGAGCCCGGACGCGGTCAAGGGCAGCGACTACGGCTTCGTGGTAACCGGCCACACCAGGAACCAGTACGTGGCGTACACCAGCACCGGCACCGGCGCCCGATGGCTGCCGACCGGGCCGCTCGGCAGCACGTCGGACGGGCCGGGCTTCACCGCGGCGGTCGGACCGGGCGGCACCGTCGTCGCGGCCGGAAGCACCAACCCCGGCAAGACCAGCCAGCAGGCCCTGCTCATCAAGGCGGACACGGCGGGAGACCTGCAGCCGGTCTCGCTGACCGCCATCCCGGGCGGCTTCATCCCCGAGGAGGCGGTGAAGAGCATCGCCGTGGCGGGGAACGAGCAGATCGCCGTGGGCAGCGCGGACGGCTACCCGGCGGTGTGGCGGCGGGTGGCTGACGGGTCCTGGGCTCTGGTCTCCTCGCTGGCCCAGGTGTCCGCCGATCAGGGCCTGGCCGGGCTGACCGCCGTGACCCACGGGCCGCACGGATGGCTCGCCGCCGGGCCGGGCCTCGTGCTCACCTCGGCCGACGGCACGAACTGGCGGTCCGCCGGAGCCATCACGCACGACCTGGCCGGCGTGTCCGCCGTGCAGGCCGCCAGCGGTCCGCGCGGCTACGTGATCGCCGGCACGATCGCCGGGCCGGGCGGCGCGCCGACCAGGGACGTCTGGTGGTCAGCGGATCTGACCAGCTGGACCAGAGCACAGGACCAGAACGAGACGAGCGGCTCGAACCAGACGCTGGCCATCGCCGCTGGCTCGTCGGTCTTCGTGTCGGGCGGCTCGCATGACAACCGGCCCGTGCTGTGGACCAGTCCCGACGGCCGGACCTGGGCGGCCGTCACCCCGCCGCTGCCGGCCGGCGCCTCGGCCGGGGTGATCCAGCAGGTGGCGGTCCGCGGGAGCAACGTCGTCGCGCTAGGCCAGCAGACCACCGCGGATGGCATCCAGGCTTTCGCCGAGCGGTCCGACGACAGCGGGCTGACCTGGCGGCTGGTGCCGTTCAGCGCACCGGGACCCGGTATCAGCTTCACCGCGCTGACCGCCGACGCGGGCGGCTTCACCGCTGCGGCGCAGTTCGGCCGGGCCGGGGGCACCACGGACGCCTCCCTCTGGACCTCCGCGGACGGAACGAGCTGGACGCGATCGCCGGTCAGCGGCCTGACCGGCGGCGGGAGCCACGCCCTCACCGCGCTGGCCGCGTCCGGCGCCGCGGTGACCGGCATCGACTCGGTCCAGGCCCAGGCAAGCCAGCAGTTCATCGCCCGGCGTCTTCCGGCCGGCTGACGGCCCGTCATGCTCCCGGTCGATACGGTAGGAAAATAGCAAGCAGCTATTGTGCGCTGGCCCGCCCGGACGCGCCATGACTTCTCGGGAGGAGAATTTCGTTGGCTCGCACGCCTCTTCGGCCTGATGACCCGACACGGATCGGGCACTACCGGCTGACCGCGAGGCTGGGCTCGGGCGGCATGGGCGTGGTGTATCTGGGCGTGGCCTGGGACGGCAGCCCGGTCGCGGTCAAGGTGCTGCGCCCCGAGCTGGCAGGTGACCAGGAATTCCGCCGCCGGTTCGGCCGCGAGGTGGCCGCGCTAGTCCGGGTCAAGGGCGTGTGCACGGTGCGGGTGATCGAGGCCGACTCCCAGTCGTCCATGCCGTTCGTGGTCACCGAATACGCCCAGGGTCCTTCGCTGTCCGAGCACATCGACAAGCACGGATCGGTCGGTCCCGAGATGCTGTTCGGCCTGGCCGCCGGGCTGGCCGAGGCGCTGACCGTGATCCACGCGGCTGGCATCATGCACCGGGACCTCAAGCCCTCCAACATCATCCTGACGGACGCCGGTCCCAAGGTCATCGATTTCGGCATCGCCCGGCGGCAGAACACCACCGCCATGACCCAGACCGGCATGATGATCGGCTCGATGGGTTTCATGGCGCCCGAGCAGATCAGCGGGCACCCCGGCCCGGAGGCTGACATCTTCGCCTGGGGGGTGACGATGGCGTACGCGGCCACCGGCCGGTCGCCGTTCGGCACCGGAAATACCCCCCACTCCATCTTGTACCAGATCATGTACGGCACCCCAGACATCACCACGGTCCCGGAGTCGCTCCGGCCGCTGGTAGAAGCCGCCCTGGCCAAGGACCCGCAGAACCGGCCCACCGCGCAGCAGCTGCTGGACCGGCTGACGAGCGCCTCCAGGCAGACCGAGAACGTCAACGACGCGCAAACCCAGGTGATCCTGGCACAGACCTGGCAGAGCGGGCTCCACTCAAGCCCGCCGCCGGTCAGCAGGCCAGCCGAAGCGAACCGCGTTCCTCCCCGCCAGCCCGCGCCGCCGCCCCCCGCGCCGTCAGCAGCTGAGCAACCCACCGCCGGGTCGCCGGTGCCGGTGATGCCGGTCCCTGCGGCACCGCTCGCTGAGGCGCCGGCCCCCGGGAAAGTACCGGTCGGCCGCCGCGTGGCGACCATAGCCACGTCGGCGCTGGTCGCCATGCGCCTCCGCCGCCGCGCCTCCGGCCAGCCAGGGCCCAATGGCTAGGGCTACCTGCCGGCCTCCTGTATGCGGAGCCCGGCTACGCATTCCGCGCTTCCGCAGGTCCGGCCCGAACCCAGGCGAGGCCTGCCGCACCGGCAGGCGGGCCGCAAGCGGGCCAGCCAGGCGGCATACGCCAGCAACTCGGCTATGCCGCCAGGGCCCGGAACGGAGACGACGGGCCGGATCCGGCCGCCGGGCAACGCCAGCCACTCCCGCGGCCTATCTGCTGCGGGACCGCCAGGCTCGCCACCCATAACCCCATTTTCCTCCATCCCTGAACCTCGCCGTCCCCTCGCCCGAGCGGGTCATACCCGGTGGCCCGCTCCATCGGCGGCATAACCGTGAGTTAGCAATTGCCGGATCAACCGCGTGCCCCTCCCAGCTAGGCTGGTCAGCGTGTCCGATCACTATCGCGCGCCGGGCTGGTTCACGCGCAACGTCTTCAACCAGCTGGTGGCATTGCTTACCAGGCAGGGCATCAGCGTTCTCGGCTCGCGGGTCCTTGCGGTGAAGGGCCGGACAAGTGGCGAGTGGCGTACCACGCCGGTGAACCTGCTCACGCACGACGGCCGCCGTTATCTCGTGGCACCCCGCGGTGAAACTCAGTGGGTGCGCAACCTGCGGGCCGCCGGCACCGGCGAACTGCGGCTGGGCAGGCGTGCCGAGAGCTTCCGTGGCCGGGAGCTCACCGACGACGAGAAAGTACCGGTCCTGCGCGCTTACCTCAAGAGGTGGAAGGCAGAGGTCGGGATCTTCTTCGAAGGTACTGGGCCGGACTCGGGCGATGAGCAGATCCGCGCCATCGCGCCCAAACACCCGGCGTTCGAGGTGCTACCGGTCAAATAGGCCGTAGACACCGACCTTGTGATGTGCCGGCGGCACCTCGGAGGTGTCTTAGGCCAGTGCGGGCCCCGGCTAGGACCAAGGTCACGGACGCGTGGCGAGGGCTGCGAGGTTCAGCATGAATATCGCCACGATCACTGCCGCCGCACCGCCAGCAACCACGCCCGCCAAGACGCCTGCCGCAAGCGTGGTCGCCGTGATCACCCATACGCCCGAATTGATTGACCTGTTCCCCTGTCGCTGCCGCTGCGGCCGAGCGGACTTCGGCGGCCGGGCTACGCCCGACTCCGCGGGGATGCCGGCGGTGACCGCAGCCAGCTCGGCATAGGTGCGCGCCGCAAGGGCATGGTCCACCCCCACATCTAGCTCGCTCTTTGTCAGCCGGCCCTGCACGAACGCGACCTTGAGCGTGTCGATCACCTGCTCCCGGTCGGCGTACGACGCCCGCAGGTAACCAGGACCTCCTGCCGCCGCTACCACCTCATCTCCCGGTCCGGTCATCATCCGCGCCTCCCCACGGGATGATGCAGCAAAAGCGTAGCGCGGTAGGCCTCCTGCCGACCATCCCGGCAGGCGCCACGAGCCGGACTACTGTCAGCGACAAGACCGATCGTACGCGCCGCGCCTCATCGCGCCCGGGTATCGCATGGTGAACCGTCGTCACGGCGGGCCTCTGGCGGGGTTGCCGGCGCTCGGCAGCCGGGCGATTACAGCACAATCAGCCGGAGGGCAGGGTCAAGCTGACGCAGGTCACTGGGATCGGAGGTGACAACGGACTGGCCAGCGCGGCGAGCGCATATCACCACGTGGGCATCGGCGATGTCAGAAGTCCCGCTGGCTGCCAGCAGCCTGCCGACGTTGGTCGCATCCACCCGGCCCAGATCGATGACGTCGGTCGTCGGCTGGCGGATGAGCCGCGAGAGCCGAACCTGCCTGTCCGGCCTGCGGATGGCCTGAGCCAGGACGGACGCTGGCACCGTAATGCGGGCTCCTGTCTCTCTGGCGCGGGCAACGAGCACCACCACGCGGCGGTCGTCCCGGTCCAGGGCTATGAGGCCGCCCGCGTCCAGGGTCACGCCTGGCATCAGGCAGCTGGCCTGGTGCCGGTGCCGAGCACGTCGTCGGCCCAGGCGCGCTCGTCGTCAGACAGCGCCCCGCCGGTCTGGCGCAGCGCCTCGGCGAGCAGCGCGCCCCATCCTGCGACGTCATCCAGAGCCACTGCGACCGCGTGCTGCACGAACCCGGACACGCTCGGGGCGGTCCCCGCCTGCACCAAGGAACGGATCTGGTCGAGTTGGGCCTCGTCGAGCGTGACGGTGACCTTCCTTGTCGCCATACTAGTTACCATACCATCGACGCAAGTCACCCCAGGAAACCAGCGCGGGCATTCCGGCCGGCGGCAGGTCGGCGGGCGCGCCGACGGTGGCCACGAGCAGGACCGCGCCGGCGAGCTCGGCCGTCCCGGGCACCTCGCCGGGCAGCGCCCCCGGCTCCGGTCCGCTAAGAGGCCAGCCGGGCGGCGGTGGCGGCGATCGTCGCGTAGGACATGGTGAAGGTGCCGCCTGCCGCGTCGACGGCGGCGCCGAGGCCGGCGAGAAGTTCCTGCTGGATGGCCTCGGGGCGACGGGTGAAGCCGCCGGTGGTCGGGACCAGGTCCAGCCACTCGTCCCGGGTATAGGGCCGCTCCCAGTAAGACAGCCATTCCTCCGGCTCGCCGAACGCCCCCGCCTGCCGTATCACGTCGGCCACCCTCGCGCACCCGGCCCGGTAGGCGTCGACGGCGGGCCTCGCCCAGAAGCCGCCGGACGGCGAGTCCGGGAGCACCCGGCGGAAGACCTCGGCGAACGCCTCGCGCAGGTCCTTCGGCGGGTCGAAGGCGTTCCAGAACACCGCCAGCCGGCCGCCGGGGCGCAGCACCGCGGCGGCCTTCGCCGCGCCCGCGACCGGGTCCACCCAGTGCCAGGCCTGCGCGGCGATGACCGCGTCGAACGTGCGGCCGGCCGGGTCCCAGTCCTCGAACTTCGCGACCTCCGTCTCGGTCCCGCCCTGCCTGGCCAGCTCGGCCATCCGCGGGTCGGGATCCACGCCGAGCACCCGGCAGCCGGCCGCCTGGAACAGCCGGGCGGAGATGCCGGTGCCGCACCCGACGTCGAGGACGTCGCGTCCCGGGCTGGCGGCGATGATGCGGTCCGCCAGGTCGGCGGGATAGGTGGGCCTGGCCCGGTCGTAGCGGCCGGCGTTGGCACCGAACCCCTCGGCGACCTGCCGCTGGAGATGCGATGCCTGCGCCCGATCGTAGCCCCTGGTGCCGGTCTCAGCGGTTCCGTCAGGTTCTGACGGTAGAGTGGTCATGCGCCCACTATAAATGGGCGCGTGCCCATTTATTGGTGCGTTCGCGGACGGCGAAGGAAGGACGGACGACCAGTGCCGACAGGGGTGGCCATCCGCGACCCGCGCGGGCAGCTCTTCGACGCCGCCGAGCGCGTCCTGCTCCGGGACGGCCCCGGTGGCCTGACCAGCCGCGCGGTCACCGCGGAAGCGGGCGTAGCCAAAGGAGTGCTGCACCGGCATTTCGCCGACTTCGACGCGTTCCTCGCCGAGCTCGCGCTCGACCGCGTCGCACGGACCGGCGCCCAGGCGGCGGCCCTGCGCGCCATGGCGGGGAGCGGCACCGTCGCGGGCAACCTGGCCGCCGCGCTCCCGGACCTGTTCAGTCCGGCGATCCTCGCGCTCATCCGCGTGGTCCTCGCGCGCGACGAACTGCGCGCCCGGCTGAGGGCCGCCACCGGCTCGCGCATCCCGCTCGTCTCCGAGTCCACCGCCATGGTCGCCGGCTACCTCGCCGCCGAGCGCGACCTGGGCCGCGTCGCGGCCGGCGCCGATATCAGCACGCTCGCCCCCACCCTGATCGGCGCCGCGCACCTGCTGTTCACCGACGCCGACGGCACTCCGGAGCCCGCCGCCGTCGCGCGGGTCGTCGCCGCGGTCCTGGCCGCCGCCCGGCAACCCCCATGACCTCCTTGGAGCCCCTGGCTGCCTGCGGAACCAGACAGGTGCCATCCGAGCTGCCCCAACTCGAAGATGATCTTGGTTACCTGCAAATCTGACGTGCACCCGCAGCATGACGAAGGCGGGCGGAATGTCGGTATCGGCCAGTACGCTCCGGCCATGGCCAATTTCGCGGTGAGGCTGGTTCACGGCCCAGGCTGGGATCCCTCGCGCCAGATCCGGGATCAAGACGGCTGGGATAAGCACGCGGCATTCATGGACGGGCTCGTCGATGACGGCTTCGTCATCCTCGGCGGCCCGGTCGGCAACGGCGAGCAGACCCTGCACGTGATCGAGGCGGCGGATGAGAACGACATCAGGACGCGCCTGGCCCGGGATCCCTGGGCATCAGCCGGACTGCTCCAGATCGGCACGATAGAACCCTGGCTGCTCTGGCTCGGGCGCTAATAAGGCGGATATTTTGCGACAGCTTATCCTCGCCGTTATCACCGTTGGTGACCACAGCAGCCGCTAGCCAGCACTGCCCTGAGCGGACGACCAGGGGAACGGCAGGAGGTCCGGCTCGACCCAGCCGCGCCGTGCTGGGGCGGCGGCCAGAGTCGACGGCCGGTAGTGCCTGCTCAGGAGGCGCTTATCGAGCAGCGCTGGGTGCCGCCCGGCGAAGGAGTCGAAGTCGGCGCATTCCGGGTCGGCGTCGACGTGATGGGCGACGATCTCCACCCAGGCCCGGGAGACTGTGTGGTGGTACTTCTGCGGAGCCCTTTCGTACGCGGCGATGCGCTGGATCCAGTTGCAGATCCTGGCGATGGCCTCGGGCATTCCGTAGCGTCGCACAGCCAGGAAGGCCAGGTTGATGTGCTGCCGATGGCGGAACTGGCCGCTGGGGCCGGTGATCTCGGGCAGGATCGCGGCCAGTTCGGCGTCGGGTGGGGCGTGCGGTCCGGCCGGGCCGTCATGGCCAGGCACCGGAACCTCGTGGTGGGCCATCAGCAGGCCTTCTGCAGGGCGGTGATGACGGCGTGGTAACCGGCGAACTGGCTGGCGTCCAGCCGGGAGAGCGCGTCGCGCTCGAGGTCCGCGATCGCGGCGAGCACCTGGGCGGCCACCGCCTGGCCGGCCTCGGTCAGCGGCAGCCGGAACGAGCGGCGATCGGCCGGATCTAGCTCCCTGACGAGGTAACCGCGGTTCTCCAGCCGGTCGAGAAGGCCGGTCAGAGTGCTGGCCCGGGTACCGGTCAGCTCGCTGAGCTGACGGACATTGAGGGTGCCGCCGTCACCGAGGTTCGCGAGCGCGTTGATCTCGGCTGCCGACAGGTTCAGGTCCGCCAGCGCATTGCTTAGCGCGTGCAGCGTGTGATGGGTGGCCCGCTGCAACGCGAGCACCGCACGAGGTAGTCCACTTTCGGATATCATGGAAATGGATTATACGATAATGAA
>WNGP01000015.1_pt1 | contig 98378 bp, 90 predicted proteins | sample 5407671 | NCBI WGS metagenome assembly WNGP01 (sample SAMN13153381, study PRJNA577476) | soil metagenome | isolation source: 40 cm soil or saprolite under Garry oak tree replicate 2 | place: USA:California | collected 2016-06-15 | reverse complement strand
TGTCACGATCGCGCCGCCCGCGGGACTGGCGGTGATCGCTCCTGTGCGCAAGCGCCGCAACCTGGCGGCCGAGGAGTTCACGTTCCTGCGCGGCTGCACCAGCCGGCCGGCCAAGGTCACGCTGCCCAGCCCGTCACTGTTCGCCAACCTGTGGTCGCCGCGGCGCTCCGTGGCTGCGTACCCGACGTTGGATGGGTTCCTGGCCGATGTCGTGCAGGTGCTGTGTGAGGAGGTCCGGGAGCTGGTGCGGCTGGGCTGTACCTATATTCAGCTAGATGCGCCGCACTACCCGCTGCTGATCGACCCGGGCTGGCGCGCGTTCTACGAGGAGCGCGGCTGGCCGCTGCTGCGCTGGCTGGGGTACGGGATCGAGCTTGATAACGCGGTGATCGACGCCGGGCGCCCGGCCACGTTCGGCTTCCATCTGTGCCGCGGCAACCAGCTCAGCCGCTGGCTGGTGGCCGGCGGGTACGACGCGATCGCCGCGCCGGTGTTCGGCGGTGTGCACGCCGACCGGCTGCTGCTGGAATACGACGACGAGCGCTCGGGCACCTTTGGCCCGCTGCGGCTGGTACCCGGCGACAAGGTCGTGGTGCTGGGCCTGGTCACCACGAAGACATCACGGGTCGAGCCGCTGGAGCAGATCAAGGCCCGGCTCGGCCAGGCACGCTCCGTGGTCGATGCTGGCCGGCTCGCACTGAGCCCTCAGTGCGGCTTCGCCACCTCGGTCGCCGGCAACGCCATCACCGCCGACGCGCAACGCGCCAAGCTCGCGCTGCTCGTCCGCGCCGCCCGGGACTTCCTGCCCGCCTGAACCCGGCCCGCAACGCGGCGCGGCCGGATGCCGTGGCGGCGAACCCTGGGCTGGCCTGGATCTCGGTTATGGCTCTCGGCGGCGGTCCTGCCGAGACCAGCCACGAGGGCGCCGAACCGGGCGGCCACGAAAAAAGGCAAACAAACACTGGAGGTCAGCGCCTTGTGGGAACGACGGGCTGAAGCTGGCTCAGGGCTCGCACCAGGATCGTTCGGGATAAAAATCTTCCCGAACGGCCTGGGTGCTACGGACCTTCATAGCCGGGCAGCTTGAGCGGCTGATCGCCTCCAGGATGCATGCCTTACCACCGTTCCGGGGAGCGGTCAGGCCAGACGGTACAGGACGGGCATGGCGCTGAGGTGGTGGGCTCTCAGGTTGGCCAGCATGTAGCTGCGGAAGGTTCTCTTGGGCAGCTGACGGGCCATGAAAAGAGGCAGGCTGTGGTCCCAGCGGGCGTGGTTGATCATCAGGTAGTCGGACTCCTCGCCCTCCAGCGGCCCGAGCAGAGTGGAGTTATCCAGGCCGGTCTCGGCCTCATACCAGCCGGCGAGGTAGTCCCAGAGCTCGACGGCCAGGTCGAAGTCGTCACCGGTGAAGTAGTTGAACAGGAACAGGCCCGGGCGGCTCTTGTCCACATCGCCGACCCGGCGCACGTTGCGAGCGGCGATCTGGTGCACGCGGCGCGCTTGCTCGCCGAGGGTGCCCGCTAGCGCCTGGTAGGCGGCGGCGGCGCGTACCTCGCCGGCTGCGCCTGGGGAAGCCGTCTCAACCAGGACAACGACATCGAACCACGCCGGGCGTATCGGCCGGTTCTTGATATCTCCCGCGGGCGGGGTGAACGCGATGGCGTCGTAAACGGTGGCGCGCTCGACCGTTTCGAGCTGGGCCAGCTGCCTGGCCTGCCATTTGAGCACCCCCAGCAGCTGGTGCTTGTCCCGGTTCCGCCGCAGCACCGGGCCGGGGCGGTGCGGGGCCTGCACGTCGGCGGCCAGGTGCATGTACCCCAGCGGGGCAGGCTCGATCAGGTGAACCTTGGTGTAGCGCGGGTCTGGGTTGACGAGCTCAAGCGGCATGGTGACCCCTCCAACCTGATGCGCCAGACCGCTCCGATCCGGCTAGGGTCTGCGTCTCCCGCTGCCCCCACCATAGCTCCAATGCTGGCCCCGAGAGCTCCCGCATTAGCGGCGTGGCCGCAATCTGGAGGCCAGCACAGGCGGGTCGACGGTCGACGGTCGACGGTCGACGGCAAGAGCGTGCGCATGCTCCCCGCTCGACTCAGTCGGCTCTGAGGTAACAGCCCGGTTCAACCACCGCGGCGATGACCACACCCAGGGCCTGCTGGCCGGGGCCAGCGCTGGCGATCAGCCAAGGCCGTCGGCGAGCGCGTCCCAGAACGCGATCTCGTAAGCGTGCAGGGCCCGCGCCGCACGCACCGCCTCCTGCGGATCCTCGCCCGCAGCAAGCCCGGCGGCCACGACGGATGCCGCCTGCTCGGCGAAGCCCGGCGCCGGCCCGGCGAAGAACCGGAAGAACCCCACAGCCTGCTCCGGCAGGCCGTAGCGGGTCACCAGCGCCTCGGCGACCCGGCCACAGTAGCCACCCCACTCCTCCAGGTTGGCTAGCATCGCCAGCGCCACCCCGCTGCAGGTCCCGAACAGCACACACCAGGCCAGAAACGCCGGGTAGGCCTGCGCCAGCGGCCGCGGCTCATAGGCCCGCAGATCCCGCTCGCCCCACCCCAGCGCCGCGGCGAAACCGGACAGCAGCCGCAGCGCGTCCCGCTCACCCTGCGCCAGGGACAAGAACATCTCACCGGCCGGCGGTTCGGGGAACCGGGCCGCGAGCAACGCGAAACTGCGCTGGTCGCTGCCGACGATGCGAAACTGCTCACCGGCGAGCCAGGTCAGTCTCTCCCGCGGAACACCGCCGGCCTCCAGCAGATCAACAAACCGGTTCCGGCCCGCGCCCGCGGAGAGCTCCGCGCGAACACGCCCGATGAGATCGGACGCGAGCTGGCCGGACCTGCCTTCCACGCCAGCACCCTAACGCTGGGTCAGCCACCAGCCCGCGCCGCCCCGTACTTGTCGCCGGTCGCGCGAACGCCAAGGCCACCTCAGCGATCCGGAGGTCATATGCGCCATCGCGTCACTGCACGAAACGGTGACTCGGGCCCATCCGAACCCTGTCAAAGCCGGGGCGTGAGGCGTCCGCCGGTGAGCTCGCCGTTCACCTTGCCGTCGCCGCCGCTGCAAGTCTCAAGCCCAGCGCCGATGAGGTTTTCGGCAAGCGCAGGCTGGGCCCGCCTCCTCGCGCGCAGTGTTTCGCTGACCCGCTCTAGGACGCGGCCTGTCTGGCAGCAAGAACTTCCCGGGGCAGGAGGACGGGAAGCTCTCATCCGCGATCCTCGCCGAGCGCAGGATAGAGATGTACCTGCCAGCCGCAACACTGCGGCACCAGCAGCGGGAAGAAGGTGGGCGGCCATGACGGCGATTGATAGCTGGCCGGTGGAAGTCTCACTCCACGAGGAGGGCCGGGAGACGCGGGCCGAGGCGCGGCTGACCACGCAGACCGGTGGCATAGTTGGCCACGGCCTTGCCCGCCGTAACCCCGATGACCAGGAGGTCACGCAGATCGGAGAGCAGATCGCGGCCGCGCGGGCCCTGTCCGACCTCGCGCATCAGTTGCTCAGCGACGCGGCGGGGCAGATCGAGGGCATCACGCATCAGCGCGCCCACCTGTCGCTGTAGACGGTGTCCCCGGCCCGGCGGGCCGCTGGGATCTCGCGGGCGCAGGGGACCGGCGGAAGATCTTGAGCGTCGCGACCCAGCTAGCGGGCCCGGCTGCCGCGCCGGGCTGCGGAGAGCCAGCAAGCCGGACCGGTCCAGCCGGAGACACAGATGCGAGCGGCCGTAGTTCACCAACCGGGCACAACACCGGCCCTGAGCAGTTCCCCGATCCGCAGGGTCTGGCCGGCGGAGTGGGAATCCGCCGGCCGGGCCTGCTGCAATCCGATCTGTGTCAGTGGGCTGCGTTAGCGTCTTGGCTCGTGAATGCCGGGATCACTTGCCAGGTGCCCTGGAAGATGCGCTCGTGCAGCTCGCACTCGACGATCGCCCGCAGGATCGGTTCCTGGCGTTCGGCGTCGGCCGCGTCGGTCACCTGGCAGGGCCACATCCCGGCGACCGCGCCACGCAGGTGCGGGTGGGTGTTGCCGCGGCCGAACAATGCGATCACCTGGACCGGCTCAACGCGTCCGCCGTGGCGCGCGGCGGCGTGCCGCTGCTCGGACCAGGACAGCTCCCAGTGGGCGTAGGCTCCGCCATCGCGATCGTCCCCAGCCCGGTGGTGGATCGTGCCACGGCCGCGCAGGAAGACCGCGTTCGCCTGCTCGAGGACCCGCCATACAACCGGATCAAGCAGGCTCACGGCGCGGCGGAATACCTCGACCCGTTCCGGCCACTGGCGGGCGCCTTCGTACGTCCCGGAGCGAAGATCGCTGAGATGGCGGAAGATGTCCGCCGCCCTCGGCGGGAGATCCTGGGTCATGCATCCATCATGCTCCCGGCTGCGGCGAAGTCCAGGCTCGTGGAACCTCGATAGCCGGAAGCTGCGCTGCGGCACGCCCGGTCGGCAGGTCCGCATGGTGATTGACGTTGCGATTCTCGGGCCGCACCACAAGACAGACGGCCCATGATGAGCCGGGACCGGGCCGCCACCCCGGTCAGGGCCCGCCGACCGGGCGTCCCTCTCGTGCACGGGCGGCAAACAGTCCGATCGTTTGTCCGTTGCAGAGGCGCCGCTGCTGAATCACAGCCGCCCGCGGCTGCGTCGTCTGCCTGGTCAGCCACGCTGGTAGGTAGCGACCAGCTCGCCCTTGCCTAGCACGTGACCGCGCATGCGTGATTCCAGATCCGGCCTTGCCGCTCCGGCGGCCAGGCCCAGCCGGGTGTCCAGCGCGAGGACCACGAAGTGGTAGTGATGGGCGGCGCCGCGGGGCGGGCACGGGCCGCCGTAGCCGCGCCGGCCGAAGTCGTTGACGCCTTCTGCCGCGCCGGCCGGCACAGCCGCCAAGCTGGAGATGCCGGGAGGGATCCCGTAGACCAGCCAGTGGGTGAAGGTGCCGCCCGGCGCGTCGGGGTCGAGCAGCTCAATGGTCAGCTCCTGGGTGCCGGGTGGCGGCGTGCTCCACTCCAGGCGAGGGAGCCGGTTTGCGCCGTCGCAGGTGAACTCGCGCGGAAATGTGCCCCCCGTAAGGTCAGGACTTGTGACCGTGACCGGGGACTGTCCGTGATCGGAGCCGTTCACTGTCGAACCTCCACATCCGGTTAGCGGCAGTATTGACAAGACTGGTCAAGCGCATCGCGCGGGACTTTGATAAGGGCGACGACATGCGGCGTACTAATCGCAGGGACATCTCCCACTCGTGCAGATCGGCAGCTTCGGTCGCGTGCTGTAGTGGGTCCATGGTGCCGGTCCTCTTGTCGGCGCCGAATACCGGACTGCGCCAGCCGCAAGAGCAGACCGCCTGGACGGCGCCTTCGCCCAGCTGCTGGATAGTGGTGGAGTGCTGCACGACGATCGGTGTCCTACTGGCGAACAACCGGGCAGCTCATCGTCCGCGTCCCGGCGCCGGCGGCCGGGGCGCGAGAGGTCACCGGCCTGGCCGACTCGCCGGTATCCCGAGTCCCCGCCCGCGCGATGGCGTCGCAGCGCCCGACCACGCTCGCCGCCTCCGAGACGCCCGGCAACTCCTGGCGCGCCGCGGTCACAACGGCGGCCGGGTCGACTTCCGCCTGGATCGGAATGTGCGAGGCGATCACATCACACCCACCCAACCTGCTTCGACTATTTAACCGCTATTCCCCAACGCGGTCATCAATGCCCCGGCACTGGCCGACGCGGACCTGGCCAGATTCCGCGCTCGCTGAACGGCGGCTCGCGACCCCGCCATCACACCCGGCCAGCTGATCGCTGCCGTATCTGGACCGGCCGCCGGTACCGGCCATATGATCCCGGTGCGGGCGAGGAGCGTGAGCATGCGATTCACCGACTACTCCTTCGGATCAATCCGGATCGACGGTGCGACCCACGATCATGACCTGATCATCGACTGCGGGAAGATCCGCAAGCGCAAGAAGGCCGCATCGCGGAAGTTCCGCGGCGCGTACGGGCATACCCCGCTGTCGATCGCCGAGGACATCCCATGGCGATGCCGCCGACTGGTGATAGGCACCGGCGCCGACGGCGCGCTGCCGGTGATGCAGCAGGTCCGCGACGAGGCCCGCCAACGCAAGGTCGACCTTGTCGTGCTGCCCACGGCCGACGCGATCGGCGCGCTGACCAAGGCCACGGCGGACACCAACGCCATCTTGCACCTGACCTGCTGAACCTGCCGGTGTTAGGACCGGCAGGCGCCTCGGCGGCTGCGTTCGTTCTCCGTCTCCATCCGCCTCGTCGCCTGCAGTGGCGGCTGCCGCGGGCTTCCCTAATCCGCGCGCAGCCTGACCTGCCTGCTGAGGTAGGCGCCGAGCGTGTCGCCCCAGTCGTCGTCATCGGCGGGCTTCCCGTACTGGTCAGTCAGGCGGCTCAGCGCGCCGACATTCGACAGGCCTGCATACGGCGTCACCACTGCGAACTCACCGGCGGCATCAACTTCCGCGCTCCGCGCTGCCCACTCGGCGAAAGCACGCTGTTAGCGCAGCGCGGAGGAACGGCGCGCTCGGACGCGGACCGATGGGCGGTCACGGGGATGTATCAGCGCTGTCGGCCGGGCCCTCCACCAGGTATGCGCATTAACGGGGGCGCCGTGGACGCTGTCGTCTCGCAGGGGGGACATGCCAGCGATGGCGTCGTCAGACGGATCTGGGCCCGAGGTTGCTGCGGGGGCCCGCGCGGATCCGGGTCATACGGGGACGAGCGCGGAAGGTGGCGAAGACAAATGAGAGGAAGCCAGCAAGAGGCCGATCCTAAGCTGGAATTGCGGCAAGCGGGGAGCCCCCGGTGTCGGCAGCCGGATGACTTGCCCCGAGTGTGAGGTGACTTGGATGCCTTGGTCGTCAGCCGCTCGCGGTGACCCAAATCAAGTCAGTTGGATGGGCAAGGTAATCAATTGTGTTGACTTCACAAGGCCGGAAGCACTTGGAGCGCCAGCGTGAAAGGCGGAAGGAATCGGCTTGCTCGCCCGGCGGACTTGCCGGCATGCTCGCGATCCTCGGACCCACTCGCAGATCCGTAGCAAAATCAGGGGCCTGCCACGTTCGGCCACGATTGCCGGTAGTCCTGCTTACGGGGGTCTGGACGACTACTCGACCCGGGTTCATCCGAGGTCGTCCACGTCGTCCATTGTTACGGTATTCGAACCCAGGTTCATCAGCCTGTTACAAAGACGGGATCAGGCAGGTAGGTATCCAGGCAGCGCGAAGGCCTTAATGATCTTGTTCGCTCTCGGCGGCTCCAGGCCGCCCGGAGGCCGTGAGAGCCACAAATGAGAGCCAGCGCATTCAGCCGTCCTCGGACTCAGCCGGACCCACTCAGAAGGTTCGCGCAGGTCAAGGGCTCTCCGTTCGACTCAGTCCGACGGTGACAGACGCTCCAAACCGCTCTGGACTTCCCTGACATGGAAGAGGTCACTGGTTCAAATCCAGTACGGCCCACGATCTTTCGTACTCGCATTCGACGGAAAGTGACAATCAATTGTCACTTGAGGGGTTCGGTTCCCGTCACCCGCTCCGATGTGCCGGGCCCAGGCCGGAGCGATGTCAATCGCCTGGGCCTTGATCGGTCCGGGGCGCTGGCGTCCGGCCCTTTCAGGCCGCTGCCGGCTTGCGCAATGTCAGGTCGAGGAAGAACGGCGTTGAGACCCACTCGTAGCCGCCGCCCTTCGCGGCACGAAGATCACTCACCAGATCGTCGATCTGCTGCCCGGCCGCGATGCCCGAGGCGACGGCACGTTCCCTCGCCGCCAGCAGGGTGGCCGCGTGCAGGTCGAAGCCCAGCTCCGGATCCGTGATCCCGAAGCTGCCATCGACCGCAACAACTTCCAGGCCCGCCGCACGCGCCGACCCCGCAAGACCATCGACGGCGTGGCGCGACACACCCCCGGCTCGTTCCAGCAGGCCGTACACCAGATCCCAGTAGGCGCCCAAGGCATCGAGGTGGGGGTGGGACCGCGGGGGCGGGCTGCGCAGCGCCTCTTGCGCCACGACCCAGCCGCCAGGGCGAAGCAGGCGCGCGATCTGGCTGAGGGTCCGTACCGGGTCGGGCTGGTGCATCAGGAAAAGCCGGGTATAAGCCAGGTCGAACGGGCCGCCCACGGCGGCCGCGCCAAGCTCGTGGATGTCACCGGCAAACACCTCCACGTTGCCCAGCTGCAGCGCCGCCACGACCGACCGGGCCCGCTGGATGGCCGGCTCGCTGAAGTCGACGCCAACCACCCGCCCGGCCGGGCCCACCATCTCCGCCATGACGGCCAGCCCGCCAATCGGGCCGCAGCCGCAGTCGATGACTTGCCAGCCTTCCCGCATACCGGCCCGGCGGAAAGCAGAACGGGCCATCTCCCGGGTGGTCTCAGCGACACCCAGCAGCCGCCGGAGATCCTCATCGCTGCCATCGAGGATGTAGCGCCTGACCCGCTCCGCGATCGCTTCAGCCATGACCGGCCCCCCTTTGCCGCCGCGAGCCCGTGAGGGCTTGTTATCAAGGCCTGCGCCCTCCTTGCGGAGCGTGCTGCGCACTGGCTTGATACAGCACCGCCCGATTCGATTGCGAACGCGCCGATGCCCGCTGCCAGACCAGGCGGGTCATCCGCCGCCCGCGAGACGCCCTGCGGGTGCTGCCTGTCCCGGCTGCCTCGGCTGGTGGCTGCCCGCATCGCCCGAAGCAGCACGAACGAGGCGGCCAGCCCAGTTTGATGGGCACATGGCAATCCCGAGTTGCCCAGACCCGACGCCACCCGCTCTCGGCTCCGGGCAATTGTCGGCCTAGGTCGCTCCGTTCCGGAAGGTCACCGCCGCACTTATGCTCGCGCGATCACGCTGTCTGCAAACTCGTGCCGCCGCCAGGTCATTACCGAGCTGATGACCCGGCGGATGATCCGTACCAGTCGCCACCCCTCGCCATCATCAGTCTCGCGCACCCGCACACGTTCAGTTACCGGCCTAAGTCTCAGCGATCAGCACCCACCGGGAAACCCCGGTATTCCAGCAGTGAGACTTGACGTGTCCGCCATGGGCATACTTCACTTCCCGGGCACCGGCAGCGATGGCATTCTCGGGCCATGGCCGCAATCGAGGTCGTGCTCGGCGACATCGTCGTGCAGGACGTGGACGCCATCGTCACCGCCGCCAACGAGTCCCTGCTAGGCGGCGGTGGAGTAGACGGGGCGATCCACCGAGCGGCCGGGGCGCGGCTGGCCGTAGCGGGCGCAGCGATCGGGCCATGCGAGCCGGGCGACGCGATAGCGACGCCCGCATTTGACCTTGACCCGCCGGTGCGCCACGTCATCCACACGGTCGGGCCAGTCTGGGAAGGCGGCAGTCATGGCGAAGGCGGCATCCTCGCCTCCTGCTACCGTCGCAGCCTGCAGGTAGCTGACGAGCTTGGGGCCCGCAGCGTCGCGTTTCCCGCCATCGCCACCGGCGTCTACGGGTTTCCGCCGGAACAGGCCGCAAAGAGTAGAACAGCACACGAGCCAAAACGTCCCGTATGGGAACGGACACGGAACGGAGCAGCCTATGGCGGCCATCCTCGTGCTGTGGGACATCGACCACACGCTGATCGAGACCCACGGAGTCGGAGGCGAGATCTACGCCGAGGCCTTCCGCGCCGTCACCGGTCACCCTCTCGATGAGATGCCTTCGCTGTCCGGCCGCACGGAACCTGTCATCTTCCGCGAAGCGCTGAAAGCCCACGGCATCGCCGATAGGCAAGACCTGTACAGCCAGTTCGCCGGCGAGCAGGCCCGCAGCTACGCTGCCCGCGCTGACAAGCTGCGCCGCAGGGGACGCGCCCTGCCCGGAGCGGCCGATGCTCTCCGCGCTCTTGCCGACAGCCCGGACGTGATCCAGTCCATCCTCACCGGCAACACCCGGCCAGCGGCAGAGATCAAGCTGCGGACCTTCGCGCTTGACCGTTACCTGGACCTGGACGTGGGCGCCTATGGCACCGACGACGACGACCGCGCCAACCTGGTAAAGATCGCACGCCAGCGCGCCGAGGAAGGTCACGGCGTCAGGTTCGACCCGGCGGCCACAGTGCTTATCGGCGATACCCCTAACGACGTGGCCGCCGCCCGCGACGGCGGAGCACGGATCATCGCCGTAGCAACCGGGAGCGACAGCGCCGAGGACCTCGCCAGCGCCGGTGCTGACCCGGTATTGGACGACCTGACCCAAACGGATGAGCTTCTGAGCGTGATCTACGGAGGCCAGCTTCGGAAATGAGCGGCGTGATACCACAGGACCAGCCCAGCCACACTCCGGGAAGGGATCAGCCGATGCGTTCCGGACGTGCGCCGTTCGCCGCCCTGGACGACATCGTTTCTCACCGTCAACCGCCGCGCCCAGGCCGCCTGGATCGCGACCGTGAATCCCGCCTCGGCCAGGCAGATCGCGCTGGTCAGCCCGCTCACCCCGGCACCGATCACGAATGCGTCAAGCGTGGGGGTGTTCACCCAGGAAACATACCCGCTGCCAGCGCGCTCCAGCCCGGCCGAACGACGGCCGCGTTACCGCCGGGCGGCTCCCGCTCCGCCTCAGCGGGTGGCGAGCGTGTAGTGGACGTCGAGGTGGTCGGCGGCGCGGTTCGCGGTGATGGCCACGCTGTCCCCGGCCAGCAGCGCGTGGTCGTCGACGACAGGGAGGTCGGCCGTGGTGAAGCTGACCTGGTGGCTGAGCAGTGCCGGGCTGGCCTCGGGCCGGTCGAGGTCATGAGCGTCGCGGGCGCTCAGGGCCGCGGGGGTGATGGTCTCGCTGGTCCGGCCGATCGCGCGGCCATGCTCGGCCAGGACGGTGTACAGCCCTCGGCGGCAGAGGTCGGCGGGATCCAGGGCCGCGGCCAGCTGCGCCGGGAGATAGGACGTCTGGACGATGACCGGCCGGCCGTCGGCCAGCCGCAGGCGGCGCAGCCGGAGGACCTGGCCGGCCGCGCCGAGGCGGGCGCCGACGTCGTCCGGCGCCGCGACGGTGTCCGCGGCGAGCAGCCGGGTGGTGATCTGCGCGCCCTGGGCGGCGAGGTCGGCGGCGAAGCTGCGCAGGTGACCGAGGCCGTAGGCGTACCGGGAGGCCACGTAGGTGCCGCTGCCGTGGCGGGTGTCGATGAGCCCGTCGTCGGCGAGCAGCTGGAGTGCCTGCCGCAGGGTCATGATGCTGACGCTGAACTCGCCGGCCAGCTCGCGCTGGGAGGGCAGCGGACTGTCGGCGGGCCATCGGCCGCTGGTGATCCGGTCCCGCAGGGCGCCGTGGATGCGCAGGTACTTGGGCTGCCGGTCGTCAGCCGTCCGCCTGGCCGTGCTCATGGGCGGGCCTGGTCGAGCGCGGTGCGCAGGGCGGCCACGTCGCGGCCGATGTAGGCGCTGCTGGCGCCGTCCAGTACGCGGCGCATCAGCGCGGAGGCGACGATGACGCCGTCGGCGTGCCGGGCCGCGGCCGCGGCCCGGCATGGGGTGTCGATGCCGAAGCCGATCAGCACCGGCCGGGGGCTGTGGCGGCGGGCGCGGGCGGCGACCGCCCAGCGGGCAGTGTCGGCGCTCTCGTGCGGGTTTCCTGTGGTGGCCATGACGCTCATGACATACAGGAAACCGCGCGTGCGCCCGGCGATGGCCTTAACCTGCTCCTGCCCGGTGGCGGGGGCGACCATCAGGGTGGCGTCCAGGCCAGCATGTCCGGCCGCCTCGAGGTAGTCGCCGGCCTCGACCGCGGGCAGGTCGGGGATGATCACCCCGCTGAGCCCCGCGTCCGCGAGCTGGCGGCAGAACGCGGGCAGGCCGCGGGAGTAGGCGTGATTAGCGTAGGTCATCGCGATGAGCGGGACGTCGCCGGCGGCGGCCGCGCTGAGCTGGCCGAGGATGCCGGCCGTGCTCGCTCCGCGGCTGATGGCGGCGGCCGAAGCCTGCTGGATGGTGCGGCCGTCCAGCATGGGATCGGAGAACGGCAGGCCGATCTCGACCGCGTCGGCGCCGGCCTCGATCATGGCGGCCAGCAGGTCCGTCCAGTCCTCGCGGATCCCGCCGGTGACGTAGGTGACGAGGCTGGGCCGGCCGGCGGCGCGGGCCTGGCGCAGTGCGGTCTCAACGGCGGCCACGGACGAGCTCCTTCAGGCAGGCGGCGTCCTTGTCGCCGCGGCCGGACATGGTGATCAGCACCGTCGCGCCGCCGGCCACGTCTCCGGCGTGCGCGGCACGGTGCACCCAGGCCAGGGCGTGAGCTGACTCGAGCGCGGGCAGGATGCCTTCGGTCCTGGCGCACAACTCGGCCGCGGCCACGGCCTCCTCGTCGGTCGCGGTGTGGTACTCGGCGCGCCCGGATTCGGCCAGGCAGGCATGCTCGGGGCCGACGCCGGGGTAGTCGAGCCCGGCGGAAACGGAGCGCGCCTCGGCGATCTGGCCGTCCTCGTCCTGCAGGAAGGACGACAGGGAGCCGTGCAGCACGCCGGGGCGGCCGTCCGTCACCGCCGCCCCGCCCGCGGCCTCGACGCCGATCAGCCGGGCCGGGGTGGCGACGAAGCCGGCGAATGTCCCGGCCGCATTCGACCCGCCGCCCACGCACGCGACGACGATGTCCGGCCCGGCCCCCGAGAGCAGTTCCGCGCACTGGGCGCGCGCTTCGTCCCCGATGACCCGCTGGAACTCCCGCACCAGCCAGGGGTACGGGTGCGGGCCCAGCACCGATCCGATGCAGTAGTGCGTGGATTCCACCGTGGTTACCCAGTGCCGCAGCGCCTCGCTGGTCGCGTCCTTGAGCGTGCGCGCCCCCGAGGTGACGGGCACCACGGCCGCCCCGAGCAGTTCCATCCGGAACACGTTGAGTTCCTGCCGCGCGATGTCCTTCGCCCCCATGTACACCGTGCAGCCCAGGCCCAGGTGCGCGGCTACCGTGGCCGTGGCGACCCCGTGCTGGCCCGCGCCCGTCTCGGCGACCAGCGCGGTCTTGCCGATCCGCTGGGCCAGCAGCCCCTGGCCCAGCGCGTTGTTGATCTTGTGGCTGCCGGTGTGGGCGAGATCTTCGCGCTTGAGCAGCACCCGCACGCCCAGCGCCTCGGACAGGCGGGTCGCCTCGGTTACCGGGGTCGGCCGACCAGCGTAGGAGCGCTGCAAGCCGGCCAGCCCGGCCCGGAAGCCCGCGTCGGCCCAGGCCGCCCGGAAAGCCGCCTCGAGCTGCTCGCACGCCGGCACCAACGCCTCAGGGACGAAACGCCCGCCGAATGACCCGAACCGGCCGCGTGGCCCCGGATCGCCCATCGCCCACGGCCGGCTTGTCACCGCGGCGTCCGGTGCGCTGGCGGGCGCGACATCCGGTACCGCGGCGACTGCGGCGTGTTGCAGTCGTTCGACCATCACATGCCCTCTCTCCTCTAGTGTTCTAGAAGACTAGCACGTGATACCTCGCTGTCGCAGTCCCCGCCCGCTGTCCCCGCCGGGAGGCCGCCCATGATCACGCCAGGGGGAACGCTGACCGAGCTTGGCCCGTGCGCACTGCGGCCGGCCACCCCCGCCGGCAGCGAGTGCTGCTCCTGCTAACCGCGGTCTCGTAGTGTGCCTCTGCCGAATTGAGCCTTACTGGATCAAGGCGGTGCCGCGGCCCGCCGCACACGCGCCGGGCATGCGGCCCTGGCGGCCGACCCGGCGCGGGACGGCGTGCCCACCTCGCTTGTCACAACTCGACGCCTAGCGTCGAGCACCGCTAACCGCTGAGTGCCCGCCAGGTAGAACTGCGAGTGGCAGAGACGGCTACCGACGATCCCGGGACCCGGTTAGGCCTGGGCTTCGCCTGCTAGCGAGCCGAGGCGATGTCGAGCAGGTCAACGACAGTCTGTGTTCCAGGAGCCCGACCCTGAGACCGAAGGGTCGGGCTCCGTCATTCCATTCAAGTGCAGCCGGAGATCGGCGTGGTCGGGCTGCTACATGAACACCAGCGCCAACTTGGGCGGCATGGGAGCGCTGGCCAGCCCGGCCGTGCTCCGCTCCACATCACCTCGAGCCGCGGAGATGCCGGCCGCCCCGGCGGCGCGAGCCACCGGACTAGGCCGAACTTCAGGAAGTCACCCAGATCACCCGCATAGAGATCCTGCACCTCTACTATGTCAAGGTCAGCGCTGGGCCTGGAAGGGCTCGATGAGCTGGCCGGCCATGAGCCGCAGGGGCGGCGTTGCCGGGTCGCCCTGCTCGACGGGGACCGGGCGGCCGTCCAGGCCGGTGCGGCCGACGCGGCTGGCGCGAGAGGGGAACCTCGCCCGGCCGGCCAGGACGTCCCAGATCGTCAGCACGACGCCGAGGTTCGCGTCCTGGATGTCCGTCGCGTGATGCAGCCGATGGTACGCGGGGCTCACCAGGACCCGGCCGAGCGGGCCGAACCTCCAGCGGAGGTTGGCGTGCTGCAGGGTGCCCACGCAGACGTAGGCCGTGATGAGCACCGGATCGATCGGGCGCGCGGGCATCAGGACGACGACCGGGATGGACGCCAGCAGGAACCCGGTCGTGTGCATGAGAGGATGCGCGCGGAACGAGGTCAGCACGCTCAGCTCCTCCTGGCTGTGGTGCAGGGCGTGGAAGCGCCACAGCGCATCGAACCGGTGGTCGGCGTAGTGGGCCAGCCAGTTCGCGGCGTCCATGGCCACGATCGTGAGCGGGACGAGCAGCCAGCCAGGCCAGTTCTGCGCCGGCCCCAGCTCGATCCACTGCGCGTGGCCGCCGATCAGAGTCGCCGCCCCGACGCTGAGCAGCGTCATCAGCGGGATCACCACGATGGCGTGCAGGGCCAGGAAACACGCGTCCTGGACGTGGCCGCGGGCCAGGACCGGACGGGGCTCGGCCGGCCAGATCCGCTCACAGACCCCGGTCACGACGACCAGCCCCACCAGGAGCGGAGCGGCGAGCTCGGCCCAGCCTGCCGAGAGCACAGTCCCGAGGCTGCCCTGCCTGAGCAGCCCGGTGACGGCAACCCACAGCAGGAAGACCGTGACTCCGGCCAGGACGAACGAGGAAGGGTTCAGACGCCGTGCCAGGCGTGTTGGTACCTCGATCTGCCGAACGGCCACCCGGACCTCCCTCCACTCGTCCCCTTGCCCAAGACCACGGACCGGCGGCGTAACTAGTTCACCAGCCAGGACATGTTGCGGGGGCTCCCGGATCACGCGATGCTGTGACCCGTGGCTGGGATCGAGGTGGCGGTGATCTCGCTGGGGCGGCCGGCGTCAAGAGCGCGTGCAAGATGTGGCTCGGCGACCGGCAGTTCGCGGGATACCAAGTCGGCGATCTTCTCGTCGATAATCTCGCACGTCGCACTGGCTGGGTGCCCCACGCCACGGTCGACTGACCGGCGAGCGACGTCGCGCACGGCGATCCGATGGCACACTGGCTGATATGCGCTCACGATATACGGCGCCGGCCGCGATCGTGATCCTGGCACTGTCCGCATGCACCGGAACCGACCCGACATCGCCGACCGCGACGGCGCCGGGGTCGGGCGCGGCGACGCCCGCATCCTCGGGCGCGGCGGCTGGCGCCGTCGACTGGCCGACCTACCACGGGACGATGAGCCGGGCGGGCGTGTCGACAACCATGTCGGCGGCGAGCAGGATACCGAAGCGCATCCAGTCGCTCAAGTTGGACGGCGAGGTCTTCGCCTCCCCGATCGTCGTCCGCGGGTTGACGATCGTCGCGACCGAACAGGACACCGTGTACGCGTTCGATCAGTCGTACCAGCAGGTGTGGAAACGCAGTCTCGGATCGCCATCGCCCGCGGAGGAGCGGCAGTGCGGCGACATCGATCCGCTCGGCATCACCGGTACGCCGGTCTACGACGCCACGACGAACCACGTATTCCTCGTGGCCGAACACGGCGGATCGGTGCGCCACGAACTGTATGCCTTGGATGCCGCATCCGGTCGCGTGGCGTGGAGCAAGAGCGTTGACCTGCCCGGTGTGAGCGCCCGGGACATGCAGCAGCGCGGCGCGATCGCGATCGCGAACAACCGGGTCTGGGTGTCCTACGGTGCGCAGGCCGGCGACTGCGGCGACTACAAGGGCCGGGTCGTGGGCATACCCCTCGACGGCGGCAACGACGTCATCTTCTACAGCCCGCCGACCAAGCGGGGCGGCCGCATCTGGAACCCGAACGGTCCCACCGTGAACGCCGCCGGACACCTGCTGGTCGTGTCCGCGAACGGCGCCGCGTTCCCGGGCGACGCGTACGACCATACGAACTCCGTGCTCGAACTGGACGCGAACGCGAAGGTGGTCGACTCGTTCGCACCGACCGACTGGGCGGCGAACAATCAGGGCGATGTCGGCCTCGGTTCGCAGGGGGTGGCTCTGATCGGCACGAAGTGGGCGGTGCTCGGCGGCAAATCCGGCCCGGTGTACGTCCTGAAGCAAGGTGACCTGGGCGGCATTGGCGGTCAGGTCGACGTACAGAACATCTGCCGGTCATTCGGCGGGGCGGCGGTCGACGGCGACGTCGTCTACCTGCCCTGCACGGACGGCGTCCGCGCGGTCCGGGTCGACGACGCCGGCAAGCTGCACGTGTTGTGGCACACGTCCGACTCGATCACCGGATCGCCGGTCATCGGTGGCGGACGCATCTGGGTCCTCGACACGAACGCCGGCGTGCTGCACGCGCTCGATCCGTCCACCGGCAAGCGCCTCAGCCAAGTCGACGTCGGTGTCGCCAACCGGTTCGCGACACCCGCGCTCTACGGCGCGGACGTGATCATACCGACTCTCGCTGGCATCGCCGTCGTGCGCACCTCATAGCCCGTACGACCGGGTCGACATCGCGCCTCGACGACCGCAAGACCCATGCGGTGGGTGAAATGAGCGCGGCGAGCCAGCCGACTTCCCGCCACCAGGCGAGGCGCCCGAGGCAGCCGAAGGTCCGCTTGGACACGCCGTGCCTGAATTAGGTGCACTAGCCGCAGGATCGGGTTGAGCTGGCGCAGCAGGTCAGCGAGCGTCTTGTGCCGTGTTCTCCGCGTGGCCGCCCGCACTTTGCCGAGGACCGCGTTCAGCGACTTGCTCGACGGGCAGGTACAGACGACCTTGCGGCAGGTTCCCCTCCTGCCCGGCGGGTGCGTGCTAGCGCGGCCGCGGGCTCGTTGTTGGTGGTGATGCGATGCACGTCACGCTCGAGCGCCGGGAGGATAGCGGTGGAGCCAAGCTTGCCCTCCGCGAACTTGCCGATGACGGCGTAGACCATGTTCGTGAGGATGAGCTCGATGTCGCGGACATAGTCCGGGTCACCGCCTGCCAGCACGGCACGCGCAACGGGTTCGACGGCATCCATCCCCAGCAGATCCAGCCGGTGCCCGCCCGGAGCCGCCCGCGCCCGGTGATGGGCCTCCAGCATGCGCGGGTTGCGTTCCCACGGCTCGAAGACGTAGCGGAAAATGCGCATGAGGCCGTCATGGAGGGTCTCATCCGGGGCGGGCAGGGCCAGCTCGCCATAGCAGTTCTGCGCCATCCACTGCGCGATCGCGGTGACGATGAGCTCGTCCCGGGTGGGGAACAGCTTGTAGATGGTCGCCAGCGAGACATGAGCCCGCCGGGCCACCTCCCGGAGCTGAACCGCGTCATAGCCGCCGGATTCGAGCAGGCCGATTACCGCGCGCACGATGACATCGCCGGGCGTTGGCTGGGGCACGTCGTTCATTCTTACCGGTCAGCGTACACATCTGGCGTGACGCTCAAATCACCCAATAAGTTGTCACTCACTCAGTAACCTTGTTACTCGAAGGTGCGCTCGCGCCGGAGCGCCGCACCGCGAGACGACGGCCCGGCCACCTGCGGGCTGAGAGGGAGGAACGGTATGGCGACGTATGTCCTGGTGCACGGCGGTGCGCATGGCGGGTGGTGCTACCAGCGGGTCGCCCGGATCCTGCGGTCGGCAGGGCATGAGGTGTATGCACCCACGATGACCGGCGTGGGCGAGCGCTCCCACGTGGTGGGCCCGCACGTGGACCTGGACCTGCACATCACCGACATCACCGCGGTGCTGCACTACGAGGATCTGCGCGAGGTGATCCTGGTCGGGCACAGCTACGGCGGGATGGTCGTCACCGGCGCCGCCGACCGGGCCGCCGACCGGGTGGGCCGCCTGGTGTACCTCGACGCGGCCAACCCGGTGAACGGCCAGTCGCTCGTGGATGTCTCCGGGCCGATCATCGAGGCCGTCCGGCCTTTCGGCCAGGTCATCGACGGCGTCGAACTCGTACTGCTCCCCTCCCCCGATGCGGGCACCATGTACGGGGTCACCGACCCCGCCGACCTCGCCTGGATGGCCGTCCGGCTGACGGGCCACCCCTGGAAGTGCTTCGAGCAGCCACTGAAACTCCGCAACGAGGCCGCGCTGCGGGCGATCCCGCAGTACCACATCGTCTGCACCTCGACACTGGCCACCCGCGACGCCGGGCTGATGGGCAACGCCCGGGCGGAGGGCCGGCTCTGGGACATCGACACCGGCCACGACCTCATGATCACCGAGCCGCAGGCGGTCGCCGGCGCGCTGCTGTAGATCGCAGCTGCCTGATGCAGCACGCGATCTGATCCAGCGCACTCAGCAATCGGGAGCCAGCCGCCCTGCACGCACTGGCTCGGCGCAAATACTCGCGCCCCTGCGCTCCGAACCTACAGCTCGTCCCCGGACTCCCAGGAGCAGGCAAACCTCCGTACCATCGCCACTTGGTCTCCACACAGTCTCCACGTAGTCCGTACACGGTCCATGTGCTTGACCGGCACCCGCTTGCAAGGATCTCGGCGGCTACGAGAAAGACAGCAGGCTAGGATTCCCCGCCGCATACCCCGCGCATCGGCGTTCTCTCACCGTTGGTGCAGTTCACGGCTCCCTTGGGCTGATGCCGTGCGCGTCCTTGTGAGCGAACGATTGCCGGCACGCCCCGAACGTCCTCTAGGGAGAGGGAAGAGATCATCATGAACGTAAACCCAGCGGCGAACGTCGTCTTCGTGCATGGCGGCTTCGTAGACGGGTCCGGCTGGCGGGGGGTCTACGATCTGCTCAAACAGGATGGCTACCAGGTGGCCGTGGTGCAGAATCCGACCCTGTCGCTTCAGGGCGACGCAGCCGCGACGCGGCTGATCATCGACGCGCAGGACGGCCCGGTCGTGCTCGTCGGCCACTCTTACGGCGGCGCCGTCATCACCGAAGCGGGAACCGACCAGAACGTCGCCGCCCTGGTCTACATCTGCGCGTTCGCGCCGGACAAGGACGAGTCGGTCAACACGCTCCTCGCCGGCTTCCCGCCAGACGCGCCGCAGCCGCCGATCCTGCCGCCCAGGGACGGCTTCTTGTTTCTGGACCGGGACAAGTTCCACGCATCGTTCGCTGGCGACCTGCCCGCCGACCTAGCCGCGTTCATGGCCGACTCGCAAGTCCCGTGGGGTGTGGACGCCCTCGGCGGGCCGGTCACCGACCCCGCCTGGCGGGTCAAGCCGAGCTGGTACATGGTCACCACCGAAGACCGGATGATCCCCCCGGCAGCCCAGCGCACCATGTCCCAGCGGACCGGGTCGACCGTAGTCGAGGTGGCGGCCAGCCACTGCGTTTACGTATCGCAACCGGCCGCCGTGGCCACCCTCATCAAACAGGTCGCGGCCGCGGTCGCCGCGCAGCAGTAATCGCGGCATCTAGTCTCTACGGCACAGACGATGACCAGGCACCCGGCCGCGCTGGCCAGGGCGTTCGGATGCGCGCGGGTCGTCTTCAACGACGCGCTGCGCGCCCGGCAGGACGCGCATGCGGCTGGACTGCCATATATCACCGATGGTGAACTGTCGGCCCGGCTCACGGCGGCGAAGGCCACCCCGGAGCGGGCGTGGCTCGGTGAGGTCAGCTCAGTCGCGTTGCAGCAGGCTCTGGCGGACCTGAATGCCGCGTACTGGAACTTCTTCGCGTCGGTCACCGGGAAACGTAAGGGACCGCGAGTAGCGCCGCCCCGGTTCCGGTCCCGTAAGGACCGGCGGCAGGCGGTCCGGTTCACCGCGAACGCGCGGTTCAAGATCCTGTCCGGCGGGCGGCTGCGGCTCCCGAAGATCGGCGACATCGAGGTCCGCTGGTCCCGCGACCTGCCCTCCACCGCGTCAAGCGTAACGGTGATCATGGACGCGGCGGGCCGGTACTTCGCGAGTTTCGTCGTGGAAGCCGGCGACGATCCGCTTCCCGACGCTGGCACTGAGGTCGGTATCGACCTGGGGCTGACCCATTTCGCGGTCCTGTCCGACGCCCGGAAGGTCGCGAACCCGAGGTTCCTGCGCCGCGCCGAACGCAAGCTCCGCATGGCGCAGACGGCCCTGAGCCGCAAGGTGAAGGGCAGCAGCAACCGGGCTAAGGCCCGGGTCAAGGTCGCCCGGGTCCATGCCCGGGTGGCTGATACGCGCCGGGACTGGCTGCACAAGGAATCCACCCGTATCATCCGCGAGACCCAAGCGGTGTATGTGGAAGACTTGTGCGTGGCCGGTCTCGGCCGCACGAGGCTGGCCAAGTCGGTGCATGACGCGGGCTGGTCGGCGTTCACCGGCATGCTGGAGTACAAGGCCGCGAGGCACGGGCGCACCTTCCGCCGGATCGGCAGGTTCGAGCCGACCAGTCAGGTGTGCTCAGCGTGCGGGATCAAGGACGGCCCGAAACCGCTGGCCGTCCGCGAGTGGACGTGCCAGGCATGCGGCACGGCGCACGACCGGGACGTGAACGCAGCCCGGAACATCCTCGCCCTGGGACGCAGGGAGAGGCTAAATGCCTGCGGAGGGACCGTAAGACCAGGGCTTGCCCTGGCGGGACCCGGTGAAACAGGAACCCGCCGAGGTGCCGCATGAGCGGCACGGCAGGAATCCCCGGCCTTCAGGCCGGGGAGGACGTCAATTCGGGTCTCCGAAGTCGGCTAGCCAGCGGCTTCATCGAGCATGATCGGTCCGATTCCCAATCTGGCACGCTACAGTCATGGCTGATTACTACGAGAACCTCGCGGCCGATTACGACTGGCTATTCGACGACGACGCGCTGGCTAGCGGTCTCGCGATCGACCATCCCGCGACGGCGCGCCTGCTGGAGCGGACCAGTCACGCCAGTGCCGTGCTGGACGCGGCCTGTGGCACGGGCGTCAGCGCGGCGGCGCTCGCCCGCCGGGGTTACCACGTGTGGGCAGCTGACGGAAGCGACGCGATGGTGGAGATGGCGGCGGCCCGGTTCCGGCACGAGCATCTGGAGATCCCGCTGGTGCGCTGCATGTGGGCGGATCTTCCGGCCGCTGTAGACGAACGGTTCGACGTAGTGCTGTGCATCGGGAACTCACTCGTGCACGCCGTCGGCCGCGATGCCATGATCCAGGCGCTCACCGGGTTCCGGCAGGTGGTCCGCCCCGGCGGACACGTGGTGGTCGATTCCCGTAACTGGGAGAAGCTCCATGCCGAGCGCCGGATCGTGCAGGTCGCCGACAGGGTGGTGACCCGGCGCGACCGCCGGTGCATCGCCTTGTACGCCTGGGAGATACCAGACCGTCTCGACCAGGAGCACGTCGCCCATCTCGTGTTCATCTTCGAGGACGGCGGTCGGATCGAGCCGCGGGAGTACCGGATCGGCTTCTATCCCTTCACGCTCGACGAACTGCGCAAACGACTCGAAGTGGCGGGCTTGCGAGAAGTCGACACCGACTTCGACGATGGCCGCGATCGCTACGCCGTGACCGCGGTACCGGCTTAGCGATCCTGGCGGCCACTGGAATGGGATCATAGCGCCCGACATCTCGAGCGTGGCCTGCTCCCCGGAGTTCGCGGCACGTGCGCAGGCGGTCATTCCGGCACCATGGCCACGTTCAACATGGGCGGCGTAACCAGTTCGGCGAGCGGTTCGGCCTGCACCTGCTCGACCCACTGGCGTCGCGGGCCGCGCCGCCGAGGTGCGAGATGTGGGTGTCGGAGAACTGGATGATGCGCAAGGAGCCACCTTCCTTGGTCTTGAGCTGGCGCCGCACGAGCTGCCCGACGGGGGCCTTCACCTGTCCCGCAGCCTCGAGGTCGGAGAGCGCGGGTGGCCTGGGCAGGCTCCCGGTGTGCGTCGTCCTAAAACTGTCTGCGTGTTGATTCACGTTCCAGTCCCTTCACCAATGACGTCCTGGAGGGCGCCGATGGGGCCGACTTGATCGCTCCCAGTGGCGCTCGACCTGGCGCATGTCGACCGAAACCCCTGTTCCGTGGAGGTCACCGCCTAGTGAGCCACGATGCTGGTGGCCGAAATCAAACGTTCGCAATACGCACGCCGGCATCACCGCAAGTGAATGCTGAAGCTTGGATGAATTTCTTGTTTTTGCCTATTCCTGCACGAAGTTGCCGGTTACGTTCGGCTCGAATGAGTCCGTGCGAGCCTGCACACGGTCACCCCGCACAAGCCTTGCCGGACAGTCCGCAGACCGTCGCTTCAGACGGGCAAGCCCGCCAGACAAGAATTCAACTCGGGGAAGGACGGACGGAATGTTTGGGTGCGAGCGCTTGGCGAGGAAAGGCCTCGGGGGCGGAGCGGCAGTGTTGCTCGCCCTGGCGGCAGGATCGCTGGCCGGTTGCAGTAACTCAGGGAAGGCGACGACGCCAAACAGCGACGCCGCCAAGCCCGTGCTAACGATGGGACTGACGAACTACACCACGACGCTCAACCCCGCGATCGCTGGCGGCGGTGACCAGTCGATGCCGATCGACCTCGCCTACGAGTCGCTCACCCACCTCAGGCCGAACGGCGACATCGGCCCCGGGCTCGCCACTTCGTGGCACTACACCGGGAAGACGAACACCGATTTCACCTTCACGCTCCGCCAGGACGCCCGCTTTTCGGACGGGACGCCGGTCACGGCGAGTCGGGGTGCGGCAAAAGCGTGACGACCTCTGCCATCGTCGGCCTGCTCCCGGGATCGGGGCGGATCGACGGCGGGAGCATCTGGTTCGACGGAAAGGACCTCGCCCGGGCGAGCGAGGCCGAGCTCCGCAAGCTCCGCGGGCGGAAGATCGCCTTCGTTTCCCAGGAGCCGATGGTGAGCCTCGACCCGGCCTATCGCGTCGGCTTCCAGATCGAAGAGGCCCTCCGCCACCACTGCGGGCTGTCCCGCCCGGCCGCGCGCGCTCGGGCGCTCGAGCTGCTGCGGGACATGCACTTCGTCGACCGGGGGGCAGTCGCCCGGCGGTATCCACATGAGCTGTCCGGTGGCATGGCGCAGCGGGTGGCGCTCGCACGGGCGCTCGCCGGCGAGCCCGAACTCCTCATCGCCGACGAGCCCACGACGGCGCTCGATGCCGGCGGCGTCCCGCCGGACCGCCGGATCCTAGCCGCGCTCGGCCCCAGAACCCTGCGCCTCGCCGTGGAGCGGACGCTCGGAACGCACCCGTATCTGGTCGTCCCGGACCATACCCGCGCCGCCCGCCAGATGGTGGGCCCCGGTGTCGTCATCGCGCCCGAGCACAAGGTCGTCCTCGACACCGACCCGGATAGGGCCCGGGCCATCGGCCGCGCCTTCGTGTCCGACCCCTATCTCAAGCTCTCCAACTACACCAGCAACCTGCGTCGCTACGGCTACACCGAAGCCGACATCGATGGCGGCGGCAGCGACCGCCTGATCGACGCGCTCGTGCTCCACGGCTCCCCCGATGTCATCGCGGCCGGGCTCTGCTCTCACCTGGACGCCGGGGCAGACCACGTCGCGATCCAGGTCCTCACCGTCAACGGCAACGACCCGATACCGGGCTACAGGCAGCTCGCTCGCGTGTTGCTATGACCTAGCGTCAAGGGACGGGTTCGTGTTAGTGCCGTCCGGCAGCAACCGAGTCCCGGCCGGTTTGGTGGAGCTAAGATGCTGGCTGCGGACGATGGCGAATCTCCCATACGGGCCGGTGGCAGCTGCAGTCGAGTTAGTAAACCGACATGTCCAGGAACGGGGCAAGGTCGCTCCCAGCGCAGGCGGGTACCCCCGCACGAACCTGCATCGTGCACAGATGGCCGCCAGCCGACCAGGATCATGACCGGGTATCGTCGCAGGCGTGCAGCAGCGCGGCCACCGCGACCTCGGCCTCCGCAGATGCAGGGAGCACGGTCGGCAACGCGGGGACCGTGGGTAGCCGTCCCTCCGACTCGTAGCGGATAATCAGCCGTGGATCGATGTATGACCCGCGGGCCACTGCCGGGGTGTCGCCGAGCCAGTCCGCCACCTCCCGGACGCTGGCGGCTATGACGCTCTTACGACTCCGCGGCGTCGGCGCGGGTTCTGCGTTCGCAAGCACCAGCGCCATCAGCACGGTGGCATTCCAGGTGCGGAATTCCTTGGCCGTGAAGTGGCCGCCCGCACGCGTGGCAATGTAGTTGGCCACGTCCCGGGAGCGCAGAACGTGCCAGCCGTCGTCATGCTCGTAGCAGAACAGGGTCTCGTGGCCATTGTCGGTGTGGGCCAACGCTCGTACGGTGGGCGCGACCACCTCGTCCCTGACGCAGATCGTCCGGTGCTTGCCAGCCTTGGCGATGTAGTCGAAAAAAATGCCGTCATGCATCAACCGCACATGTTGCTTGTGGAGTGTGGTAGCGCCGTAATGGTGGTCCAGCTCGGCGTACTTCTCGCCGCCGATGCGGAACAGGCCAAGATCGATCAGCCGGACAGCGCCGGCGGCGACACGGTCGCGATTCAGCCCGCGGCGCTTCAGGTCCTGCACGGTGGCCGTCCGCAACGCAGGCAGCGCGCTGGCGAACCGCAGCATGTGAGCGAACTTCTGGGCGTCGCGCTGCTCTCGCCACAGCCAGTGGTAGATGTACTGGGTCCGGCCCCGGCTGTCTACGCCGGTGACCTGGATGTGGCCGAGCGGGTCCGGTGAGATCCAGACGTTCTCCCAGGCCGGCGGAATCCTGAGCGCGCGGATCCGGTCCAGGGTCTCTCCTTGCGTGATCTCCGCGCCTGCCGGGTCGTGATACCGGAAGCTTTGTCGGCCTTGCGCACGGCTGATGCCGGGACTGTGAGGATCGCTACGCACCAACCCTGAAACCGAGGCCGCCAACGACGAAGCTTCGAGGCTCATGACGACAAAGCGTATGCGGCACTGGTCCGCGGCAGATAAACACGAGCAATGCTTGAAACCTGTGGATTGGCCGGGCGAGGGGTGTACCTTCCCGGTGATCGAGTAGAGGTCTCAGGCAAGATCGGCGCTGGGAACGTCGGTCGGGAAGGTACAACCCGTGCCAGTGACAGGGTCACGTGGCGTCCGTGAACTGCCAGGGCTGAAACCGTTTCCTGTTCCTCGCGTGGCGCGGGGATGGCGAGCCGACCGCCGGCACGTGCGGCCCGGCGCAGGTGGACGTGGCGTTCCCGGTATGCCTATCGTGGCTTGAGATAGCGGCATTGGGCCCACGATCCCAGCAGCATTACTGGGCAATCGTTGCTCTGAACCCCGGTAGCGATCCGTGCAGTGCGCTCCACGCGAAGGGCATAGATCCCATGTCATCTGCCACCCAGGACCGTCCGGCAGCCCCCGTCGACCGGCGCTGGCTGGTCCTGGTCGTGGTGGCTATCGCCCAGCTGATGGTGGTCCTGGATTCCACGGTGGTGAACATCGCGCTGCCGTCGGCCCAGCGCTCGCTGGGGTTCCCGAACGGCGACCGGCAGTGGGTGGTGACGGCTTACGCCCTGGCCTTCGGCAGCCTGCTGCTGGTGGGCGGCCGACTCGGCGACATGTACAGCCGCAAGTGGGTCTTCATCACGGGCCTGGCCGGATTCGCCGTCTCCTCGGCCCTCGGGGGTGCCGCCGTCTCGTTCGAGATGCTGGTGGCGGCCCGGGCGCTGCAGGGCGCGTTCGGCGCCATCCTCGCGCCGTCCGCCCTCGGCACCCTGGTCAGCACCTTCCAGGACCCGCGCGAGCGGGGGCGGGCCTTCGGGGTCTTCGGCTCGGTCGCCGCTGGCGGCGGCGGCGTGGGCCTGATCCTCGGCGGGGTGCTCACCCAGTACCTATCCTGGCGCTGGACGCTCTACGTCAATCTGGTGTTCGCCGCGATCGCCGCGGCCGGCGCCCTGGCGTACATGCGCAGCAGCCGGCCCGCCAGCCGACCGCGGATGGACTGGCCCGGGGCTGTACTGGCCTGCGCGGGGCTTTTCCTCATAGTCTTCGGCTTCTCCCACGCCGAGACCGCCGGCTGGACGGCCGGGCTGACCATCGGCTCCCTGGTCCTCGGCCTGGTGCTCCTCGCCGCGTTCGTTGTCGCCGAGCGGCGGAGCAGTCACCCGCTGCTGCCGCTGCACGTGATACTCGACCGCACCCGGGGCGGCTCCTATGTCGCGGTCGGCCTCTCGGGAATCGCGATCTTCGGCGTGTTCCTGTTCCTCACGTATTACCTGCAGGAGGTCAAGGGATACAGCCCGGTGACCAGCGGGCTGGCCTTCCTGCCGATGATCGGCTGCATCCTGCTCAGCTCCAACGTCTCCAGCATCGCGACCTTGCCCCGGCTCGGGCCGCGCGTCCTGATCGCCACCGGCATGCTGCTGGGCGCCGGCGCGATGACCTACCTGACCCAGCTCACCGCGACCTCCAGCTACGCCGGTGGCGTGCTGCCCGCCCTGCTCATCATGGGCCTGGGCTTCGGCATGATCTTCGCCCCCGCCATCAACACGGCCACGTCCGGCGTCCGGCGCCAGGACTCAGGCGTAGCCTCCGCGCTGGTCAACACCATGCAGCAGGTCGGCGGATCGATCGGGACGGCCGCGTTGAGCACCATCGCGCTGACCGCGACGACCAGCTACCTCGCCGCGCACCACACCGGGCCGCTGGCGCCGGCGATCGCGGCCACCCACGGTTACACCGTGGCCTTTGCGGTGTCCGCCGGAATATTCGGTCTCGGTGTGCTCCTCGCGATCGTCCTGCTGCCATCCCGGCAACGGCTTGCAGACCTCAGGGCCGCAGCCACAGCCGCCCCCGCCGCCGCACCCGCCCCCGCCGCCGCGGTGCACGCCGCTGCTCCCACCGCCGACCTCGCGCCGCAGCTTGAGGCGCACGCGATTCACGCGATTCCGGTAGCCCTGCCCTGCTGCTCGCCGGTGATTAACCCCGCTTCGCTCCCTGGGGGGCAGGGCCGCCGGGTGATCGCGGCGAGGAAGGGACCCGATGGAACTTCGGGTCCCTTAAGAGGGACCGATAAGGCGCAGGTCCACGGTCTCTGGTGCTATCCCCGGCGGAACATAGCCCGCACATGGGCAGCGTCTCCACAAATCCAGCGAACCCAGCCGGACTGCGCAGGACGCCAGCGTGCGGTGAGCTGCGGCGGTATGCGCGCAACGGACGCACATTTTGGCCGCTGGCAAAGACATGCAGTGCCACTCCCAGAGCAAATTAGCCCCGATGGACAGCCAGAACATGAAATAGACCAACGCGAACAGGAAGGCCACAGCCCCATATCCGCCACCACCGCGCAGCGAAGCGGCCGCAACACCGGCGCCAAGAATGGCTGGCGTAATGAACCCAGATGCGCTCCACCTGACGGCGTTGCTCATCGGCCGCCGGGGCGGCTCGCGCGGCGGCGGGGCCCCGGCCAGCCCGGCGGGGATGTCGGCGGTGACCGCGGCCAGTTCCGCGTACGTACGTGAGGCGAACGCCTGGCCGATTCGCGCGTCGAACTCGTCCCTGTCCAGCCGGCCCTGCACGAACGCGACCTTGAGCACGTCGATCATCTGCTCGCGGTCGGCATGCGACGCCCGCAGGTGGCCGCGCCCTGCCGCAGGGGCCGCCGTTCCGTCTCCCGACCCTGCCATCACGGCACCTCCCACCAGGAAGATGAAAGGCCAGCGTAACGCGGCTGCCCTCTGACGGCCATCCTCGGACCTCCGCACCGATCCGCAGCAAGATCAAGACCGTTTCATGCAGCTCGGATGTCAGGAAAGGGCTTCGGGCCCGGGGGTGCCATGCCATGTCGTCAGTTGCCGGGTGTCGGTGAACACGTCTCGCAGCCAGAGGGTCTGGTCGGCGTCCCAGCCTGCCAGCAGCGTCGCGGCCGCGCCCCCGCTGTCTACCGCCATCCCGGCGGTGCTTAGGTAGCCTGCCACGCTGACGTGCACGCCATCCCACTGGGCGGCCACAGACCGCCAGTCCGGCAGGATCCACCGCCCCTCGCGCCCAGTCCAGCGGCTCCAGTCATGCCATCGCGAGGCTGTGACGTCCCTGGGGTGGGTAGCGGCCAGCCGCCCCCAGTCGCCGGGCTCGTGCACCTCATACACCCGTGCGGCTGGGTCTATCCCCACCGCCCAGACCTCGAACTCTTCTTCCCCCAGCGGATCCTCGGCGCAGGCGAGCCCAACCGCGGGCAGGCCACCGATGTTCCCCCAGCTGGTCCACACCGTGCCGCCAAGGGGGCCCGACCACCAGGTTCCGGTAACGATCACCTCGGCGCCGCCCCGTCGCCCCCGCGGTGCCAGCGCCCGGTCCCTCGCCATGGCCTCTTCCTCGGCCGCCGCATCTTCCTCCGCCACCTCGACAGCACGTGCGACATCGCCGCCACGCGCCAGCGCTCTGTGGTGATCGCAGCCAAGCCAGCGCTGATGCCGCAGGTCAGCCGGCTCCCACCACCAACTGGCGGCTGGCGCGCTGGCCACGGCCTCGGCCAGTGGTCTCAACAGCCCGGCTTGACCACCCGGCAATGGCGGTTCCCACTGCTCAGCCGCCCGCGCCACTGATACAAGCAGGGCCGGCGGATCGGTGAACCAGGGTTGTTCCGCCGATGCCTGGACCGCGCTCGCCACGGCTGCCCCGATAATCGTGGCAGCATCGTTCCCGCCCGGGTTCATCCACTCCGGCCAGGTTCCCACGTCGCGGTGAGCGCGACGCGGGCGAAGCCGTCTCCGGAGCCGCGCGCTGAGACCGCCGGATGAAGACGACTTCAGGAAGGTCACTCCTTCCGGGGGAGGCTTGCCCTCCGCGGCCAGCAACGTGAGCGTATCCAGCCCGGCCAGATCGGCGAGCATCGCCCGCCCAAGCCGACCGCCAAGCAGAACGCCCGCACGAGATTCCACCGAACCGCTCACGCCTCTAGTCTGCGCACGGCTAGGCCCGCCACCGCAAAGCCTTTTCTTGCCAGCACAAGCCAGCCGGATCAGCGCTGTGAGGCAAACCTTGCTGCGCCGTCACCGGCGCTGTCACAGGGACCGGGCCGCCGGCGTCTCGTGTTCGTTCAGTCCAGCAGCACGCAACACCACGAGTGAGGACGCAGTCATGGAACCCCGATTCAACATGTTCGGCAACGAGATCGGCGCCAAGTTCGCCAAGCGGTTCGCCAACGCCAGCCTGGTGATCGCGCAGTCGCCACTGCCGAAGTCCACGCAGGAGCTGGCGTCGCTGCGCGCCAGCCAGATCAACGGCTGCGGCTGGTGCGTCGACCTTCACACCAAGGAGGCCGCGGCCGCCGGTGAAACCGCGGTCCGGCTCAACCTGGTCGCCGCCTGGCGCGAGGCCACCGTGTTCACCGAGGCCGAGCGGGCCGCGCTGGCGCTCGCCGAAGAGGGCACCCGGCTCGCCGACGCCTGCCACGGCGTGTCCGACAAGACCTGGGCCCAGGTGCGCAAGCACTACGACGACGACCAGATCGCCGCGCTGGTCTCCCTGGTCGCCATGATCAACGCGGCCAACCGGCTCGGCGTGATCGTACGCCAGAAGGGGGGTTCCTACGAGCCCGGCATGTTTGCCAGCATGACGGGCTGACCGGCAGGCGAATGCCGGCCCGGCCCAGGATCATTCGATCCGGGCCGGGCCCGCGCATGCCCGGGCGCGGCTACGGCGACCCTGAGCGCACTGCCTGAGCCGGTCAAGTATCCGCGAACAACTGGAGGACTATTGCCGGGTCGCGGTTGGCCGGCGTGTCGCGGATCAGCCGGAGGCTGAGTTTGCCCGGGAGGAAAAAGTTTCGGCTCCATTGCACAGGACGGCCCTCGGCGGAAACGGCGCTGTCGAGGTACATGGTCTCTGTCAGCATGAGCGCAGCCGTTGGCTGATTCAGCCCGAGGAATCTTCCGGCCGGCTGGCCGGGGTCGAGCAGCGCGGTACTAACCTCGACTTCGCTGAAGGCGACCGGGATTCCCTCATCGAAGAGCAGGTCGAGCACCATCTGGCGGGATGAGAGGCGCCCCCTGATTTTCCCGGCAGGCATAAGGTCCGCCGGGAGCACGTCAATCATCCACGCAGCGGCCTCACCGTCGAGGAGCAGGACGCGAGAGACGCGGGTCACCTCACCGTTCACGGGAAGCTCAAGCGCATCGGCCTCTTCAGGGGTGGTTCGGGCCGCCTCCACGCGCAGTTGCTCGCTGTCGGTCTTGAGCCCGAGTCGTTCGGCGATGCTCGTGTAGGTGTCCAGCCTTCCGAGGTGGGCGACGCTGCTGCCCAGTTTGATCCCTACCGGGCTCGGCTGATCGCTCCGTTCGGGGAGCCGGGCGAGGAAGGTGCCGCTGCCCTGGCGCCTGACTAGCAATCCACGACCGACCAGTCGTCCCACTGCTGCTCTGATGGTCGCCCGAGAGACGCCCAGGCTCCTGACCAGCTCAGCTTCTGGGGGGATGCGGTCACCGATCCGGTACCGCCGGTGTACCAGCAGGTCCTCTAGTACCTTCTCGGCTTGTGCATACAAGGGCATCCGGCGCAGCGGGGCGGCGTCGCCGGATCGCCCCGGGCCCGTCAGGCCGATGTTTCCCGTCACAACCTCATGCTAAGGAACCGCGTACACGGTCAACGCGCTGTGAAGGATGAATTCATCCTCTTGACGTACCAATTTGTCTGCGGTAAGACCGGGAGGAACCGCCCAAATCTGCATGGTTCCCGGCGCGCATGGAGACCGTGAGCCGCTCCGGCTAACTTCTCGCCGTGGCCGGCGGCGTGACGCCATTGCCGTCAGCGAGTGCCCGTGGCTTCGGGAGCCAGGGAAGGAGCGGACGATGAAGACGGCCGAGCACGTCAGGGTGGGGGTGCTGCATCCGCTGGACCCGCTGACGGCGGAGGAGATCGAGGCCGCCAGCCGGATCCTCAGACAGGACCGCGACCTGGCCCCGAGCGCCCGCTTCGTCTACGTCACGCTGCGCGAACCAGCCAAGGACGCGGTCCTGCGCTACCAGCGGGGCGAGGCATTCGAGCGCGAGGCGCATATCGTGCTCCGGGAGCGGGCCGAATGCCGGACCTACGAGGCGGTGGTCTCGATCACCGCCGGCGAGGTACGCCTGTGGCGGGAGGTGCCCGGTGTCCAGCCGGCGGTCATGCTCGAGGAATTCCTGGCCACCGAGGAGGCGGTCAGGAAGGACGCCCGCTGGCAGGAGGCGATGCGCCGGCGCGGCATAACCGACTTCGACATGGTGATGATCGACCCTTGGTCGGTCGGCTACAACGGTTCCGAGGACGACGCCAGCCAGGGCCGGTTCGTCCGGCCGCTGACCTGGGTGCGCCAGGGGGACCCCGACGACCACGGATACGCCCGCCCGGTGGAGGGCCTGATCGTCCGCTTCGACCTCGACCGCATGGAAGTAGTGGATATCGAGGACCACGGTGTGGTGCCCCTGCCGCCCCGCAGCGGCAATTACACCGCCGAATGGATCCGCGACGCCGGAAACGTCCCGCATTTCCCGGATGGCCCCCGGCAGGATCTGAAGCCAGTGGAGATCACCCAGCCGGAAGGCACCAGCTTCACTGTGGACGGGCACGAGGTGCGCTGGCAGAAATGGCGGTTCCAGGTCGGCTTCACCCCCCGCGAGGGGCTGGTCCTCTACCTGGTGCGCTACCAGGATCAGGGGACAGTCCGGCCGGTCATCTACCGTGCCTCGCTCGCCGAGATGTTCATCCCCTACGGCGACCCGAACCCGACGCACTACCGCAAGAACGTCTTCGACATGGGTGAATACGGCATCGGGGTGCTGGCCAACAGCCTGGAGCTGGGTTGCGACTGCCTGGGCGAGATCCATTACTTCGACGCCTGCCTCAACGACAACGACGGCCACTCGCAGCTGATCAAGAACGCGATCTGCCTGCACGAGGAAGACCACGGCATCTTGTGGAAGCACGCCGACTGGCGGACTGGCAAGACCGAGGTCCGGCGCTCGCGGCGGCTGGTGATCTCGATGATCGCCACCGTCGGGAACTACGAGTACGGCTACTTCTGGTACCTCTACCAGGACGGCACCATCGAATACGAGGTCAAGCTGACCGGCGTGATCTCCAACGGAGCCCTGCCCGAGGGACAGAAACCGGTCCACGGCACCCTGGTCGCCCCCCAGCTCTACGGTCCCAACCACCAGCACATCTTCTGCGTACGGCTGGACATGATGGTCGACGGCCCGCAGAACACCGTCTACGAGTGCGACTCGGTGGCGCTGCCGCCGGGCCCGGAGAACCCGTATGGCAACGCCTGGGTGGTGCGGCAGACCCCGCTGCGCCGCGAGTCCGAGGCGCAGCGGGTGGCTGACGGGCGTGCCGCCCGCTACTGGAAGATCACCAACCCCGGCCGGCGGAACGCCACCGGCGAGCCGGTCGCCTACAAGCTGGTGCCCCAGGACAGCGTGCTGCCCTTCTGCCAGCCCGACAGCCACGTCATGCGACGAGCCCAGTTCGCCGCCAAGCACCTGTGGGTCACCGCGTACGACCCCGATGAGCGGTTCCCGGCCGGTGACTACCCCAACCAGCACCCCGGCGGGGACGGCCTGCCGGCATGGACCGCGGCCGACCGCCCGCTGGAGAACGCCGACCTAGTGCTCTGGCACACGTTCACCGCTCACCACGTGGTGCGCCCGGAGGACTGGCCGGTGATGCCGGTCACCCGCGTCGGGTTCCAGCTCAGGGCCGACGGGTTCTTCGACGGCAACCCCGCCCTCGACGTGCCACCCGCGGAGCACTGCCACCATCAGGGCTGAGCCCCCGGCCGCGCGCTGGCAGGAGGTCAGATGGATGACGTAACCTCCCAGCCCCACCCGACGGGCACGGGGAGAACGCCGCCGGCAGGATCTTGCCGCCGGATGACAAACGGGGGCCTGTAATTAGCGGCAACAATGAGGAGCAAGAGAAATGGCCCGAAGTGCTGATGGAGCGGCCGATCGCGGAGTGACGGCACTCCCCGCGGACACCAGCGTCTCTCCTGATCTCAAGCATGGCACACTGTCCCTGCCGGAAGTGCTGGCCCAGTCAGTGGCCAACATGGCTCCCAGCGCGGCGATGGCGCTACTGCCGTTGCTCGTATTTGCGGGCGCCGGGAACGGGACGTGGGTGGCCTTCCTTATCGCCCTGCTCGCTCTGCTGTGCATCGGTTACTGCGCAGCACAGTTCGCCCGCCGCATCAACTCAGCGGGCTCGTTCTACGTGTGGGTCAGCAAGGCACTCCGGCCGGCCTTCGGACACGCCGCCGGCTGGGGCCTGATACTCGGTTACCTCGCGACCGGTATGGCTACCGTCTACGGGTTCGCGATCTACGGCGCCGACCTCCTGACCCGGCTCGGCGCCCCTGGAAACAACGAAGCGATCATGGTCGCGCTCTTCCTGATAGACGCGCTCGCCGCCGCGAGTGTCGCGATCTTCGATATTGGCCTGTCCGCCAGAACGGCACTGATTCTCGAGTCGATCTCGGTAACGATCATACTCATACTATCGGTGAACATCTGGGTGCATAATGGCACTGTCTTCGACACTCACCAGCTCACGTTGGCGGGCGTTAAGCCTGGCGGCATCCTCGTTGGCGTGGTGCTGGCGATCTTCGCGTTCGTCGGGTTCGAGAGCGCTGGCTCCCTGGGTGTTGAATCGAGAAACTCCTTCCGGAACGTGCCCCGCGCCATCCTCTGGAGCTGCCTGATCGTGGGCTTGTTCTACGTCGTCGTCTCCTATTCCCAGATCTATGGCTTCCAGAATGTTAAGGGGGGCATCCTGGGCAGCACCGCCCCGCTGCCCGACCTGGCCACACACACCGGAATTGGTTTCTTCGCCTACATCCTCGACCTGGGGATTATCGCCAGTATGTTCGCCTGCACGCTCGCCTGCATCAACGCCGGCTCCCGCCTGCTCTATTCGATGGCGCGTGACGGCATAGGTCATTGGACAATGGGCAGCGTGCACCGCGCCCGGAACACGCCGCACATCGCGATCGCCATCGCGGCGGTACCTATGATCGCGATCCCGATCGTGACCACTATCCTCAGTCAGTCTGCGGTGAACGCCACCGGGTGGGTCGGCACGGTTGCGACCTTCGGCTTTATGCTCGGGTACGCACTGGTTGGCATCGGCGCCCCGATCTTCCTGCGCCGGGCCGGTTTGCCGGCCTCGCTGGCCTGGGTACTGGGCCTGCTTGGCGCCGCCATTATGGCCTTCGTATTCTGGGCCAACTGGCTGCCGCAGTACATTCCCGGCAATATATTCCCCGCCCTCACCGGTGCCTATGTCTGGCTGCCTTACGTGTTCCTGGCCTGGACCGCGATCGGCATTGTCTACTACGCGATCTGGCAGGCGCGGAATCCCGGGAAGGCGGCTCAGGTCGGGACCCGCTACCATACGCCAGAAGAACTGGAGTCTGTGGCAGCGAGCTAACGTCACGCCGTCAGGAGCGCGCCAGCCAGGGTACCGCCCAGTCCCGGTCCAGATGCTCCGGTGCACGCAACGTAGCGATCATGAGCTGGACAGCCTCCTGGACATCCCTGGTCAGCTGGAAGCACTCCGCCGCCGATCGGCACTCGGCTGGTCCGAACTGCCGCGCCGCCGCCACCACAGCGCTCGCCAAGCCGGGGAGTTCTGCGGCGTCCCCGCGATCGAGCGGCCAGCCCACTCCCTCGGCCGCAGTTCCCAGGCTGGTGATCTGATCACCTAGCCAGATCCAAGGGTCAGCGCTCAATGCGGCATCCCAGAACCGGGCAGACGGCTCGTTGCCCGTGAACTGCGGATGGTAGTGGGCAGCGGAGAAGGTGCCGGGAGGATCCGCGAGCCGGTCGAACAGATCGGCCCGCCACAGCGGGCGATCGACGGTGGTGAGCTGGGACGCGGACTCGCTGCCTCGATGCGGATGGTGAGGCAGCTCCCGGATCTCGATCCGGGCACCGTGCTCCATGGAAGCGTCGTCCAGGTTGATCTCGAACCAGTGCCGGATGGTAACGGCCGAGCGGGAAAGAGCCAGGATATGCTGCACAGTGCCCCGGTTATCTGGATCTGGACAGTGAGGCCCAGTATGTGGCCGGGTGAGCAGTGTGGTCAACGCGATGCGTGCGCCGTCAGGCGTGCGTGACGGTGATGGTCGCGGTCACCTGGCCGGAGTTGTCGGAGGTGTTGCCGCTGTAGGCGTCGTCGTTGAAGGCGAGCCACAGTTCTCCGGTGTACGGCCAGCTCCCGTCCAGGTGACTGCCCACGGGATTCTGGCACCGGCTCCAGCGGCACCGGCGCGGACTGGTGCTGGCGGACCAGGTCGTCGGCGTCCCCGTGGAAGGGCGGCCGACCGGTGAGGCACTCGTAGAAGGTGGCCGTGGCCGCGTAGACGTCACTGGCCGGGCTGGCCGGCGCCCCGGACGACCGCCTGCGCCTGGCGGTTCCCGGCGACCAGCGTCGCCCCGGGGCGGATGCGGGCGGGGATCACTAGGGCGTTCTTGGTGCGGTGTCTGCGCGAGAGCCATCTGGCGATTCTGCAGCTGGCTTGGTGCATAGCAGCCCGCTGGGGTGATACGCAGGTATCGATCGCGCCCGGTTTCGTGGAGATGACGCCACGCAGTTAGGTGTGCTTATCCCTGCTCAGCTTGTCGCTGTCCTTGATGAGTTCTACGAACTGGGCGAGCGTCCGGGCTGGCCAACGAAAAAAAAAGTCGGCCGATCCCGGACACATCACGATCGCGACGGCGAATCGCCACAGGATGGCGGGCAGGTACTACGCTGCCGTCAGATTCAGAGATTGGGGGCCGCTCACGATGGATCCGGATGACGTCGCACCAGTCGTCTTCCTGAGCTACGCGAGCCCAGAACGCGCCCAGGCCCGTCAAGTCAGGGCCGCCCTCGAGCAGCGCGGCATCAACGTGTTGATGGACGTCGATTTCGAGCCTGGCCAGGACGTCCTAATCAGTATCGGGCATGCGATCAACTCGGGTGTTTTTCTGCCGCTTATTTCGACGGCTTACCTGGACCGGCCGTTTACCCAGCTAGAAGTGTCGGCGGCGGTCATGCTCGGCCAGGACAGCATGTTCCTGCCAGTTCTGATCGAAAGCCACCCGGCCCCGGCCACGGACAAAGGGCGGAATCTCTGGACGATCCTGAACGGCCGGACGTACCTGCTCGCCGAGATGACGGACAAGTCGTTTGACGAGCTGGCCAGGCAGGTAAGGAGGAAAGCAGGGCGCAGGGAGCAACGTGTGGTTCAGTTGCCGGACCCGATGAACACCAGCCAGTTGAGCATCGCTTTGATCTACGACTGGGAAGATGGCCATCTCACCGACGGCATAGCCAGGCAGTGTGCGCACGCGGGCCTGACAGTGGTGGAAATGGTGGCGGCGGGGACGCCGGAGGCGATGCGGCAGGCCCCGCCGGAGGCGCACATCGCGGTGCCGTGGACCATGGCCGCCCAGGGCAGCCCCGAGGTGGCCGAAACGGTCATCAGCGCACTCGCCGCCCAGCGCAAGCTCCTGTACTTGCTTCTTCCCGACAGCCCGCCCTGCCCGGACGGCGCGGCTTTCATGCGGCTGGAATCGCTCGGAGACATCCCGGGGCGCTCGGAAAGGCCAGCCAGCCGCTGGCCAGAGACCGCCTGGTGCTACGGGCCCAGCTCGCCGACGCTCTCAGGATGAACGATGGTGTTCCGTTCCACTTGCTGGGCGATAAGTTCTGCGCCAGCCGGGACGCCGCCGCGACTGCGGCCGCAGCCTACCAACTGGCCGTGTACCAGTTTCCCCCATTCGACGACGCTCGGCTGGAAGCCGTCCTGGCCTACGCAGCCGTATGCCGGTTCCGCGGTGACTGGCGGCGCGCAACCGAGTTGCTGGGCTCCGAGCCGGTCCCGGAATACGTCGCCGGGTCGGCTTACCCGCCGGCTGCGCTGGCTATCGCCGCCGAGCGGCTGTCTCTCGATTTCGAACTTGGCCGCATCGCCGAGACCCAGAGCGGCGCGAGGACCATCCTGTCACGGGCGCTAGCCGCTGGCGATTGGCCGCTCATTATTGCCATGCATCGGCAGATCGGCATGCTGGCTGAGGAACGCGGCGATTACTCGCTGGCGCGAGATCACTTGGACCGCGCCTGCCACTACGCGGAGGACTTGCTGGAGACATCGTTCCTGGCAGACCGCATCCGGAGTTACCCGGCGCGTGTGGCGCTGCGGGCGGACTGCCTACGCGAACTGGCCGCCGCAGAATGGCGGGCCGGGGACTCAGCGCTGGCCCAGGAACATCTCGCCCAGGCCAGCCAGGCACTGAGGCGGATAAGTGACAAGCCGGCCGCAGAGTATCTGCGCCGGGTCATCGACTACCAGGCCGCCCGCATCGCTTATTCCACCGAGCATGATTACGAGGCGGCCTTGGGCATACTGCAGGCGAGTTACCGGTCGCTGCAGAAATTTGACAACCCGATCCGGCTGGCCACGGTCCTCGAGTCGCTGGTACAGCTCGAAATGGACTTCCTGCGCGGGCGCAACGATTCGGCGCATGAACTGCGCGCCACCTTGGAGAAAATCCGACGGGTCCGCCGCCTGCGCGGCCACGATTACATGATCGCTAGGACGACCAAGTCCCTGGGGGATCTAGAATTCGCCCTCGGCCGCTTCGCCGCAGCCCTAGAGCAGTACGAGGAAGCCAGCCGGGAATTCAACCGTCTCGGCAAGTACCCGGAACTCGCCGGGACACTGCGTTCCATGGCCCAGTGCGACGCGCGGCTCGACGGTTTGGCGGGCGCCATTGGCATGCTGGAGGACTTCCTCGCGCATCTCAACGAGCTCGGCCTGCACGCCCTCCAGGCCGAGATCCGGGCCGAGATTGCGCGGCTACGCACTCGTCGGGTCACGCAGGGCCAGATCGTTGCCGATACAGAGATGATCGATGTCGGCGAGTACTCGGTGCACGAGTGGATCGCGGCAGGCCTGCTCCACGCACCCGGCGTACGGGGCGACAGCGTGGTCCTTGGAGCGGGCGATGACGGTGCGGTGCTGCGCCCAGGCCCCGGGGATGACCTGATCGTCAGTACTGACTCGGTACCACCTGGGCTGGTGGCCACCGACAGCGAGCGTAGCGCACGCTACGCCGCTCGGTTCGCGGTCGTCAGCGCCCTGTCCGACATCATTTCAATGGGTGGCGAGCCACTGGCGATCCTGGTGAACCTCCATCTCCAGCGGACCACCACTGCATCGTGGGCCCGCTCTTTCCTGCGCAGCGTGGCTGAGGAGGCGGCTCGCTACGGCGCAGTCATTGTCGGCGGCGACCTCCGGGAACGCCCGCAGAAGGCGCTGACCGTAACCGCCGTCGGCCGCGTCCGCAGGGACCAGGCACTCACCCGCCGCGGCGCCAGACCGGGGGACATGGTCGTCCTCACCTTGTCCTCCGGGCCGGGTCAGGAGTTCGCCGGGCTAGGTACCCGGTGGGCTCAGGAACTCGGACCGAGCCTGTCCCGGAATGAGGCCGGCCTCATCGCTGACCTGATCGCCAGAGATGCCACCTTCGCCGACCTAGGCCTGCCAAACGAGATCATGCGGACGATCGCCGCCGAAGGGCTAGCAAATTCGGCCATAGACACCAGCGATGGCATACTCGCCTGCGCACAGCTCATCGGCGATGCGGCAGGAGTGGGTATAGAACTGTTCCCGGAAACGCTGGAGAGATTTGTTAACCGGGACGTAATCCGACTGGCCGAATCGCTCGGCATCGCACCATTCCTGTTTGCCCTCAATGCCGGGTATGACTGGGAGATGGTATGCACGGTCCCTAAATCACGACAAAATGCCCTGAATAACCTTAGTAAGACGCCCCGCTCTGGCAATCCGCGAGCGGCTGTGATAGGAGAGGTCGTACAGCGCGATCCCTGGGCTGACAGGGGCGTCCACCTCCGGATACCGAACGGATCCGGCGCCGTGCTCCCCTACTTCACCGGGGAGAAGTTCATCTCACGGACGTACCCGTCGCACGTGCGTGAGTGGCTCGAGTTCGCTATAGAGTCAACTAGGCTTGTCCGATCCTAAGCACCCGAACGGATGCCAGTGAATAGTCTGTCTGCGCGGCCCCGGGAAACGGTGTCACACGGCCGAGCCAGCACTGCCCACAGAGCTACGAATTCGCCACGTTCGGTGATCCTGGTAGGCGCCGGCCGACGCGGGCTTAGTGCTCATCTCCCCGCCCTTGACGCCTGCGGTTATTTGCGCTTGACCGGAATTATCGACACCAAAGAGCGGATCGCGCAACTGAAGGAAATTCCAGCCCTCACCGTGCCGATGTATGACAGCCTCAATCCTGTGCTCGTCAGCCCGAGACCTGACCTCGCCATTGTAGCTACGCCGCACGACAGCCATGTCCCGCTCGCCGAAGAGCTGCTCCGAGCCCGGGTGCCTACCCTGCTGGAGAAGCCACCTGCCCGTAGCGCGCCGGAACTGGCCACGCTGCTACGGCTCAGCCAGGATCTGCAGACGCCGCTAGCCACGTCAGTGCCACTGCATTATAAGGATCACCATCGGCGCTTCATCCGCCTGCTCCGCTCACCGGGGCTGACCGACGCCGAGGTGAGCATCCGGGCCAGTGTGCCGAGCTGGCAGGGCACCGACAGCTGGCGCCTGTCCCGCGAGCGGGCCGGCGGCGGTGTCCTCATTGACTTGGGTTACCACTACCTGGAACTGCTCATCGCGTGCCTAGGGGCACCCGACGGCAAGTCAGTCCTGCTGACTAGAGCAGCCGAGACCCGCTGCGAGGTGGAGGGCGAGGCACGGGTGTCCCTGTGGTTCGCGGAGCGGCGGCTGCAGGTCCAGCTCCGGTTGTTCTCCGGGACCGAGGCTTGCAAAGGCAGCGAGCTGTCTATCACCCGGGAGGGCGCGGTGCTCTACCAAAGCTCAGAGGGCGGGCCAGCCCGGGCCACGCCCAGACGGGAGCGGGAACACGGTCCGCTGCCGCCGACACCCGCGGCGGCGCAACTCAAGGGGCTGGTGATGTCGGGGTTCCTGGATGGCCAGAGCGACTGGTACCGTGCCCTGCGTCGGCAGCATACGGTCATGCTTTTGCTGGACGACCTGTACGCCGGCGCCGAGCATATGGCCTGCCTGCCCGGGACCGCGCCTGCCGGACATGACCTGTCTGGCGGACCTGACGGGCTGCGGGAGAGGACACTAGCATGAGCGGAGCCGGGAGCGACCTAGCCATCCACGGCGGCTCGCCAGTCGCCTCCCAACCGGTGCACGAGGTCTGGCCCCGGTTGACCCCGGATCTGGAGGCCTGTCTGGTGGTCCAGGCGCGTGACAGCCTGTCCATCTATGACCGCAGTGGCATCGTCCAGGAGTTCGAAGATGCATTCGCCGGGTATGTCGGCGTGCCCCGGGCCCTGGCCACTTCCTCAGGCACCGTCGCGCTCCACTCTCTGTACTACGGTGCCCGGATTGGCCCTGGTGATGAGGTCATCTGCTGTGACTATGGTTTCTTCGCGACGGTAACGCCGCTGCTTCAACTCGGCGCCACGCCGGTCTTTGTGGACTGCTCTCCCGACGGGACGATTTCGGTGGCCAGCGCTGAGGCTGCGGTCACCGACAAGACCAAGGCCATCATGGTCACTCACATGTGGGGCCAGCCAGCCCAGATGGATGCCCTCAGGGCGCTCTGCGACAAGAAGGGTCTGCTGCTGTTCGAGGACTGCTCGCATGCGCACGGGGCACGCTTCGCCGGGCAGGTGGTGGGCAGCCTGGGCGACGGTGCGGCATGGAGCCTCCAAGCGCAGAAGACCATCTGGGCCGGAGAGGGCGGGGTTCTCGCCACTAGCCTCCCGGACTTGTACGAGCGGGCACTACTGCTAGGCCATTTCAATCTCCGCGCGCTCCATGAGATACCGCAGTCGTCGCCGAACTTCGCCAGCGCATTCACCGGGACAGGGCTGAAATACCGGGCGCATCCGTTGGGCCTGGCCCTGGCGCTGCCCCAGATCAAGACCGTGGACCAACTAGTCGAGGACCGGCAGACGGCCGCCACCGTCCTCATCGATGCGCTGAGTTCCATCCCCGGTATTGAACTGGTGCGGAACTCGGAGCCAGGAATCGTGCACGGCTATTACGCTCTCGTTGCGCTCATCAACCCTGATGCGTGCGGGTTCGACCGGGAAGCCTTCACCCGTGCGATGCATGCGGAGAACATCCGCACGATTAGCATCCCGCGGCAGATGAACTCGATGTCGCATTACCCGGTCTTCACCCAGGCCGGGTTGGCCGGCACGAAAGCCCGGGTAGCCGGAGGGCTCGAGGTGTCCCGGCGCATCACCGCGACCGCAGTCAAGTTCTTCGTCCCGGCCACGGCATCAGATCTCACCGGAAACACCAGCCCGACGGTGGTCGCCGATGCCATCAGCAAGGTCGGGGGCGGCCTGTCCGGGCGGCAGTAGCCGACCCGCCCAGGAGGTGACATGACCGCTCCCCCAAATAACCTGCTGGCCATGCAGAGTGAGGATCTGCTAGGCAGCTACCGCGCTGACCAGATAACCCGGATGGCGGTAGGCGGCGTGCTGCGCCGCCGCATCGACGGAGACCTCGCGATTCTCGTGCTAAAACGGGTGGCCAGCGACGAGTACGGCGACTTGGAGGAACTGCCCAGCGGTGGTGTCGAGCCCAGGGAGACTCTCGGCGAGGCCCTAGCCCGAGAGGTCCGGGAGGAGACTGGGCTAATTATCAGGGCGACAGGGCCGTTCCTGTTTGACTTCACCTACCCCTCCCGGGCAGGAGTCACCGTGCAACTCAATTTCCTCGTTGAAGTGGCAGGTAACCTGTCGGTCCGCGTGAACCCCGCCGAGCACGAGTCATTCCGCTGGCTGCCGCTCACTGCCCTGGCCAATTCCGGCCTTAGCCTGGACGTACGGCGCGGACTCGGCCGGACCCTCGCCTCTTTGCCCGGCCTGCCCTAGCCTCAGCTGACCCGTGGGCCGCCGCCAACGCATTATTAGTGCAACACGTTACTGCTGGCAAGGAGGAGCAGATTACGCGCAGCAAGTACTGCCGCGGCGACAAGCGGTCAGCCCTCAGCCGCTCATGTGAGCGGAGTGCGACGGTCTGCCCTCAGAATCACTCCGGCCAGGAAATTGGTGACCGGCCGGGCCCCGATGCATAATCAGGCAAGAGGGCTACTCAAGGAAAATGATCATGCCGCGTGATCCCGGAACTGAAACTGCCTGGGCCGACCGCCGCCGGGCGCAAGCTGCCGCATTCGACCAGATTGGTGAGCGATACGACGAGGCATTTCCCCACAAAGAAGGGCAGGTAAGAGCTGTCTCTTGGCTGACTGACCAGCTCAAGCCCGGTGCGCGGATTCTGGATGCAGGGTGCGGGACCGGTGTGCCGACGGCCTGGCAGCTCACCGAAGCGGGCATGAACGTCATAGGTATCGATATCTCCCCGGTGATGCTGAGCCTGGCCCGGAAGAACGTGCCCGGGGCCACGTTCACCGAAATGGATATCACGGATCTCGACCCCGGGATCGGCGAAATTGATGCGGTGGTGGCGTTCTTTTCCCTTCTCATGCTCCCGCACAGGGAGATCCCGTCGGCTCTGGCTCGGTTCCGTCAGATCCTCGTGCCCCGCGGCTGGCTCGTGCTGGGAATGGTAGAGGCCGACGTCGACGACATGCCGATACCATTCCTGGGCGCTCAGGTCAGGGTCGCCGGTTACGCCCGCAGCGCGCTACGGGATGTCGTCACTGCCGCCGGGTTCGTAGTACTCCAGGAGAACAGCGTGTCCTATGATCCTGCCAGCGCCGGGCTGCCTCCCGAGACGCAGGTCACACTGTGCTGTCAGCGGGACAGCACCTAACCCGATGCAGGCGGGTACGGCGGGGTGGCGGCGGTAGAGCAGACTGGCTGAATGGACGTCGGCGGGTGGGCGGGGCACCGGTTCGAGCTTGGTATGGGCGACGTCGCGAATGTAATCTATCGCCGCCGGGCTGGGCGGATCAGTGGTGGCCGCCAGCGGCGCCACCGTCGTGATGAGCGGCCGCGTGGTGGGCGGCCTCGGTCGCGGCCGAGACCGCGGCCTGGGTGGCGGCGTCGATCGATGCGGCAACCGCAGCGTCGGTTGCCGCCTGGATGGAGGCGTCCACAGCCGCGCTGGTTGCGGCCCGCATCGCTGCGTCGGTGGCGTCGAGGGCGTCGGCCACGGGACCACCCGACCGGTCGCGCTTGGCGGCTTTCTTCAGGTTCCTGCGCGCGGCGGCACCCGCGAACCCGGGATAGATCAGCGGGGGAAGACCGATCGCGTCGGCCAGTCCGGCGAACGCTGTCTGCGCGGAGCCGAGGACGCCGGAGCCGGACGCGATGGCATCCAGCCTTTCCCGCGCCTGCGCCAGCCGCGCGCTGTCAACGACCACCCACCGGGTCGCCGGGAAGATGCCCAGCGCCTTGCGGCGCTCGGCGCGGATCACCCCGGGGGCGGCGAGGCGGTCCAGGTAACGCTCGACCAACCCCGGCCGCTGGCGCGCTACCCACGCCTTGGCGGCCGCCGGCCGCCCGCCACCCTGCATGCTCTGCAGCGCCGCGTCCAGCAGCGTATCCCCGGTCGCCGCGGCGTCCAGGACGACGATCCGGCCGCGCACGATGTCGACGCGGCGGGCGGCTGCGAGCCTGACGAGCTCGGAGCCGGACAGGGCGAACCGCAGCTTCGCGGCAACGCCAAGCGTCCCGTTCGGGCGCACCGCGAGCAGGAGGAGATCCTCCCCAAGCGTCTCCATACCGTGACGATAACCACGTCGGCCGGGGGCCGCAACGAGTCAGGCTCCGTCTGGTACTCGTCGTGGCGGCGCATCCACATCTGTGGCGGGTCTCCCTGGTTGCGGCCTGCTTCCTATCGAAAGGCAGCCTCCGCTTGGAGACCGGTCGTCTGCGGCGTTAGCGGGCCGCGGATCGGCAGCCCGCCGGAGACTGTGTATATGTCCTGGTGAAGTGTGCTACCAGTGGGCGGGCTGGCCAGCGGGAAGGCGGTGACGGCGTGCCCGCCAGGCAGCACCGTGGTGGTGATGAAGGAGCTGAGCGCCGTGCCCTGCCCGATCCTGGCCAGCCAGGAGGATCGCATCGGCCCGGCGACCTGCCCCGGCCTGCTCCAGGTGGCACCGCCGTCCGCCGAGGAGACGAACCGGACGCTGATCAGGCAGCTGTCCGGCGCGCAGCGGGGATCGTAGTGGTAGTAGGTGATCCCGATCCGGGCGGAAGGGCTGGCCGACAGCGGGTCGGCGCCGATACCGGGCAGGGTGTTGTCGCCGGTACCGCTGGTCACCCGGCGGACCGGGCTCCAGGTGATGCCGTCGCTGCTAGTGGTCATCACGATGTCGTTGGCGGAGCAGCGCGGCCGGAACCGGCAGTCCTGCCAGGCCAGGTAGATCGTGCCGGCGCCGTCCTCGGTATCGGAAAGCGCCCCGTACGAGCGCTTTCCTGCTGCTGCTATCGTCTGCAGCGCTCTGCGGCGCGGATGTCGTTCACGTTCACGGAAGTGGTGTATGGGATACCTGATTCTGATGTGACTGCTTTAGAGCTATCTGCACAGGACCTCGTTGCCACCCGCGCGTTGCTCGCCTTTGAGCTGATCAGAACGGAAATGTCAAAGTTACCTTCCGGTACTTGTCCGGCTCCTGAGGCTTGGCTCATACTGGCCTATGCTCACCCGACGAAGCTTTCTCCAGCTCATGGGCGCCTCCACCGGCGTAGCTCTCACCGGAGCGGAGTTCTTGTCCCAGACGGTCGCCAACGCCGCCCCTGCGCTGTCCCCGCACGGCTCGAACGGCATCGAGCACGTTGTTCTGCTCATGATGGAAAACCGGTCATTCGACCACTTCCTCGGCTGGCTGCCGGGCGCCCGTGGCCTCCACGACAGGGTCTACCTGGCGACGGACGGCAACTTCTATCCCAACTACCCGCTGGCTCCTGATTTCCAGGGCTGTGGGTACAGCGACCCCGACCATAGCTGGGAGGGCTTCCTCGTCGAGTACAACTTCGGCAAGATGGACGGCTTCCTCCAGCGGCCAACCCCCCTGGATCTCAACTCAGGGGTGACAGCGGCCGCCACCAACACCTTCCCGATCGGCTTCTACACCAACCTCAACCCCGATCGCACGCCCAAGGCGGTTCCCGACCTGCCCGTCCTCGGCGCCCTAGCCCAGAACTACACCGTCCTGGACCATTACTTCTGCTCGTTCGCCGGGGAGACCTTCCCCAACCGTCTGTACCAGCACGCCGCCAGAACGGACCGGGACCACAACATCACCAAGATCTCCACGCTGCCGACCATTTGGGACCAGCTCTCGCCCATCCCCAACAACAAGGGGATCCCTACGGCCGGTTACTTCTTCAGGGACCTGCCGTTCCTGGCGCTGTGGGGGCTGAAGTACTACCCGTTCTGGCACCTGTTCGCCCCGGGCGACAGCGACGTCCTGGGGATCCCGGTCACCACCAAGTCGTTCCTCGACACCGTGGCGGAGGGATTGCTGCCCAACATTAGCTTCGTCGACCCGGAGTTCGCCCTTGCAGACGACGGTACCGGCGGTGACGACCATCCCAAGGCCGACATCAGGCGCGGCGAGCGGTTCATCGCGGATGTCTACCACGCCCTCGCCGACGCGGGCTACCTGCACAATACGGTGCTGGTCATCACGTTCGACGAGTGGGGCGGGTTCTTCGAGCACGTGCGGCCGCCTCGGGTGATCGACGACACCAATCCGGCGGACGTCGACCATACCGGGAACAGCACGACGCCGACTGACGGCCGCCTGGTTCCCGACTACACCCAGCTCGGGTTCCGGGTGCCGGCCATCGTGGTGTCCAACCTGGCAAGGCGGAGGGTCATCCATGACGGCCCGTTCGAGCACACGTCCACGCTGAAGATGATCGAGTCGACCTTCGGGCTGCACCCGCTCACCGCCCGGGATGCCAATGCCGTGGACCTACGTCAGGTCCTGCACCATGAAGCCCGGCACCCTGTCCCCCCGGGTCTCATCCCGACCAGCAGTCAGGTGCCGGGGCCCGCCACCGACGCCGCCGCGGTCTGCAGCGCCGCCAGCGTCCAGTCGGTCTCTCCGGTCCCTGTATCCAAAGGCAAAAGAAAGCCTGAGATGCCCCTCCTGCCGCAGTCCGGGTATCCAACCCGAACTGGGATGGGGGAATTGGCGCGCCGCTACGGCAAGGGGACAACCAGATAAGCCACGACTCCGGCGGCTAATATCTAGATGTCATAACTGCATAGGCCCGCCTGAGCTCCGGTACCCTCGGGCCATGAAACTCCACGTCGGATGCGCGATGTGGACGTACGCACCCTGGCAAGGCCGTTACCTGCCTCACTCCCTGTCACCGCGTGATCGCCTCAGCGCCTACGCGACCTGGTGCAACGCCGTAGAGGGCAATACGACCTTCTATGCGACACCCACCCTCGACACGGTGAAATCGTGGGCCGGGCAGACCACCCTGGACTTTCGGTTCATCCTCAAACTGCCGAAACCGATCACCCATGAGCGCCGCCTCGCCGACGTTGGCGACCCCCTCCGCGCCTTCCTGGCCGCGATCGAACCCCTCGGGCGGCGTGCCCACGCCCTCTGGATCCAGCTGCCGCCGTCCTTCAGCCCTGCCGACCTCGGCGCTCTCACCAGTTTCCTGCGCCGTCTCCCGCACGAGTACCGGTACTGCGTCGAGGTACGGCACCGCGCGTTCTTCGAGGACCCGCGATCGGAACATCAGCTCGAGAGGGCTCTCGGTGACATCGGCGCCGAATGGGTGACCTTTGACACCACCGTCCTGTTCGGGAGCCCTCCGGTGAGCGACGCCGAACGGGAGGCGCGGACGAAGAAGCCACGCCTGCCCCGCCGGTCACGGGCACTCACTGCCTATCCCGTAGTCCGCTACATCGGCCGGGACGACGCCGCACGTACAGTCGCGGGATGGCAGCACTGGCTCGGCGCAGTTGCCGACTGGCTGCGTGAGGGGCGTTCCCCGACCGTCTTCATCCATACGCCCGACAACGTCGGCGCGCTCGAGCTGGCCCGCCGATTCCACTACGACGTGCGAGCCCAGGTACCCGAGGTCGAGCCGCTCCCAGAGCCGATCCCCTCCGGACCGCCGACTCTCTTCTGAACCTTGCCCCAGACCCTCGCGGCAAGGCGGGTGTTCCTGACGATCGGCCCTGACAGGACGAAGGCGGACGTCGTCCGTCAGCTTTGCGCCATACAGATCAACCAGTTCGGACGCAATGCGGCTCGGGTTGGGTGCCCTGCCCGGCCGCAGGGGCACGCAAGTGCTGTCACGCCGCGCTGGGGAATTCGCTGGCTTGCGGAGCGACCGCCAGCACCTCAGCGGGCCAGATAATCCAGCCTTGGGCAGACAGCGCTGCCCACTGCTGGCTCGCGCAGTGCCTGCACAGGTACAGTTCGCCGCACCGCTCCACGCGGTACGCGGCACGGACCGCAGGTCCGCATCGATCACACGCCTCGTTCATGTCGCCTCTCCTTTCCCGGCCGAGTCATGCCGGAGCCGACGGTATGCCCAGCCCCGTCGCCATCGATAGCCGCGACCTGGTGTCCCGCGCCGCGCCGACGCGATCGCGGTGTACAGCCCGGTTGGCCCTGCCCGACGAGGACTGCCGCATGCCGTCCCTGCTTTCGCCCCGTGAAAGCGATGGTTACGCCGTTGGCCATCCCTGTATCGCCGCATGCAAGCGGACAAGACCCCCGCGAGCGGCCAGGCATCCCCTCCACTCAACCATCCAGAGGAGACAGCATGCCGCCTGATACACCCGCGCTCCGCGGGCTCCGGGGACTGTGACCAGGCCCGGCTGGCTATTACTGATCATGCGATGGTGCGCAGCCGGCGTGTGGTGCTCGCCCAGCCCGAGGACCCGCTTGGCTGCCGCCCGCGGCATCGAGGTGCGAAAAGGGAGTGCCTGGTCGCTCGTGGCCATCGACTAGTCAGGTCTGTGCAGGTGCTGGAAGTGCGGGAGGCCGGTTCACGTGGTGGGCCACAGATCCTCCGGTTCACGCCCGCGGGTTTCGGGGAGCAGCCAGAACAGCACCATGATCAGTGCTGGAGGCACGAAGGTGACCAGCCCGGCGGGCCTCATCGGCATTGCGGAACCGGAGCGCCGATGCCGTTGCGCAGCGCCGGGGCGGCGGCTGGTCAGAGCCCTGCGATGGTCACCTGGGCCGGATGCTCGACGGTGAACCTGTGGCGTATCGTTGCAGTCTGCCCGCCTTCAAGCGAAATTTCCCAGGTGAGCTCGCCCAGGTCATTCTGCTCGGCTGGATTCGGGCTGGTCTCCCGCAGCCGCACCTTGATATCACCGTCGGTGGACACCGGGACATGGTCATGAACGCTGACCCGTGCCTTATTCGGGCGGTGATTTTCCACCGTGATCTCGTAGGCCACGTCGATCGTGCGCGTGCCCCCGATCACGGCCTTGCTCGTGCTCCGGCGGCGCAGCTCGCGTTCCACCCTGATCTGGTCATCGACTCCGAGCTGCAGCTCGAACTCCTCGCCCGCGGCGACGGTCTCCAGGGACGTCTCCCCGACGAACTGGGTGTCATGGAAGACACGTGCCGGACCAGGGAGCAGCAGCAGCGACGAGGTATTGGTGACGGTCGCCCGCAAATATGCCTCGGGAGCGAGAACCGGAACCGCGAGGTGGTCGAGCGCGGCGTCGAGTGCGAACCGGGCGACCATGGTCTTGTACGGCCCGCCGTCGGCGGGCACGGCTAGCGGACGCTGGACCCGGTATGCCACGCCCGCCCCCGACTCGCCGGGTTCGGCGGCAAGCGGCGCGGCCTCCTCCAGACCGGCCTCCGGAGCGCCGGGACCGGCCGATGCGGCAAACATGGCAGCGCGCGCAGCGCGCTGAGGAACCGCCCTCGCAAGCGCCATGGACCCGCCCGCAGGCGGCCGGGGAACCGGCTGGGCGCGCCCTATGTACCAGGGATCCAGCTCTGGCAGGGTCTGGTGCAGCCCGCGCCGGGTCGTGGACAAGACCAACTCGACGGCGGGCCAGTCCTCTCCAGTCTGCTGCGTGACCTCGGCCAGGTAGCTGACGGCCAGCCGCTCCCCATCCAGCGCCAGGTCATACAGCGGTCGCCAGGAAGCGCCGGACACATGATAGGAAAGCTCCACTTCGGCGCTGGTAGCGGCGCTGACCTCAAGGGTCGCGGACACTTCGGCGAACGCGACGGAATGGCCGGCCCGTTTTTGGGCGGCGCCGAGGCGTTCCTCGGCGGCCTCGAGTTCCCGCTCGGCGGCGCGCCTGCGCGCGCTGATTTCGCGGCGGCGGCCGAGCGCGCCCGCGGTGTCAGCGGACAGATGACCGGCCATCCGGGCGAGGTCGTCGTGGTCAGAACGGCCGAATCCCACCGCCCGCGCAAGTGCCGTAGCGGCCGCCTCGGACAGGTGGCCCAAGAAGTTCAGCCGCGCCTGTTCGGAGGTGTCCTCGTCGTCAAGCGCCTGGACGGCATCGCGGCATCTGTCAGCCTCCGAGCGCAGCCGTGCGGTCTCCTCACGCAGAGGATCGGTGCGGTAGCGACGGTGTACCTCGACGTTCAGCAGGGCCAGATCGCGCCCGCGAGCCGCGACGCGAACCGACGCCGGATCCGCGCTGGCCGGCAGGTTGCCAATCATGATAGGCCGCAGCCCCGGCTCAACGCTCACCGTGCCGCGGCGCTGTATCCGCGCGCCGTCCCTGAAAACGGTCACGGCCGCGATCGGCACCTCAAGGCCGCTGCCCTCCGCCATCCGGCTCTCCTGTTCCCGCGCGTACTTCCATCGTGCCGCACTTTTATCTGCCCAGTATCCGCCCATCGGCCTACTCGCGCCTGGCGGGCGGGTTGGTGCTGGTTGCTAACGGGTGGCGCGGCGCAGGTAGCGGGTGATGTCGTGCATGTTGGGGAACACCAGGTCGGCGTGGGCCAGCGCGGCGGCCTGGTGAGTGGTGGTCACGGCCAGAACAGTCATGTCGGCCCGCTTGCCAGCCAGCACCCCGGCCGGCGCGTCTTCCACGCGCCCACCGCCGCCACGCCCGCTCCACTACCCGCACCGAATCCACCAGCACCCCGTCCAGATCAAACAGCACTGCCGACACCCGTCTCGGCGGCAATCCATCACCATCGCCAGTCACATGACGCTCTGATCGGCGCTGAGGGTGTCGCCCACGGTGAGCCAGCCGGTTTCCGGGCGGGGGACGGACTCGAGGAGCTTGACCGTGTACGGATCCCGGGGGCTGGTCAAGACCTGCGCGGTGGGACCGGACTCGACGATCTGCCCGTGGTGCATCACGTAGAGGTAATCGGTGATCTGCCGGACGATGGACAGATCGTGGGTGATGAATAGGTAGCCGATTCCGCGGTCGGCTCGCAGGGCGGCGAGCAGGTTGAGAATCTGAGCCTGGACGGACACGTCGAGGGCGGAGACGGGTTCGTCGCAGATGAGGATGCGGGGCCTGGCCGCGAGGGCGCGGGCGATGGCGACGCGCTGTCGTTCGCCGCCGGACAGCGCGACGGGTTTGCGCTGGGCGTAGGCGGGAGGCAGGCCGACCGATTGAAGCAGGTCCGTGACCTGGGCCGCGACGTTCCTGGCTATCGGCTCATGGGTGGTGATGGCTTCGCCCAGAGTCCAGCCGATCGTGCGCATCGGGTTGAGGCTGGAGTAGGGGTCCTGGAAAACGATCTGGACGGTACCCCGGAGTTTGCGCCGGTCCCGGCCGCTCAGGCTGGCCCAGTCACTGGCCGGGACGCCGTCAATCGTGATCTCACCGCTGGTGGCGTGCTCCAGGCCCACCAGCATGCGAGCGAGAGTTGTCTTGCCTGAGCCGGACTCGCCGACCACGCCGACGCTCTCGCTCGCCCCCACGTCGATGCTGACGCCGTCGACCGCGGTCACCGTGCGGGTTCCGTTATGGAAGATCTTGTGGGCCCCACGGACCTGGATGAGCGCGGTCGCAGCCCGACCTGGCACGGCCGGGTGAGCGTCCTGTTCCGCGCGTTCCCGCAGCGCCGTCATCTCGTCCCGGATCTCAGCAAGGCGGACACAAGCAGACAGGCGGCCGGGAGCCACCTCGGCCAGCGGCGGCACGGCCTGCCGACATTCCGGCGCGGCCCAGCGGCAGCGGGGCGCGAAGGTGCAGGAGCCTGCCACATCGTCCGGGGCCGGAGCGGCGCCCGGGATCGTGACCAGCTCGCGGAGATGCCGCCCCCCACACCCAGCACGATCGTCAGGATGTAGGCGTACAGGCCCAGGAACAGCGTCGTCGGCAGGCGTGTCCTGATCTCGTTCGTCACCGGCAGCGACGTCTGGATCGAAGTCCCGAAATGGAGGCGCAGCGCCTGGCTGGCCCAGATCCAGTACTGCGTCCAGAACGGCTGGTTGAGGTGGTACTCATTCGTCAGGTACCGGATCTCCTCCGGGGTTCGCGGGTTCGTGCCAAGCAGGGAGTCAATGACGCTCCCCGGCGAGATATACAGCAGCGAGAACACCACGAACGAAATCACGACGAGCAGCACCACGAGCGCCACCAGCCGGCGGGCGGTGAACAGCAGCCAGCCGCGCCCGGTCATTCTTTTCTCCCCGGGGGAATCATCATGGCTATGCCGCCGGCTTCACGTTGAGCGCCCAGGGCGTTTCAAATGAGTCATTGCCAAGCGCCGGCAGCGTGAACTTGCCGGAAAGGGCGAGATAGGCGTTCGACTGGTACAGGGGAACGTAGGGAACATCGGCCGCGACGTCCTTGATGATCTGCCCGTAGATGTCCAGGCCCCCGGCCGGAAAGGCCGTGGCGACTCCGGCGGCGAGCAGGCTGTCAACTGACGGCGGATCGTAGTTGGCGATATTCAATCCTCCCGCCGGTTGCGACCAAGGAAGTCCCACCTTCAGCAACGGGACGGTGAGGCTATTGCCGGAACTCGATTCAGAAGCCGTTCCCGTGCACGCGGTGAGGCCGACAGTGAGCACAGTGGCCATCACGGCAGCGAGTGTGACCGGCACGCGGACCTTCATGCCGCCTCCTTCTTCACGGAACCGGGCTACAGCCGCTACGATAAACGTGCAAGATTGCGCATGATCAAGAAGTAACAGGAAAATTTGTGTAACATTTGATCCTTGTTCATCCCTTTTAGCAACTTTCGTCAACCTGGGTCGGTGAGCGAGCCGAAGGGCGCGGCGGCGCCTGGACTGGTTTCCCGGCACGTCTGGAATGATGGCGTGCTGGCTTGCTCGGCGCCGATGGGATGCGCGGCCGGGACCGGCGCCACACCGGTAGGACGCGGCCGCGAGATCGCACGCCCTTGCTGGAACAACGGGTAGGATCGTGCGAAACCAAGGAGAAACACGATGCTTGCTGCCGAACGCCGGGACCTACTCGTGGCACGGCTGCGCCGCGACGGAAAACTGGTCGCCAGGGACCTGGCGCAAGAGCTTGGCCTGTCAGAGGACAGCCTCCGCCGAGACCTCAGGGAACTGGCCGCCGCCGGGCTCTGCCAGCGGGTTTACGGCGGGGCGCTGCCCGCCTCGCCGGCCCTCGGCACCATCACGGTCCGATCGGGGATTGCGCCGGAAAGCAAGCGGCGGGTGGCCGCCCGCGCCGCCGAGCTCATAACACCAGGGAGCACGGCCATCCTGGACAGCGGAACGACGGCTCTTGCTATCGTCGCGGCGCTGCGTCCCGACCTGGACGCGACGATTATCACGCACAGCCCGACGACCGCGGCAGCTCTGGCGGGCCACCCGACCGTGGACGTCTTCATCCTGGGGGGCCGGCTGCTCAAGAACTCCGTCGCCGCTTGCGGTGCCGCCGCGGCCGAAGCGGCTGGCGGCATCTCCGCCGACCTCTACTTCCTTGGCCTGGCTGGCATACACGCCAAGCAAGGGCTCACCGCCGGCGACCCCGACGAGGCCGCCATGAAGCGGATCCTCGTCGGCCGGGCGGCCGACACCTACGTGGTCGGGAGCATCGAAAAACTCGGGACCGTCTGCTCCTACACCGTCGTCGGCCTGTCCGAAGTGGCAGGCATCATCACCGATGCTCCTGCTGACCATCCCACGGTCCAGCAACTCCGCGAGCGGGGAGTGAGTGTCATCCCGGCCTAGCGGCGGGTGGCTTGATCGGCCACGTGCCGACACCATCACCGGGCTCGAGACGCTGTGGTCGCGGACCGGGGGCGGGCACGCGGGAAGGCGGCGAGGTTTCCGAAAGGTGTACAGGGTCTTGCCGCCGCCGGCGCACCCGCGCTCGCCCGGCTTGTCTGGCCATATCTCGGAGGGTTAACGTGACATCGGGGTCTGGAAAGGTAGCGTTCTACGCGGATATTTTTTACAACTCCCCTCTTTCCCCAGCCTATTGGATCCCGCCCGAGAACCTCGATGTGGAGGCGATACTCCTCGGCGGCGACATCCACTACCTGCCGGATCGCCTCGTACGATGTTGAGGGCGATCCGGGAGACGCAGCGCGACACGACAAAGATCATCGTCGTCCCGGGGAACGGCGAGTACACCGACCAGGAACTTAACGAATCACGGAGACAATACCGAGCGGCGGTAGAGAGCGTCCCGAATACCATATTCCTCGATGACGACGTGGTCGTACTGCCGACTGGACTAAGGGTCATCGGGTCCACTTTGTGGTCTTTGGTAGCCGACGACGAGATCGACAGCTACAGCAGGATGCTGGCCGATTACGGCATGCAGGGTGTCGACAACATCCGGCTGGGGGACCGCTTTCTCACCTTGCAAGACACCAATGAGCTGCACCTTCAGGCACGCTCGTTCATAGAACAGCAACTCCGGAGCCTGTCACAGGCAGAGCGAGACAAGATGATCGTCTGCACTCACTTCTGGCCGACATTGCGGCCATGGCTAGACCGGACTTACAAAGACTCGGAGTGGCCGCAAGTGATCGGATCGGACCTGGACGCGCTGATAGCCGAGCGCGGCCCGAAGTTCTGGTTGTGCGGGCACGCTCACACAACCCACCACATGACGATCGGCACCACGCAGGTCTCTTCAAATCCACGGGCCGGAGACGGGCCAGGACATGTCAATCCAGAATTCCAGGAATCCTACATCGTGGACCTGTGAAGCATCCGCGATGCGTTAGTTAAGCCTGATGTTCAACGCCCACGGCGATGAATAGAAGTACTGGTTGAACCCGGCCCATCTGAACTTGGGTGAAAGCGCGAGATCCGAGCTGTGCGTGTACAACATCACATATGGCACATCGCTGGCCACAATCTTGAGTATCTGCCCGTACAGAGCCAGACGCTCGGCTTTGTTCTGGATGCTGTCGGCTTGCGCGATCAGCGAGTCAACCGCAGGCGAGCTGTAAGCGGCGAGGTTGGACCCTCCGGTCGCTGCCGCGTTCTTGCCGGAGAGCATGGAGACCGCATCCGGATCCGGGTCGGGGCCGGTACCGGTCATATTCGTGACGACCCAGAACCCGGTTGTCTTCGGGCCCTCATACTTCGCGATCCACCCGTTGAACGTTAGTTCCTTCACGTCGACGTTGATCCCGATTTTCGCGAGCTCGGCGGCAACTACCTCACCGATGCCCCCTCCGATGACCCCACCATCCACCAGCTCCGCAAGCAAGGAGTCAGCGTCATCCAGGCCTAGCGGCGGGGTCATTCAGGCGGCTCACGCAAGGGTGCCGGCGCCGGCGATGATCTGCTGCAGGGCGGCTGCGTGGCCGCTGAAGGCGCGGCGGCCGCGTGGGCTGAGCCGGATGTGGGTGCGCCGGTTGCGCCCGGCACCGGTTTTACGCACCGTCACGTAGCCGGCTTCTTCCAGCGTGGAGATCTGTTTCGACAACGCCGAATCGCTCATGCCGATGCTGTCCCGCACGAACGTGAACTCGGCCCACTGCGACACGGCCAGCAGGGCGACGATCGACAACCGGGTCGGCGCGTGGATCAGCTCGTCGAACCTCGGCACCGGGTTCATCGGTGCCCCGCCAGCAACCGCCGCGTGGTCATCCCGTATGCGGCAGGCAATCCGGCTGCATACGCGCCCGCCATCAGCACCCCGGCGATCGTACTGGGCAGCGGCGCGCCGGCCGCGGCAAGCACCAGCCGCGCGAGCACGTAGACCGCGGCCACCGCGATCAGCAGCGCGGCCAGCGGCCAGTTGGTCCGCAGTGTGTAGCGGGACCGGTGCAGCCGCACCCGCATGCTGGCGGCCAGCGGGACCTGCAGCAGCGCCACGCCGCAGCAATACACCACGGTGAACAGCGCAGCGTCATCGTGGAAGTCCAGGGCGGCCGATACCGCCAGCATCAGCGCCGCCGTGCCGGCCACATACCACCATGGCCACCGCCAGCGTGCCGCCTCCTGCAGTGCCTGTGCCTGCCGGGCCTGGATGTCGGCCAGTCCTTCGCGTGCCCCGTCGGTGTTCATCGCAGCTCCCGTCCCCCCGTTTGGCTTTCCTACTGGGAAAGTCTAAGCTTGGCTTTCCTGGATGGCAAGTCAAAGCACGGCCTGCGTTCCCGCTGCCCAAGGCGTACCCGCTCCGGTTCTGCGCACCGGGGCACCGCTTCAGCGCTTTGGTCATTGTGCGGCGTTAGGCGCCGGACCAGCCACGGCGAAAAGCCGGCCACATGCACTCATGAGTCCACGCGCCGCTACGCGTGAGGCGTACCCGGCCCGCAACCACCTGGCCGGGTACGCCTCACGAACCTGCCCGCAGCGCGGCCGCGAGCCGGGCTTACCTCAATGCTGTCCTAGTCCCGATTTCCTCCCGCAGGGCACGGGTTCGAGATGATCTGGCGGAAGTTGTTGATGCGCTGGATCGTCGTACCGCCCCCGCCGACGGCGAGGTAGGTGCTGGTCAGCAGCGACCCGTACTGCGCGTTACGGCCGAAGTCGGTTGCACCGGGCAGGTGGTTGCCGAACGCCCACATACAGCCGCCGTTACCCCGCTCATCCTGGACGCCGTTCTGGAAGGCGCTGAAGAACGGGTAGAAGGCGGCGGGCGTGCCCTTGTCCGTGGTCGGGATCAGGGTGCAGCCCGCACCGGTGGACCTGTTGCAGGTGCTCTCGATTCTCGGCAGGTCAGCCTCGAATCCGACGCGGGAGTAGTTGACGGCATCACCGGGCCCGGTGCGCGGGCTGGAGAACAGGATCGGCTGGGGGTGCAGCTTCCTGTTACCGTCCGGCCAGACGGGCTGGTAACCGAGGCTGTCGAACCCGGTGTTGGTGTCTGTGCAGCCGTTGATATGGATCCGCAGCGCCTCCGTCCCCGGGAAGCAGAAATCGTCATCCCCGTCGGTCGGGGATTTGTTGCTCCCGAATCCCTCGGAGTTGCCCGCCGGGCAGGTAACGGGGTTGCCGCTGGCGTCCAGCCCGAACGGGGTGGCCGGGATGGGGTTCGGACCGGTGCAGTTCTCGAAGTGCCCGATCTCGCTGGTGAAGGAGATGTTGTAGCTGTGCGCCGCCCAGATGACCCGGGTCTGCTCGGAGGAGGTGGAGTACATCGGGTGGAAGTTATACGGGATGTCGACGCAGCTGCTACCGGTCGGAGCGTACTGAACCTGGCCGAACCCGTTAGCCGCACTCGCGGTCATCGATCCTGTCTGCCCGCTGGTCCGGTCGTTGATGACGGCCTGCAACCCGTTTGCCGTGTCGTGGAGCGAAACCTTGAGATCGTCGCCGGAGTTCATGAACAGGTCGTTCTTCCGGTCCGGTGTGAACGTGGCCGTGGTGGAGTCCACGGGGTTCGCCGCGGCCGTGGTGCGGCCGTTCTTGCTAACGAACGCGAAGTTGACGTACTCAACACCGGTCTTGGCCGCGCAGGTCGCGTTCAGGGTGGTCCCGGCGACCGGGTCCTGGGCGAGGCTGAAGATGTTCATCGCGGCGCACCACTTGGTCGGGTCGCAGCCGCTCGCCCCCACCGCGACCTGCCAGGTCGGCCAGGGCACCCATCCGGGCGGGTAGAACTGCAGCTCCAGGAACGCAGTGCCCGGATGCTTGGGCGAGACAGCGGGGTCCACGATGTTACTGTCGCTGTTCGGGGTACAGGTGGAGACCTGCTCCGGGTAGGACTGCGTGTCGCACAGCGCCATACCCAGCCACATCGCCCCGTTCAGCTGGAACTGGTAGGACTTGCCAGGCGTGTTCGGGTTGGCCGGCGAGGGGTCATGGGGAAGCCGCAGCGAGTACGTCATATGATTACCCGCCCCGGGGGTATTGGAATAGAAGACCGCGGACGGCTCGTCGTGGCCGACGTACTCCGAGCCGAAGACATCGGCAGAGTTGGCCACCTCGGCGCACATGCCGCTGTACTCGCAGTTAATCGCCGCGTGCTGGCCCGCGCCCGCCGCAGCGGGCGCCGCGGCGAGGTTAGCAGTCGCCAAGGTCGCGCCGACCAGCAGCGCAGTCCCCGGGATAGCGACCAGCCGTCTGAGGTTCATTGCCCATGCTCCCCAGTGAGCCGGACACCGGCTGGGCATACCCCAGCACCGCTTCGTGCCGAGCTCCGACGCGGAGCCTAACACCAGACCATTCGGCCCGGAAAGACCTAATTCACAAAAGCAGACCTGGCCGGACAAAACAGCACTCAAAGCATCAGTGGCATGACGGTTGGCCTTCAAGCGCCGCTGATCCCGCCAAACGGCCCGAGACCGAAGTGGGAGCTTGCGTAGCTAGCCACGGTGCTACCGTGCGGGCAGCAGCACGCTTAGGCAGGTTACGCAGCCTTCGAGTTTCTCGAACTCGCTGATGTCCACGATGACCGGTGTAAAGCCCAGATCCTCAAGGAGCCCGGCGGTGCGGGGAGCGGACGCGGCGATCAGCACGCGGTCCCCGCCGAGCGGGACGACGTGGCTGCCGCCCTCTTCGGCTACCGGGCGCACCGCCGGGAAAAGCTCGGCCGGCACCAGCCCGGGGAGCAGCAGGAACGTGCCGTCGGGCAGCGCGGTCACCGCGGACTTCAGGTGCAGCACGTTTCCCAGCGGGACGGCGATCACCGTGCGGCCCAGCGGAGCCAGCAGCGACCGCAGCTGCCGGATGCCCTCGCCGTTGGTCCGCCCGCCGCGTCCCGCATAGACCGTGTTGCCTACCTGCAGCACATCGCCCCCGTCCAGAACCCCGGGCTCTTCGATGCGAGCGGTGCGCAGGCCCAGCGACCGGACGGCCTGCGCGACTCCGGCCACCTCTGCCCGGCGAGCAGGCGCGCCCGGGCGGGTCAGCACGGCCAGGTCTTCGCAGATCACCACGGTGTCCTCGATGAAGACGGAGTCCGGACAGTCATCGGCCACGGGTACCTGCTGGATCATCCAGCCGCTGGCCGCCAGCGCATCGACATAGGCACCATGTTGCGCCCGGGCCACAGCCACATCCACGGGGGTGCGGCTGATGTGGGTGACGATGCCCTCGGCCAGCCTGTTGCTGGGCCGACGGACCAAGCCCATGCTGTTCACGGCATCGCTCCTTACCCCACCGGGTACCAGGTGCACACTACTAACAGCCTGGCGACATTCGACGTCGGTGCGGGGTGCCGGTTTGCTCCGACGGCAGCACTTGCGCGGGCCATCACCGGACGGTGCCGCCAGCATTGGCGTGCCGTGGCCAGGGAGTAGCGTGGGATGCTAGCCTGCCTGGCCGATCGGAGGCGCAGATGACGCCAGTTGCAGGGCGGGGTGGCCGCGTGCTCGGCCGGAGCCTGCGGCTCTTGGCTTATGGGCATGTCGGCCCAGAACCGCCGCATGACCGGCGGCCCGTTCCGCCGGCCGGAGTCAGCGCCCGGCCAGTACGACGGACAGGGCGCCACTGTGCTGTGGGAGCGGGCGCTGGCCGTTTGCCGTTCCCGCGTGGCTGACGGTCAGCACATGGCCGCGAAGCTTGACGATGAGCGGCTGCGCCGGCTTCGGCTCGCCGCCCAGCGGCTGACCCCGGCGACGGCGGCGGCTGACGTGGCCGCGGCGGCGCGGGCGGTCGTCGGGGTGCAGGCCCAAGACGTGCGGGCGGCCGGCCTGGCATTTCGTTCCCGGGTGCCTGGCTTGCGACGGGTCGATGTCGACGACTCCGGGCTGGTCCGGACGTGGACGGTGCGGGGCACGGTGCATCTGATCGACCCATCGGACTTGCCGTGGCTGCAGGCGGTGGTGGGCTCGCGTAACCGGGCCCGGTTCGACGCGGCGATGAGAAAGCGGGGCGACCATGATGTCGCCGTCGGGATGCTCAACGACCTCGTCGCCCTGCTGGGCGAGCGCCCCTTGGACCGGGCCGGTCTGCTCCGGGAGCTGGCCGCTCGCGGACATCCCGGCCTTGGCCAGCGCTCGATCAACGTCCTCATGCCGTGGGCGGCCGCCCAGGGACTCATCGTGGGCCTGCCCGACGGCCGCTACCGGGCGGCCCAGCCGCCGGCCGCCGTCGATGGCGACCTAGCCCTGGCGACGCTGGCCCACCGCTACCTCGCCGGGTACGGACCGGCAGGAGCGGCCGACCTCGCGTCGTGGTCCGGCCTGCCGCTGATCACTGTCCGCCGGGCCCTCGCCGCCCTGGATCACACCGAGGCGGCCGGCGAGTTGCTCGCACTGCCCGGCACCCTCGACGCGACACCACTACCGCCGGCGCCGCCAGCCTTGCTGCTCGCCGCCTTCGACACCACCATGCTCGGCTACCGTACCCGCGAACCTCTGGTCGCGACCCGAGATGACCGCCACATCCTGCCCGGAGGCGGCATGCTGCGCCCCCCGGTCCTGATCGACGGACTTGCGGCCGGGACCTGGACCCTGACCGCCAAGAGCAAGCGACGCACGGTGACGATCGACTGGTTCCGGCGCAATGCTGAATCCGCGGAGCTACGCGCCGAGCAGGTCAGCGTCGAGAGGTTCCTGGGCCCGGGCTGAGCGCCTCACCTTAGCTTCGAGCGCAGGACCACCGTCGAGGCGTAGGTGCATCACCGTGGATATTTTTACCCACCGGATCTTGACTGGTGCGCTCAACCGGGCTTGAGGGTCTTGACGGGCTGGCGGGTTACCGTGCCGGGCGGGCAGCCGCAGCTTGACCGCAGCACGAGTTCGGTGGGTAGCAGCTGTACGACGGGGCTGAGGCTCGGGTGGGCGATGCGGTCGAGCAGACGGGCGCAGGCTCGCTCGCCGAGCGTGCGCATCGGCTGGCGGACGGTGGTGAGGGGCGGATCGGCCAGGCGGGCGGGATAGAGGTCGTCGAAGCCGGTCACGGCTACCTCGTCGGGGACGCGGACGCCGGCTGCGGTGAGGGTGCGCAGGACGCCGATTGCCATCTGGTCGTTGGCGCACACCACGGCGTCCGGTAGCGCCGTGCGGTGCCTGGCGAGTAGCTCCTCCCCGGCCTGCTCGCCGCTGGAGATGCTGAAGATCCCCTGCGCGGAGCCGGTGAGCTGGCATTGCGGATTGCCGCGCAGCGCGTGGTCGAGGGCGAGCCGCCGCTGGATGGCGTCAGGGGAGTTCGGCGGCCCGCCGACGTGGAACAGGCGCCGCCTGCCGTGGTCGGCGATGAGGTGGGTGATGAGGGCGGCTGCGCCGGAGAAGTTGTCGGCCGCCACCACGTCTGCGGCTTGCGCGTCGAGGGTCCCGGCGATGACGACGACGGGGAGCCGTGCGGCGAGGCGCTGGATGTACGGGGAGGCGGCGAACCCTTCGCCGATGAGAATCCCGTCGACCTTGCCCGACAGGGGATTGAGGTGGGAGAGTTCCGGCTCGCCGGCCCCGTCTGCCTGCATAAAGGTGCTGAGCAGCAGCCACTGGCTGTCACGGATCCGTGCCTGTACGCCGCGCTGTACCTCGTCGTAGTAGAGCAGGCACTCGGTCTCGATGTCATGCTGTCCTGCGTTCTCGCGCTCAAGGCACATCATGCCGATGATGTCCTTGCGGCGGCGGGACAGGCTCTGGGCGGCGCCGTCGGGCACGTAGCCGAGTTCCTCGATGGCCTGCTGCACGCGGATCCTGGTGGATTCGCGGACCCGGTCCTGGCCGTGCATGACCCGCGAGACCGTCGCGGTGGAGACGGCGGCCCGGCGGGCGACATCGTAGAGAGTGACCATGATGGCTCGATCGGCGGCGTTGCCGTGTTCGGTGCGTGCCAGGATGTAAGCGTTTCAGCGAAATTCCGGCGGGCTCACGCTAACCCTCGATATAGGGGGCGTCAAGATCGGCTGCCGGGGCCGCAGCTCCCGTCACGGTCGCGAGCCGCCGCAGCCCCTGGCGGCGGCGGCTCGCCGCCCGGCTTCCCGGCTCGCTGGAACAGCGCGGCCAGGCCCGGCGTGTCAGGGATTAGCCGGCCGGTCCGGGTGGACTTGCGGACGCCGACCAGCCCAGGGTGCAGCTTGTTCCAGCTGGCTGGCGACCTGGATGAGCACGTCCTCCTGGCCGTAGGCGGCGACCAACTGCACGCCGACCGGCAGGCCGGCGGGTGTCCAGTGCAGGGGCAAGCTGATGGCAGGCTGGCCGGTCATGTTGAACTGCGCGGTGTATGGGATGAAGCTGGCGATTCGCCTGCCCTCGTGCTCGGGCCCGGCAGCGGTGAACCACCCAAGCTCGGGCGGCGGTGCGCCGAGGGTGGGTGTCAGGAGCAGATCGTGTTCGGCCCACCAGTGCGCCATGCGGCGCGCCCACATTCCCAGCCATTCGCGGCTCTGCAGGTACGCCACTGCGCCGAGCGCCTGCCCGGCCCGCCGGTAGGCGACGTTGCGCGGCTCGATCTCGCCGTCGGCGATCGGGCGTCCGAGCATCATCTCGAACGCCTGGAACGTCGTTTCGGTGTCGGCTGCGATGATCGTGTTGAAATGCCCGGCGAACTCCTGCTCGAACATGCTCGCCGGCGCGGACTCCTCCACATGATGGCCGAGTGATTCCAGCAGCCGTCCCGCCTTGGCCACCGCCTCGCGGCACTGCGGATCGTCCAGGTATACCTCGGCGCCTGGCCGGTCGAGCACCCCGATCCGCAGCCGACCTGGATCGGCACCGACCTCCTGCCTTAGCGGCCGCCGCAGCGGCGGGGCGTAGTAAGGCTCGCCCGGCATCCGGCCGCTGATCGCATCCAGCACGCCAGCCGCGTCCCGGACGCTCCGCGTCACGGCGCCGTCAATGACGCCGCCAGCCCAGGCCTCGCCGATCAGCGGGCCCTGGCTCACCCGTCCCCGGGTCGGCTTGAGCCCTACCAGCCCGCACTCGCTCGCCGGGATGCGGATGGATCCACCACCGTCGTTGGCGTGCGCCACCGCCACCATGCCGCTGGCCACCGCAGCCGCCGACCCGCCCGACGAGCCACCGGTGGAATGGCCGGGATGCCAGGGGTTGCGGGCAGGCGGGAAGCTGCGCGGCTCAGTCGTCACCGTGGTGCCGAACTCCGGCACGTTGGTGCGCCCCAGCGGGACGAAGCCAGCCGCCAGGAATTGCCCGGCGAGATAGGACGTCACCGGCCAGGCCAGTTCGCGGAGTGGCCCGAGGCCGAACGCCGTCGCCGCCCCGGCCACAAAGCAACCCAGATCCTTGAAAAGGATCGGCACACCGCGAAACGGGCCATCGGGCAGCACGCCTGCGGCCTCCTCCCGGGCCCGGTCAAACCGGGTCCGGATCACAGCATCCAGCTCCGGGTTGAGCGCCTCGATCCGGGCGATCGCCGCCTCCACCAGATCCCGCGGGCTCACCTCGCCACGACGGACAAGGTCGGCCTGTGCCGTGGCATCCATCCAGGTCGTTTCCATCACGTCACGCACGTTACCTCTCGTCGGCGGCGCTGGGCCGCTGGCTCATACTGACCGCGCGGCGCGCCGCCCTGCGCCGCGGCCTATGAAAGTGAGTAGTCCGCGCTGGACCATGAGCCGGGTGGTGTCATTGATGGCCGCGATCGGGTGGGGCCGGGAAGCCGCCGCACAGCGCCTCGAAGGCGTGCGCCACGCGCAGGCAGGTGGCGTCGTCGAACCGTCTGCCGATGAGCATCATTCCGACTGGCAGGCCCTTAACCAGGCCGGCCGGGATGGTGATGGCCGGGTGGCCGCTGACATCGAACGGCGCGGTGTTGGGGATCATTTCCAAAGCACGAGAGATGTAGGTTTCGCGTGGGTCGGAGGCAGTCACCAGCGGAGTAGCGACCATCGGCAGGGTAGGCATGACCAGCACGTCGAAGGAGGCCAGTGCCTCGTCATAGCGGCGGCGCACTTCGAAAGCAAGGTTGCGGGCCATCGCGTAGTGCCGCGCTTGGTAGTTCTCCACCGAATAGCGGCCGCCGAGGACAACCAGCTTGACGGTTTCCGACCAGGCGTCGGCTACCTCCGCGCGCTGCCTGCCGTAATAGGCGATCAGCTCCGGGTCATACAGCCCATCCCAGTTGTAGCCGTACCCGTTACCATCGATCATCTGCACGGTGGCCCCGTCGGTGGCGATCACATTCCATACGTGCATCGCGTGCCGGTGCCAGGGCACGCTGACCTCATCGACCTGCATGCCGACCTCCCGCAGCCGAGCCGCGGCCGCCCGGACGGTTTCGTCCACCCCTGACTCGGACAGGCCGGGGATGCCGAAACCCTCGCTGACCACGCCCGCCCGCAGGCCGGCTACATCACGGCCTAGCGCCGCGACGTAGTCACCCGGCCGCACGTCGGCGGGCTGCCGCGGATCCCAGCCGTCCCGGCCCGCGATCACGCTCAGCATCAGCGCCGCATCAGCCACCGTGCGGGCGATCGGCCCCAGATGATCAAGGGTGAACTCGATCGGGAACGCCCCCGTGTAAGGGACCAGGCCATGAGTGGGCTTGTGCCCCACCGTGCCGCACCACGCGCTGGGAATCCGCACCGAACCGCCCTGGTCCCCGCCCAGCGCGAGATCTGCTTCCCCCACCGCTACCAGCGCCGCGCTTCCGCTCGAGGACCCGCCCGTCGTCCGGGTCACATCCCACGGATTGCGGACCGGCCCGGTCACCGAGGTGTGGCTCGCGCCGGAAAAGCACAGGTCCTCACAGACCGCCTTACCCGTGATCGTCGCCCCGGCCGCCAGCAGCCGGGTCACCACGGTCGCATCACGGCTCGGCACGAACCCTTCCAGGGTGCGCGAGCCGTTCATCATCGGCACCCCGGCCACCTCAATGTTGTCCTTGACCGCCACCCGGCGCCCAGCCAGCGGCCCCTCCGGCGTCTCCTGAATCTCGGTCTTCACATACCAGGCGCCCAGCGGGTTCTCCGCCGGCTCCGGCTGCCTCCAGGTCCGCCCGGCGGGAGGCTGGGGAGCGGTCTGCGCGTACAGTTCCTCGACCGCCTCGTAAGAGGACAGCAGCCCGGCAACCATTGGCTCGAACGAGCCAAGGTCCTCCTCGCTCAGATGCATGCCGTAACCGCGGGCGATCGCCGCAAGCTCGTCTTTGCTGGGGGGACGGACAGCCATGCGCGACCTCCAGGCGACTCGGCGGCCGCAGACCGCGCCCGCCCGCAATCCGCAGCCAACTCTCAGCGCAACCCGCCGGGGTTACGAGCCTAGGATCGGCCCGTTCGACCAGTCAATAACGTCACCACATTGACAGGTCAGACCTTGCCGCCCTTGCGGGTGATGGTCAGGGTCCGGCACCGTGCCAGATCTGCCCATCCGACAACGTCTCCATCCGCCGACGTCTGCGGCCAACTTCGGGTATAGCCCACGCTAACTTGCAGCGCTCTTTCAGGAACGTGCCCTACTTTGTTCGCATGGACGAATTTCGGGCCCGCAGGGTGGTCGACGCCCTTCGTGACCGCGGCGTCGATGCCCACCTGCTCCGCGGCGGCGTCGGCCAGTTCGGTGTCCGCGTGTCGCTGCCCGGCGGCTGCGAAGCCGAGTGGGACACCGACGGCACGGCCGGCCTCGAAGCCCAGGTCATGCGCGACGGCATGCTCGTCGGCTACGTGCCCCAGATCGAAGGCTCCGAGGACTTCGACGAGTCCCGGATCGTCGACGCCATCGCCCGCACCGACTACGACCAGCCCGTCGCCCGCCAGCGCACCGTTGCGCCCCCACCCGGCCCCGCCCTTACCCGCGAAGGCGGCGTCTTCCGCCGCTTCCTCGACGGCTTCCGCTATCGGTAAAGACCCATGCCGTTCGGTCACCAGATGCATCAATCTGGCCGTCTACGGTGCAGGCCGCTCCGGGTGCCCAGGCCGTCTGCGGCAGTTGCGCTGGACCGCGGCGTGCAGTCTATTTCCTGGCCGATCGCGGGCGGTCGGTGACCCGGGCGGGGCTGGCGGACGCGGTCGCCCCGGGCACCGCTGGCGCCTTGTGGCTGACCAGCTACCCGTCAGATGCCGATCCGCGCACTGCCGCAGCCATGGCGTGGGAAGTCAGCACCGCTGGCAGGCTGCTCGGGCCGCAGCTCAGGCTTCCGGCCGGATACCTGATCGAACAGGGAACCGACCACGGCCTGCTGCTGGCGCCAGTGGCCCAGCGGTCTGGAACGATGGCCGACAAGTTGTGGGATCCAGCCACCCCGCAGGCCAGTCGCACCTTTGACGGAGTGATCGCGGCGAGCGCGACCCAGATCGCCTGGGCGCCGCCGTGCATCGCACGCTGTCGTGTGCAGGTGCTGAATCTGGCCACCGGCCTCGTGCCACAGACCTGGGTCAGCAGCGATGCCCTGATCGGCTTTGGCTGGCCTGCCAGCAGCGACAACCTAGTTGCTGAGCTGAGCTTCACGACTAAGGTGCAGATAGCGTCATGGCGCCCAGGTGCCAGCCGGCTGGCCATCGCGGCGCTCAAGCCACAGCACAGCCCCGCCTCCCTGGTCGTTGGGCAGCATTTCCCCTAGCGTCAGCAGCCAGTACAGGTCGAGGTAAACCGCCGCCTATTCGGCGCCCCACCCGGCCACGACGCCGCGCCTACGCGCGGACACCCACCCGCACAACATGCGACACCTGCCCTAAGCCTTCCCGGCGTCACACCGGAATAGATCTATGCCCGGTTAGGAACGTTCGCGGATGAATCCACCGATTTGATAGCGGGCGGCGGCTATATCAAAAAGCGGAGGGCCCTGGATTTCGGAGGGCCCTCCGCTTCTGTACTGATCGACAGCTATCACGAGCGGGAAGCTACAGCACTTTGCTTGTGCGGTCACTTCCTACCGAAACTGTCGAATTCTCCCTTTCGTGCGCCTCCGAGAAACGCGTGCCATTCGTCCGATGTAAATCGGAGAACCGCCCCTTCGGGGTCCCTGCTGTTGCGAACGCCGATCCCGCCATCGGGTAGGCTTGCCACCTCGACGCAGTTGCCGTTGGAGAAACTCAGAGAGCTCTTAACCCAGTTAGAACCTGAATCCGACCTTTCGGGCGAACTTCCGAACGTAGGCCTTTCCACGTTACTACCTCACTGATTGTTGTGTATTATCCGAAATGAGCGATTTACGGAATGTAGTTAACATCCTACTTACCGTAGTCACTTAACTTTTAGACTAGCAGACATCAGTGGTATCCCGGGTCCCTCTCGGCCCAAGTAACACTACGGCCCGGTAAATGTCTGTTGGACCCAGGGTGTACCGCACACCTCAAATTTGAGTAGGCATGGCGACGCGGGGCCTCCCAGCAGCGTCGCTGGCCGCTCCTGGCGAGAACTGGTCACTTTCAGCAAGAAGACGTCAGCTTCCGGGCAGCCGAGCAGTCGGGGAACGGGAACGCCAGAAGGCCATCACCGTCCGTAAGGGGACAAACGACTAACGTCATTTACGCGTTAGCGTGCCGCGAGGCACCTGACCAATGCGACTCCGCTGTCTCGAGTATGAGTTCCCTAGACGCCACCGGGTCGAGCGACGCCTGGGCGAGCATCTGGAATGCGATCCTGTGCAGGTACGTTTCCCTCTCCCCCTCCAAGGTGAAGCCGCTCCGCAAATGCTCAGTGCTCACCACATCTTGCAGCATCGCCTCGCTATCGGCCCCGAAGCCGAATATGACAAAGGACTCGCCGAAGACCGTGTGCTGCGTGTCAAGGGGAAGAATCTGCAACGTCAGGTTTGGCCGCTCAGCCTCTCGCGCGAGACGCTGAAGCTGCTCATACATCACCGGCGCGTCACCGATCCGGCGCTTCAAGACCGATTCATCGAGCACGACCGATAGCTGCAGTCCGTCGCGATCCAGCACCTGCTGACGTTGCATGCGGACCCTGACCAACCGTCCGATCATTCCCGGCGGGACTGGCTCGACCCGGCTGTAGCTGCTAATTATATGCCTGGCATAAGATTCCGTTTGCAGCAGGCCAGTGACAACATCAACGTGCCATACGGCCATGGAAGTCGCCTCATGCTCCAGGCCGATGAACTGCTGGTAGTCATCTGAAAGGCTGTCCCCGAATTCTTCCCACCAGCCCTTCAGCGCCGCATCCTCGGCGAGCGCGAGAAGAAGCTCGCGGCGGGACCCGGTGATCTGGTAGTAGTCGAGCAGTCGCTCGACTTCCCGTGGCCGCAAGCCGGTCCTGGCCCGCTCGTACCTGCTGATCTTGGAAGGCGACCATCTGAGCGCGGCGGCGACCGTGTCTCCGCTCTTGCCCTTGCTCTCCCTGATCCCGCGCAGTTCAGCGGCAAGCCGACGCCGACGCACCGTGGGGCTTCCTGGCGCGATCATCGGGCGTGTCTCCTCCTCGGTGCCGCGCGGACTAGAGGGACGGTCGCGCAGATTTCACGGAAACCATTTGTGAAATCTTTAGTACACCGTACACTCGCACATCGCAACCAAGGATGCAGCCCGCACCGAACCGCGCCATCGGGCGCCAATACTTCGTGGCGGCATACCGCCTGCTGGGCTGGACGAGGATGTACAACCGGACGCCGATGGATTTCCCTGGCGTCTGAGATTGCGCCGGTTAGCGTCGGGCGGGTGCGCTTCCGGGCGGTAGCGGAAGCGCACCCTGGTGCGCTCGCTTCGGCCGTGTATGGCCGAAGCGAGCACGCCTGGCCATGTGCCCCTATCGCCCTGGAGGGCTGGACAAGCTCCGAGGCGGCGGTCTGGACAGCGTCGGCTCGGACCGGCCTGGAAAGGTGAGGCGGGACCCCAACCGGGCCGGCCGCCTAGCCGGTATCGGGGTGCAGCCAGCTCATGGACTGGCCGTTGATACGCCACGTCACGCCGGTCTTGCCAGCGCTTATCGCGGGAGAATGCCTAGTGCTGCGACTGCAGTACAGCTACATGGCGCTGGGGACAGTCGGGAAGAAATACGCCTGGAGTTACTGGGCCGACCGGAGCCGCGAGCGGGCTCCGGCAGTCAGTCAGGCTCGCGGAATAAAACCTGGCACGCCTGGCGGTAATCGCACGATCGGCCTGCCGCAGATTGGGCGAATCAGCGACAAGGACCGTTAGTCGTGCGCCAGGTAGTTCACCCGTGATAGTAAGTGCTAGGGGCTGCGGAAGAGGTCGCTGCCAGCACGTGGACGCTGGGCGCCTGCGCCGCTGTCGCGGATACCGCCGAGCCAGCCATAATTGACCCAGCCGCGCTGAGTGCTAGGATAGCGGGAATGATAATGGTTCGCCTTATGAACATGATTCCTCCATGGCGTCTGCCGAGGTCAGCAGCCCGCTGCATGTCTCCGTCGCCACGCACGGCACATCTGAGTTACCTGATGCAATAACCGCCTTTCGGCTATTACATGACCTAGCGTAAATCCTCGACTACAAGCTTTTCAAATACTAAATATTTCAAATTTCTGTTATGCAATATTCGATGTTCGCATGCAGGGAATTATCAGTTGTTAATGCAGCGCAAGATGCCATGCAATTTGCGCTGCATGGTGCAGAGAAACGTGGCAATATTGCCGCCAGAAAGCGCTCCGGATGCCGAATTAATGTCCGGAAATGGCCAGCTTGTTCCGTAAATGTTCTGGTAGTAAAGTTTGTCCCATGCCCTCGGTGACCCCGGCCGGCGCGCTGGTCGGCCGCGATAGCGAGATGGCGCTCCTGACCGGGCTGATAAAAGAGGTGGCTAAGGGGCGCGGCAGTTCGGTGCTCATCGAGGGCGAGCCGGGCATCGGCAAGTCCGCGCTGGTGCGGGCGGCGGTGACAGGGGCACCGGAGGCCGGCTGCCAGGTGTTCTGGGGTGCCGGCGACGAGCTAGGCCAGGCCCTGCCGCTGCTGCCGTTCCTCGACGGGATGCGGGTACGCGAGCCTTCCACCAACCCCCGGCGGAACACGATCGTCCGGCTGTTGCGCGGCGAGGTCGCCGCCGACCGCGGCGCGGACGTGCCAGCGGTGCTGGCGGAGCAGCTGCTGGCGCTTGTCGCCGAGCAGTGCGCCGTGCGGCCGACCGTCCTGGTCGTCGACGACCTGCAGTGGGCCGACCAGGCCAGCATCACCTTGTGGGGACGGCTGGCGAGGTCGGCGCAGCAGGTGCCGCTGCTGCTGGTCGGGATGATGCGCCCGGCGCCCCAGCGGGATGACCTGCTGGCGCTGCGGCGCATGGTGGACGACGCCGCCCGGCTCCAGCTCACCGGGCTGGCCGGGGCAGCGGTGGCCGACCTGGTGACCGACCTGGCCGGCGGCAAGCCCGACGGCAACCTGCTGCGGCTCGCCGACGGGGCGGCAGGCAATCCGCTCTACCTCACCGAGCTCGTCGCCGCGCTGGCCCGCAGTTCCGGTCTGACCGTCACCGAGGCGGGCGCCGCCGAGCTGGCGGGCGGTTCCGCGCCAGGTTCCCTATCGGCGGCCATAGCGGACCGCCTTGGCTTTGTGGCCGGGCCGGTGCGCGAGGTGCTGCGGGCGGCGGCCCTGCTTGGCACGGAATTCGCGGTCATTGACCTGGCGATCGTGCTTGGCCGCGGCGTGGCGGACCTGATCCCGGCGGTCGACGAGGCATGCGCCGTCGGCGTGCTGGCCGAGTCCGGCCACGGCCTGGGGTTCCGGCATCCGCTGATCCGGGCGGCGCTGTACGACGAGATGCCGGCGCCGGTGCGCGCCGCCTGGCACCGCGATGCTGGGCGCGCCCTGGCCGAGGCGGGCGCGCCGCCGGACCGGGTGGCGCGGCAGATGCTGCGGGCGGTCGGCGGACCTGGCGACGCGATCGAGCCGGTGGATGAGTGGATGCTGAGCTGGCTGGCCCGCACCGCGGACCCACTGGTCGGCCAGGCACCCGGGGTCGCGGCCGAACTCCTCACGCGGGCGGTCGCCGGTTCCCCAGCTGACTCGGCCCAGTATGGCTGGCTGGCCAGTCGGCTCGCCGACGCTCTCTACCGTATCGGTGACAGGGCAGCAGCCGAGCAGGTGGCGAACCTCGCGCTGGAGCATGCCGCCGAGCCCGATCTCCTCGTGGACCTGCACTGGACGCTGGCGCAGTGCCGGATGCTGGCGGGTGAGTCCGCAGAGTCCCTGGCCACGCTGGACCGGGCGCTGACGTCCCCTGGGATCTCGGCCCGGCACCGCGCCCGGCTGCTTGTACTCGCCGCGCGCACGCATAGCAACCTCGGCGAGGTCGAAACGGCCGGCCGGGTCGCCACCAGCGCGCTCGCGGCGGCGTCGGAGGCGGGCGACAACTGGGCCATGGGCTGGGCGTTGCACGTGCTGGCGATCGTGACCGCGGTGCAGGGGCACATGACCGACGCGCTGCCGCTGTTCGACCGGGCGCTGATCGTGACCCGGTCCGATCCGGCACTGACCGACCTGCGGTTCCTACTGCAGATCAACAAGGCCGTCACGCTGGGCAATCTCGACCGGTACGAGGAGGCACTGGCCGCGGCCGGGCAGGCACGGCACCTCGCCGACCAGGTCGGCACGACGTTCCGGCTGGCTCAGGCCCACGGCGCCCTGGGCCAGTTGCTCTTCGAAACGGGGCGATGGGACGAGGCCCTAGCCGAGCTAGAAATCGTGCATGAGGACCTGAAGGAACCCGCTGCGGCCTGCTGCGAACTCGGCATCGCCGCCGTGATCAGCTTCCATCGCGGCGATACCAGCGCGGCGCGCCGCTACCTCGCTGCTGCCGTCCCGCACGCCAAAGGGCTCGGGCACCGGGTTATCGGCCCATTGGCACTCGCACGCAGCTTGGACTGCGAGCATGACGGCGCACTGCCGGAGGCTCTAGGCGCGCTCACAGACGCTTTCGACGGCAACACGGAAGAACTCGAGGAGATCGAGGACCTACTTGCCGACGCCGTCCGCCTCGCCACCGAGACCGGCGACCTGAGCACCGCGCAGGCCGCCGCGGGCCACGCCGACGCACTCTCCGCCGGATCGGAGATCCCGCATCAGCAGGCGGACGCGCTCTATTGCCGCGGCCTGCTGGACCATGATGCCTCCCGGCTGCTCACGGCCGCGGAGCGTTATGACGACGCCGGCCGCCCGCTGCTGAGGGCGAAGGCGCTGGAGGCGGCGGCAGAACACTTCGTCGACGCCGACGACCGCGGCCAGGCGCGGGCCGCGTTCACCAGCTCCGTGGAGGTCTACACCTCCCTGGGCGCGGCCGCGGATGTCGCCCGGCTGCAGGCTACGTTCCGCGCCCACGGCATCCGGCGCGGGCCGCACGCCAAACACCGGCGGGCGCGCAGTGGCTGGGACAGCCTCACCGCGACCGAGATCAAGATCGCCGCATTCGTGGAGGAGGGATTGTCCAACCCGGAGATCGCCGCCCGGCTGCTGCTATCCCGGCGGACCGTCGCGACCCACGTCTCGCACATCCTGAAGAAGCTCGACGTCCATTCGCGGATCGACATAGCCCGTGAGTCGGCCCTGCGCACCATCGCGCCGAGGTGATCCCGGTGCGGGATCGCAGGCCGTTCGGTGGGGACGGTGAGGCGCCGGGGGTGTATGACTCACCGTCCCCACGTTTGTAACCCCTGCGGGCCGCGTTCGCCGCCCTCGGCAAGCTCGGGCTGGAACGCAAGAGTGAAGTACACGGCCTTGCCCGCAGGGGTGCGGTAGACGCCCCACTTGGCCGACAGCGTGGCGACCAGCATCAGGCCCCGCCCGGCTTCCGCATCGGCCGGGACGTCGATAAGCACCGGCAAGGAGCACGCCGTGTCGTGGACATCGACGCGCAGCTGACCGCGGGAGGAGGTGACGGCAAGCGTGACGGTCTCGCCCGGCTCGTGCCTGACGGCATTGGTCACCAGTTCGCTGGTGAGCAGGACCGCGACGTCCGGGTCGACGGGGATGTCCCAGGCACAGATGGCCGCCCGGACCTGGCGGCGCCCTTCGGCAGGCGCGGCCGGTCCCGTGCTCAGCCGGACGCGGCATCCGTGCATCTCGGTCGGGCGAGTCGGCGCCATCGCGTTCATAAGGTTCCTTAGTGGGCCGGTTCGAGCTGGTCCGGGAGAGCGCTGGTCACTCTGCGCGGCTGCTCCCGGGAGGTCCGAGCCCCTTACTGAAGTGCTCGGTGCCGCTTTCATGACAAATGGTGCTGCAAGTTGCACCGCAAGACATCGGTCAGCTGACGGATTTTGAACCACAGCCAACGAGCCCCCCCGAACCTGGCGGCGCATTCGGGTTCTCCTGCCCCTCTAGGAGCTTCCGCATCACCGTCCGGCCGCGCCGCCATCAGCGGGTACGCGGGGCCGCAGGACGGACGATTCAGAGTGCCGCGTTGATCAGAGCCGGCGCATGTCCGGCGAGGCCGGCCTCTACTGACCAGCAGGCCTGGAGCAGTGCCTGGGCGAACACCTGCGGCTTTGTGACGCAGACCGCGTGGTCAGCGTCCACCTCGTGGACCGACGCGCCGGGAATCGCCCGGGCCAGCTTCAGCTGACGGCTGACCGGCACGATGCGGTCCCGGGACGTGACCACCACCGCCGTGGGGACATCGACTTGCCCGATCCACCTGTGCGACGTGAACTCGCACACGGCCTGGATAGCCGAGAAGGAGGTGGCGAGCGTGGTCCGCCTCAGCTGAGCGCGGGCTTGCCTGGCGGTTTCCGGGTCGTCAACGGGACCCAGCAGCGCCATCCCGAGAACTTCGGCGCTCATCGGCTGCAGGAACGGGTTCCACCGGATGGCCGCGGCCGCCGTCGGCAGCGAGAGGGCGACCAGCTTCTCCGCCGGCGAACCCAGGACGTTGCGGGCGGTGGCGCACAGGACCAGGCCTGACAACAGCTCCGGGTGCCGCCGGTACAACAGCTGAGCGACCATGCCGCCCATGGAATAGCCCACCGCGATGAACTTGCCGATGCCGAGGACCTCCGCCAGCGCGGCGATGTCGTCGGCGCACTCCTCGAGCCGGAACCGCGGACCGGCGCTGATCCCGTCGCCGTGGCCGCGCAGGTCGATGGCGATCACGCGGAAATGCCGTGAGAGCGGCGCGAAGACCTTTCCCCAGTTCAGTTCGGCCGTGAACGTCACCCCGTGGATAAGCATGAGTGTCTCGGCGCCGGGCGGACCGGTGCACTCCCATACCCGCGTGACCCCGCGGCCTGGCAGCTCAGCCAGGCGCGTACGCGGAGTCGCGGGCGCCCCGGGCACCTGCCGCACGGCCCTCACTCCCCTACGATGCCAGTCAGCGAGAGCCAGCCATCGGCGCCCGGCCAACGATCCGCCATTGCATCTGGACCACGCGTACCGACTTCGCGCAAGCGACAGGACCGAAGGCCCGGATGGTATACGTTCTACCCGTACTGGTGGTGAGTATGCTCGCGGACTGGCCCCGCCTGGCCCCGGTGACTGAGGATATGCCTGGGAATACTGAGGATGCGCCTGGGACTAGTGCGCATGCCGCCCGGGTTACGCTGGCGCGCGGCCGGTCATGATGTAGCCGCTGCCGAACGCCATCTCACGGACCTGAACGTCCTGGACCATCTGCTCCAGATGCCGCCACGGCCGGTCGAATCCGCTGAAGCTCCGAACGTAGGGAGCGTGAAGCATGCTGACCACCGAGTTCAGGGCCACCATCATCGGCGCGGCCCATTTGCCTCCGCCGGCCGCTACCCATGCCCCCGGACGCAGCTTGGTCATGACGTTGCGCAGCGCACCCGGTGATTGCAGGATGTCGTGGACGGCACAAAAAAGAGCGGCGTCGGCAGTCAGCCCGATGTGGGCGTCCTCGGCCGGCGCATGCACGACCGTGACGTTTCCCCAGCCTTCGCAGGCGATGTGCTCGCGCGCCAGCGCCACCATCTCCGGCGACTCCTCGATGCCGACGACACCTCCCCGGGGGCCTACCTTCTCCCGCAGCAGGCCGCAACACAGCCCGGTCCCGCAGCCCACGTCGAGGACCACCTGCCCGCGGCGGAGCGGGAGCGCCTCGACGACAGCGCGGCGATAGGGCTGGAATGCGGCGGTATCACCCTCGTAGGACCGGGCGTGCGCGCCGTAGGCCGACTGCCGCCCAGGCGCGGGCGCCGCCAGCTCAGGGTTACGTGATGTGCTCATGGCTCTTCACCCGCTTTCGGTGGAGCGGCATCTCCCAGAGTGTCCAAGGTAACCACGAATCGCCGCACCCGCGTAAACGGGGTGTGTGCGCCGTGTTACGGATTGCCTCGTGTGTCTCAGGAGCACGCCTAGCCCTAGCCGACCACCCTTAGGCTGTGCTGATGGTGATCCGCCCGCTGCTCGCCGTGGTATCTGGTTGCCTGGCCCTGCTCCCCGCGGCAGCCTGTACGACGGCTCCGTCCGCGCCCCGGGCCGCGGCCACGGCCAGCCGGGCGGCACCGCACCGGGCGGCGCCTCATCGGGCGGCGCCTCATCGGGCTGGGCTGGCCGGGACGCGAGGCCATACTGGTGCAGCTACGGACGGCATCACGCTGGCGTTCGCCGGGGACGTCAACTTCGCCGGGCGCACCGCGCGACTGCTGGGCAACCCGGCCACCTCGTTCGGACCGATCGCGACGGTGCTGCGGTCGGCTGATTTCGCCGCGGTGAACCTGGAGACGGCCGTTACCAGCCGCGGCACGCCGCAGCCGAAGACCTACCACTTCCGCGCCCGGCCGAACGCCTTCACCGCGCTGCGCGACGCCGGCATCGACCTGGTCACGATGGCGAACAACCACGTCCTGGACTACGGTCCGGCCGGCCTGTCGGACACGCTGGCGGCGGCCCGGGCCGCCAGGTTCCCTTACGTGGGGATCGGGGTCAACGCCGCCGCGGCCTGGGCGCCGTACCTGACCACGATCAAGGGCGTGAAGATCGCCGTGATCGGCGTCTCGCAGGTCGCCGAGCTCGCCTCTTCATGGGTGGCGACTCCCAGCCGGCCCGGTGAGGCCAACTCGATCGACCTGGGCCGGACCCTTACGGCGGTGCGGACCGCTAAGCGACTGGCCAGCATCGTCATCGTGTTCATGCACTGGGGCACCGAGGGCCAGGCGTGCCCGGATCCGGCCCAGCTGTCGCTGGCGCCCCAGCTCGCCGCCGCCGGAGCCAGCATTATCATCGGCGCCCACGCGCACATGCTGCAGGGCTCCGGCTGGCTCGGCCGCACCTTCGTCGCCTACGGCATGGGCAACTTCCTGTGGTGGGAACACTCCTACAGCACCGCCACCGGCGTCCTGGAACTCACCGTCCACCCGCACGCGCCGCTGAACGCACGGTTCATCCCCGCGGTCGTCTCCGGCACCGGCCAGCCCATCGCCGACCGCGGCGCCAGCGAGCGGCAGGCCGCCGCCCATTACGCCAGCCGGCGCGCGTGCGCCGAGCTGGCACCGCAACCGTCCTAGCCGCCTGGCCTGCTTACGGTTCTTTCCGAACGGACCGTCGAGGTGCCGGGCCGACGGCAACCGCACGCGTCACCGGGAGGGTCAGAGCCGGTTGAGCGCGTGGACACTCGCCACAGAATGTTCCGTGGGGTGATAGCCGGTTAACCCGGGCCGAGCCGGGTAGCCGCTCCCGATACGCCGGCACCGCCGGCCGCTCTGAGAGGAGGCCCCGTGTACATCGGAATCGGAACCCTGGTTCTCATTGTCATTATCGTGCTAATCGTGCTTTTCCTGCGCCGCTTATCGGGCCGCCGGTGCACGCATTCGTGGTGAGGCGACGCGGCGGAGCGCCTAGCCGATGGCTAGCGCGCCCCACCGCTGCGCTGGACGGTCAGATCGGCTGGACGAAGTCAGCCTGGGGACCCTTGGTGCCCTGGCTGGCGGTGAATTCCACCCGCTGGTTGTCCTGGAGGCTACGGTAACCGTCAGCCTGAATAACGGAGTGGTGAACGAAGACATCGCTCGTGCCGTCATCGGGGGCGATGAAACCATAGCCCTTGTCGGCGTTGAACCACTTCACTGTACCCTGAGGCATTTTGCGCTTTCTCCTACTGAACGACTTTCGGGATCCGCATGCGCGAACCCCAGCTGCTGCGGCCGCCTGTATTCAAAAGCCGGACTCTGGAAATCCGCGGCGCCCGCTGTCAGAAACTTCGCGGGCGCTGTGACACGACACGAATTTCTACCACAACCAGAACTACTGAACCCTACCATGCCAGCCCGCACCCCGGGTGCGCATGCCGCCGATGCCCGCGGGAACCGCCGCTAGCTGAGCCCTTCGCCCTACCAGCCACGTCCCGCTGGTATGCGATAACTTAGGAGAAGGGTCCAGGGGCATTCCGAACGCTGGCAGTCACGCCGGTGCCGTCCGCGGGCCCGGTGAGCCCGGTGCACCATGCGCCAGGGATGGGACGGCCGAGATGTTCGGCTTCAAGGTCATTAATCAGTACGAGCAAGGCGTCGTCTTCCGCTGGGGCAAACTGCTGCCCGACATCCGCCAACCGGGGCTGACCTGGGTTAACCCCCTGACGGACCGGATCCGCAAGGTCAACATGCAGATCATCACGGCGACGGTACCCGGCCAGGAGGGCATCACCCGCGACAACGTCACCGTGCGGGTGGACGCGGTCGTCTACTACCGGGTCATCGACCCGGTCAAGGCGATCATCAACGTGCAGAACTACACCTACGCGGTGTCCCAGGTCGCCCAGACGTCGCTGCGATCGGTGATCGGCCACAGCGACCTGGACCAGCTGCTGTCCGAACGGGACAAGGTCAACGCCAAGCTCAAGGAGGTCATCGACGCCCCCACCGAGGAACCCTGGGGTGTCCGGGTGGAGCGGGTCGAGGTCAAGGACATCTCACTGCCTGACTCGATGAAACGATCGATGTCCCGCCAGGCGGAGGCCGAACGCGAGCGACGCGCGCGGATCATCTCCGCCGACGGCGAGTACCAGGCGTCCAAGAAGCTCGCCCAGGCCGCCAACGTCATGTCCGCCGACCCGGCCGCCCTTCAGCTCCGGCTCCTGCAGACCGTCGTCGAGGTCGCCGCCGAGAAGAACAGCACCCTGGTCATGCCCGTCCCGGTGGAACTGCTTCGTTTCTTCGACCGCGCCGCCCGGCCCGTCACCGGGGCCGAGCCGTCGGCCGGGAAAGCCCAGGCCGACCACAGCCTGCCGTCCGTGCCCGCGATGCCTGCGCTCACCATGCCCGCCGACCTGCCCGTCAACGCCGCCCTGACCGCACCGCTCAACGCCGTGCCGCTCAACGCCGTGCCGCTCAACGCATCACCGAAGGCACCGGTCGCCCGCTGATCAGTCCCGGAGCTCGCGCAGAATGCGGGCGAGGTGGGCGCGGTCGGCCGGGCTCAGCCGGCCAAAGACCCGTTCGGACTCGGTTCCGCGGATCGCGTCGAGGACGCTGGCGCCGTGTTCGGTCAGCTCGACCAGCGTGGCCCGCCGGTCGTCGGGGTCGGGGCGCCGCTTAACCAGGTCCCGGGATTCGAGGGCGTCGACGACCTCCGTGGTGGAGCGCGGCGCGATGTGCAGGTGGTCTGACAGCTCCGACAGGCGCATCATCCCGTGGCGCGTGAGCACGCGCAGGGCACGCAGGTGAGAAGGGGTGATGTCCCAGGGAGCCAAGGTCTTCTGGGAGGTCTCGCGCAGCTGGCGCGCGACGGACCAGAACGCTTCGGACAGGGTCTCATCGCCGGCCGCGGCCGCTACGCCGGCCTCGCCGCCTAGGTCCGGCCGCGGGATTACACTTCCAGACCTACGTCTTTGCCGCGTAATGGTGCGCTCTGGGGGACTAGGTGGCTGACCCTGAAGTCGAGGAGCCCTTCAGCCGCAGCTTCCTGGCGCGACTGCCGCCGGAGGTGGCCCGCGCGCTACGCGCGGAAGGGGAAAGGACCGAGAACCCGCCGGGCACCACCATCTACCAGCCTGGCGCGGAGCCGCACGCGGCCCTGGTCGTCCGCGGGAGGATCGATGACCACCGCCGCTTCGTTTACCTTTGTGACGTCAGCAGGCGTCACCGGAAGGGGCAGCATGGACCGAATCGAGCGCCGGGAGTTCGTGCGGAAGCACAGGACCTGCATCTTCGGGTACAACCGCACGAACGACGGGCCTGCCATGACCGTGGTGTACTACGTCCTGGACGGCGACGACCTGCTGATCTCGACCATGGCGGCCCGCGGCAAGGCGCTCGCCGTGCGGCGCAACCCGAAGGTCAGCCTGTGCATCCTCGACGAGCAGTGGCCCCTCACCTACCTGCAGGTCTACGGGGACGCCACGCTCGAGGAGGACTTCGGCCAGACCGTGGACGTGCTGCGCCGGGTCATCGACCTGATGGCCGGCCAGGAGGTGGGGTCCGCCAAGATGCCCGAGATCGAGCGGATGGCCCGCGAGGAGAACCGGGTGGTGATCCGGGTCCGGCCCTACGCCACCTTCGCCACTCCGCCGCGCCACGTCTACAAGGCCGAGGACATCGACACGCTGACCCACTTCACCAGCAACAGCCAGCCGTGGTAACCCCGGCAATGATCCCGAACGGACCTGGTGTCACGCCCTAGCGCATGATCCTGATGCCCGGCGCCGGGTGGGGATCGGGGCTGTCCCCATCTAGGTCGGGCGGGTGAAGGCCTGGCTGGTGGGACCGGATTGCTGGTGCGGCCCGGCCAGGGCCAGTTCCAGCAGGGAGCGGAGCTCGGCGAGTTGCCGCGTGCCGAGTGCGCCGAGCGGGCCGACCTCGCTGATGAGCCGCTGCCAGAACGCCGTGCGGAGGCTGAGGCCGGTGTCGGTGAGGATGATGCCTTTCACGCGCCGGTCATGCGGGTCTTGGCGCCGTTCGACGGCGCCCAGCTCTTCCAGCCGGTCGATGACGCTGGTCAGGTTCGATGGGTCGTACTGGAGCCGGTCGGCGAGTGCGCGCATCGTCACCGCGCCACCCTGATCGAGCTGGATGAGGACCTTTGCCTGAATCGCTGACAGTGAGTGCTCAGCAGCCAATGCAGCGAAGTGCGCCTGCAGGCGTGACTGCATCTGGACCCAGAGGCCGACCACCTCCCGGACCAGCTCCAGATGGTCGGCCGCAAGTTCCCCACCGGTGCGCTGAGTTCTCACCATGCCTAGGATAGGCGGGGCATTTAATGGTAGATTACCTTCATGGTTATCTACCATTAAATGCCTCAGGAGGTCTTGACATGCAGACTGGGCTGGCCAACCGGGTCGTCGTCGTCACCGGCGGGTCCTCGGGCATCGGCCGCGCGGCGGCGCTTGCGTTCGGCCGGGAAGGCGCGCGAGTCGCCGTCACCTATCACGCGGACCAGTCAGCCGCGGCCAAGTGCACCGCGGAGATCGAAGCCGCCGGGTCTGCGGCGGCTGCCCTCCCCTTCGACCTTGGCTCCGACGACAGCGCCGTGGAACTCGTCCGCCAGGTCACCGACCAATGGGGAGGCATCGATGTCCTGGTCAACTGCGCGGGTGGCCGGGACCGCAACGCTCGGCGGGGCGGCCGCTTCGAGGACGAGACGGCGGCGCATTGGCGGACCATGCTCGACACCGACCTGGCCGGGCCCTTCGCGCTCCTCCAGGCGGCCGTCCCGGCCATGCACGGCCGTGGCTGGGGCCGGATCGTCCTGGTGTCCTCCGGGGCGGGCGAGGAAGGTTGGGAAGGCGCCGCCGCCTACGCAGCAGCCAAGGCCGGTCTGGCCGGGCTCGCCCGCAGCCTGGCCTGGGAACTGGGCCGCGAAGACATCCTAGTCAACGTCGTCGCAGCCGGGCTCACCCTCACCGACCGCGTCCGCCGGAACGCGCCGCCGCAGATCCGGGACGCCATCGCCGGACGGGTGCCAAGCAGGCGGCTCTCCGAACCAGAAGACGTCGCGGAACTGATCGTGTTCCTGGCCTCCACCGCCAACCGGAACATCAGCGGAGAGATCGTGCGGGAAGGCTCCGCGACCGGTCGCTCCGCCCACGCTAGCTGACAGCAGGGCCGCTACCGCGGCGGCGGCAGCAGCATCTCCAGGTTGATGGCGTTGGCCATGGCCTGGTAGCCGGCGTCATCGGGGTGCAGGTGATCACCGGAGTCGTACGCGGGGTTCAGCCTTAGCGGGTCGGCCGGGTCGCGCATCACCGCGTCGAAGTCGATGACGCCGTCGAAGGCGCCGCTGGTGCGGATCCAGGCGTTCACCGCCTCGCGCGTGGCTTCGCCCGCCGCGGTGTAATACCCCGCTCCCTGGAACGGCAGCAGGGTCGCGCCGAATATCCTCAGCTCCCGGGCGTGCGCCTGGGCGATCAGCCGCTCGTACCCGGCGATGATCTGGCCCGCGCTGATATCGGTGTCCGAGTCCGGCGGGCCCGCGCTGAACCCGATGTCGTTGATCCCCTCCAGCACGATGATGTCCCGGACACCGGGCTGGTCCAGGGCATCGCGCGCGAACCGCGCCTCGCCGCTCGTACCGCAGCACCGCGAGCCGGTAAGCACCCGGTTGCCGCCGATCCCCTCGTCCGCCACCGCCAGCGCGAGGCCGGCCAGCATATCCAATCTCCGGGCCAGGTCGTTGGGCCAGCGGAGATTGGCGCCGACCGTCGACTGCAGGCCGTCGGTGATCGAGTCGCCGAACGCGACCACGGTCCCGGCCGCTCCGGCGGATCGCACGATGAGGCCGCTGAGGTAGTACCACGACAGGCCCTCGACCGGGAACGCCCCCGCCCCCGCCTCGGCGGCGTGATCACCGGCTACCGACACCCAGTTGACCTGCTGGGCGTCGGAATGGAGCGTGGCCGCGCCGGTCCGGCCCGGCAGGTACACGCTCACCGCCAGCTCCTGCAGCGGCCACACCTGCATGCCCACCGGATCGCTGAGGACCTGCGCGCCAGGCGGGATCCGGACCGACGCGCCGCCACCGAATGACACCGGGTGGATCGTGCCGGGCACCACCTCAGCGCCCAGGTCCGCCACCGCCACCGTCACGTGGCCGACTTGCAGCGGCGACGCGCCGAAGGCGTTGGTCAGCTCGAGCCTGATCGGATCGCCGCCGACGCTGGTGACGATGATCTCGCGAACCGTTTGGTTATCGAAGCCGGCCGCGGCGGCCGTGCCGGGCATGGCGTGCTGCGGGCTGGCGCTCCAGCTGGTCATCCAGTGGTCCCCGCCCCTGGCCGCGGCAGCCGGGCGGGAAGTCGCGAAGACCGCAATGGCCGCCACCAGGACCAGCGGGACCAGCAGGACAACGGCACCCAGAAGCCCGATACGGACCAGCCGGGCGGCTTTCCAGCGGGCGGTCCAGCTGGTTGCGATCATGGTGTCTCCACACTCTCACCTCGCGAGCGCCGAAGCACCTTCTCAGGGCCGGCTCCTACCGGGTGTTATGCCACTTTCCGCCCGCCGGGAAGCCACAACCTAACGACACACCGCCAGCCCGCCAGTCAGGCATCTGACCCCAGCGCCGATTTATCAGACATTCACCTAGATGTTCGCTTTGTGTTACTAGTGCAACGGTTACATCAGCATGATGCGATCTGTTCGCGCCAGGCATTAGGGAGCATGTGCGAAAAAAGGCATTTGCGAAACGGGCGGAGCAGTACATTAATCCGAACCGCTCTAGACATACGCCGGGCATTGAGATATCAGTATTACGACGTAGGAGTCTCTCGGGGGAGGATTTCATGGCATGGAGTAACTTCGAGAACCTGGGCGGAGGATGTACCGGCGGCCCTGCCGTTTCATCGTGGGCGGCGGATCGACTCGACACGTTCGTCATCGGCGAAGACAGCGCCCTGTGGCACAAGTACTGGGAGGGCTCGGTCTGGAAGGACTGGGAGCGCCTGGGCGGGGTCTGCATGGGCGGCCCAGCCGCCGTCTCATGGGGCCCCAACCGCATCGACACGTTCGTCATCGGCACCGACCGCGCCATGTGGCACAAGTGGTGGGACGGCTCAACCTGGAAGGACTGGGAGAGCCTGGGCGGGATCTGCATGGGCCACGAAGTGGCTGTCTCGTCGTGGGCCGCTGACCGCTTGGATCTTTTCGTGATCGGCACCGACCACGCCCTGTGGCACAAGTGGTGGGACGGCTCGGCCTGGCGAGGCTGGGAGAACCTGGGCGGGGTCTGCATGGGCGGCCCAGCCGCCGTCTCATGGGGCCCCAACCGCATCGACACGTTCGTCATCGGCGAAGACAGCGCCCTGTGGCACAAGTGGTGGGACGGCTCGGCCTGGCGAGGCTGGGAGAGCCTGGGGGGAGTATGCGTAGCTGACATAGGCGGCATCGGTGCGTCGTCATGGGCCCCCAATCGCATCGACACGTTCGTGATCGGCACCAACAGTGCCATGTGGCACAAGTGGTGGGACGGCTCGGCCTGGCAAGGCTTCGAGAACCTTGGAGGAGGATGCGCAGGAGGCCCAGCCGCCGTTTCATGGGGCCCCAACCGCATCGACACGTTCGTCATCGGCGACGACAGCGCGATGTGGCACAAGTGGTGGGCCTGACACAGCCAGGGCCTTAGCAAGCGAGATGTCTAGCGACTATGAGCCGGACCGTCCGAGGATGGCCCGGCTCATGGTCGATCAAGGCGTCTCGTCCCGCCATCGCGTCGCGACATATCTGGGGCAGCGCTTCGTCTACCCCGCGAGCAGCTGGATCGGCGCGCAGATCAGCAGCGGGACTGAGTGGACACCCGCACTGCGCGACCTGGCAGGGCTGGTCGAAGACGATGCCTGGATAGTCGATGTCGGCAGCAATGTGGGAGCAAGCCTGCTCCAGATGCTCGCTGTCCGACCGGCGGCCCGGGCGATCGCCATCGAGCCTTCCGCGCGCTACCTCTCCTGCCTGCGGCACAATCTAAATGAGGCTGGGTTCTCCCATGCGCAGATCGTTCCAGTCGCCCTCGGACAATGCCCGGGAGAGATTTGGCTCTACAACAACACCACCTCGGCGTCGGTCCTCAACATCCACTACTGCGGCTTCGAGCCTCTCGGCAGGCAGCTGGCGAAGATGCGCACGCTGGATGACGTGATGCGGCATCGGGGCCGGGCGAGCTTTATCAAGGTGGACACAGACGGCTACGACATGGAGGTCTTGCGAGGTGCCGGAGCCGTCCTCCGTGAGGATCGGCCCGTTGTGTACTTCGAGCTCGAGCCCCGTTTGCTTCACCAGGCCCCAGACGTCGACCTGGCCTGGCTGCAAAGCCTTGGGTATCGTCACTTGGCCTGCCTGGATGCATCCGGCCAGTACATCGGCATTACCGACGACCCAGGAAAAGCCATAATGTGGGCCAGCGCCCCCTCTTCCAAGGGCTATTGCGACGTGATTTGCTGTGCGGCGGGCACCGAACGAGAATATCGTCTGCTCGGGCTGATCCAGCGCTGGGAAAAAGAAAGAGGGAGTTGATCATCAGCGCTAAGCGGCCCGCAGATATACGGCGGGTGACGCACTCGGCATCGGGTACCTAAACTGGGGCAGTGCAGGTGCTGGAGCTTGCGGGGGGTGAGCGGCGGATGGCGCCACACGGCCTCGGCGGTGCGGCCGGGGAGGGAGCAGGTGATGTCCATCCGGTGCGGAGTTTCCAGGAACTCGGCATGACGCGAGCCTAGGACACGACAGATCCGGGAACTACGTGACATCGCGCCGGCCAGCCTGGGCTGGACGGGTCAGGACGGCCCCGCTAGGGTGATGCCGTCCTTACGAGAGGCTGCGAGGCTCATGCTGGGGGATAATCCAGGGCTCACCGTCTCGCGCATCGCCCTGGGATGCGGGAACTTCGGCGGGGTGGGCTCGGCGCCGGAGTTCTTCGGCCGAGGGCTGACCGAGGACCAGGCGTTCGCGCTGATGGACGCGGCCTGGGAATCCGGTATCGGCTGGTTCGACACCGCCGACGCCTATGGCGGCGGCCGCAGCGAGCGGGCGATCGGCCGCTGGATGGCCGCGCGCGGGGTCCGGCCTCGGCTCACCACCAAGACCTTCAACCCGATGGAGTCCGGCGCGGATCACGGGCTGAAGCCGGACCGGGTCGCCCGTCAGCTCCGCTCGAGCCTGGACCGGCTGGGCGTTGGCCACGTCGACCTGTACCTCGCGCACGAGTACGACCCGGATGTCCCGCTGGCGGAAACCTTCGGAGCGTTCAGCGCCGCCCAGGCCGACGGCCTGATCGGCGCGTACGGCGTCAGTAACTTCGACGCGCCCCAGCTCACGGCCGCCCTCGCGGCAGGCGCGCCGCAGGCAGTGCAGAACAGCCACTCGCTGCTGGCGCGGCGGGACGAGCAGGAAGTGTTGCCGCTTTGCGCCGGGCGGGGCGTCGCCTACCTGGCGTTCAGTCCGCTGGCGGGCGGCTGGCTCACCGGCAAGTACCGCCGCGGCGTGCCGTACCCGGCCGGGTCGCGGATGACCCAGCGGCCCGAGCCGTACCAGGAGTTCGTCACCGGCCCGATCTTCGACGCGCTGGACCGGCTGCAGGCGATCGCCGCGGGCCGCGGCACCTCGCTGGCCGGGCTCGCGCTCGGCTGGCTGCTGGACGATGACCGGGTCGCCCAGGTCGTGATCGGCCCGGGCCGCCCGGAGCACCTGGCCCCGGTCGCCGAGGCGCTGCGGCAGCCGGTCACCGGGGCGGAGCGGACCGCGATCGAGGCGGCCGTGGCCGGCCTGGCCGGGGAGGGGCAGCCGTGATCGCGCTGACGGAGATCGAAGCGGCCCGGGCGCGGATCGCCGGCTCGGTGGTCCGCACGCCGCTGGTGCGGCTGCACGTCGAGGACGCCCCGGCCGAGATCTACCTCAAGCTGGAGAACCTGCAGCCCGTCAACTCGTTCAAGATCCGCGGCGCGACCAACGCGGTCATGCTCGCGCCGGCCAGCGCGCGGGCCAAGGGCCTGGTCACCGCCAGCGCGGGGAACATGGCGCAGGGCATCGCGTGGACGGCGCGCGAGCTCGGCGTCCCGGCCACGATCGTGGTGCCCGACCACGCGCCCGAGGCGAAGCTCGCCGCGATCGAGCGCCTGGGCGGGCGGGTGCGGAAGATTCCCTACGACGACTGGTGGAACGTCATCGTCACCAGCCACCTGGACGGGCTGGACGGACTGTTCGTGCATCCCGTGCAGGATCCCGCGGTGATGGCCGGCAACGGCACAATCGGGCTCGAGATTCTCGAGGACCTGCCCGACCCAGACGCGGTCGTGATCCCGTATGGCGGGGGCGGGCTGACCACGGGCATCGCCAGCGCGGTCAAGGCGCTGCGGCCCGGCACGAAGATCATCACGGCCGAGCCGGACACCGCGGCCGCGATGGCGGCGGCGCTCGCCGCCGGGCACCCGGTCGACGTCGACTACCACCCCTCGTTCGTGGACGGCTCCGGCAGCCGGCGTGTGCTTGACAGCATGTGGCCGCTGGTGGCGCCGCTCGTCGACGACGCCGTGGCCGTCCCGGTCGCCGAGGTCGCCGCCGCGGTGCGCATACTCGCCGAGCGGGTCCGGGTCATCGCCGAGGGCGCGGGCGCGCTCGCGCCGGCGGCCGCGCTGAGCGGCCGGGCCGGGACCGGGAAGATCGTGTGCGTGGTCTCGGGCGGCAATATCAACCTGGGCAAACTCGCCGAGATCCTGGGCGGATCCCCGGGATAACCCGGTTCCTCGAGATAGCCCGGTTCCTCGGGATAACCCGGCTCCCCGGGATAGCCCGGATAACCGCAGGCCGTTCAAGGCCTCGGTCAGACGGTCGACCTCGCCCGGCGAGTTGTAGTGGATGAAGCCGATCCGGGCCGACTTGCCGGTGTAGCCGAGACCCTGGTACAGGCCGAGCGAGTACCACGAGTCGTGCGCCCAGACCCCGATCTGCTCGGCGGCCAGCCGCGCGGCCACCTCCTCGGCGGCCACGCCGTCCACGTTGACCAGGAACGTCGGCACGCGGCCGTCCATCCCGGGCCGCCCGTAGACGGTGACCACGTCGGACAGGCCGTCGAGGAACCGCTGGCCCAGCGAGCGCTCGTAGGGGGCGATCGCGGCGAAGCCCCCGATCGAGTCGAGGTAGTCGATGGCCGCGTTGAACCCGGCGAGCAGCTCGTACGGCTGCGTGCCGGTCTCGAAGCTGCGCCCCAGCGGGCTGGTGGGTGCCGGGCGCGCCTTGTACGGCCGCCACTGCCCGAGCACCTCGGCCCGGCCGCAGGCGACGCCGAGGTGCGGCCCGCAGAACTTGTAAGGCGAGCAGATGAGCATGTCGGCGCCGATGGCGCGGACGTCGATCGGCTCGTGCGCCGCGTAGTGGACCGCGTCCACCCAGGCGAGCGCCCCGGCGTCGTGCGCGAGCCGGCAGACGCGCCGGGCGTCGGTGACGGTACCGACCGCGTTCGACGCCCAGGCGAACGCCACCACCTTGGTGCGCGGCCCGAGCTTGCCCTCCAGGTCCGCAAAGTCGAGCGTGGTGTCGTCGTGCAGCGCGACGTGCCGGACGACCAGGTCCCGGTCGCGCGCGATCTCCAGCCAGGGGGCGACCCCGGCGTCGTGGTCAAGGCAGGACACCAGGATCTCGTCGCCGGGCCGGAACGCGCGCGCGGCGGTCCGGGACAGCGCGAAGTTCAGCGTGGTCATGTTGGACCCGAAGATCACCTCGTGCGGCTCGCAGCCGAGGAACCTGGCCGCCTTGTGCTCGGCCTCCTCCAGGATCTTCCCGACGCGGATGCTGGTGGCATAGCCCGCGCCCAGGTTCGCGCTCGCCTCCCGCAGCGCTCCCGCGATCGCGTCGCCCACCTCGTCGGGTACCTGAGTGCCGCCGGGAGCGTCGAAGAAGGCGAAACCCTGCTGCAGCGACGAGAAGCGGGCCCGGATGGCCGCCACATCGAGGCCTGCACCGAGGTCCTGGCTAGCGCTGAGGTCTTCGCCAGCACGGAGCACTTCGGCCACCGAAGCTCCCTCCCCTGGGGAAACGTGCCCCATTTGATATCGACTTCACAACTGCCAGCCAGTCTCACAGTAGTCCCCTTGCCTTGGCGTAAACGGCAATGGTTTGATCAGCGGAACGAATTCGGCCGCTGGGGAGGGCGTATTGAGCCTGCTCGAACGCAGCGCCGAGGCGCAAGACCCCGCATGTGGCCGATCTGGCGGCTTTCGCTAGCCCGCGCGCGGTGCGCGCAACATGATTCCTACATTGTGAGATATCCCGGGAAATGGAGGCGTATCCATGAAGGGACGCCTAGTCATAGCGGCGGCGGCGGTTGGCTCGCTCGCCGCGGCTGGTTGCAGTAGCAGCAGCAGCAGCACCCCGAGCGGCGGATCCACCAGCAGCTCCGCCAGCACTAAGTCGTGCACCACGTCGATCGGGTTCGAGGGCCCGATCACCGGCCCGGTGGCTCCGCTGGGCGCGGAGCAGCTGCACTTCGCACAGCTCGCGCTGGCGACGGACAACGCGGCCAACAACACGAAGATCACGCTCGTCCAGGGCGACACGCAACTGCAGCCCGCACAGGCGACGACCGTGACCCAGCAGTTCATCTCGAACTCGAGCATCGTCGCCGTGGTCGGCCCGGCCGGCAGCCAGGAAGTCGTGGCCGTCGGCGGTCCCTTCGCGCGAGCGGGGATGGCGTTCATCTCTGGGTCGGCGACCAATACGACCCTGACGACCGGAAAGTACCCGACCTTCTTCCGGGCCGTGTCCAACGACCACGTGCAGGGTATGCAAGACGCGAACTACATCGTGAAGAACCTCCACCCGAAGGCCCTGATGATCGTCGATGACCAGGAGGTCTACTCAACCGGCCTGGTCGCCACGATGACGCCGGTCTTCCAGGCGGCCGGGATCAAGGTCGACCACGAGTCGGTCTCGCAGAAGCTGACCGACTTCTCCTCGCTGGTCGCCAAGGTCACGCCGGCCACGTCGGTGGTGGTCCTGCCCTGGCAGGTCGCGGCCAACGCCCAGCAGTTCGGCCGTAACCTGGCCCAGCAGCACAAGAACGCCGTGATCTTCGGCACAGACGGCCTGTTCTCACCGGGCACGTTCACGATCACCGGCTCGTATGTTTCCGCGTTCGGGCCGGACATCACCGCGATGCCCGCTGACGCGGCCATAGTCTCGGCCGCCAAGGCGAAGAACATCTCCTTCGGCACGTTCGGCCCGCCGGTGTATGCGGCCACGCACGTGATCGACGAGGCGATCGCGTCGGTCTGCAAGGCGGGTCAGACACCGAGCCGCAGCAATGTGCTGGCCGCGGTCAAGCAGACCAACGAGTCGACCTCGATCCTGGGGCAGCCGATCTCCTTCGACGCCCAAGGCGACCTGTCCAACGGCAAGTTCTTCCTGTTCAAGATCAGCTCAGCGAGCAAGTACCAGCTGATCCCGAGCTCCTGATCGGCTGACATGAGGCATTCGCTCCGCCGCGGGCTAGGTTTCTACGAGGCCAGCCCGCGGCGGAGCGCGTGGTGATGGGCGGGAGTCGCGCCGGATGAGCTTCTTCTTTCAGGAACTGGTGAACGGCGTCACCACGGGCGCGCTGTATTCGCTGGTCGCGCTGGGCTTCTCGATGGTGTACGGGGTGCTGAAGCTGCTCAACTTCGCGCACGGCGATCTGTACATGATCGGGGCGTACGTCGGCTATTTCGTGATCCAGTGGTTCGGCGGCGCGGCCCATCTGACGATCCCGGTGCCGCTGCTGCTTGCGATCATGTTCGTGCTGGCGGCTGGCCTGGTCGGCGGCCTGGGTGTGGCGATCGAGCGGTTCGCCTACCGGCCGCTGCGCGACGCGCCGCGGATCGCGCCGCTGATCACCGCGATCGGCATCTCGTTCTTCCTGGAGAGTGCGGCCCTGCTGCTGTTCGGCGCTCAGTACCGTATCTACAACACGCCGGAGTTCATCTCGCTCTCCAGCGGCATCCGGATCGGATCGGTCACCATCGACAGCGTGCAGATCATGGTCCTGGTCCTGGGGGTCGCGTTGATGGCCGGCCTGCGGCAGCTGGTCAACCGGACCAAGCTGGGCAAGCAGATGCGAGCGGTGGCGGCCGACCGGGAGGCCGCCGAGATGCTGGGCATCAACGTGAACTTCACGATCTCGGCGACGTTCTTCCTCGGCTCGGCCCTCGCGGGCGTGGCCGGCGTCATGGGCGGGTTGCTGTTCAACCAGGTGACGAGCACGATCGGGTTCCTTGTCGGGCTCAAGGCGTTCACCGCGGCCGTGGTCGGCGGGATCGGCTCGCTGCCCGGCGCGATGCTCGGCGGCCTGCTGATCGGCCTCGCGGAATCGTTCGCCACCGGTTACATCTCCTCCACCTACACCAACCTGCTCGTGTTCGGGCTCCTGATCGTCGTGATGCTGGTGCGGCCGAGCGGGCTGCTCGGCCAGGCCCAGCTGCAGAAGGTTTGACACGCCGATGAGCGTGGATCCGCAGGGGCCGCAGGTCGGGGCCGACGAGTGGGTGGCCAGGCAGGCGCACCGGCGCGAGTACCTGCCGTCCTGGCTGGGCCGTGCGCAGCGGGGAGGCGAGCGGATCGGCTGGTGGCCCAGGCTGGCGGTCGCCGGGCTGGCCGGGCTGGCGCTGCCGTTGCTCGGCCTCGGCGGTTTCCAGCTCCAGGTCGGGATCGACGCGCTGGTGATCGCGCTGCTGGCAGTGGGACTGAACATCGTGGTGGGCTGGGCGGGGCTGCTCGACCTCGGCTTCATCGCGTTCTTCGGCTTCGGCGCGTACGGGTTCGCGCTGCTCTCCTCGGCCCAGCTCGGCAGCGCGGGCATCCACCTGCCGTACTACCTGTCGCTGCCGATCGTGATGATCGGCGCGGCCCTCCTCGGGCTCGGCGTCGGGCTGCCGTCCCGGCGGCTGATCGGCGACTACCTGGCCATCGTGACGCTGTTCCTCGGCGAGGCGTTCGTCGAGTTCACCAACAACGTGGCCCCGAGCAAGCTCGGCGGGCCGAACGGGATCACCGGGATCGACCCGATCCGGGCCTTCGGGTTCCAGCTGACGACCAACGCTGGCTATTACTACCTGCTGGTGATCGTGCTGGTGGTCACGATGGCGGTGCTGCGGTTGCTCGACACTTCGCGTACCGGGCGGGCCTGGCGCGCGGTCCGCGAGGACCCGCTGGCGGCGGCGGCGATGACCATCCCGGTCAACCGGGTGAAGCTCCTGGCGTTCGCCTGCGGTGCCATGGTCGCGGCGCTGGCCGGCACCATCTACGCCGCGCAGCAGGCGAGCGTGTTCCCGACCGACTTCGACACGCCGATCCTGATCCTGATCTACGCCGGGCTCATCCTAGGCGGCGCGGGCAGCATCGCCGGCGCGGTCACCGGCGCCCTGGTGGTGATGGTCATCTACGACGGATTGCTGCGCAGCCCGGCCGAGGCCAGCTACCTGTTCTACGGGCTGGTGCTGCTGACCTTGCTGGCCAGGCTGCGCCCGTGGCCGAGGCTGGGCGCGGTCCTGGCCGCGACGATCGCCCTCGGCTTCGCGGCGCACGCCATCGCCGCGGCCGTGTCGGCGAGCGTCGTGGCCGGCGGGCCGCAGTCGGGCGGCTGGATCGCCAGCGCGCTGCGCGACTGGGTGATCGTCCCGGCCAATGCGCAGGTCGCGGGGAACTTCGGGTTCGTGGTGCTGATCTGCCTGCTGGTCGCGCTGGTGCAGGTCAGCAGCCGCTGGCGGACGATCCTCCTGCCGCCGACCCTGTACCTGGCCTCGTTTGTGTGGGAGACCAGGCTGGTGGCGGAGCCGTCGATCACGCGACAGCTCATGATCGGTGCGATCCTGATCGTGATGATGAATGCCCGCCCGCAGGGGCTGCTCGGGCAACGGCGCGTCGAGGTGGTTACGTGAGCGCCGCGCCTGAGGAGGCAGCCCACGTACTTGAGCTGGATCACCTCTCGCTGTCCTTCGGCGGCCTGCGGGCCCTGTCCGAGCTGGACCTGCGGGTCGGCGACCGGGAAGTGGTCAGCGTGATCGGGCCGAACGGCGCGGGCAAGACCACGATCTTCAACGTGATCACCGGCGTGTACCAGCCGAGCGCGGGGGATGTCCGGTTCGCCGGGGAGTCGATCGCGGGCCGTCCGCCCCATGTCATCGCCCGGCTGGGGATCGCGCGTACGTTCCAGACCTTGCGGCTGTTCATGAACATGTCCGTGATCGAGAACGTGATGGCCGCGACCTACGGTCGGACCAAGGCGATGCCGTGGGAGTCGGTGCTGCGGCTGCCGCGGGCCCGGCGCGAGGAACGCGAGGTCCGGGCGCTGGCCGAGGACGTGCTTTCGTTCTTCGGCCAGCGGCTCGCCGGATACCGCTGGGACCAGCCCGCCTACTCGCTGTCGTACGCGAACCGGCGGCGGCTGGAGATCGCCCGGGCGCTCGCCACCCGGCCCCGGCTGCTGCTGCTCGACGAGCCGGCCGCCGGGATGAACCCGACGGAGACGCATGAGGTGACCGAGCTGATCGATCGGCTCCGCGACGAGCGAGGGGTCGCGATCCTGGTCATCGAGCACGACATGCACGTCGTGTCGGGCTGCTCGGACCGGGTGGTCGCGCTCGACCACGGCGTCAAGATCGCCGAGGGCGGCTTCGACCAGGTCGCGGGCCATCCGGCCGTCGTCGAGGCCTATATGGGGCGCCATCCGGAGGACCTGGCGGGGGCCGGATGACTCTGCTGCCTCCGGGGGGGACGACCCCCCCGAACCCCCCCGATAACCGGGTGCTGCCTCCGGGGGGGACGACCCCCCCGAACCCCCCCGATAACCGGGTGCTGCCTCCGGGGGGGAATACTCCCCCGAATCTCCCCCAGCACCGGGTGCTGCTGAACCTGGACCACGCCACCACCTACTACGGCCAGATGCGGATCCTGGAGGGGATCTCGCTGCACGTCGACGAGGGCGAACTGGTCTGCCTGCTCGGCGGGAACGCGTCCGGCAAGTCGACGACGCTGAAGACCATCCTGGGGATCGTCCGGCCGCGGTCCGGCCGGGTCCTGCTGAACGGTCAGGACGTGACGCAATGGCCGGTGCCGAAGCGCATCGCCGCCGGGATCGCCATCGTGCCGGAGAACCGCCGCCTGTTCGGGCAGCTGACGGTGCGGGAGAACCTGGAGCTCGGCGCGGTGCTGCGTAAGGGCGAGTCGCTCGCCGAGGACTTCGACCGGGTCCACGAGCTGTTCCCCCGGCTGCTCGAACGACGGAGCCAGCTGGCCGGCACGCTATCCGGCGGCGAGCAGCAGATGGTCGCGATGGGCCGGGCGCTGATGTCCCACCCGCGGCTGCTGTTGATGGACGAGCCGTCGATGGGGCTGTCCCCCGCGCTGGTCCTGCAGAACTTCCAGATCATCAAGACCATCCACGCCTCCGGCGTCGCGGTCCTGATGGTCGAGCAGAACGCGACCATGGCGCTGTCCATCGCCGACCGCGGCTACGTGCTGTCTACCGGGGAAATCGTGCTCGAGGGCCCGGCCGGGGAGCTGTTGCGCGACGAGGAACTCAAGCGCGCCTACCTGGGACGGTAACCCCTCAGGATTTGTGCAGCGTGGCAATCGTGATGTGCGGCCAGCTCAGGCCGTTGAAGTTCAGCAGTACGGTCTGCGCGTACTGCAGCTGGGTCGGAGCCGACTGTCCCTGGAGCGTCTCCAGCCAGAACGTGGCGTTTACGCTCACCGCGTCCGCGTTCGGGCCATCGGCACCGCCTTTCAGGAAGGCGGTGTTCGCGGTTCCACCGCCTGGAACCGGGGTGTTGGTGCTGGTCACGTGCAGCGTGGTCGTGGCGGTGATGTGCTGGCTCGCGATCGCCGCCTGCAGGATGCCGTTGGGGTTATTGACCATTACCTGCGTGACCCCGGTCAGCCCGGCGCCGGAGGTCCGGAAGCTGGTTTGGTTGGTCAGGGTCTGCTCGGGAAAGTCGAACTCGGGGGTCGGATGGCCGATGGCGAACGGCTTGATGCTGGTGTTCGGGATGTGCGGCGCCGCGGCCGACGTGGTAGCGGTGCCCTGGGCCACGATCGTCGTGCCATGCGGGATAGAGGCCAGGCGGGCCACGGTGGGAACCACATTGGGGTCGCTGGTATGGGGGATGGCCACCCACAGGCCCGGCTCGATGTGCAGGCCCGCGTTCACGTTCGCGTCGGAGATCTGCTGCAGGTAGGTAAGGCCGAACATATTGATGTCGGGCTGCAAGAAGCCGCGGTTGGGTATCGGCCCGTTAATCGGGGTGAGTTCGAGCTGCTCACTGGTCACGTTGATCTCGAGGAAGCGATCTTGCCCGGGCGTGTGGTTGGGCCGCCAGATGATGTTGAAGCCCCGGCCGCTCCACTTCCCCGCGAGCCCGGCGAGCGGACCCAGCGGGCTCGCCACCTCCGGGAACGGCTGCTGAACCAGGTTTTCCAGCGCCGGAAGCGGCTGAAAAGTGAAGTCTGGCGCAAGTTCCATGAAAACCCCCCAAACCGAGTTCGATCATCACGCCGTGGCGCGTCCGTCACTTCGGGTCCGGACGCTCCACATTCGACCCGTAGCCATGGCCTTGTCAAGGGCCAGATCCGGGAAAGGCGCCCCTTGACAAGCCGGCCGGGAGCGCGCCCGGACAGCCGGGCTCGCGGGGACGGCGGGGGACGCGCCCAGCCCGTTTGGTATCCCGGTTTTCAAATGTCCCTATACTGCCGGGTGATGACAACGCCGCCCTTTGACACGACCAAGCCGAACGTAGCGCGCATGTACGACTACTGGCTCGGCGGCAAGGACAACTTCGAGGCCGACCGCGGGGCGGCCGAGGCCGTGCGGCAGCTCCGCCCCAACGTCGCTGAGCAGGCGCTGGACAACAAGCGGTTCCAGACCCGCGCCGTCACCTATGTGGCCGGGCACGGCGTGCGGCAGTTCCTCGACGTCGGCTCGGGGCTGCCCACCTCCCCGGTGCGGACGCCGGGCACCGAGCCTTTGTGGCGGGCCACCCACGAGGCAGCCCGCGCGGTCATGCCCGACGCGATGGTGGCGTACGTGGACCACGACCCGATAGCCGTGCTGCACTCCCAGGCGCTGCTCGACGGCGCCTTCCCCGGGGTGGTCGCCGTCGGCGGGGACATGCGCGATCCAAAGGGAATCCTCACCAACGACGAGATCCGCGCGGCCGGATTCGACCTGGACGCGCCCGCGTGCGTCGTACTGGCCTGCGTGCTGCATTTCGTCGACGCCGAGACCGCGCAGGGCATCGTGAGCACGTTCGTCCAGGCACTCGCGCCGGGGTCGTACGTGGCGATCTCGGTGGGGTTCGGCCAGGGGCGGGCGGGGACCGATTTCGCCAGCACGTACAACGCGCAGGACGGCCCCCGGATCTACGCCCATTCGTGGCAGGAGATCACCGGGCTGTTCGCCGGGCTGGAACTGGTGCGGCCCGGCATCGTGGAAACCTCCGCCTGGCTGTCGGGACAGCCCGACATGGTGCCGGAAGAGCGATCGAACATGGTCGTAGCCGGGGTGGGCCGCCGGGTATGAGCGTCCCGGTGGTGCTCGCCGCCGCGCTCGGCCGCTAGCTCCGCGTCCCGTAAGGCGCCCCCGCTAGTGCGGCGACTCGGCGGTGGCCTCGTCCCAGCCGGGGGGCGGGCCGATGGTCGCGGCGTCGGGGCCGAGGTGGGTGACGTAGCGCGGGTGAACCTCGCGCCAGCGCTCGCCCCAGGGCCGCGGCGGCGTGCCGTCGAGGTCGCTGACCAGGCGGTCCAGGCATTCGTGCCAGCCGGCCCCGTCGCGCGCGGCCTTGCCCAGGTCATCGAAGATGTCAGTAAGGGTGAGCAGGGTGCCCGCGCCGTCCGCCTGGAGTTCGATGCGGAGCCGGTCGGCGCCCCAGGTGAACTCCATGATCTCGGGCGGGTCGAAGACCAGCATCTGGCCGTCGAAGCCGTCGCCGACCGAGCTCACGAACCGCAGCGGCGCGCCGGCCTTGCGCTCGCCGACGATCTCCTGGGGGTACCAGACCGCCAGGTGCTCTGGCTCGGTCACGGCCCGCCACACCTTCTCGCGGGGGTGCGCCAGCCTGCGGGTGAACGTGAGCGTCCACTGGTCTCCCTGGCGGGTCAGCGTGCCGAGATCCGCGTCATCCATGTGGTCTCCTCAGTGTTACTTGTCTTCGAGATGGGCTTCCATGTCGTCGAGATGGGCTTCCAGCGCATCGAGGCGGTCGGCCCAGGCGGTCCGGTAGGGCGCCAGCCACTCGTCGATCTCGCGGAGCGGTTCGGTCCTGAGCCGGTACAGGCGCCGCTGGGCGTCGGTCCGCACCTCGACCAGGCCCGCCTCGCGCAGCACCCGCAGGTGCTTCGACACGCCAGGCTGGCTGATGCCCAGTGCGGACACCAGGTCGCCGACGGCGTGCTCCTGCTCGCGCAGCAGGTCGAGGATCCGGCGCCGGTGCGGCTCGGCCAAGACCTCGAACATGCCGCGAGCATAACCGCTCGGGCATATAACTGTCAAGAAATATACAACGCCAGCCGAGGCGAGGACGCGCGCTCGCGGCAGCCGACGGGTGTCAGCGGTTCCTGCGCAGCGCGACCCAGGTGAACGGCTGGATCAGCCCGGCCGGAGTGGCGTGATCCTCCCGGTCTTCCGCGACCACCGCCCAGTCGTGCCCTAGCTCGGTAGCGAGCCCGCGGGGACCGTAACGGGCCACGGGCAGCCCGGAGCACTGCGGCGGTCCTTCCGGGGCGAAGCAGCCGAACACGGCGACGGCGTCCGCGGCGGTGGCCGCGGCCAGCACGCGCCGGTAGGCCCGCCGGTCCGACTCGGCGGTCAGGAAGTGGAAGACGGCCCGGTCGTGCCAGGCGGCGAAGCGCCGGGGCGGCTGCCAGGCGCGGATGTCGGTGATCAGCCAGTGCACGCGCCCGGCCAGCGGGCCGAGCCGCTGCCGGGCCTGCCGCAGCCCGGCCGCGGAGATGTCGAGCACCGTCACGTCGCGGAACCCCCGCTCGAGCAGGGCTCCGGCGAGGGGCGACGCCCCTCCGCCGACGTCGATCAGGCTGTCGGCGGCCGTGACGCCGGCCGCGTCGAGCATCCGCAGGGACATCCGCGGGGTGGCCTGGAACCAGCTGCAGGTGGCATCATCCTGGGCGTAGGCGTCATCCCAGCGTGCCGCCTGATCCGGCTCCGTTGCCATCTCGAAATCATGCCCGGTCAGCCAGGCGGATACGCCTCCGGTCAAGCTCGCGGGCGGCGGACTGTCGATTGGGGGCGGCCTCGTTCGTCCAGGGGTAGAACCGGTGACGGGCCGGTCGGAACGGAGGCAAAGATGCGTTATCTGTGTCTTTTGGTCGGCGAGCCGGACATGGAGGTCCCGGTCCCTGGCACACCCGAGTTCATGCAGATGCTGAGCGATTACGAATCCGCCACGCGGGCGATGGCGGCGGACGGCGTCCTGGTCGACAGCGGTCCGCTGCAGCCGCCGTCGTCGGCCACCACCCTGCGGGTGCGGGGCGGGGAGCCGCTGGTGACGGACGGGCCGTTCGCGGAGCTCAAGGAGCAGATCGGTGGCTACTACGTGCTCGACTGCGCCGATCTGGACGAGGCGCTGCGGCGGGTGGCGACCATCCCGGCCGCCCGGTACGGGGCGATCGAGGTGCGCCCGCTGATGGTGATGCCGGACCAGGCGTGACCTCGCAGGCCGAAATCGTCTTCCGGCGGGAATGGGGCCGGGCCGTGGCGGTGGTGGCCAGGCTGATGCCGTCCAGGATGCCTTCGCCGCGGCCGTCGGCCGCTGGGCCATCGAGCCGCTGCCATCGGACCCGTCCGGGTGGCTGATCACCGTGGCCAAGAACCACGCGCTGGACCGGCTCCGCCGGGAGGCCCGCCGGTCCGCCAAGGAGCAGGCCGCGATGCTGATCCTGGGCCAGCGCGATCCCCCTCCCCCGACCGGGAAGATCGCCGACGACCGGCTCAGGCTCATCTTCGCCTGCTGCCACCCGGCCCTGGATCCCGGCACCCGCGTCGCGCTGACGCTGCGCACCTTGTGCGGGCTGAGCACGGCGGAGATCGCCCGGTCGTTCCTGCTCAGCGAGGCGACCATGGCTCAGCGCCTGGTGCGGGCCAAGCGGAAGATACGTGACGCGGCCATCCCGTTCCGGGTCCCGGCCGACGATGAGCTGCCCGGCCGGGTCGGCGGCGTGCTGCGGGTGGTGTACCTGGTGTTCACCGAGGGACATCAGGCCACCGAGGGTCCGCGGGTGGTCCGAGACGAATTGTGCGATGAGGCGGTCCGGCTGGCCCGGCTGCTGGCCGACCTGTGCCCCGAAGAGCCCGAAGTCCTCGGGTTGCTGGCCCTGCTCCTGCTCACCGACGCCCGGCGAGGGGCGCGGGCCACCGCCGGCGGGCGCCTGGTCCTGCTCGAAGACCAGGACCGCAGGCAGTGGGACCGCGCCAAGATCGACGAGGGCACGCAGGTGCTTGACCGGGCCATGCGGCTGCGGCGGCCCGGCCCGTACCAGCTGCAGGCCGCGATAGCCGCCTGCCACGCCGCCGCGGAACACTCCGGGGTCACCGACTGGGCCGAGATCGCGGCCCTGTACGCGGCCCTGGCCCGGTGCGAGCCCTCCCCTGTGGTGCACGCCAACCGGGCGGTCGCGGTGGCGATGGCCGAAGGACCCGCCGCCGGCCTGGCCATCCTCGACGAACTCCGCGACGACAGCCAGTGCCAGCGCTGGCACCTGATGCACGCCTGCCGGGCCGACCTGCTGCGCAGGCTGGGACGCACCGCCGAGGCCGGCGAGGCCTACCGGATGGCGCTCGCCCTCGACCCGCCACCCGCCGAGCGCGAGTTCCTCGCCGGGCGGCTCGCCGAAATCCACCACTGACTTCCTGGAGGCACCCATGCCCAGCGTGGAGGACGGCATCGCCGCCCAGATCCGCAACATCGAGGCCCGTTACGGCAGGCGGCTGCCGGAATGGTTCGGCCTGATCGCCGCGAGCGGCCTGACCAAGCACGCTGAGGTGGTCGCCATGCTCAAGGCCGACTACGGCATGGCTCACGGCGCGGCGCACCGCGTGTCGCTGCTGTCCCGGCAGCCCGCGGCACCGGCTCCCGCCCCGGCTCCGGCCTCGCCGGGCGAGGTGGCCGACGCGCTGTACACCGGGAAGAAGGCGGCCCTGCGGCCGCTGCACGACCAGCTCATGGCGGTGGTCGACGCCTGCGGCGCGGACGTAAGCCTGGTGCCAAAGAAGGGTTACATCAGCCTGCGCCG